>Ga0208895_1000006_pt1 | contig 185298 bp, 166 predicted proteins | sample ETNtaG_10_FD_185765 | JGI IMG/M metagenome (GOLD analysis project Ga0208895, IMG submission 185765) | Marine microbial and viral communities from oxygen minimum zone, Eastern Pacific Ocean - ETNP201302SV82 (SPAdes) (version 2) | ecosystem: Environmental > Aquatic > Marine > Oceanic ... | reverse complement strand
TTATTAAGTGATAATTCTGTAATTGCAAAACCAGAAGGGTTATACAAAGTACTATGAACATTACTGCCATAAAGTGTGTCTATGTTTACTTTAGCCACTTTATTTGCATCTTTATGTAACTGAATTAAGCCGCTTTTATCTGCAATAAACACAAAGCCAGTTTGCTCAATTTTAAATTGTTGTAATAGCTTTTGCATGTCGGTGATGCTTTTTGCAAGCCCCGCTAATCCAAGCCCATTTGTTTGTTGATGATTTACAAACATTTTTACATCAGTCGGGGATTCTTGATAAATACTGATTGAGTACGGATTATTTGAGTTGGTAAAGCCAAAAAACCACCCATCAGCCGCGTCGTTTTTAAGCACGCGTAAAAATCCGTGTTGGTTCCAATATTGTGCTGTATCACGGTTAGCCCACGACGCCGTTGCTAAATCAAACTGCTTTGCTACGCGGTTTAATTCTTTAAGCAGTAGTGTGTCGTCTTGGTTATTTGAGCGCGCCCACTCTAAGATAAATTCATTTGATGATAGTTGCTGTGCAGCACCTAGTAGTTCGTTTATTTCGCCACCAATTTGATTACTAATACTGTGTAATTTGCTGGGTAGCTCAGATTCAATCATACGTCGTTCTATAATATCTTCAGAGCTATATAAAGACGTTAAACCAATTAATGCAGCGACACAGATTGCAATGGTACTGCCTAAAATGGTGATTTTTTGAGTGATAGTTAGGTTTTTTATCGTCATATTATTTAACTTTACAACTAGGTAGATAGCCATGTTAGCACATTATTAATTAAGCGCTAATTATTGCAATATATCTAAAAGGGTATACACGCTTTTTATTATTACTAGCACGAAAAAGCCCACAGCGTATGCATGTGGGCTTGGTTTCTAACAAGCGAAACTAGTTATACAATTTTCTTCATTGCTGACATGTAGCCGCGTAGTCTAGCGCCAACAATTTCAACAGGGTGCTCACGTAGTGCAGTGTTAATTTGAATCAATGTTTGGTTATCTACTTGGTTACTTTGCTCATTTAAGCCTTTACCAATAACATCGGTGTCGATGTTTTTCATAAAATCGGCCAATAATGGTAAACACGCATGGTTGTATAAGTAACAGCCGTATTCTGCAGTATCAGAAATAGTACGGTTCATTTCGAATAACTTTTTACGTGCTATTGTGTTGGCAATTAATGGTGTTTCGTGTAAAGACTCATAATAAGCCGACTCGTCAATAATACCTGCTGCAGTCATGGTTTCAAATGCAAGCTCAACGCCCGCTTTAACCATAGCAACCATTAAAATACCGTTATCGAAAAACTCTTGCTCAGAGATTTCTACATCACCAGCAGGGGTTTTTTCAAAGTTAGTTTCGGCAGTTTCTGCACGCCATTTTAGTAAGTTTGCATCGTCGTTTGCCCAATCTTCCATCATTACGCGTGAGAAAGTACCGTCGATAATGTCATCTTGGTGCTTGTTATAAAGCGGGCGCATAATAACTTTAAGTTCTTCGCTTAGTTCAAACGCTTTTACTTTTGCAGGGTTTGATAAACGGTCAAGCATGTTAGTAACGCCGCCGTATTTAAGGGCTTCGGTAATTACTTCCCAGCCGTATTGAATTAGTTTTGATGCGTAACCCGCATCAATGCCTTTTTCAATCATTTTATCAAAACATAAAATTGAACCGGTTTGTAACATGCCACACAGAATTGTTTGCTCGCCCATTAAGTCTGATTTAACTTCAGCGATAAATGATGACTTAAGTACACCGGCACGATGACCACCGGTACCCGCAGCGTAGGCTTTAGCTTGTGCTAAGCCGTGACCTTGTGGGTCGTTTTCTGGGTGAACAGCAATAAGAGTAGGTACACCAAAGCCGCGTTTGTATTCTTCGCGCACTTCAGAGCCAGGACACTTAGGAGCAACCATGATTACCGTAATGTCTTCACGAATTTGCATGCCTTCTTCAACAATATTAAAACCGTGCGAGTAAGCAAGTGTAGAGCCTTGTTTCATTAAAGGCATAATGGCAGTTACAACGACCGTATGTTGCTTATCAGGTGTTAGGTTTAATACTACGTCAGCGCTCGGAATTAGCTCTTCGTAGGTGCCTACAGTAAAACCGTTTTCAGATGCATTTAGGTATGATTGACGACGCTCATCAATTGCTGATTGACGTAACGTGTACGATACATCTAGGCCTGAGTCACGTAAGTTTAAACCTTGGTTAAGACCTTGTGCGCCACAGCCAACAATAACCAGCTTTTTACCTTTAAGTGCATCAACACCATCGGTAAATTCACTTGGGTCCATAAATTCACATTGCGCTAATTGAGCTAATTGCTCGCGTAAAGGTAAGGTATTAAAATAATTCGCCATGTTAGTGTCCTATAATTCGTGTTTGTTAGATGCAAAGCGTATTTGCTTTGCTTAAACACACCATAAAAAAAAACTTTGCTTGCGTAAAATGATATATTTGCACTAAAGTATTTCAAAAAATGAAACGTAGGGGCGTGTAATGGATCATAAGCATTTAAATTACTTTTTAGTGTTAGCTAAAACGCTCCATTTTGCCAGGGCGAGCGAGCTGTGCCATATAAGTGCACCTACTTTAAGTCGTAATATTAAGCAGCTTGAAGATGAGGTCGGCGTTGCTTTATTTATACGCGATAACCGAAGTGTAAAATTAACTAAAGAAGGGGAGTCGTTTATTGATTACGCCACCTCTACACTGGCTAATTGGCAGCGCTTTAAAGCGAATGTGAAAGACCCAACCCAGCATATTTACGGTAATGTGAGTATTTATTGCTCAGTCACCGCATCGTATAGTTTTTTGCATCAAATATTAGAACAACTCCGCGCGCAGCATCAGCATATAGAAATAACGCTCAATACCGGCGATCCGGCGTTGGCAATAAACCGAGTACTGGATGCCCATGAATCAATGGCTATTGCTGCACGGCCAAGTAAACTGCCTGCCCAAATTGCTTTTGTTAATATAGGCCACTCTCCACTGGTTCTTATTGGACCTAAAATTCAATGCCCGATCAGCGAAAAAATAGCGAAAAACGCCCCACAAATCGATTGGTCAGAACTGGAGTTTATTGTACCTGAGCAAGGTTTTTCTAGGCAGCGGTTAGAGCAGTGGTGGCGGAAAAATAATGTGCATGGAAAAATTTATGCGCAAGTGGCTGGGCACGAAGCTATGGTGTCTATGGTGAGCCTAGGATTAGGTGTCGCCATGGTTCCCAAAATAGTGCTAGATAATAGTCCGCTACAAGACAAGGTACACGTACTGCCCAGTGAAAATTACCAGCCAGAAGGATTTGATATTGGTTTGGCGGTGCTAAAAAAAGAGCTTAACGACCCAGCAATCAGTGCATTATGGAATATTGCACAAACTTTAGGCGCAAATGTTATTTAAGCTTTTAACGATTAATATAATTCAGTAAATAGTATGATTAACAGTTGCGTATGAGTTTACTATTACTTAACATGAAAGCTTAATAATAAAAAATAATGACGCACGAGAGTTTATAATAATTATGGATCATGCTGTATCGCTCGCTCATTCTGCTCAATGTTTAAAAAAAGCAATTCCTCTGATGGTAAAATACCGAATGCCGGTAACGCCTATCAATTACGCTATTTGGTATTGCTATGTGCAAGGCAGTAAACCAGCATTAAATGCTGAGCTTGATCACGTCATTGCTGAGCAACAAACATGTACTCAAAATAAAGCAAAAGAAATTTTTGATAAGCATTTGAGCGAAGATGACTTAGTGTTTTTTCAAGAAATGGCAGATCGCTTCCATGGCACTATGGAGCAAGTACAGCATGATATAAGCGTTACCCTCGATCATTCTAAAAGCTTTACCACGTCGTTGGTAGATTCTCAAAATGAGTTAGCAAGTTTAGCTAATGTAAATTCGTTTAACGAAATACTCGGTTGTGTTGAACGCTTAACTGACGAGTCAGTGGCTATGCAAGACTATGCGCGAGAATTTCAAACTAAGCTTGCGGTAGCCTATAACGAAATTAAAGATTTAAAAGAAGCACTTAACCTTTCTCAAGAAGCAGCAGATACAGATCCCCTGACAGGCTTTTTTAATAGAAGAAAGTTTGATGATGATATTCAGCAGTTTTGTCAAACCTATTCAGAGCAAGCTGACGAGAGCGTATTGGCGGTACTAATCATGTTTGATATTGATCACTTTAAACGTTTTAACGACGATTTTGGTCATCAAAAAGGCGATGAAGTACTTAAATTAGTAGCCAAAAAAGTTTCGCAAAATATTTCCGATAGCCTGAATGTTTACCGCTATGGTGGTGAGGAGTTTTGTATTACCGGGTATTTTGACAGCATCAACGAGATTATGGTGTTTGCTGATAAAATTCGTTTAGATATTGCCTCATTAACTATCCGTAAAAAAGACGATGTAAATTCTAAACGTGCAATTTCTGCAAGTTTTGGGCTCGCTATTTTACGTCCATTCACGAAAGGTTCGGTACTTATTGAGCGCGCCGACCGTGCTTTATATATAGCTAAAACACATGGTCGCAACCGTATTGAAATAGCCCCTGATATTTAAATGTGATACGCATGTATAAAAATTGTGAATGATTGTGACCAGGTGGCGCACATTTGTGCTTACCTTGCTAGTATGGGTCACTTACTTATTTTACTCATTTAGATTAGGTTAATGCGGCTCAATACTTTTATTTACATTTTTTGCTTTGTGGTGTGTCTTGCTTGCGTGCCTAGCACAGCTTCGCAGGCCTACAACGAACAAGAGTATGCGCAGCAACATATTACTGTTAAGAAGTGGCATGTAAATCTAAGTGTCGGCGCGGGTGTTATTACCAACCCTCTGCATGGCGGAAAAAACGTCCCGCTCCCTGTGATCCCACGCATTGCTTTTTATGGCGAGCGTTGGTTTTTCGATAATGGTCGCCTTGGCTTCACACTTAAAGAAAATCAAAAGCATCATTTTAATATCGTTTCAGAACTGAACGCAGAGTCACGCTTTTTTATTGATTGGCACCCTAATGACCTCTTTGTTTTACCAGCAACCACAGGTGCTTCTGCATTAGCGCAAAATAATCCCCAGCCTAAAAAAATAAATATCGATAATATTGATAATCGCCATTTAGCCCTAGATGCTGGAGGAAGCTATCATTATGTGCAGCAAAACCATGTGCTATCGATACAGTTATTACACGATATAAGTAATGTTTATAACGGTACTCGAGGCGCTATACAATGGCAGTACCACAGTGAAGTAGGGCGTTTAAAGTTAAAACCAACGCTTGGGGTTAACTATAAATCAGCTGAATTAAACAGCTACTATTATGGTTTAAAAGCACACGAAACCTCATTAGGTAAAATTGACGTTGGTAGTAGCTGGCAACCTTATGCTAAAATCGACGCCAGTTGGCCATTGAGTGAGGCTAACAGTCTTCGTTTTCATGTAGCATATTACGACTATTCAGCTATGGATGGCAGTCCGCTTTTTGAACGTAACTATTCAATGACTGCTTTTATAGGATTCGATCATACTTTTTAATATGAAGTATTTAATGTTGATTGTGCTTACAGTTTTTCTGTTTAGCCCTCCCGTTGTAGCGCAAAATGCGTCTTTAAAGGTCTCTCCCAAAGTGTGTGTTGTTTCTGAGCAGCAAGCGTTTTGCGATCTTGATTTAAAGTTTAATTGGCAGCAACCATCGCCAAGCGATGCATGCCTGTACCAACAAAACAAACTGATTAAATGCTGGCAACAGCAGGCTGTTGGTGTGTTTGAGTATAAAGCGCGTGTTCAGGTAGAGACCATATACTCCTTAATCAATCCTCATACCGGTGTGTTAATTGCTAAAACACACGTTGAAGTGCAAAGTGCTGATGCTAAAAAAAGTAGGCGCAGGCTTCGCTCTCCATGGAGCTATTTTTAATTTAGGAGCAACTCATGCCAAAAATTTTACTTGTTGAAGATGACCTAGGTTTACAACAACTAACAAAAGATTATCTTGAACATAATGGCTTAGAAGTAGACGTATTAAGCCGTGGTGATGAAGTATTTAGTTATCTTGAGAATAACGCTGCTGATTTAATGATTTTAGATATTATGCTGCCAGGTAAAGATGGCTTTAGCGTATGTCGACAAGTACGTGATAAGTTCTCGTTGCCAATTTTAATGCTTACTGCAAAAGGTGAAAACTTTGATCAGGTGATTGGCTTAGAGCTTGGCGCAGATGATTATGTGGTAAAACCTGCAGAACCGCGTGTTTTACTGGCGCGTGTAAATGCATTACTGCGTCGCGGACAACCCGTGGTTAAGGCCGCAGAAGAGATTCAATTTGGTGATTTAGTCATTGATAAAACCAGCCGAATTGTTAAATTAAACGAAAACGAAATAGTACTTACATCCCATGAGTTTGAGCTACTATGGCTACTTGCCTCAAATGCAGGCGAAGTACTAAGCCGTGAACATGTTCATCAACATATGATTGGTCGTCAATACGATGGGCTTGACCGTACCGTTGATGTACGCGTGTCACGAATTCGTAAAAAGCTAGGTGATAACAGCGATAAACCTTACCGTATAAAAACCGTGTGGGGGCAAGGTTACTTGTTTGTATCAGACGCCTGGGAAAAATAATATATGAAGGTAAATAAGGAATAATGGGCAAACTATTTATAAGTTTATATGTTTATATCATTGTTTCTTTATTTATTGTTAGTGGTGTTATAGAACAAATTTGGCCTTACGAAGAGACGCAGCAGCAAGTGCTGTTAGATGATGAGTTTGGCCAAGCACTTTGGTTATTATCGCAAACCGATGATGGACTAGATAAGCTAAAACACAGCTTTGAAAGCCAAGTTATTGCCCGCAAAGATCTTATTTTACCCCTTAAGCAGCAAGCCTCATTAGATAAAAATCATTACCTGTACCTGTATGATAAAAAACAGCGCATAGTGTGGTATGTTGAGCTTGGTGATAACAAGCTACTTCAAATTGGTCCTGTAGGCGTTATAAAAGCACCTGAAAGCTCTGTTATCCCGTATTTAATGTTACTGGCTATTGTAGGGTTACCTGTGGGGCTGTGGAGCTTTTTACTATGGCGTGATTTTTCTAAATTAAGCCATGCGTGCGAAGCGGTAGATGGCTCGCAAGACTTTAATTTAAGCAGTCCTTCTAAATCGTTTTTTTTACCCGTTACTGATACTCTAAAAGTAATGCAGCAGCGCATAGAGCATCTTCTTAGTGCGCAACAAGAACTGACCTCCTCTGTATCTCATGAATTTAGAACGCCCCTTGCACGATTAAAATTTGGTATAGCCATGTTAGAAGAAACACTGCAATCGGAAAAAGGGCAACATTACCTAACTAATATGCAGGCAGATATAAGCGAACTTGAAGCGCTTGTGTGTGAAATGCTTGAATATGCTCGGCTTGATTCGCAGCAACCAAGCTTAGCTAGAAGCGACGTTGATTTGGCTGCCTTAACACAATCAGTCATTAATAAGCTAAATTTTGCAAGCGGCATAGAGTTTAATGCGGTGTTACCACAGGCTTTAGTGTACAAGTGTGATGCGCACTTTATTGCGCGTGTAATGCAAAACCTAGTGGGCAATGCGTTAAAGTACGCTGTTAGTCGTGTTGATGTCACACTCAAAGCGCAGGGTGATGCAATTTACTTTATTGTGGAAGATGACGGAGAAGGTATTTTAAAAAGCGACAGAGAAAGCGTATTTAAACCTTTTACTCGTTTAGATAAAAGCCGTGATAAAAGCACAGGGGGCTTTGGTTTAGGCTTAGCCATAGTGGCAAAAATTGTATCGTGGCATAAAGGGCACTATGCAATCACTGACTCATCGCTTGGTGGGGCAAAGTTTATAGTTACCTTACCTAATACCTATCCTCAATAATACTTAATCATTTTGTAGGGCCAAATGTGTCGCTACCTACGTTAAAAAACTCCCATTTACGAGTGCATAAATGCAGAAGGTAGAGCAATGCAGGAGCAATTGCCGAGAACAACTAAATAGCGAATTTTTTGCTTAGCTATCCACACGTTTTTCCATCCTCAAAATAGATCACTTTATTATGCGGATTGGTATAAAAGCAATTCACCTAAAAACGCCAGACATAAAAAAAGCGCCTAAGGCGCTTTTTGTGGTTAAAAACCAAAATCAACAAGTAGCAAAATAGTAGACCCGGCTACGTGGAAAAAGTTCTCAATTATTTTTCATTTTTTTTAAGTAGGGGCATCAGCATTTGCTCAAGCCCATTTAATTTAACCTCGTACATCATTGCAAGCTGCGCCCCGAGTTTACTTTCTGGAAACCCTTGCTGTTTAAACCACACTAGGTAGGGCTCTGGCAAAAGCAGCAGAGGTCTGCCTGCGTATTTTCCAAAGGGCATAATTGTATTAATAGCGAGCTTGAGTTCGGCTGTATCCATAATAAGTCAGTAATTGATAAAACGTATAATAGTAATACTACTGCTTATTAATAATAAACGCATTAAATAGCGGCTGGGTAAGCGGGCAAGTAAACAGAAATAAAATAGGCTGTGACGGGCAAGAAACAGCCTATTGAACGAGGGAGTAGGCCCTCTGATTGAATAAATTTGTGTTGATAAATAAATACTTACCTTGCATTAATTAGCTGGAGTCTAATTATGCGACATAGGTGCGAAGACGTTTATTTAAACAACATCGGTAGTTTATCTGTTTTTTTTACAGATAGAGAGAAGTAATGTAAAGGAATGTAAATAAAATGAGTTTTTAAACTAAAACTAATAAAAAAGCCTTATTAAAAATAAGGCGTTTTCACTTGGTTGTTTTTATTGTTTAGTGTAAAAGTGCTATTTTTCGAATAGCTCTTGCTTTACGTGCTCGGCAAAACCACTTCCTGCTTCTAAATAAAAGTTATAGGTCGAGTTTACGCCCATTTGTTCAAGCTCTTTTTGTTGATCTGGGTAATTGGCGATAGCTGTTACTTGGCCGTTATAGCCTGAGGCTTGTAATTGCTCTAGTGCAAAAATATTTTGCATATGCTTTGGCATAGCTAACATGACCATTTCAACATGAGAGTGGTTAACGCGCTGCCAAAAGTCAGGGTCGGTGGCATCGGCAAGGAGTACCTTTCTATTGCGTTTAATATGCTTTTCTACCACCTCTGGTTTTATATCAATGCCCGCCACTACATTAGGGTGAGTCGCATTTATTGTTTCGTAGGCACCTGTACCTATGCGTCCCATACCAAATATAACGATCTTAGTGTCGTTTAGATTAACGGGTAGCTCTTCAGCTAAGCGGGTTTTGCTTTCGAATTTTAATAGCCAGCGCTCAATTTTTACGTATAACTCGTTTGAGCGTTTATTAAGAGGCGATGCAATAACAAAGGTAATAGACACCGCAATAGCCATTACCGCCAGCCACTCTGAGGTGATCATGCCTGTAGAGGCTGCCACAGCACACACAATAAGGCCAAACTCACTAAAATTAGCAAGGCTAAATGCAGTGAGTAACGAGGTGCGCGCTCTGAGCTTAAAGGTATTCGTAAACACATAATAAAGTAAGGTTTTAACTGGCAGCACAAATATAAGGATTAACGCTACAATTAATGAATTAGCTGTAAGCTCTGCGTTTAAACCAATACTTAAGAAAAAACCGACCAGCAAAATATCTTTTAAATTAAGCAGCGACTTTGAAAGCTCTCCCGCCTTTTTATGTGGCGCAAACATCATCCCCATAATGAGCGCGCCTAAATCGCCCTTTAAACCTGCAAAATCAAAAGCGTTATAACCGGCTACCAACGCAAAGAAAAAGCCAAATAACGGCAATAGCTCACCATGTTTAGATCGGTTAAGCACTGCATACATAAGTGGGCGCACTAAAGGGAGTGCAATAATTAAAGCAAGAGCCCACATATTAGGTACTTTGCCAGTGCTAATGGCTAAAAATATAACCGCAAAAATATCCTGCATAACTAAAATGCCAATGGCTATTTTTCCGTGTAGGCTTGCCATTTCACCGCGCTCTTCAAGTACTTTTACCGCAAATACAGTGCTTGAAAAGCTTAGCGCAAACCCAACTAATAAAGCACTTTGCCAGCTTAAATCAATAAACATAGGCACAGCAAAAATACCTAGCAGTAACATAAAGCCACTAAATAATGCACTGCTAAAAATAATGTGTAGGGTAGCGGGTGCCCATACTTGGGGCTTGATTAAGCTGTTTACTTTAAGTTTTAAGCCAATACTAAATAAAAGAAGTGTTACACCCAGTGCCGCAATGGTATCGAGTAGTTCGGTGCTTTTATAGCCAGATAAATTTAATGCAAAACCGGCAAGTAAAAAGCCAATAAGGGGAGGAAGTTTTAATTGATAAACACCAAAGCCACAAACAAACGCGGCGGCAAAATAGATTAGTTCCATAATTCTTAATATCACTTCATTTGGGATTGCAGTGTAGCGAAAATTTTATACCATTGAAAATAAAAATAGCCCTAAAAATGAGCGCGTTTAATCAATTGCTTGCCCAGCTACGTATAAAAAATGCACATTAAACACGTATTTAATCGTAAATAGCATGTAAATAACATTTTTTCACTGACATTGGCTTTTAAATATGGTTAAGATGCTTTAACGAAGGAGTTTAAGCTTGAGCAACAAACTGAGCCGCTCAGCTTAAGGAGATAGATATGTTTAAAAAGATTTTAGCGTCGGTAGGTATTGGCGCTGCAAAAGTAGATACAATTTTAGAAACTGAGCATCTTCAGCCAGGGCAACTTTTTAACGCTAATATCGTTATAACTGCAGGCGATGTGGCTCAAGAAATTGCTGGCCTTGATTTGTTTTTAATGACTCGCGTTAAAGTTGATGGCGAAGAAGGTGAGTACTTTACTAATCACGTAATTGATCAGTGGCGTATAACCGATATAGGCACTGTTGAGCCAGGTGAAGTTAAAAGTATTCCATTTGAAGCGCGCCTTCATCCAGAAACGCCAATTACTGAAATTAATGCCGGCTACAACCAATCACATGTATGGATTGAAACAGGCCTTGATATTGATTTAGCACTAGACCCTACAGATAAAGACCATTTGCATATTTACCCTAACGAAGCTGTTAAAACCTGTATGCAAGCAATGGATAAATTAGGGTTTAGTTTATTAAAAGCTGATGTTGAAAAAGGCCATTTACGTGCGCCTACTTTTCAGTCGGTATCGGGGTGTTATCAAGAGTTAGAATACAAGCCTAATAGCCGCAGCTTATTTGGTATTCAAGAGATTGAATTATCGTTTGTACCAGAAGCACACAAAACGCATGTTTTAATTGAGCTGGATAGAGCATTTAGAGGCGATGGTTATGTTGATTTAACCATAGAGCACGACCATGTGAATTTATCGCAGTTGTGCGACCAATTAGAGCGTTTGTTTGCCTAAGTGATGCGTAGTTTAACTAAACCCAGCTTAGGCTGGGTTTTTTATTTTAGGATTTTATATGTCGTTTAAATGTGCGCATTTTGATGCGCTTGATACGCGTACTTTATTTACGATAATGCGCGGCCGTGTTGATGTATTTGTAGTAGAGCAAACGTGTCCTTACCCTGAGCTTGATGAAGTAGACATTAACCCTAGTACTCAGCATTTATATGCAATTGCAGATAATAGTTTATTAGCTTATGCCCGCTGCTATGAAAAAAACGAGCAGTACAGTGCAATAGGCCGTGTATTGGTTTGTAAAAGTGAGCGAGGTAAAGGGCGGGCTACTGAGCTTGTAAATGCGGCCATAGCATGTTGTAAAAAGCAGTGGCCACAGCGTCATATTTATATAGGCGCACAAACCTATTTATTAGCATTTTATCGCTCTTTTGGCTTTACAGAAGTAGGGGAGCAATACCTAGAAGATGGCATCCCTCATCAAGATATGGTGTTAAATACTCTAAGCTAATTTATTACGAGTAAATTTAAGCTATTAAAAAGCCCACTTAACGCGTGGGCTTTACTTAATTTAGTACTTAACCTCAACTCGGGTTAGTTAAAAATAACGTTTTAACTTAACACCGAATGTAAAAACACAGCACCAATAGCTATAGGGCACACAAACTTAGTGTATACAGGCCATACTTTCCAAAATAGTGTGTTATGAACCTCAGGGTTACCTTGCTGTATTGCTTTTAGTAGTGAGCCACGGTACCAAATCCAGCCAACAAAAATACAACACATCAAGCCAAGTAAAGGCTGAGCAACTTTAGTTGTTAGGGTGATCACTAAACCAAATAAGCTTCCTAAGTTACATACTATGGTAATGCTCACTGCGCTTATTAGCGCGCCAATTAGCCATGTTGCCTGCAGGCGGCTCATTGCAAAGCGCTCCACAGTATAGGATACCGGCGCCTCTAACATTGAAATAGAGGAGGTAAGTGCGGCTATACTCATTAAGGCAAAAAATGCAAAACCTATAAATAAACCCACAGAGCCCATACCATCAAACAATGCTGGTAGCACTTGAAACACCAGTGTGTCTTCAGAGAGAAGTTTGCCTGTAGATGAAAAAATTTCTACGCCTTGAGCTTGTGCGACATACATGGCTGGTATAATTAAAAGGCCCGCTACAAACGCGATAAACACATCTATTAATGTTACATATGCGCCTAGCGTGACTAGGTTTTCTTTTTTACTTATGTAAGAGCCATAAATAATCATCACGCTGGTGCCTAATGACAAAGAGAAAAACGCTTGACCGAGTGCACTTACGAGTAAATTTGCATCAAATATAGATGAAAAATCAGGCACTAAATAGGCTTTAAGCCCTTGCATAGCACCTTCTTGGGTCATAACGTAGGCAATTAGGGCAAATAAAATACCTAAAAGCGCAGGCATCAGACGCTTAGACCATTTTTCTATGCCGTTTTCTACGCCACGACTAATAATAACCACGGTGAGTATAATAAATATCACTGTAAAAATGATGTTTCGTGAAAGTGACTGCTCACTTAACCACGTTGAAGCTTGATTTGCACCAGCTAATGTAGTGATAGGTTCAATTGTTGTGCTGAGCATCCAGCCTGCCACAATGGCATAAAAACTTAAAATAAAGCCCGCACATAAAATCCCGCCAAAACCAACGATAAAAGCAAAACGCTTTTGCCACGCGTGTGATGTTATTTTTGTTAAAGAAGACACCGCATTAGCTTGTCCGTGGCGGCCAATTATAAGCTCAGCCATAAGTGCGGGGTATGCTAAAAAGAACGCGAGTACCAAATAAGCGACTAAAAAAGCGGCACCACCATTGCTTGCTGTTTGGGTAGGAAAACCCCAAATATTACCTAAACCTACTGCAGAGCCTGCGGCGGCCATTATAAATCCAAAGCGAGAGCTAAACTCACCTCTAACTGCGCTCATATTGTTGTACTTCTCTATTTTTTGACGGCGCTGACAATCTACTGGAATTGCAAATAAATAAAAAGTACTTATTTGCCCAATTATGACAATAATTATCGTCTGGTGTGTCTATCATGCGATGCATTTAATTAATGTTATCAACAGGTTTAGAATAAGGAGTTGATTTTGTGTAATAAATGTTAATTACAGTTGTGTAAATAATATTTTACGAATCGTGATGCTGGCCAATTTTAAGGGTAAAACACGCCCCTTGAAGCCGCGCACTTTTACTAACGCTTACACTGCCGTGATGCCAATCTGCCACTTTTGCAACAATGGCTAACCCTAAGCCATAACTTTTATCAGCACGGTTACGGTGGCTTTCTTCTCTAAAAAACGGGCTAAAAACGTTATTAAAGTTCTCTGGTGCGATGCCTGGGCCATCATCTTCAACTGTAATATATAAATAATGCTCATCGCGCTTTGCACTGACATAAATAGTGTCTTTTGCAAAGTCGCAGGCATTGCCAATTAAATTACTAATAGCCCGAGCAAGCCAATGTAAGTCAGCAAAAACCATATCGTCACTACTGTTTAGTTGTATTTTAAGTTGGCTGGTTTCAATTTTAGGCGAAAGCTGTGTAAGTAAATCCTCAAGATAGTGCGATAAATTAGTTTGCGAGTAGGTGAGCTGGTTGGCATTTTGCTCAAGGGTTGCAAAGGCTAAATAGCTTTTAAGCATTGATTCCATATGATCAAGATCGTTTTCCATACGCACAAGGTATTGCTTAACTTTAGGCATGTCTGCGCTGTCGAGCGCAGCATCTAAGCCAAAGCGTAAACATGCGATAGGGGTTCTAATATCGTGCGATAAGCTCGATGCCATTAATTTGTTTTCCGCCACGAGCTTTTCTATTTGGCTAGCCATGCGGTTAAATGTAAGCTCAACATCTCTTATGTAGGTAAAGTGAGAGACCTTTATTCTCGCTTGTACATCACCTGCGGCAAACTTTTTAGCCGCATCGTTTAATGCTGTTAAGCGTTTAGCTAGTGGGGCAATAATAAAGCCCATAAAAATGCAGAGTCCAGCATAAAACAACAAAGTTAAAATAATATCGTTGCGCTGATCTGTTTCAAAGCCTTTATCTAGGCGCATGGAAAGATGATAAGGCGACAATACTTCGCTACTGTAGAGCATATAAAAACCTTGCTGGTCTTCTAAAATAAGACCGCTTTGGGTATGCATTTGTAGTATTAATGACGGCGGCAGGGCTAGGGATTCATTATTTTTGTAATCAAGCTTTACATTAAAGTCGTTTGCCAATTGCTTTACATAAGCTGCGCGCTCTGAGGTCGCTACACTACTCAAATGTTTACTAAAGCCGTTGATCATTTGGCTTTGAAGGCTAAATTCATCATGCGGTGTTTGAGTTTGTTGGCTAAATGCATCGATTAGCCAGCCCAATACAACAATAGAAAGCAGCGCACTACCGAGTAGTGAAATGTAAAATTTTTTCATTTAAACCACCACGGTTACTATTCCCACGCAGTGGCAACAAGTAAATAACCACGCCCCCAAATAGTTTTAATTTTTTCTGGGTTTTGCGGGTCATCATGAAACTTTTTGCGCAGCGCAGATATTAGTACATCAACACTTCTATCAAGCCCATCGTATTCACGGCCTTTGGTTGCTTTAAACACAGCATCACGCGAGACTACTTGGCCTGCATTACTGGCTAAATAGTGCAGTAGGAGGTACTCAGCACTAGAAATAGCCATATCTTGATTATTAAGCGTTACACTGCGTGATTGAGTATCAATACTGAGTGCGCCTACAGTAATCACACTCTCGTTAATGGTTACTTTAGTCGGTTCGCTAGTAAGGCGCAGTGCTGCTTTTATACGGGCAAGTAATGCGCGAGGGCACACAGGTTTCATGATGTAATCACTCGCACCTACTTCTAAACCAATTACTTCATCCATTTCATCATCGCGGGCGGTTAGCATAATAATGGGCGCGGTGTAAAAGCTACGTAGCTCTCTGCACACACTTACACCGTCTTGGCCTGGCAACATAATGTCGAGCAGGACTATGTTAGGGTTTAAGTTTTTTACCTGGCTTATTACTTCATCGCCGCGATGGCAAACATGGGTGGTATAGCCTTGCTCGGTTAAGTACTCTGCAACCCATTGGGCTAAAGAGGTGTCATCTTCAACTAATAAAATAGTGCCGTAATTATCCATAAAGCTTCCTTAGTGTTAGAGGGTTGCCGTGTGTGGATTGAAACTCGCCCTTAACTAACCCTAAGGGCTGCATAGGTTTGGGATTTATGCTGCGTTAGTGCCTATTTAGCAGAACAACCACACTTTATAAACGCTGACTTACTTAATTACCAAACACATTGCTGTAAAATCAATCACGAAATGTCACACCTCTAATTAGAACAAGCGCCAGCGGCGTTTTTTTTGTCTATTTTGATAAACCCACTGCAGTTTAACCTCTGTTGTGGCAATAACTTGGGCTGTATTACTATCAAACAATTCAAAAGAAATACTTTGCTGGGAGTCGAAGGTATATTCAAATACGCCTTGTTGCTGCTTTAACCAGCATTGCATTATATATTTTGATGTTGCGTCTCTTAGGCAGTAATTACCTATAGTTGGTTGCTGCCAGCTAAGCGTTACATCAGCGTAGCAATTGCGGCCTTCGCGCAGTGCAACACAAGTGTCGGGCAGCGCAATTAATGGGGCCGTTTTATCTGTTGTTTTAGCAGATGAAATAGCAGGGAAGATCAATAATAAACAGATCCATCTAAAATACATAACGTAGGCCTACCTTGGCTTTATGTTGATACCCTTGAGAAATAATGGGGCTGTCGTCTATTTCTTTTGAAAACCACGTTGTTAACCAGCCAGACAAAAACACCCAATCTTGAGAAATAGGGTACTCAGCATGAAACTCAAACATAATACTGGTACTGCCATTAGGGGTGTAAATAGGGCGATTAGCGGTGGCTTCGTCTGCATCTATACCAAAGTAATAGTTAGTAAAACTGCCCGAATAAGCGCTAATACCCACCCCAGATCTAAACTCCCAATTACGCCATGGCAAAATATGGCTAAAAAAGGTGTTAAACACCCAGCCATTATGTGTACCTGTAATATCATGTAAAAACTCAAACGAAATTTGCGAGTTTTCAAAGCGGCGCGTTAATCTTAGCCCAGCATCAAAATCGTAATTACGCGATTTTATACCCGCAAGCTCTTCTATTACACCGTGGTTGTAAAAACCTAAGCCTTTGTCATCAAAGCCAGCCTGAGTATTGGTGCCTAATATATCCAAGCCCCAATCAAATTTATCTATAAGGCTGTAACCCACAACTAAGCCGCCGCTTAATTGGTTATGATCAAAGTCGAGATAAAAGTTTTCGTAGGAAATAGCCAGGCTTAAATCGAGTTCAATGCCATCGTCGTAGGAATCAAGGCCAATTAGGTAAGAGTCTTCTACATAATAACCAGCCCCAGCGCTCCAATCCCACGCAAAGCCTTGGGTGGGCTCTAGCGTGTTATCAGCATAGTATCGATTGCTTGCCTGGCTTTGAAAGCTCAAAAAACTGGCGCAAAGCAATACGCTATTAATAAAAGTATGCTGTAAGAAAGCGTTTTTCATCCCTGGGGACCTAATTATTATTTGTTATTAAGCGTATTATATTGGTAAGTGAATCCTTGAATCTGTAAAAAAATGTAGTTTTTTACGTTATTGCACTTTTATTTTGTCAATTAAAATACTGCTTAAGTAATATTGCATCATAGGCGTTAAGGCACTCACCTCTGTACGCGTACATGGGCCTTGTAGTTTAGTTAAGCTGCTTAATTTAGTAATGGTTTTAAAGGGCGGTACAGTTACTTCCTTACCTGCGCGCGCTATACGGGCTTGCTCGGTATTTTGTTGATGTACAAATGTTGCCACTTCTAACTCATTAGTAATTTTTTGCTCTTGGGCAAAGCTAAACAATAAAGGCTCACGGTGGAAGCTTGCGCTGTCTATTGATGATTTTGCAAACCACACCACATCGCCAGAGGCGCGGTGCTTAATGCGCATGCTCACTTGAGCTAGTATGGTGGCGCATTGTTGAGTAGGGTATTGCTGCGCTACTTTGGCAAATAAAGGGTAAGGGTTTTCAGGTTGAGTTAACGCATATTTTGTATCGTCAGTAAATGCTAAATCTAACTGATGAATAGCTAACGTGTAGTCACTGTTTTTGCTATCAGTCACTTCTAAGCCTTTATCGTTCAAGGCTTGGGTTATTTGCTTTAATAGCGTGTCTGTTACGCTTGCTTTATCGGTTGTAATACGCACTGTTTGGCCGCGTGTTACTTTGTGCGCCGGTAACTGTACAGACTTAACTTTTGGCGATGCGTGCTCTGTTTTATACTCAAGCTGGTAAGTTTCGCTCTTTAATGTTGGCTTTAACGGTAAAGCCAAAGGCTCGGCCGGCTGTTTGGTAATTGCACAACCTGCTGATAATAATATAAAAAGTGATACAACTATAAAACGCATAAATACTTAACATCCACTTAAAAAGCCAATAATCGCAACATTGTACGTTAGTCCTATCAAAACTTCATGATATTATGCACATAGATGTAGTTAAAAAAGAATAAATTTGTAACGAATGAAGTATCTCACTAATTTTATGTATGTTTGGGTCGCTATTTGTCTATCTTTACCGCTTCAGGCAATAGCTAAAGCAGACTCAAGCTGGGATGGATTCGTAAAACAGTATGGACGCTACGCAGAAAAAAAACTCAACAGTAAAGGTATTCCTGGCGCTGCGCTTTCGATAGTGAGTATTGGTAACGCTGATTATATCCACACCATGGGCCGCACTAAGGCAAGAAGTGGCACACAGGTTAACCGCCACACCCGCTTTAGGTTAGCTTCGGTGTCAAAAACATTTGCAGGGTCGTTAACTGCAAAGCTTGCAAGTGAAGGGTTAATAGATTTATTTAAACCGGTAAGTGAGTATATACCTGCCTTTAAAGGCACGGTTTATAAAGATAATTTAAAAGTGTTTCACTTATTAAGCCACTCCAGCGGTTTGGTTCCTAATGCGTATGACAATTTAATTGAATCAAGAATGAATTACCCCGATATTGTCGAAAAGCTATTAACAGTAAAGCCCATTTGCGAACCAGGCCAATGCTATGGCTATCAAAACGTGATGTTTAGTTTAATTGATGATGTCATTTACAGCAGTACCAATAAAAAATATGACCAGTGGCTGCAAGAGGGAATTTTTACACCATTAAAAATGAGCGATACCAGCTTAGGCTACGATGCAATGGTGCAGGATAAAAATTATGCGCTGCCGCACGTTAGAGGAAAAAAACGTTGGTACACAGCCAAGCTGAAAAAAAACTATTATAAAGTCGGCCCTGCTGCGGGCGTAAATGCAAGTGCCACCGATATGGCAAAATGGTTAAATGCGCAATTAGGGCAAAACCTAGATGTACTCTCTTTAGATGCACTTGCTACACAAACACGTCCTTATACACTTACAAAAAAAGAGCGTTATAGACGAGTATGGAAAAAGGAATTAGAACAAGCTTATTATGGATTAGGCTGGCGTGTTTATAACTATAACGATGAAACGCTTTATTATCATAGTGGCTGGGTGCAAGGCTATCGCAGTGACTTAGTGGTTATACCGCATTTAAATGTGGGTTTTAGCTTGATTGTTAACGCGGAAACAGGCGTGATAAATGAATTAACTACTGAATTTTTAGACCGTTTATTAAAATACAAACGCACTAAATAAAACAGGCCTAAAATTGCTTTAAAAGCGCCGTGCTTTAAATTTATTGTTTAAAGGTAAAAGGCATAAATAAGCACATATAATAAAAAAACCAGCTTAATGCTGGTTTTTTTATAAAAAGACTCACTGCACAATTAACTTATGCGCGTGGTAATTGAATCTTTTTTTCTGCACTTTGACGATACAATACAACAGTGTGACCTATTGTTTGTAGCTTAGTAGCGCCGGTTTCACGAACGATTGCATCAAAAATAAGTGCTTTTGTTTCACGATCGTCAGTAGGTACTTTTACTTTAATCAATTCGTGAATTTCTAATGCACTTTGAATTTCGACTACCACGCCCTCGGTTAAACCGTTAGAACCTAGTAAAACTACAGGCTTAAGGCTATGTGCCTGACCTTTTAAAAACTGCTTTTGTTTGTTTGATAATGTCATGTTTATACAAATTTTGCTGAATATGGCTTGAATTAAGGGTATTCTAACGCCATCTAAAGAATATTACTAATTAGTTGCGTGTTAATTTATGACAAATAAAAAACATTCAGCCAGTTCAAAGCGATGGCTGAAAGAACATTTTGATGATCAATATGTTCAGCAAGCGCAAAAAAAAGGCTGGCGTTCTCGAGCTGTTTTCAAATTAGATGAGATCCAAAATAAAGATAAACTGCTTCGCCCTGGTATGACCGTTGTTGATTTAGGTGCTGCACCTGGCAGCTGGTCACAATACTTAGCCGAGAAAGTATCTGATAAAGGTCAGGTTGTTGCGTGTGACATATTACCGATGGACTCACTTGCGGGGGTTGACTTTTTACAAGGCGATTTTCGTGAAGAAGCCGTACTTGATGCGTTGTTAAAACGCATTGATGGTAAAAATGTTGATGTGGTACTCTCTGACATGGCACCAAATATGAGCGGTAATAACTCGGTAGATCAAGCGGGTAGCATGTATTTGGTAGAATTAGCACTTGATATGTGTCATCAAGTATTAAAGAAAAATGGTGCATTTGTTGTTAAAGTGTTTCAAGGTGAAGGCTTTGATCAATACTTGCAAGACGTTCGTAATAGTTTTAAAGCAGTGAAAATACGCAAACCTGATGCCTCACGTGCCCGTTCTCGGGAAGTATATATAGTAGCGACCGGCTACAAACTGTAGTACAGTTGCTTGGCGTTTAGTTGAATTTAAATTAATTGGATACAAGAGGTTAACCCCTTGAGCGATATGGCGAAAAATCTAATACTCTGGCTGGTTATTGCAGTTGTGCTAATGTCAGTATTTCAGAGCTTTAATGGCGGCGATCAAGTTGATCGTCAAACAAGTTACACTCAATTTGTAAAAGACGTGCGTAGCGGCTCTTTACAAGAAGTTATTATTGACCGTGGAACGGGTAATATTACAGGTACTAAAAGCAGTGGTGAGCGTTTTCAAACCACAATGCCAATGTACGATGAAGATTTAATTAATGATTTACTTAAAAATGATGTAAATGTAAAAGGCGTTCAGCCTGAAGAACAATCGTTTTTAGCAAGTATTTTTATCTCTTGGTTCCCAATGTTGCTGCTTATAGGGGTATGGATATTCTTCATGCGTCAAATGCAAGGCGGTGGCGGTAAAGGCGCAATGTCGTTTGGTAAAAGCAAAGCGCGCCTGATGAGCGAAGACCAAGTTAAAACAACTTTTGCTGATGTAGCAGGTTGTGATGAAGCAAAAGACGACGTAACAGAGTTAGTAGACTTTTTACGTGACCCTTCTAAGTTCCAAAAACTTGGTGGTAGTATTCCAAAGGGCGTACTAATGGTGGGTCCTCCTGGTACAGGTAAAACATTACTTGCAAAAGCCGTAGCCGGTGAAGCAAAAGTACCGTTTTTCACCATTTCAGGCTCTGACTTTGTTGAAATGTTTGTTGGTGTGGGCGCATCGCGTGTACGTGACATGTTTGAGCAAGCTAAAAAGGCTGCACCATGTATTATCTTTATAGATGAGATTGATGCTGTAGGTCGTAAGCGTGGCGCTGGCATGGGTGGGGGACACGACGAACGTGAACAAACACTAAACCAAATGCTAGTAGAAATGGATGGTTTTGAAGGTAACGAAGGTATTATCGTTATAGCGGCAACTAACCGCCCTGACGTACTAGACCCTGCATTACTTCGTCCTGGTCGTTTTGACCGTCAAGTAGTGGTTGGCTTACCTGATATTCGTGGCCGTGAGCAAATTCTTAAAGTACATATGCGTAAAGTGCCATTAGGCGATAACGTAGAAGCGGCAGTTATTGCACGTGGTACGCCTGGTTTCTCTGGTGCTGATTTAGCAAACCTTGTAAACGAAGCCGCACTTTATGCCGCACGTGGTAATAAACGTGTTGTAAGTATGGCTGAATTTGATGCTGCTAAAGATAAAATCATGATGGGTGCTGAGCGCAAGACCATGGTGATGAGTGAGCAAGAGAAAGAAATGACGGCTTACCATGAAGCGGGCCATGCTATTGTTGGCCGTATGGTGCCAGAGCACGACCCAGTTTATAAAGTGTCGATTATTCCACGTGGCCGTGCCCTTGGTGTAACTATGTACCTACCTGAACAGGACCGTGTTAGCCATTCTAAAGAGCTTTTAGAGTCAATGATTTCAAGCCTTTACGGTGGCCGAATTGCTGAAGCACTTATTTATGGCGAAGACAAAGTAACAACGGGTGCGAGTAACGACATTGAGCGTGCAACAGATATTGCACGTAAAATGGTAACGCAGTGGGGCCTGAGTGAAAAACTAGGTCCATTACTTTACGCTGAAGATCAAAACGAGATGTACATGGGTGGCGGCGGTGGTCGCGCAATGAGCATGTCTGATGAAACAGCTAAAGTAATTGATGCCGAAGTACGCTTATTCTCGGACCGTAATTATCAAAGAGCAGAAGATATATTAAAAGAAAATATTGATATTCTTCATGCGATGAAAGATGCATTAATGAAATACGAAACAATTGATGCTAAACAAATTGATGATTTAATGGCGCGTCAGCCTGTGCGTGAACCACGTGATGCACATGACCGTTTAGACGATAAGCCAACTAAAACAGTCGCACCTCAAGAAAAGCCGGTTGATGAAAGCCAAAAACCGGATGATTCATCGAAAAAAGATGAAACAAACCTTGATGATAAAGCTGAATAATCGTTAAAATAATACTTTAAAAGCCCCGTACTTCGGGGCTTTTTTGTATCAAATAACTAAAAGGTTGGCGATGACTAACATAATAAACCTTCCCCGTGGGCGTAAACTTAATTTGGAAAAACCATGTGTGATGGGTATTTTAAATGTGACCCCAGATTCATTTTCTGATGGTGGAAAGTTTTTAGATACAGCGCACGCGGTGCAACAGGCAATGCAGTTGTTAGACGAGGGTGCAACTATCATTGATATTGGCGGGGAGTCTACACGCCCAGGCGCGCCAGATGTTAATTTAGACGATGAACTTAATCGTGTGATACCTGCAATAAAAGCCATTAGAGCTAAAAGTGACTGCGTTATATCGGTAGATACCAGTAAAGCGCAGGTCATGGAGCAGGCGATTTTAGCAGGTGCTGATATAGTTAACGACGTACGTGCATTACAAGAGCCCCACGCACTTAGCACACTCGCTAAGTATCCCGATGTAGCAATTTGTTTGATGCATATGCAAGGGCAGCCACGGACAATGCAAAGTGAACCCACTTATACTGACTTGCTAGCGCAAATTAACCTCTTTTTTGAGCAGCGTATAAGCGCATGCGAAACAGCGGGTATTAAGGTGGAGCAACTTATCCTCGACCCAGGTTTTGGCTTTGGCAAAACCCTAGAGCATAATTTTGAAATACTTGCTAAATTTAATGCATTTAATAAATTTGAACTACCGCTTTTAGCAGGTCTTTCACGCAAGTCGATGATAGGTAATTTGCTAAACAGAAAAACAGATGAGCGATTAGCGGGCAGCTTAGCCGGTGCGCTAATTGCCGCGCAAAATGGCGCAAAAATTATTCGTGTACACGATGTAAAAGAAACAGCAGATGTGCTTGGTGTACTCCAAGCTTGCGAAAAAGGAGCTTTATAATGAGCGAAAGAAAATATTTTGGTACCGATGGGGTACGTGGTTTAGTGGGCACAGCTCCAATTAACCCTGAGTTTGCAATGAAATTAGGCTGGGCCGCAGGTCGAGTTTTGTCTCTAAGTGGAACAAAAAAAGTAATTATAGGTAAAGATACCCGTATTTCAGGTTACATGCTAGAAACCGCGCTTGAAGCTGGTTTAATTGCCGCAGGAATAGATGTCGTACTGCTTGGGCCAATGCCAACGCCCGCTGTTGCATATTTAGCGCAAACGTTTAGAGCCGAAGCAGGTATTGTAATTAGTGCATCGCATAACCCTTATTACGATAACGGGATTAAGTTTTTTAATGGCCAAGGCTTAAAGTTGGATGACGACGTTGAGCTACAAATTGAAGCGATGCTTGATGAACCAATGACCTGTGTTGCCTCAGATAAGCTTGGTAAAGCCTCGCGCTTAGTAAGTGCTGATGGGCGCTATATTGAATTTTGTAAAAGCCAATTTCCACAAGGCTTATCACTTGAAGGTTTAAAAGTTGTACTAGATTGTGCCAATGGCGCAACCTACCATATTGCACCGTCGGTAATGCGTGAGCTAGGCGCTGAAGTGATTACTCATGCATGTGAGCCTAATGGGGTGAATATAAACCATGAATGTGGTGCTACACACGTTGATACGTTAAAGCGCAAAGTGCTAGAGCACAAAGCTGATGTGGGTATTGCTTACGATGGCGATGGTGATCGCGTAATGATGGTTGATCACAACGGTCGCGTATTTGACGGTGATGACTTAGTTTACATTATTGCCTGTCAAGCGGCTGAAGATCATATGCTAGGTGGTGGTGTTGTTGGCACGGTTATGTCGAACATGGGGCTTGAAAATGCATTAAAAGCAAAAGGAATTGAATTTGCGCGCAGCAAAGTTGGCGACCGTTATGTAATGGAAATGCTGCAGCAAAAAGGGTGGAGAATTGGCGGTGAAAGCTCAGGCCATGTATTAAACCTCGATTTAATCACCACGGGTGATGGTATCATTTCAAGCCTTCAGGTATTGGCTGCAATGGTGGCTCAAAATCGCACATTACAAGATTTAGGGGCTGGTTTTACAAAGTACCCAATGAAAATGATTAATGTACGTTACACACCTGGCACAGACCCTACACAAGCACCAGAAGTACAAGATGCGGTTGCGCAAGTAGAGCAAGCTTTAGGTGAAAAAGGCCGTGTTTTACTTCGTAAATCAGGCACTGAACCGGTAGTACGTGTTATGGTTGAAGCCGAACAAGAAAAAATAGTCATAGACAGCGCGCAAAAAATTGCAGCAGTTGTCGAATCTATGAGCAAATAAACTGATTGAGAACAATAACCTCTTGTAACTTAGGGCGAGAAAAGTTAATATCTCGCCCGCTTTCTAATCTGGAGTGGAAAATGGCAATACGTAAGGCAATGGTCGCAGGCAACTGGAAAATGAATGGCTCTTTAGAGCTTGTCACTCAACTGTCTGATGCCATTAACAGTGTTAAATCAAATGAGATAGACATTGTTTTATTTCCTCCATTTCCATTAGTATCAGCACTGGTTGACAGTGGTGTTACCACGGGTACCCAAACGCTCAGTGAAAATACCCCAGGCGCCTTTACCGGTGAAGTGGATGCTCAGCTTATTAAAGAGTTAGGTGCTAAGTACGTACTCGTAGGTCATTCAGAGCGACGCAGTATTTACAAAGAAAGCAATGCAACCGTAGCCGCAAAATTTGCCCGTGCGCAGCAAGTGGGACTAACACCTATCTTGTGTATCGGCGAAAGCGAGAGCGAACAAGAAAACGGTCAAACCGAACACGTGGTTGCTGCACAAATTGATGCAGTAATTGGGAAATTAGGTGTAGCAGCACTGAAAGATTCTGTGATAGCATACGAGCCCGTTTGGGCCATAGGCACAGGTAAGACTGCATCGCCAGAACAGGCACAAGCTGTTCATAAATTTATCCGTGACAAAATTGCTTCATTAGATAGCGATTTAGCACAAGGGCTTACCATCTTATATGGTGGTAGCGTTAACGAAAAAAATAGCGAATTATTATTTGCACAACCAGATATAGACGGCGGCCTTATTGGCGGTGCTAGTCTAAAAGCAGATTCGTTCACTGCAATCTGTAACAGTGCAAAAGGGACCGTATAAGATGTACGAAATTTTATTAGTAGTTTATTTAGTTGTTGCTTTAGCTTTAGTTGGTATGGTTTTAATCCAGCAAGGTAAAGGCGCAGACATGGGTTCTTCATTTGGCGCCGGTGCTTCGGGCACAGTTTTTGGCTCATCAGGTGCAGGTAACTTCATGACCAAAACAACAACAAGCTTAGCAACAGTGTTTTTTGTTTTAAGTATTGTGTTAGGTAACTTAACTGCCGGTCAAATTAAAAAGACCGATGAGTGGGAAAACCTTGAAGCAGCACCTGCAGTAGAAACTGTAGCGCCAGCAGAAGAAGACGTACCTGTTACTCAACAGCAGAGCTCTGACGTACCAAACTAATTTAGCGTAAAGCTAACGTTAAACGACTTATACTCCTCAAGTAAGTCAATAAGTTTAACACCTAAGCGAAAGCTTAAAAATGCGGATGTGGTGGAATTGGTAGACACGCTACCTTGAGGGGGTAGTGCTTTCGGGCGTGGGGGTTCAAGTCCCCCCATCCGCACCAAATTATAAAACCAGTAGCAGCAATGTTACTGGTTTTTTTATGGGAAACTCTCCATTTGCTCACTTATTAACCGCTTATTCCTTTTAAGGTTTATTAACTTACAATGCTTTGTAGGCACATAATTTAAAAAGCATAATTTACTGTAGTATTGTTTAATGAACTAGCCTGTGTACATTGCTTTTAACTGGCTCCCTGAACAGATAAAAAGGCGCTGCTATCACTATATTTATAAGTAACTTACACCTAATCAAAAGTAACGCCATAGCTATCTTTATCACGCACTATAGATACAAAGCTATTTATACCAACTTCAGCACTCGTGTAACTAGATGCAAGTGCGGCACATATTGCTACTGTTACAGATAGCTTTTTCATATGAATTTCCTATTTTCTATTTGTTATTTAGATGTTGATTTTATGGGGGTTATAGAAGTGATTTTAGTTTTTATCTAATAATTTTAGGAAGTTAGTTAAAAAAACTTTACCGACCGTGTTTTTCTTTTGGTTACAATTGTTAAATAATAGAAGTAATTATCTAAAGCAGTATGATTGCATTAGATATTTTTTATTTCGTTACTAAATGATGATTAAAGAGTGGAGTACTATTTTATTAATATAAGCTTATTGCACATATAAAAGCCTAAAAACATTTGTCGTTATGCTACATCTTTAAGCTTAATTATTTACTTTATTAAGATTGGCTTGACACCATAACAAGGCCTGCTGCTTGTTTTTAACAGAAATTTTTTGATAAATTTTATGCAAATGTACACGAACTGTTGCTTCGCTAATAAATAAGTTGTCAGCAATGGCGCTGGAGTGTAGCCCTGAGAATAACAAGTTTAACACTTTTATTTCTTTGCTAGTTAAGTTGCTAGATTGTACCACTGACTGCTTCTCAGTGGCTAGCATTTGCTTCATCCAACAATCAGAAATATCTCGTGGAAACCAGAGCTTCCCTTTTTCAATTGCCTCAAGGCCTTTTTGAAAATATTTTTCATCGGTATTTTCGTAAAATAACCCTTTTAGATTAGGCCACTCTTTCAAAGAAAGTGCATTGCAATTTTTAGGGACATCAAAAATAACTAACCCTTGTTGCCTATTCTGCGCCATAAATTGCGTAATTAAATCATGGGTAGTAATTATGTTAAGTGCTTGGTAGTTAACCAGTAAAATATTGTACTTCGCAGCTACGCAAAATAGCGAGGTGTAATCAGGGTTATTAAAACATTTAAGACTTTTATTACTAGTATTGTCTGATTCCATAACGATTCAATCCATAAGGTTGATAATTATACTATATTGTTATTTATTGCCGATTTCAATGAAGTTTAAAGCCGTTATTTGAAGCAACTATTACTGTAAAGAAAATTAGTTCACCTATATCTATTACACTGTTTTGCTATGTATTTGAATAGGTTGCTTAAAAGTGAGGCCTTATGGCCTGCCGTTATTATTTATAATGTAAGTAATATTATCCAACAATAATCAAAAATTATAATTAATTTGTACCTGTATGTTTATTAAATGAAAATTTTTATACATTTCTTCACAAATATGTAATATAATGCCCTTCCAGAGGAAAGATGCTATTAGGCGTCTTTTTTTATGCCCAAAACTTATTGCCCAAGCCAATAAGTTCGCATAACTAAATTATACGGTATCCTTTGGAGAATATTTTGAAACTACGCAAACTCTCACAGTTAAGCCTCGCAATTGTCGCTGCACTAACTACCTCAGTAAATGCTGAAGAAGCTAAAACAACAGCAAAACAAGACGCGTTTGAAAAAATCGAAGTTACAGCTCGTAAACGTACAGAGAGCTTGTTTGAATCTCCAACCGCTATCACATCAATTGGTGCTAACCTAATTGATAAAGCCAATATGAGTAACCTAGAAGATATTGGTAAATACGTTCCAAACTTAAATATCACTCGCTACGGTGTAGGTAATGCGGCGCATGCCTCTGTGTTTATTCGTGGTATTGGTCTACAAGATCACATAATTACAACCGATCCGGGTGTAGGTGTTTATTTAGATGGTGTTTACTTAGGCCGTCAAATGGGGTCAAACTTATCGTTACCAAATGTAGAGCGTGTTGAAGTTCTACGTGGACCACAAGGTACATTATATGGTCGTAATACCTTAGGTGGCGCAGTAAATGTAATTACTAAGCAACCAGGTGATGAAGGGATTGTTTCAACTACAGCTAAAATTGGTAGCCGCGGACGTATTGCTGGCGATGTATACTTTAATAACTCGCTAACAGATGAAGTAAGTATGTCTGCAAGTGCATCATACAAAACGCGCGATGGTGTGGGTGAAGCTGTCAATTTAGCTAATCCAGAAAAAGAAATTGGTGAAGAAGAAGAGTTTAGCGGTCGCGTAGCCCTTAAATGGCAAGCCAATAGCGATTTAGCGTTTACTTTTTCACTTGACGGTGTTGATAACGAGTCGGGTCAATCGCCTTACACTATTGAGTTAACTGAGCCGCTTGATGCAAATGATGTATTTAATGGTGACTTTCCTTTATTAACACAGGATATGATCCCATCTGACCCTGATGATTTAGGCACTACCGTTGCTGGTATTGAATCTACGTCTTACTCAGGGTGGGGTACGTCATTTACTGCTGATTGGGCAATTGATGATACGTACACGGCTAAATTTATTTCAAGTTACCGTACTTCTGAATACGAAGGTGGACTTGATGATGATGCCTCACCACTTAATTTATCTGAGTTCCCAGAAGAGGGTGGTGCAGACCAATACTCGTTTGAAATTCAACTAAATGCGACTTACGATAATATGGACTTTGTATCAGGCCTTTACTTCTTTAATGAAGATGGCTTTACACGTTCAGGTCCATTTGTATTTAGCCCATTCAATACACCTAATGGCTTATTAAACGATGGTGTTACACCTTCATTTGGTGGTTATGGCGATTTTGAAATTAACCAAGAAACAAACTCATACGCTGTATATTTTAATACAAGTTACGATTTAACAGATGATTTAAGTATTGGCGGTGGCCTTCGATACTCAAAAGATGAGAAAGATGCCGATGCGATTTTCCCAACATTTGCTGAACGTAAATACGTAAGTGCAGAGTTTGACGCTGTAACATGGGATGTAAACGCATCATATCAAATCAGCAATAACATGAATGTATATGGTCAAATCCAAAAAGGGTACCAAACCGGTGGTTTCCCTCCACGTCCATTTGGTGGCCCCGATCAGTTTGTATCGTTTGATGAAACTAAAGCAATTAACTACGAAATGGGCTTAAAAGGCCAAGTACATGAAAATGTATCTATGATGTTGGCTGTATTTGTAACAGATTACACTGACCTTGCTTTACCATTTTCTGACCCTACTGCAGGCGGTGGTTTTGTAACGATTGTTGAAAATGCAGGTGAGTCTAAAGCGCAAGGTATTGAGCTTGAAACTACCGTTGCCATTACAGACGATTTCACAATTCGCAGCTCTGTAGGTTACTTAGATTCTGAAATTACAGAAGTAGATGCAGGCGTACAAGGTATTGGTAAAGGTGATTCACCAGCATTAACACCACGTTGGACTGTAATGATTGCCCCTTCTTACTTTATGGATTTAGATAGCGGTGCAACCGTTGCATTTAACGCTAACTACTCTTTCAGAAGCGAAATGCAAGGCCAGTCGGTTTACAATGAAAGCGAGACTATTGATGCGCGTGAATTAGTTGGTTTTAATATTTCTTACACTAACCCTTATGGCGATATGGAAGTAACCTTATACGGTGAAAACGTATTAAATGAGGTTTACGATGTAGGTCGTTTACAGCAGTCAGGTTTTGTTGGTGTAATGCGCAGTAATGACCGTAGCGAGTTTGGTTTAAAATTCAAAAAAGACTTTGAGCTTTAATCACCCGCAATGAGTTAATTAAAAGGTAAGCTTAGGCTTACCTTTTTTGTTTTTACGCCAGTAAAAAGAAAAACTTAGATCAACAGTGAATCCCTTTAGAACAAGCGCTATACAAGCATGCAGTGCAATTGCTATTGTTATACTCAGTGTGGTGCGAAGGCTAATCGCTAAGTATTAAAAAGCGCCACAGGCATCAACTAGCCTTATTTTTAGGCAATAAAAAAGCCCTCAGAGAGGGCTTTTAAACAATCAACATAGGTTTAAATAAAAACCTCTGCCATTCTTATTTGTTAGATTCATTGTATTCACGCGTTAGTCTTGCGTGCTCACTTAAATCTGTCAGGCCAAGCTTTTCGTAGCTTTTTTCCATCATCTCAAGTGCAGGCTCTAAATAGCTGCTTTGCGAGTAATGTTCAACAACGTACTTACCACGATTAGCGGCCGCTAGGTAAGCTTCACGTTCGTAGTAGTAATTAGCCACTTTTAGCTCGTAACGCGCCATACGGTTTAAAAGCCACACTAAACGACGTTTAGCCTCTGGTGCGTAATCACTCTTTGGAAAGCGTTTTACAAGCGTTGATAAATCGGTAAATGCAACACGTGTTCGGTTTGCATCGCGGTCAGCTCTGTCTATGCCAAAATACTCTTGGAAGGCATTTTTATCTGCTTTAATGTTAACCAAGCCACGCAGGTAGTACATGTAATCTAAATCTTTGTGGTTTGGGTTTAAACGAATAAAGCGGTCAATGGTCGCTAATGCTTGCTCTGTATTACCTGATTGGTAATGGGCATACACTAAATCCATTTGTACTTGCTTTGAGAAAGGGCCAAATGGGTAGCGTGAATCAATAGCGGTTAACAGCTCAATTGCACGGGCGTATAAACCTGAGTCGAGCGTTTGTTTTGCATCTTCATACAAAGCGTGTGCAGATTTGTTAGGAACGCGTTGGATATCTTCTTGGTCAGGCGCAGAAGAACAGGCCCCTAAAGTAAGTACAGAAGCTGAAAAAACAATGGCGAATGCACGTTTCCCTATTTTATTTATCATTTTATTTGTTACCTTCGATGTCTTCGGCTAGGCCACGGCGGTAAAACCGAGTAAACTATGCGTATTATATTATGCTTTTATTAAAAGCGATTCTAACCCAGTCAGGCACAGCTTGCACTGGTAAATTGGGTAAAGTTACTAATGTCAGAACAAATTTCACTTCAAGCCGAGGTTCCTACCGAGTTAGGTGGTAAACGTCTAGACCAAGTATTAGCGCAATTGTTCCCTGATTATTCACGTTCACGTATAAAAACATGGATATTGGATGATAAAATCACCGTTGACGGTGAAATCTATAACACACCACGAGAAAAACTACTCGGTGGTGAAGTTGTAAATGTTGAAACCAGCATTGAAGCACCACGCGAATACGAAGCACAAGATATCAAATTAAACATTGTTTATGAAGATGATGATATTTTGGTTATCAACAAACCTATGGGCCTAGTCGTTCACCCAGGTGCAGGTAACCCAGATGGCACAGTGCTAAATGCATTGCTGCATCATTTTCCGGATATTATTAACGTACCGCGTGCTGGTATTGTGCACCGTCTAGATAAAGACACCACAGGCTTAATGGTGGTGGCTAAAACTATTCAGGCGCAAACACATTTAGTTAAAGCACTGCAAAAACGCGAAAACTTTACGCGTGAATACGAAGCTTTATGTAATGGTACTATGACCGCAGGTGGCATGGTTGAAAAGCCGATTGGCCGTCATCCAACGCAGCGTACACACATGGCAGTTCACGAAATGGGTAAGCCTGCCATTACACATTACCGTGTTGCTGAAAAATTCCGTGCTCATACACGTTTACGCCTTCGCCTAGAAACCGGCCGTACACACCAAATTCGTGTTCATATGGCGTATATCAACCACCCGTTAATTGGCGATAGAGCCTACGGCGGGCGTCCTCGTCCACCTAAAGGTGCTACGCCAGAGCTGTTTGAAATGTTACGTACATTTAATCGCCAAGCCTTACACGCAGTAAAATTGAGTATTGCGCACCCTATTACGGGCGAGATGATGACCTGGCAAGCGCCTATTCCAGATGACATGGTGGCAATGACTCAGGTGCTTAGAGAAGATACCAAAGCTAACCCTAACATAGAGTATTAATGGCTTTTTTGTCAGCACCTTGGCCTAATTTAACCTCGGTAGGTACGCTCAGTACCACCCGAGAAGGCGGCGTGTCAAAGCCGCCTTTTAATAGCTTAAATTTAGGCCTACATGTTGATGATGATCCAGAGCATGTGCTAAAAAACCGTGCTTTGGTTGAGCAATCCCTGCCAAACCCGCCACTGTGGCTTAATCAAGTGCATAGTGGCGATGTGCTCTGCGTTGATGCAGATTTTAATTTTCAAACATTACACAGTGCTGATGCGTTGTATACAAAAGTTAAAAATCAGCCTCTTGCTATTATGAGTGCAGATTGCCTGCCTATTCTGTTTGCAAGTCATGATGGCCATGAAGTTGCAGCAGTGCATGGTGGTTGGCGCGGCCTTGAAAAAGGGATCATAAAAAATACGCTTGCCTGTTTTAGCGCGCCTAGTAAGCAAATATATGCGTGGCTTGGGCCTGCTATTGGTTCTGAGCAATTTGAAGTTGGTGCCGAGGTTGCTACGCGATTTATTGCAAAATCCCCGTTGTTTAAAGAGGCGTTTAAATTACAAAGCAATAATAAATACTTGTGCGATATTTATCTAATCGCTCGCATTGAGCTTGAGCAATTAGGCGTTATTAATATTAGCGGAGGCGATTATTGTACTGTTTCTCAGCCATCATTGTTTTTCTCTTATCGGCGAGAAGGTAAAACAGGACGTATGGCAAGTTTGATCTGGCGCAAATAAAACACTATTTCCCCACAATATTCTTCTTAACACCTTGAACAATTCTATTAACATACCCATTTATTAAGCAATTAGTTTATTAAATAGGTAAACCCTCATGCGTTTAGATAGATTCACAAGTAAATTTCAATCTGCGCTTTCAGATGCTCAGTCGCTAGCATTAGGGCGCGATCATCAATTTATTGAACCCGTACATTTAATGTATGCGCTTTTACAGCAAAATGGCTCTAGCGTGCGCGCCTTGCTTGCACAAGCAGGCGTGAGTGCGGATGAGCTCAACACCAAGCTTTCTCAAGAAATAGAAAAGCTGTTTAAAGTTGAAGGAGTCGGGGGCGACGTACAGCTTTCTAATAACATGGCTTCGCTTATTAACTTATGTGATAAGTACGCGCAAAAGCGTAAAGATAAGTATATTTCGAGCGAATTATTTGTATTAGCTGCCTGTGACGACAAAGGCCCTTTAGGTGATATTTTTAGAGCGCTTAATATCACTGCAACTAAAATAGAAAGTGCCATAAAAGCAATTCGCGGTGGCCAAAAGGTCGATGACCCTAACGCCGAAGAAACCCGACAAGCACTTGAAAAATATACCATTGATTTAACCGAGCGCGCAGAGCAAGGTAAGCTCGACCCCGTTATTGGGCGAGATGACGAAATCCGTCGCACGATTCAAGTTTTGCAGCGCCGTACTAAAAATAACCCCGTGCTTATTGGTGAGCCAGGGGTAGGTAAAACGGCCATTGCAGAGGGGTTAGCGCAGCGCATTATAAATGGCGAAGTGCCAGAGGGCCTAAAAAGCAAGCGTGTTTTATCGCTAGATTTAGGCGCGCTGGTGGCGGGTGCTAAATACCGTGGTGAATTTGAAGAGCGTTTAAAATCGGTGCTCAACGAGCTGGCTAAAGAAGAAGGCCAAGTGATTTTATTTATTGATGAAATTCACACTATGGTGGGCGCAGGTAAAACCGATGGCGCTATGGATGCTGGCAATATGTTAAAGCCAGCGCTTGCGAGAGGGGAGCTACACTGTGTGGGCGCCACGACGCTTGATGAATACCGCCAATACATAGAAAAAGATGCCGCACTTGAGCGTCGTTTTCAAAAAGTATTGGTTGAAGAGCCCTCAGTTGAAGACACCATTGCCATTTTACGCGGCTTAAAAGAGCGCTACGAGTTACATCACTCGGTGGATATTACCGACCCAGCAATTGTCGCCGCTGCGCATTTATCGCACCGTTATATTAGTGACCGACAATTACCAGATAAAGCCATTGATTTAATTGACGAGGCTGGCTCGTCAATTCGTTTGCAAATAGATTCTAAGCCTGAGTCTTTAGATAAGCTTGAGCGCCGTATTATTCAATTGAAACTTGAAGATAACGCTTTAGCTAAAGAAAAAGACGATGCAAGCCAAAAGCGGCGCAGCGAAATGCAGCAACTCATCACCGACTTAGAAGCGCAATACCGAGAGCTTGATGAAGTATGGAATGCAGAAAAAGCCTCGTTACAAGGCACGCAAGTAATTAAAGCTGAGCTTGAACAAGCGCGCCTTGATTTAGAGGTTGCCCGCCGAGCAAGCGATTTACAGCGTATGTCGGAGCTGCAATACGGAAGAATTCCAGAGCTTGAGCGAAAACTTGATTTAGCCTCGCAAGCTGAAATGCAAGAAATGAGCTTACTAAAAAACCAAGTAGGCGAAGACGAAATTGCAGAAATACTCTCTCGTTGGACCGGGATCCCAGTATCGCGAATGCTGCAAGGTGAGCGAGAAAAACTGTTAAAAATGGAAGAGCAACTTCACAGTAAAGTGATAGGGCAGGACGAAGCAGTTGTTGCGGTCGCGAATGCGATACGACGCTCTCGTGCGGGGCTTGCCGATCCTAATCGACCAATAGGGTCATTTTTATTTTTAGGACCAACTGGGGTGGGTAAAACAGAGCTTACTAAAGCGCTTGCAGGTTTTATGTTCGATACAGAAGATGCCATGGTGCGTATCGACATGTCAGAGTTTATGGAAAAACACGCTGTAGCACGTTTAGTGGGCGCGCCTCCCGGTTATGTTGGTTACGAAGAAGGCGGCTATTTAACCGAAGCCGTTCGCCGTAAGCCTTACTCTGTAATTTTGCTTGATGAAATAGAAAAAGCGCACCCCGATGTATTTAATATTTTATTGCAGGTACTCGATGATGGCCGCCTTACTGATGGACAAGGGCGTACGGTTGATTTTAAAAATACGGTTATTATTATGACCTCAAATTTAGGCTCAGACATTATTCAAGAGCAAGCGGGTACAAACGACTACGCAACGCTTAAGAGCAAAGTTATGAATGTGCTCGTTAACGAATTTAGGCCAGAATTTATAAACCGTATTGATGAAACCGTCGTATTTCATCCACTTGCCAATGAGCATATTAAAGAAATTGCCGATATTCAGCTTGTTAAATTGCGTGAGCGTTTAACAGAAATGGGCTACTTACTAGAGATCAGTGATGCGGCGCTTGAAAAAATAGCCTCTAGCGGGTTCGACCCTGTTTACGGTGCTCGCCCATTAAAACGAGCTATTCAGCAAACAATTGAAAACCCACTGGCTCAGCAGCTATTAGGGGGAGAGTACAACCCTGGCGATATTGTCGTGATAGATGCAAACGAGCAGGGCCTGATTTTTTCAAAACGCTAATATAGACGTACAATAAGCCGCCAAGCAGGCGGCTTATAGCATTGCTTTATACTTTAAATGTATAAAGTAGGTTGTTTACTTTTTGAGAGCCGGCAACTAATTCTGCGGCATCTTTAGCAACGTCAAAACTTAAAGCTAAGTTTTCGTTACTCACCTCTTTTATATTATCTACATTATTAGCAATATCATGGCTCACCATCTGCTGCTCCTCTGCAGCCGTCGATATACTGTTTGTTAGCAATGCTATTTCACTAATTTGATTGAATATACTATCGAGCTCTTGGTGTGTTTGCTCGGTTGTTTGTACGCAGCCCTCAGCTTGTAGTTTTGTACTTTGCATTACCTTTGACCAATTAACCAATGTATCTTGTATATCTTTAATCGAGCTGTGAATTTGCCCCGTAGCACTTTGCGTACGAGAAGAAAGAGCACGTACTTCATCAGCAACTACGGCAAAACCACGGCCATGCTCGGCTGCTCTTGCGGCTTCTATTGCTGCATTAAGCGCTAGTAAATTGGTTTGCTCAGCAATACCTTCTATCTCATTCATTACTTGGCCTATTTTATCTGCTTCCTGCGCGAGGTTATTAGCCGTATTGGCTGCATGATCTACGTGAGTTGCCAGCTCAGATACCATTTTTTTGTTATCAGCAATATGTTGTTTTATATCCGCGCAGCTGTGCTGAGTAGAATTAACTTTGTCGGCGGTAGTTGTTGTACTATTCGAAATCTCACCAATAGTGGCGGTCATTTGCGCCATAGCAGTGGCGATTTGTGTAAGCTGTGTGCTTTGTGCCTCAATGCCTTTTTCGGTGAGCGTCGATTTATCATCTAGGTTTTCAGCAATGTTATTAAAGGCATAGGTAGCATCTTTTACGCGCCCCAATACAGTTCTGAGCTTAGCAAGTAACATTTGCTCTTTATAGTCACTCACACTTAGCGGTGAGTTATCGCAAAAAACATAGCGCGAGATAGAGTCAGAATGCTGTTTATAGGTGTTTAATTTAGCAGGGGTTGCCACAAGCTCTTGATAATTTAAGGCCAAAATAAGCACGCAAATTAATACGTTGATAACCGCTGCTATGGTTGAAAAGGCAAACCCACTCATTATTAGCCAGCTAAATACAATGGCTAACGTAAGCATTTGGCGCAAGTGTGTGCGTTCTTTAAAATTAAAAGCGGCTTTACCGCTATTTAATTTTTCGTATAGTTTATGGGCTGTTAAAACATGTTTTTTATCTGGTTTTGTACGTACAGATTGATAGCCAACTAACTGATCAGCTTCAAAGATAGGGGTTACAAATGCATCAACCCAGTAATAGCGCCCATCTTTACATCTATTTTTTACTATGGCGCGCCATGAGTGGCCGCTTTTTAGCGTACTCCACATTTCTTTAAATGCTGCTTTGGGCATATCTGGGGGTGGCGCAATATTATGATTTTTACCAACGAGCTCCTGGGCACTAAAGCCTGCTACATCGCAAAATGCCTTATTTGCATACGTAATGACTCCTCGTAAATCGGTCGTGGATACCAATTGCTGAGCATCACTAAAGTGAACCTCTTCATTTATTAAGCTTTGATTATGACGCATGTTAGTTTTAACCATCCTTTTTAATTAACTTATCATTGTATTGGGTAAACAAAAGGAGGTGAAGTAAAGGCGCTGCGCTAAATAAAATTGTCATCAAAATTGCGACTTTTTATGATCTATATCAAATACTGCGTTTAAAATGTTAAAGCTTATGAAGTGTAATCTATTAATTCAGGGTCTTTATGTTTGGGGCGTGAGGGTTTTTGGTGGCTGAATTTACAGCAGTATGTTTGGTTTTTAGGCAAGGGGTAAGAGCAGGACGCGAAAGCTTTGTTCGGTTTTTACTTATTCTTACATGGAGGTAAGTCATTAGAATAACGCAGGGCAGTTATCGAGCCCATTAGGTTACAAATATCGCGCCGCAATTGAATCGCCCTTAGTTTGGACAAATTTCAATTCACAAAGGCCAACACGCCCTAGCAAAGCGATTGTATATTAGCGTGAGCAGTGGCAAGATTAGCTTGTTGGTTGATGCTTATTGTATCAAGCGCATGCTCAACAGGGTAAATAGCTAAAAATTTTGAAAAATTATATTGTTCTTAACAATTTAATCTTGAGTATGGGCAATTAGCCCCCATAACCCTAAGATTAAGCCACGTGGCCGAGGAAGCATTTTTTGACTATACATGATTTATCTAGCGCGCTAAACGCGTTATCAGCAACACCGCATCAGCACGCAATTAAAGGGATCAAACGTGGTATTGAGCGAGAGTCGTTGCGTATTAAAGGTAATGGCGCCATTTCCACTTTAGGACATCCTAAAGGCGTAGGTAGTGCATTAACAAACGGACATATTACTACCGACTTTTCAGAGTCATTACTTGAATTTATTACCCCTGTTAGTGAATCAGCGACAGAAACCTTAGCGCAATTAAAAGACCTGCAAAAGTTTACACTTGAGCACATGGGTGATGAGCTTTTATGGCCCATCAGTATGCCATGCTTTATTGAAGATCAAGACGATATCGTACTGGCTCAATTTGGTAACTCAAATACTGCGCGTATGAAAACCCTATACCGTGAAGGATTAAAAAACCGTTACGGTAGTATGATGCAAGCGATTGCGGGTGTTCATTTTAATATTTCTTTTCCAGAAACATTTTGGCAATCTTTACACACCTTAAAGCAAAGTGAGCAAAGCCTAGAAGCATTTATTTCGGATGGTTATTTAGCGCTTATTCGTAATTTCAAACGCGAGCTTTGGTTAATTAGTTACTTGTTTGGTGCCTCACCTGCATTATGTAATTCTTTTTTACAAGGTCGCAAAACTGACCTACCGTTTAAAAAGCTAGGTAAAGGCACACTTTATTTAGAAGCAGGAACCGCGCTACGCTTGGGTGATTTAGGTTACACCAACAGTGCGCAATCTTCATTACGCGTAATGTATAACTCGCTTGATGAGTACGTTGCTGGGCTTAAAAAAGCAATCAACACGCCTTCTGACTTATACGGCGATATTAATGACTACACCACAGCAACACCTAAGCAGCTTAATAAAAATATTCTGCAAATCGAAAACGAATTTTATTCGCCGATCCGTCCTAAACGTAATGCTAAAAGTGGTGAAAAACCAACGGATGCATTATTAAGAGCAGGTATTGAGTATGTTGAAATTAGAGCGCTGGATGTAAACCCGTTTAGTGAAACGGGCATTGATATAGAGCAAATTCATTTTTTAGATGTGTTTTTAACGTATTGTTTGTTAAAAGACTCTCCAGAAATGCAGTGGAAAGAGCAAGCCCGCAGCACTGAGAATTTAGATACAGTGGTTAATCAGGGGCGTCAGTTAGGTGTTATGCTTAACGACAACAACCAACAGCGTACGTTACAAAGTTGGGGGAGAGAAATTTTTGACCAACTAAGTGAAGTCGCTGAGCATATGGATAAGGCGTATGGAGTGACCTATTACAGCGAAACCATCGCACAAATGGCTACTTGGGTTGATAACCCAGCGCTGACTTTTTCAGGGCGTTATGTGCGCGAGCTAGAAAGTGCGGGTATAGATAACGGTTTATTTGCTATTCAATTGGCTAATAAATATAAGCAAAGCCATGCACAAGCCAACTACAATGTGTTTTCTAAAGAATGGCTAGAGCAACAAGTTGTTCTCTCAGATAAAGCGCGAGAAGAAATAGAGCGCGCCGACACGCTAAGCTTTACTGACTTTTTAGATGAATATTTTAATGCCAAAGCATCTGCTTAAGTTTTTTTAAGCAAAAAAAACGCAGCCCAAGGTGGCTGCGTAAATATTCTTCAGGGATGAAACAATGCTATACTGCTGCATTCATATACTCAGACCCACGCTTTTTTAAAAAGTTCAGTGAGATCTTATAAAAATGAAAAAAAATGCAATTATTTTATCTTTTGCCCTCTCTTTAGCTGGGTGTGCCACTGCGCCGCCAAAGCAACCTAATGATCTTTGTAAAATTTTTGAAGAAAAGTCAGACTGGTACTTAGATGCAAAAGATGCACAAGAAAAATGGGGCTCACCTAAACATATTCTTATGAGCATGATGTACCAAGAAAGTTCGTTTCGTCATGATGCCGCACCACCCATGGAGTATTTTTTATGGATAATTCCAACTGGGCGTGCCAGTGATGCTTACGGGTACTCACAAGCAAAAACTCCAACTTGGTCTGACTATATTCGTGAAACGGGTAACAGTGGGGCTGATAGAGATGATTTTGACGATGCAATCGACTTTATGGCATGGTTTGTTCATAAAACACATAAAGTAAATGGTATCTCTAAGTGGGATGCTTACGCCCAATACTTAAATTATCACGAAGGGTGGGGCGGTTATAAACGCGGTACCTATAAAAAGAAAAAGTGGCTAATGAGTGTTGCTAATAAAGTAAAACACCGCGCAAGCCGTTATGGTGCGCAGCTTAAACGTTGTGAAGAGGAGCTTGATAAAGGCTGGTTTGAGCGACTGCTTTTTGGCTAACTACATATCTTAAAAGCAAAAAAAGGAGCCAAGGCTCCTTTTTTTAATGCATTATTTACACTTACAACTTACGTTGATTTGGCTTAATTTTTACCTGTTTTATCATATTCTCTTTTACCTCTAACACCTCAACAGGGTAGCCGGCTATTTTAAGGCTTAAATTAGCATCTGGAATATCTTCTAGGTATTCTACAATTAAACCGCTGAGTGTTTTAGGACCATCAAGAGGAAACTCCCAGCCCATCTCTTTGTTTAGGTCGCGCACGTTAGCGCCGCCATCTACAAGGTAAGAGCCATCGCTTTGTGTGGTCACTTCTTCACTTGGCGTACGTGTTTGCGTGGTAGTAAAATCGCCAACCACTTCTTCAAGAATATCCTCAAGGGTTACGAGACCTTGTATGTCGCCATATTCATCAACCACTATACCAATACGCTCTTTTGATTGTTGGAACTTTAATAGCTGGGTATTTAGGGACGTCCCCTCAGGAATAAAGTAAATCTCACGTACTGCACGCAATAATGACGGTTTATCAAATTGCTCTTTGGTTAAAAGACGAAGAGCGTCACGCGAATGGATAAAACCTACCGCGTCATCAATATTGTCGCGATAAAGTAATACACGGGTGTGCTGAGCATGAGTTAATTGGCGGCTAATGAGCTTCCAATCGTCGTTAATATCAATCGCCACTATTTCGTTACGAGGTATCATAATATCTTCAACGGTCACTTGCTCTAAGTCTAAAATAGAGGTCAGCATGCTTTGGTGACGAGCTGGCAGTAATGCGCCTGACTCATTTACCACTGTTTTAAGTTCTTCTTTACTCATGCTGTGCTCATCTATTTGTGCTGAGCTGATACCAAATAGACGTAAAATACCGTTGGTCATCCAGTTAACAACAACCACAAATGGGAATAGTATTTTGAGTAACCCTTTGAGAATAATAGAGCTTGGAAAGGCTACTTTTTCAGGATACAACGCAGCAAGCGTTTTTGGGGTTACTTCTGCAAATATTAGTACCACTAGCGTTAACACACCGGTTGCAATACCAATACCTAAATCACCGTATAAACGAATACCAATGATAGTGGCTACCTGGGCGGCAGCGATATTTACAAGGTTGTTACCAATTAATATTAGGCCAATGAGTCTATCAGGACGGCTAAGTAATTTACTGACTCGTTTAGCTGCGCGATGTTCCTCTTTTGCAAGGTGGCGCAAGCGTATACGATTAATTGACATGATCCCGGTTTCTGAACCCGAGAAATAAGCAGAAAAAAGCACCAATAAACCTAAAATGATAAACAAGGTACTTGTCGATATGTCGTCCAACGATGGATCCTTTTTTTATAAACCAATGCGTATTAAGCTAGAGTGAGCTGACAGAGTCAAGTTAAAACTTATTTAACACCACTTCTTGTATAAAACGGCTGCCAAAATAAGCAAGTGTGAGGATAAATGCAGCGACCATGATGGTAATAACCACAGGTTTACCACGCCAGCCTTTTTTCATGTGCCCAAGCGCAACAGTGACAAAAATAACCCATGCGACAAGCGATAAAATGGTTTTATGGATAAATTCTTTTGCAAACATCCCATCTAAAAACACAAACCCTGTTAATAAGGCAAAGGTAAGTAACACCGTACCTAAGTTTAATAGTTGATAGAGCTGACGTTCTACCACCATTAATGGTGGCAAATGACTATGCACAATTGCTAAATCTTTACGTTTTAAGCGTTTATCAATAAAGTAAAACTGCACGCCGTATAAAGTGGCAATAATTAACACGCAATATGCTAACAGTGATAGCGATATATGTGTGATAAGGCCTATTTCAATATTAAAGCTTTGTAATAAAATATGGTGCGGTATAAACAAACTCGCAATGGTGAGTAGGGCTGCAAAGCCATAGACAACCGGTAACAGCAATGTAGCAGGGAACTTTAACGACACCGCAGTAACCGACACCACAATAACCCAGCAGGTCAGCAGTGCAACATTAACAATACTTAAATCTTGCCCGTCGGAGCGAAACACCGAATTAACCAACAGCAGCATGTGCGCTAGTATAGCCATGGTACTTAAAATAACCGTTACCTTTTGGCTGGGGCCTTGTTGATGAAACAGGCGTGTTAACACGTGAGACGTTGCTAACACATAAAATAAACTGGCAATAATAGTTAAACTAATAATCAGCATTGTGCTTGGGCCACTTATAATTAGAGTCAAATAATTCTTGTTGTTATAAGCACATTGTATTTTATAGCAAAGCAATTGCATAGACCTAAAAAAAGAAACTCAATAAGCTGTGCTTCAATACTGTATTGTGCGCCATCATTTACGGTATACTGTTTTTAATTGAAATTTAATACTATTGCTCCCATCTAATAAGTAAAATGCAAATAAGCGTGAGCTTATTGGGTCAATATAAACGTCTTATCGGAACCGTTACATGTTTGAGAACCTCCAAGAACGATTAGGTAAAACCTTAAAAAATATTAGTGGCCGCGGCCGTTTAACAGAAGACAACATTAAAGACACGCTACGTGAAGTACGTATGGCGTTTTTAGAAGCTGACGTTGCGCTGCCTGTTGTTCGCGAGTTTGTAAAGCAAGTTAAAGAACGTGCCGTAGGTGTTGAAGTAACTAAAAGCTTAAGCCCTGGCCAAGTATTTATAAAAATAGTGCGCGAAGAGCTTGAAAAAGCGATGGGTGAAGCCAACGAAGAGCTTAGCCTAAATGCACAGCCGCCAGCCGTTGTTATGATGGCTGGTTTACAAGGTGCGGGTAAAACAACCAGTGTTGGTAAGCTTGCTAAGTTTTTAAAAGGGCGTAAGAAAAAGTCAGTGCTAGTTGTTAGTGCCGATGTATACCGTCCGGCGGCTATTAAACAGCTTGAAACACTTGCCAGCGAAGTTGACGTGGATTTTTTCCCAAGTGATATTTCGCAAAAACCAGTAGATATCGCCACCGCTGCTATTTCTCATGCTAAAAAGAAATTTATAGACGTAGTTTTAGTCGATACCGCCGGCCGTTTGCACGTAGATAACGAAATGATGGGCGAAATTAAAGACCTTCATAAAGCAATCAACCCAATCGAAACATTATTTGTGGTTGATGCAATGACGGGTCAAGATGCGGCGAATACCGCTAAAGCATTTGATGAAGCGCTACCTCTAACCGGTGTTATTTTAACTAAAACAGATGGTGATGCACGCGGTGGTGCTGCTTTATCTATTCGTCATATTACCGGCAAGCCAATTAAATTTATGGGTGTGGGTGAACGTACAGATGCACTAGAGCCGTTCCATCCAGATCGTATCGCATCGCGTATTTTAGGCATGGGGGATGTACTTTCATTAATCGAAGAAGTCGAAATGAAAGTCGATAAGGAAAAAGCAGCTAAGGTCGCCGAAAAAGTATTTAAAGGCAACGGCTTTACCCTTGATGATTTTGCAGAGCAATTAAAGCAAATGAAAAATATGGGTGGCATGATGTCGATGCTAGATAAGCTGCCTGGTATGCAAAACTTACCCGATGCGGTAAAAGGTCAAATGGGTGACAAAACCTTCATTCAAATGGAAGCAATCATCAGCTCTATGACCAAACAAGAGCGTGCGCGCCCTGAGATTATTAAAGGCTCTCGTAAAAAGCGCATAGCCGCAGGCTCTGGTACACAGGTACAAGAGATAAATAAACTGCTAAAACAGTTTACGCAAATGCAAAAAATGATGAAAAAAATGAAAGGTAAAGGCGGCATGCAAAAAATGATGCGCGGCATGAAAGGCATGTTACCACCTAGAATGATGGGTGGCGGTGGCCCTAAATTTTAATATAGCGCTTAAATAGCCGCTATATAATGTATAACAAAAGGGCTAATTGGCCCTTTTTTGTTGAATAAATTATGCGCGTGGTGCATGATAATCTATTAATTGTGGCTCAGATCACAATTTAACCTACTAAAGTGGCTTTTTGCTTCACTTCTTACTTGCATTGTTGCTAAAAACTCGTACAATTCCCCAGCTCCCCATACTGGGGAGTAAATCTTATTAATGAAAACAGTCAATCTATTTAGAGGACGGTATGGTAACTATTCGTTTGCAACGTGGTGGCGCTAAAAAACGCCCTTTCTATCAAATTGTGGTTGCGGATAGCCGTTTCTCGCGTGACGGTCGCTTCATCGAGAAAATTGGTTTCTTTAACCCAATTGCTTCAGGTCAAGAAGAAAAACTTCGTTTAGATTTACCTCGTGTTGATCACTGGGTAGGTCAGGGCGCAGGTCTTTCTGATCGTGTAGCTAAGTTAGTTAAAGACGCTCGTAAAGCGGCTTAATAGGCGTAAGTGTAACCATGAGTCAAGAGAACACCTCATCAATTATTGTCGTAGGAAAGCTCGGTGCCCCATATGGTATAAAGGGCTGGCTTAAGGTACATTCATTTACTGATGATCCCCAAGGGATCTTCGATTTCAGCCCGTGGTTGATAGGGCAACAAGGTAAATGGCAGACCTTAGAAGTGGTCGACTGGCGTCGCCACAACAAAGGCTTTATCGCTAAAATTGCACAAGTAAACGACAGAGACGAAGCAATGGCTTATACCCATGCAGAAATATCTGTTGATTCAGCGCAATTACCAGAACTCCCGCAAGGCGAGTTTTATTGGCGAGATCTCATTGGCATGTCGGTTGTAACTGATAAAGGTTACAATTTAGGCACTGTTGATGACCTGATGGAGACAGGATCGAATGACGTACTGGTTGTTAAGGCAAACAGTAAAGATGCATTTGGTCAAGCTGAGCGTTTGATTCCTTTTTTAACTGATTCAGTAATTAAAGAAGTTAAATACGAAGCGAGAGAAATTACCGTAGACTGGGATCCTGGGTTTTAATGACTCAAACTAGTTCATTATGGGTAGGGGTGATAAGCCTTTTTCCAGACATGTTTGATGCTATTACACACCAAGGTGTCACTGGTCGCGCAGTGAAAAATGGCTTAATTGACTTTAACTGCTGGAATCCACGTGACTATGCTTTAGATAAGCACAGAACCGTAGATGACCGTCCTTACGGGGGCGGCCCAGGTATGTTAATGATGGTTGAACCATTAAAACAAGCCATTCTTGACGCTAAAAAAGCGGCAGGTGATGGCGCAAAAGTAATTTATATGTCCCCGCAAGGGCGCAAATTAGATCAGCAAGGGGCTAGCGAACTCGCAAACTCTGAAAAGCTGATTTTGATTGCCGGTCGCTATGAAGGTATAGACGAGAGAATAATAGAGTCATACGTTGATGAAGAATGGTCAATTGGTGATTTTATTTTGAGTGGTGGTGAATTACCTGCCATGACATTAATTGATGCAGTAGCGCGATTAGTGCCAGGCGTGTTAGGTCATAACCAGTCAGCAGAGCAAGACTCATTTTCGGATGGCTTGCTAGATTGTCCTCACTATACACGGCCAGAAACATTGGACGACAAACAGGTGCCTGCTGTACTACTCAGTGGAAACCACCAAGAGATTGCAAAATGGCGGCTTAAGCAGTCATTAGGCAGAACTTGGCTACGACGTCCTGACTTGTTGCATAACCTAGCTCTGACTGAGGAGCAAGCGGTATTACTCGCACAATTTCAGCAAGAGTACCAAAAAGCTTGTGGCTAGAAGACAGTTACACCTAGGAAAGTGAGAAACATAATGGCAAAAGTAAACCAAAATATTATTAAAGCGCTTGAAGAAGAGCAGCTTAAAACAGACGTACCAGCATTCGGCGCTGGTGATACAGTAGTTGTACAGGTACGTGTAAAAGAAGGTAACAAAGAGCGTCTACAGGCCTTTGAAGGTGTTGTAATCGCTAAGCGTAATCGTGGTCTTCACTCAGCATTCACAGTTCGTAAAATTTCGAGCGGTGAAGGTGTTGAGCGTGTATTCCAAACGCACAGCCCTCTTATTGATAGCGTAACAGTTAAGCGTCGCGGTGCGGTTCGTCGTGCTAAGCTTTACTACCTACGTGAGCGTTCTGGTAAATCTGCACGTATTAGAGAAAAACTTAACTAATACGCGCTGTTTATCAACGCAAAGAAAACGGGTTGCAGCCTCACGGTTGCAACCCGTTTTGGTTTTCAAGCATTAAATAACATACTACCTCTTCACAAAAGCATCCCTCTGTATTAAGTAATCTTCACTCGCGTTGTTACATTAGCCTTTTAACCCATACTTGATCCTGTTAGTATTTAACGTATTGATTAGTTTACTTAAATGTAAATATATATTTACGAAATGAGTTGTTTATAGGTGGAATGAGAAACGTGGCTGAATTAAGTGATTTATCACAATTACGAGATGGCATAGATGAGTGCGATGCGCAATTAGTTGCTTTACTTGCAAAGCGAAATGCAATAACCCAAAAAATTGGTGCTATTAAGCAGCAAAATGGCGCCCCCCTGCATGCCCCTGAAAGAGAAGCTACTTTGCTAGCTGCTCGACGTGATGAAGCGATTAAACAAGGAGTCAGCCCTGAACTTGTTGAAGACATATTAAGGCGCATGATGCGCGAAGCCTATCAAAACCAACAAGCTAAACTTGCCTGTGCAGCCCCTGATTTATCACCTATTGTAATTGTAGGTGGGCAAGGGGCAATGGGCCAGTTATTTGCTCAGCAGTTTATTCGTTCAGGTTATGAAGTTAAAATTTTAGATAAAGATCAGCAAAACGATGCTAAAGCCATTTTAGCTGGCGCAAAATTAGTGATGATCAGCGTGCCTATCAATGCACTTGAGGCCGTTGTTGCTAAGCTACCTAAACTTGATGATGACTGTTTGCTTGTTGATATTACCTCAGTTAAGCAATCACCCATTAAGGCATTAAAGGCGGCGCACTCTGGGCCCGTTGTTGGTTTACACCCTATGTTTGGCCCTGATATTTCTCACTGGGTTAAACAAACCGTTGTTGTGTGTGAAGGCCGAGCGCATGATGCTGCAAAAGGCTTACTGCAGCAGTTACAAGTATGGGGTTGCCAACTTGTTGAGCTAGATGCTAAAAAGCATGATGAAGCTATGCAAATAATACAAGTAATGCGCCACTTAACGACCTTTGTTTATGGGCAGTTTTTAGCAAAGCAAAGCCATACGCTTGAGGAACTAAGGAGCTGTTCGTCTCCTATTTATCAGTTAGAGCTGATGATGGTAGGGCGCTTATTTGCGCAATCTCCTGAGCTATATTCAGATATAATGTTGGCCCAGTTTGATAATGTTGAGAGTTTATTAGCGCAGTATCAAGAGACCTTTGCACAAACTCTTGAAAAGCTAAAAGCGGGAGATAAAGGCGCACTCATCGATGCATTTGCTGATGCTAAAGCGTATTTTTCAGACTCGACCGCGCACTTTTTGACGCAAAGCCGTAGCCTGCTAAATAAAGCAAATGACGCCAAGGTATTAGATTAAAAGGGTTAAAAATGTGTAGTTACTTAAGCTATACGTTGAAAGCATTTTAAATCAGCGATTAAAAAAGGGCCTACTTAGGCCCTTTTTAGTATTTGCGTGTTAGGTTAGGTATTTACACTCACAGCTTGTAAAGACTCACTTTGATAACAGCCTAAAACGCGCACATATTGAGTATGCTCTTTTAGCTCCTCTAGGGCATGTTGTACTTGGCTATCGGCAAGGTTTGCCTCTAAGTCTACATAAAACACTTCTTCCCACGGGTTACCCGGTACAGGACGAGACTCTAGTTTAACTAAGTTTATTTGATGTTGCTTAAACACCATTAACGCATCAGCCAATGAACCTGCTTGTTGTTTAGTAGCCATAATAAGGCTGGTTTTAGTTGGTATTTGTTTAGATACCTGCAGAGGTTTGCGCGCCACCACGATAAAGCGGCTGTGGTTTTCACTTTGATTCGCAAGGTTTGATTTAATCACTTCAAGACCAACGTTTTTACCTGCCTGCGCTGAGCCAATGGCCGCACTATTTGGCGTATTTAAAGCTGATTGTAGAGCACTTGAGGTTGAATCACAGGTTTCATGTTGTAAATCACCGAGGCCTTGTAAAAAGCGACTACATTGAGCAAATGGCTGAGGATGGGCATAAATTTTAGTTAATTGGCTTAATTCAGTACCTGGGGTAGCAAGTAAGCAGTGCTCTACACTGTGTGTAACTTCACCTACAATTGATACTTGAGCATGTTGTAATAAATCAAATACTTCGTTAATACTGCCCGAGCTGGTGTTTTCTATAGGCAGCAAACCAAAATCTGCTTGGCCATTTTCTACTTTGCCCGTAATTTCATCAAACGAGGTACAGCCAATTTCGACTAACTTGCCAGGGCGGCGGCTAAAGTATTTATGACATGCTAGTTGACTGTACGTGCCTTGCCCGCCTAAGTAAGTAACGCGATGTGTTTCGCTTAATGCATCGGGGTTTAAGTTTTTTTGCAGCATGGCCTGTTGATGCAGCACAGAGTCTTCCAAAATGGTTTGAAAAACGTTATTTACATAATACGCATCTAGACCAAGCGACTTGCCATAACCAATCAGCTTTTCGAGTAAGGCTAGTTCGCGCGCTTCATCACGAATCGGTTTGTTATTCGCAATTTTATACTCAACAACACCGTGGCTAATACGGCGGCGCTTAGCTAATAACACCAATAGATCAGAGTCTATTTCGTTAATATCGTGTCTGAGCGCGTTTAAAACATCGTTGGTCATTTTGGTTTCCTCATTCCAAAAATAAGTTGCTTAGTGCAACTAAAACAAAAAAGCCTCCCAAGTGGGAGGCTTTGCTATTCGATTGATTTTATCTCACAAACAGTTCAGCCTCTTTTATATAAAGAAGCTAAAAAAAGAAAAAAAAGTGCAAGATAAGATAATTTTCATGCTGTTAATGTATGAGGTGTTACTAGCAAAGTCAACAAGCAAGCCAGTTTAAATAGACATAATGAATAATTATCAGCTCCTAGCTAACATTTAGATAAAATTTACAAATAGTTTATAAATATGAATAGGGATCTGGTATATTTCAGGTATTAGCTAAAAATAACAACAACTAAAATAGTAAGGTTGGCCTGTGGTGTATAGACGCCCTCCATCGCGTTTTGGACTAAATTCTTTAAGTGTAAAGCTGTCGTTGCTTATATCTGCAATTTGTTTAATTGCCGGTGTGTGTGCTGCCGCGCTGATGCTTAAATCTGAAGAGAAACAATTAGTTTTCGAAGAGCATGAAGTACTTAAAAGCTCCACCGAATTACTTATCAGGCAATTTGACGCACTAATCAAAACAAAATCAGCCGTTGCCAAACAGGCTAATAATGTTGTGTCAGAGCAGCTATTTAGTGATAGCTCAGCAATCAATTTATCTAACAAAACCCAGTTACAATTTAATAGCGACGGCACTATACGCAGTGCATCGAGCGACGGCCTTTCAGCCGCATTTCTTCCTCAGCAGCATTATTCTCCTTTTTATAAGCGTTTATTTAATAACTCAGAGTCGTTATGGAAAGTCATTTCCCCAACCTTAATTCACGACTTTTTTAATTTTTATATGATCACCAAAGACGATTTCATCCGTGTCTCGCCCCCCAATTGGGCGTTAAACGCACCAGCTGAACTCAGAGGCTCTAATGGTGCAACATTTAAGTATGTACAAAGTGATTTAAACCCTAGCAGAGAACCTGTGTGGTCTAAGGTTTATTACGATAAAGTATGGCATAAATGGGTTATTAGTTTGCTTGTCCCTTTGTATGTTGATAATGAATTTTTAGGGGTGACCGGCAGCGATATAGATTTAAACACGTTGATTTCATTTTTACCTGTGGGCGATAAAGAAAAACATTTACTGGTATTTGATAAAAAAGGCCAACTGCTTGCGCACCCGAGTCTTAACCCAGCGCTACAAGCAAGTTATGGCAGCAAAGATAAAACAATAACAACAAACGAATTTGTTAATCCGCAATTGCAAGCCATTATAAATGAAGCAATTACCATGAAATTACCAGAGTATGCTAATTCGTTTGTACAAAACGATGAAGCACACATTATTAATATTCGTAAAATTGATAAATTAGACTGGTATATTGGGGTTTATAAAAAACGCTCTTCAACGCTCTCTGCTCTGCAAGATTTAAAACTGAAGTTTTTTGGCTTGTTTGTGCTTTATGCGGTCTTGGTTGCCTTATTGTTACACCAAGCGCTGTATCAATTAGTGCTTCGCAGAATTCACACATTAGTACATGCAGTTACTGGCTTTGGTAAAGGGCAATTACTAACCGAATTCCCGCCAGAGAACAAAGACGAAATAGGCACGCTAAACGGCTCATTTAGAGATATGACCGTAGAAATTCGTAAGCTTATAGATGGGTTAAACCAGCGAATTACAGAAAAAGAAATTGCCGAGAAAGCCGCTAATAGGCTCTCTAAAGCCGTTGCCTTCTCAGGAACCGGTGTGGTGATCACCGATGAAAACTTTGTTATAGAATACGTTAATCCCAAAATGCTGGAGATGACAGGCTACCCAGAGAGCCACTTTAACCGCGCGCCGCTGTTGAATATTATCGCATCTGAGATGGCCATTTTGGTTGAAGATATCAATATCGACCTTCGCAGTAGAAACTACTGGCGTGGTGATACCTTGATTCAGGGCAATGATAAACAGCCTATTTGGGTATCGTTAAGTGTTTCTCCTATACGCGAAGACGGCGGTGAGATCACCAGTTATGTAGCCTCCGCACAAGATATTTCGTTTGTTAAAGAAAGCCAGCGCAAAATGGAGCAGCTTGCGTACTTTGACACGTTAACGGGCTTAGCAAACAGAACCTTTTTTAGAATGCAGCTGCGTAAATCAATGGCTTTGGCTGAGCGCGGCCATTATGCGTTTGCACTTTTTTACTTTGATTTAGATGAATTTAAGCGCATTAACGATACGTTAGGCCATGATGCAGGCGATCAGCTACTAATTGAAGTTGCTAACCGCCTTAAAGCACGCTTACGTGCCGAAGATACAATTGCCCGCCTAGGGGGCGACGAATTTGCTGTATTACTAAGTGGTATTGAAAGCCAAGAGCATGCCAGTGATGTCGCAAATACTATTCAAAAAACACTTAATGTGCCTATAAAGCTTGGCAATAACGAAGTGATAATCAGCGCCAGTATTGGTATTACAATGGCCCCTTACGATAGCCTAGAAGAAGATCAGCTTTTAAAACATGCTGATTTAGCAATGTATGAGGCAAAAGCAAAAGGGCGTAATACTTACCACTTTTATAGCCAAGAGCTGAACGCGGCTGCCAATGAAAGGCTGTTCATTGAAAACGAATTACGCCATGCGATTAAAGAAAAACAGTTTGAGGTTTATTATCAGCCGCAAATAAACTCATTAACTCAGCACGTTGTAGGCTATGAAGCGCTACTACGCTGGTTCCACCCAGTAGAAGGGCTTATATCGCCGACCAAGTTTATTCCTATTGCTGAGGCAACAGGACTTATTGTTGAACTCGGTGAGTGGGTACTACAGCAATCGTGCGAGTTTGCTGTGCGTTTAGCGCAAGATGGACGAGATAACAACGTATCTATTAATTTATCGGCACGTCAGTTTAAAGACGCTAATTTAGTGCCCATGCTCAGCAGTATAATTAAACAAACCGGGGTAAGTGCTAAGCGGTTACACTTGGAGCTTACCGAAAGTATGCTAATGGGCAATGTTGAAGCTGCCATTACGCAGTTACACGAACTAAAAGCACTGGGTATTTCAATATCGATTGATGATTTTGGTACTGGCTATTCGTCGCTAAGTTACTTAAAACGATTCCCGGTCGACATATTAAAAATTGATCGCTCGTTTGTAAAAGATATCCCTGCTGATTCTAATGACATGGAAATCACCGCCGCTATTATAGCCATGGCGCAAAAGCTTAAATTAGACGTAGTTGCAGAAGGGGTTGAAACGATTGAACAAGTAGAGTTTTTGCAAAATAATAATTGTTATATTGTGCAAGGGTTTTATTACAGCAAACCGATTGCTGAGGGCGAACTGCCAGCGTTATACAAAAAATTAAACGATGCGCCTAACATTGCTAGTAGCAAATAAAAGGTTGCGGGTTTAGCCACCCGCAATTTTTACTTTAAATTTAAGGGTTTCTAAAATCCCTTTTAGTTTTTCGCGATCATCGCCTTGAACTTCAATAATGCCTTCTTTTACCGCGCCACCTTGGCCCATTTTACTTTTTAAGGTTTTAGCTAGCTTTTTTAGATCGTGCGCTTTTGGATCTATACCCACAACCAACATCACACCTTTACCCTTTCGGCCCTTAGTTTGGCGCTCTATGCGGATAAAGCCATCTTTAAATAGTTTTGCAGTGGGTTCTTGCTCAACCTTTGGCTGGCTAATTCGGCCCATATCGGTTGAATATACTAAGCGGTTATCACTCATAATTTACCTAAATAAACGTTTTTATTGATGTATTAAATAATAACAAATTTGCTGGCGAGTGTTTTTATTTTTGCTAAATACTTTTAACAGGTTATATTTAGGTCAAAGGAAATATTATTGGAGTTTATAATGAGTTTAACAAAGAGTTTATCGGTTGATGAAAGTACTTTAACGATACAAATTAAAGGCAAATTTGACTTTAATTTAGTGCAATCATTTCGCCAAGCCTATGCCCAAATTGAGCCTAAAACAAATAAAGTGATTATCGATTTAAGAGAGACTGACTACATGGATAGCTCTGCTCTTGGTATGTTGCTTAACATGAAAAAAACCATTGAAAGCCAGGTACAAACAATAGAGATCAGTAATTGTCAGCCTCAGCTTAAAAAAATACTGCAAATATCACGTTTTGATAAGAAGTTTGATATTAACTAATGACCCACGTACTTATTGTTGACGATCAGGCGCTTAATCGCATCCTGCTCGAAAAAATGCTGCTCGAAGAAAACTATAAAATATCAATTGCGTTTAACGGCCTAGAAGCACTTGAGGTGTTAGAAAAAGAAGCGATTGATATTGTTCTACTCGATGTACTTATGCCGGTAATGGATGGCTTTGAAGCTGCAAAGCTGATAAAGCAGCGATACAACGACGTTTATCTACCCATTATTTTTATTACTTCACTTGAAGATCAAAGCAGCTTTGAGCGTTGTTTAGAAGTAGGCGGGGATGACTTTATTCAAAAGCCGTTTGAAAAAGTAATTTTAAACGCAAAAATTAAAGCGCACAGTCGTACGCGCGAATTAAGTAAAAAAGCCCATCAACAAAACACCTTACTTGAGTATCATCGCAATCAAATAGAGCGCGAGCACGAAATAATTGAGCACATTTTTAATAACTCGCTCGAAAACCAAGATAAGTTTAAAGACCATTTAGACTTTAGCCTTTCTCCTGCTTCTATGTTTAACGGTGACATGTTTTTAGTCGCGCAAAGCCCAATAGGCAATTTATATTGCATGTTGGGTGATTTTACCGGGCATGGGTTAGCAGCCGCGATTGGAGCATTACCTGCATCACGGGTGTTTTACACTATGGTGCAAAAAGGCATGGCTGTTAACGATATCGCCTCTGAGATCAATATATTACTGCATAATTTACTGCCAGAGCATATGTTTTGCGCGGCGACTATTATTGAGCTCAGTGCCTCGGGCAAAAGTATTTCAGCCTGGCTTGGTGGCTTACCAGATGCGTACTTAATAAATACCGATGGTGAAGTAAAGCAAACGCTTGAGTCGCAACACATGGCGCTGGGGATTTTAGACCGCGATGAATTTGAATATGAGCTAATTAATTTAGAAGTTGATAAAAACACCCGCTTGGTGCTTTCAACCGATGGCATAATAGAAACTAACAACGACGCCGATATTTTTTATGGTGAGCAGCGCTTTTTAGCAGCACTTAAAAGCAAGCCGATGATCAGCAGTCAGCGTGTTATAGATAATGTAAATACCTTTGCCAATGGCAGTGAGCAATTAGACGACTTAAGCTTAGTGCTGCTTAATTGTTTGCCGCTAACCCCAGAGCCTGAGGCCAAAGAGGCGTATTCTAATTTGGCATTTAACTTTTCACTTAGCTTGAACGCGCAGCAAATTAAATGCACAGACCCTGTGTATGATGTTGTTAATGTATTAAGCAGTGTTGAGGGGCTTAGGTCGCATCGCTCAAATATATTTTTATTGCTTTCTGAGGCGTATAACAATGCACTTGATCACGGCGTGTTAGGCCTTGATTCAGACATAAAAAAACAAGACGATGGCTTTTTTAAATACTATGAATTAAGAGAGCAAGCACTGAGTAAAATGAAAGAGGCGATGATTATTATTGATATGCGTTATTGCCCAGATACCTTGTGCTTATACTTTATTATTTGTGACTCGGGTAGGGGGTTCTCAAGTGACTCTTCTACACGTACCGAACTCAACGCAGAGTTTGGGCGTGGCTTATCGTTACTCGAAGAAGTAGCAGAAAAAGTCACGTATAACGCAAGTGGTAACCAAGTCGAAATGTGTTACAAGTTGCTATAGCTCAGAAAAAATTTCCATGTTATTATCTAAAAAATTTTAGATGTATGGATGGCCAAATGATTTCTTCTTACCTTGATATTGCGCAATTAAATACAGACCCACAATTAATTGCCAAAGAGCTAGAGCAGCTAGAACAGTATATTGCTGCAAGCGCGCTGCCGTCTGTACGTTGGGAATATCAAATTCCTGAACTCGGTGAAGGCGGTGCGTGTAGTTTGTTTGGTTATTTACAAGATGAGCCATTTAAACTTACTGATCACGTGAGCGCGACTTCACAAAACGAGCAAAAACTAGCAAACCTACAAAATATAGTTAATTACATAGAGCAGCAAACACAGGTCGATTGGTATGGTATTTATCAAGCCGTTGACACTGCTCAGGGTCCGCAATTATTAAAGCTGGCGTATCAAGGTGCGCCAAGCCGTCCACTGTTTCCTCTTACTGAAGCATTTGCAGCAGGCAGCAATAATGTACAAGTTGCATTGTCTAAGCGCGGGCGTGTAATTAACAACGTAGAAAACTATTTAGCACAAGGTGGCGAGTACTATACGTGCGACCCTAAAGTGAAAGCTGAAACCTGTTTACCCTTATTTAATGAGCAACATGAATGCGTCGGTATTATAGATGCAGAGGCATTTAGTAACGACTTTTTTGATAGCCGTACACTGGCTGTATTAGTTGCGTGCTGCATTAAAATTCCTCACTTTCTAGTGTAAATATCACTAGCCAAGAAGGTAAGCTTTTATGTTAAGCTTACTACAATAGCCAACCCCTAATTAATGATAAGAGATAGCTAATGTTCTCAGAATTAAAACCATTACCAACAGATCCTATTCTTGGCCTTATGGCAGCCTATAAACAAGATACAAACCCTAACAAGATTGATTTAGGTGTAGGTGTCTATAAAGATGAGCAAGGCAACACACCGGTATTAAAAGCGGTAAAAAAAGCTGAAGCATTTCGTTTAGAAAACGAAACAAGCAAATCTTACATTGGTTTAGCGGGTAACTTAGACTACTGTCAAAAAATGGAAAACCTATTACTAGGTGAGCACCAAGCACTTTTAGCAAACCGCGTACGTACTGCACAAGCACCAGGTGGTACAGGTGCACTTCGCGTTGCGGCTGAATTTGTTAAGCGTTGCAATAAAGACGCAACAGTGTGGGTAACAACGCCAACATGGGCAAACCACATTAGCTTGTTTGAAGCTGCTGGCTTAAACGTTAAAGAATACCCGTACTACGATTACGAAAACAAAGATCTATTGTTCGACGACATGATAAACACCCTTAAGCAAGTACCAAAAGGGGATATTGTGCTACTTCATGCTTGTTGTCATAACCCAAGTGGTATGGACTTAAACGAGACACAGTGGAACACAGTTGCTCAGCTTGCAAAAGAAGTTGGCTTTACACCACTTATTGATATTGCTTACCAAGGCTTTGGCTCGTCACTTGAAGAAGATGCACGTGGACTACGTATTTTAGCTGATGCAGTAGAAGAGCTAATTATTTGTTCATCATGTTCTAAAAACTTTGGTTTATACCGTGAGCGTATTGGTGCGTGTTCAATTATTGCAAAAGACACTGCAACCGCTGATATTTCAAATTCAGTGCTATTAAGCGTTGTTCGTAGTATTTACTCAATGCCTCCAGCGCACGGTGCTGACATTGTAAACACTATTTTAAGCAGCACAGAGCTTACACAAATGTGGCACAGTGAGCTTGATGAAATGCGTAATCGTATTAATGGTTTACGTAGCTTAATTAAAGAAAGCTTAGCAGCAAAAGAGATAGAGCAAGACTTTTCGTTTATTGAACGTCAACACGGTATGTTTTCTTTCTTAGGCATTAATAAAGAGCAAATTGCGCGCCTACAAAAAGAATACGGTATTTACATTGTTGGTTCTAGCCGCGTAAATGTTGCGGGTATTAGTGATACTAATATTGAGTATTTCGCAAACGCCGTTGCTGACGTTTGTAAATAACACTATTACTTAACAGTAATAAAAAACCGCCCAGCCTAAACTTTAGGCTGGGCGGTTTTTTTTTAGCTGTTATTTATACCAATTAGCCAGCGTTTGCCACCAATACCAATCCGCAATAATACTTAATTATTTTGCTGGGCTAAACGTGTCGCTACCTGCGTTAAAAAGCTCTCATTTAGAACACCTAAATAGCGATTTTTTTGCCGAGCTCTCAACACGTTTATCCACCCTTAAAGTAGATCACTTAATTAAGCGAATTGGTATAACTATAATTACAGCACTATTCGCTATCGATTAAGTCTTCTACGCCTACAATCAGCCACGGTGCATCTGAGGTGGTAGCACGCTCAAGGTGCCAAATCTCTAAAATAGGCTCTTCTTTTTTATCGTCTAAGTCGCGGTATTTGCCTTTAAATTGCACACTTACTTGCCACGAATTTGCTGTTGTTTCAGCGCGTACAAGCTCGGCATCAATAAACATCACCTCAGTTGCTACCCGTTCAATCGCTTCGCGCTCAGTTTTAAACTCTTGAACTAACGATGGGCTTAAATACTCAGCCATCGTGGCGTAATCGGCATTATTCCACGCAGTTTGCATAGTGTAATAGTGGCTACGCGCGCCTTGTAAAAAGCCATTTACGTCAAAATTAGGGGGTAAATTGAAAGGTACTTGCTCAGTGTGTGCGCTTTGCTGGGTAAAACCACTGCTGGTAGGTTGCTCTGTGGCTGCTTGCTTAAAAGCAGAGTGCCCCGTAGCGTGAGTAGCGGCTAATTGCGGGGAGTGGCGAGCGCGCATAAACCCCGTAATAAGTTTAAACAAAATAAAGGCAACGCCTGCTAATAAAATAATTTCTAATAGCTGCATGCCCTCAAAGTTATCTCCTAGCATAGCGGCAATTAAACCGCCGGCTAACAGTCCGCCTAATACGCCGGCCATAATGCCTTTTTTACTGCTTTTTGTCCTAGCTGCAGGTGCTGTGGTATCGGCTTTTTGCTTTTGTGTGGTTTGTTGTGTTGCTGGGGTTGTACCGCGTTTACTACTACCAAACTTTTTGCGTGCGTGTGCATCAAAACTTGCTGTACACAGTAGTGCAAGTAATGAAAATATAACGATGATGTTCTTCATGTAATTCCCTAAGTTAAACTGAGCGGTGAGTATAATTAACTTTTCAGTAAAAATTAATAATTACATTTAAAATCAATTGTTTTGGATGGAAAATGAGCGCTTAATAGGCACAAAAAAACCGCTCAGTGTTACTCAGCGGTTTTTAGTCGTTAAGCGCTAGTTACAGCCAGTGAATGGCATTGGTAACCCGCTCGTTGTACACATTAATTGGCGCGCCGGAATTAGCCACTAAAATAGTATCGGCTTTGTCGCCTCGATTAATATGACCTGCAAAGCGCGCATCATGAAAATCATCTTCGCCAAACCCAAACGACTTATTCTCAGAAGGAACAATAAAGACCGTCATTGGGCCAAAGTCCGACTCAAAAATTAAGTGCAGACCTTTTTCACCTTTAAAGTCGCAAAACATCGCATAAGTAATTTTACCTGGCAGCTCTTCTATATGAGCGCCAAGCAGTGCAAGCTTATCGTTAACGCTTTGTAGGCTAATAGCATTGGTTTTTTCAAGGGCGGTAATTTCATGGTAAACATGGGTTAAAGCATGTTCGCCTGCTTCATGGGCAATGTGTTGCTCTGTGCTAAAAAAGAATGCGCCAATAGCTACAAAAAAAGACGCGGCTAGGGCTAAGTGAACACGGTCAAACTTAAAACGTGAGCGTGCATCTACAACGTTTTCCCCAGTTGCTTGCTCTTCTTGCATTGCTTTTTCTTTTAACGAGGTGTTTAAAAGAATACGCTCAGCAAGGTTGTCAGGCACAGGCACATCTAACGCATCTTGAATTTGTTTATCAAAGTCTTTCATATCGCTTATAAAGTTTTGTCGCTCAGAGCTCTCTTTAGCAAACTCTAAAAGCTCCTTATCTAAATCGTTTGGCTGCGCAATAGTGCGTCGACGAAACTCAAGTTCATCCATTATTTTGATGCCCCTTTAAGTTGTTCATCATCACGGCTTAAAGCCTCTTTAAGTTGGTTTCTGGCACGGTACAAACGAGTCATAACCGTGTTTTTATTTAAATCGAGAATCTCTGCTATTTCTTCACCAGAGCACCCCATAACAACTTGCAGAAGTAAGGGTTCTCTGTATTCATCAGATAGCAGCGCAATTTGGCGTTGGATAACCGTTTGCTCCATTTCATCATCTAACGAATGGCTGGTTTCATCGACAAGTGTATCGTTTTCTACATCGCTGTAGTCAAACTGCTTACGCTCAAAGCGACGTGCATTTTCTCTACGCAAAATAGTCAGCAGCCAAGGCTTGGCGGCTTTTTGATCCAATAATGAGTCAAGCGAGCGCCAAGCACGTAAAAACGTTTCTTGTACTAGGTCATCTGCAATATGTGGGTCACGGCATAACCAATAAGCAAAGCGATAAAGCTCCTTATTATATACATGGACCAAGGCTTCATAGCGCTTTTGTTTCTCTGCCATATCAACTAAGACCTGATTATTTGATTTTTTCTTTCCAAGCATAAGTACTTTTTTAATTAAAATTTATTATTTAATGCATGAAAAGACCTAAATTTATCAAACTAGTTAATAAAGGTCTTTTAATACAGCTTGTTGCGACTTTGTACGTTGAACTTGGTGCTGCTCAATTATGTTAATAATAGCATTAAGATCGACATCTGCACTGCTATTTGCATAAAGAGCTGACTGTAAACGGTTAACCTGCGTCGCCAGTTCATCATTATTGATGTTGTGTATTAACGTATCTATCGCAGCCACCTTTTTGCCCGTAAGCTTAATCGCTACCTCATTTAGTTCGCTATAAAATGCATTGAGATTATTTGATTTAGCTGCATTTTTAAGCGCGTTTAATGAAAGCGTTTGGGCTTTATTTACAGATACACTGTTATTTTTTTGCTCATTATTAGTAGAACGGCTTAACCAATAAAAAATTGCAGTGATTATCCAAAAAATATACCCAAGCACGGCAACAATAATTAACCAAAGCGGAATAACACTTTGCGGCGCGGCTATTGCTGTATTGGGCTGCTGTGTATTACTTACTTTATTAGCAGGCAAAGTTGACTCACCTGTATTAAAGTTGTCGTTTGCAATAGCACCTGGGTTTATAGCATTGGCGCTTGGTGTTACCGTTATAGTGCGCTCAGGCAATGTAGCGTAGCTAATGCGGTTCATTTTGGTGTTATACCAAGGCAGTGTTATTTCTGGGAGGGTATAAGTGCCTGCTTTTTGTGGTAATAACGCAAATGACGCTGTTTGCTGAGATACAACCCGTCCGTTTCTTACGGCATTGTTTGTTTCTACATCATCGGGGTAACTGCGAATTCCCGCAATGGTTTTCATATCAATTTCGGGCAGTTGCTCTTTAGTAACCCCTAATGCGGTTAAGGTAATAGTGCGTGTAATAGGCGTGCCAACTTCCACTGTATTTTCATCAGGCTGCCACTGCTCATCAATATTAACTAACTCACTTGGTAGCCATGCGCCTTTATAGTTTGCCGGAATAGGTTTTATCTCAAGTTGCTGATCATCCCCTAAAGCCGACACCTCTAATTGGCGGTAATTTTGCTGTACACGGCCTTGAAACGTAGGGCCAACAATGGTGTATACACCACTTTTTTGAGGTTGTAGTAAGTATTCTCGGGTGATCACTAAATAACGTTTACCATCTACAAGCTCATAGCTTTCGGTTTGTTTACCTAATTGTGTAAGCTGTGCATCTTGCATACTGGGCGTACTTAGGCTGCCATCAAGCAGCTCTTTTGCTAGGTAGAGTTTAATCGTATATACGCCAGCTTCTTGAACAAACAACGAGTCACTTGAGAGCGATGTTTTTAAAAAAATATCGTTATTTTTATCAGCATCGGCAGCGCGCTTTGCCACTTTTAATTTTATTGGCTGCGAGCTTAAACCGGCCACGTTAAAAGCCGGAATGGTGTATTCACCTTCATTACGGGTCATTAACTTAACAGACCAGGTTGTTTGCTTGTTAATGCTGCCATTTATAATGTTGGTGCGCGTACTTAAACTTGTTGGCCCAACTACAAAGTCTTTAAGTAACACCGAGGTGTCGGGTTGCTCGCTTTTTATTGTGTCGTCAACTGAAATGTTAAGCATAAAAAATTCGCCAGCAAGGACTGGGTTTTTATCTACACTTGCCTCTAATTTGGTGGCGGCCCATGATGGCATCGCACTTAATAGCAATAAACAGCAAAATAATCGCATTACCATGATTTTTCTACTCCTGTAGGGCGACGTTGATATTGTCTTTTTTGGGCTTCTAATTGCATTTTATTCCGTAATAAAATTGCCGGATCGTCCGGTACTTTTCTTAATAACTGGTTAAGCTGCTGGGCTTTTTCTTTCTCTTCGTTGGTGAGCTCACTCGCTTGTGCTTGCGCGGCTTGTTGTTGAGCGTTTTGCTTTTGCTCATCTGTTAACGTTTGCTGCTGCGCTGTTTGCGGCTGAGTATTTTCAGCTTGTTCTTCGTTTGTTTGCTCAGGCTGTTTTTGCTCTTGATTAGCTTGTGGCTGAGTTTCTAGTTCTGGCTCATTTTGTTTATCTGATTGTGAACCCGACTCAGCACTTTGTTGGTCTTGCTCAGTGTCAGACTCATCACCTGGCTCACCTTGCTGCTCTTGTGATTGCTCGCCTTGATTTTGCTCTGATTGAGAATCGCTATTTTCACCTTGTTGGTTTTGATCTGATTGCTGATTGTTTTGTTGCTCACTTTGATCAGATTGTTGCTGGTTATCTTGCGAATCACCCTCTTGCTGTTGCTGTTGCTGTTGCTGCTGTTGTTGCTCGAGCAATTGCTCAACCAAAGCTTGGTTATCAGCGGCTTCGCTAAAGTTAGGTTGTAGCGTTTGTGCTTGTTTGTAAGCATCTATGGCTTGTTCTAGCTGTCCTGATTTGGCAAGCGCGTTGGCATAGTTATAAAAACCAGTGGCTGATTTATCTTTACTAAAGGCTTCTAGTGCGGCATCAAAATTACCTTGTTGGTACAATGCAGACCCTTTTAAGCTGCTTGAGTCGGCATTGACGGCCCGTTCAAAATCTTTATTTTTATAAGCATCAAGCGCTTGTTGATCAGTGTTTTTTAAAAAAGAGGGGAGCTCTAATGCACTTGCCTGTTGGGTTGGCAAAACGCTGAGTACTAAAAAGGCACCTACAAATGCTGCACTTCTAAATAAATAAAGGCCTAAGGGCAGTAAAATAAGTAACCCATATATACCTGCGTCTATGCGCCACAGGGCATGGCTTTGTTTTTCATCTTTTAATAACTCACTGTTGGCACTTGGTGCAAAAGTGGCTATGTCACTGCTGCTTGGTTGGTAAAGGGCAAACTTTCCACCACTGCGGGTCGCTAGGCTTTTTAAGCGGCTTATGTTAATGGTGGGGATGACTATTTGACCGTAGCTGTCTTTTAAAAAACCGCCTTCAGGTAATTTAATAGGGGCGCCTTGCTCTGTGCCTACGCCATAAATATTTAGCCGATAAGAAGAATTACTGGTAAAGCTAGTAATATCGCTTTGCTCTTCTTGGTCTATGCCATCGGTGACTAATATTATATCGCCATCAATATAGCCTGCTTGTGTTAAAAGCTCTTTTGCCATATCAAGGCCAGCTAAAACATTAGAGCCTTTGTCGGGCATAATGTCGGGGCTTAAACTCGGAATTAAATTAGTAAGCGTAGTGGCATCGTTTGTAAGTGGCGAAATAGTAAATGCACTGCCGGCATAGGCAACTAAAGCGGTGTCGCCTTCTTTAAATAGCTCAATCATATCGAGTGCTTTAAAGCGTGATTGCATTAAACGATTTGGTGCTATATCGGTACTGTACATTGAGTACGACATATCCATTACAATCACACGGGCACTTTTACTTTGAAATACAGGAACCTGTTTTTCTTCAAAGCTAGGGCCTGCACTAAAAATAATAGCTAAACAGCAAAATACAGCGACCAGCCAAAGTGGTTGGCTGGCTTTAGTGTTTGACTCGTTCATAATAAAAGGCGCCAAATGAGGGGCAATTAGGTTATCTGCGCTTTGTTTTTTATGCTTAATAAAGGCTATAAAAAACAACGCAAGTGCAGGTATTAAAAGCCACAAAATAGCGGGACGAATAAATGTAAAGTCCATTAGTTAGGCTCCTTTAATGCACGTAAGGTGCTTAACATTACTTTTAAACTAATGAGTAAAATAGCAATAAGTAGTGGGTAGTAAAACAATGAGCTTTGCGGGCGAAATGTTTGCTCATCTGCGCTAATTGGCTCTAATTTATCAAGCTCTGCGTAAATTTGCTGAAGGCCAGCTACATCTTTGGCTCTAAAATATAACCCACCGGTTTGTTCAGCAATGTCTTTTAACAAGCTTTCATCTAAGCTGCCCCCACTCATACCACCCATATTAAATAGGCTAAATCCACGGGGGTTATCTGAGCCAACACCTATGGTATATACTTTTATGCCTTCCTCGCGGGCAAGGAGTAGGGCATCTTCAGGTTTTAAATTACCTGCTGTGTTTTGGCCATCGGTTAATAGCACCACAATACGGTTACTTTTATCTTTGTTGGCAAAACGCTTTACCGATAAACCTAGCGCATCGCCAATAGCAGTGGCACGCCCAACTAAGCCTATTTGAGACTCGCTGAGCATTTTACTTACGGTTTTAACATCGCGAGTCAGTGGCGTTTGTAAAAATGCGGTGTCGCCAAATAATATCAGGCCTAACCTGTCGCCTTGGCGCTGCTCTATAAAGTCACTTAATACCGCCTTTACCATAGTGAGGCGATCAACATATTGGCCGTTGTAAGCCATGTCTTGTTCGGTCATTGAGCCAGATAAATCGACCGCAAGCATTATATCGCGCCCTTCGTTTGGTAATGAAATGGGGTCGTCTAACCATGTCGGGTTGGCTGCAGCAGTGACCAGTAATAGCCAAAGTAGCCATTCAAAAATAGTTAGTTTACGTACGCTTTTTTCAAGGCTTTGGCTGGCTAAGTTATGTTTGGCAAAGCTTGGAATACGTAACCGGGTATGTGCGTTACTGGCAGCAGGTTTTAATAATAAAAGTAATAAGGGCAGCGGTAGTAATAAAAACAACCATGGCCAGCTAAATTCAAACATGTACTGGCTCCTTTAGTTTAAATTGCTTTATGCCTTGGCGTAATTTTTCGTTAAGCGCGTCATTGGTTTGCTGCGCATTATACAGGCTTAAAAGCTCATGCTCGGTAAAGCTTAAACCGGTTAAGGTATTAAGTGTGTTACACCAGTTAGCTGTTGATTGCGTTGCTAGGCGTTTATCGTAATACTCTATTACTAGGCGCTTTAAAATAATATGAAGTGTTTGCGCGCTTTGCTCGTTGTGGCTTAAATCGATTGCGTAGCGCTTAGGCTTTTTAAATTTATAATTTTTGTAAAACCAAAAAGCAGCTGCACACAGTGCTACGAACAGCAGGGTAATAATAACCCACCAAGCAGGGGCGAGTGGCCACCAACTAACTTGGCTTGGCGCTATTATATCGTGCAGGCCATCGAGTGGATTGGTTTGCATGGTTATTTTCTCACTAATTGCAGCTCAAGCGGGCTCGCTGCATTGAATGATATTAAGTTAAGACCCGATTTAGTTAAGCGATTTAGGCGTGTGCTAAATGCTTGCTCGGCGTTTTTTGCAAAGCGTTCTCTAAAGCTTTTATCCATAAGCGGTAGCGCAAAATCTTGGCCGTTGGCATTAACAGTGACAGCGTTTTTAAACGCGGGGAGCGTATGTTCAAACGGATCACTTATATGACAGCCTATCAGCTCACAGTGGCGGCTTAGTATTTCTAATTGTTTAAAGCTTGCATCATCTAAGGCATTAAAGTCAGAGACTAAATACACTAAGCTGCCAGGTTTAGCTAGGTGGTTAAGTCGTTTTAAATTATCGCTAAAGTTGTTGGTTGCTTGTTTATCTATATTGTTAAGTGCTTGCTGGTGGCTGTCGCATAGATTATGACACAGCTTTAATACCGCTTTTTCGCGGGCGCTGGGCTTTAGTTCTAAATGCGAGTGTTGATTAAACACGATACCGCCAATTCTATCTCCGCGTTGACACGCCGACCACGCAACTAGCGCGCTAATGTGCGCAGCCTGTACCGACTTAAGCAGCAGCTTTGAGCCAAATAGCATAGAGTTTGAAAAATCAGTAAATACAAAAACAGGGCGCTCTTTTTCTTCTTGAAAAAGCTTTGTATGGGTTTCGCCGGTACGCGCTGTTACTCGCCAGTCAATAGAGCGAATGTCATCACCTTGCTGGTAATGACGCACTTCGGCAAACTCCATACCTCGGCCTTTATGGGGCGCAAGGTATTGCCCAGTTAAACTGTTTTTAATTTTAACTTTTGGTGCAAGCTCTAATAACTGTGCTTTAGCTTTGTAATACAGCAGCTCTTTTAGCGCTAAATTTACACCGTGGCTGTGGCTTTCTTTTAGCCACGCCTTTGAGTCTAATTGTGTTTGCATAACTTAGGGTACGGCTACAAGTTCAACAATGCGGCTTATAACCTGATCTTTAGTAATGCCATCAGCCTGTGCTTCGTAGCTTAAAATAATACGATGGCGCAGTACATTATGTACAACGGCTTGAATGTCATCGGGTGCTACAAAATCGCGGCCATGTAACCAAGCGTGGGCACGGGCACATTTATCAAGTGCAATGGTAGCACGCGGGCTTGCGCCAAACTCAATCCAACGGCCAAGTTGCTCATCAAACTTAGCCCCTTCACGAGTGGCAATAATAAGCTGTACTAAATATTGCTCAAGCGGCTCGGCTAAATACAAGCCTAAAATAGCTTGGCGAGCGGCAAATAAATCGCTTTGGGTAATTTGTTGCATAACCGCTTGTTGTTCATTAAGTGCTTCTCCACGGGTTAACCGCAGTATGTCTAGCTCGTGCTCTGCACCTGGGTAATCAATGCTTAAATGTAATAAAAAGCGGTCTAATTGTGCCTCTGGCAGCGGGTAAGTCCCTTCTTGCTCCAGTGGGTTTTGGGTAGCCATTACCATAAATAAATCGCTTAGCGGGTAGGTGTTTTTGCCTACCGTTACTTGGCGCTCTGCCATGGCTTCTAGTAGTGCTGATTGTACTTTTGCTGGGGCACGGTTTATTTCGTCGGCTAAAATAAGGTTATGAAATAAAGGGCCTTTCTCAAACACAAATTCACTGGTTTGTTGGCGGTAGATATCGGTGCCAGTTACATCGGCAGGTAATAAATCGGGAGTAAACTGTACGCGCTGGAACGAGCCTTCAATGCCTTTAGCAAGGGCGTTAACAGCACGGGTTTTTGCAAGCCCTGGCGGGCCTTCTACTAATAGATGGCCATCCGCTAAAATGGCAATAAGGAGTGCTTGAGTAAGCTCTGGCTGGCCAATAATTTGTGTATCTAAGTACGTTTTTAATTGTTTGAATGCGTTAGCTGCCATAATAAATAGACTTCCTCGTCAGCTGGATTTGTACCTAATTTATTTTAGGTGATTAATACTGACCTAGTTATAAGGTTTATAAGTGAGTAACTCAAGAGTTAGACTGTATTTTTAAAAATAGTTCGTTATTTTTTAACGGTTTTTAGCGTACCACAAAACTTTGTAAAAACGCGTAAAAAAGCCTATTGTGGTAGTCAATATTAAGCACTATGTATATATCTACCTTTAGTGCTTTTGTATAAATTTGTGTTTATCTATTGGCTTTAGCACACGGGTTGTTTAGAATCGAGGAAAACAAACAGGTCAGACCTGTCAGCGGGAGAGCATAAATGTCTGAGCAAAATATACTAAAAACACCAAAAGGCGACCGTATTGCCATCGTTAGCGGCTTACGTACTCCTTTTGCAAAACAAGCAACAGCGTTTCACCATGTACCAGCCCTTGATATGGGTAAGTTGGTGGTTAACGAAATGCTTGAACGATTAAATTTCGACAAGTCAGAAATCGATCAACTTGTATTTGGTCAAGTAGTACAAATGCCAGAAGCGCCAAATATTGCACGTGAAATTGTTTTAGGTACGGGTATGCCAGTAGGCGTAGATGCGTATTCTGTATCGCGTGCGTGTGCTACCAGCTTTCAGGCCATTGCTAATGTAGCTGAGTCTATTATGGCAGGCTCTGTAAATGTAGGTATTGCCGGTGGCGCCGATTCATCTTCAGTATTACCTATTGGCGTAAGTAAAAAATTGGCAGGTAGCTTAGTTGATTTAAACAAAGCACGTACCTTAGGCCAGCGTTTACAAATATTCTCAAAACTGCGTTTAAAAGATTTATTACCAGTACCGCCTGCGGTTGCTGAATACTCAACAGGCCTTTCAATGGGGCAAACTGCTGAGCAAATGGCGAAAACACATAACATAAGCCGTGAAGATCAAGATGCACTAGCGCATCGCTCGCATTCACTTGCAACCCAAGCATGGGCCGATGGCAAGTTAAAAGATGAAGTAATGACGGCGCACTTACCGCCATATAAAAGCTTTATTGAAGAAGATAATAACATTCGTAAAAATTCTACAGTTGAAGGCTACGCTAAGCTTAAACCAGTATTTGACCGCCAACATGGCTCGGTTACCGCTGCAAATGCAACACCATTAACCGATGGTGCAGCCGCCGTACTGATGATGAGCGAAAGCAAAGCAAAAGCACTAGGCTACGAAATTTTAGGTTATGTACGTAGCTTTGCGTTTTCGGCAATTGGTGTAGAAAAAGACATGCTAATGGGCCCAGCGCATTCAACGCCTATCGCACTTGATAGAGCAGGTATTACACTTGCTGATTTAGATTTAATTGAAATGCACGAAGCCTTTGCATCGCAAACACTTGCCAATATGAAAATGTTTGCATCAGATAAGTTTGCGCAAGAAAAACTTGGTCGTAGCAAAGCAATTGGCGAAATTAACATGGATAAGTTTAACGTTAACGGCGGCTCACTGGCATATGGTCACCCATTTGCTGCAACCGGTGCTCGCTTAATTACGCAAAGCTTACACGAGCTTAAACGTCGTGGTGGCGGTTTAGCATTAACAACAGCGTGTGCTGCTGGTGGTTTAGGTGCAGCCTTTGTATTGGAGAGCGCGTAATGACAGATTCAGTATTTAATTTAACGGTAGATGAAAACAAAATTGCCGTAGTAACCATTGATGTGCCGGGTGAGAAAATGAACACCCTGCGCGATTCATTCGCTGATGACTTAAAAGCTTTACTTGAAGCGGCTAAGCAAGAGTCAGTAAAGGGGATGGTATTTATAAGTGGTAAAAGCGATAACTTTATCGCGGGCGCTGATGTAAAAATGCTAGATAACGTGCAAAAGCGTGAAGATGCTTTAGCAATTAGTGAACTTTGTCATCAAGCATTTTTTGATATGACAAAACTACCTTATACAACAGTAAGTGCAATACATGGTGCTGCGCTTGGTGGTGGTTTAGAGTTTGCTTTAGCATGTGATTACCGTGTAGGCACAGATAGCGATATGACTAAAGTAGGCCTGCCAGAAGTACAACTTGGTTTATTACCAGGTGGTGGCGGTACGCAGCGTTTAACTAAAATTGTAGGCATTCAAAAAGCACTTGAATGGATGCTAACTGGCAAGCAAATTCGCCCTAAGCAAGCTAAAAAAGCAGGCGTATTAGATGATGTAGTACCACAAAGCGTATTACTAAAAGTCGCTAAAGAATTTGCCGCTAAGAAAAAGCCAGCAGATAAAGAGCCAAAGCTTGATAAAGTAAGCAAATTATTAGAGTCAAACCCATTTGGCCGTAACTTTATCTTTAAAAAAGCCAAAGAAAACGTCCTTAAAAAAACCGGCGGACATTACCCCGCACCGCTTGCAATTATTAAGGCTGTGCGTGCAAGTGTAGAGCTGGATAAATTAAAAGCATACAAAACAGAAGCTGAAAGCTTTGCAACACTTGTAATGAGTGATGAATCTAAAGCGCTTCGCGGTATTTTCTTTGCAACCACTGAAATGAAAAAAGAGTGGCGCAACGACGATGCGCCAGCAATTAGTAAAACAGCTGTTTTAGGTGGCGGCCTAATGGGTGCCGGTATTGCGCATGTAAGCGCAGTAAAAGCCAAAGTACCTGTACGTATTAAAGATGTAGCAGAGCAGGGCATTAGTAATGCCATGAACTACACCTACAAAATTTTAGATAAGCGCCTTAAACGCCGCATTATGTCTAAAGCTGATATGCAGTTAACCATGAACCGTATTACCGGTACTACCGACTACAGTGGCTTTAAACACATTGATTTAGTAGTAGAAGCTGTATTTGAAGATTTAGCCTTAAAGCAAGGTATGGTTGCCGATATAGAGCAGCAATGCCAAAGCAATACTATTTTTGCAAGTAACACGTCATCACTGCCTATTTCGCAAATTGCAGCACAGGCACAGCGCCCTGAAAACGTGATAGGCCTGCATTACTTCTCGCCAGTTGAAAAAATGCCACTCGTGGAGATTATTCCGCACGAAGGGACTTCACAAGAGACTATAGCGCGCGTAGTTAACTTTGCACGTAAGCAAGGTAAAACGCCCATTGTGGTAAAAGACATGGCAGGCTTTTACGTAAACCGTATTTTAGCGCCTTATGTAAATGAAGCAGCTAATTTAATGCTTGCCGGTGAGCCAATTGAAAAAATTGATGCAGCCCTTGTAGAGTTTGGTTTCCCAGTTGGGCCGCTTGCTTTACTTGATGAAGTAGGGATTGATATAGGCTCTAAAATAGCCCCAATTCTTGAAAAAGAATTAGGCGAGCGTTTTAAAGCGCCTGATGCATTTTCTCGTATGATTGATTCAAAACGCCTAGGCCGTAAAACGGGTCGTGGTTTTTATGAGTACGATAAAAAGAGCAAAAAAGTTGACGAGTCAGTGTATGAGCTATTAGGTGTAACCCCTGCACCGCGTTTAAATAAAAGCGAAATTGCTAAGCGTTGTGTATCACAAATGCTTAACGAAGCCGTGCGTTGTTTAGACGATGGCATTATTGCAAGCCCACGTGATGGCGACATTGGCGCTATATTTGGTATTGGCTTCCCACCGTTTTTAGGTGGACCGTTTAGCTATATGGATAAATTGGGCGCCAGCAAGGTTAGCTCTGATATGTCTACATTAGCTAATAGCAATGCAAATTTTGCCCCATGCGACACGTTAGTAAGTATGGCTGAATCAGGCGCTAAGTTTTATCAAACGCAGCCTGCTGCAGATGAGCCAAGCCCAGCACCTGTTGCTGAACAAGCAATAGAAGCAGAGCCTGCTGATGAGCAACCTCAAGTAGAGAGCGTTGACTCACCAAAGCAAGACTCGTAAAACAGCTTGATTAAAAAAACCGCATTATATGCGGTTTTTTTATATCTGCTATTTGTAAATATAGAATTCTAGGGCGCAATAATACCAACCCGCAATAATACTTAATCATTCTGCGGGGCTAAACGTGTCGCTACCTGTGTTAAAAACGTGCATTTATAAAACCTAAATTGCCAGTTTTTATTTAGTTATCGACAGGTTTTTACCCTCAAATAAGACTTATAATTAAGTGGCTTGCTATAAAGTATGTTAGCTTAATTTGCAGCTAAGCAGATAAGAGGTAAACCATCATGCAGTTGTTTACAGCACGATTGGCAATGCGCCCACTTCAAAGCAGTGATTGGCCATTATTTTTGCAGTTACATCAAAATCCTACCGTGATCCGTTATTGCTACGATATGCCCAGCGAAGCGTTTGTACGCAGCCGGTTTGAACAACGTTTAAAAAGTTGGGATAGCACTTCTACTCATCCACTTTGCCTTGTGGTATTTGATAAGCAGTCAAATGAGCCCATGGGTGTAACGGGGTTTACATACGAACTTGAGCAAGCTGAGCTAGGCTATTTGTTTTTACCCGCGTATTATAATCAAGGCTTTGCCAGTGAGTCATTGCGTGCCGTGATTGAGTGGGCATGGCAACAATGCGGTATTACACAGTTTAAAGCCGTGGTTACAAAGGGGAATATAGGGTCTGAAAAGGTATTACAAAAGTGTGGATTAACGTTAACTGGCATTAATACGCAAGCGCACACTATTAATAATACACGTTATGATGATTTGATATACACATTAAAATTGTAGCAAATAGGGCTAGCAAGCTAGCCCGTGATGGTGGTTTCTATAGATGTGCTTCAATTGCTTTACGGTCTTTTTCTGGCATATTCTCAACAACTAATTTGAACGAATTATCGATCATTCTTTCAATTTCGCCTTGTGGAATAGAGCCATCTAATATCACCGTATTCCAAAGCCGCTTGTTCATATGATAGCCAGGGATCACCGCAGGAAAAATATCACGCAATTTAAGTGCTTCATCGGGATCGCACTTTAAATTAAGCCACCAAATAGGATCTCCATCATCATTAACGTCTCCATCATTACCTAAGGCAAGGGTGGCAAACATTTTATGATTTACTTTATAAACATCAACCTCTTGAGCAAATGGTTTTGTCACTTGCACCAAGGGCTTCTTTACTAAATACTCATGTACTGTGTTTTGGTCCATGATCCAATCCTTGAAGTCATACTCGGTAGAGATACCATAGCAGTTTTTTTCGCTTTTGATTATAGGTATTTAGTTTTAAATTAAAAATTTGCAAGTCTATATCAAATGCAGCCCCAAATTAACGTATTTTTAGTTGAACAATACCCAGTTCGTGGTATGTTTCTGGCAATCAAAAAAATAATAGGAAAACCCCCATGCCAAAGGCGAGTGAAGTTAAAAAAGGAACCGCGATTGAGTTTAATAATCGCGTGTTGGTAGTTAAAGATATTGTACGTTCAGTACCACAAGGCCGTGCAGGCGGTAGTTTGTACCGTATGCGCTTATACGATGTAGTAACAGGTGCGAAAGTAGACGAAACCTTCAAAGACAGCGACATGCTAACCTTAGCAGATTTAACTCGCCGCGAAGCAATGCTTTCTTACATTGATGGCGATGAATACGTGTTTATGGATAATGAAGACTACACGCCGTATAACTTAAACAAAGAGGCGATAGCAGAAGAAATTCAGTTCGTTAACGAAGAAACGCAAGGCGTACACGTTATTGTGATTGATGGCTCGCCTGTAGGTTTAGATTTGCCATCAAGCGTAGAGCTGGTTGTTGAAGAAACAGACCCTTCAATCAAAGGCGCTTCTGCCAGTGCACGCTCTAAGCCTGCACGCCTGAGCACGGGTTTAACCATTTCGGTGCCTGAGCATATATCTACGGGCGACCGTATCCGTATTAATACGGTTGAGCACAAATTTATGGGCCGCGCTGAAAAGTAACCCAAGCTATACAATAAAGCTGGCGCTATGCCGGCTTTTTTTATGGCTAAATTTTTAAACTAGGGAATAGTAATCTGCATCAATACTTAATTTATATGCGCTGATAGCTAAAATGGCGACTCATTGGCTTATCAAGCCTGCTGCTTTAAAAGTGTGTTATTTGCCGTTAAAATGCGCAGCGTTGTTTTGAGCTCAGTTGGGGTGATGTTTGCTTTTCGTTTTTATTAATGCTCTATGTGCTTTGGCCATTTACATTCAAGCGCTTAAAAAAGGTATGCCAATTAAACGGTGGATTTTATTAGGGGCACTAATCGGCCCTGGCGCATGGTGCTTATTTGGTTTGCATTACAGGCGTGCTTTTATACGCAACGTAGGAGCTGGTGCGTGTATATGGCGCCCGTAACATTACCTTATTTGCGCTAAATGTTTATTAGCACTAATAAGGCTTGGCGTAGAGTTGCTTTGTTGCTGTTTTAAAAAGGCCGTAAATTCATCTTTTGAAAGCGGTTTTGAATAGAAGTAGCCCTGTACGGTTTCACAATTTAGCGTTTTAAGTATGTCAATTTGGCTTGCTTGCTCCACACCTTCAGCAACCACATGTAAGTCGAGGTTTTGCGCAATCGTCACGATAGAGTCAACCATGTTGCGGCCACGTTCGGTTTTCATGTCATCAATAAATGCTTTATCTACTTTTAAGGTATTCAGCGGAAATTGTTTTAAGTACGCTAAAGATGAATAACCTGTACCAAAATCGTCCATGGCTAAATGAATACCACGCGCACTTAGCGATCGCATAATTGCAATGGCTTCTTGTGGGTCGTCCATTACCGTGCCTTCGGTAATTTCCAGCTCTAAAAAGTAAGAAGGTAGCTCGTTTTTTTGTAATATCACGTCAATACGGGTCGTTAAATCTGGCAAGCTAAACTGCTTAGCCGATAAGTTAACTGCAACGCGGCCGCTAAATAGCCCATCGTCTAGCCATTGTTTTACATCGCAACACGCTTTGTTTAAAACCACTTCACCAATTTCTATTATTTGCCCGGTTTCCTCTGCAATAGGAATAAAAACACCGGGGCTAATAACGCCTTTTTTAGGGGTTATAAAGCGCACTAATGCTTCCATTCCGGTAAGTTTACCAGTGCGAATATTCATTTTTGGTTGGTAATACACTTCAAAATGGTTTTCTTTTAGACCAAAGCGCATTAGGTTTTCTATTTGTAAGCGTTTAACCGCTTGGCGGTTCATGGTGTCGTTAAAAAACAGGTAACTATTACCTTTCTTTTTAGCATGATACATTGCGGTATCAGCGTTTTTTAATAGTAGCTCTGGCGTACTGCCATCTTCAGGGAATAACACTATGCCTACGCTTGAGGTAATAGCGAGCTCGTGGCCTGCCATTTTAAATGGGGTCGCAATTGCAGCTAAAAATTGCTTTGCCATGCGAGTAATAACATGAATATCATTAGTATCTGCCATAACTAAGGCAAATTCATCACCCCCTAGGCGGTAAAAAACATCATTCTCTCGAGTTAATTTATTTAATCGCATAGCCAGTTTTGCTAATAGGCTGTCGCCTAGCTGGTGGCCTAATGAATCATTAATCTTTTTAAAGTTATCTAAATCAAATACCAAAAGGGCATGGTGGGTATTTTGTTTTACTAGCTTTTGTAGGTCGGTAAAAAATAAATTTCTGTTAGGTAAGCTGGTCGTACGGTCTCTATTTGATAAATTATGCAGTTGCGATTGTGCATTTTTACGTTCGGTTAAATCTGAATAAACCACTACATAGTTTGTTATTTGGTGTTGTTCGTTTTTTATCTCATCAATAGAAATCTCTATTGGCAGTAACACTCGCTCACTATTGCGCAGTTTTACCTCTTGTTGAATTCGCTCCCGCTCTCGCACTATATTTTTAATGTTTTCTGTGTAGCTTTTATCGTAACCAGGTAAATTAAAAGGCTTTTTGAGATATTGCTCTCTAACGCCACCAAAAAGCGTTAAAAAGCTGGGGTTAATATCAACTAAGTTAAAGTTTTTATCATATATAGCAAGTGCATCAGTGAGTGATTCTACACACTTAGCAAATAAATTGAGACGCTCTTGTGTTGATTTTAACACTGAAATATCGCGCACTGTGCCGGTCATTCTCAGTGGCGCTAAGTTGGCATCTTTTTCTATTATTTTTCCGCGGTCTAATACCCAGTGCCAGTGGCCAAAGGTGTCTTTAATACGGTAAGTGGTTTCAAAAAAAGCAGACTTTTGAGCAAAGTGTTTTTTTAATAAATGCTCTACTGAGGCAATATCGTGTGGGTGGATCAAGCTTTTGTTTGGCGGAAAACCCATTAACGTTGTTGAATCCATCATGTATTTATCGTTAATACGAATAACTTCGCCAGTTTTTATATTCCAATCCCAAAGCGTATCGCCACTGCCTTCAACCGTGCTTTTTAAGCGCTTTTCCGAGAGGCTGTGCTGTAACCGAGAGCGCTTTAATTTATAAATTACAAATAATAGGTATGGCAAAGCCAGCGCAAGTAGGGCACTGGCAATAATTAAAACGGTGTTGGTATTTATATTAAAGGCGTGTTCAAAGGCAACCGCTGCGGGTGCTAGGCTTAGCAGCAACCAGTAAAAACCACATTTTATTGTTGTTATTTTTATCATTTGTTTTATTACTACTAATTAACAAATGATAATTTAAATCATGCCACTTGCAGAGTCAAAGAGATTGCGAGCAAAGCGGCATTTTTTGCGATTTATTTACTTTTGCGCTACTTAATAACTCATACCTTGGCCTATCTTTTGAAAAAGTAGCTATGGCATAGCTTTTCATTTCTTCTAGGCTGAGGGCGTGCAGTGCCTCTAGCAGGCGTTTTTGCATATGAAAGTCATGATCTTTATTGCCTATTGCAAGCCAAAAGCGCTGTGAACGTAACCGTAAGTTTTTATCTTTTTCAGCAATATGAGTTGTCAAACCTTGTTTATGCTGCTGCCATGTTGTTTCATCTAGGGAGTCTAGGTTAGCAATAAACTGGCTTACAAAATGATTATGCCTGTGCAGCAGGGTCTGAGCTTCAAATTTTGGTGATTGAATATAAAAAGCAATACCGGCGCGGGTGTTAAATGGTGCATAGCCAGAGCCAACTAAGTAACCTAGCTGTTGTGTGGTTCTCAGCTCGTTAAAATAGTCTTGGTTAATTATATGATTAAGTGCCATTAATTTAACTTTTTCATCCACTTCTGCACTTTGTGCTTGGTAGTAAATGACCATAGCGTTATCACTGCATGGCAGTTCAAGTTCGCAGCGAGTCACTTGGTCTATCTCGTACAGCGGGCGTGTTAAATCTTCAATAGCCGTGGCATTTTTTAAATGCTCAGCCACTTTTTTATGAAATACTTTCGCGTCTGTTTGTTGCCAATTACCGTGTAAAAACGACTCAACATGTAAGGCTTTAAAAAAATCGGCTCTAAATTCGTTAAATTGCTGAAAACATGTATTTTTAAGTGCAGTGGCTAACTCGTCGGGTTGTGGGTTCCATGGCATTATTTTGGCACCTAACACGCTAAATAATTCACTCACCGGTTTATTTTGGTTGCTGTTACGCCAGTGCCTTACCAGTTGCTTTTTGTATTCGGCAAAGCGGCGTGCGCAAATATCAACATTAAACAGCGCATCAAGTAATTGTTCCACCAACTCTAGCTGACTAGTCGATAGCCCAGCTGTGTGCAACGTAAGCCCGCCTTGGTGAGAGGTTAAATGATAACTTAAACCTGCCAATTCTGCGGGGTAAAATTGCTCGCCAACACTGTCCATAAATAAGTCACTAAAAAGGCGCGTTAATGCCATGTGCTTTACATCTTTTACTGCAAAGTGCGAGTCCATTGCTAAATAAAAATGACCTTTGGCCACTCTAAAGGTGTTGTCTTGTTTAAACCAAAAGTCAAACCCTGGCTCTTTAACTAACAGTAAAGGCTTGGTTTGTGGTTTTTCGACTTCGTATAACACCACTTCTTTTGTTAAATAGGGGTTTGCTGTGGGCAGCAGCATAGTGCTCAGCGGTTTATTTATATGCGCAAGTGACTCCAGCCAATGCGGCGAAATTGGCTCAACTTTGTAAGGGGTGTTGTACCACGCGGTGGTGTGCTCTGCCTCTACGCCTGGATGAATAAGTACTAAGCGCATATTATGCGGGGTAAGCCATTGCATCGCCATTTCGTGAGTGGCTTTATTAAAGCCCTCCATTAAGTAATCGCCTTGCACATAGTTAGCTTCGTCGTAGTGTTGCATATTAATGCTTAGGTTACTTACCCAATCAATTAAGCGCGATTTTTCTTGGTTATCAAACGCAATTTGTAACAGGTTTTTTTTATCTTGATACAGGCGCGGTAGTTTGTCGGTGTTATCGTTGATTAGACAAATATACTCAAACACAATTTCTATTATGTCTTCAAAGTATTCAATGCCTTCATCGGTAAGCGCCATGCTAATGTTAAAATCTTTAAAGTTACTGCCATTTATACCGCCGCCGGCAGAAAGTGCGTTAATCCACCCTTGTTCTTTTAAAATAGAGTACAACGAGCCTGCGCCTTCGTAGCCTAGTAAGTGGGCTATAAAGCTGACGGTTTTGTGGCGATAAAAGTCATCGATATTTGGCATAGCAAAACTAATAATGAGTTTTTGCATGTGCTTGTGTGGTTCAATGTGCAGTACTTTGCCAATATCTTGCGCGCGATATAATGGCTCCTCAATAGGGGCTTTAAGCGCACCTTTATGGCCATTAATGCCACTAAAATAACGATGTGTCCACTGCGCGAGTGTATCAAGCGGTTCGTTGGCACAAATTACCAGTGTCATCCACTGCGCTTGATAGTGCTTATTAAAAAAATTTCTTAACTCGTCACTTATGCAGCGCTCTCTATCGGCGAGGGTATGTAAATTACCCACCGAAAATTTAGCAAAGGGGTGAGCTGGGTTTACGGTTTCTTTATGAGCTTGATAAATACGACGCCCATCATCTTTTATTTTTAATTTAAACTCAGCCTCTATGGCATTACGTTCTTTTTCGGTTTCCGCTGGGTTTAATAATGGGGCAATAAAAAAACGGCTAAATTGCGCAAGGGCTTTTTCAATGGCTTGGTTATTAATATCAAAGTAATAGCACGTGTGCTCAGTGCCGGTCCAGGCGTTGGTGTTCCCGCCCGATTGAGACACAAAATTATTAAAGCTTCCAGAATCAGGGTATTGGTCGGTACCTAAAAAAAGCATATGCTCTAAAAAGTGTGCAAGGCCTTGCCTGTCAAGGGGGTCATCAAAATGGCCAGCGTTAACCGCCATAGAAGCAGCGGCTTTAGTTGAATCTTTATCTTGCACTAATAATACTTTTAGCCCATTGTCGAGTGTAATGGCGCGGTATGCTCTGTTATCATTGCGGCTGATATTCAAATGATGCTCCTGAAACTAGACGTTTACTTGTTAACAACAGATGATAGCTTCAGGACAGCGAAAAAATAGCGAAAAGATTTACCTGAATATCATGAGAGAATTATTCTTTGGAATAATAGTTAATATAGCGGACAAATGGGCAAACTGGCTACTGTTTTATATTCATTAATCGGTTGATTTTTTATGAAAACAATCTTAATTATGCGCCACGGCGAAGCGACACCGATGCAAGCTAACGACGCAGCAAGAAACCTAACACCGAAAGGCCATGCAGAAGCAGAAAAAATGGGCTTATGGCTACACAAACACTTTTCTGTTGATGCGTTATTGGTAAGTCCTTACTCGCGCGCGCAGCAAACGGCTAAAGAAGTTGAAAAAAACAATGTATTTAAATTTAGTGAAACCTGTAGCGACATAATCCCCGAGGGAAAGCCACAAATAGCAGCTGATTATTTAGAAACACTTATTGCTATGCATCCTCAGTGTAATACTTGGTTAGTGGTCGCCCATATGCCTATTGTGAGCTATATAGTTGATCAGCTCAGCCCGGGTAATATGCCTATTTTTAACACCGCAGCAGTTGCTGTAATTCAGTATGACGAAACATCACAGCGCAGTGAATATGTAAATATTAACGCGCCTGCCAACATATAGAGAAAAGAGATAACAATGAGTATAGAACGCCTTGAAACGGGTGCGCGCATGAGCCGTATAGTTAAACATAATGGAACCGTTTATTTATGCGGACAAGTATGCAGCGATGCAGAGCAAAACATTACAGAGCAAACGCAAACTATGCTCGACAAAGTAGAGGCCTTACTTGAGCAGGCGGGGAGTTCTAAAAAGCATATGCTAAGCGCAACTATTTACGTTAAGAGCATGGAATATTTTGCCGATATGAATGCTGTATGGGATGCATGGGTGCCAGAAGGTTATGCACCAGCACGCGCCTGTGTTGAAGCTAAAATGGCGCGCGATGCGCTATTAGTAGAAATTTCGGTAGTGGCCGCACTTAAATAAGCGATTTTATAAAAGCACTGCAAGCCAAAATGAAAAGCTTACAACACTAAGCACCGTTGAAAGCACCACTGCACCGGCGAGCGTAACTTGATGCGTATTTAATTGGCTTGCAATTAAATACGCATTAACGCCAACAGGCGAGGCGCTTAGCAATACCAGTACGTTACGAATTTGCGTATCTAGTACAAACACCCACGTAGCTGCTACACACACAGCAGCAGGCAAAATCAGTATTTTTAACAGTGAAGAAATAAGGGCCGGCTGCCAATTTGCTGCCACCTTATAAAACACCAAATTAGCGCCTAACACAAATAAAGCACATGCAATAGCAGGGCTGGCGAGTAGCTCTAAGGCATTGGCTAAATTCGCAAATAATGTAATTCCCGACACATTTAAAAGTAATCCACAGCCAATACTTAACACAATAGGGTTAAGGACCATGTTTTTAGCAAATTTTGCCCACGAGAAGTCAGCTGTGTTTCCTTTCGCGCCTATTAAATAAGTTAACGCAAAAAGCAGCGTGCTATGAAATGTGATGATCATAAAGGCGATAGCAATCATGTCTTTGCCAAGTGAAGCAATAACAATGGGTATACCCACTAACACCATATTTGAATAACTACCGGCAAGACCAAACACACTATGCTGTTGATAATTTCCAGCATTGGCTTGTTTAGTTAAATAGTACCTATCAATAAGTATGCCCAAAGAAAATACCGCTAATACAGGAATATAAAAGCTTAAAAATGCTTCAAAGCTAATACTTTGATGCAAATTTATTTGCGACATATTGAGCATTAAAAAGGCGGGTAAGCTCACATAAAAAGTAAATTTACTTAAGCCGTCAATATGTTGCTGATTAAAAAACTTAAAATAACAACAGGTGTAGCCCAGTGCGACAATAAAAATTAAGGGAAAAATAATCGAAAAAATTTGCACGTATTCTTCCTTTAATTAGCGTCTAAACTCATCGCTTTGTGGTAAATCAATTAAAATCAGCACGGCACCGCGCCCGCCGTATTCTAGCGGTGCTTGATGCATGGCAATTACATCGGGGTGCTGTACCAAATACTGCGGTACTTTGTGTTTTAAAACACGCTCGCCAATGCCATGCACTATGCACGCGCAGTAATAATGCTGTTTTTTGCACTCGTGGATGAGTCCCGCGAGTTCATCTTTTGCACGTTCTTTATTAAGCCCGTGCAGGTCGAGTGTTAAATCGGGCGCAAAGTCGCCGCGTCGTAACTGTTTTGCTAAAAAAGAGTCGTGGCCATTTTGCACGTAATTAATGGTGCTATTTGTGTCTATATCGGGAATATATTCGTCAGAGAAGAAAAATTCAGACTCAACCTGCTTTTTTTGCTGGGCAAATTGCTTCGCTTGTGACACCTTAGGTTTTGTATCAAACCTATGGGTATCTTGTTTAAACACCTCAGCGCCTGTAATTGTTTGGCGAAAAAGGTCAATGTCGTCATTGCTTAGGGACGATTGTGATGAGATGTCTTTTTTCATAAATTTTACCTAAACAAAAAAACGTAAAAACGCAGCGCAAAAGGCGGTACAATATAAAGGTGAGGGGCAATTGTAATTTGCTCAGCACAGTTAGGCAATGCAATCGTCGCAAAGACTCAAAACAGTCAGTTAGCTAAAACAGGTAAAAAATATGAGTGATTTACAAATAGAAGAAGCAACACTTGATGAAGCTGTTGCAGAACTGTCAACGTTACATGACTGGTTACGCTGGACTACAAGCCAATTTGCAAGTAGTGGAATATTTTTTGGACATGGCACAGATAACGCGTGGGATGAAGCTGTTAGCTTATTACTTCCTGCACTAAGTTTACCTATTGATGCCCCCAAAGAGTTAATGCATGCGCGGTTAACAAGCACAGAAAAAAACCGCCTAGCAGGGTTAATCGCAGAGCGTATAAACGACTGCACGCCGGTTCCTTATTTAACAAACATTGCTTGGTTTGCGGGCATGCCATTTTATGTTGATGAGCGTGTGCTTATTCCGCGCTCGCCGTTTGCAGAACTTATTGCTAATAAGTTTTCACCGTGGCTTGAGCAGCCGCAAAGCGTTAACCGTATTTTAGATTTATGCACAGGCTCTGCTTGTATTGCTATTGCGCTTGCGCAGGCGTTTGAAACGGCACAAGTAGATGCGGTTGATATTTCGTATGAAGCGCTTGAAGTAGCAGATATAAACATAAACGACTATATGCTAAGTGACCGCGTACTGCCTATTCAGTCAGATGTATTTAGTGGAGTGCCAGGGCAAAAGTATGACCTAATAGTAGCCAATCCTCCGTATGTTGATGCTGAGGACATGGCTGATTTACCACGAGAATTTCATCATGAGCCTGAGCTTGGTTTAGCATCTGGGCATGATGGCTTAGACGTTACCCGTACTATTTTAGAGCATGCTAGCAATCATCTAACTGATAACGGTTTGTTATTTGTAGAAGTTGGTAACTCTATGGTACATATGGATGCTTTATATCCGGGCGCACCATTTGAGTGGGTTGAGTTTGAGCAAGGCGGCTTAGGTGTATTTGTTATAAGCAAAGCGCAGCTTGATACGTATTTTGCAAAATAAATTTTAGGCCGAGCGTATGCTCGGCAACTTTTGTAGTCATTAGGAATGAGGAAAGTTAATGGCAGGTAATAGCATAGGGCAGTTGTTTAAAGTGTCCACCTTTGGTGAGAGCCACGGCGTTGCCCTAGGCGGTGTTGTAGATGGTACTCCCGCAGGCCTTGAGATCACAGACGCTGACTTACAAATTGATTTAGACCGTCGTAAACCTGGGCAAAGCCGCTATACAACGCAGCGCCGAGAAGACGATCAGATAAAAATTCTTTCAGGCGTTTTTGAAGGTAAAACCACAGGCACAAGCATTGGTTTACTTATCGAAAATACCGATCAACGCTCAAAAGACTACGGTAAAATTAAAGATGTGTTTCGCCCAGGTCATGGCGATTACACTTACTGGCACAAATACGGCCTGCGCGATTATCGCGGCGGTGGTCGCTCTTCTGCGCGTGAAACCGCAATTCGTGTAGCGGCAGGCGCAATTGCTAAAAAATACTTAAAGCAGTTTCATGGTATTGAAGTAAAAGCATGTTTAAGCCAACTTGGGCCAATAAAAGCCGAAAGCTACGACTGGGATGAAGTTGAAAACAACTTATTCTTTTTCCCTGATGCAAGTAAGCTAGAAGCGCTTGATGAGTACATGCGAGACCTTAAAAAGCAAGGTGACTCAGTGGGCGCTAAAGTAAAAGTAGTGGCTAGCAACGTACCGGTAGGATTAGGCGAGCCTGTATTTGATAGGCTAGATGCTGAAATTGCGCATTCACTAATGAGCATTAATGCCGTTAAAGGTGTAGAAATTGGCGATGGCTTTGATGTGGTAGAGCAAAAAGGCTCCGAGCATCGTGATGAATTAACCCCAGAAGGCTTTACCTCAAACCACGCGGGTGGCGTACTTGCTGGTATTTCTACAGGGCAAGATATTATTGCCTCTATTGCGCTTAAGCCTACATCAAGTATCACTATTCCAGGTAAAAGCATTAATACTGAAAACGAAGCAGTAGAGATGATCACCAAAGGGCGCCACGATCCGTGCGTTGGTATTCGTGCAATTCCTATTGCTGAGGCAATGATGGCTATTACATTAATGGACCATTTACTGCGCCAGCGCGGGCAAAACCCACATGTTAACCACGAACATGGACCAATTAACGGCTCTGTTTAACCGTTAATATTTAAAAAAGCGCGGAGTACCGCGTTTTTTTGTGCCTGTAATTTGCTTTTAAGCCTTTCAGGGGTTGTTCAAGTTTGCGCTATATACTGTTTTAAGGAGGAGAGTAATTATGAGCGATAATAAGCACGATAACACACACCTTGAAACTCAAGCTGCTATAGCAAGGCTAGAGCGCTTTAGTAAGCTTACAGACAGCAGCATTGGCATCCCTTTTACTAAATTTAACATAGGGCTAGAGGCTGTGATTGGTTTAATACCCGTTATAGGTGATGCCGCAGGGCTTATTTTATCAAGCTATGTACTGGTAGAGGCGCAGCGTTTGGGCGTAAGTAAACGCATAAAAACGAAGATGATCATTAATATGCTGATTGATTTTGTAGGCGGCTTAGTGCCATTTTTTGGCGATATATTTGATGCTTTTTTTAAAGCCAACACCCGCAACACCCGTTTATTAAAAAAACATTTAAATGCGCAGTTAGCTAATTGATAGTAATACTGTTTTTTTAGGGGTTTTAAATTTAGCATTAAGAATAAAAAACAAAGTGTTGTTGGTTGTTTAATCACCTAGTAAGGTAGGGAAGCCTATTCACTTTGGTATATACAAAATGCAATTATTTATCGGTAATAAAAACTATTCTAGCTGGTCATTACGCGCATGGTATTTAATGAGTACATTTGATGTCCCGTTTGACGAAACCCAGCTTGTGCTCGACACCAGTGACTTTTACGACGAACTAAAACAACACTTCCACGTTCAAAAAGTGCCGGCGTTAATTGATGGTGATTTGCAAGTGTGGGACTCGCTCGCAATTTGTGAATATATTAACGATGCCCATTTATCGGGAGCAGGGTGGCCTAAATATATTACTCAGCGAGCTACAGCGCGCGCATTAAGCGCTGAAATGCATGCCGGCTTTATGGCACTGAGAAACGAAATGCCGATGAATATAAGAGCCACACGTAAAGTAACGCTTTCAAGTGCTGCACTAAAAGATATTCAACGTATTGATGAGATATTTTCCCAGCAGCAAGATGTGTTTCCTAATGAATGGTTTTTTGGCGACTTTAGTATAGCCGATGCGATGTACGCCCCCATTGTACTTCGTTTAAAAACGTACCAGATTACCTTATCCCCAGCGGCGCAGCAGTATTGTGATTTTGTGATGCGTTGCCCTGTTTTGCAAAAGTGGATAACCCAAGCACTTACAGAAACCGATATAGTGCAGTGCGATGAGGCGGGAGTAGAGGTATAACTCGCTCATCACTTTTACTTTAAAGGTAAAAGCCCGTACAATTCGTCTCGTTTTTAGTGCGCTAATTTTGCGCTGTAACCGAGACGAATTAATCAGTTTTTATGCATCATATAGCCGATCTTATATCTATTTTCGATAGTGTTTTTTATCAAAGCCATAACACTCGCTTAGTAAAAGGCGATGATGAGCCTGTTTATCTACCTGCCAATAATACCCATGGTTTTAATCAAATTGTATTTGCACACGGCTTTTACGCCAGTGCCCTACATGAAATAGCGCATTGGTTAGTGGCTGGCAATAAACGCAGAGAGCTTGAAGATTATGGGTATTGGTACTGCCCAGATGGGCGAGATAAACACCAGCAAGCTGAATTTGAAAACGTAGAAATAAAGCCACAAGCCATAGAGTGGCTGCTCAGCACCGCTGCTGGCTTTGATTTTAATGTGTCGGTAGATAACTTGAACGGCGAGCAAACTTGCCGGTTTGACTTTCAGGCGCGAGTACACCAGCAAGTATTAATGTTATTAGAGCAGGGAGTTAACGCACGAACTTATGCATTATTAAAAGCGTTAAGTGATTTTTATAAAACACCGTGGCCGTTAACCGCTCAGCAATTTAATTGGCATCACCCTCAGGAGTTACAAAATGCAGTTTAAGTTAGGCTTAATTATTAACCCTGTTGCAGGACTTGGTGGCAGCGTTGCTTTAAAAGGCAGTGATGGCGAAAACACTGCTGCAAAAGCAATTGAGCTGGGTGCGCAAGCCAAAGCTAACAGCCGCACACAGGCAGCCCTAGAAGTGCTTGTACCCTATAAAGAGCAGTTAACAATTTATACTGTAAATGGCGATATGGGCGAAAAAGCAGCACGCGCACTAGGCTTTAATGTTGAGGTAATTTATACCGCCAATACCGTAACAAGCGCCGATGATACAGAGGCTAGCGCAAAGCTACTTAAAAATTTAGGCGTAGATTTAGTCCTTTTTGCTGGTGGCGATGGTACTGCGCGCAATATTTGTCATGCCATAGAAGATACCGTACCAGTGCTGGGTATACCTGCTGGCTGTAAAATTCACTCTGGCGTATATGCAATTACACCTAAAGCAGCAGGGCGCGTAGTAGAAATGCTAGTAAAAGGCGAGCTAGTTACACTTGCAGATGCCGATGTAATGGATATTGATGAAGAGGCGTTTAGGCAAGGCACCGTAAAAGCTAAGCGCTACGGTGAAATGCAAATACCAAGCGAAGTACGTTATGTACAAGCGGTTAAAAATGGTGGTAAAGAAACAGATGAATTAGTACTTGCCGACATTGCAGCGCATGTGGTGAGCGAAATGGATGAAAACACCTATTACATCATGGGTAGTGGCTCAACTGTTGAAGCAATAATGCAAGAAATGGGGCTAGATAATACTTTATTAGGTGTAGATTTAATTAAAGATCAAACCCTAGTTGCGCAAGACTTAACTGCTAAACAGCTACTTGAGTACACGCATGGGCAAGCTACTCAATTAGTTATTACATTAATAGGCGGGCAAGGCCATATTTTTGGTCGAGGGAATCAGCAGCTAAGCCCTGAGCTTATTCGCACTATTGGCAAAGAAAACATTATTGTGGTGGCAACTAAAACCAAATTACACGCGTTGAACGGGCGTCCACTTATTTGTGACACCGGCGACAGCGCTTTAGATGATGAATTAACAGGTTACACTAAAGTAACCACCGGCTATAACGACCATATTATGTATGCTGTCGGTTATGAAAACCAGGAGAAGTAACACAATGAGTTTAGTGAATTATATTGATGCTGCGCAGCAATACTTTGATGATTTAGTAATTAAAGCAACAGATGATGAGCTGTTCGCTGGTGGTTACTTGCGCGGACATTACGACCTTGCAGTAGGCTATGCAGAAGTAGAAGAGCTGACAATTTCTATTGATGAGCTCAACGAAACCGTGGAGCAAAGCTTAGTTAAAGCATACCGCAATGGCGAGCTAAACGAAGAAGATAAAACCTTGGTTGTTAGGCTTTGGGAAGAAGTGAAAGCCCTCGCTTAACCAATGTTTAGTTCACAATTATAAAAACGCGGCGACGATAACGAAGCCGCGTTTTTTTATGCTCTATTTGTGCCCATAATAGATTTATTAGTTAATTTACTGTTACACATTAATAGTATATTGTTACTTAAACCTATTTTGGGAGCTTTAAATGAACAATAATAATCAAGCTGCGGTACCTACTGGGTTAATCGCGCGTTTTTTAAACTTTGTGGAGCGAGTTGGTAACAAACTTCCCGATCCAGCGATTATTTTCTTATTCGCTATGTTACTTATTTGGTTGTGCTCGTGGTTACTGTCGGGGGTGAGCTTTGACGCGTTAGACCCACGGACAGGCCAAGCCATTGTTGTAAATAACCTATTAGAGGGCGACTCACTCGCCTCATTTTTATCTTCTATGGTAAAAACCTTTACAGGCTTTGCACCGCTAGGGGTGGTACTGGTTGCCATGTTAGGTGTGGGAGTGGCTGAGCACTCAGGTTATATCAATACAGGCCTTAAGCTAATGCTTAAAGTTACCCCAAGGCAACTGCTAACCCCTTCAGTCATTTTGGTAGCTATTGTAAGCCATACAGCAACCGATGCTGGCTACGTATTAGTGATCCCATTAGCGGGTGTTATTTTCTTTGCCGCAGGGCGACACCCATTAGCGGGTATTGCAGCCGCATTTGCTGGTGTGAGTGGTGGATTTGGCGCTAACTTTATTCCATCAGGAATAGACCCATTACTGCAAAGCTTTACCCAAAGTGCGGCGCAAATTATTAACCCCGATATGTCGATTAACCCCCTTAATAACTGGGCGTTCACTTCTGCCTCGAGTTTATTTATTGTGTTATTAGGCTGGTATATCACTGACAAAATAATAGAGCCTCGGTTAAAAAACACAGCACTTAATGAAGACACCCAAAACTTACCCGCGTTTGATGAAGCTAAAAGTGATGAAAAACGCGCTTTTTTTATAGCCAGTAGCGTAATGATTGCAGGACTTGCTTTACTTGCGTTTGTATCCGCTCCTGCCGATTCAGCAATGCGCAGTGCCGATGGCTCACTGACTAATTTTAGATCGCCCCTGATGCAATCTATCGTGCCTTTAATCTTTTTATTATTTTGGATACCCGGTGCCGTGTATGGTTTTACCGTTGGTACCTTTAAAACCTCAAAAGATATGATAGATGCGATGAGTACCGCGATGAGTGGCATGGCCTATTACATTGTAATGGCGTTCTTTTGTGCGTTGTTTATTGCTGCGTTTTCTAAGTCTAACTTAGGGGCATTAATGGCCATTGAAGGGGCGCAGCTTTTAAAAGCAATGGAGTTACCCAGCGCCGTAACGGTTGTGGGTATTATATTTTTAACCGGCTTTGTAAACTTGTTCGTTGGCTCAAGCTCAGCAAAATGGGCATTACTGGGACCTATTTTTGTACCAATGTTAATGCAGCTAGGTATATCACCCGATTTAACCCAAGCGGCTTACAGAATCGGAGACTCTAGCTCAAACATTATTACCCCACTTATGCCGTATTTCCCATTGGTTGTGGTGTACTGCCAAAAGTACGTAAAAGATACTGGTATAGGCACGCTCATCGCGCTTATGATCCCTTACTCAATCGCGTTTATGATTGGCTGGAGTATTTTCTTGCTAGGGTATTGGGCACTCGGTATTCCGTTAGGGTTAGATGCTAGTTACGTTTATCCGGCAGTTGCACCGTAATAGAGTATAAATGAGAAGTGCTCATATCAGCCTTACCGCGGAAGTGGTAGGGCTTTTTTGAATATTAAATTAAGAATAATTTATTAAATCGGATTAAATAATGGCTTTTGACTTGAATGTGTACTGAAGGACTTAAAGTATATGAATAACAATAAACAGATTACTAGTGTGTTCACATATTCATATTTTTGGATAGCCATAACTATACCGCTTAGCTTATCTTTTTTACTGATGGGTTTTATTTTTATAAACGATGGATTATCAATTGAATGGCCGAGTAAAGAAACATTATCTGTTTTCTTAGAGTATATGAATGTTCCTTTATGGATTTTAGGTTCAGCTTTACCTCTTGCTACTTTAGCAACCGCTAACTTTCGAGCATTACAGTTTCAATCTAATTTGAATTACCAGGAAAGAACAATAGAAAGGCAAGAATTTGAGCATAAAATAGATCTCTATCATAAAGAGTTAACTCTATTTAAAGAAAAATTTTCTGCAGTTATATTCAATGGTAACTTTAAATGCATTCGACCTGAAGATGCCACACTAATTTTTACTCGTTTTTATCCAAAACCAGCAAAAAAGAAGATCCATATTTCGAGATAGATATTAAAAAAATAGAGTATATATATGAATTTATGAAACTATTCGAAGCTAAGGTTTTTGAATTAGGGAAAATAGCAAACACCAAACGAAATAAGCAGGAGTTTATAAACTTATTGTTTCCAGAGTTTTCGGAAGAGCAAAAAATAGAACAAGAAAATTCTATAAATATATACACCTTAAAAATTATATATCTTTTAGGGATTATGGACGCGACTATATTACAAGTATGTAGTGCTATAGGTACTCGCCACTTTTCAATTCAAAAAGAACCTATTACTTTAATTATAAAATTAATTATAGATATTTACGCATTACAAACTAGCTTTCTTGACGATGGAGAATCTAAATATAGTTTTTATTTCTCTCAAAAAAGACAAAATGCCTTAGTCGATATTTTAAATTTATGGATAAAATATAGTTCAATTTCTAATGTTAATAAAGATGAATATACCGCTGAAGATTTTCGACATGAATGCTTTATAACTGAAATATTGAGAAGCCAGCGCGAATGAAGTTAATAATAATTACAACATATAAAATTTGAGTGGCTTTCCATAGAGGGTTACTTGTAGTGGAGGTAAAATTATACTGACTTTTATTCGAGTCCAAGATGCAATTAAAAGCTTAGGTACATACTGAAAACTGATAGCTAAATACTAAACACAAAAAAACCTTGGCACTTTCGTGGCAAGGTTTTTTATAACGTAAGCTATAAAGCTTAGTTAGATGTGAAGCTCACAGGGCGACGTTCTTTACGAGGACCGCCACGCTTATCACCGCGTTGGTTGTCTTTGTTAAAGCTACGCTTTTTATCACCACTTGGGCGCTCAGCGCGTTCACCACGAGGCTCAGCTGGGCCTTGATCTTGTGTTAGTGTCATACCCATTGGGCGTTTACAAATAAACACTTTTTGGAAGTGATCAAGTACATCTTTAGGCATGTTTTGCGGTAATTGTACCGTACTGTGACTGTCGTGTAGACGAATGTCACCAATAAACTTGCTTGAGATATCAGCTTCGTTAGCAATCGCGCCAACAATGTTTTTAACCTGTACACCGTGCTCACGACCCACTTCGATACGGTAAGTATCCATAGGGCCTGCATCGCGGCTGTTACGCTCGCGAGGTTTACGCTCAGGGCGGTCACCACGTTCGTTACGACGACGGTCATTACGATCGCCACGCTCGTTACGTGTATTACGCTCGTTGCGAGGTTGAATTTTAACTTCTTCAACTTTAATTGGCGACTGTTGCTGTGCTAAACACAGTAATGCACCCGCTAGGTCTTCTAAAGATAAGTCTAGTTTTTGTGCCATGCTAGCAGCAACTTCATTGAAGAACGTAATGTCTTTGTTTTCAAGAGCAAGCGTAAGCTTTTCTTTTAAAGCATTAATACGTTTTTCTTCAACTACTTTAGCTGTAGGTAGCTCAACCTGTGCAATTTCAGACTTAGTATGACGAATGATATTTTTAAGTAAATAACGTTCGTTATGCTTAACAAATAAAATTGCTTTACCAGTACGACCAGCACGACCTGTTCGGCCGATACGGTGAACGTAGGCTTCTGAGTCTTGTGGAATATCGTAGTTGATAACTAAGCTTAAACGGTCTACATCAAGACCACGTGCTGCTACGTCTGTTGCAATAACAACGTTTAGCATACCGCTTTTTAAGCGATCTACCGTGCGTTCACGTGCTTGCTGGTTCATGTCACCATTAAGTGGCGCAGCAGAGAAACCTTCGCGCTCTAGTAACTCAGCAAGTTGCACAGTGTCGTTACGTGTACGTACGAAAACAATAGCACCTTCGTATTGCTCTGCTTCTAAGAAACGAACAATGGCTTTGTTTTTGTGTACGTGTGCATTCCAAAACACTTGCTCAACAGATGATACAGTTGAGTTACGCGCAGATATATGAACCTGTTCAGGGTTATTCATATATTTGCTGCTGATGTTTTGAATTTGCTTAGGCATGGTCGCAGAGAAAAGACATGTTTGCTTTTCGCGCGGTGTTTTTTCCATGATGTTTTCAACATCATCGATAAAGCCCATACGTAACATTTCATCGGCTTCATCAAGTACAAGTGCTTGTAAAGCATCAAACTTGATAGTGCCACGGTTTATGTGATCGATTAATCGACCCGGAGTAGCAACAATAATTTGTGCGCCACGACGAAGTGCGCTTAATTGAATGCTGTAGCTTTGGCCACCGTACAGTGCTAATACTTCAACACCACGAGTACCTTTTGCATATTGTTCAAATGCCTCAGCAACTTGGATCGCAAGCTCACGTGTTGGTGTGAGTACAAGGATCTGTGGCTGTTTCACAGACGGGTCAATATTGTTTAGTAACGGCAGTGCAAATGCTGCAGTTTTACCTGTACCCGTTTGTGCTAGTCCCAGTACGTCCTTTCTTTCTAGCAATAACGGTATACATTGAGCTTGGATTTCAGATGGTGTCTTGTAACCCAACTCTTCAACTGCCTTTAAAATTGCAGGAGAAAGATTTAGAGATTCAAACGTGACTGGTTCTGACATTAATACGCCTCAACGAATTTAAAGAGGCGCGCATTGTATAGGAAATACGAGGCAATTGCTTGTATAAATTACAACTAATTTGTATGTGGTTGATGTTGGTCGAAATTTAACCAGTTTAAATATTTGATTTTTTAAACTGGTTAACAAGCTATATACAAAGCGTTATTTATATAGGCCTAGATTTTCTTTTGCGTAAGCTTCAAATTCAGTAAATCCACCAATGTGAGTTTGATCTACAAAAATTTGTGGCACAGTTGGGCATGGTTTTCCTGCAGACTTTTCTAAATCCGCTTTGCTAATGCCTTCTTTGATAATATCGATGTAACGAAACTTAAAATCATCACGCTCATTTGATAGTTGCTCGGCAACATCTTTAGCACGTACACAAAATGGGCAGCCTTCGCGGCCAAAAATTACTGTAAGCATAATACTCTCCTCAATTTAGTTGGGTTCATATTAAACGATTAATTAATAATTTAAAGCGCAAAAAATCGATTGGTTAATTCTGTTTTACTGTTAACTCACTTAATTACTCATTTGCCATGCATTTTGAATTGCAATTTGCAAAAGCGCATTTATGCAAAGGATGTGTAATTTTTAAATCTAATGAATTCATCGTATTAGTAAAGACGCTGCAAGTGGCATGTAAATTGATATTTAACTACAGAGCCATTCTTATTAGGAACGATGATGAGTAATAACAGCCATGTTTTAGAAATTATTCAAGGGGTAATTGCGCGCTTTTGCAAAGCAGACAACACAAATGTGGCAATTACACTCATCAACAAATTACAGTGTAATTATATTTGTTTACAGGTGTCTCCTGAGCAAATGATTATCCAGTGTGAAGCGTTTATTTTACCTTCGCTAAAAGCCATTTTGTGCTAACAGTAGAGGCCAATTTACAGGGTATTAATTTAAATTACTGGGTAGATTCGAATCCTGAAATGCACACCATTGATATACACGGTTTACTTGCAACCCGTGAGCCAATTTCATCGGTAGATACAAACAAAGAGCTTATTAGCGCAGCTAATAGTAAAGTCGACTTAGAGCAAAGTATTCATTACCTAGTTAATTTAAGTGCGCAAAACTATGGTTTAAAACTCGCCGACAGCAACCATACCAACGCTTTAAAAATTGAAGATTCGCGTCACCTATCTGCAGAGCAACTTGCGAGTAACGTTTTAAATAATGGGGCGTCTCAGAGTATAAAAATTTGCGCATTTAATGCGCTCAGTGAGCTGCAAAGCCATCACGCTATTTCTCAACCTGTATTGGCGTGGCCGTTTTTTGATACTGACTTAGTAAATGCGGTTAATAATTTAAATACCCACAGCAAATTATCTGTATTGGTTGCTGATGACAGCTTGCCAAGCCAAGTTGCGACCAAAGTCATGCTTGAAATGCTTGGCTGCGCAGTAACCTGTGCAGAAAATGGCTCAAGTGCCTTACTTATTGCCCAGCAAGAACCTTTCGATTTACTGCTGTTAGATGAGCGTATGCCAGGTATGTTTGGCAGTGATGTAGCTCAGCAGCTTATTAAACAAAACACCCCAAACGACAACACGCCAAAAGTTATTTTAACGGGCATTACTGAGGAGCAACAAATTGCTCAGTTGTTCGAAAAAGGGGTGACGCACTATCTTCAAAAACCGGTAACAAAAGCTGTATTAGAAGAGTTTATTAAGCCTTGGCAAGCTGCCTAAAGGCCCGTTTAGGAGGACGTTATGAACGATTTATCAAAAACAGCTTTGCTGCTCATTGGTTTTCAAAATGATTACTTTTCGCCTGATGGCATTTTATACCAAGTGGTTGAAGAGTCATCAAGAGTAACCGGTGTGGTAAATAACACGTTAGCGCTGCTTGACAAATACATAGATAAATTTGCATTAGTGCTCAGTACGCCTATTCACTTTACACAAGATTATAGCGAGCTTAAAAACCCAATTGGTATATTAAAAGTGATTGCCGAAGTAGGGGCTTTTAAAGCCGACTCTTATGGTGCTCAAGGCATTAAAGAGTTTGATAAATATGGCAAACGTATTATGCAAATACCCGGTAAACGCGGGTTAAATGCGTTTACTCATACAGAGCTTGCAAATGTGCTTAATAAAAATGGCATCACTAACATTGTTTTAGCAGGCACGGTGACCTCTATTTGCATTGACTCTACGGCGCGCTCTGCGGTAGAGCTTGGCTTTAATGTGACGGTACTTAATGACTGTACATCAAGCAGAACGCCGTTTGAGCAATCATTTTACTGTGAAGAGGTTTTTCCGCTTTATGCCAAGGTGTGCAGCCATACAGAATTAGTAAATGAATGAGGCGCATATGGAAGAAAAAGACGAGCTACAAGTACAAGTTCATTACGCGCTAATAGAGCAGCTTTCTGCAAATACCCGCAGGCAAACTAAGTTACTTGCCTTACTTGATGAATGTGTATTTGAATGTGATAAACATTTAGTGTTTAGCTACGTGAACGAAGCATGGCTTAATAAGTTGGGTTTTACGCCGGCCATGCTCATAGGTAAAAAAATCACATCGCTGTTAGAGACCAAAGACTCGTTAAAGCTGTCAGCGTATATTGAGTCTATTTTTGAAGGCGTTTTTAGTGCCAGTATAGAGCTGCAAGTAAAAAATAATGACGGCCTTACTAACTGGTTTGAAATGCGCTTGGCCTGCGACGATAGCGGCGGGTTTATTGGCTCGTTACACGACATTCAACGACATAAAGACTACCAATACTTACTCACCCAGCAACAAGAGTACGCTAAGCGACTTTCTTTAGTGGCAAGCCACACCAATAATTTAGTTATAATTACCGACCGATTTGGCAAAATAGAATGGGTTAATAAAAGCTTTGAAACGCTTACTAGTTATAAATGTGAAGAAGTCATCGGGCTTAGCCCTGGCAAACTGTTGCAAGGGCCTAAAACAAGCCTAGAGTCGCGCCAGTTAATGGCTAAAGCGATTAAAAATGCCGAGCCTTTTCAAATAGAAACCGTTAATTATGATAAAAATAAAAACGAATACTGGGTTGCTATTGATGCCACCCCCGTAAAAGATGATGACGGTAATGTTAAGCATTTTATAGCCATAGAAACCAACATTACCCAGCGTGTAAAAGCTGAACAAGCCATGGCTGAAATAGAATATAACTACCACTCTGTGGTCGATAACATCCCTGATATTGTATTGAGGTTAGATGCGCAGGGCGGTTTATTGTTTATGAACAAAGCATGGCAAAATTTTTTCCAAATAGACATAAATAAACACCTTGGCTTACCCATTGCTAATTTTGTAATGGGTGAGGATGTGGAAAAGCTAAACACAGCTCTTACAGGCTACAGTAGTGGCAACCGAGAAGTTAAACGTTTGGATATTAGGTTAACCAACGCGCTTAATGAGCCAAATTGGGTTGAAATGACCCTCACACCAATTACCTCATTTAATGGCACACACTTAACGTCTATAGCGGCGACCGTGGTTGATATTCAAGAACGTGTGATAGCTGAACAAATACTCTTAGATGCTAAGCACCAGGCTGAATCGTTGGCTGAGTCTAAAAGTCGCTTTATGGCCAATATAAGCCATGAAATACGCACACCTTTAAATGCAGTGATTGGCTGTGCAGATATCTTACACGACACGGGTCTCACAACAGATCAAAAACGTTACACCCAAATGATTAAAACAAGTTCAGATGCATTATTGAGTATTTTAGATGACGTGCTGACCTACTCACGCTTTGAAGCGCAAGCAATCTCAATAGATAATCAGCCATTTAGCCTCGATATTTGCTTAGAAGAGGCTATTGATATTGTAAGTGAAAGCGCCGTGCAAAAAGGCCTCGAACTTATTTTTGATCTGCACCCTGATGTTCCTGCGCAGGTGGTGGGCGATCATGGTCGTATAAGGCAAATTGCAATAAATTTACTCTCAAATGCCATTAAGTTTACTCAAAAGGGTTCACTTATAGTGACAGCACAGTGTGTTGAGTTTGAAAATAATAAATTTACGTTGCAGCTTAGCTTTAAAGATACAGGAATAGGGATTGCGCAAAACAAGCTCGAGAGTATGTTTAAGCCGTTTATACAATCGGATAACTCTATCACTCGGGAATATGGCGGCAGTGGCTTAGGTTTAGCCATATGTAAGCAAATATGTGATGCTGCAGGGGGCAGCATTACTGTTAACTCGCAGTTTGGTAAAGGGAGTGAGTTTATTGTGAATTACCCTTTATTAATAGATACAAGCGAGCAGGTGCAAAGAGAAGGCTTTTCTGCCAGAGCCAAAAAGCCCTATGTGTGTGTGATAAGTAAAAACTTGTCACTAAACAAGGCGGTAGAGCATATGCTTACTCGCCATTCGATAGATTTTTCACGCCTTGAAAACATCGAAAAGCTAGACAGTATCAATACGCCCGACGCTATTGTTACCACTAATAAAGCCGATTTAGACGCAGCGCAACAATTTTTAAAAAGTTACAAGAGCCTAAATAAACCGTGTTTATTACTCATAGACCTACTGGGTAAAAACCAAAAAACAGAGGCGCCGAGCTCTGGTATGTTGATGTTTAATGGGCCTTTTAAGCCTTCGCATTTGCCCAGAGCGATTGCTGCGCTTGAGGAAGAGCTTTTTCATCTTGATATTATTTTTACTAATAAAAAAGAAACCACACTAAACACAGCCACTATTAATGCTCAGCCATTTAAAGGTACGCACGTACTCGTGGTTGAAGACAATAAAAATAACCAAATTGTGATTCAGCAATTTTTAGAGCAGCAAGGGTGCTTAGTTAAAATAGCCAGTAATGGGCAAGAGGCGATTGAAAAAGTTAAAACGCAAACAATAGATTTAATATTTATGGATATTCAAATGCCAATTTTAGACGGTATTTCTGCCACTAAAAAAATCAGAGAGTTAGCTATTGTCACCCCTATTATAGCGTTAACAGCGAATGCGATTCATGGCGATAAAGAGCGTTTTATTAAAGCAGGAATGAATGACTATTTAGCTAAACCAATTATTAGCGAAAAACTCAATTTGCTCTTAAATCAATACTTACCAAAACTTAATGACGCTAAACACTCTAAGTTAGAGCGCATTAACGAAATTTGGTCGTTATTAAAGTAACAAGCAATGCAACCGTGCTTTTAGGTTAATAGTTACTGGTGGCCTTAAGGTATTTATGATTAAAGTTTTTAGTTGTTAAGTAAACAAACATAAATAGTGGGTTTAGCAAAAATTTAACCTCAAAAGGTTAAAATTGACTGTTTTCTCAAAAAAAGCGATGGCATTGAGTAATGCATAGTCAATTACTTTTACTGCCTAAAAAGCCTTAATGTATTAAGCAAAACTGTAAATAATGCTGAAATACTAATCCTTTTTAATTGATTGGGTTGTGTAGGTTGGTTCTTAATAATTATTTTTAAATTGGTTTGCATTTTGCAAATCAAAATGAAATTGAATCTCATAATGCAAATATCCGCTCAGCTATTTTTTATTATCCCTATCAAAGTAATTAATTTACCCATTGATTTATAAATACTTAAATTTTTTATCATCATTAAATTTATTATGGCATGGCTTTCGCAATATAAACACCAAGTAGAGCGAAGTTATCATTGATATAAATTTGCTAAGTAGTGTAGTGGTCAACTAATTTTGACCACAGTTTTAGAATCTTGATATCTAACCTCAGATTCATTCGGCGCTAAACCGGCATTATAATGATGCGGCCTAACGTTGTTGTAATATCCGTTGATATAATCACTCACGCTATATTTAGCATCTATAAAATTTCCATATCCAACCTTTGGCATCCATTCCTTCTTAAAGCTTCTAAAAAATCGCTCCATTGGTGCATTATCCCAACAGTTTCCACGCCTACTCATACTTTGTTTGATTTTATAGCGCCATAAACGTTGACGATATTTTAAACTTGTATAATGACTACCTTGGTCTGAATGAAACATCAGTCCTGTCGGTTTTCCTCTGCTTTCATACGCGAGTTCAAGTGCTTTTAGCGTTAAATTAGTATCTGGCGACAACGACATGGCCCAGCCAACTACTTTACGTGCAAATAAATCAATAACAACGGCTAAATAAGCCCAGCGATTACCTACCCAAATATACGTCACATCACCGCACCATACGGTATCTGGCTCAACAACATCAAATTGTCTATCAAGCAGGTTTGGAATTTCAAGGTGTTCATTACCGCCGCGTTTATATGAATGTTGAGGTACTTGGCAGCTTTCAAGCTTTAATTTAACCATTAGCTTAGCAGCACGATAACGACTCAATTCAAAATCATTGTTCGTTGCTATTGCCGCGATTGTCCGCGCCCCAGCTGAGCCGCCGCTCATTGCATGTATTGCTCTAACTTCAGCTTCTAGCCTTATTTGCTCTGGTGTAGGCGTTGTATCCCGTATAGCCCAATATTTGTAGCTGCTACGATGCACATTGAATACGTTACACAGCACACTAATTGGGTAACGCTCTCGTTGGTTTAGTTTCTCAATTAACGAGAATTGTTCAGGGAGTCGGACATCAAGAGAGCGGTAGCCTTTTTTAATATATCCTTTTCTAATTCGATGCGTTGAATTTGCTTTTTAAGTTCGCGGATTTCAATTTGTTCGGGCGTCATTGGCGAAGCAGATGGTGTCTGGCCACTCCGCTCTTGCTTTAATTGAGTAACCCACTTACTAACGGTTGATTTACCCACCCCCATCGCTTTGGCTGCTTCTTCTTGAGTATAACTTTGGTCAACTACAAGCTGAGCTGTTTCTAATTTTATTGCTGAAGAATACGTTGCGCGTTTTAATTTCGTCATTTTTTCACCCAAATTTGTATGCTTATCAGCATAACATTTCTTTCTTAATGGGTGGCCAAATTAACTATGCCACTACAGTTATTTGAGTCAGAGTTTTTTGGCCATGTAAAAGGGGCCTTTAGCGGAGCGCTAAGTGACAGGAAAGGGGCTGTAGAAGTTGCAAACGGTGGTACTTTATTTTTAGATGAGCTGTGTGAAATGGAGCTCAACCTACAGGCTAAGTTATTGCGTTTTTTACAAACGGGTGCGTTTAATCGGGTAGGTAGTAGCGAGATTTTACACAGTAATGTAAGGCTAGTGTGTGCAACAAATAGAAGCCCTGTAGTCGAAGTTGCCGAAGGGCGTTTTAGAGAAGATTTATACTATAGGCTTAATGTTATTCCTGTAAAGTTACCTCCGCTACGCGAGCAAGCTGGCGATATAATGTTGCTTGCAAAGCATATTTTAAAGCAAAAAAGTGAAAGTAACGCTAAGTTATTCCATCGCTTTTCAAAAGAAGTTGAAAACCTTTTTTGTAACTACGATTGGCCAGGTAATATCCGTGAGCTGCAAAATGTTATCGAAAATATCGTTGTTATCAACGAGGGTGACGTAGTTGAGTTAGATATGTTGCCAAGCTCATTTGGTGTTAATTCTGCTATTCCAATCAAAAATACCAGCTCGTCTCAATCTGCGGAGCAAATACAAACTAACTCGCTTATGGGCGTACACGACATAGAGCCCCTTTGGCAGGTTGAAAAAAGGGCAATAGAGTCGGCAATAGCCGTATGCGATGATAACATTCCACTTGCTGCGGCCTATTTAGGCGTAAGCGCCTCGACTATTTACAGAAAAATAAAAGGTTGGAGTTAGCTTTACGTTTCTTGCTCACATCTTCTTGGTGTTTATACTGTGCTAATGCTACTTAAAAAGAGCAAGGTGCCTGTTTTATCTAATATTTTATTATTCTGCTTACAGCTTATAATTCTCCTAATCACATTAAAGAAGGCTACTTAATAAAAGCGAGTCGCCTGTCATTTCGTTCTCAGTTACATTTTCATGGTTGAAATAAACAAAGATACCCTAAGCTCTATTACTACACCCTAAGTTTAATAGTAAAAGGAGATCACAATGAGTAACGTTAATTTACAGCCAGCGAGTGTAATGCAGCCTTTAGTGGTAAGCGATTTAGATAACAATGACGTGAATTTAGTTGACCGCGTAAGCGACAAACCTTGGAAAATGATAGTGGTGTACAGAGGCCAGCATTGCCCTAAATGTACCGAGCAACTCAACGAGCTTGCAACAATGCATGACGATTTTGCCAGCGCAGGTGTAGAAGTTGTAGCAGTAAGTGGCGATAGCGAAGAGCAGCTTAAAAAGCATCTTGAAAAAATAGACGTAAATTTCCCTCTTTATTACAATTTAACCATTGAGCAAATGACTGATTTAGGCTTATACATTAGTGAACCGCGCAGTGATGCTGAAACAGATCACCCATTTTCTGAGCCTTGTATTATTGTTTTAAACGAAGACAACCAAGTACAGATGCTTGATAAATCAAATAGTCCATTTGTTCGCCCAAGCCTTAAGCAGGTGCTAGGCGGTATTAAATTTTCACGCGAAAACGACTACCCAATTCGCGGTACTTTTATTAAGTAAAGTGTATTGAGTAATTTGATGAATATACGAAAAGGGCACTTTTTTGTGCCCTTTTTTATTTTTTTCACTTTTTTTAATTTAATTACTTGAAAACTATTTTACTGCCCATAAATAGTTTAGTGAGGACGCCTGATGGGTCCCAAAAAAGACAGAAGTTATTGAAATTTATATTATTAATTTAATTGTGTTGTACTTGTTCAAAGGAAAAGTAACAACATTATATCGCTTAAATATGAGGATATTATTATGCGTACAGTAGACTTATCACCACTTTATCGTTCATTCATCGGCTTTGATCATTTAGCATCTTTAATGGATGCGGCAGCTCGCACAGACAAGCAGCCTAGCTTTCCTCCTTATAATATCGAAGCACTAGATAAAGACAAATACAGAATCACTATGGCCGTTGCTGGTTTTAGTGAAAATGAACTGACCATTGAGTCAGAGAACAACACTTTAAAAGTTGCAGGCACTAAACCAAACAAAGATGAAAATGAAGAGCGCAAGTTTATTCATCAAGGTATTGCGGAACGTAACTTTGAGCGTAAGTTTCAACTAGGGGATCATGTAAAAGTACTCGGTGCCGATTTGGCCAACGGTCTGCTTAGCATTGATCTGGAGCGCGAAATCCCAGAAGCACTTAAACCTCGTAAAATTGAAATTGGCGGTGGAAACCTAATCGAAGGTAAATAATCGCTAATAAACATTTTCCCTGATTGTAGCCGCCTCAACTGAGGCGGCTTTTTCGTTTTTATAACTCGTTTATATGCGTTAAATAATAATTTGCTTGGGCTAAGGTCTGCTGTTGAAGTTGAGGTGTTTGTTTATCCCAGTTTCTATAAACCATGCCAATGCGTGGGTTTTTTTCAAGTAATGCGCGGTGTTTATCCATAAATTGCCAATATAAGCTGTTGTAAGGACACGCCTTCTCACCTATTTTTTGCTTAACATCATAATGACAGTTTTTGCAGTAATCGCTCATTTTATTGATGTAATTACCACTGGCTGCATAGGGTTTAGTGGCGATAATAGCATCATCTGCAAATTGGCTCATGCCACGGGTGTTAGGCATTTCAACCCATTCAATGGCATCAATATAAACCCCTAAATACCACTGGTCGACTTCATTAGGGTCGATGCCTGTTAATAAGCAAAAATTACCAATGATCATTAATCTTTGAATATGATGAGCGTATGCGGTGTCTAAGCTCTGCGTTAATGCATGGCTTAAACAGTTCATTTTTACATTACCCTGCCAAAAGTACCCTGGTAACGACTGGTTGGCCTGTAATTGGTTTTTTTGTGCATAGTCGGGCATGTTTGTCCAATATATACAGCGAACATATTCACGCCAACCTAAAATTTGCCTAACAAAGCCCTCTACTTGGGAAATCGAAATTGTGTCGGGATGAGCATTAAATTCGTCAATTACACGCCTAATAACGTACAGCGGGTGGATTAACTTGGCGTTTAAAGCAAATGATAAACGGCTATGGTACAAGCTGGCGTTATTTGTAACTTGGTCGGTCATTGCATCTTGAAACTGGCCGAAATTTTTTAGCAGGTGGGTACAAAAATATTCTAAACACGTTTTAGCTTGTTTGCGAGTGAGCGGCCACGGCAGCTGCTGAGGATTTATTTCACCAAAGTAATTTACGTTATGTTTTTTAAGTCTGCGAATGATAGAGCTTACATCGTTATTAAATAATTTTGGCGGGGGGATAGCGTTTAAATCTGCTTTTTTAAATTTGTTTCTGTTATTACTATCAAAGTTCCATTGACCTCCTTGCGGGCTACTCCCATCCATAAGAATAGTGTATTGCTTACGCATAGCGCGATAAAAGTGCTCCATAGTCACATGTTTGTTTTTTTCAAACCGCTCGTTAATACGCTCGAATGGCAGCATAAAATGCTCGGTGTCATAGGCTTTAACAAGAAGATCAGACTCTTTTTTAAATTTACTTAGCTGTGCTTTGAGGCGAAATTCATCAGGGTATTGATAATGTATTTCACTGCAACGATACTGTTTGGCTATGCGCGTGAGTAAATCAGGCAAGGTTTTGTCTTGGTGGGTATCATCAAGGGTGAGGTGCAGTGTGCTGTAATCCGCGCTTTGTAAAGCTGTAGCAAAACGCTCCATCGCATAAAAAAAAGCACATAACTTTTGCACATGGTGCTTAACGTAATTGGTTTCTTGTTTTAACTCGGCAATTAAATAAAGCGTATCAGGCTCTTTTTCTTTAAACCACGAATGCGAAGCATTAAGTTGATCACCTAAAATTAGGCGCAACACTTTATAATGAGCCATAAACCACCTAAATTTAGTTGTACGTAAAAAGCGACAACGTGGATCTAGGTAGTTTGCTCATACGTGCATAAAAGCTAAAGCTTGTATTACTTAAAGCTTACTTGTGCGAAGTTGAGTGATTTTTTGCTCAAGCGAAATAACATTTGTTTTGTTAAACAAGGTTGTATTAGCAAAACTTTCAAAATAACGAAGCGCTTTTTGCCAAGCAAATTGTGTTTGTGCGGTGAATAAACGCCCTAAGTGCTCGTTTAAGGTATCGTAAAAGGCATCGCACAGTAGCGATATTTCTTTTGGCGTAACGCCCATCTTTTTTAAGTATTGCAAGTGAAAGGTTAAAAATGGGGCAACAGAAGATGGGTTATCTAAATGCCTAACTATACGTTCTAAAACACAATATAAAATATAACTTTTTTCGTTAAAATAAGCGGCACTTGGATACTGCATTGTTATATTTGACTCTTCAAGCTTTGCATGAAAGCGCGCGGTAAACGCATGAAAGTTTGGCTTAACTATATGCAAACTTTTAATTAACTGTGGCTGATAAGTATTCATTAGCAATCTCATTAAATTTTGTAATTTTTATTTTTATCCACATCGGTGAGCTTTTAGTATAGTGCGTTGCTCAAATATCGCACGTAATCTAAACGTAAAAAGCACAAAATTGTATCAGTTTTATAAATTTTAGATATTTTATTTATGAATATCCGGCTTTTTACGTACATATTAGTGGCGTTACGATTACCATTTTAACGTCTGCATAATCATAGTACATACTGGTGAAGCTTAAAATGGGGGTTCACTGATTTTATCAAACTTATTAGTTATTATGGTTGCTAATTACCCCGTATATCCTTATAATAGCCGCCATTGTTTAGCGGTTGATTAACCACTAACAGCGATATTGAATTTTAGGTTTAATATCTATTGGCGCGGGATGGAGCAGCCTGGTAGCTCGTCGGGCTCATAACCCGAAGGTCGTCGGTTCAAATCCGGCTCCCGCAACCAATTTTTATAGTAGGTATATCCTTACTAATTCTATATCGCGCATTCTAAGTAATGCGCGTTTTGCGTTTAAGCTAATGTAGTTTAATTTGGTCAGTGTAATGACCCGCAGCCAAGCTTGGCCTGAGGCCACACAGTTTTATGCTTTATTGGTGTGACGCCCCGCTTGGTTCGGGGCGTTGTTGTATCTGCACCATTGATTTATGGCTTTGTCATTAAATCAAAACTTAAACTCAGTATTTTAGGGCTATAAGCCCTTTTTTTGTTTGTATGGAGGATTTTCGTGACAAAACTTGAGCAAGATTTATTAACCATGCTTACGCCTGCAGTAGAAATGTTAGGCTTTGAATTACATGGTCTTGAGTTTGTACAAGCAGGCCGCCATTCTACCTTAAGGGTTTATATTGACCATGAGGATGGAATATCTGTTGATAATTGTGCGGATGCGAGTCGCCAAATTAGTGCGATTTTAGACGTCGAAGACCCAATTACAAACGAATATGATTTGGAAGTATCGTCTCCTGGTGTTGATCGTCCATTATTCAAACAAGATCACTACGAGAAGGCGCAAGGAGAGGAAGTACGCGTGCGTACTAAGCTTCCACAAGACGGTCGCCGTAATTTTAAAGGCGACTTAGTAGCAGTTAGCAGTGATATGATCACACTTAAAAGCGATGGCGAAGAGCACTTAATCATGCTTAGCAATATCGAACGTGCGAACATCATCGCAAAGTTTTAATTCGAGTGCGAAGGAATAGGGCAAGCGAGGCATTACCCATGGCAAAAGAGATATTATTGGTTGCTGAAGCCGTTTCCAATGAGAAAGCGGTTCCAAAAGAAAAGATTTTTGAAGCGTTAGAGTTCGCTCTAGCAACAGCGACAAAGAAAAAACACGATGGCGAAATTGAAGTACGTGTATCAATTGACCGTAAAACCGGTGATTACGACACGTTCCGTCGTTGGCAGATTGCAGAAGTTCAAGAAGATGGTTCTTTAGAAAACCCTTACAGCGAAATCACATTAGAAGCAGCTCAAGTTGAAGAACCTGACTTGCAACTGGGTGATTATGTTGAAGAACAGATTGAATCTATCAAATTCGACCGCATAACTACACAAATGGCAAAGCAAGTTATCGTACAAAAAGTACGTGAAGCTGAGCGTGCTTTAGTTGTAGAAGCTTATAAAGATCAAGAAGGCGAGCTAGTAACAGGTGTCGTTAAAAAAGCAACACGTGATGCAATCGTACTTGATTTAGGTAACAACGCAGAAGCGGTTATTTACCGTGACGATATGCTGCCACGTGAAAACTTCCGTCCAGGTGACCGTATCCGTGGTCTTCTTTACGAAGTTAAACCTGAAGCACGCGGCGCACAGTTATTTGTAACGCGTTCAAAACCAGAAATGCTGATGGAATTATTCCGCATTGAGGTGCCAGAGATTGGCGAAGAAATGATTGAGCTTCGTGCTGCAGCACGCGATCCGGGTTCACGCGCTAAAATCGCCGTTAAATCTAACGACAAGCGTATTGACCCAGTAGGTGCGTGTGTTGGTATGCGTGGTGCACGTGTTCAAGCTGTATCATCAGAACTTGGTGGCGAGCGTGTTGATATCGTACTTTACGATGACAACCCAGCGCAGTTTGTTATTAACGCAATGGCACCGGCTGAAGTAGCTTCAATCGTAATGGATGAAGACACTCATTCAATGGATATCGCTGTAGAAGCTGATAACCTAGCACAAGCAATTGGCCGCAATGGTCAAAATGTTCGTTTAGCAAGCCAATTAACTGGCTGGGAACTAAACGTAATGACTGTTGAAGACATGCGCGCTAAAAACGAAGCAGAGTCAGATAAGTTAATTAACTTATTTACTGAAAACTTAGATATTGATGATGAATTTGCATCATTACTTATCAACGAAGGTTTCTCAACACTTGAAGAAGTAGCGTATGTGCCGGCTTCTGAGTTTTTAGAAATCGACGGCCTAGATGAAGAAACGGTTGATTTACTGCGCTCACGTGCAAAAGATGCATTAACCACTAAAGCGCTTAAAACGGAAGAAAGCTTAGAAGGTGTAGAGCCTGCTGAAGACTTACTTGCGCTTGAAGGCTTAGAGCGTCATCTAGCATTTGTTATGGCAAGCAAGGGTGTAATTACACTTGAAGACTTAGCTGAGCAAGGTATTGATGAATTGGTAGATATTACAGAGCTAACACCTGAAAAAGCAGGTGAGCTAATTATGGCTGCACGTAATATTTGTTGGTTCGCAGACGAGTAATTTATTAACGGAGGTATTACACACTATGGCAGAAGTAAATGTTGAAAAACTAGCCGGCGATATAGGTACAACTGTTGATAAATTGCTTCAGCAATTTTCACAAGCGGGTATCACTAAAAAAGCAGGTGATAATGTAACTGAAGCTGAAAAAGCACAGTTACTTGATCACTTAAGCAAATCGCACGGTGGTACTGGTTCAGATGGCCCAGCACGTATGACTTTACAACGTAAGAGCAAAAGCACATTAAGTGTAACGGGCTCTACGGGTAAGGCAAAAGCTGTTCAAGTTGAAGTTCGCAAAACACGTACTTACGTGAAAAAGAGCGCAATGGAGCAAGAGCAAGAACAGCAACGTCTAGCCGCTGAAGAAAAAGCGCGTATCGAAGAGCAGCAAAAAGCTGCACAAGAAGCCGCTGAATTAAAAGCGAAACAAGAGGCAGAACGTAAAGCAAAAGAAGACGCTGATCGTAAAGCCAAAGAAGAAGCTAAACGCAAAGCAGATGCAGAGCGTAAAGCTAAACAACAGCAGATGACCCCAGAGCAAAGTGCTAAGTCTGAGAAAGATCGCATCGAAGCTGAGCGTCTGCAGAAAGAAGCAGAAGAGGCCGCATTGAAGAAAGCTGAAGAAGAAGCGAAACGTCAAGCAGAAGAGGCAAGAAAGCTAGCTGAAGAAAATGAAGCTCGCTGGAAAAAAGAAGAAGAAGAACGTAAGAAACGCGAAGAAACCGCGGATCACCATCTTACGACTTCTACTTATGCACGTGAGGCAGAAGATGTTGCCGATGCACGTGATGAGCAAGGTTCACGCCGCGCGAAGAAAAAGAAAAAAGCCCCAGCAAAAGATAAATTTGCAGGCGCTAAAGGCCGTAAAGGCAAGCTAAAAGCACCTACATCATTGCAACATGGTTTCCAAAAACCAACTGCAGATGTTAAAAATGAAGTGCGTATTAGCGAAACAATTACAGTAGCTGAGCTTGCATCACGCATGGCTGTTAAAGGCGCTGAAGTTGTTAAAACAATGATGAAAATGGGTGACATGGTTACCATTAACCAAGTGATTGACCAAGAAACAGCACAACTTGTTGCTGAAGAAATGGGTCACAAAGTTATCATCGTTAAAGAAAACGAATTAGAGCAAACAGTACTAAATGACCGTCATGAAGATGGTAAGTCTGAGCCGCGTGCGCCAGTAGTAACTGTAATGGGTCACGTTGACCATGGTAAAACATCAACGCTTGATTACATTCGTTCAGCTAAAGTTGCATCAGGCGAAGCCGGTGGTATTACACAGCACATTGGTGCATACCACGTTGAAACTAACGGCAACATGATCACTTTCTTAGATACACCAGGTCACGCCGCGTTTACATCAATGCGTGCACGTGGTGCTAAAGCGACAGATATCGTAATCCTAGTGGTTGCAGCTGACGATGGTGTAATGCCACAAACTAAAGAAGCGGTACAGCATGCTCGCGCAGCTGGCGTTCCTTTAATCATTGCTGTAAACAAAATGGATAAAGAAGGCGCAGATCCAGATCGCGTTAAAAACGAGCTAGCTCAGCTAGACGTTATTCCTGAAGATTGGGGCGGCGATACGCAGTACGTTCATATCTCAGCTAAAACAGGCTTAGGTATTGATGACTTACTTGAAGCTGTTCTTATGCAATCTGAGCTTTTAGAGCTTCGTGCTCCATCAGAAGGCATGGCAGCAGGTGTTGTAATTGAATCTCGTCTTGATAAAGGACGTGGTCCGGTTGCTTCTATCTTAGTTCAATCAGGTACCCTTAACCAAGGTGATATCGTACTGTGTGGTCTTGAATACGGCCGTGTTCGTGCAATGAAAGACGAAAACGGTAAAGACATTAAATCAGCGGGTCCTTCTATTCCTGTTGAGATTTTAGGTCTATCTGGTATTCCGGCTGCAGGTGATGAAGCGACTGTTGTTAAAGATGAGCGTAAAGCGCGTGAAGTTGCTTTATACCGTCAAGGTAAATTCCGCGACGTTAAATTGGCTCGTCAGCAAAAAGCGAAGCTTGAAAACATGTTTACTAACATGGCTGAAGGCGATGTATCAGAAGTTAACGTGGTACTTAAAGCAGACGTTCAAGGTTCAATCGAAGCAATTTCAGACTCACTAACTAAGCTTTCTACTGATGAAGTAAAAGTGAAGATTGTTGGTTCTGGCGTAGGTGGTATCACCGAAACTGATGCAACACTTGCTGCTGCATCTAACGCAATCGTAGTTGGCTTCAACGTTCGTGCTGATGCATCTGCACGTAAAGTGATTGATACTGAAAACTTAGACCTTCGCTACTACAGCGTAATCTACGCGCTAATCGAAGAAGTTAAGCAAGCCATGTCTGGTATGCTTGCTCCTGAGTTTAAGCAAGAGATTATTGGTCTTGCTGAAGTGCGTGACGTGTTTAAGTCTCCAAAAATTGGCGCAATTGCTGGTTGTATGGTTACTGAAGGTACTATTAAACGCAGCGCACCTATTCGTGTACTACGTGATAACGTGGTTATTTACGAAGGTGAGCTTGAGTCACTACGTCGCTTTAAAGATGACGTTCAAGATGTTCGTAACGGCATGGAATGTGGTATCGGCGTTAAGAACTACAACGATGTTCGCGTTGGTGACCAAATCGAAGTATTCGAAACAGTTGAAGTACAACGTACACTTTAATTGCTCGTAAACTAAGATTGTAAATGGGGGCTTTGCCCCCATTTCTGTATCCATTATTTAATTAACTTATTATTTTAATTCAGTAAGTTATGATTTTAGGAAAACAATCATGAGAGAATTTTCTCGCACTGATCGTGTTGCTCAGCAAATTCAAAAAGAAATTGCTGTAATTTTACAACGCGAAATTAAAGATCCGCGCTTAGGCATGGTGACAGTGTCTGCGGTAGAAGTATCGCGCGATTTATCTTACGCAAAAGTTTTTATTACGGTGTTTAATACCGAAGATGAAAACAAAGCAAAAGAAAGCGCAAAAATACTTAACGAAGCAACGGGCTATATCCGCTCGTTACTGGGTAAGCGTATTCGTGCTCGTATAATGCCTGAGCTTAAATTTGTAGTAGATAACTCACTAATGGAAGGGATGCGTATCTCTAACTTAGTGGACTCGGTTATTCGCGAAGATAACGCTAAACATGTTGATGATGAAACTGATAGCGAAGAAGGCACTAAAGACTAATGGCAAGACGCAGTAAAGGCCGTCCGATTGATGGTATTTTGTTGTTAAACAAACCTCAAGGCATTTCATCGAACAAAGCCCTACAGCAAGCTAAAGGTATTTATTTTGCCCAAAAAGCTGGCCATACCGGTGCGCTAGACCCACTGGCCACTGGCATGTTACCTATTTGCTTTGGTGAAGCGACCAAGTTTACCCAATTTTTGCTCGATACAGATAAAACCTATGTGGTAAGAGCAAAGCTAGGTGAGCGTACAACTACCTCTGATTCAGATGGCGAAGTGGTTGAAACCCGTGATGTAAACGTTACCACTGAACAGTTAGCTGCAGAAATTGAAAAGTTTTTAGGCGAGTCAGATCAGTATCCATCAATGTACTCAGCGCTTAAATATGAAGGTAAGCCTTTATATAAATACGCGCGTGAAGGCATTGAAGTACCGCGTAAATGCCGAAAAATAAACGTGTTTAGCTTAACGCTTGATGAGTTTGACGAAGCAAATAACGAAGTACAAATGACCGCCCATGTATCTAAAGGGACGTACATTCGTACCATTGTTGATGATTTAGGCGAAAACCTAGGCTGTGGCGCACATGTTATTATGCTGCATCGCTCAGCGGTTGGCCATTACCCTAAAGATAAAATGGTATCGCTTGGGCACCTTGAAACCTTATTAGCCAAGGCTAAAGAAGAAGAGGTGGCCCCTTCTACATACCTTGATGAATTACTATTGCCAATGGATAGTGCATTGGTTGATTTACCCGTTGTAGAAATTAGCAAAGAGCAGGGCGTTTCGTTTAGCCATGGCCAAGCAGTCGTACTAGGCACTGATTTACCCGAAGGGGCAATTAAAGTTCTTGCTGATGGTGTGTTTATTGGCACCGGTGAGCGCAACCCTGACGGGCATTTAAAATCAAAGCGTGGCTTGTCTAATCAGCAACCCGAGTAAACTTTAACTTGTAGTTATTCTCATAGTTGGTAGAATACGCCCGCTTAATCGTTTTGGCTGAATTAGTGATCGGCTAAAGCACCTATTAAATTTAACTTTTGGAGTTATTATGTCACTAAGCAATCAAGAAAAAATCGATATCATTGCTAAATTTGCACGTGCTGAAGGCGACACTGGTTCACCTGAAGTACAAGTAGCTTTACTTACTTTTGATATCAACAAGCTTCAAGGTCACTTTGCTGACCACAAGCATGACTTCCACTCACGTCGTGGTCTGCTTCGTAAAGTAAGTACTCGCCGTAAATTGCTTGATTACCTTAAAGGTAAAGATATCTCGCGTTATACTGCGTTAATCCAAGAGCTTGGCCTACGTCGCTAAGAACTTGATTACGAGAAAAGGAGCTTTATAGCTCCTTTTTTTGTGCCTAAATTTAACGCTTCACACTCCATCGTTAACTTAACCTCCCTTTAATATAAATAACACCAACCTTGTGCTAGCACTTAACAATTAAGGTTAGGCAACGCTTGCAACCACTGCGTTAAAATTATCTTTAAGAACAATTTAATAGCGAATTATTCACCTAGCTATCTAAAGGTTTTTCATAGCTAAAAATTACACGCTTAATTAAACGCTTTGCGATAAAACAATTAAAAAATAATGTGGCAAAAGCGATTACGTTTTATCTTTGGGTAGGCTCGCAATTTTACGTCGCTTTGGTATATACTATGCGCGTAGATAAATAGGTTATCTGCAGTCATTAAAAATTTTGCCAATTGTAGTACTTAATTGATTTCCAACTGAATACAATTATGTACTGTAATTGGCCCTTTTAATGACACTTATTAATGAAATATAAAAACATTTAAGGAATATTTTAAGTGCAAGCAATTATTAAAGAATTTCAACTAGGTCAACACACAGTTACCCTAGAAACAGGTGCAATCGCACGTCAAGCAGACGGCGCAGTATTAGCAAGCATCGGCGACACGTCAGTATTAGTTACTGTAGTTGGTAAGCGTGAAGCTCAACCTGGTCAAGACTTTTTCCCACTAACAGTTAACTACCAAGAGCGTATGTACGCTGCTGGTCGTATCCCTGGTGGTTTCTTAAAGCGTGAAGGTCGTCCTAACGATGGCGAAACACTTATTGCACGTCTTATTGACCGTCCAATTCGTCCACTTTTCCCAAATGGTTTCGTAAACGAAGTACAAGTTATTGCAACCGTTGTATCTGTAAACCCTGAAATCCAACCAGATATGGTTGCGATGATTGGTACATCAGCAGCACTTGCTATCTCTGGTATCCCATTTAGCGGCCCAATTGGTGCGTCACGCGTTGGTTACATCAACGGTGAGTATGTACTTAACCCAACACTAAAAGAGCTTGAAGAAAGCCAACTTGATTTAGTAGTTGCAGGTACTGATAACGCAGTACTAATGGTTGAATCAGAAGCTGACGTATTAGCTGAAGACGTAATGCTAGGTGCGGTTGTATACGGCCATGAGCAATCTCAAGCTATTATCAACGCAATTAACGAATTTAAAGCAGAAGCGGGCAAGCCTACATGGGATTGGTCTGCACCTGAGAAAAACGTATCGCTTGAAGAAAAAGTAGCTGAACTTGCTGCTGATAAAGTAGGTGAAGCTTACCGTATTACCGATAAAGTAGCGCGTAAAGAAGCATTAACTGCAGCAAAAGACGCTGTAATTGAAGCGCTTACAAGCGAGCTTGCTGAAGATGAAACACTTGATAAGCAAGAAGTAGGTAAAGTATTTGGTTCTTTAGAGAAGAAAATTGTACGTGGCCGCATCACTGCTGGTGAAAAACGTATCGATGGTCGCGAACCAGACATGATCCGTGCATTAGACGTAATGACAGGCGTATTACCACGTACTCACGGTTCTGCAATCTTTACTCGTGGTGAAACTCAAGCATTAGTTACAGCTACACTTGGTACAGAACGTGATTCACAGTTAATCGATGATTTAACGGGTACTCACAAAAACCACTTTATGCTTAACTACAACTTCCCTCCATTCTGTGTAGGTGAAACTGGTTTTGTAGGTTCTCCTAAGCGTCGTGAAATTGGTCACGGTAACCTAGCTAAGCGTGGTATTTCTGCTGTAATGCCTACACTTACTGAGTTCCCTTATTCAATTCGTGTTGTATCTGAAATCACTGAATCTAACGGTTCGTCTTCAATGGCATCTGTTTGTGGTACGTCACTAGCTCTTATGAACGCGGGTGTACCAATTAAAGCGTCTGTTGCGGGTATCGCGATGGGTCTTGTGAAAGAAGATGAGAAGTTTGTTGTTCTTTCAGATATCTTAGGTGATGAAGATCACTTAGGTGACATGGACTTTAAAGTAGCAGGTACTACTAACGGTATCACTGCACTACAAATGGATATCAAGATTGAAGGTATCACACAAGAAATCATGCAAATTGCGCTTAAACAAGCAAAAGCTGCACGTTTACACATTTTAGGTGTGATGGATGAAGCGATTTCTGCTCCTTCTGAAGAATTATCAATGTTTGCTCCTCGCATCTACACTATGCAAATTCCTGCTAAGAAGATTGCTGAAGTAATTGGTAAAGGTGGCGCTACAATCCGTCAACTTACTGAAGAGACAGGCACAACAATTGAAATTGAAGACGACGGTACAATTAAGATTGCTGCAACAGACGGTGAAAGCGCGCAAAACGCAATTACACGTATTGAGCAATTAACAGCAGAACTAGAAGTAGGTACTATCTACACTGGTAAAGTTGTACGTATTGTTGACTTTGGTGCGTTTGTAAACATTCTTCCTGGTAAAGATGGCCTAGTGCATATTTCTCAAATCAGCACAGAGCGTGTTAACAACGTAACTGACCACTTAAGTGAAGGTCAAGAAGTTAAAGTTAAAGTACTAGAAGTAGACCGCCAAGGCCGTGTACGTCTAAGCATTAAAGAAGCAATGGAATCAGCAGCACCTGCAGCTGATGAGTCGAAAGACGCATAATTGCTAAACTTTAACCCGTTAATATACGCGGGATAATAAAAAAGGGGCTGTTTAGCCCCTTTTTTTATGCTTTAATGAAACCTTATTAGACAAGGTCTGTCTTATTTTTATTGCGATATATCTTGGTATTAAGGATTTTAATGATACTCAAACATTTAGCTTTGGCATCTTTTGCTATTTTGTCTTTAAGCGCTTGCCAAACCACGACTGAATCAAAACCTACGCCGATTGTTAATGTGCCTTTTACTGCACCCCTTGCATCTGACTTTAGAAGTGAAATTGCGATTGCACGTTACTCTGAGCTATTAAATCGAGCCGATTTAAGTACCGAGCAACAAGCTAAGCTTTATTATGACCGTGGGGTATTATTTGATAGCTTAGGAATGACCACTTTATCGCGCATTGATTTTAACCGCGCTATAAAACTAAAGCCTGATTTAGCTGAGGTGTATAACTTTTTAGGTATTCAGCACACTTTAATGCAGCAATACGAAAAAGCGTATGAGTTTTTTGACTCAGCCCTTGAGCTTAATGAAGAGCATGAATACGCTTATTTAAACCGTGGCATTGCACTGTATTATGGTGAAAGAGCAAACCTAGCGCAAAGTGACTTTGATGAGTTTTTAGCACGTTCACCAAACGATCCTTATCGTGTGTTATGGCTTTACCTTGCACAATCACAAGAGGATAAACAACAAGCATTAGCGGCTCTTAAAACAAATGCTGCAGCCCTTGATGAATCGCAATGGGCGTATCAGTTAATTTCGCTTTATACCGGCGATATGAGTGAGCATACGTTTTTATCGGGTATTAGCGAGGGCGTTAAGACAGAGCACGAATACGCACAGCGCTTGTGCGAGGCGTACTTTTATTTAGCCAAAATGCACCAAGCAGCCGGGGAGCAGTTTTTAGCTGCTGATTACTTTAGGTTGGCATTATCCACGAATGTGCATGAGTTTATTGAATACAAATATGCACGTTTAGAGCTTGAGCTTATGGCTGGTGCAGACGCTAGTTAAATACCCGTGTTATCTGATTGGTTTGCTATTTAGCCTGTTTATTGCAGGCTCTAGCAACCAGTTAAGCAGCATTAGCTTTTGGCATGTACTTCACGCTCAGGCTAATCCGCTGCAAAGTTATTGGCAATTTCCCCGTTACTTTTCAAATAATATTGCGCATCTTCCCGAGCTGACATTAGGCTTTTTAGCGCGTAAAAATATCCCATCAGCCCAGTACAATTATTCTTTAAAACTGATTAATGCAAGCAAAAACGAACAAGCAAAGTTATTTTGGCTACAAAGTATTGAGCATGTTGGGCATAACAAGCGCCAACAACTCGCGCATGCTCTTTTAAAGCAAGGTCGCTGGAATGACCTTCAACTATTGTTAACCCAAAACTTACTGCCTAAAGGCGCGGCATTTAACCATTTAGCGCTGCACAAAGGGAGTGACTATGAGCAAGTTTTGCCTTCCTTTTTACATCAACTTGGTTTTGCAGCGTTAAATACACGCCCGCCGATTAACAATAGCTGTAGTTACAATGTGCTGCTATTAGGTGTAAATAGAGAAGCCTTGTTTAAGTTATCAAGTTTTGCCGCGCAGTATAATAAAAAACCTGAGCCGCAAAGCGGGGCGTATTGTTTAAGTAAACCGGTTTACGCTGGGGGCGCAATTGACTGTGCTAACACCTCGGGCATGGCTAATTGCCTATGGCAAAACGCGCACTTAAAAGCGCAGTCTACTAACGGCTATGACTACACTGTAATTATGGGTACGAGCGGCAGCGCCAATGTAACAGGTAAAAAAATGCAGCTAAGTACCCAAGCAAACTATAATGTATTTTTGCATGAGCTAATGCACTTTAGTGGTTTTGAAGATGAATATACGCTGCCTATTTCTAAACAGCGCTGGTTGTGTAAACGCCAAGGATACGTAGCCCCAAATTTATATATTTCGCAAGGTGAGGCTGCGCCAAATGGATGGCACAAAAGCTTAAGTTGCCAGCAAGGCGGCGTGGCATATAAGCCAACTAAGCAATGGTCAATTATGCAGTATCAACAACTAGGTTTATCAAAGCGGTACAGGGCTTTGTGGGTTGATCAAATCAATGCTGCTAAAACCGCTCAGCTTGATTAAATTTAAATCGATTAGGCTTGCTATCTATAGACAAAATGGCCGTTTATAAGTATAACTGTACGTATTAATGTCGTTTAAAAACAGACAGTAAAAGCATCTTTTCGTGATGTATAAAACGTAAGGATAAACTTATGATTATAAAAGGCCCTACATTATGACTTTGCTCTGGATACCTTTGTTATCCTTAATTGGCAGTGTTATTTCTTCATGCACCGGCAAACTATCCCGTACGCAAGCTGCAGCTGTCACTGTACTTGCCCCTTTAGCAGCATTAGGTATTACGCTATACCACACCCCCGCTATTTTAGCAGGTGAAACGATTCGTTATGCTGTAACGTGGATCCCCGCTGTTGGACTGGACTTATCATTTCGTCTTGATGGCTTGAGCTTACTGTTTATGTTTATGATTTTAGGCATAGGCATACTGGTAATTACCTACGCACGTTATTATCTGAGTAAAAACGACTCCTTAGCTAAGCTGTATAGTTACTTATTGTTGTTTATGACCGCAATGCTGGGCATTGTTATGTCTAACAATGTTATTCAGCTTTGGCTGTTTTGGGAACTGACCAGCATTAGCTCGTTTTTATTAATTAGCTATTGGTGGCATAAAACAGAAGCACGAAAGGGCGCTCGCATGGCGCTAGCTGTTACTGGTGCCGGTGGCTTAGCATTGCTGGCAGGTTTAATGTTAGTGGCCGATATCGTTGGCAGTTACGACCTAGATGTAATTTTAGCTAGCAAGGCAATTGTTCAATCACATGATTTATACGAAACAGCACTGGTATTAGTTTTGCTAGGTGCATTTACTAAATCGGCACAGTTTCCATTTCATTTTTGGCTACCTCACGCTATGGCAGCCCCAACCCCTGTTAGCGCGTATTTACACTCTGCGACTATGGTAAAAGCAGGTATATTTTTATTAGCGCGTTTTCACCCAGTACTTTCTGGTACAGATACTTGGTTTTTACTGGTTGGTTTAACCGGTTTAACAACGCTTTTATTTGGCGCTTATATCGCCTTATTTAAACACGATTTAAAAGGCCTGTTAGCGTACTCAACCATTAGCCATTTAGGGTTAATTACCCTGTTATTGGGCCTAGATACTGAGCTCTCTACTGTGGCGGCAATATTCCATATTATTAATCATGCCACGTTTAAAGCCTCGCTATTTATGGCAGCAGGTATAATTGACCATGAAACCGGCACTCGTGATATGCGTAAGCTTAATGGTATGTGGCGGTATTTACCGTATACGGCCACACTTGCCATGGTTGCGGCTGCTTCAATGGCGGGTGTACCATTGCTTAACGGCTTTTTATCTAAAGAAATGTTTTTTGCCGAAACCTTACATCAGCAAGTGCTTGGCTCTATGTCGTGGTTAATCCCGGTGTTAGCCACTATTGCAGGAGCGTTATCGGTGGCTTATTCGTCGCGCTTTATTCACGATGTATTTTTTAATGGCGAACCAATTGATTTACCACGCCAGCCGCATGAGGCTCCGCGTTATATGCGACTCCCTATTGAAGTACTGGTTGTGCTGTGTGTACTGGTTGGTTTGTTCCCGCATTTTTCAGTCGATGGCATTTTATCTGCTGCGTCTTTGGCTGTACTTGGTCAAAACGTACCAGAGTACGAACTGGCTATATGGCATGGTTTTAACTTACCGCTATTAATGAGCGCCATGGCGGTAGTGGGTGGTTTGTTTATTTATATAAATCGTAAATACCTATTTCAATTTCAAGCATCATTACCGCCACTTAATGCTAAAAAAACCTTTGAGCTAATTGTGCTTAAGGTTATTAATTGGTGCCAAAGCAGGGTAAACACTATCGAAAACGGCTCATTACAACGCTACATTTTTGTAATGCTGGCGGTGGTATTGTTATGTGCCGGTTGGCCATTATTTGAAATGCAACAATTAGCGGGCAGTATGCCGCGTATTCCGGTTGATGTGCATAACGCAATAGGTGCAGGACTACTGATTATAGGTGCTTTTGCTACCGTTATTTGGCATCGCTCACGCGTAGTTGCGTTACTAATGATTTCTATTGTAGGACTTATGGTGTCGGTGGCGTTTACGCGTTTTTCTGCGCCCGACTTAGCGCTTACGCAATTAACGGTAGAAGTAGCAACCGTTATTTTATTAATGTTGGCGTTGTTTTTCTTACCACAACATACGCCTAAAGAGTCTAGTTCGTTACGAGTACTCAGAGATTTAGGGATAGCCTCAACATTAGGTGTTGTGGTGGCAAGTATATGTTATGCATTACTTACACGCCCACTCGAATCGATATCAGATTTTTTCATAGCCAATGCCAAAACAGGAGGTGGCGGTACCAATGTAGTAAACGTTATTTTGGTTGATTTTAGGGGCTTTGACACCCTAGGCGAAATAACCGTATTGGGTATTGCAGCGTTGGGTATATTTAAAGTGCTTTCTCGTATTCCATTGTTCATGCCAGCAAGTGATGGTGAAGGGCGCCCATGGGCACGCGAGCGACACCCTATACTACTTGCCAGTATTTCGCATAGCTTATTACCGCTTGCATTATTAGTATCGGCTTATATTTTCTTACGTGGTCATAACTTACCTGGCGGCGGCTTTATTGCAGGGTTAGTAACATCAATTGCCTTTATTTTGCAGTACATGGCTCATGGCTCAGCTTGGATAAGCGAGCGCTTTGCAGTCAACTACCGGAAAATTATTGCATCAGGTATCGGTATTGCCTTGTTTACTGGAGTCGGTAGCTGGTTCTTTGAACGGCCGTTTTTAACTACGTGGTTTGATTATTTCGATATCCCATTTATTGGCAAAACAGAACTTGCAAGCGCAATTGTGTTTGATTTAGGCGTTTATTTAACAGTGGTTGGAGCCACGTTAATGATATTAGCAAGCCTTGGCAACATGACAGCAGATACCCAGAAAAAAGAGGTAAATATTTAATGGAGCTATTGTACGCATCTTGCGTTGGTGTATTAGTTAGTTGTGGTGTGTTTTTACTACTAAGAGCCCGTACGTTTCCGGTAGTGCTTGGCCTTACTATGATTTCCTATGCCGTTAACTTATTTTTGTTTTCTGCGGGTCGCTTAACCATAAATAAAGCGGTTGTGCTTGGTACAGGGGCTGAATATGCCGACCCTTTACCTCAAGCACTAGTACTTACTGCAATAGTGATAGGATTTGCAATGACTGCGTTTGTGGTTATTTTAGCTATACGTGGTAGAGCCGATTTAGGGAGCGATCATGTTGATGGGCAAATCATCAAAAGTGCAGCCGATAGCAAGGAGCAAAAATGATTCAACATTTAACCTCTTTGCCTATTTTATTACCTATGTTGGCAGCGGTAATATTGCTTTTGCCACCCTGTGGTAAAAGTTTACGTATTCGCCGTATTGCCTCATCAATTATGGCGGTGATCACATTTGTTGTTAGTGCATTGCTGTTAATCCATGTATATAACAGTGGTATCAACGTATACGCTATTGGTAATTGGTCTGCTCCTTTTGGCATAGTGCTTGTTGCCGATATGCTTTCTACTTTATTGGTTGCACTCACATCCTTTTTAGGAATGGGAGTCATTTTATATGGCTGTGCCGGCGATGATGCAAAAGGAAACTTTTTTCATCCATTAGTTCATTTTTTAATATTAGGTGTTAATGGGGCATTTTTAACGGGTGACTTATTTAATGTATTTGTATTTTTTGAGGTCCTGTTGATTGCCTCATACTCACTACTTATGCATGCCGGAGATAAACAAAATACCCGTGCAGCGCTCCAATACGTCATATTAAATTTGGTTGGCTCGAGCGTATTTTTAATTGGTTTAGGTATTTTATACGGCGTACTGGGTACATTAAACATCGCTGATATGACGCAAAAAGTAGCCCTGTTAACGGGCGATGATGTCTATTTGGCGAAGGCCGGCGGCTTACTGCTGTTAGTTGTATTTGCTTTAAAAGCCGCATTGCTCCCTTTGCACTTGTGGCTACCTAATACATATGCCAGTGCAAAGCCTGTGGTTGCCGCTTTATTTGCTATTATGACCAAGGTGGGTGTATACGCCATGCTGCGCGTTTATACCGTTATTTTTGGTGAGCAAGCCGGTGAGCTTGAACATATGGCGCAATCGTGGTTATGGGGCTTAGCCATTGCTACTATAGTGGTTGGTGCAATTGGCGTAATGGCTGCGCAAGATTTACGTAAGTTAACGGCAAATTTAGTTGTTGTATCAGTAGGGACGTTAGTCGCTCTAATTGCACTGCAAAACGTCACTGCAACAGCTGCACTGCTTTATTATTTAGTGCACTCCACATTAGTCAGCGCTGCACTATTCTTATTAGCTGATTTAATTGCCACACAAAGGGGCAAAGTAGGGGATAGACTGGTTGCCGGACGAGCCGTAAACCAACCTTACTTATTAGGAGCATGCTTTGTAATTGCTGCATTAACCGTAGTAGGTATGCCGCCGCTATCTGGATTTGTTGGAAAAGTTTGGATCCTCAAAACAACCTTAAATAGCGAGCAAGCCTTACTATTTTGGCCTGTCTATTTAATTGCTAGTTTTGTTTTATTAGTTGCACTTTCTCGTGCTGGTACAAGTATGTTTTGGGAAAGAAAAGGCAATAAAACAGAAAGCGCCGAGGGCGAAAATGCTCACCCATTACAAGTGATGATAATTGTAGGGCTACTTACGTGCTCACCTTTGTTAGTTATTTTTGGCGGACCAATAAGTGAATACATGGTTAGTGCTGCTACGCAATTGCATGACATAAGTGGTGGCATTAATGCAGTTATGAAGGGAGGTGAGTAATGAGGTTACAAGCCCGTTATCGTTGGTTGCCAACGCCGTTTCGTAGTTTGTTTTTATTTTTAATTTGGTTGTTGCTTAATAATAGTGTATCCGCAGGGCATATAGTATTAGCTACGTTTTTTGCCATATTTATACCGCTATTAAGTGTTTCATTACGTGATCCGCAACCCTTAATACTAAAACCAGGTTTAGCACTAAAACAATTACTCATTGTACTTTACGATATAGTGGTTGCTAATTTGCAGGTAGCCTTATTAATCATTGGCCCAGCTAAAAAGTTACGTCCTGCTTTTGTTAAAGTGCCTATAGATTTAATACACGATATGCCCATTACTATTCTTGCCAGTTGTGTATCTCTTACACCTGGTACAGTAAGTGCCGAGGTATATCCTATTCCTGAGTCACTAGACGAAGGCGAAAAGCCTAAACAGCGCTATTTACTTATACATGTGCTTGATTTAAAAGATGAAAAGTCACTTATTAAACAAATTAAACAGCGCTACGAAGCTCCCCTAAAGGAGATATTTCAATGTTAGATACTGTATTACTTATTGTATTTGCCATGATTGGTTTATCGTTACTGTTAAACCTATGGCGATTAATTATTGGCCCCTCAGTGCCTGATAGAGTTTTAGCCCTAGATACTATGTACATTAATGTTATCGCGTTAATTATTTTATACAGTATTAGTATGGGCACTGGTTTGTACTTTGAAGCCGCGTTATTAATCGCGATGCTTGGCTTTATAAGTACTGTTGCAGTGTGTAAATATTTACTACGCGGCGACTTAATTGAATAGGATATTAAAATGATAAGCGAGTGGGTTGTATCAATATTACTACTTTTTGGTGGGCTATTTATTTTAATAGGATCGCTGGGCTTAATTAAATTACCTGATTTTTACATGCGCTTACACGGCCCAACTAAAGCAACAACACTGGGTATGGCCAGCATATTAATTGCTGCAATGGTGTTTTTTGCAACGTCGGTGCACACCATAAGTGTAAAAGAGATTCTAATTACCGTGTTTTTATTAATTACTGCCCCAATTAGTGGGTATATGTTAATAAAATCAGCGATTCATCATAAGCTTAAAGCAAAAGAAGGCACAAAAGGGCTCGATAACGTAGAAGACGATTAGCCCCTGTGCACTGATAAAAAGGCCAAATAAACATGTTTTATTTGGCTTTTTTAGTATGGGTTTACACATTTACAAACTATTTTATACCCGTTCGCTTAATTAAGTGATTTATTCTGAGGCTGGTAAAATGTGTTGATAATTTAGTAAAAAATTAGCTATTTAGTTGTTTTGAATGAGCATTTTTTAACGTAAGTAGCGACACGTTTAGCCCTGCAAAATGAGTAAGTATTATTGCGGATTGATATTAATCATGTGAGTATGGTCTTACTTTTTATATTTAAGGATATGACAATGGCTAAGGCACTATTACTTTCGTTACTTATATTTTCTGGCAGCGTATTGGCTGACGAGGGAACTAAGCAGCAAAAAATAGATGAGCTGATAAACGTGATGAACATGGATGCTATGGTTGACTCTATGTACGGGCAAGTTGAAGGCATGATGAAAAATATGTCTGCACAAATGGGTGTTAAGCCCTCTGAGCAAGCTATTTTTGATAAATACTACGCAGATATGACCAACGTACTTAAAACCGAAATGAGCTGGAAAAAAATGCAGCCGATGATGGTTAACGTTTACGACAAACATTTTAACGAGCAAGAAATTGCCGACATGCTGGCGTTTTATAAAACTGAAACAGGGCAAAAAATTCTCCAAAAAATGCCAGTAGTAATGCAAGAGTCTATGCAAATGTCGCAAAGCCTAGTGCAAGATGCAATGCCAAAAATTCAGCAAATAGCCGGTGAGCTAAGTGAAGAGCTAAAAGCCTCTCGCCAACAAGAAAATTAATCTCTCTGCCTCTTTTTAAGCGCGCTCATTAGCGCGCTTTTATTTTATCAGCTCCAGTAAATTTAAATTATGCTTTAATACTCCTCTCTATTGACCTGTGTGTCACACATAGGCTTACAATTGAGCTCTAAAATCTAAGGGGGCTAAATTATGTATGTTAAGCAATTAGCGACGTTAATGGGTGTAACGCCTGATACAGTTCGTCATTACACACGAATAGGCCTTTTAACGCCCATACGTAGCCAAAGTAATGGTTATCAACAATATACAAAAGCAGACCGCCAACGTTTACAGTTTATTATAAGCGCCCGAAAGCTCGGGTTTTCCCTAAAAGATATACAGCATATCATTGGCGAGTCAGAACAAGGGCATTGCCCATGCCCACTTACACGGCAAATTATTGCAAAACGTTTAGAAGAAACCGAAGCCTTGTTTCAAGAAACCCTTAAATTACGAGTGCGTATGCAAGCGGCGTTAAAACAGTGGGAAACATCGGCAGACGGCGCTGTTGCAAGTGATGTGTGTAGCTTAATAGAGACGTTTGTTGACCCACTTGTTGAGCCAAATAAAAGCGGAGATGTGCAATGAGTAGCAGTAAAACAACAGAGCAAAACTTTATTATTGAAGGTGCTAATTGTGGCAGTTGTGTAGCCAAAATAGAAAAAGCCCTCAATAGTGTGCAAGGCGCAAACAATGTCGAAATGAACTTTGCAGATCGCACGGTACGAGTAGAGGGCAGCGCGCAGCAAAGCACATTAATTAGCGCCGTTGAAAATATAGGTTACGGCGCAAAACCTATGGATAACACATCAGAGCAAGATGCGCTTGATGAAAAAGCCAAGTCAGACGAGGCACATTACAAAAAGCTAATGCGCAACATGATGCTGGCTTTAGGTGTGGGCGTACCGCTTATGATTTATGGGCTTATTTTTGATATGAGCGTGACAACCACTAACCAGCGAATTGCATGGGGTGTGGTCGGTATTATCACGTTTGTCGTTATGGCTATAGCAGGTAAGCAATTTTATAAAGGCGCATGGCAGTCATTTAAAAATCATGGTGCTAACATGGATACGCTTATTGCTTTGGGAACGGGCACTGCGTGGTTATATTCAATGTTTGTTGTACTTGCGCCTAGCTTACTACCTGAGGTTGCAAGGCACGTTTATTTTGAAGCTTCTTCAATGATAATTGGTTTAATTAGTTTAGGCTTGGCTTTTGAAGTGAAAGCGCGTGGACGTACTTCGCAGGCTATTAAGCGTTTAATTGGCTTACAAGCAAAAACAGCCCGTGTAATACGCGATGGCGCAGAGCAAGATATAGACATTAGTGATGTGCAAAAAGGCGACCATGTAAGGGTACGCCCAGGCGAAAAAATCCCGGTAGATGGTGATGTGCTCGAAGGTAGCAGCAGATTAGATGAATCTATGCTCACGGGTGAGCCTATGCCAGTGAGTAAACAAGCTGGCGATAAAGTGGTTGCTGGCAGCATTAATAAAAGTGGTACATTATTATTTGAAGCCAAACATATAGGCCAAGAAACAACCCTTGCCAATATCATTAATATGGTAAAACGCGCGCAAAACTCTAAGCCTTCAATAGGGCGATTAGCCGATGTTATATCGGGCATTTTTGTGCCTACAGTAATGATAATTGCGATACTAGCAGCCCTTGCATGGTTGAATTTTGGCCCAGCTCCTTCAATTGCTTATGCAGTGGTAGCGTTAACCACCGTGCTGATTATTGCATGCCCGTGTGCGCTGGGTTTAGCAACGCCTATGTCGGTAATGGTGGGAATAGGTAAAGCCGCCGAGTTTGGCATATTAATTCGCAATGGCGAGTCACTGCAAACGACCTCTAAAATTACTACCATGATTTTAGATAAAACCGGCACCATCACCCAAGGTGCACCACAAGTAACAGATGTTGTAACGTTTAATAACGCAGATGAAAATAACGTAATGCAATTAGTTGCAAGCCTAGAGAGTAGCTCTGAACACCCACTTGCGGAGGCGATTACACAGTACGCTAAAAAGCAAAACGTAACCGTGAGTAAAGTTACCGACTTTGATGCGATTACCGGTAAAGGTGTAAGTGGAACGGTGAATGGGCAAACACTGTTATTTGGCAATAAAGCGCTTATGGATAAATACGAGATTGCAGTCGATAACGCCACAGAGCAAGCACACACCTTTGCAAATGATGCAAAAACCCCGATGTACTTTGCCTGTAATAATCAACTAATGGCCTTAATTGCGGTAGCGGACCCGTTAAAAGATGACTCAGTACAGGCAATTAAGCGCCTGCAAAATGAAGGTATTCATCTAGTAATGCTCACTGGCGATAATAAAGCGACCGCACACGCTGTGGCTAAAAAAGTCGGTATTGATGATTTTATCGCAGAAGTGTTGCCAGAGGATAAAGTAAACGAAGTCACTAAACGCCAGCAGCAAGGCGAAATTGTAGGCATGACGGGTGATGGGATCAATGATGCCCCCGCGCTTGCTAAAGCAGATGTCGGTTTTGCAATTGGCACAGGTACAGATGTAGCCATAGAAAGCGCTGATATTACCTTAATGCGTGGCTCGCTGCATGGCCTTGCCGATGCTATTGCCATTAGCAGCGCAACAATTAAAAACATTAAACAAAACTTGTTTGGTGCCTTTATTTATAATGTTGCGGGCATTCCTATTGCAGCCGGTGTGCTGTATCCGTTTATTGGTGTACTACTAAACCCAGTAGTGGCGGGCGCAGCTATGGCGCTTTCATCACTGACAGTCGTCACCAATGCTAATCGCTTACGTTTTTATAAACCCAATAAGCGCTAAGGAGTCGATAATGTTAATGATAAATTTACTTGGTGCAGTATTAATAGTGGCCATTGTTTATTGGTTTTGGCTTTATAAGCCAAAGCAAATACACAGTAATGATAATACGCAAACTATAGTGGTAGATAACGGCGTTTATCAACCAAGTCATATAAAGGTGGCGGCCAATAAAAAAGTAACACTTACATTTGATAGAAAAGACAGTGCACCGTGCGCCGAAACTATGGTGTTCCCGCAGCTTGATGTAAGTGAAAGCCTTGCAATGGGAGATAATAAAATCACTTTGCCTGCACTAAAAGCAGGTGAGTACGACTTTCATTGTCAAATGAAAATGTATAAAGGTAAGTTAATCGCTGAGTAACCAGTGAGTTGATGAAGTAACATTAATACGGTCTAACTTTATGTTGAGCTAAACAACGGGTTATGTCGTATTAGTGTTAATTAAGCACACTAGATTATTTAATGAATAAGTTAAACCCTAAAAAATTACTAAACAGTAAGTGGACTGCCACTCCAGCTATCAACAAAGAAAAACACTTTATCATTGTAGAAGTAGAATACGATGAAGAGGGTAATGTAATTGAATGCATTACCGAGTCGGTATTTTCTAAAAATCAGTACCAAATACGCTGGCGAGATTTAAAAGACACACAAAAATGGCGTCAAGGCTGGAAGTAGTTAAATTGTTTTTATACTTTAAAAACGCCAATTTGTTATGCCCAACTAAATGCAATGCGCTCCCTTTTTAATTCCTGCCTTTTACTAAATTCGCCATTTGGCAACAAATGCCTGTTTTTTACAGGCTTGCCATGCTTTTAAAAATAAACGCTAAATATTTTTTAAATATCAATATATTTCAATTGGTTATGTTTTAGGTTTTATGACGTTTAATTGTTTTAATTAAGCTGTTCAGCTTTAGTTTATTCTAAAACTTTCCCACATTACGTTTTTAGTTAGCTTTTAGCTCATGTGTGTCTTTTTTATAAATAATAAGCTGTTGATTTTAATGGTTTATTTTAATTGGCTCATCTAGCTGTTGCTAAAAAGCAACAAAAATACCCCTCGAAACTTAATTTTTTCATATACTTATCGTATAACTAATTGTTTATTAAGTAAAAATAAAACATGGCACTGAAGTTGTAATAGCTAAGCTGTATTAAGCAAAACGTGGGTAACGCCAATTGGCTACTCCCCTAACCCTATGAAGGATTTCATTATGAAAAAGGCACAATCAACATTGGTATTAATGGCTTTAGCCTCTTCATCAGCGGCTTTTGCAGTAACAGATTTTGACACACTCGATAAAGATGGCAGTGGCACATTAAGCCCGTTAGAAGCATCTGCTGATGCTGAATTAATGAGTCAGTTTACAAAGCTTGATACTGACAAAAACAACGAGCTATCTAAGAGTGAGTTCGACAAAGCATAAGTGAGTGCTTTGAGTAGTTAACGCCCAGTGGCACGTTAATTCTGAGTTGCCAAAGACAACCTAAGTAGGCAAGGGAGCTTACCATAAAGAATAACAAGGACAGTGTAATACACAGGGCATTTTATTATAAACGCATAGCGAAGGAATCGTTATGTAAAAGCGATACCCAACTTTGCTTGCAATAGCGCTGGTATTTTCTGGCACATTTGCAAAGTTTGATACCAACACAAACGGTAAACTTTTTAAAGCAGAGGTTTTACAAGCGTAGACGATTAATGCGCTGTGGTGTAAGCATAATTCTGAGTTGCCAAAGACAACCTAAATAGGCAAGGGAGCCTATTAAAAAGAATAACAAGGAAGTGAATTGTAACCACCTCAGTGCAAATTTATACAGGTAATGCATATTATTGAAGGATTACATTATGACTAAGCTGAAAACAACACTTGTACTTATCACCTTGGTGTCATCATCGATGGTATTGGCAAATACAGAGTTTAAAACACCTATGCAAGGCGAAGGTGGTTTAACAAACCAAAGTGATCAATCAGCAGAACAGATAATGCAGCAATTAAATATGCAAAGCCGAAATGGCCTAACCGAAAACGATTTTTTTGAATACAAATAACCGATTCTCCCTTTATGGATCTCAGAAAAGGATTTCTTCCCCTTTGCCAAGCACTTAGCCTAAGGAAATGATTATGAAAAATTTATCGCACTTCTCGCCCTTGCCTCTTCATCAGCGGCGTTTGCCGCGGTCGACTTTAACAGTTTTGATGCCAATGGTGATGGCGTAATTAGTAAAACAGAAGCACAAGCCAACGCACAGTTAGCACGGTTGTTTGATAAGCTCGACACAGATAAAAATGAAGAGCTTTCACAGCAAGAGTTTTCTAAAGTACAATAATTTTATGGCGTAGTTTTACGCGTTTAAAATTTATCAGGTCATACTCACAAAGCAGTTAAGTAACATTTACTTAGCTGCTTTTTTTGTGCGTGGCGCAGGCATAACTGCTTTTTCACCAAATAGGTGCAAATGAGCGCAAGTTAAAATCTTAACCTTATGAATGTAAACACTTTTTACACTTGGTTTTAAACTTGCTTAGTTAACGCTATAGCAACTGAGTGAGTACACAATTATGGCGCGAATGAGTTATATAAGTAGTGTTGAGCGCTACCATGAATATGAGCAAGTAATACATAGCTTGCTTGACTCTATTTTAATGAGTATTGAAGATGGGCTTAACAAAAATCGAGATACGCGTTTTTTAGTAAAGCAATATCCCTTTTTAGAGCTGCAATACTGTTTAAACGAATCTGGGCTTCAGCAAGGCAATAATGTTTGCTTTAAGCGTGCCTATAAAAAATTAGCCGAGCAAGGCAATCAGCAAGATTTAAGTGAGCGCCCTTACTTTTTACAATCTAAACAAACCGATTCGGTGTGCTTTACCGATCCGTATATTTCTATCGCAACTAATCATTTATGTATTTCGGCTATTAAAGAGTTAAAAAAGCCAATCAACCAGCAGCATTATTTAGTGTTAGACGTATGCTTAACCCAGTTAATTGAGTTTGTAATGGGAGACAGCGCGCGTGCCGGTATTTCGCCTTATTTTAAAGCGGGTTATGGGGTGATTGTGGCGTGTTTATTTACTTTGGTACTCTTTTTACTGAGCATAGTATTTAACGATATATATGCATTATTAACCCACTTTGACTCAGCGTCTGATCCCCTCGAGCCCTTTAGCATTATTATATATATTACTTTAGTGTTGGCCGTGTTTGATTTAGGAAAGACCATTCTCGAAGAAGAGATTTTAATGCATAAGGATATATTTAGGCACTCTTCTACACGGCGTACAATTACCCGGTTTATATCTACCGTGCTAATTGCAATATCCATTGAGGCGCTATTAACCATGTTTAAGGCAGCGTTGGGGCAGGCTGAATACTTATTACCGGCCATTGCGATGATGCTTGCGGTGGTAGGGCTTTTAATAGCCTTGGCTATTTATGTGTATTTAGGGGCCAAAGCCGAAACCTTACTAATGCGGGCGCGCTCAAAATTAAAATCCTCCAAGTAGGAGGATTTTAATGCGATTGGTATGATTATTTAGCTTTAAACTTTACCTGCTAATGCGGCTTATCTTGCTCGCGCTTTGCTTTAAAGTCTGAGTCACTCGTCCATGTAGGCCAATCGCCATTGTTAGCAAGCTTTGTGGCTATATCAACAATAAGCTCTATGTCTTGCTTTACGCCACCTAATGACCACTGCGGCGAGTAATCGTCGGCTTCTTTATGGTATTTATGCGCAATGTAATCAGGGTCGGTATCGCCAAGGCTCATAAATAATAAACTAGGCACACCTTGCTTAGCTAAAGAAAAATGATCTGATCTAAAAAACAAACCGTTTTGCGGGCGAGGGTCCCTTTTAACAACGCGACCTTGCGCTTTTGCCGCGTTTGCTAGGTAGTTTTCTAGGGTGGATAAATCGTTACCGTATTGCAAAATGTAATCGGTGCCATCTAGCACGTTCATTCCGTCAATATTCAATAGCCCGACCATTTGTTTAGTGGGCACAACGCCACCGGTTGCAAATTCTTGCGAGCCAATGAGGCCAGTCTCTTCTGCGGTAAAATTAGCAAATAAAATAGAGCGTTTAAACGGTGTTTGCTGGTGGATTTGATTCATAATGCGGGCAATTTCAAGTGTGGCCGCTGTGCCAGAGGCATTATCCACTGCACCGTTATAAATTTTAGGGCCGCTGTCGGTTTGCTTGGTACCAAAATGATCCCAATGAGCACCTATTACCACGTACTCATTAGGGGCGTCGCTTCCTGTAATTTGCGCAACTACGTTATGTGATTTGGCATGCGATACTTCGTTTTTAAATGAAAGGTTGGCTGTTAAATTAAGCGCTGTGGCTTTAAAGTCATCACTTAAAGCCTTTTGTTTTAAATTTTGATAGTTAAGCTGTGCGGCATTAAAAATTTGCTCAGTAGTATTAAGTGTTAGCCAGCCCATAACTGGGAGCTTAGAAGCGTTTAGGTTATTGTCCATCAGGGTGTATTTAGTCCCTGTGTTTGAGCTTTCAACCACGCCCCAAGGGTAAGCCGCAGGGGCAGTTTCGTGCACAATAAATACCGCTTTGGCACCTTGGCGTGCGGCTTCTTCGTATTTGTAAGTCCAGCGGCCGTAGTAGGTCATAGCGTTACCTGTAAATAACGCATCGTTTTGTGTAGCAAAGCCAGGGTCGTTTACCAATACAATAACGGTTTTACCTTCAACATTAATGTTTTCGTAATCGTTCCAGTTGTATTCGGGGGCATTAATACCGTAGCCCACAAATACAATGTCAGAGTTTCGTACATCTATTACTGGCTGTAATTGCTCTGTACGGGCGGTAAAATCGTTACCTGCTTTAAACTTTAAGTCGCCTACCTGCAATTGCATATTTTGATTGGCCGTGACCATTGCCATTTTTACCGGCTGTAAAAACTTGCCATTATACGCCCCAGTTAAACCCATAGCTTCGTATTGCTCGCTCAAGTAACCCACTGTTTTTACTTCACCATGAGTAAGTGGGCCGCGACCTTGAAAGTCATCAGAGGCGAGCGTTTTTATATGCTGTTTAACGTTATTTAGGCTTACGCCGGGCGTATTTTCTAAAGAAGAGTGCTCGCTTGCAGGTTCAGAGCAACCAAAGAGAGCGACTAGCAGGCTTAGGCTAGCGCTTTTAAAAAGAGTAGAGGCCATAGTTTTTTGAATAGTTTTAAAAATTGGCTTTTAATATAAAGGAAGCACTGATGTGAGTCGAATATTTATCATCTTGCCAGTTCTATTTTTGAAAAATTGAAAATTGCCGGTGTAGGGTGTATAAATAATCGACAACAATAAATGGAGCACACACAATGAGCCAATCTAAAAAAAGCGGATACCTGTTTATAGGCAGCGGCGTAGCATTTTTTGCAGCAGCTTTGCTCGCACAGCAAGCGATGTTTTTTGCTTTAGCTGCATCTTTTGTAGTGTTAGGTACAATTAGTATAAAAAAAGCGGCACCCTAGGCGCTTAATATTTTAAAGCGTCGCGCTAATATTAATCTGTTTTATAGCGTACCTTAAAACGTAAAAAACCAGCAAATAGCTGGTTTTAATCATATAGCAAGTAACTAATTACTCATCTGCGTATTTTACGCGAATTTTGCTTTTATCAACGCTTAATTGATTAAGTGCTTTAATAGCGCTTCTACTTTCTATGTCGTTTGGCATTTCTACAAAGGCAAAACCTTTTGATAAACCAGTGTCTTTATCAAGCACCAAGTTACAGGTAGTTACTTTACCGTGTGCTGCAAACAACGTGCGAAGGTCTTGCTCTGTGGTAGTGCGAGACAAATTACGAACTAATAATTTCATATATAACCTAAATAAGGGGTTCGCTGAGGATTATCTCAAGTAACTTGGTTTTAACCTAATTTTATTTTAACCCTTTTATTTAAAGTTGTTTTTCACAAATAGCTCAGCTAACAATTATAAAACCATACTGGTAATAAAGATCTAGTTATTAAAACGAATAATTGGTAAGTTATATTTTACTTTATTTACTTACCATTAACCTGGACTGGTTGTTTATGTCAAAATTTTGCTTGCGTATTTTAACTATTACTTCTGTTTGTTCTTTGGGTATTTTAGCTGTAGGGTGCGGTAGCTCAGGGTCAAAAAGTGAGCCTGTAAATGCATCGGTTGTAGCGCAAAGCGCCGCGGTAATTAGCGGTCAAACAGCTGTAAGTATTGAAAATACCCGCGATATAGCAATTTCAGGTGAACTGTCTATAACGGATGCACAAGCCAATGAGGCAGTATTTAAAACGCAAAGCAATAACACCACAGCTTATGGTTTATTTAGCTTAACTGAAGATGGTAATTGGTCATATACACTTAATGGCGAGCATGCCACTGTGAGTGCACTAAACGAGGGCGAAACCTTACTTGATGAAATAACCGTCACATCGGCAGATGGCACCGAAGCGACAGTGTCTATAAGCATTATAGGCACTGCACGCTCTGATGATTTTATAGTAACGCAAGAAACAACCCTCAATGCCGATGGCGAAAACACAGGGCTAAGTGCTTATATATTAATAGAAAATGCGTTTAGTGAAGGTGCAATTGAATCGCCTGATATGTATAGCGGGAATCATCAAGATGTTGTGCATATTATTGAAGATACTGACCCAATCGTAGGTAATCACTTTGTGTTTTTAGCACATCGTGATGAAGACCAAGATAAAGATAAGGGCGCAACCGACCGCCAGCGCAACGAAATAAAAGCCTTTGATAAATCGCCCGCCGCAACGCTTGCCTTTAAAGACGAAACCGTACAATACAGTTGGAAGTTTAAAGTCTCTAGCGAGCTTGAGCTAAGTAGTAAATTCAGTCACTTTTTCCAAATAAAAGCCCGTAACGATAGCAACGACAATACCAATGGCAACGACGACCAACCTATTATTACGCTCTCTGGTGCACAAAAAAACAGTACAGGTAATCAGCTGCAAGTACGTTATAGCGCAGGCTTTGATGAAAACGGTAACAGCACAGGGCTTGATAAAAACCTTATCGAAACCGACTGGTCACTCATTACTGATGAATGGGTAGCGGTATTTGTACAAGCCACTTTTAGTGAAGCGGGGCAATTTGAAATGACCCTAACCCGCTTAAGTGACAACGAAGAGCTATTTAGCATTAGCGAGCAAAACATAGATATGTGGCGTGGCTTTAGCGATGATGACTTTGCCCGTCCTAAATGGGGGATCTATCGTTCAATAGTCGAAACCGATAGCCTTCGCCCTGAAGAAGAGCAGGTACGATTTGCTGATTTTGTGATTAAAAAAGGCGTTTTAGCGCAGTAAATATTTGCCTAGTTTTTTATCGTGGCTACTTACACGTTGTTGAATAATAGCCACTATGTGACGGCGTATCCACTGCAAACCGGCATCGTTGTCTTGGCGCTTATGCCAAATAACAGAGACAGGCGTTGGTGGCGTATCAATAGGGCTTTTTAAAACCACGAGCTTATTGGTAAATATTTCCTGCTCAAGCGCTATTGAGGGAATGACACAAATAAGATCGGTATTTTTAAGAATGTTAGGTACATTTGCCGCGTTATTTACCGTCATCGCTACTCGGCGTTTTAACCCTAATACCCTTAGTGCTTGATCCGATGGCCCTAAAATATCGCCCGTAATTGATACTAATAAATGATCTGTATTAGCAAAGTCAGTAATACTTAAAGGGGCATTAGCAAGCGGGTGGTCAGGGCGCATAAGTACAACATATTTAGGCTTTAATAAGTGCTCGGCTCTAATAACGTTTTCAGACAGGGTGTAGCGATTAATTGCCAGTTCGGCTTCGGCGTCTTTAAGTACATTGGCAGCTTCTACCGCCCGATTAGGGATTGCATGGATACTGGTGCCTGGGGCCTGCTGCTCAATAATTTTACGAAGAGGCCCCCATATCATTTCTACAAATATATCAGCGGCAGAAATACGAAAAGTGCGCTGCGCTGTCGCTGGGTTAAATTCACTTTGGTTTATAGCATGCTCTAATGCATTACAAATTTATGACGATGTGCGCGCTAAAATGGCTGAACTATCGGCGCTATTTCCAGAGGGGATGAGCTATGAAATAGTGTATGACCCTACCATATTTGTAAGGGGCTCTATTGAAGCCGTAGTCGATACATTATTTGAAGCGGTTTTATTAGTTGTGTTGGTCATTGTGCTGTTTTTACAAACATGGCGAGCATCTATTATTCCGCTAGTGGCAGTACCAATTTCATTAGTGGGCACTTTTGCTTTTATGCATTTAATGGGGTTTTCACTTAATGCGTTGTCGTTATTTGGCTTGGTGTTAGCAATCGGTATTGTTGTTGATGATGCCATTGTTGTGGTCGAAAACGTTGAAAGAAACATCAGTGAGGGATTAAGCCCCATTGATGCAACCACTCAAGCAATGAAAGAAGTAACAGGGCCTATTATTGCCACTACTTTAGTGCTTGCTGCGGTGTTTATTCCTACTGCGTTTATGAGCGGTTTAACAGGGCAATTTTATCGTCAATTTGCTCTTACAATTACTATTTCAACAGTGCTTTCTGCCATTAACTCGCTTACGCTAAGCCCCGCGCTGGCTGCGTTATTACTCAAACCTCATGGGCAAGACAACGATTGGTTAAGCCGTGCCATTAATAAATTATTTGGCCGTTGGTTATTTGCGCCTTTTAACAAAATGTTCGATAAAGCCTCGGGTAAATACACAGGAGCCGTTGGCCGAATAGTGCATAAGGGCGGCATAATTGGTGTGCTATACGTTGGTTTACTGGCCTTAACGTGGCAGCAGTTTGAAAATACGCCAACAGGGTATGTTCCGCCGCAGGATAAAATGTATCTCGTCGCTTTTGCGCAATTACCTAATGCAGCATCGCTAGATCGCTCTGAAGCGGTGGTTCGCCAAATGTCAGAGATAATCAGGGCGCACCCAGGCGTTAGTGACGCCGTCGCCTTTGCAGGTTTAAGCATTAATGGTTTATCTATAAACCCAAGTTCGGGGATGATGTTTACACCGTTAGAGCCGTTTTCAAAGCGGCAGGGCCCGCGCATGTCGGCAGCTGAAATAGCGGAAGATTTAAATAAACAACTTAGTCAAATAAAAGGCGCTAATGTTGCTATATTTCCGCCTCCTCCAGTAAGGGGAATGGGCACTATTGGTGGCTTTAGGCTGCAGCTTGAAGATAGAGGCTCATTAGGGTTTGACACCTTGCAGCAAGTAACAAATGAAGTAATTGCTAAGGCTAAAGCCGACCCCGCCCTTGCTAATGCGTTTACCAGTTTTACAACCGACGTACCACAGCTAGATGTAAAGGTAGACCGTAAAAAGGCACTAAGCTTAGGGCTTGAAATAAACACCTTATTTGAAGCAATGCAAGGCTATTTGGGCACAGTTTATGTGAACGACTTTAATTTATTTGGTCGCACGTATCAGGTAAATGTGCAGGCAGATGCACCCTACAGGGAAGATGTAGAGCAAATTAAGCAATTAAAAGTGCGCAATAAAAATGGCGATATGATCCCCCTTGGCGCAGTGCTTAGTATTGAGCATAGTTTAGGGCCAGATAGAGTAATGCATTATAACGGCTATGTTACGGCTGAGGTTAACGGCGTACCCGCACCAGGGTATAGCTCTGACCAAGCTAAAGCCGCAATAGAAAAAATACTCGATGAAACATTGCCAATGGGTATTGCGTATGAGTGGACAGACATAACCTATCAGCAAATTTTAGCGGGCGATACTTCAATGTATGTATTTCCACTTATTGTGTTGCTTGTATTTTTGGTTTTAGCAGCGCAGTACGAAAGCTTACGTTTGCCTGTCGCTATTATTTTAATTGTGCCTATGACATTGCTAAGTGCGCTGATTGGTGTGGCTATTTATGGTGGTGATAATAATATTTTCACCCAAATTGGCCTAATCGTGTTGTTTGGACTGGCCACTAAAAACGCTATTTTAATTGTTGAGTTTGCAAAAGAGCTGCAAGATACCGGTATGGATGCATTTAATGCCATTAAAGAGGCGAGCCGGTTGCGATTACGCCCAATATTAATGACCTCAATAGCATTTATTATGGGGGTTGTACCTATGGTGTTCTCATCGGGAGCAGGCTCTGAAATGCGCCAAGCTATGGGCGTTGCGGTATTTTCTGGCATGATAGGCGTAACGGTATTTGGCTTAATACTTACACCTGTGTTTTATTATATACTTAAACGCAGTGGTAAAAATTAAAGCGACAAAAAAGCCCTTAGCAATTTAATTGCTAAGGGCTTTTTAATGCGTTTTAAAAAGTAATTATTTTACTTCTTTACCTGCAGCTTGTTGGTCAGCGTGATAGCTTGAACGAACAAATGGGCCAGAGGCAGCATGCGTAAAGCCAATTTCATCAGCGTATTCTTTCAGTGCGTCAAATTCCGCTGGTGGCACGTAACGTTTAACTGGCAAGTGATGCTTAGAAGGCTGTAAGTATTGGCCAACGGTAAGCATGTCAACGTTATGCGCACGTAGGTCACGTAATACTTCTTCTATTTCACTAATTTCTTCACCTAGGCCAACCATTAAGCCAGACTTAGTTTTTACCTCTGGGTGCGCTTCTTTAAAGCGACGAAGTAATTCTAACGACCATTTGTAATCGGCACCTGGGCGCGCAAGCTTGTACAAACGCGGGGCAGTTTCTAGGTTGTGATTAAACACATCAGGTGGCGTTTCAATTAAAATCTCCAGTGCGCGGTCCATACGACCACGAAAGTCTGGCACTAAAATCTCAATAGTAATGGTTGGATTGTGCTTACGGATTTCGCGAATACAATCGGCAAAATGCTGTGCGCCGCCATCACGTAAATCATCACGGTCAACCGAGGTAATAACCACGTAGCTAAGCTTCATGTCTTTAATTGTCAGTGCAAGCTTTTCAGGCTCTGCTGCATCAGGTTTTAGTGGGCGACCATGGGCAACATCACAAAATGGGCAACGACGAGTACAAATAGCACCTAAAATCATAAAGGTAGCAGTACCGTGGTTAAAACACTCAGAAAGGTTAGGGCATGAGGCCTCTTCACATACTGAGTGTAAGCCGTGCTTGCGCATAGCTTGTTTTATACCGTCGATACGCTCGGTAGATTTTGGTAAGCGAATTTTAAGCCACTCTGGCTTGCGCAACATTTCAGTTTTTTCTGTAGGTAAAACTTTAACGGGGATCAACGCCATTTTTTCTGCGTCGCGTAGTTTTACACCTGGTTCCATTTTGACTGGTTTATTCATTCGTTTTCAAACCCTTCAGTATGCTTAACCTGTGTTGCATTAAGCTTCTTTATCATGTGTTTTACCAGCCCTTCACCTGCTTGTGCTAAGTTTTGAGGGCCGTTTAATTCTTTCGTTTGCACCATGTTCATGCCAGCATAACCACACGGGTTGATGCGTAAAAACGGGCTTAAGTCCATGTTAACATTTAATGCTAATCCATGAAACGAGCAACCACGACGAACACGTAATCCTAATGATGCAATTTTACTGTCGTTTACGTACACACCGGGTGCATCGGCTTTTGCGTAGGCTTTAATATCATACTCATTAAGGGTATCAATAATGCACTCTTCAAGCCATGTCACAAGCTCGCGCACACCGATTTTTAAGCGGCGCAAGTTAAATAATACATACATCATTTGTTGGCCGGGGCCATGGTAAGTAACTTGCCCGCCACGGTCTACCTTAATGACTTCTATGTCACCAGGGGCGAGTAAATGCTCATCTTTACCAGCTTGGCCTTGTGTAAATACACTCTCGTGCTCTACAAGCCAAATTTCATCTGGCGAGCTGTCGTCACGGGTGTCGGTATAGGCTTGCATTTTTTGCCAAATTGGCATGTAACGCTGACGGCCTAGTTGGCGTACGATTAAAGTGTTTTCGTTCACAACAAGTCTCAACTATGGCTTAAAGCATATGGCGTACGTCATCAATGTTGCTGATCACGTTGTAAATTTCTTCTATGTGTTTACCGCTTGTCACTGTGGCAACAAACGTTACCGACTCATAATTGCCTTTACTGCTTGGCTTTACTTTTGGTGCGTAGTCACTAGGTGCAATAGGTTGTAATTTAGCTAAAATTTGTTCCGTAAGGTTAACGTTTGCTAAACCCATAACTTTAAATGTGAACGGACATGGGTACTCAAGGTACTCATCAAATTTAGTATTTTTAACAGGTTGAACCACGACGGTGACTCCTCAAACAAAAAATGTTGGCTACGTGAGATAATATCAATCCGCAATAAGACTTAATCATTTTGCGGGGCTAAACGTGTTGCTACCTGCGTTAAAAATGCTCATTTAGAACAACTAAATAGCGATTTATTAGCCAAGTTATCAACACGTTTTTCCAGCCTCAAAATAGATTACTTAATTAACCGAATTGGTATAACGCTAAGCGTGACTGGCAGGTTTAGGGTGATCCTGCTTATATGGGGCGCATTCTAGCATTTTTCAAGCAAAAAAAAACGCCTCATAACAGAGGCGCTTCGTTTAACAGCCCAACGACTGTCGGGTTATTTTTACGTTTACATAATTTGTAAACGTAAGTAGTCGTAAATTTTGCTAAAGAAGCTGCCTTCTTCCACTTCTTCAAGTGTTACTAGTGGGTATTGTGCAATGTCTTCGCCCTCTAGTTGTAAGAATAACGTACCTACTTTAGTGCCTTTCGCTAATGGTGCTTCAAGCGTGTTGTCTAGCTCAAAGTTAGCTTTAAGGTTTTTATGTTGACCACGTGGAATGGTAATTGGGGTATCTTCTAAAATGCCTAACGATACATTTTCTTTATTACCCATCCAAATACGTTGTTCTGCAAAGCTGTCGCCTGCTTTGTAAGGTGTAATTGTTTCAAAAAAGCGAAATCCGTAGTTAAGTAGTTTTTTGCTTTCTACTTTACGTGCGCGCTCGCTTGATGTGCCCATAACAACCGCAATTAAACGCATGTCGTTTTTAGTTGCAGACGTTACTAAGCTATAACCTGCCTCTGATGTGTGACCCGTTTTAATGCCATCAACATCTAGGCTTTCATCCCATAACAAAGAGTTACGGTTATATTGTTTAATGCCGTTGTAAGTAAACGATTTTTGCTTATAAAGTGCGTACTCATCAGGTACATCACGAATAAGTGCAGCACCTAGGGTCGCCATATCACGTGGGGTAGTGTAATGCTCGTCTGTATCTAAACCGTGGCTATTAATAAAGTGGCTGTTGCTCATGCCTAATTTAGCGGCATGGGCATTCATTAAATCAGCAAATGCGCTTTCGCTACCTGCAATGTGCTCAGCCATGGCTACACATGCATCATTACCTGATTGAATAATAATACCGTGGTTAAGCTCATCAACACTTATTTGCTTGCCTACTTCAATAAACATTTTTGACGATTCAGGGAAGTTTTTAGCCCAGGCTTTTTCGCTCACTGTAACCATATCGGTTGGTGCAATGTTACCGGCGTTAATTTCTGTACCAATTACATAACTGGTCATCATTTTAGTTAAGCTTGCAGGGGCTAGCTTTGTATCAGCTTCACCTTCAGCAATAACTTTACCTGTTGTAAAGTCTACTAAAAAATAACCTTTTGCATTAATTTGAGGTGGAGCCGGAATAATTTGGGCGCTGGCTGAAAATACGGCGGCTGTGCAAACTAAGCCGCATACACCTTTGAGGATTTTATGTTTAATTGATTTCATCATACTCATTAATGGTTAAAGTTAAAAATTCGCGTTAGTCCATCTTATACCCAAACTACCCCGAGATGCGAGCGTCGTTGGAATTAAAAACAACTTAGACAAGGCATTGATTGTCAATAATAGTCACTCTATTGTTCAAATCAATAACGCAGTATAAATCGTTTTTAAACCACGCTTCAGGGCGTTTCACTGAGACTGATTTTCTGTGTTGTTATTTTTTAAAAGGGATTGCCATTTAAAAAATAACACCTAGATTTTAAGCCCCAATACAACGCTGAATCCTACATTTTGGCGTGGTTTAGGTATTTGTCTTACTGAGTGTAAAGCAAGAACGCGTTTTGAAATTGGTTTTGTTTTAATTTTTTTAATACGTCTTGTGCATGCTGGGCATCTTTAATCGGGCCCAAATGCAAACGATATATGTTGTCTGCTTTTACTATATTAGTAGGTACTTGATACTGCAGGCGTAATGTAGAAGCTAATGCTTCAATATTGCTAAGCGTACTACCCGCAGCTACCTGTATATATGTTTTACGTGCAGGAATGCTGTCGAGCGTAATCGCCTCTAGCTTAACCTTGGCTGTACCGTGAGTGTAATAGCCTAATTTATAAGCAGCAGCATACGAAAGATCTATTATTCTGTCATCATGAAACGGCCCACGGTCGTTTACACGTACAATCACCGATTTATTGTTGGCAGTATTAGTAACGCGTACAAAGCTTGGCAGGGGTAAGGTTTTATGGGCCGCGCTCATGGCAAACATATCGTAAATTTCACCGTTTGAGGTATGGTAACCATGAAACTTACGGCCGTACCACGAAGCGATCCCTTCTTCTGTATACCCTTTTTCATCAAGCATTGGCGTATAACGTTTGCCTAACACCTCGTACGGGCGACTTGCACTGGCACTTTTTTTAACATCCACCACAACGGCATCTTGCATTTCAAGTGCGGTTGGCTCGCGTAAAGGTGCGGCGTCGTGCTCCATATGATAACGACTATTAGAGCCGCTACTACATGCACTTAACATAAATATTAAGGCTGAAATAAATAACAGCTGGGTAGGCTTATTCATTATTTTAAAAGCATCCTTTTATCTGTCGCAATTGACATAATAATGCCAAATCCGGCCATTAACGTCACCATAGAGGTGCCGCCATAACTAATAAGGGGTAAAGGTACACCTACAACAGGCAACAAGCCCGATACCATGCCTATATTTACAAAAATATAAACAAAAAAGGTGAGGGTAAGGGCGCCGGCCAATAATTTACCAAACGCATCTTGCGCGTTTACCGCAATGTATAAACCACGGCCGATAATAAATAAGTACAGGCTTAATAAAACACACACACCAAATAAGCCAAACTCCTCACTTAATACCGAAAATATAAAGTCGGTATGGCGCTCTGGTAAAAATTCGAGTTGTGATTGCGTGCCTTGCAACCAGCCTTTACCTTCTATACCACCAGAACCGATGGCTATTTTGGATTGAATAATATGATACCCCGAGCCAAGCGGATCGCTCTCTGGGTCTAAAAACGTTAATACGCGCTGCTTTTGGTAGTCGTGCATACCGTAGTGCCAAAATGGCCATGCAGCCAGTGCGACAACCGAGCTTAAAAAGCCAATTAAACGCCAGCTTAAACCCGATAAAAACAACACAAATATTCCTGAGCTGGCAATCAAAATTGAGGTGCCTAAGTCGGGCTGTTCTTTAATTAATAAGGTAGGCAGCATCACGATGACAAAGCCAATAATTAGGTGTAATGGGCGTGGCGGAAGTTGGTTTCGGCCAATATACCAAGCCACCATCATAGGGACCGCCAGCTTCATAAGTTCTGAGGGCTGAAAGCGAGTAATACCTAAATTTAACCAGCGCTGAGCGCCTTTTGAGCTCACGCCAAAGAGCAATACGCCCACCAACATGAGTAACCCAACACAGTAAAGGGGGATCACTAAGCGTTTAAGTGTCGCGGGGGAGAACTGTGCAAGCACTATCATGCCTATAATAGCGCCGCCCATACGGGTGATATGGCGGATCATCATGGCCGAGTCTTGGCCGCTTGCGCTATATACTATGGTGATACTGCCTGCCATCATAAGTAATAAGGCAATTAGTAACGGTAAGTCTAAATGCATGCGCATCCATATCGAGCGCTGGGTGTTTAATACGGTCATTGCGCTGTATTCCTAGCAACTTCTATTGGGTTTGCTGCAAAATAGTAATCCATTAGCTCACGTGCAATAGGGGCACCCACAGAGCTGCCGCCACCGGTGTTTTCTACCACAATTGAAACCACAATTTTAGGGTCGTCATACGGAGCAAAACCAATATAAATCGCGTTATCGCGTTGGCGCTCCTTTAGTGATTTTGCATCGTAACGCTCACCTTGGGCAATACTCACTACTTGCGCTGTGCCTGTTTTACCCGCAGGGTCATAATTAGCGCCTTTAAAAGCACGGTGGGCCGTTCCTGTTACTTTTTTTACGGTATTGTGCATGGCATCGAGCGCGATACGCCAGTTATCAGGGTTATTAAGTACCACTGGCGGTTTTTCTTCGTTATTAATTTGCGTCACTTGGTCTTCTTTTTTAGCCACTTGTGCTAAATGCGGCGGATGGTTTATGCCTTTATTAACCAATATGTTAGTCGCGTTAGCAATTTGAATAGGGGTGGCAGTCCAATACCCTTGGCCAATCCCCACTGAAATAGTATCGCCACGCCACCACGACTCTTTAAAGCGGCCTTCTTTCCACTCTTTTGAGGGCAATATGGCTGTGGTTTCTTCGTGTATGTCTATTCCCGATAAGTCACCAAAGCCAAAGCGCGCCATAAAATTACTAATTTTTGTTATGCCTAAGCGGTATGCCGCATCGTAAAAGTAAGTATCGCACGACTCTTCAATCGCTTTGTAAACATCTACATGGCCGTGGCCCCAACGTTTCCAATCGCGCCATTTATGTTCAACATTCGGTATTTGAAAAAAACCAGGATCCCACACAGAGGTGCTTTCACTGACAATGTTTTCTTCAAGTGCCAGTATGGCCATATGCGGTTTTACTGTGGAAGCTGGCGCATAGCGCCCTTGAGTAGCACGATTAATAAGAGGGCGGTCGGGGTTTAGCAGTGCTTTATAATCTTTACTGCTAATACCATGGACAAATAAATTAGGGTCGTAACTTGGGTTTGAATAAAGTGCTAATACGCCGCCATCTTTGGCATCCATTACTACAACCGCGCCGCGCATATCTTTAAGCGCATGTTGGGCTATTTGTTGTAAACCTATATCTAAGGTAAGCACTAAATCACTGCCCGGCTGCGGGGGGGTCATACTTAATGTGCGAATAACACGGCCGCGGTTATTTACTTCAACGCGTTGAGAGCCGACTTGGCCATGCAAAAGCTGCTCGTAATATTTTTCTATGCCAAGCTTACCAATATCGTGCGTAGCGCGGTAATTTGTGGCTTGGTCTTCTTGTTCTAACTTATTAAGTTCTTTGCGGTTTAGTTTTGCAACGTAGCCTAATGCATGGGTTAGCGTATCGCCATATGGGTAAAAGCGTGCAAGGCGCGCTTCAATGCTAAAGCCCGGAAATTTATGCTGATTAACCGCAAATTGAGCCACTTCGGTTTCATCTAAGCGGGCTTTTAGTACTTGCGACTTAAAACGACGCGTATGCTTTATGTCATCAATAAAGTCTTTTTTTTGCTGCTCGGTAATCGTAATTATTTTGCTAACTTGCTCAAGCGATTTAGCTAAATCGTCGACCTCTTCAGGAATAACCTCGAGGTTATAAACGGGTTTGTTTTCAGCAAGCAGTACACCGTTGCGGTCGTAAATGAGGCCACGGTTTGGCGCAATAGGAATGACTTTAATACGGTTATCGTTAGAGCGGGTTTGATAGTCGGTGTGTTCTTCTACCTGAATGGTATAAAGATTAGAAAGCAAAATTGCCACTAAGCCTAAAACAAAAATAAAACCCACAAATGCGCGCCGTGCAAATAAGTTTGCCTCAGCGGAATGGTCGCGTATTGTGGGTCTTTGCTTAATCATAACAAGGCGTTACTCGCGATGATAAGGATGGTTGTTATTTAAGCTCCAGCCTCGGTATAGGCTTTCGGCAACAATAATACGCACTAAAGGGTGCGGTAACGTTAAGTTAGATAACGACCATTTTTGCTCAGAGGCGGCAATGCACTCAGGGGCTAACCCTTCAGGGCCGCCAATAAGCAAACTAACGTCGCGGCCATCGAGCTGCCACTTTTCCATATTTTTAGCAAGCTGGTGAGTATCAAGTGGTTTACCTGTTACCTCTAGGGTAACAATGCGATTGCCTTTTGGAATAGCGGCTAAGGTTTTTTCACCTTCGGTGTGCAAAATGCGTTTAATATCGGCATTTTTACCGCGTTTACCGGCCGGGATTTCTATTAACTCAAGCGCCATATCTTTAGGAAAACGGCGTTGGTACTCTGCAAATCCGGTTTCTACCCACGCTGGCATTTTTGTGCCAACGGCAATCATTTGTATTTTCACGTAATACTTCCAAGCTCAATTAAAAAATAGTGGCGCTTAGCCCCACAGTTTTTCTAGATCGTAATAGCTACGTGCGTGATCTTGCATCACGTGTACAACTACATCACCTAAATCTACCAGTACCCATTCGCCTTCGTCTTGACCTTCGTAACCTAAAGGTTCTTCGCCAGCGTGGCGAGCTTCTTTTGCTACGTTATCGGCAATTGATTGCACATGACGCTTAGAAGTACCCGTACACACAACCATGTAATCGGTAATGTCTGAGCTGTCACGTACGTCTAGTTGTACCACGTCGCGTGCTTTCATATCGTCAATTTTGTCTAGTGCAAAGGCAAGTAGTTGTTTCGAATCCAAGGTATTGTCTCAATTTTAAATTTAATAGCGTGCATTTTAACATGCTAGGGGGTTTTAATCATCACTTTGATAAAGCTGGTGTTGCTTAATGTAGTGACTGACAGGTTCGGGTAATAGTTCATTATTTTTATTGGTTTTTTTTAATTGCTCTCGAATAGCGCTTGAGGCAGCATCAAGGGTTTCACCAGGTAAAAAATAAAGCTTACCAAAGTTGTGTGTGGCAAGTTGCTGTAGCGCTTCAGTGTGGGCATTACTAATATAGCTTTTAAGCGCCTTATTTGGGTTACATGTTTGCCCCGGGCGATGATAAACCACTATATGGCATAGCTGTGTAATTGCTTGCCATTCATACCATTTGTCGAGGTTATTAAATGAGTCCATGCCCATTAAAAAAAGAATTGGCGTATCTGGGTGCTCAGCTCTTAGTTCTTGTAAACTCAACAATGAGTAAGAAGGCCCAGTACGATTAAGCTCTCTTAAATCAAGTGCAAAATGAGGGTAAGGGGCAATAGCGGCATTGAGCATATTAATACGGTGCGCTGTACTTATACCTGGCGCAGCTTTGTGCGCGGGAAGTGCACAGGGCATAAAGTACAACGTGGATAAGTTAAATGTATTTACACACTGCGAGGCCATATTTAGGTGACCTAAATGCACAGGGTCGAAGGTGCCGCCAAAAATTGCAATCATGTTAAAAATCTTTAGTTAAGTGCGTGGCAAGGCATTGGAATATCAAGCGGCTGGCAAAACTTAATACAAATATGCGCAAGCGCTTGGTAAGGCGCAATTAAGTTACCTTGTTTGTAGCTTGAATCAAACAGTGCAAGCTCACTGCTTATTTGCTCAAGTGTATTAATATTTAAGCGGTTAATTGCATTTTGCACTGGGCCTTGCTGGTTTTTCCAAATACCATTTTTTTTAAATAACTGTGCGATAGGCTCGCCATTTAAAAGCCCTTGCTGAATAGTGAGCAAACTGGTGAGTTCTTTATTTATAGCCCATAAAATACTCACCACTTCGGTGTTATCGCTGGCCAGTTTATTAAGTACCTTAATTGCTTGCTTGGCGTGGCCATTTAATAGGGCATCACTTAAGTCAAAAATATCAAACTTGGCTTGATTTAATAGCCCTTGCATCACAAGTTGCTGGGTTATTAAGGCATTACCATGCAGTAGCGAGAGCTTTTCGAGCTCCTGAAAACACGCTAACAAATTACCTTCGGTAGCGTTAATTAAGCTCAGTTTTGCTTCGTTTTGCATATTCAGAGAAAGGCGCGCTACTTGTTCATCTAACCAGCGTTTTAAATGATTCCCTGCAAGCGGGTAGCATGGTACAAATACACCGTGTTTATCGAGCGCTTTAAACCAGGCGCCACGTTGTACGTCTTGGCTGGCTTTAGCCCCTTTTACAATTAAAATGGTATCAGGGTTAATTAACTCGACTATTTTTTTAAAGGTATTACTACCTGGGGTGCCAGGTTTTTGTTGGTTTAAATCAAGCTCAATTATAGTGCGCGCACTAAACAAAGACATGCTTTGATATTGAGCTATAATTTCTTGCCAATCAAACCCTTGCATTAGGGTAAATTTAATTACCTCATCAAAGCCTTGGGCTTTTGCCGTGTCGCGTATTTGCTGCACACATTGCGCTTCTTGAAACGGTTCTTCACCAAACACTAAATAAAAGGGTTTTAAACCTTTATTTAATTCACTCGGTAACTGATTAGCATAACAGCGCATTATAGTTGCGACAGCTCTCTAACAATACGACTACTGGCTTGCTTACGAATTTCGCTAATAAGCAGCTCAAGCTCTTTTGCTTTTGCAAGTGCGTGATCGGGGTCGTCTTGGTAGTTACGATAAAGCTCAAAGCGTTTTTCTATGGCTTTTTCGCCTGGGCGTTTAACAACATAGCTTACCCCGTAGGCAAGCTCGTATTCAGCCACCTGACCATTTTGAAACAACGACAAGGTTTGGCGCTCAATACTTTCTTTGCGTAAGTAAAGCTGGGCAACATTTTTAGCCGAAGGCGTCAGTTCTACGTTACTGGCTTTAAGCTCTTTTTTAAGGTTTAAAAATAACGATGATTTTTCATCATCACCTTTAAGTGTAAGCGTTTTAAGGTTATCAGGCAGGCTAGAGGCTTTCTTTAAATGAAAGCCACAGCTAGATAACACAAAACACATTAGCACTAAGGCTAATGTGTTTTTAAGGGTGTTAAAGCTAACCATTTAGTTAGCTACCACGTTAAGTAGTTTACCCGGTACGTAAATAATTTTACGAATGGTTGCGCCATCAGTAAATTTAGTTACGTTAGACTCTGCAAACGCAAGTGCTTCTACCTGCTCTTGTGTTGCATCGGCGGTTACAGTTAGCTTAGCGCGTAGTTTGCCGTTTACTTGTACGATGATTAATTTTTCATCTTCAACAAGGGCAGACTCGTCTACTTTAGGCCATGCTGCATCTAAAATGTCACCCTCTTTACCAAGCTCTTGCCATAACTGGTGCGATAAATGCGGCGTAATTGGCGCAAGCATAATAAGTAGGGCTTCTAATGCTTCGTTAGCAATAGCAACATCTTGCGTATCGTTTAACGGCGCTTTTAATAACTTATTAGAGAGCTCCATAATGGCAGCAATTGCAGTGTTAAACGTTTGACGACGCTCAATATCATCGCTCACTTTTGCAATGGCTTTGTGTAGCTCACGACGCAGTACTTTTTGTGGGTTACTAAGCGCTGATTTATCAAGTGCTTGGTAGCCAACTGTTTTCACATCTACTGCGTATTTCCAAATACGTTTTAAGAAGCGGTGCGCGCCTTCAACGCCTGAGTCTGACCATTCAAGCGTTTGCTCTGGTGGTGCGGTAAACATCATAAATAAACGCACAGTATCTGCACCGTATTGGGCAATTACTTCTTGTGGGTCTATACCGTTGTTTTTAGACTTAGACATTTTGCTCATGCCCGATGAGAACACAGGTTCACCATCTTCTTTGTGCCATGCTTTAGTTACGCGGCCTTTTTCGTCAGTTTCGGTATTTACATCGCTTGGCGAAATCCATACGTCACCGCCTTTTTCATCTTTACGGTAGAACGTTTCGGCAAGTACCATGCCCTGACAAAGTAAGCGATCGAATGGCTCGTCTGAATTTACTAAACCAAAATCACGTAATAACTTATGGAAAAAACGCGAATACAATAAGTGTAAAATAGCGTGCTCAATACCACCTATGTATTGGTTCACTGGTAACCAATAGTTAGCTGCTGCTGGGTCTAGCATGCCTGCGTCGTGACGCGGGCTACAGTAACGTGCGTAGTACCAAGACGACTCCATAAAGGTGTCAAAGGTATCTGTTTCATGTGTTGCTGGTACGCCGTTTACCGTTGCTTTTGCCCATTCTGGGTCTGCTTTGATTGGCGAAGTAACGCCATTCATAACTACATCTTCTGGTAAACGTACTGGCAGCATTTCTTCGGTGGCGGCTAATTCGTTACCGTTTTCGTCGCTCAGCATTGGGATTGGTGAACCCCAGTAACGCTGGCGGCTAACACCCCAATCACGTAAGCGGAAGTTAACTTTACGCTCACCCACACCCAGTGCTTCTAGTTTGTCGGCAATAGCGTTAAATGCGCCTTCAAAATCAAGGCCATCAAATTCGCCAGAATTAACTAACACGCCTTTTTCAGTGAATGCTTCTTCTTTTAAATTTACTTCAAGCTCTGAGCCTTCAACTGGTGCAATTACTTGTTTTATGTCTAGGCCGTATGCTGTGGCAAATTCATAGTCGCGTTGGTCGTGAGCAGGTACTGCCATCACCGCGCCTGAGCCGTAATGCATTAATACAAAGTTAGCAACCCAAATTGGAACTTGCTCGCCCGTTAATGGGTGAGTCGCGTAAAAGCCTGTTGCAATGCCTTTTTTCTCCATTGTTGCCATGTCTGCTTCGGCAACTTTGGTGTTTTTGCATTCTTCAACAAACATTGCAATTGCATCGCTGTTTTTAGCGGCTTCTTGCGCAATAGGGTGGCCACCGGCAACGGCTAGATAAGTTACACCCATAAATGTATCTGGACGTGTAGTGTATACGCTAAACTTTTCGTTGTTGTCGGTACGCGTAAACTCAATGTCTAACCCTTCAGAGCGACCAATCCAGTTGCGCTGCATGGTTTTAACTTGCTCAGGCCAGTCTTCTAACTTGTCTAAGTCGTCTAAAAGCTCTTGTGCGTAGTCAGTAATTTTAATAAACCACTGTGGAATTTCTTTTTGCTCAACCACTGCACCAGAGCGCCATCCGCGGCCATCTATAACTTGTTCGTTGGCAAGTACAGTTTGATCAACTGGATCCCAGTTAACCGTTGACATTTTTTTGTACACTAAGCCTTTTTCGTACAGCTTAGTGAAAAACCATTGTTCCCATTTGTAGTACTCTGGGTGACACGTGGCTATTTCACGATCCCAGTCGTAACCAAAGCCTAATTGCTTAAGTTGGTTACGCATGTAATCAATGTTTTCGTATGTCCACTTAGCTGGCGCTGTTTTGTTTTTGATAGCGGCGTTTTCTGCAGGTAAACCAAACGCATCCCAACCCATTGGTTGCATTACGTTTTTGCCTTGCAGGCGCTGGAAACGAGAAACAACATCACCAATGGTGTAATTACGCACATGACCCATATGCAGTCGGCCACTTGGGTATGGGAACATAGAAAGACAGTAATACTTTTCTTTGCTCTCATCTTCGGTGACTTTAAATACCTGGTTTTCTTCCCAGTAACTTTGGACTTTTGACTCTATGTCTTGCGGGTTATATTGCTCTTGCATCTATGATTCCAGACTTCTTGCAAACTAATAAAAAATTGCCGATAGGATACCCCAAATAAAAGCCTAATCACAGCGTATAAGCACGGTTTTGTTAAAATCTCACTTTCAGTGCAGGTTAACCTATACTTATCTATGTTAAAGGCCAACACGCCCTTGATTTTGATGGAGTATAAAATGGCAGATTATAAAACATGGCTTAGCGATTTAACTAATTGGTTAAAAGATGTAAAAGATCACGAAGTAAAAGATGCAATGACCCGATTTGTTGAATCTGAGCAAGCACTTAAAGACCTAGGCAAAGAAAAATACGGACTCTATAAAAGTTATTTGCAGCGCGACATAGAACACGTTCAAGAAAACGAATCGCACTATAATTCGCTTGCATGGCAAGAGCTTAAAGAGTCGTTATGGTATGAGCTTTCACACATAGAGGACAAAACCCAGCTTGAATGGCAGTCTCTTAGTCAAGATTTTAAGCACAATGGGATGTATCACGCAGGCGAATGGATAGCCATGGGCACATTAGTATGTAAGAATTGCACCCATAGTTTTGATATTTATCACGCTACACAAATTACACCGTGCATTGAATGTGATGGTATTTATTTTAGCCGTAAGGCATTACAACCCTAAATATATGTATTAAGTGGCTTGTAGGCCACTTAATACGCCCAAAGCCAGCGAGTATGTTGGTACAAAAAGAAGTTAGAATGACGAAAAAACTGCTGCCATTATCTGTTTCACAGCTCGCACCGAGCATTTCTACTAATCACGTTAGCACGTGTATGAGCAATCCATACCCAGAGCAACTTACCTTTATAGGCCAACAACGTGCCCAAAGTGCGCTCGACTTTTCACTTGGGATGGAGCTGCCAGGCTACAATGTTTATGTAATGGGTGAGGCCGCGCATGGCCGATTTACACTCGTAAAAGACAAACTTAAACAACACGCAAAAGATCGCCCCACACCTAATGAGTGGTTGTATGTTAATAATTACGACGACCACCGTGAGCCAATTGCGCTATTTATGCAAGCAGGGCAAAGCAAGCAATTAAGTGACGACATAGACTCATTTTTAGATGAAGTACTCGACACCTTTCCGGCAGCGTTTGATAACCCAGCTTATCAACGCAAAAAAAAGTCAATCGAGAGCGAATTTAACGACGCTTACGACAGCGCTATTACCGCAGTAGAAGAAATGGCGCTTGAGCAAAGCGTAGCGCTAATAGAAGAGAAAAACGCCGTAGGTTTTGCGCCTTTAGTTGAAGGCAGGCAGTTAAGCGATAACGAATTTGCCGCCTTAGATGAAGAGCTTCGTGATGAGTTTTTTGAAAAAATAGAAAAACTAGAAGATGCCTTAATTGAAGCGCTGATTGAGCTACCTCGCTGGAAACGCGAATCAAAAGAAAAACAGCGTAATCTAAAAAAGGCCACAGCCGAGCAAGCTACAAAGCCGCTATTAAAAGACTTAGAGCATAAATACGCTGCACATATTGGAGTGCTGCGCTACTTAAAAGACATTCGCGTAGAAATAATCGACGCAGTACTTGAGTGGCTAGACGATGAAGATGAAAGCGAAGAAAGCAAAGAAGACTTTGACCGTAAAGGCATGCTTACCGACTTTTTTGCGCCTAACATTTTAGTTGAATTTAAAGAAGACGATGCCGCACCTGTGGTGTATGAGCCAAACCCAACCTTTGGCAATATATTTGGCAAAATTGAGTATTCAACATCGCAAGGCTCGCTTATAACTAGTTATCGCTCTATACAGCCTGGTGCATTGCACCGTGCAAATGGCGGTTACTTAATTATGGATGCCGAAAAAGTGATGGCCAACCCGCAAGTGTGGGATGGTTTAAAGCTTTCGCTTAAAACGCACCAAATTAAAAACGACCTACCGTATCAAGACAGCTCTGTAGGCAGCAGTTTTACGCTGCGCCCGCAATTAATTCCTCTTGATGTAAAAATTATTTTATTAGGCTCGCGCGATTTGTATTACACCATAGGTGAGTACGATGAAGAGTTTGCAGAGCTGTTTAGAGTACTTGCCGACTTTGATTACTATTTACCAAGTAGCGATAAGCTTCAGTACCAATTTATTACTAAAGTAAGTGAGTACTGCCAGCAAACGTTAAAGTGCACAACCACAGAGGCCGCCATGGTGCGGTTACTTAAATTTAGCTACCGCCAAGCAGAGCACCATAATAAATTATCGGCGCGCTTTGCCGATGTGCTTGAGCTGGTGGCTGAGGCCAGCTTTTACGCCAAGCAAGATAAGCAAACACTGATTGATGCGCATCATATTGATGAAGCCATTGAAGGTAAGCAGTACCGCACCGGCCAAATAAGCGAAAACATGCTAAGCGATATTAAAGAAGGTCACACGCTTATTGCCACACAAGGCCAAGCCATTGGTAAAGTAAACGGCTTAACAGTGCTGCACATTGGCGATACGTCGTTTGGTACACCCGCACGTATTACCGCCACCGTATATGCCGGCGCCGATGGTGTAATAGATGTTGAGCGTGAAGCCGAGCTAGGTAAAGCAATTCACTCAAAAGGTGTAATGCTACTTACCGGTTATTTAGGCAACAAATACGCCCAGCACTTTAGCTTAACGCTAAGTGCTAACATAGCCATAGAACAAAGCTACGGGTATATAGATGGCGATAGCGCCTCACTTGCTGAGTTGTGTGCGCTTATATCGGCTATTACTAGTTTGCCTATTAGCCAGTCTATTGCCCTTACTGGCTCTATTAACCAACACGGTGATGTGCAAGCCATTGGCGGTGTAAACGAAAAAATAGAAGGCTTTTTTAAGCTGTGTAAAATGCGCGGCTTAACAGGCGAGCAAGGCGTTATTATTCCAAAATCTAACCAAGTTAACTTAGTACTTGATGATGAAATACTTGAAGCGGTTGAGCGCGGTAAATTTAATATTTACGCAGTAGAAACTGTAGACCAAGCACTTAACTTATTAATGGATATTGATGCAGGCGATATTATTGACGGCGAATACCCAGAGGATTCTGTTAACGTTATTGCTTTAGCACGCTTAAAAGATATAGCCGACATAGTTAATGGCGATAGCGAAGAAGATAAAGAAGCCGAAGAAGATGAGGAAAAACACTAAATGATCAATATAATTTTAGCGGTGATCATCGCTATATTTTGTTTTTTAATTTTTCAAAATAGTAAAAAAGCAAAGCAACAAGCTGGCATTAACGCGCAAATTGAAGCCGACTACCTTGTCGCTAACGCAAAAGTTGAGGGCGTAATAGAAACCGCCTCAGGCTTGCAGTACAAAGTGCTGCGCAAAGGTGAAAGCGAAAATACACCTAACCCTACTAGCAAAGTAAACGTGCATTACCACGGCACGTTAATAGATGGCACCGTATTTGACAGCTCAGTAGAGCGTAAAACGCCAATAAGCTTTGGTTTAAATCAGGTTATTAAAGGCTGGACTGAAGGCTTACAACTTATGAGCCCAGGCGATAAGTACATATTTTATGTACCGCACCAATTAGCCTATGGCGAAAAGCGAGTGGGCAGTATTCCACCTGCATCACTGCTTATTTTTGAAGTAGAGCTTTTGGCTATTGAGTCTTAATACACGCGTAAAAAAGTGTTAATAACTTTATAAAAAAACCCGTTAGCTAACGGGTTTTTTATTGCTTGTCTTTCAGTTATTTAATATTAATACCAATTCGCTTAATTAAGTATTATTGCGGTTTGGTATAACTTTAATTATTTGGCCACTGTTGCCATAGAAAGCTTATTAAGCACCACAGCTATTTTATTAAGTACTTCTTCGCAGCCTTTTATATTGTGGCGTTCTTGCAAATAAGTGGGGCTGTTGTAGGTAAGCCAAACTTGGCCATTGTTGTCTTGAGATATATGTACTTTTTGCGGTAAGTCTATCGCCACACTTTGGACACTGCATTAACGGTGTGCCTACCTTTGGATTACCAAAAATAATCACTTCACTTGGGGCCAATTCCATATCAACATTTTGAGCGTTTTTTTGATGATCTACCCGCGCAAAAATGGTTATCCCTTTGTTACTGGCTATTTTTTCAAAACGGTTAGCCGTTTCTTGAACAGAATAATTACTTTGAAAACGTACTAAGCTGTCATTCGCACTCGCCACGGCCGTGGCCGAGAGTAAAATAACCCCTAAAAATAGTCGGTTTAACATGGTTTGCTCCTCATAAAAAGGCTGATACCAATTCGCTTAATTAAGTGGTTTATTTTGATGCTAGAAAAACGTGTTTATAGCTAGGCAAAAAATTCGCTATTTAGTCGTTCTCGGCAATTGCTCCTGTATTGCGCTACCTTCTGCATCCATGCAGTCGTAAATGAGCATTTTTTAACGCAAGTAGCGACACGTTTAGCCCCACAAAATGATTAAGTATTAATGCGAATTGCTATTATAAAGCGTATGAAAAATACACACTATCTGAGTTCTTTATTTGGTTCAACACTGCGCAAAGGGAATATGTATAAAACGTGAGCATAAAAGCCTTTAAGTACCTATTTTAGTTGCGATTAATTCGAAAAATAAGGATGAATATGAAATTATTTGCATTGCATATAGTAATGATAGTCGTTATCATTCGCGGCGTTTTATACACCTCTTTTCAGGATCAACATGTTTAACCAAAAATACTTGGCGCTTAGTATTGCTGCGTCTTTTTCTGCTTTTTCTAATGTGGCATTTGCCGAGCAAAATAACGAAATTGAAACAATAGAAGTAACAGGTCGCGCTCAGCAGTTTTACCTAGAAACCGAAAGTAAAATTGGGACTAAAACGGATTTAGATCTTATTAAATTACCGCAATCTGCGCAGGTATTAACCGAGCAGCTTATTATTGACCAAGCCGCGCGCGATATTACCGATTTATACCGCTCAATAGCTGGGGTAAGTGAGTACAGTTATTCGGGTGTTACTTTTCGCGGATTTAGAGACGATGCCAATGTATTTTACGATGGCGTACGCGGCGACCCGTACTCGGGCTTTGGTGTACCCCAATTATTTAATGTAGCGCGTGTAGAAGTATTAAAAGGCCCAGCCTCTGCGTTATATGGTGGTGGTGAGCCAGGCGGTATGATCAACTACGTGACTAAAAAGCCAAGTTATACGCAAAGTAAAGAGCTAAAACTAACGCTTGGTAATTACAACACACATGGTGCCTCACTTGATATGACCGGCGGTTTAACCGACACCATGGCATACAGAGTAGGTGGTTATTACGAAGAGCAAGACAGCTTTCGTAATAATGCAGATTCAAAAAACAGTGAGTTTACCGCTGGTTTATTATTTGATTTAACCGATTCAACCACACTAACCACCACAGTTGATTACATCAAGCAAGACTTAGGCGGTAACCGTTTACGTGGTGTACCGGTAGATGACAATGGCAACTTTTTAGTTGACCCTAGTTACAACGCAAATGAAGCTTTTGACTACCAAGACATGGAAGCGTTAGTGCTGCAAGCCGAGCTAAAGCATTACTTTAATGATGATTTTTCTGTAAGTAGCACACTGCGTTACATGGATAACGAACGCGACCAAGCCTACCATGAGTCGCAAAGCTGGGTAGATCTAAACGGCGATGGTGAAGCTAACATTGATGATGAAGCCATTAAACGCGAATACCGAAAGCAATACCGCGCCAACGAAGAAACAAGCTTAACCACCGACTTTGTTTATAGCTTTGAGCAGGGCCAATTAGCACACCAAGTATTATTTGGTGGCGACTACCACATAGTCGATACCGAGTACGATTACTTACGCGCCCGTTATGAAGCGGACGGCGTGGCTAACTTAAACATATTTGACTTAAATTACGGCGAAACCGACCCAAGTACTTATAACCTTACCGACATGAACCGCGATGGTGTTGAAACCGACCGTTTTGGACTATACGTACAAGATGTTGTAAGCATTAACGAGCAATGGACCGTGATTGCCGGCCTGCGTTACGATTATTTTAAAGAGCTAAATAAAGAAACCGGTTACAGTTACTCAGATAACGATGTAACACCGCGTGTGGCCGTTACATATCAACCTGTTGAAAATACCTCGTTATACATAAACTACTCAGAAAGCTTTAACCCAGCTTCGTCGGGTGACCAAGAAGATGTAGAAGGCGAGGGCAACTTAACGCCAGAAACCGGTAAACAAACCGAAATTGGTATGAAAAACCAATGGCTAGATGGCAAAATTATGAGCACCTTTGCTATTTACCAAATTAATAAAGAAAACGTAGTAATGAGTAATCCCGACGACACGGGCGCAGGTGACGGCATTGCAGCACTTTTAAATATTGGTGAGGTAGAAAGCCGCGGATTTGAAACAACGCTGGTAGGCGATTTAACCGAGCACTGGACGCTAACAGCTAACTACGCCTACAACGATACACTAGTTGTTGAAGGTGTAACGGGCGATACTATTTCAAGCACCTACGGTGATGGCTCTCGCTTTGCTAATGCCCCGCGCCACCAAGCTGGTTTATGGTCGCGTTTTGCGCTTGATAGCATCGACTCGTCTATAGCATTTGGCGCAAATTACGTAAGCGAGCAAATAAGCCAAGATGGCCAAAAAGTTAAACCCTTTACTGTATTTGATATGAGCTGGACTACTCGCTTTGACGATGTTTTATTAAGCGTAAATATTAATAATATATTTGATAAAGAATACGCAGTAAGTGGCTTTAGTGAGCGTAACGGTCACTTTCCGGGCAGCCCACGAGAAATAGTAGGCCAAGTAACCTATAAATTTTAAAGCAATTTAAGCGCGAGCTTATCTCGCGCTTAATTTTTATCGCTATTAAAATTAGCGGCTTCTTGCGCTGTGTTAATAGCTGTAATAGGGAAGGGGATCACAATACCTTCTTGGTTATAGCGTTTATGTAGCGCTTTAATAAAAGCAGATTTAACCCAAAACCGATTAAAGTACTCTTTTGCACGCAGCATTACGGTAAAATTAATGCTTGAGTTATCAAAGGTGTGATACACCACAAAGGTATTGTAATCATCAACCCCCCATTCATGGTCAATCAGTACTTGGCGCGCAACTTCTAGCGTTACTTGCTCTACAAATTCTAGATCTGAGCTGTAGTGAACGCTTACATCAACAGGTACGCTCAGTTCTTTTTCGGGATAAAAGTAATTAATAATACGCGATTTAGAAAGCTGACTATTAGGAATAATAATCATATTATTTGGCAGCATTTTAACCCACGTAGAGCGCCAACCAATTTTCTCTACAAAGCCTTGCTCCTTTGACTCAAGCTCAATAAAATCCCCCACCCGTATGGGTTTATCTATAACAAGTTGTACGCCCGAAAAAAAGTTTTCAAGGGTGGGCTGCAGGGCAAGTGCCACCGCTAATGACGTAATACCTAACGAGGCAATTATAGGTGTAATAGAAATACCCAAGGTGCCTAACAGCACTAAAGCCCCGACCGATAAAACGCTTACCCTAATAATGCCTTTAATAATACTTTGCGAATTAAAAATTACCGCCGACTCTTTGCTGTAGTAATTAATGGTGCCCACAAAAAAGCGGTCAAAAAATAAAATAATAGCCACTAAGCCCAAAATAATATTAATGGTCGAAAACGAAATATAGCTCGCAACCGGCTCGCCTTGTATTAACAACCCTTGCTCTATAATGGTGAGTAGCACAATAATTGTGCAAAGGGTAAGCGGTTTAGAGATAGAGGCGATAAGTAAGCTATCGAATATAAATTTAGTATGAGAGGTCCACTTTTTAAGCCAGTACATTATAAAAAAGCGGATGCAAAACAAAGCTATAGTTATAGAAACTAAACAAATAGCAATAACTACCCAAGGTTGCTCTGTTAGGTTGTAAAAAGTAGTAGCAGACATTACTTACCTCTCTTTTATAAACTTAAAAGAGTAAGCAGCAAGTTATGTACCTATATGAATAGTTAGCCAAGGCAAGGAAAGAGGGGCTATTTAAATAGGGTTAGACTGGCAAGCTAATACCTGCCAGTTTTAATGAAGGACTAAGGCCGTATATCTTCCGAGGTTAAATTTATACTTTTTTAGCTAACCACATACCGCCAAGTACGGCTGCAAAAAATAACCAAAATTCCATTTTAAGTGAAGTAAGTTGCACAAGGCCAGGGCCTGGGCATATGCCGCTTAATCCCCAGCCTAAACCAAACAGTACAGAGCCAGTGATTAGCCGAGGGCTAATGTTTTTAACATCACTTAAAGTAAACGTTTCACCAAGCAGTGGTTTATCTTTTTTGGCAACCCAAAACCACGCCAGCATCATTATTCCCATAGCCACAGCCATTACAATAATTAAACTGCCATCCCATTGGTTTTGAAAATTTAAAAAGTTAAGTACTTTGTCGGGGTTTGTCATACCACTAATGATAAGCCCTAAACCAAATATAAATCCTAAAATAACATGAATTACTGCTGTCATTTTTTTACCCTACTAGGTTTGCTGTTATTATAGCCACGGCCATAAATGTACATGTTGAAACCCACGAACGGGTAGAAAAACGCGACATGCCACATACGCCATGGCCACTTGTACAGCCATTAGCTAATGAGGTGCCCATACCGACAAGTAGCCCAGCTATCACTATAAGCACAGGCGATAAGCTCAGCTCACCTTCTAATAAAGACGGAGCAAATATACGCACCACAATACCGGCTAATAATAGCCCTACAATAAAGTATAATTTCCAACGCGACTCAGCCGTTTGCTTATTAAAAACATATTTAACAATGCCTGATATACCGGCTATTTTTCCGTATAAAACCAGTAATAGTGCGCACGCTATTCCTATTAAAGCACCCCCTATAGCTGCCGCTATTGGCGTAAACTCTGTAACCATTTTATATTCCCCAAACAACCGACACACCTAGGCCTGATTGCTCCATTTCAATTGATATTTGTTGGTTTGGCGCTAAGTAGTTAGCACCCGATACTTTTTTAGCTGGCGAGTAAAAAGCCATTGCATTTAATTGTACCGTGTTACTAATAGAATGGCTAAAACCCGTAGTAAAATGCCATTCTTGCACACCTGACGCTAAAATATTAAGTAAAACGTGTGATGAAGGAATAGGTTGCTCTGTATACGAAATACCAAAGCGAATTTTTTGTTTTGCTGTACGCTGCCACTGATAGCCAAGTTTATAAATGGTCATATCGTCCCAACCAAAACCTGCGCCCGCATCACCACCCAGTGGAGCCGACATTAAATTATCAATCGGGTTAGCAATGCTGTTTACTTCACTGTAATTTATTTTTTGCCAATCAAATACAAGCTGGTTGTTTGGCGTAATTTTATAAGCTGCGCCAATTTGAAGCGAACTAGGTAAATCAAATCCACCTTGCTCTGCAAACAAACCTTTATAGCTATTAAACTCTTGCATAGATACTGATGAGCGGTAACTTGCCCCCCAGCTTAATGACGAGTTTATATCTTGGCTAATACCTAATTGAATACCTAAGCCTGTGCTGGTGTCGGTGCCATTATTTGTAAGGGCTTGGGCGATTGCGAAAAAGGTGCAAAGTTTCCAAGGCCTGTAGCTTTAAACTGCTGCACTGCATAAATTGGTGATACACCAAGGCGTATTTGCTCGTTAAGTTTGTAGCTTATTGTTGGGCTAATAAACATTTGCTTTAAATCAACACCCGTAGTGCCAGCATAAAATGTGCCTTCAGGCTCTGAATCGGCGCTGTAGTCGGTGTTCATACCGCCATTACCATAAACTAATAAGCCAATACTTACTTTGTCATTAAGCTGGTGGCCAATAGCAAACTCAGGAATAGCAAATAAAGTGTTATCACTTTTTTGGGTTTTTGCTTGCAGGTAGAATGCGTCAGGGTAAAAGGTATCTACATCGGATGCTGAGTATTTTCGATCAGGCGAAAAAAGCTCTAAGCCCACAGATAATTGCGTGCCATTTGCTAAAAAGGTAGCAGGGTTATTAGCGCCAGACATTAACTCTTCAGATAGCGCAACACCCGCACCCGCCATGCCTTTGTGGGTCATGCCATAACCATGAGTAAAATACCCATTGGTAGCAAATGCGTTAAACGAACCTAAAGTAAGGGTTAGGGCCAAACCAGATACTAACTTATTTTTCATTTTGATAGACATACGTAGTGGGAAAACGCGGACAATAGCTAATTTTCTATATTCAAAAAAGGAATTTAAATCGATTACTTATAGTAAAAAGGAATACTGAACGCGAGGGGTAAGCCAATGTTTAGTGCAGTAATTATTAGATGGTTTAATACTGATATTAAATCAATCATTTACCTAAAAAACACAAAGCGGTGAAAAGGGTTCACCGCTTTCAGGACTAATTACATAGACTCAAGTGTTTTACCACGGGTTTCTGTAATGTATTTAGCCACAAAAAATATGCTAATAAGTGCCGATAAAGCATAAAAGCCGTACGCACCTGCAAGGCCAATTTTAGCCAGCATAATAGGGAAGGTCATGGTAATGGCAAAGTTAGCAATCCACTGCGCGCTTGCAGCAACAGCAAGCGCTGCACCGCGAATACGGTTATTAAACATTTCGCCTAATAACACCCACACAACGGGGCCCCAACTTAAACCAAAAAATACCACAAATAAGTTAGCCATAATAAGCGCAAACGTACCCATGTTATCGCTAAGTGCAAGCTTGCCTGCTTCATCAAGGCCTGCGCTGCCAAATATATAAGTAAGCGCGCTTAAGCTGATAAACATACCAATACTGCCTACTAATAGCAGTGGCTTACGGCCAATTTTGTCAACAAGGGCAATAGCAATAAAGGTCGATATAATATTAGTCGTGCCCGCTAATACATTTATAAATAACGATTGCGACTCGTCAAACCCAGCGGCTTGCCAAAGCTCAGAGCCGTAATAAAACACCACGTTTATACCTACAAATTGCTGAAACACACTCAGCGCAACACCCGCCCATACAATCGGGTGTACTTTTTTACTGCCATCAATAAATAAATCGCGAATACTTGGCTTTTTATCGCTACGTAAGGAGCTTTTAACATCGCTTATTTGCGCAGCAACGTTGTCGTTCGAAATTTTACTAAATACTGTTTTTGCATCGTCCACTTTACCTTGCGCCACTAAATAACGAGGCGACTCAGGGATAAACAACACACCCACTAAAAACAGTATTGCAGGCACAAGCTCAGCCCAAAACATCCAGCGCCAAGCGGCTATATCAAGCATTAAAATATTTTGCGCGCTGCCTGCTGCATCAGCAATTAAATAGTTACTTAAAAACGCAGCAAATAAACCCAATACAATAGCGAGTTGCTGTAATGTAGCTAAACGACCACGAAGGGCAGGTGGTGCAACCTCCGCAATATAAGCTGGTGCCAATACCGATGCCGCACCAATACCTAAGCCACCAAATAAGCGGTAAAAAATAAACTCGGCCGAGCTTTCGCTAATGCCTGAGCCAAACGCACTAATGGCAAAAATAATCGCGGTGATGATCATAATTGCACGGCGACCAAACTTATCAGCCAGCGGCCCCGCAGCAAGTGCACCTAAGGCACAGCCAAGTAATACAGACGCTACGTTAAAGCCCGTAGCTACACTGCTTGAATTAAACGCATTACCGAGTGCCGACACCGTGCCGTTAATAACACCCGAGTCAAAACCAAATAAAAAGCCACCAATAGCAGCCACTGCAGAAATAAAAATTACGTAAAAAAGAGAGCATGTGCCCAATGTGTGCGCCGAGCTATTACTGCTCGGCGAGAGAGGTGATGTCATAATTGTGTGTCCTGGTTTTTATTATTGTGTACTTTACTATATTGAGACGTGTGGTGCTGCGTATTTTAAACGAATTTTATCTGGGCTAACTCTTTCATAATCAATATTAAAATTATTGTTTAATACTTCTAGCAGTCCTTTAATATCGCCCGTTTTGAACATGCCAGCTACTTGTACTTTTTTGAGACGGTCATCCTCTGAAAGCTCGAAATCTATATTTGTATAGCGGCTGATTTCAGCCATTGCTTCAGCAAGTGATTCACCTCTAAATATTAAGCTACCTTTACGCCACGATAATCTAGCGGCTACATCCATAGGATCAACTTTTTCGGCCGCTTTAGCAATTTTGCCTTTGAAGCTTAAATCAAGTTTTTCTCCCTTTGACACCGAAGTTGAACTATTTGATAAATACTGACCTTGTTTATTAGTCCCTTGGGAAAGATTTGGTAACGGTTTGGTACTTTGCTCTGCAACAAGGACTTTGCCATCTGTCACAATCAGTTCTATTTGCTTTTGACCTACTTCTACATTAAATGCAGTACCAACAGCCTGAATAACTTTATCACCAGCGATAACACTTAAAGGGCGCATTTTATCGTGAGCTACGTCTATATGAATTTCGCCACGCAGTAAATTTATTACGCGAGCGTGTTGGGTATACCTCACTTGAACAAAGCTATTTGTGTTTAAGGTGATTTTACTTTTATCAGAAAGCAGTATGTCCTTACTTTCACCTACGTCGGTTTGAAAGTTAAGCTGTTTAGCAACCACAGCTGATTGATTAACCGGGTAAAAAAATGAAAAGTTAAACGCTTCTTGAAAAAAGCTAAGTGCAACAGCTAATAAAATAGATGCAGCTGTTGCACCTAACCACACAGGGAGGCGTTTTTGTTTTACTGGTGTTTGTGGAAACAGATCTGACAAGCGGCTGAGGTCGTCCATTTTGTCCCACAGCTGTGCTACTTCAAGTAACACCTCTACATTTTTATAAGATTGTGACAACCATTGCTTTAACGCTTGTTCTTCGAGCTTAGACAGTCCACGATCAAGTTTAGCCAGCCACTCACTTGCTTTATCAAGGCGCGCATCGTCGCTAGTGTTTCGTTCGTTTATATGATGAACATTACTCATTCCTCCCTCCTGCATTTAGCTGCGAAGAAGTATTTGGTTGCCCATAAACACTTTTTGTAGATTGACGCATAAATTGCGTACAACGTTTCATGCCTGTTGCTATATGTTTTTCCACGGTACTTTCACTAAGGTTTAATTGAGCAGCAATTTCTCGCTGCGAATAACCATACACTTTTTTTAATACAAACACTTTACGGCACTGCACAGGTAAAAGCCGTATGGCTTCACAAAAATTAGAAAATTCACTATCGGTGAGTGCTTTTTCGTACATTTCGTCTTGCTGGTGTTCCGATAAGAGTTGCTCTAACGCTTCCATGTTGTCGATCCCATCGACTAGGCGTATATTGGCTTGCTTTTGGTAATCGAGCGCTAAATTTCGCGCCGTTTTATAAATAAAAGATTTTGGTGAGCTTATGTTTTCAGTGTTTTTAATCTGACAAATTCGCACATAAGTTTCTTGCACTATATCTTCAATTTCATGTGGCGGCACTATACGTGCAACTACATTTGAGAGACTTTTGCGCGAGGCCAAATAGACCTTATAAAAAAGTGTGTCTTTCGTCATTTAGTGTGTGTCTCGTGTGTGTGTTTACGGCAATTATTGTTATTGTTTTGCCAATACAAACTAAGACGAATGGTAAGAAAAAATCCGCCATTAAATTTAAAAATAAATAAGTTTTTTTATTTTTAAATTTAATGTTCACTAACCGCAAAGGGCATAAAGCTTGTAATGTAAAGGCGAAGTGTACTACAGTTTTTGCCATTATAAATACCTTACTAAGTACTGGCTCTGTACTTTAGAAACTTTAACTTTTTAATTAATAAGTAAAAAATTGCAATGTGGACTGTATTTTTAATTGTTTAAAAATACAGTTAAAAGCGCAAACAATAAAAATAATAAAGGCATAAAAAAAATTAGCATGGCTAGTCAAAAAAATAATTTATTAAAAAAAAATAAAAAAAATTTATGGAGGAAAATAAAAAGTCACTCGTCTTTGTTCTGTGTATGGCCAAAAACTATACACAAGGAATATTTACATTTGCCGCTTTGTTTACCGCTTTATGCGCTGGTTTTTAGCTTACTCACCACCGAGGTAAAAGCGAGCGCTGTAAACGATAAAGCTGTGTTTAATATTCCAAGACAAAGGGCTGATTTATCGCTAATAAATTTTGCCGAGCAAGCCGATATTACTTTGCTTTTTCCGCTGGATAAAATTCAGCAGTTACAAACAAATACTATTGCTGGCGAGTATTCAATAATAAACGCATTACAGATTTTACTCGATGGCACAGGGTTGCAACCGCATGTTAGCGAAGATGGGCAAATATCTATTTTAATAGACCCAAGTTTCGAGAGAACTGACAACATGGCTAACTATAAAAAAAATGGCGTGTCCAGTGCTGTACTAGCTGTACTAAGCACAATGGCAACGCTCCCTGCAGTGGCAGAGACAGCAGCACAAGAACCAGAAATAATTGAAGTACGCGGGATCAGAGGCTCGCTTGGCCGAGCTATGGATGCCAAAAGAGAAGCGGGCGGCGTGGTCGACTCCATTTCAGCAGAAGATATTGGTAAATTTCCTGACACAAATTTAGCTGAGTCTTTACAGCGAATTACGGGGGTTTCAATAGACCGTTCAGGCGGTGAAGGGCAGCTTATTACGGTGCGTGGTTTTGGCCCGCAGTTTAATACTGTGCTTGTAAATGGTCGCCAAATGGCCTCTGAAAATCAAAGCCGTGCGTTTAGCTTTGATACTATTGCATCAGAGCTAGTTAAAAGCTTAGATGTATTTAAAACCTCAACAGCCACTATGCAATCTGGTGGTATTGGCTCAACAGTAAATGTAAATACTGCGCGACCATTTGCGATTAGCGGTTTTAAAGTGGCAGGTAGCGTTAAGGGTATTTACGATGAAAATAGCGAAGAAACCACACCTGAAATTTCTGGATTAATTAGTAATACATTTAATGATGACACATTGGGTGTGTTGTTCGCTGTTTCTCGCCAAGAGCGCGAAACACGCTTAAACCAGGCGCAGGTAGACGGCTGGTTAGAAAACGTGGGCGTCCCAAACCCGCAAACTCAAAGCGGGCAAGCATACACCGGTAATATTTTTTCGCCGCGTAATTACGATCATAAAGTAACAACAGAAACACGTACACGTACCAATGCAAACTTAGTAATACAGTACGCACCTTCAGATGATTTAGTTATCACTGCTGATGCGCTCTACTCTGATTTTGATGTAGAAGCAGACACAACGTCTTATGGGCATTGGTTTACAGCGCCAAACTTAGAAGGCTTTGGCGGCGCTGCAGGGCCAACTGTTGATGAAAATGGCACTGTGGTTGATTTATATCAAGAGGTAGGCCTTGCCACCGATATGCACGCTAAAAAGTTTGATCGTTTAACTAACTCTAGCGCATTAGGTTTAAACTTTGATTGGCATGTAAACGATAACTTAAATATGAAGTTTGATTTAAGCCACTCAAAAGCTGAGCGTGAGGCTAATAATGGTGGCGGGGATCAGTTATCGTTGATTGGCTATGCTAACCGAGTTCGATTTGAAGTGGATGGGGGTATTTTACCTTATGCGAGTGAGTTTGCCTCTGCTAACCCTAACATTTATAGCGGCCAGCAAGAGCTGGACGGTGTTGCTTATAACCCTGCAGTTACACCTGATGGCGTATCAAACCATTTAGATACAGCCAATAGCCGAGCACATGTAATGCTACGCCGTGGTTGGGCTGTAGAAGATACCGTGGATCAGTTTCGTTGGGATAGCATTTGGCATAACGATGGTACATCAGGCCTAGTCTCGGTCAAATTTGGTGCTATGTATTCAACTGAAACTAAAAACCTTGATCGTTGGGATAACGAAGGTGTTGGTATTCACTGTACTTTTTGTGGTTACCCAGATGACCCAAGTATGGATGGCTTAGCGCAATTTGTATTTGACGCAGGAGATGACTTTTTATCTGATGTGAGCGGCAGCGGTCGTATGCCAACGTCATGGCTTGCACATGATGGTGAGGCAAACTTTGCGTACCTTGAGCAAATAGCTGCAGCGAATGGTCAGCCTATTAGTTTTGATGCAGTTAAGCGTAATAAGTCGTTTGAGATAACTGAAGATACTTTCTCGTTTTATACAGAATTTGATTTTGAAGCTGAACTTGCAGGCATGCCTTTATACGCAACAGCCGGCTTTAGATACGAAAGCACCGATGTAGAAGTAAAAGGCACAGACGAGCCAGTTAGTGCATTAACAATCTTAGATAAAACGGAAATGCTCGCAAACTTTGGCGCCGTAGAAAATATTTCAGCAAGTTCAGATTACGAAGCGATTTTACCTAACTTTAGTGTAAAGCTTGAAATAAGCGATGAGCTAATAGCACGTGCTGCTGTATCACAAACAATTACACGACCAACACTCGATAGTATGTCGCCTGTAACTGTAATCGAAACAACTCGGCAGGGGGGCAATTTAACATCAAGCTCTGGTAACCCTGAACTTGAACCGTTTACCTCTGATAACTTAGATTTATCATTAGAGTGGTATTACGCTGATGCCAGTTATTTATCCGCTGGTTACTTTAGAAAGAATGTTGCTAACTTCATTATCAATACCACTGAAGATTTAACCTTTGAATTGTCTGGTGGCGGATTGTTGACTGACCCTTCAACAGGTAACGATGTAGATAGCCCTGATGCAGCCGACTCAACGGCTGTATTTACAAACACCTTACCAAATAATAGCGAATCGGCGATTGTTGATGGCTGGGAAATAGCCTTACAGCATAGTTTTGACAGTGGCTTTGGCTTTATGGTTAATGCAACATTTGTAGACAGTGATGCAGAGCTAGACCCTGCAGATATAACTCAAGTATTTGCATTAACAGGCTTAAGCGACTCTTATAATGTGGTTGGCTTTTATGAGAATGGACCATTTCAAGCGCGTTTAGCCTATAACTGGCGCGATAGCTTCGTACAGTCACTTACACAGCTAAATGGTGATGGTGTGACAATTGTGGAAGATTACGCACAACTTGATGCTAGCGGCAGCTATGACATTACCGAAAATGTATCGGTATTTTTTGAAGGTATTAACTTAACCGAAGAATATGTGCACAAGCGTGGTCGTTTTTCTAATCAATTATTATTGGTTGAAGATAGCGGACGACGTTTTGCGTTAGGTATTCGCGGTAGTTTTTAACTTTAATTAATAAAGTGGCTTTTACATTTAGTAATAGCCACTTTTTAAATATGCCTTTATAGGTAACAAGTATGAACCAGCAAAATAAAAAAATAAAAACAGTGGTTGTCGTTGGTGGTGGTATAGCGGGCTGGCTAACAGCCGGACGATTAGCGGCGCACCATAAAAGTAATACCCCCGATGGCCTTAATGTTGTGCTAGTTGAATCTCCAAATGTACCAATTATAGGTGTTGGTGAAGGCACTTGGCCTACCATGCGTAGTACATTAATAGCACTTGGTATTAGCGAAACCGACTTTATACGTGAGTGCGAAGCAAGCTTTAAACAAGGTGCAAAATTTGCCAAATGGGTGGATGGCAGCAATGATGATTTTTATTATCACCCATTAGTTTTGCCACAGGGCTTTTCAAAAACAGATATGGCAGGGCATTGGTTAAATAATACCGCTGAGTCAACGTCTTTTTCTAATGCAGTATGTTACCAAGAAGCTATTTGTGAGCAAGGGCTTGCTCCTAAAACAATTCGCACCCCAGAATATGCTGCCTTAGCCAATTATGCCTACCACTTAGACTCGGCAAAATTTGCCGTTTTTTTACAAAAACATTGTACGCAGGAGCTTGGCGTTAAACATTTTTTAGCTGATGTAACACAGGTCAATAGTGCTAAAAATGGCGATATTGCAAGTGTTACCACAAAGCAACAAGGTGAAATTAGCGGTGATTTATTTGTCGATTGTACCGGTTTTTCATCATTGTTATTAGGCGAGCATTATAAGGTTCCTTTTATGCCTTGCGATGATGTGCTGTTTATCGATACCGCCTTAGCAGTGCAAGTCCCCTATGAGAATGAAGATGAGAGCATTGCGTCTCACACAATTTCAACAGCGCAAGAAGCAGGCTGGATATGGGATATAGGGTTACAACACCGCCGTGGGGTAGGTTATGTGTATTCGAGTAAATACAGTAGCGAAGCACAAGCACGAGAAAAGCTTAAAGAGTATGTTGGCGATAAAATAGAGTCGTTAACAATTAGAAAAATCCCTATTAAAAGTGGCCATCGCTCACACTTTTGGCAGAACAACTGTGTTGCGGTAGGGCTTTCGGCTGGCTTTTTGGAACCGCTTGAAGCTTCTGCATTGGTATTAGTAGAAATGTCAGCGCAAATGATAAGCGAACAACTCCCCCACACCCGCGATATTATGGATATTACCGCCAAGCGCTTTAATGAGACGTTTAGCTACAGGTGGGAAAAAATAATCGACTTTTTAAAGTTACACTATATTTTATCAACCCGTGACGATAACGCATTTTGGCGTGATAACAGAGACCCAAAAACGATTCCTCAAAGCCTACAAGATCTAATGAAATTATGGCAATACCGCGCCCCTGCTGACCACGACTTTACAAGTAACAATGAGGTGTTTCCAGCGGCGAGTTATCAATATGTTTTATATGGTATGGGCTTTAAAAGTGACTACAGCACAACTTCCTATATGCTTAAAGACACTGATTTTGCTAAAAGTCAGTTTGATAAAAATAAAAGCATGATAAACCAAGCAGTCACTAACTTACCTAGTAACCGAGAATTGTTAAATAAAATTAAGAGTCATGGCTTTAGCACTATTTAGCTTAAAAATTTACACATAAAAACAATAAAGAGACACGCATGGAAAATTTAGTCGCATTAGAGCAAAGTGCTCACCAGCATATAAAAATAGACACACAAAAAGCACAATCACACGCTGAAAACATTAATATGATCCCTGTTGTTATGGCAGAACTTAATCAAATTGCCGTTCAGCAGCCTATAGTTTTTGCAAAAAACTCAGAAACAGGGCAGTTTACACTCAATGCTTTATTAGGCTTTGAGCAACATGAGAACTTGTTTTATCAGCACTCGCAGTGGCAGGGAGTATATTTACCGCTTCAGTTACAGCGTCAGCCATTTTTTGTTGGTGATACTCATGCAAAGCAAACTCAATACCCTGTGTGTATTAATTTAAATAGCCCAGCAGTCATTAATAACCAAGCGCAAAGCCAGAATGATTTAGAACCAATTTATACCCAAAACGCAGAAGAAAGTGGTTATTTTAAAAAAATAAAGCAGTGTTTAGGGCATTTACTACAAGGCGAAATAGACAATAAAAAGTTAATAGATACCTTGTTACAGCATGAGCTACTGCAGCCATTATCGCTTGAGGTAACGTTTCAGAACAGTCAAAAAACAAAGTTAAACGGCTTATACACTATTAATCAAGAAAGACTCGCACAACTTGATAGTGATCAAATTACGCTTTTACATCAACGCGCTTTATTACCCGCTATTTATACTGTTATAACCTCACTTGGCCAAATATACCCATTGATTGAGCGTAAAAATGCGGTGCTTAATTTAGCCGATGATTGATTTTACACTTAACAAAAATATGGTGTTACAGATACACACTGTTGGGGAAGAGCAAACCCCAATTATTGTTATTGATGATTTTGTAAATAATGTAGATGCACTTATTAATTTTGCTGTGTTTTCTCAAAACGCTAGAGAAACATTTTGCGCACAAGAAAGTGATTTTTATCCAGGAGTAAGAAAAGCAGCACCGCTTAGTTATATCGAGCGGTTAAAAGGCCTTGCGCCAATTATTAATTCACACTTTGATATGACAGATAAAAGCGAGTTTGATGTAATACTTTCTGCTTTTTCAATTGCATGCACTGAACCTGATGAGCTAAGGCCAATACAAATGCTCCCTCATTTTGATACACCTAATATGAATCAACTTGCTATGGTGCACTTTTTATGTGATGAAACGCATGGTGGCACTTCATTTTATAAGCATAGAGCCCTAGGGTATGAACGCATAACAAAAGAGCGACTTATGCCATATAGGCAAACTATTAAGCAGCAAGCCATGGCGCAAAAGCTTCACAAAAACCCACATTATATAAATGGCAGTACAGCTTTGTTTGAGCAAGTTTACAGTGTAGAGGCAAAGTTAAATCGGGTTGTTATATACCCAAGCAACTTATTGCATTCTGGTAATATAAATGCGGCTAACGATTATGCACGCGATCCAATTAATGGGCGTTTAACTATTAGTAGCTTTGCTGTTTTACGTTAGCTTTTTATTAACTGCTAAAACTTTCAAAGTATTCTTTTAAGTTAAAAGTTGAATATGTCCCCTGAAAGCTGGTTAAAACTAATTAACCAATTAGCACGCGTAATTTATAGCGCAGTTTAGCTTATTCAATTAAAGTGGCTAATTAGTTTATTGAGTATTAATTCTTTTTTGAGGCTAGATGTATGCTAGAGATTGTTGCTACTGAAGACCTAAAGACTGCCGCACAGTTTACGTTTAACAATATGAAACCCTATTACGAAATGTATGCGGTAGATTGGGATGTAGAAGACGTTTATCAAGCTACCAAAAACCTTAAAAATTTTGATATTTTGTGTAAGGAGCAACACATAGGTGTCGTGCGCTTATCGTTTGATGAAGGGCGTTGCCAACTTCGCGATATTCAGATTGCAGCTACTTATCAAAACAAAGGTTATGGTGTTCACGTTATTGCTAAAGTAGTTGATATGGCTCGTCAACAAGGCGTCAAATTCATAGATCTCAAAGTATTTCAGCGTAGCCCAGCATTTAAGTTATATAGCCGTATTGGATTTGCAGTCGATAGAAAAGACGATCGTTTTTACTACATGAGCTTGCGAGTCTAATAGCAACAGTATTAAGAGGCGTAAAGTACTTGGTTTCACTACTCTTTAGCTAACTTTAGTCAAGTCCGACTGTATTGCCTTATGCAGGCATTAGTTTTTAGGAGAGCGAGGTGTACTTAATTGCTGTGTGGTCTGCTCAAAAATTTAAAAGTACATTTAGGCCTGCAGGTATTGGCTCAATCCTATTTGGTGTTTTTTTGGTTTACATAATTACGATTAGTTACCGTTAATAAGTGGCTAAGCTTGCCAAGGGTAACTAAGAATGAGCGTTAACATATTACCCAGTTTCTCCCTCATACCTCAAAGTTATTAAAGTATTCTTTTTGTAGCTCTATACTCAGCGCTTTAGGGCGAATACCTTGTACTAAGCTGTATACCTCATCTTTTGTGTAACCTGCCGAATTTAAAATAAGCGCAGCAACCAACCCTGTGCGGCCAGTGCCGCCTTTGCAATGAATGGCAATGGTTTGTTTTTGCTGTATGGCTTGTAGTATGTCTGTTTTGTGGGTATTCCAGCTTGATGTAAAAGGCTGTTTGGGTGCTTCGTCGTCATTTATAGGTAAATGAAACCAGGTTATATCGTGCTTTTTGCACTCACTATTAATTGTTTCTACATTGTTTTTTTCAAGCTCCTTTTGTGGCATAAGCGATAGTAGCATGTGAGTGCCAGCGGCTTTTAATGTAGCGATTGAATCCGCTAGGTTTTGCGTTTTTGTACCAGGGCAAGGTGTAAAAATAATATTTGCGCCGTTATTGAGTGATAAAACATCGTATGGGTGCGCGCTCATGGTAAGTCCTTTATTTTTAATAAATTTGCTTTTATACGCTCACTATAGCGTGTTTTAGTTACAAGTTTAAGATTGAATAATAAGCACAAATGCTAGATACTGTTTTTATATACAGTTGTGGCGATGTTATGAAAAAAGAATTACCAGCAAAATACTATTTAGCGCATTTTAGAGAGCTTATTGAGTTTGTAACAAGTAAATGTATGCATTTACTTGAGCCTAAACATAGTGAATTTATTAGTAAAATTAACCAACTAGATGAGCAAAGCCAATGCATGTTGGCGCGTGTGTATTCGCGCAAGCCTTATTTAGTGCAGGCGCAATCGCTCAATTATGAAGAAATAACTTCGCCGCATCAGGCTATTTATACGCTAAAAACAGCGGGTATTTTATATGAGCCAAACGCACAGCATTACAAGCAGCTTATAGCGCATTTAACCAAGCCCATGCTGGTGGAGTTACTCAGTAATTACAGTGAGCAAGTAAGCTTTAAAAAAAGCGCAGCTAAAGGGGAATTGGTTACTATTGCGTGTCAGTTTTTTAGTGAGCGCGCAGATGAGCTTGCCCCTTTATATAGCCAGTATGTCATTAATAACCGTGAAGATTATTACGAGTATTTTGAGTTTTTATTTGCAGGGCGCTTAAGTAGTGGCGATGTAAACCATCAAAACCGCTTTGTTATGCGCGATTTAGGGTTAACCGCTACCCGCGAAGGGCACAGCGAGAGCTTGTCGCGCTTTAATACATTGGCTGAGGCGCAATCTAATTACGTTTTAAATCGTTACCGTTTAGCGTTTAAAAACATCGGCAAAATAGCCGGTAATACAAAAGATGAAACCTTTGATGACAAAACCCCTTACACCGAGCTTGCGCATTTAGTTTTAGCGCAACCGGCGCATGGCGCACAAGCGCACGACATTAAAAATAAACTGCTGGTTAGGCTGTATAAACAACTTAAAAATACCGATAGCGAACTTGCCTTTAGCCTACTTGAAGGCTGCACCGATTACGCTGAAGCCCAAGAAATTCAAATAAGAGAGCAATACCGCCTAGGTAATAAAGCGTGGGTAAAAGCGCAGCTAGAGCAAATTATAGAAAACCCACTCACCGACGATTTACTGTACTTTGCTGATGACTTTTTGATGCGAAAGTTTAATAAACAAACGCGTTCGCGCTTAAGCACTATGCTGGCCGACACCCAATGTGTGCTTGAAATTGACGAAATTTACCGAGGCGATGTAGAGCAAGGCGTAAATGAGCATTACAGTGCAAAAGGGTTAACGGTTTTTAATACCGAAAATACCTTATGGCTAAGCTTGTTTGGCTTGGTATTTTGGCACGAGTTATTTATTGAATCGCCATACCCGCCGTGTAATGAATTTGATATTTACCCGCAAGTTTTACAGCTTGGTAATTTTTATGAAGCGCAAAGCACGCAAATTGACGCACGTTTAAAAAGCTGTAGCACTAATCAGGCGCTGCTTAATTTGGTATGTAAACATGCCGCGCAGTATTTTGAGCAGCCCAATGGTTTATTTAGATGGCGCAGCAATTTATTAGAGCCACTAGAGGCACTTATTTTAAACAGCCCGCTTGAGGCGTTAATTGCGCACTTAACGGCTATGAGCAAACACTATTTACAGCTAAAAGACGGCTACCCCGACTTAATGGTTATTAATAATGGCCAAGTACATTTTGAAGAGGTAAAAGCCCCAGGCGATAAGCTTAGGCGCAACCAACTTACCACTATTGATAATTTAAAAAATGTAGGCTTTACAGTACATATTGCTGCTGTTAAGTGGTTTGTAGATCCTAACCGTATTTACAGCGTGGTTGATATAGAAACCACGGGTGGCTTAAAAGGCGGTAACCGCATTACCGAAATTGGCATTGTTAAAGTGCAGCACGGTAAAGTAATTGATACCTGGACGACACTTATTAATCCGCAGCGCCATATCCCAAGCTTTATTACTAAATTGACCGGCATAAGCGATGGCATGGTTTACAACGCGCCTGTATTTGCCGATATAGCCAAGCCACTACTAGATAAACTTGCAGGCAGTATTTTTGTAGCCCATAACGTAAACTTTGATTACGGTTTTATAAAAAAAGAATGCGAGGTTGCAGGGCACTTTTTTAAAATGCCAAAAATGTGCACCGTGGTTGAATCGCGCAGAGCGTTTAAAGGCTTAAAGTCGTATTCGCTTGGTAACCTTAGTACGCATTTTAATTTAAATTTAACCAGCCATCACCGCGCATTGGCTGATGCTACCGCCACTGCCGAGCTGTTACTGCTGATCCAAAACAGTGAAACGCTTACGCAGTAAACGAGTAATTTATATTTAAGAGTATGAAACTTAAATAATTAAGTAACGTTATTATAATTTTTTATTTATTTTTGGAATAAAGTGTTTTTGTAAATCGTCTTCTTTATGTCAATCCGACAAACTAGAGGACAAAACAATGACTAAATTAAATAAAATTGTAAGCGTAATGATGTTAAGCGGTGTGTGTACTTTTACAGGTGCAGTGCAAGCCGCTGATATTGAACTATCTCAGTCAACGTCGGCGCAGCAACAAACATCTACATCTATTGCGCTTTCACAAAATGGTTTAACAGCCAGTGGTAGCAACGAGTCAAACGTATCTAACGATACACAAGTAACGGCTGATGATTCGCAAAACACAGATTCGACGGCGAATAACACGCAAACTCCAGCGCAAGAAAGCAGCGAAGCCGCAGAGCCTGCAAATTCATTAGTTGCATCTGCCGGCTCATCTTTAAATAATGCATTAAATGCATCGGCCGCGTCTTTAAATACCACAAGCACTACCACAGCCAATACAGCGCTTGATACAACAACGCAGTTAACCTCATCGGCGGGTAATTTAACAACCGCTGTGAGCCAGTCGTCATTACTTTCTGTTACCTCTGAGCAAGGCGCTCAGCCAGATACTACCGACACACCAGCCGATGCCTCTTTACTTTCAAATGTGGGCAGCGCTACCGATTCAGTTACACAAGCTGATGCAAATAATGCGCTTAATGCCGGTGAGCTTACAAACCAATTAGCAATTACTAATACGGCTGCAAACTCAGTAAGCTCTGCACTGCAAGTAGGTGATGCAATTAATACCAGTAATGAAGTAGTAAGCAGTGTTCAGCAATCTTTAATTGCCAGTGTGCAAGACAGTACGGTTAGTAGTTTACAAAGCACGGTACAGCAAAGTGTTAGCGGGCAGGTGAGTGCAGCGGTTACTGATCAAATTAGTAACGATGTAGCACTTAGCACCGCAAGTGAAGTAGTAACCAACATTACTAACGATTTAGACCTAGGCCTTTAGAGCGTGTTGAACTTTGCAGATTGAAATTTGTTCAATCTAGGGGCGATTAAACTGAGCAAAGCTTCCGCATCTTGCTCTCGCTCTTTATCTGCATCCATGTAGGCAACAAATAGCTTATCGCCCCTAGACAGAACCCGAAGGACAGCGCATGTTTGGCATTTATGCTGCGTTATCGCCTATTTATGGGGAATAACCACACTTCATAGGCTCTGCCTTGCCTAAAAACCAAACATGCTGCTGCAAATTCAACCATCAAAGATCAACACGCCCTAAGCGTATTTGCAAAATGCCGAATGGGGAAACCTATTCGGCCTGTTGGAGAATAAATATGAAAGCAGTTATAACCGCCACATTGTGTGTTTTTAGTGCTCAAGCGGTGCTTGCACAAACTAACCACATTAAAACAGCTGAGCAAAATAAGCCCTTTAAAAGTAGCTTTGAGCTAAATGCTGATGCTGAAGTTGGGGTATTAAGTAACTCGGCGCTCTCTGTTCAAGAGCTTGACGATATTTCCTCGCAAAGCGACAGCGGCATCAAAACCGCAGCCGGTGTTAATGCTAAATGGCAAGTAACCAAAAGCGCTAAATTAACCTCAAGCTATAAGTTTGAACAACAAGACTACGATGAATTTGATCAATACGATTTAGACCTGCATCAATATGGTTTAGATGGCAGTTATAGCTTTAATAGCCATGAGCTAGGGGTTCGTTACGATGGCGCAAAAGCAAATGTAGATGGCGATACATTTTTACATTTTAATCAAGCCAGCGCCTACTATGGCCATTTTTTAAACCCGCATACGTACTTGCGTATGAGTGTAAAAACCAAAGCTAAACGTTTTGCTACTGCAAAAGCACGTAATGCCGACGGCGTAGGCGGCGATGTAGCGCTTTATCATTTTATAAATAACGGCCAAACCATGCTAATGGCAGCGCTAAGTGCCGATAAAGAAAACGCCGACGACAACCAATACGACTTTAACGGCTACGGTTTTACTACTAAAGTTACGCACAAATTTACGGCCTTTAATGTAGCGAATAAAGTGGGCGCAGGCTGGCGTTATCAAAATAAAGATTACGATGAGCAAACAACGGATGATTTTTTTGAGCAAATACCGTCGCGAGATGAGCACCGAAATGTCGTTAATGCGTTTTATAATCTAGCTTTATTTGAGCACGTAACACTCATAGCCGAGGCTGAATATGGCGATTATCAATCAAAGCTTAGTAGCAATACCTATACGCAATCGGTTTTATCGGCATCAGTTAAAGTGCACTTTTAGGTGGGTAAATGGCACCATAACCAAAGGTGTTGTCTTTGCCTTGCTCGCCTAAGTCGACGGCCAGCGATGTAAGCTCGTTAAGTGCTTTGGTTTTATTATTACCATGTTTTAACAATAAACAACTTAATGCCGCGCTTACATGCGGCGCTGCCATTGACGTACCCGACTCCCTTCCAAATTTTCCATTGCCTTGGCTTGTAACAACATTTACACCAAGGGCTGCAAAGTCTATGTAATCGCCTTTATTTGACCATCTATAAATTTGGTTTTGTGAATCAATAGCACTTACCGCTATCACGCTTTTATACGCACCTGGGTATAACGGCTGCGACGCCGGCCCTTGGTTACCTACAGCAGCTACAATTAACACGTTTTGTTTTATTGCTGCAGTAATACTTGCTTCTAAAACTGCGTTATTTGGCCCTGTTAGGCTCATATTTATTACGGGTATTTTATTACTGACTAGCCAGTTAAGTGCTTCTACTATGGCAAATAATGTAGCCCCTTGTGCATATTCAGATTGCCTATAAAACACCTCGGCACTGTAAAGCTTGGCATTGCTTAAAAGCGGGTTAAGTTTTGTGCCTTTACCTGTAATTAGCCCTGCAATGGCGGTGCCGTGTAAATTAGGCGAGCTTAACCCTTGTGGTAAAAAGCTTTGCGTGGTGATATTTGTGCTTTTAAAAGCACTGTGTTTGGTATTAATGGCGCTGTCGATCATGCCAATTTTTACGCTTTGTGTGCAGTAGGGGGCAATAGAGTTATTTGATGTTACTTTTGCGGTAGGCTCGCCTTTTTGCGCTTGGTATATGTGGTTTCGGTCAAGTATTGCAGACTCATCTAAGTTAAGTGCTTTTAATAACTCACTTTTAGAATTAACACCTTGGGGCACGTTAAAGCGAACTAAACTCATGTTAAGTGCGTTGTAATTTTTTACCGACACAATGGTTACATTTTGCTGCTTTAGGGTATTAAGTTGTTGGCTATTGGCCATTAATAACCATTGGCGCTCTATTGCTCTAAAGCCGTTTTCTAGCTCTACTTCAACAAATGCGGTGTTTTGGCTATTTATATTAATGTTAAGCACATTGGGTAAGCTGCTAATTGGCTCACTCATTTGCGCTTTTAGTTCATCAATCGACACTTGTGGTACAGGCACCGGAAGCGGCAGGCGTTGTGCGCGCTCTATAGTTTGCTCAATACGCTGCTCTATTGGGTTTAACTGCCCAAGCACTTGATCGACTCTCACTATATTGGCAGAGCTCGTTGCGCTAAATATGCAAAGCGAAGCGGCTATTATGTGTTTAACGCGTGTGTTTTTAATATTCATAGTGGGTTACTTCTATTAAATTTATCATGCTTGTAGTTAACGTTTAACACATAGAAATATTTCATTATTCAAATTATTTTGATTATTTGGGAATAAATGTTTTTTTGAATCGTCTTCTTTATAAAAGGGGTAAAAATCAATGAACGAAACATTAAAAACCTTATTGCCCATGCTTAGGCGTTTTGCCTATTCGCTAACGGGTAGTAAAGCAGATGCAGACGATGTAGTGCAAATAACAATTGAAAAACTATTAGTAAAAGGCATTCCGGATGACGTTGAGCCTGCTAAATGGGCGTTTAAAATTTGCCGCAATGTGTGGATAGACGAATACCGCTCACGCAAGGTAAGGCAAAATACGGCCCAGGCCGATGTTTTACCAGAGCCAATTACAAGTAATGAGCACCAAACACTCGAAAACAAACAAGTGCTTAAAAATGTAAATACAGCACTTGGGCAATTACCCGAAGAGCAACGCGCCATTGTATCGCTGGTGGCAGTGCAGGGCATGGCCTATAAAGAAGTAGCACATACACTCGATATACCTATAGGCAGTGTAATGAGTAAATTATCGCGAGCACGCAGTACACTTTATAATTTAATAAAACCCGACTTTAAAAAGGAGCAAGTATGAACATTAACGACGAAACACTTAGCGCCTTTTTAGACTCAGAGCTAAGCGAGCACGAAATGGAGCAAGTGCGCAAAGCCCTTGAAACCGATGATGAACTAGTAATGCGACTTGCAGAGCTAAGCGAAGTAGACATGCGAGTAAAAGAGCACGCAACAAGTATTGATGACGCACCCCTTAGTGACTCATTAGCTAAAACGGTTGCAAAGCTTGATACAGCAACGACAAAAAATACGTTAAATAGCAATGTAGTAACGTTAACGCCTTGGCAAAGGGTTAAGCAGTCGGCTAATAAAAGCTTAGCAATAGCTGCAAGCGTTGCCGTGGTATTTGGTATTGCAATGACTAGTTATTTACAACCCAATGAGTCGCAAAATTTAGTAGCCAGTAACATAGCATCAGCACTTAATACACAGCTAAGTAGTGGTGAGTATAAGCAAAGTGATGGCTCAGTATTTAGCGCGCAGCTTAGCTTTAAAAATCAGCAAGGTGAGCTTTGTAGGCAGTATGCGCTAAGCTCAAACAATACCACGCAAACAAGCATTGCTTGTAAAGCGCAAAGCGGTTGGCAAATTAAAGCGCAAACAGCCGCGCAGCAAAGTGATAATGGCGCGCAATATCAAACGGCGTCTAATAACAGTGAGTTAGATGCTGTTATAGATAGCATGATCAGCGGCGCACCACTAGATAGAGCGCAAGAGCAGCAAGCAATTAGTGCAAAGTGGCAGTTAAACCAATAATAGCTTTTATAAAACGAGGTGAATGATGAAAACATCTATTTTAATTATCAGTATTTTACTTATGGCGGGTTGCGCATCTAACCCCGACTACCGCCCAGCTAATAATGGCTCACAAGGTTATAACGAGCAAAAAATTAGTGACGATCAATACCGCGTCGAGTTTAAAAGTGTGTCAAACAACGTAGCCGATGCGGGTGACTATGCATTGTTACGCGCGGCTGAACTTACCCAAGCGCAAGGCTACGACTGGTTTGTTGTAACAAATAAAGAAACCTTTGTTGAGTCTAAATCGCAAGCGCCCGCGTCATCTATTGGTGCATCACACAGCCAGCAATATGAGCGAAACTGCGGTTTATTAACCTGCGAAACACGCGTACGCCCGAGCAATAGCGTAGGCGTACAAGTGAGCAACAATGATAAACGCAAAGAAGTACACACCCTGATTGACATTAAAATGGGCAAAGGCATTAAACCCAGCGACAACAGCTATAGCGCACAAGACTTAATTGAAAACTTAAGCAAAAAAAACGCAAAAGTAAGTGCTTTGTAAAAGCACTTAGCTTGTTTTAGCTAAGTGCTTTTTTCGTGGTAAAAAACCAGTAACCAGCATAGTACCCACAATAACAAATAATGCGCCGAGTAACGTATTTGGTCCTATTTGCTCATCTAAAATTAAATGCCCCCAAAAAATGCCAAATAGCGGAATTAAAAACGTGACCGTTAAAGCTGAGGTTGGGCCTATATCGTCAATAAGTTTAAAAAATAAAATATAAGCAAGTGCGGTACACACCACGCCAAGTGCTAATACGCCAAGCATAACGTTGGTACTAGGTACTTCGCGCATTGGCATAAAAAGTATAAGGGGCAGTACTATAAAACTGGCTGCCCACATAGAGCCGTGTGCGTTATCAAATGGGGCAAGCTTAGGGGCATTTTTTGTATAATGGGATGCAATGGCATAACACAGGGAGGCGCTTAGCGCTGCTGCAATAGCAATAAGTGACTGACTATTTAATACAAAATGATTTTGCCCAACTAAAATGGCCACGCCTATTAAACCTAACAGCAAACCTAACACCATGCTTTTAGTCGGTTTGGTTTTGCTCCAAATAATGCCCACCACCGCGCCCCATATGGGCGTTGTAGAATTTAAAATAGATAAAGTAGAGGCGCTAATCGTTTGCGCGGCATAAGCAAACAGTAAAAAGGGTAGGGCGGAGTTAAGTGCACCAATTATAAAAAAGTGCTTTGTGTGCGCAGTAAACGCCAAGCGGCGTTTTAAGTACAGCGCCACAATAAAGAGGGTGAGTGCGGCAAAGCCAACTCTAAACTCTATTAACACCGCTGGGCCTAAGCTGTTTGCTGCCATTCGCATAAATAAAAATGACGCGCCCCAAATTGCAGCCAGAAAAAATAACCGAAGTAAACTTGCTAAGCTCATGATAGTATTTTAATTATACAAATTAATTTACAGAGTAACAGGCTTTGCATTAACTGTAAGCCAGATTCGGTACTCGCATATAAAAATAATAAAAAAGGAATAGTCATGAGCCGATATTTACTGATCACAGCAATTATGGGAGTGGGTTTATTAAGTGGTTGTGGGTCTACGCCTATTAATTTATACGATGATATAACCATGAAAAAACATGAGTACAATGGCATAAAAGCGTATAAAAAAGGTGATTATAAACAAGCTTTTATGTATCTAAAAGACCCTGCAGCACTTGGGTATAAAAGCGCGCAATACACATTGTCGTTTATGTTTTTAAAAGGGCAGTACTTAACACAATCTACTAACATGGGTATGGGGTGGCTAGGCGTTGCAAAAGAGGCTGGAGTTGAAAGTTGGCAGGCGCAATACAATACCTTTTATAACGCGGCCACTTCGGCGCAACAGCAGCAAATAGACGAAACCGTTGCGTTGTACATAAGCCAATATGGTAGTAAAGCACAAAAAATGACGTGCCGTCGCTCAACAACCCCAAGACGCACGTTTGGCGAGATTAAAATTGATTGCAACAAACACGATGGCACTGTGACTAAATACGAAGTGCAAACAAAAGAGTAATGCTAAGCGGTGGCTTGTTTTTGTTCAAAGTCACTTTTTACAATTTCGAGCGCTTTTAATACATCCTCTGGAGCAACCTCGTGCTGCTCCAAAAGCATAATTAAATCTACTGCCAGTTTTATATATGTAGGGGCGTTATCAAGTGGGCTGGTCATCTAAATCTTTCTTTTTTGAAATTTGGCTAATAGCAACATCAATAGCGGTTTGTACGCGCTCTTCCATGTGAATACGTTCACTTTGTGGTAAATAAAAGGCCATATCTACATCGTATCTAATATAACGTGGCGGCAATTGATTAAGTACCGTGCAACAAAAATCGGCCATTACATCTTCACTGTAAACTTTATCTAGTTTACGTTTAATGATTTCTTCAACTACAATTTTTTCGTAAAAGTTATGTATGTCGTCGTGCAGTCGCATCGTGCTAGCGCCTTTTATAGAGTCCGTTTATTTGAGTGTATACTAAGCACTAAAATAAATCGATAGCAGCTTTAAATAGTTGTTTATGAACATTAATTAACGCATTTAAATTACGTTGATAACCGCCACCTAAAGCGCACATAAGTGGGATGTTATGGGCTTTGCAGTAGTTAACAATAAAATGATCGCGCGCATAAACCCCTTCAAGCGATACGTTAAATAACCCTAGCTCGTCTTTTTCGTAAATATCAGCCCCTGCGTTGTATAAAATAATGTCGGGGTTATGAATACGCACGCAAAATTCGAGGGCTTGTTTTAACGTTATTAAGTACTCGGTATCTGATGTGTTGGCAGGTAGGACGAAGTCGTAATCGGAGTGTTGCTTTAAGCGCGGAAAATTTTGCTCGCAGTGAATAGAGCAAGTAACTATAGCGTTATTATGTTGCGTAATTTGTGCTGTGCCATCGCCTTGGTGTACATCACAATCAAATATTAATATGGTATCGGCTTGGTTTGTATTGATTAAATGCGCGCCAGCCACAGCTAAGTCGTTAAAAATACAAAAGCCACTGCCGTAATCGCTATATGCATGATGATAGCCACCACTTAAATTAGCGCAAAAACCATGTTTTAGTGCGTATTCGCTACCTTGAATACTTGCCCCAACCGAAAGTAGCGTACGCTCTACTAATTCGCGTGAATACGGGAAACCCATTTTTTTAATTGCTTTATTACTGAGCGTGGCGTTTAAAAAATCATTTATGTAGCCTTGGCTATGGCACAGTGCAAGCTGCTCGGGCGTTGCTTTGGTTGGTGTACTAAACTGTGTAGCCCCAAAGCCCAAGCCTTCTATTTCTGCTTTTAGCATTTGGTATTTTTGAATAGGAAAACGGTGGCGCTCAGGAAGCGTTAAATCACTGTAAAGCGGGTGGTAAAAAAGCTGCATTAGCGTAATTGTTGTTTTTCGACTTGTTGAATTTTATCTTCGGTGGCCGAAATAGCTTTACGGCAGCGGCCTAAACGCGCATGCGTGGTTAAAATTTCCATATTAAGTTTTTGTGCTTGCGCTGGGCTGGCTTTTTCCATTTGTAGTTTACGCTCTTCAATCATTAACACTAAGCGTCGTTCAAACTCGTGGTTTTGTTTAAGCTCGTCGTATAGCTCGTGCGACGATTGCATTATTTTTTTTACGGCTTGCTTATAAACCGTATTTTTGGGTCTAGGTTTGTACTGGCTTTTGTTTTCTTTTGCCCAGATGGGGGTCGATTTAATAACACTAAATACAGCTTGTACTTGATTACCTATGCGCTCGAGTGCATAAGCATAAGCATGGCGATGATCACTGGGTGGTAAGCTGGTAATTTCGTCTTCAATTTCTGTTACGTAGTCAGTTAAGTTCATGCTTTTAGTACTAAATACGCCGCGGTCAAATAAACTAGGCTGCGCCTGCATATAGCGGTTTTTAGAAAACAATTTAGCTTTATCAAATTGCTCAGCTTGTTGTTTGAGCGTAGCAACTTGTTGGCGTAATTTATCTAACGCGTGTGTTTGCATTTACAGATAAGCCTCGTAAATCAGTTTTAATGCTAGCAGTATAACCATAGTGTTAAAAACAGGGCGAATAAACTTACCGCCAAAGCGAATGGCTGAGTGAGCACCAATCCAAGCACCTAACATAATAAAAAAGCCCATGATAAGGCCTAATAAAAAGTTTACATGACCAAGTGCCACAAAGGTAATAAGCGATATAAAGTTAGATACAAAGTTCATTGAACGGGCTAAACCACAGTTAAGCAGTAAGCTCATTTTATAAAATAAACTATTAGATGCGGTCCAAAAAGTACCGGCGCCTGGGCCTGCTACGCCATCAAAAAAACCTAACGCTAAGCCCTGTAACCACTGCTTTAGTTTAAGTATTGGTGTTACTTTTGGTAAATCATCGCCCTGTGTGGTGCTTAAACTACCAAACAAGCTATAACAGGCCACCATAATAATAATGATAGGCAAAAGCTTATTTAAAAATTCAATACTTAAGTGATCGACTATTAACGTACCAATCACAGCGCCTATGGCTGTAGCAAAAATGGAATCTGCCCAAAATTTAGGACTAAATAGATTTTTTTTATAATACGTGTAGCTGGCCGTTAATGAGCCAAAGCTTGCCGCAAGCTTGTTGGTGCCAAGCGTTACATGCGGTGGCAAGCCTGCGGTGAGTAGTGCAGGGACTGTTAATAAGCCACCGCCGCCGGCAATTGCATCAATAAAGCCAGCAGCAAGGGCCGCGGCACATAAAACTGCCAGTGTTGTGGGATCTAAAGCAAGTTCAAACATTAATAATCTATTTGTCTTTTAAAAGGTGGTAAGGTGTCGAGCATGGCTTTGCCGTAGCGCTTGGTAATTAAGCGTCTATCGAGAATGGTTATACGGCCTTCATCGCTCTCTTTTCGCAGCAGTCTACCACAGCTTTGTACCAATTTCTTTGCTGCATCGGGCACCGTAATAGACAAAAATGGATTACCGCCTTTACTTTGTACAAATTCGGCTTGGGCTTCTTCTATTGGTGATGTAGGTACTGCAAACGGTATTTTTGTAATTATTAAGTTTTCTAAATATTTTCCAGGTAAATCAAGGCCTTCAGAAAGGCTTTGGGTACCAAATAAAATACTCCCCTTGCCTTCATCAATATTTTTAGTATGTAATTTGAGTAAAGCTTCTCGTGACATTTCACCTTGTACTAATAAGTTAAATCCTTTTGTTCTAAGAAACTTACTTACATGGTTCATTTGCCAGTAAGAGGCAAATAACACTAAGTTGGCTTTTTTAGTGTTTAGATACTCGGGTAGTGTTTTAGCAATATGATCGCTAAATTCTTTATCTGTTGGCTCTATACTTGAGGCCGGAATGCGTAAAGTGGCTTGTTTTGGGTAGTCAAACGGAGAGGGGACTTTAATAAACTTTACCCCTTCTTCTTTAGCAAGACCGCTTTCATAGGCAAAGTGGTCAAACGAACCGAGAGCACTTAAAGTTGCCGAGCATAGTACCGCCCCTGCGCATTCATTCCATAGCTTGTCTTTTAAGTAGTAGCCAACTTCGATAGGGCAATCACTTAATAGGTGATCGTGATGGTTTTTATATTCTAAACGTTTGATCCACCTTGCGTGAGGTGTACCTTCGCCTTTATTTGCATAGCTATACCACAGCTTATTTAATTGCTCTAAGCGGTTTATATAGTGTCCGCTTTCGGCCAAAACAGGGTCGGCAACGTAGGGTTTTATATCGCCATCACTTACATCTTGAGTGAGGGTATCGTGCATTTTGTTTAAGCAACGCAGTGCATCTAGTGTGGCGTCACTTATATCTTTAGCTTTGTTGTGCAATGATTTTGGTATTTCGCCATGCTCAAAACGATATGTATCGTCTTTTGAGTATTCAAAGTCGGCATTATCAAGAATATCACGCACCACTTTTAAGTCTTTATTAGCATCGTTAATGCTATCGCACAATTTGAAATTTTGACCAATGGCCTTTTGACCTACTAATACTTTAGACATTTTGCCACTAAATTTAGTGAGCTTATCGAGCCAATCAATGGTGCCTTTAATAGTGGCCGCTGCCGATGAAAAGTCGCGGGTAATATGCGCAAGGTGGTGAGCTTCATCTATGACATAAATGGTGTTATCGGGCTCGGGTAAAATTTTACCGCCCCCTAAATCCAAATCTGCCAGTAGCAGTGAGTGGTTAATAACAAGCACATCCATTTGCATAAGCTGATTACGAGCAAGCTGAAACGGGCAGGTTTGATGGGCTTTCATTTGGCGTTGGCAAGCGTGTTTATCGCATGCGATTAAGTTCCACACTCTATCGGGTATGGTGTCGGCCCAGCTATCCCTGTCGCCTTGCCATTTTTTATTTACATAGGCATCGTAAAGACCTTTTAAGCATTTCGTTTCCATATCACTTAGCGGCGAGGTAAGTGTGGGCATAAACTCCATTTGCGTTTGGCTATCGCCATTAACAGCATTATGTAATTTATGGGCACATATATAGCGTTGCCTACCTTTTACCAGGTCAAACTTAAAGTCGAGCCCAGAGTGTTTTTTAAAAAAAGGCAGCTCTTTTGCTATTAATTGCTCTTGAAGGGCCACGGTTGCAGTAGAAATAACCAGCTTCTTTTTTTGAGCAAGGGCAAGCGGAAACGCGCCTAAACAATAAGCAAGCGATTTACCAGTCCCTGTGCCAGCCTCAATAACACATATTCGCTGCTTTTTATGGTATTCGCCAGCCAGTGTTTTTGCTATTTCGGCAACAAGGTAGTTTTGGCTACTGCGGGGGCGGTAATCAGTAAGGTTACTAGCCACATGCTGGTGTACTTGCCTAATTGTTTTTTTTAGTTGGTCAGAAAGCATGGGGAGATAAACCTAAAATATGTATATAATTACAGTGTATGGATTTTAGAGTTATAACCGTGTAACTACAAGCAAGGATGAAATTAATTTAGTAAATTAATGCGGCGATTTTTTAAGTTTATAAATTACTCCCTATTATGGCCTGTTTATATTTTGAGGTTGAACAATTTTCAATCCTTAACGTTCATGGCCTTAAAGTAGAAAAACAAAATATAAGTAAGGTTTATTGATAGTGTATTTAACATCTGGTTTTGTACTTTCTGCACAAGCGCACGATAGCGCTCAGGGTTTACAATATGAAATTTGGTTTGCTACCGATAATGGACCAATAAAGACAATTTCTGAGAATGAAACCGCACTATTTTTTATAAAAAACTCAGATGAAAAAGCAGCTCAAGCTATTTTATCTGCCGAATCACTAAACTTTTTAATTAAACCTCTTTCACTTAAAAATTTTCAGCAGCAAGATATGTGTGGCTGTTACTTTTACTCACTCAAACACTTTTATAGCGCGAGCAAAGCGTTAAAAAGTCGCGGTATTACACTTTATGAAGATGATATAAGGCCCATTGAGCGCTATTTAATGGAGCGATTTATTAAAGGCGGGGCGTGGATCACGGGTAAACGAGTGGATCATGCGCATTACACTGAAATTTTAGATGCTAAATTAAAAACCAATGGCGATTATACGCCCGTGCTTTCTAAGTTATCACTTGATATAGAGTGCAATGAAAGTGGGGTGTTGTTTTCTATTGGCTTGGTAGGCTGTGGTTTTGATTGCGTAATCATGATTGGAGAGCCTGAGCATCTCGACCCAGTGATTGGTTATACTATTATATGGTGCGCAGACGAGGTTGCACTATTACAGCAACTTGTAACACTTATTAAGCAGTGCGACCCAGATATTATTATTGGGTGGAATGTTATTGAGTTTGATTTTGCAGTTATTTATGAGCGCTCTGTGGCACTGGGGGTAAAACTATTACTAGGAAGAGGAAACCTTCCTTTATATGTTCGAAAAGGCCATTTTACACGGGTTTCTATTCCCGGGCGCTGTGTAATTGATGGCATTGATACTCTAAAAAATGCCACTTATAGTTTTGAAACTTTTTCACTTGCTAATGTAGCTAAAGAAATTTTAGGCGAGTCTAAATTAATTGAATCTAGTAATAGCTTACAAGAAATTATTCGTCAATTTAATGAAGATAAACTCTCGCTCGCTAACTACAATCGCCAAGACTGCATACTCGTTAATAAAATATTCGATAAGCTAAAACTTCTCGATTTTGCTGTTATTCGCACACAATTAACAGGCCTTGAGCTGGAAAAGCGCGGCGGCTCAGTGGCGGCTTTTGTAAACATGTATTTGCCTTTATTACATCGCAGCGGTTATGTAGCACCTAATATGGGCGACCATGGGCTGACGTTTGAAAGCCCAGGTGGTTATGTTATGGAGTCGGTACCGGGGCTGTATAAAAATGTCATCGTGCTTGATTTTAAAAGCCTGTACCCCAGTATTATGCAAACCTTTTATATAGACCCGCTTGGACTAATAGAAGGAATTGAAAACCCTGAAAACAGTATTGAAGGGTTTAATAATGCATTATTTTCAAGAGAGCAGCACCATTTACCAGCGCTTATAAAAAGCCTAGCGCTACAGCGCCAACGGGCAAAAGATAATCACGATTTAATGCTATCTCAAGCGATTAAAATAATAATGAACAGTTTATATGGTGTATTAGGCTCACAAGGCTGTCGTTTTTATGACCCTCGACTCTCAAGCTCTATTACTTTGCGTGGTCATGAGATAATGCTGCAAACTAAAAAGTGGATTGAAGAGCAAGGTTATAGTGTTATTTACGGAGATACCGATTCGACCTTTGTAAAATTAACGGATGATTTAAGTGTTGAGGCGTGTAATAAAATAGGTAAACAGTTAGCTAAACACATAAACACATTGTGGCAGCAAAACATACACGCTAAACATAATTTAACTAGCCATTTAGAAATAGAGTTTGAATCGCTTTATAGCCCCTTCTTTTTACCCACCATAAGAGGTAAAAGCGTGGGGTCTAAAAAACGCTATGTGGGGCAGTTAATAAAGCCGGATGAATCAAAATTGGTTTTTAAAGGCTTAGAAACCGTAAGAAGTGACTGGACTAAACTGGCTCAACAGTTTCAATTTGATTTATTTACCCTCCTTTTTAAGCAACCAGAGCAAATTAATGACCTTGTAAATGATTACATTAGTAAACTTTTACGTGGCGAATTTGATCATTTGCTGGTTTTTAAAAAACGTTTAGGTCAAAACTTAACCGACTATCAAAAAAATATCCCTCCCCATGTACAAGCAGTAAAAAAGTTTCAGAAACAAAATAGTGAATTTACGCTAAAAAGAGGTGAATTTGTTACATTTGTTTACACAACGCACGGTGTTGAGCTGTATCAAGGGCTGCATAGCTACGACTACCCATTGTATATAGACAAACAAATTGTACCTCTATTAGAAATGATTACGCAATTTGTTAACGTTAACGTAAATAGTTTCGAGCTAAAACAGTTCGAACTATTCTAACTTGTACCTATTAATGCAATTTTTGATTGCATAATCCACGCTTTAGCTTTATTTTTGTACAGTTATTCCTCATCTAAGCCACGGCAAGATCATTATAAATTGAACTTATAGAATATGTAGTGATCAGATCAAGGCATAATAATCACCTTGGTCACGTAAAATATGAGCGCTACTTTTCTGAAACACTTTAATTCAATTACCGATCC
>Ga0208895_1000003_pt1 | contig 222026 bp, 206 predicted proteins | sample ETNtaG_10_FD_185765 | JGI IMG/M metagenome (GOLD analysis project Ga0208895, IMG submission 185765) | Marine microbial and viral communities from oxygen minimum zone, Eastern Pacific Ocean - ETNP201302SV82 (SPAdes) (version 2) | ecosystem: Environmental > Aquatic > Marine > Oceanic ... | reverse complement strand
AAAAAAGAATGGATGAGTAATCTAAATGAACTGAGTCGTAGCGAAATGACAATACAAAGTCGTTTTTATATTGAGAATTACTACAACTCAGTGCGAATGCATGGGACGATTGGAAATGTTAGCCCCATACAATATGAATCAATGAATTAAAACCCCGTGTCTACTTTATCGGGGTCAGATCATACAGCTTACAGCTTACAGCTTACAGCTTACAGCTTACAGCTTACAGCTTACAGCTTACAGCTTACAAAAATTATAACGGCATCTTGTTTTTCATATCAAGCTAAAATTAACTTAATTGCTTGATAAATATATATCTTCTTTGTTTAACACGTACAGCGGTATGAGTTTACGGCTGCTTGCTACAATATGTTTGCTGTGAACATTTATAACGCGGGTGTTTACTGCTACGCCATTTGGGCGGTAAATTAACGTACCTGCTAATACATAGTTAGCCATGCTGCTTTCGCTTAGCTTTTCTATATCGCGAGATAACACGAAGTCGCCTCTGTTTGATACATCAATGTTGTCCATGGTTTTAAAATCTACCACGCCGTAGCCAAATTTTTGCAGCTGATGAATAAACGTCTCTGCTAATTGATTACCCAACTGGTTACTTTTATTAAGCGATGCGTCTAAATCTACAATGGTGGTAACCGCTATGTTGATGCTGTTGTTATCGGGCGCTTCGGCTTCAAGCGTATCGACTAAATCCAGCGCCATTTGCTCTACATAGTTTGCCAGCGTTTTGTGGTGTTTAAGCGGTGTAAACTGCCTTGCTGTGTCGTACTCACTTTGCTGCTGCACAGATTGGTTGGCATACATAGGCGTGGGTTGGCTACTTTGCGTTACCACGGTGTAATCTGAGCGCGTGTTTATGCTTTCGTTATGCTCATTATTTTGCGTTATTGAACAGCCAGTTAATGCTAACGTTGCCGTTAGCCCCGCTATAGCAGATAGTTTGTAAAACATGGTCAACCTCACTCGCTGGCTTGTTTAAGCATAATTCCGTCGGTGCGATAGCTACTGTTTAGCGCATCAACCACTGATTGAGGGATAAACCCTTGCGCACTGCCCACTACCGCTTTACTTTTAATGCCCACTATTCGAGCATTTACCAGTACGCCACCTTGGTGGCTCACAAGTGTTCCTGCTAATACGTAATTAAAGTTTTGATCTTGGTTTAGCTCTAGGTAGTCGCGGCTAAATACAAAGTCGCCTGCGGGGGTTACTCGCATATAATCGGTGGTTTTAAAATCGATAACCGGTACTCCAAAACTATGCAGTTCATGCATAAAGCTTTCGGCTATTTGGTTACCTAACAGGCTTCCATCGCTGTAGTCATCATCTAAAAATACAAAGCTAGAAACGGCAAGTGGCGTTTTGTCGTTTACGTATTGAAGGTTTTCGACCATGTCTTGCATTATCCCGCGCACATAATGGTTTATATTTTTGCGTTTTGCGGGGGCACTTTTGGTGTAGTTACTTTGCTTGTTTAAATTAGACTGAAATAACGCTTCATTTGGTGCAGGTGCTTTTACCGCACGTTGCTCTGAAACAAGCTGGGCTGCATTGTCTTGCTCAACCTGCTCTGGCTCTGAATGTAGCGAATTTAACATTTGCGAACAGCCAAAGCTTAATGGCAAGCATAGGGTAATTAATAGGTTTCTCATGGTGTGCTCCTGATTAATATTCGCTGCGGTACAAAGAGCCGTCACGCTGCTGAATTTTTTCGTTTCCCCACATTACATTTATAGGGATCTCTGTGCTGCCTGCCGACAGTACTTGCTTGTTTTCAATATTAACGAGTCGTGCATTAACTATGTAAGCATGCTGTTGGCGCGTTACAGTGCCGGTGATGACTAAGTCAATATTTTGGCGATTGCGTAATTTACTTAAGTCGCGGCTTAATATGCTGTCTGCGTTTTGCGCTAATATAAGGTTATTACCTAGGCGGTACTCAACGGTATGATAGCCAAGCTGGGTAAATTGCGTTAATAAGCTTTCTTGAATTTGTAAGCTCAAACCCGAAGCCTGCCCTGCTACTAGCTTAGTATCTAAAGCATCCGCATAAAAAAAGCTACTCACACCAATGCGCGCATTGGCATTTAAAGCGCCATTTACATGGTTAAGCTGCGAGGCTAGATTTGCTACATACTCGTTAACGGTATAGGGGGCCATTGCTGCTTTTGGCGCGTCAGTAGGCACACTCGGCTCTGGGGGCGGGACCAAGTTGCAAGCAGTTAAATTTAACAATACTAAAGGCAGTAAAAGGCGCATAGTTGCCGTCCTCTTTAAAACATACCGAGGATAAAGCAATTATTATGCCTAATTAACCTAAACTCTGGATAATAAACCTATCTCTAGCAGCTATTTTCAGTGCTAACTGCGTTAAATTTACTTGCAATAGGCCAGCTATTGACGCGTAAATTCGCCTTGTTTTCATTGAAAATCTCTGGCTAGAGATAATAAATTTAAGTATCAAGATAGTTCAATATGCTAGTAAGGCTCTTAACCAGAGTTCAGGTTAATTAACTTTGAGGCGTTTTGACGTAGTAGGTTACAAAGCAGTTATTAATTTTTATTAAAGACTTCTTACATGCATCCTTTGCTGCTTCTTTTGTTTTAAACGCACCAAGCTTTAATCTATAAAAGGTGTGCTGGTCAATCAATACTTGCTCGGTATTTACTTCAAGCTTATTTGAGGCCGATTGAAATTGCTTTATAGCCGCTTCAAGTACCGCTTTATTTTTATATGCCCCCACTTGCACAGCAAACAGCGCATTTGTATTCACAACAGCTAAGTGGTTAGTTTGCTGTGGTTTTGGCTGCGCGTTAAGTTGTTTTAATTTATCTACTGTGCGCTGTAATTCACTTTCTAGCTTTAACAGTCTTTCTAGTTGAGGCTTGGTTTGTTGCCACTGCTGCGCTGACTCTTTGAGTACGGCTAAGTCATCTTTTTTAATGAGCACCGCCTGCTTTTGGGCCGTTGCTAGTGCGTGAGCACTGTTTGCTAATGCAAAGCCTAAAACTAATGTGGCTAAAAAATCCTTGTAGTGCAGCATAAGTATGTTGTTAATTTGGGTAAGAGTGGGCGCTATTTTAACAGCCAATCATCGCTTAGCAAGTCACGCGTGCTACGGCCTATTGCGCTTTTATACCAATTAGCTTAATTAAGTAATCTATTTTGAGGATAGTAAAACGTATTGATAGCTAGACAAAAAATTCGCTATTTAGTTGTTCTAAACGAGATTTATTAACGCAGAACGCAACTCGATTAGCCCCGTAAAATGATTATTTATTATTGCGGGTTGGTATCACTATTAAAGTTTAATTGGCTTATCGGTGTAGTTACTTACAATGCAGTCGAGCTTATACATTTTAAATACTTCACAGTCGGCTTTGGCATTTTTAAGGTTTTTATAGGAGCCAAGCTTTAAGCGATAAAAGGTTTTATCATTTATTTTTGCGGTTTCTACGTTAGTTAATATTTTATCTCTAAATAGTGGCGCTGCTTTGGTATTTAGTTCTTGCCAGGCCTTGGCTACATCCTGCTTAGAATCAACCGAGGCAACTTGTAATGCAAATACATGTTTAGGGGTATTAAGCTTTAGAGTTTGCTTTTGGTTATTGTTAGCGGCTTTGTAAGTTTGCTGACGACGCGGCTTGTTAATGGTTGAGCGCGAAGGCGTGCGAGTGTAACGGCTGCTGTAGGCAGGGCTTGCATTAGATTGTGCAATAGCTTTAGAGTTTATTATATCTATATGATTAACCAGGTAAGTAATTTCTTTTTCAAGCTTTAAAATACGCTCTATACCGGCGCGTGCTTGCTGCCATTGCATTGCGGCATCTTTTAATTGCGCAAGCTCTAGTGCAGTTATCGATACGTAATCGGGCGTGGTGTTAGGTATTTCATTATCAACAGCAGGTTTAGCAGTAGGCGTAATAGAGCACGCCGTGCCAAACGTAAGCGTAAAAAGGCATACAAAAAAGTGTTTATAGTATTTTTTTAATTTAAGCATGTACCCGTTATCCTGAAAGCAGTGCCTGTGCACTTACATTTCAGTTAAACATTCTCACAAGAAAGCGTTTAACTTAGCAATTTAAACAATGAGCGATTTTTGCTCCCGCACGCTAATTTACCTGCATAGATAAAATTAACATGACCCTTCCGTGAGTTTGGCTTTTAATACAACTTTGATGCCAATTAACATAAACTTTACAATATAAATTACGTTATGTTGCTATATAACGCAAGTCAAATTCAGAACATAATTAAGCGTAGACCATCTTTATTACTGGCGTGGTTAAAATTAAGTAAACCCATACCTATTTTTGTATTAATAATTTAGCACTAAAAAAGGCGCCTAAACAGGCGCCTTGGTGGGTAATTTAATAAAACCTAAATTAACGATTTAATAAATGTTTTTAAATCATCTGCAAACTCGTCGCGGCGCAGAGCAAACTCTATCGTTGCTTTTAAGTAGCCTATTTTACTACCGCAATCGTGGCTGCGGCCTTTCATTGCGTACGCGTCTACTTTTTCTTGCTGCATTAGCATGGCAATTGCATCTGTAAGTTGAATTTCGTTGCCAGCCCCTTGCGGCGTTTTAGCAAGCAGTGGCCAGATGTTTTCGCTTAATACATAACGCCCTACTACCGATAGGTTTGAAGGTGCTTCATCTACTGGCGGTTTTTCTACCATGTTAATAATTGGCGAGCTTTCACCTTGGTGAAGCTCTACGTCACCTAAATCAACAACACCAAATTTGTCTACTTCGTCCATTGGTACTGGCTCAACCATAATTTGGCTGTGCTTAGTTTCTTCAAAACGGGCGATCATCTCTGCTAGGTTGTCTTTTTTAAGGTCGCTCTCTACGTCATCAACAATTACATCTGGCAAAATAACCACAAAGGGTTCGTTGCCAATAATTGGCGCTGCACAGTTAATTGCGTGGCCTAAGCCTTTGGCTTCGCCTTGGCGTACGTGAATAATGGTCACATCTTTAGGGCAAATTGCCTGTACTTCGGCAAGTAATTGCCGCTTTACGCGTTTTTCAAGCGTGGCTTCTAACTCAAAGCTGGTATCAAAATGGTTTTCGATAGAGTTTTTACTTGAGTGCGTTACAAGTACAATCTCTTTAACGCCTGCTGCTACCGCTTCATTTACTACATATTGAATAAGCGGGCGGTCTACCACAGGGAGCATCTCTTTAGGGATAGCTTTTGTGGCAGGTAACATACGCGTTCCAAGGCCTGCTACTGGGATCACTGCTTTCATCTTGTTCTCCTTAATCTTATTATACTGAAAACGGATATTGGATTGGTTCGTGGCATTGATAGCCTACTACTTCAAAATCGTCTCGTGTTACCCATGTTTCTATATCTTCTAGTGATTTTATGTTTGGGTTAATATTTAATTGCGGTGAGTCAAATGGCTCACGTGTTAACTGCACATCGCGCATTAACGGTAACTGGTTTTCGTAAATATGCGCATTAGCAATTTTATGATACGCCTTACCTGCTTTATGGCCGGTAATTTGCGCTACCAATGCCAGTAATACAAAACACTGAATTTGATTAAAATTAAGGCCCAGCGGCACATCGCAACTGCGCTGATAGGATGTTAAATATAGCGTGTCGCCAAGCAGCGAAAACGTATGCGTGTGCATACATGGGCGCAAGCAACCAAGCTCAAACTCACCAGGATTATAAAAGGTAATTATTTCACCTCTGTCATCAATCCCGTTTTTTAAGTTATTTATTACTTTAGCAAGCTGATCGAGCGTTGAGCCATCTGGGCGCTGCCAATTACGCCCTTGCACGCCATAAACGCGGCCCATGTCGTCCTCGCCTTTGCGGTTAGGGTTATTTAGCCATGCGTTATTATCATTTGCGTTTGCATCCCAGGTTTTACAGCCTATATCGCGAAATTGCGCTGCGCTATCGTACCCTCGTAAATAACCTAAAAGCTCTGCTATAGCAGCTTTGTAGTAACTTTTACGAGTGGTGATCATAGGAAATTTATTATTACCTACATCGTATTCTAAGTCGGCATTAATAACGGTTAAGCAACGCGTGCCTGTGCGTTTGTTTTCTACCCATACACCTTCGTCAACGATGCGCTGACATAATTTTAAATATTGTTTCATGATCTGTTCTTACTATGCCTTTGCTGCGGTTACAGGTTGCGGTTTTTTGTACGCCCAAATTAATAGCCCTAGGCCACCAATTATCATAGGTAACGAGAGTATTTGACCCATTGAGATAAAATCGGCAAATAGACCAAGCTGCGCATCTGGTTGGCGGAAATATTCAATACAAAATCTAAATACGCCGTACCCTAATAAAAATACACCGGCTACACTGCCTGCAGGGCGAGGCTTTTTGATAAACCATAATAAAATTAAAAACAGGACTAGCCCTTCAAAAAAGGCTTCGTATAACTGCGATGGGTGACGCGCAAGCGGCCCACCCGTTGGAAATACCATTGCCCATGGCACATCGCTTACGCGGCCCCATAACTCGCCATTTATAAAGTTACCAATACGCCCTGCTAATAAGCCTACCGGAACCAGCGGCACCACAAAATCTCCCACTGCAAATAGTGATTTTTTGCGGGTTTTGGCAAATAGTATAATAGCGGTAATAACCCCTAATGTTCCGCCGTGGAACGACATACCGCCTTGGTCAATTCTAAATAAATATAATGGATTTTCTAAAAAGTAGCTAAACTGATAAAACAATACATAGCCAATTCTGCCGCCTAAAATAACCCCTAGCATGCCGTAAAAAAGCAAGTCGCTAACTTGCTCTTTAGTCCAGCCAGAGTTTGGTTTTTCGGCTTGACGATTAGCAAACCACATCGCAAATGCAAAACCAATTAAATACATTAAACCGTACCAACGTACGCTTAGCGGTCCAACAGAAAAAATTATTGGATCGATTTGAGGAAACTCAAGTGCCATAAATAAACCTTTAGCTAAAAACCATTTTAAGTGCGATGAGCACAAGCAACACCGCGAAAATTTTCTTTATTATATTAACAGGTAAATAATGAGTTGCTTTAGCCCCTAAGGGCGCCACAAACCACGATGTTATTACAATACCAAATAATGCAGGTAAGTATACAAACCCTGCGAACCCATGGGCTAAATCGGTTACCTGCCAGCCTGCGCTTATATAACCAATAGAGCCAAATAGCGCGATAACAATACCGCTCGCTGATGCACAGCCTATCGCTTTTTTCATATCAACTGAAAAGTAATTAAGCATAGGGGCAATAAGTGCGCCGCCACCAATACCTATTAAACCAGAAAGCGCGCCCATAAGGGCTGAAATGCTCCCTAAAATAATCCCTTTTGGTAGCGGTTTTTCTTTAAGCGATTTACTACGTGATGCCAACACCATTCTGCCTGCAATAAATACAACACTTATTGCAAACACGTTGCGTAATGCCTGTTCGGGTATTAAACTTGCGGCAAAGCCACTTATTAACGCGCCTAAGCCTACACCCGACATAACCCACGGTGCAATTTGCCACGGCACATTATCATTTTTATGATGAGCCAAGACTGAAGAAGTAGAAGTGAATAAAATAGAGGCAAGCGATGTTGCAATAGAAATAACTAATATGTGATCAGGTGAAGTAACGTCAAACATCAGTAATAAGCTACTTAAAACAGGCACAATAATTAAACCGCCGCCTATCCCTAATAGCCCAGCTAAAAAGCCAACTACACAGCCAAGTAGCGCACAACTGGCCACGAGTAAAGCTAAGTCATACATAGTGTTCTCAAATACCTTTTCGTGCGCCTATATTAAAGGATTATAAAGTTAATAGCATCTTTAAGCGCTGCATTATTTGGCGGTATAAAACAGATCGCCTAATTGGTGTTCAATCATAAAATTGCGCGTTAAGCGCAGTACCTGTTTAGCGTTCGATTGCACTAAGCACTCTGCGAGTAATTGCTGCATATCGTTAATATTTAAACGCCTTAAAATCCACTTTACTTTAGTTAACGACGACATGTTCATACTTAAATGCCTATAACCCATGGCAATGAGTAAAATAGCGCCCTCTGGCTCGCCGCCTAGCTCGCCACATAAACTAAAGGGTAAACGGTGTTTATTACATTCATTCGCTACTTTATTTAATACCCTTAACACACCGGGGTGATATGGGTTAAATAACTGAGCCACGCGCGCATTTGCTCTATCGACAGCAAGTAAGTATTGCGTTAAATCGTTACTGCCTACTGAACAAAAATCGACTTTTTTAGCCCACTCGTCGAGCATAAATATACTTGAGGGTACTTCAAGCATAATGCCCACTTCTGGGCGCTCCAAGTTTTGCTCTGGGTGTTTTTCTGCCAGTTCAAAATAAGCTTGTTCAAATAACGCGAGCGCTTCGTCTACCTCTTCTGTACCGCTGATCATAGGCAGCATTATTTTTAAATTACCTAAGCCCATGTTTGCTTTTAACATAGCTTTGAGCTGATCTAAAAACAGCTCTGGATGGTCAAGGCTTATGCGTATGCCGCGCCACCCTAAAAAGGGATTTTCTTCGGTGATATTAAAGTAATCTAAAACCTTGTCGCCACCAATATCTAGGGTTCGCATAACCACTGGCGCTGGGTGGTAACTTTTTAGCACCTCCCTATACCAGTTTTCTTGCTCAGCTTGCGATGGAAATTGCCCCTTTTGCATAAACCATGCTTCGGTACGATAAAGCCCTACCCCATCGCAAATATGCGCACTGCTTTGCTCGGTATTAAGCTCAAGCCCTGCATTTAGCATTAAATTTATTTGCTCACCATCTAAGGTAACCGACTGTGCACTTTGCTCTGCTAAAAAGCGGTTATTGAGTAGTTTATCTTGGTGCTTTAGCTGTGCGTATTCATCGAGTAACACTTGCGAAGGAGAAATATATAAACGCCCTGCAAAGGCATCTAAAATCATTGGTTTAGCATCAAATTGCAATAAGGGTAAATCTTCAATCCCCCAAATAGCCGGTATTCCCATCGCTCGGGTTAATATAGAGGCATGGCTATTTGCCGAGCCATTCACACTCACTACACCGGCTAAATGCCCGTTAGGTACTTCAGCCAGCATGGCGGGCGTTAAGGTATTCGCAATTAATATGGTATTGGGTGGGTAATCTTTTACTGCGTGCTCTGTGTTTACAAGGTGGTGTAATACCCTTAAACCTATGTCTTTTACATCAACTGCGCGCTCTTTAATGTAGGGGTCTTGCATGGCATTAAACTGCGAAATAAGCCGCTCAATAACAATTTTTAAGGCGCTTTTTGCACACCAGCCCTCTTGTAACTGTACCTCAACATTGTGGCCTAAACTTTTCGCATCAAGCAATTGTTGGTATACATCAAATACCGCGAGTGCTTCTCGCGGTATTGAGTCACTCAAGGTCATAGACAGGGTATTAAATTCTTTGCGGGTGGCAGCAACGGCTTGTGTAAACAAACGGCGCTGCTCGGCGCTATCGGGATCTTTTTTTAGCTCTATAGATTTAAAATCAAGCTTGGGCAGTACCACAAAGGCTTGGCCAATCCCAATACCTGGGGCACTCGAGACCCCTTTGAGCACTGAGGTTTGGTGTGATGATTCGTCTTGGCGTAAAAGCTCTTTTATTTCAGCATGCGCAAGTTGTGAGGCTAGCTGTGCTGAAAGGGTAATTAAAAACGACTCTTCGTCTTGGCTAAAAACCCGCGCCATTTTTTGTTGTACAACAATAACGCCCAATACCTTTTTTTGATGCACCACAGGCACAGACAAAAAGGCATTGTAACCTTCTTCGTTTACTTCGGGGGAGAGCTTAAAACGCGGATGAGATTTTGCAAAAGCTATATTAATGGGCTCTTCACGCTGGGCCACTAAACCTACAAGCCCTTCGGTAAAGCCAATTCTAAACTTACCTACGGCGTCGGGGTTAAGGCCTTCGGTTGCCATAAGTACAAAGTTATCTTGGCTGTAGTCGGCAAAATAAATAGAGCAGCACTGGGTTTTCATGGCCTCTTTAACCATTTTCACAAAGCACACTAAGGCACTGTCTAAATTCGCTTGTTGCGAAACAGACTCAGCAATAGTTCTAAGTGTTGCCAGCATTACCTGCTCCTTATTTTATAATTATGCTACTACCTTTTGTGTCGCCACTGTTCTTTATGATGTTCTCTTTTATTAAAAGGCATTGCAAACGGTGCAAACTCTTTCATCACCCGTCTGTATACATCGCGTTTAAACGATACCACTTGCCTTACTGGGTACCAATAACTCACCCAGCGCCAATCATCAAACTCGGGATGATGTGTTTTAAGCAAGTTTACATCTTCATCTTTGCAACGCAGTTTTAATAAAAACCATTTTTGTTTTTGCCCAATACACACCGGACTAGAGTCGCGGCGAATTAATCGCTTGGGTAATTTATAGCGTAACCAATGTTTTGAGCTTGCAACTATTTCTACATCTTCTGGTCGCAAACCTACTTCTTCGTGTAATTCACGGTACATGGTTTGTTCGGGTGTTTCTCCGTCATCAACACCGCCTTGGGGAAATTGCCAAGAATGTTGACCGTAACGTCGAGCCCAAAAAACCTGCCCCTGATTATTGCAAATTACAATTCCGACATTGGCACGAAAACCTTCGGCATCAATCACCTTAGTGCCTCATTTGTAAGTCGATTTTTAATGATTGTTCCACATTAGCTGCAATTCGGCAAACACTATTATCCCCAAAGTCATCACGCCCTAATCGCACGTTTACTATTTACGCTGTGCATAACGACTTAACCTTAAATGAGCACTGAGTAATTACAAGGATAAAATAACCCTTAATTCACGCAACTTTTAGCAAAAAAAGCTAAGCTATGCCTTGATTATTATGTTTAGTGCTATTTACTCACAGCTTGTGTATAACTTTTGATAAACAAGGCTATTTTGCAAACAAGTCCACAATAGCAGATCTAAAAACTCGCTTTCTCCACAGATTCTGTGGATAAACATGTTTATATAGTTGTATTTATCCCATATAGAATTTGCTAACTTAATTAAAGCTGAATGAGTTAATTGAAAATATTAAAGCTAGTCAGTCACTTACAGTTAAACTGTGACTTTTTGGGGTGAGCAAAATTACGCCAAACACAGTACGTATAAAAAACAACCAAAAGCAAAGATATCCACCTTACGGGGGTTTTGCTATCATGGCGCTGTTAATTATTCAAGGTAAATGAGTAGCATGCGACCAACAAAACCCCATTCAATTAATGACTTAATGCAACGCGTAAACGCTATTGCTGGTTTAACATTAGGGCAATTAGCCTCTCAATACAGCTTTAAAACCCCTGACGACCTATTACGTGAAAAAGGCTGGACCGGGCAACTTATTGAATACGTGTTAGGCGCTACTGCAGGCTCAAAACCCCTCCCCGACTTTGAAGATTTAGGCATTGAATTAAAAACACTGCCTATTTCGTATAAAGGAAAACCCTTAGAAACCACTTTTGTGTCGGTTACCCCCCTTATAAACGTAACCGGCATGACGTGGCATACAAGCGCTGTGCGTAAAAAACTCAATCATGTTTTATGGCTGCCTATATTGAGTGAGCGCGATATTGCGCCTTTTGATAGAACCATAGGCAGTGGTTTTTTATGGCAGCCTACGCCTGAGCAAGATGCGTTGCTACAACGCGATTGGGAAGAACAAATGGAGTTAATAGCGCTTGGGCGAGTTGATGAAATATCAGGCCATTTAGGGGATGCTATACAAATTAGACCTAAAGCCGCTAATAGCAAAGTAGTTACCGATGCTATTGGCCCAAATGGGCAAACAATAAAAACCTTACCGCGTGGTTTTTATTTAAAAACCAGTTTTACAGGGGCTATTTTAAAGCAGCAGTTTCAGCTCTGAGCTGTGCAGAAAATATTATGAGTTAAGCAAACCCTGTTTCGCACTACTTGCGCGAGTCAGCGAGCTTAACGCCTACAAAGCATTCTCATCTCTTTAAAAAATTATCAGGCATAAAAAATCCCCGCATTAGCGAGGATTTTATCATCTAAAATTAAAAATAAGATTCTATATAGAATAGAATTACTGACCTTTAACTTCTTTAAGACCGTTGTAAGGTGCTTTAGAACCTAGCGCTTCTTCAATGCGAAGAAGTTGGTTGTACTTAGCAACACGGTCAGAGCGGCTCAATGAACCTGTTTTAATTTGGCCTGCAGCAGTACCTACCGCTAAATCAGCAATTGTTGCATCTTCTGTTTCGCCAGAACGGTGTGAAATAACAACTGTAAAGCCTGCATCTTTAGCCATTTTGATTGCTGCTAACGTTTCAGTTAGTGAACCAATTTGGTTAAATTTAATTAGGATTGAGTTAGCAATACCGTTATCAATACCGCGTTTTAAAATCTTTGTGTTAGTTACGAATAAATCATCGCCTACTAATTGGATTTTATCGCCCATTAATTTAGTTTGGTGTGCAAAGCCATCCCAATCTGACTCATCTAAGCCATCTTCAATAGATACAATTGGGTATTGCTCAGTTAAATCTTTTAAGAAGTAGTTAAACTCTTCTGAAGTGAACTTTTTGCCTTCACCTTTCAGATCGTAAATGTTTGCTTCTTTGTCGTAAAACTCAGATGCTGCACAGTCCATAGCCAGTGTAATATCTTTACCTAGCTCGTAACCTGCGTTTGCTACAGCTGTTTTAATAGCAGCAAGTGCTGCTTCGTTTGATGCAAGGCTTGGTGCAAAACCACCTTCATCACCTACCGCTGTAGAGTGGCCGTCTGCTTTTAATACTTTAGCAAGGCTGTGGAATACTTCAGCGCCCATACGTAGGCCTTCGCGGAAGTTTTCAGCGCCAACAGGTTGGATCATAAATTCTTGAATATCTACAGAGTTATCTGCGTGCTCACCACCGTTGATGATGTTCATCATAGGTAATGGCATTGAGTAAACACCTGGTGTACCGTTTAAGTCTGCGATGTGCTCGTAAAGCTCAACTTTTTTAAATTGTGCAGCGGCTTTTGCAGTTGCTAGTGATACCGCTAAGATAGCATTTGCACCTAGTTTTTCTTTATTTTCGGTGCCATCTAAATCTAGCATTACTTTATCTACAGCACTTTGCTCTAATGCATTTTGGCCTTTTAGCGCATCCGCAATTTCGTTGTTAATAAAACCAACTGCGTTTAATACGCCTTTACCTAAGTAACGGGCTTTGTCACCATCACGTAGCTCTAGAGCTTCGCGAGTACCTGTTGATGCACCTGAAGGAGCGGCAGCGCGGCCCCAAGAACCATCAGCTAAATATACATCAGCTTCAACAGTAGGGTTACCACGCGAGTCCATAATTTCGCGACCAATTACTTTTACGATTTCTGACATCTTGATTCCTCTATATTCCCAAAATGGTGAGTTCAGCTAACTTTACTACGTTTTATATCTTTTAGTCAGCCCTTTAGACAAAAAAGCCGTGCATTATGCACGGCTTTTTCTAATTACGAAGACGTTTTTTGGTGAGTATGAGCGGCTGCTACAAACCCTTCAAATAACGGGTGACCATCACGTGGTGTTGACGTAAATTCCGGGTGGAATTGCGCGGCAATAAACCATGGGTGATCTTTGTTTTCGATGATCTCTACTAGTTTTTTATCTTCTGATAAACCGGTAAAGCTTAAGCCTGCTTGCTCTAATTGCTCTACAAAGTTGTTGTTTACTTCGTAGCGATGACGGTGACGTTCAATAATTTCTGTATTGCCGTACACTTCGTGCACCTTAGAACCCGGCGTTAAGTGACATTTTTGTGCGCCTAAACGCATGGTGCCACCTAAATCAGATTTTTCATCACGTATTTCAATGTTACCTTCAGCATCTAACCACTCTGTAATTAAGCCCACTACTGGCGCTTTTGAGTGAATATTAAACTCAGTTGAGTTAGCGTCGGTTAAACCTGCAACATTACGTGCGTATTCAATAAGTGCTACTTGCATACCTAAACAAATGCCTAGGTAAGGTACTTTGTTTTCACGGGCATACTTAGCTGCTAAAATTTTACCTTCAACACCACGGCCGCCAAAACCACCTGGTACTAAAATAGCGTCTAGATGAGAAAGAAGTTCTACCCCTTTGCTTTCTAAGTCTTGCGAGTCAACGTATTCAATATTAATGGTTAAACGGTTTTTAAGACCTGCATGTTTTAGTGCTTCGTTAACTGATTTGTATGCATCTGGTAGTTCAATGTACTTACCAACCATACCAATTGTTACTTCGCCGGTCGGGTTAGACTCTTGATAAAGTACTTGTTCCCATTCAACTAAATCAGCTTCTGGTGCGTCAAGGTGGAAACGACGACATACAAAGTTATCTAGCTCTTGTGATTTTAATAGCGCAGGAATTTTGTAAATGCTGTCTACGTCAGGAAGCGAAATAACCGCTTTTTCTTCAACGTTTGTAAACAATGCAATTTTTGCACGTTCGTTGTTAGGCAATTTACGGTCTGAGCGACAAATAAGAATATCTGGCTGAATACCTACAGAGCGTAACTCTTTAACTGAGTGCTGTGTTGGTTTGGTTTTCACTTCGCCTGCAGGGCCTAAGAATGGCACTAGCGTTAGGTGAATAAATAGCGCACGTTCGCGGCCAATTTCTGTACCTAACTGACGAATTGCTTCAATAAATGGTTGTGATTCAATATCACCTACTGTGCCACCAATTTCCACAATCGCAATATCATGACCTTCAGCACCGTCGTATACACGTTGCTTAATGTCGTTTGTGATGTGTGGAATAACCTGAATGGTTGCACCTAAGTATTCACCACGGCGCTCACGACGTAGTACATCTTCGTACACTCGCCCTTGTGTGAAGTTGTTGCGGCTGGTCATTTTGGTGCGAATAAAACGCTCGTAGTGACCTAAATCAAGATCCGTTTCGGCGCCGTCTTCTGTAACGTATACTTCACCGTGTTGAATTGGGCTCATTGTGCCTGGGTCAACGTTTATGTAAGGATCCAGCTTTAAAATGGTAACATCTAAACCGCGGGCCTCTAAAATAGCTGCCAATGACGCTGCTGCAATACCTTTACCCAACGAAGAAACAACCCCGCCAGTAACGAAGATAAATTTTGTACTCATGCGAACCCTAGAATATCAGGAATTAAAAGGAATATAACACCCGAGAAAGAGACTCTGGGTATATCATCAAGACGGGGCGAAATTGTACCAAAACAGCGTTGAGCAATCCAGCTAAAAATAGCGTTTAGACGCACAAAAAATGTTCGTTGATTAACATTAGGTTGTACTGAGCTAATCTTATTTCGCTTTTTTAATGGCTTCCCATGCTTCTTCCATTTCGTCAAGCGTTGCGCGCTCTAAACTTTTACCTTTTGCAATTAAATAACCTTGCACTTTTTCAAAGCGCGCCGAGAACTTATCGTTGGCTTGTCTGAGTAGTTGCTCTGGGTCGCGTTTAACATGGCGAGCCACATTTACCGTGGCAAATAATAAGTCGCCTATTTCTTCTGCTGTATGATCGGATGAAGGGTCGTGCTCAAGCGCTTCTTTTACTTCAAGTACTTCTTCACTTAATTTATCAAGTGCCCCGTGGTAACTCGGCCAATCAAAACCAAGTGCGGCAACACGCTGCTGAATTTTTTTAGCTTTAGTTAGGCTTGGCATATTGGTGGGTATATCTTGCCAAAGTGAGGCTTGGCTTGGCTGTACTTTTGCTGCACGCTCTTGTGCTTTAATTGCTTGCCATTGCTTTGCTAATTGCTCGTCGGTTAATGCTTGCTTAGTGTTAAAAACATGAGGGTGACGGCGGGTAAGTTTACTATTTAGCTCACTAACCACGTCGTTAAAATCAAACATGTCCTGCTCTTTGGCAAGTTGTGCGTAAAAAACGATTTGAAACAGTAAATCACCCAGCTCATTTTTAAGCTCGTTTAAATTACCCGACTCTATGCAATCGGCCACTTCTAAGGCTTCTTCTAGCGTGTGCGGAACAATCGATTTAAAGTTTTGCTTGCGATCCCACGGGCAACCGTCGGTAGGATCGCGAAGCAACGCCATAATATCGAGGAGTTGCTCAAGGGCGTTACTGTTTGCCATTTTATTGGTTTCGCTTGGCACTGTGCACACCTTCAATTTGATGCAATTTAGACAAAACCCGGTTTGTGCCCGACAGGTCATGCACTTCTATTTGCATAGTAAATACCGCTAACTGATCGGCCCCAACGGTATTGACGTTCATGTTGATCACATTTACTTTTTCGTTAGCCAGTACAGAGCTAATATCGCGAATTAAACCTGAGCGATCGCTTGCTTCTATTTTTATACTTAGCGCATAAGAGCCGTTTATTTCATCTGACCAACTAACCGATATAACACGCTCTGGGTGTTGCTCTTTTAAGTTGTTAAATGAATCGCAATCTTCGCGGTGTACCCCAATGCCACGGCCTTGTGTAATATAGCCAATTATTTTATCGCCAGGTACTGGGCGACAACACTTAGCAACGTGGCTCATTAAGCTGCCCACGCCATCCACCACAATGCCGTTTTTATCGCCAGTTACTTTACTTGGCGCTTTAAAACGAATAACGGGTTCTTCTTCAGTACGATCACTGACAAAGTTAAGCATTTGGTTTAAGCGAACATCGCCGGCACCTATGGCAACCATTAAGTCATCTAGTTCTTTAAAATTAAAGCGCTTAATAGCTGGGTCTAAATCTTTGTAGGTTAAATCTAGCTTTTGCAGTTCGTTATCAAGAATCTCTTTACCGGCGCTTAAGTTTTTATCGCGGTCGAGCTGTTTAAACCAATGATGGATTTTAGCCCTTGCACGCGACGATTTAATGTAACCAAGCGATGGATTTAGCCAATCGCGGCTTGGATTAGGCTGCTTTTGCGTGAGAATTTCTACCTGATCGCCCGTTGATAGCTGATGTGTAAACGGCACTATTTTGCCAAATACTTTAGCCCCTATACAGCGGTGCCCTACATTTGAGTGAATGTAGTAAGCAAAATCAAGCGGTGTAGCGCCAACAGGTAAATCGATAATATCGCCGCTTGGGGTAAATATATAGACGCGGTCTTCTACAACTTGGTTTTTAAGCTCTTCGGCTAAATCGCCCCCATCAACCACTTCTTCTTGCCATTGCAATAATTTGCGCAACCAGCTAATTTTTTGCTCGTAGCCTGAGCCACGCCCAGGTAAAGCGCCTTCTTTATACATCCAGTGCGCGGCTACGCCTAGCTCAGCATCTTGGTGCATTTCGCTGGTGCGTATTTGTATTTCAACGGTTTTCCCTTCAGGGCCAAATACCACGGTATGAATTGATTGATAGCCATTTTGCTTAGGTGTAGCAACGTAGTCGTCAAACTCTTTATTAAGGTGGCGCCAATTAGTGTGCACTATACCTAGCGCGCCGTAACAATCTTGCAGGCGCTCTACAACAATTCGCATTGCTCTAATATCAAACAGCTGATCAAACTCGTAGTTTTTTTGCTGCATTTTTTTATAAATGCTGTAAATGTGCTTAGGGCGGCCATACACTTGCGCCTCAATACCGGCTTCGCTTAAGCGAGCTTTTACTTGCGCAACCATATCTTCCATATAGGCTTCGCGGGCAAGGCGCTTGTCATCAAGTTGTTTAGCAATGCTTTTATAGGTGTCGGGGTGTAAATACCTAAACGATAAATCTTCTAGTTCCCACTTAAGCTGGCCTATACCTAACCTGTTTGCTAACGGGGCAAAAATATCGGCGGTTTCTTTAGCGGCAATAACACGCTCTTCTTCATCGCCATTTTTTACATTGCGTAAATGGCACACTTGCTCAGCAAGTTTAATCACCACAGCGCGCACATCTTCAACCATGGTAAGTAACATTTTACGAATGTTATCTACCTGCATAGTGCCTTTACCTTGGTGCGATAAAGTACTAATAGCAGCCATTTGCGCAACCCCAGTTAAAAGCATGGCTACATTTTTGCCAAGTTGTGCTTCTACGGTTTCAAGGTCTACTAAGTCATTTAAGTAGTAATGCGTGAGATACGCGGTTGCGAGAGATTCTGCATCTAAATTTAGCTCGGCTAAAATCTCGACCATTTCTATGGCCGTGTTTTGCCGTGCTTGGTTGTCACATGTACCACACAATGCTTGCGCTTTGTTTAGTAGCGTTATTTTCTCTTGCGATAACGCTAACTGTTTTAGGCTAGTAGCAAAGTCACCTGTGTCGTCCTGTTGATGTGATTGACGTGTAGCGACCATAAAACGCTTTACCTCCGTTGAAATAACGCCATTGTTTCTATGTGTCCTGTATGTGGAAACATATTCATTAGCCCAATTTTAGTAACTTCAAAGCCTGCTTGCGAAATAATTGCACTGTCACGGGCTAAAGTAACAGGATCGCAAGAGACATATAAAATGGTTTTAAACTGCTTTAAAGGTAGTTGCTCTAAAACAGCCATAGCACCTGTGCGAGAAGGGTCTAATACTAATACGTCTAGCGCCTTATTAAACCATTGTGCTGTTTCAATTTTTTGCGTTAAATCAAAACAATGAAAGTGCGCATTAGTGATAGAGTTAGTTTGCGCATTTTGTGTCGCCATTGCAACCGCCGATGCAACCCCTTCTACTCCAATAACCGATTTAGCATGCTGGGCTAGCACTAATGAAAAGTTACCAATACCACAAAATAAATCCAATACTTGCTCGTTTCCTTGCAAGTTAAGCCAATTTACCGACTGAGCTAACATAGCTTGGTTAACTTCATCATTTACTTGAATAAAATTACCAAGGCCAAATTCAAATTTTAATTTAAACTTTTCTAAAAAATAATACGGCGTAGGCAAATGAGCTTGCTCTATAACATCGCTGTTGTCTTGCCAAGTAATTAACCATTGCTGTGCGTTTGCCGCTTCTTGTACGTAGCTTTTGGCTTCATCTGGTATCGCTTTAGTATGGCGAATAACAATAAAGTTCCCAGCTTTGTTTTGGCACAACTGTAAATGACTTATACTGTGTAGCGCTTTATATTGATTAATAAGCGTTTCAAAAATACTAAATACGTTAGTAAATGCCTCACTAAGCACATCACATTGCTCAATACTAATCACATTTTTAGAGCTAGGCGCACGATACCCAACTCGCATTTTTTTAGCGGCTTTATCATACATTACGGCAATACGCGCACTGCGTCTGTAATGAGTGGGCTTACTTAAAAGAGGCGCTTGCCAATTTAAGTCGCTTAATTTGGCAAATTTTTGAAACAATTGCGTCACTGCATTTTGCTTTTCAGCCACTTGCTGATTTATTTCTAGGTGCTGCAACTGGCAACCACCACAGTGATTATAATGCTGACAAAAAGGCTGCGTGCGTGCATCGCTTGGATTAATAACCTTAACCAGCTTTGCACTACTGTATTTGGCTTTATCTTCTATTAGGGTTGCCGTTACTTTTTCATTCATTAAAGCGCCGCTTACAAAGCACACTTTATTATTGTGTTTGGCAACGCCCCGCCCTTGATGATCCATGGCCGTAATATTAAGTGTGAGTGTTTGCTGTTTAAGTGGTTTTTTCTTTGCTTTAAAAATTTGCGCCATGCGGCATTACCTTAAATTTTGTATTACGTATAAGCAAATCAGATGCTTTGAGAATAGCCGATGAACCGTATATACTCGATCCATACTAATAATGATAATAACGCTTCCATTATGACCAAATTAGGCTTACGTGATTCTGTTTTAACCTTAACCTTGATCCCCACAGTGATCATTGGTTTGTTACTTGGCGGCTATTTTACAATAAATCGTTACATTGAGCTTGATGAAATTTTATATCAGCAAGGCAGCTCAATATCTGAACCCTTAGCAATTGCTTTAGAGCAGCCTTTACTTGAAAAAAATAAAAAGCTGCTCAACCGTCTGATTAGTTACACACACAATAAGCACTCCCCAACCATTAAATCGATTGCTATTTTTGATACCAGCAATCAGCTTATTATGACCAGTAACTATCATCGCTCGTTTGATGAACTAACTCAAAAAGAACAAATTGAAAATCTTCACACAACAAAAATTAATAAATCAGAAGAGTTAATCACGTTCTATACTCCAATTTTTAATCACTCTGCGCCGGTATCAAAATGGGATATTAATGATTTTCAAACCCCGCTTGGCACCGTTATTTTACAACTTAATAAAGACCAAGCGATTATAGGCCAGCAGCGAGCGGTTTTAATTAGCGGCATTGTTATTTTATTTTCAATAATATTGGCATCTATTTTAGCGCTTAAGCTTAGCCGTATGTTTATGAACCCGCTTAATAAGTTAGTACTTGCCACCGACAAACTAGTTGAAGGTAAAAGAGACACGGATTTAAACGACACCATGATGGGCGAATTTGAACTTTTGCGTGAAGGGCTTAATACCATTGCCCACACTATGGTTATGCAAAAAGACGAAATGCAGAAAAATATTGATCAAGCCACGAGTGATTACCGCGAAACCCTAGAGCAATACGAAACCTCAAATATTCAGCTAACTATGGCCAAAAAAGAGGCGCAAGATGCTAACCGCGTTAAGTCCGACTTTTTAGCTAAAATGAGTCACGAGTTACGCACCCCACTTAATGGGGTTATTGGCTTTACGCGCCAATTGTATAAAACACCTTTAAATAAACATCAAAAAGACTACCTCGATACCATAGAGCTTTCTGCCAATAGTTTATTGACGATTATTAGCGATATTTTAGATTTTTCTAAACTTGAAGCAGGCGCAATGGAGCTTGAATCAATCCAGTTTCAACTGCGCGATAGCGTAAACGAGGTTATGACATTATTAGCTCCCTCGGCGCATGAAAAACAACTTGAGCTATCTATTTATATCAACCCACAAGTGCCTGATGATTTAACCGGTGACCCCACTCGCCTTAAACAAGTACTCATTAACTTGTTAAGTAATGCCATTAAGTTTACTGAAAAAGGCTCTATAAAAGTTGATATAAGCTACCGCTTATTAGATGAAGACCGCGCCTCTATTTTAGTATCAGTAACCGATACCGGTGTGGGTATTCCAATGGATAAGCAAGATGCGTTATTTACTGCATTTGGCCAAGCAGATTCATCTATCACCCGAAAATTTGGCGGCACTGGTTTAGGTCTCATTATTACTAAACATATTGTAGAGGCTATGAATGGCCGAATAACGCTAAATTCAGCCCCAGGAAGCGGCACCTGTTTTACCTTTAATGGTGTGTTTAGGTTGCCTGATCATACCTTTAGTAACGACTTACCTTCTAAATCACTTATTGGTAAACGCATATTATACCTAGAGCCACACGAGCATACGCACCACTCTGTGCTTTCTGTATTAAACGAGTGGGAAGCGGTTGTAACCGCCTGTTTTAATGAAGCAGCGTTTTTAGACGCCATCAAACATAAAATGTTCAAGTACGATATTTGTATTATTGGTGATATGGCATCGGTAGATGATATGCAGCGACTTAAGAGCTATGTGAATATGGTTCGCGAGTCGTGCGATTATTTATACCTTATGCTCAATACTGTATCGCATAATATGCGCGAAGCGTTTATTGGTAGCGGTGCCGATGCGTGCTTAAGTAAGCCGCTTAATCATCGTAAATTATGTGAAGTACTGGCTGCGCCTTATCGCCTTGATCATCCAACCTTAAATATTGAGCCAAGCGATCAAACATTATTGCCATTAAAAGTACTGGTGGTAGATGACAACGATGCAAACTTAAAACTTATTTGCACCTTGTTAAAAGAGCAAGTTGAATTTATAGACACCGCTTATAATGGCTCGCAAGCCTACAGCTTAAGTAAAAGCCATAAGTACGATGTTATTTTTATGGACATACAAATGCCGATTATGGATGGCATTACCGCGTGTAAACTTATTAAGGAGTCTTCTTTAAACGAAGACACACCTATTATTGCGGTAACCGCGCATGCACTGCACAGTGAAAAAGAGCAGCTATTAAAAGATGGCTTTAAAGGCTATTTAACTAAGCCTATTGATGAGGACATGCTGAGCCAAATTATTTGCGATCATAGTCCGCAATCGCCCGTAAGCCGCGACAAAATTAAAAGTGTAACGTCACAAAGCCCAGCTCCATTTGAAAGTAACTGCTTAGATTGGTCGCTTGCGCTACAACGTGCAGGGGGCAAAGGTGAGCTGGCGCTGGAAATGCTCAATATGCTATTACAAAGTGTGCCAGAGACGCTCTCGCAGCTCAACGAAGCTATTGAGCAAAACGATTGCCAAACGGTATTAAGTGTTATTCACAAATTCCATGGCGCGTGCTGTTATACCGGTGTGCCTAAGCTTAAATCACTGGCAGAAACCATAGAAACCTCACTTAAAAGTGAGTGCGTGCTAGATAACGTTGAGCCTGAACTATTTGAGCTTCAGGATGAGCTGGAAAACCTCATGGCAGATGCAAGTGTTACCGAGCATCAACGCTAAAAAACACGTAATAAAAAAGCGCAGTAAATGCGCTTTTAACAGGTTTTGATACCATTTTACTTAATTAAGTATTGCTATGAAATGGTGCCACTATAGGGTTAAATTTATAACCTTGCCTCAATCATAAGACGTTTCATGTCGCGTACTGCTTTTTCAAGGCCATCAATAGCTGCGCGCGCAATAATAGCGTGGCCAATGTTAAGCTCATAAATTTCAGGCATTGCAGCAATAGGTTTTACGTTATGATAATGAAGGCCATGCCCTGCATTTACAATTAAGCCTAAGCTCGCCGCGTATTTCACACCCTCTCGTATGTGCTCAAGCTCTTTGTGTAAATCTTCATCATTAGTGGCATCTGCATACGCGCCGGTATGAATTTCTACATATGGTGCACCACACGCTTTAGCTGCATCTAACTGTGCTTTATCGGCGTCAATAAATAATGACACTTTAATACCCGCATCAGTTAGTGTTTTAGTGGCCGCTTTAATTTTATCTACATTACCAGCCACATCTAGGCCGCCTTCGGTCGTAAGCTCTTCACGTTTTTCAGGTACTAAACATACATACTCAGGCTTTACTTCAAGAGCAATGTTAATCATTTCATCTGTAACCGCTGTTTCAAGATTCATACGCGTTTGAATCGTTTTAGCCATTACGTATACATCGCGGTCTTGAATATGGCGGCGGTCTTCACGCAAATGAATAGTAATACCATCTGCACCGGCGTGCTCTGCCACACTGGCTGCATGTGCTGGGTCTGGGTATGATGTACCACGCGCTTGGCGAAGCGTTGCAATATGATCAACGTTTACGCCTAAAAGAATGTCTTTCATTTTGTTACCTGTAAAATATGTTTATTGAGAGGCCATAAATAATTCACGGCTTTTTAATGGTTTATTACCCAGTAAAGGTTTTAGTAAATAACGGCTTAATTGTTTTGCCATATAGAGTACATCGCTTTGGCTAAAATCATGATTAGCAATCGCTTTGAGCTGCGCGCCGCTAAACCCTGAGCGCGTATCTTGTTGCATCAAAAAACCCAACTCAGGAAAGTAACTATACGTTTGTCTTTCATCAATTGGCTCACCACTGGCATCAAAGCTAAAGTCGACGCCATAGCCCAACAACTCTAATAGTTGAAATTCGTATGAGCGCAGCACCGATTGTAAATCGACATCGCTATTTAAGTTCTCTAGGTGAGTTTTGTAGAGCTCAAACACTTGTTCAAGTGGCTCGTTTACCGGCACAATGCGGTTAGTCAGCTCATTTAAATAAAAACCACAGTAAAGCTTATCCTTTGTTAAATATAAAGGATTACCGTGTAGCTCAAATTTATTAATGTATTTTAAATCGTACTTGCCACTGTAATGAACAAGCAGTGCCTGAAAAGGCTGTAATTGTGCTTTGTGTTTAGTGGCCTGGCGACCACTCACTCTGGCTAGCATTCTAAGCTGGCCTACGCCTTCTACCAGCATATCGAGCATTACTTGGGAGTCGCTATAAGGACGCCGATGTAATAGGTACGCTGTGTAGAAGTCGCTATCCATATTAGTTGGCTAAATGCTGGTTAATCTTCGCCATAGCCTAAACTTCTTAAGGCACGTTCATCATCTGCCCAACCCGATTTAACTTTAACCCAAAGCTCTAAAAACACTTTGTTATCGAGCATTTCTTCAAGGTCTTTACGGGCTTCACGGCCAATCACTTTAAGCTTTTCGCCTTTGTTGCCTATTACCATGCGTTTTTGGGTTTCACGCTCAACAAGAATTAACCCGTTGATATGCCAAACACCGTTTTCTTGCCATTTAAACTGCTCAATTTCTACAGTAACAGAATACGGCAGCTCTTCACCCATAAAGCGCATTAGCTTTTCACGAATAACTTCTGCCGCCATAAAACGCATTGAGCGGTCGGTTACATAGTCATCAGGAAAGTAAAATTCGCACGGTGGTAAGCGTTTAGTTACTTCGGCTTTAATTAAATCAACGTTTTTACCTTGCGTTGCCGATACCGGCATTATGCCCACAAAATCAAATTTGTCGCCAAGCATTTTCATATGCGGTAATACTAAGTCGCGGTCTTTTACTTGGTCTATTTTATTAATAACAAGTAAAACAGGCTTACCACTTTGCGATACTTTATTAAGTACCATTTCGTCATCGGCATTCCAGTGAGTGCCCTCAACAACAAAAATAATAAGCTCTACATCACCAATTGAGCTCGATGCAGCACGGTTCATTAAGCGGTTAATAGCGCGCTTTTCTTCAACGTGTAAGCCCGGCGTATCAATATAAACAGCTTGGTGTTGCCCTTCTGTATGAATACCCATAATACGGTGGCGAGTTGTTTGTGGCTTGCGCGAGGTAATACTTACTTTTTGCTCAATGATTTCATTAAGCAATGTTGATTTACCTACATTAGGGCGGCCAACAATGGCAACCATGCCACAAAACGTATCAATATCACCTTCATGAGGCTGTATTAAGGTATCAAGATTCATTTTTTAGTATCTTCAATGCTTTTTCGGCAGCTTTTTGTTCGGCTTTACGGCGCGAGCTACCAACAGAAATAATGCTATCCATACCTTCAACTATACATTCAACCGTGAACGTTTGATTGTGCGCTTGACCTTTGGTATCAACAACGGTGTAGCCCGGTAAAGATAACTTACGCGCTTGTAGATACTCTTGCAGCAAGGTCTTAGGATCTTTTTGATTAAGCCCTGGTGAAATAGCATCAAGTCGAGATTCGTACCACGCTAAAATTAGCTCGCCACAGCGGTCTATGTTTGAGTCTAAAAACACAGCCCCTATAATGGCTTCTACAGCATCAGCTAATGTTGATTCACGACGAAAACCACCGCTTTTTAACTCACCCGGCCCAAGGCGCAAGTAGTCACCTAAACCAAACTCTAGCCCAAATTCAGCAAGTGTTTGGCCACGCACAAGCGTAGATCGCATACGGCTTAAATCGCCTTCACGCGCTTTTGGAAATTTGTCGTACAAAGCATTGGCAATAACAAAGCTCAAAATTGAATCGCCTAAAAACTCTAAGCGTTCGTTGTGTTGACCTTTATGACTGCGGTGCGTCATTGCCTGTTCAAGTAAACCTTGATCAGCAAATTCGTAGCCAATTCGTTTATATAATTCTGTTACATTTTTTTTCATTGTTACTGAATATTACCTAGGCGTTCAAAACGAACACCAGTTGGAACCCATCCTGGTAAAACATCATCTGGGCCATTCTCAAATTCAAAACTCATCCATATAAAGACAGCTTTACCCACCAAGTTTTCTTTTGGTACAAAGCCCCAAAAGCGACTATCTTGGCTGTTGTCGCGGTTATCACCCATCATAAAATAATGATCAGCTGGTACAGTCCATTCATCCGAAGGAGTACCTGGTTGCTGATAGTAACGCCCTTTACGTTCAGGTGCGCGTGGGTTGATTAAAATGTCGTGCTTGAGTGTCGTTAAATCTTCATTTACTCGGGCAAGCGACATTTGGCCTTGTTTAAACTCATTATCGTTAATTAATTTAAAATCAATTTTATTAAACTCATTACAAAGTAGGTCACCCTGCTGGGTCTCGCCTTCTTTACAATTAGGTTGAATATATAAACGCTTATCACGATAAACGATTTTATCGCCCGGTAAACCAATAGCACGTTTTATATAATCTACTCTCTCATCTAACGGGTATTTAAAAACAACAATATCGCCGCGTTCAGGCTCGCCTACATCTACAAGCTGGCTACGCCATACTGGGTCTTTAATCCCGTACGAGTACTTTTGTACTAAAATAAAGTCGCCTACCAACAGAGTTGGCATCATTGAACCTGACGGTATTTGAAAAGGCTCAAAAATAAACGACCTAAAAATAGTAATAGCTGCAATCATCGGAAAAATCGATTTTGCAGTTTCTGTAATTGCAGGCTCAGGAGCAATTAACGCCGCTGTTTCTTCATCAAGCTGGCCACCGGCAGATGTTTGGGCAAGCGCCAAACGCTCTTGCCTTTTTGGCGCATACATTAGGTGGTCAATTAACCATATTAAACCTGAGCCTAACGTTAATAACACCAATAAAACTGAGAAATAACCAGCCATCTATAATCCTTTGTTTTTATTTACCAACTTTCAAAATAGCTAGAAACGCTTCTTGCGGTACTTCTACGTTACCCAATTGCTTCATTCGTTTTTTACCATCTTTTTGTTTTTGCAGTAGCTTTTTCTTACGACTCACGTCACCACCGTAACACTTAGCGATTACATTTTTACGTAATTGCTTAACCGTAGTACGGGCAATAACATGTTGTCCTATTGCAGCTTGAATCGCAATATCAAACATTTGACGCGGAATAAGCTCTTTTAACGCATCAGCAAGTTGGCGGCCGCGTGATTGTGCACTGTCTCGGTGAACAATAATAGCGAGCGCATCAACACGTTCACCATTGATAAGTATATCAACACGTACCATGTCTGATGTTTGAAAGTGCTTAAAGTTGTAATCAAGCGATGCAAAACCACGACTGGTTGACTTTAATTTATCAAAAAAGTCCATAACCACTTCAGCCATAGGTAGCTCATAAGTTACAGCGACTTGCTTGCCGTGATAACTCATTTTAGTTTGCATACCACGCTTTTCTACACACAGAGTAATAACGCTACCTAAAAACTCTTGCGGTACAAGTATGTTTGCCTCTACCACTGGTTCGCGTATTTCAACAATATCATTTACCGCCGGTAAGTCAGACGGGTTATCAATTTGACTCGTACCTTCTTTGGTTACTACTTCGTAGATTACAGTAGGTGCCGTGGTAATTAAATCAATATCGTATTCACGCTCTAAACGCTCTTGAATAATTTCCATGTGTAGCATACCTAAAAAGCCACAGCGGAAACCAAAACCCAGTGCTGTTGAATTTTCAGGTTCAAAAAATAACGACGCATCATTTAAGCTTAGTTTATTAAGCGCATCGCGGAACGATTCATAATCATCAGAGGCAATTGGGAACATACCTGCATATACTTGCGGCTTAATTTTTTGAAAGCCTGGTAAACGCGCTGGTGCCGCATTTTTTTGATGCGTAATCGTATCGCCCACTGGGGCGCCGTGTATTTCTTTAATACCGGCAATAACAAACCCTACTTCGCCGGTACGTAAAATACCCGTGTTGGTTTGTTTAGGGGTAAAAATACCCACGTGATCAGCTGTATGTACTTGCTCGTTCGACATTATTTTTATTTTGTCGCCGGCACGTAGTTCACCGTGCTTAATACGCACTAGTGATACAACACCTTGGTATGGGTCAAACCACGAGTCAATAATAAGCGCCTGTAAAGGTTGATCTTTTTCACCTACCGGTGGTGGGATATCCTTTACAATCATTTCAAGTACTTCAGCAATACCAACACCTGTTTTTGCACTACATTGCACAGCGTCTAGGGCATCAATACCAATAATGTCTTCAATTTCTTCTGCTACACGAAGCGGATCGGCTTGCGGTAAATCTATTTTATTTAAAACAGGGATTACTTCTAAATCCATTTCAATGGCGGTATAACAGTTTGCCAGCGTTTGTGCTTCAACACCTTGTCCGGCATCAACAACTAAAAGCGCACCTTCACATGCCGCTAAAGAGCGAGAAACTTCATAAGTAAAGTCAACGTGCCCTGGTGTATCGATAAAGTTAAGTTGGTAGGTTTCGCCATCGTTAGCAGTGTAGTTAAGCGTTACACTTTGCGCTTTAATGGTAATACCGCGCTCACGCTCGATGTCCATTGAATCTAACACTTGCTTTTGCATTTCGCGGTCTGTTAAGCCACCACAAACCTGGATCAAACGATCTGAAAGGGTCGATTTACCATGGTCAATATGGGCGATGATCGAAAAATTACGGATATGCTTCATAAACTGGATTCTAAACTTCTATTTTAATAGGCTAAGTACGAACACCTGAGTGACTTGAAAATACTTATTGGGTATAAGTGCTATATAAGTGGCTAAATGCGCTTTAGATAATCAAATTTTTGATTGCCTTTTTACCCTGTATTTCCAAGTTACTCTGGTATAAAACGGCAATTTTACATTTAATTGGCCTTAATCACCATCTATTTGCGTTAAAGGAAGGCTAATTGGATGAATTTTTATCACTTTTACATCATGCCTGAGTGTTTTTACTTTGCTTTTAGCTAAAAAGTAACCACCTACACCGCCCAAAGCGGCGAATAATATTTGCCATCCCTGCGCTAAAAGTAGTAATTCGGCACTAATAAATGCAAGCGTTAATCCTAAAAATAAAGGCAGCATGTATACAGCAAAAGCATGTTTGACTAAATGCGAATCATCTAATGAAAGCGTTACTTTTTGGCCCACTTCTACAGGAGTATCAAATTGATAGGGAAAGGTTTTTTTATCGCTACCAAAGAGTTTGGCAAAGACTTGCGAGCCACAGCGACCATTACACCCTTCGCAGGCTTTTTTTTGCTGGGCTTCTAAGTGGGCAGTGGTGCCATCTAGGGCAACCACTGTAAGTGTTTGTTCAATCATAACAACCCTTACGAATTGTTTATAATGCGCGAGTCACTGACTCAGCAATTGCCTTTGCGGTTTGGCTTGGCACATTACCAACAACAGATACATCAAAGTTTCCGCCATTATGCACATAAATTGTCGTTGCGCCAGAAGTTAATGATCCGCTTAAGCGGCGACCTGGTAGGGGGCGCTGTACAAAAACAGAAATTTCCACAAACCCATCAGAATATAAATAATAGTCAGTAAGTTCGTTGTTTAAATCAAGTTTATGGCGGTCTGATTTTAGTAATTTAAAGCCATTAGGTAACCAACCAATGCGCCAGTTTGTGGCATTACTTTTTTCACCTTCCAGTGCGTTACCTGGTAACGGCGTTGGAAAATTACGGTTGAGCACTTCTAAAATCATCGGTGCTGGTTGCTCTGTTACGCTAATATGGGTTAACTGTAGCTGCTCTAATGCTTCACCTTTGTGGTTAACATAAGCGGCTTTTAATAACAGCGATGACTCTGTATCAAGCCAAATCCAATAGTTATATTTGTATTCATCTTTTGATTCTATTCTCACCAGTTGCGCCGCTCGCCCTGCAATACGGCCTTTACCACCTAGCACAAAATCATATTGGCTGCTTAGCGCTTCAATATCTTTAAATAATACTTCAGGTATTGGCCCAGCAATGGAGTCTGTATTTATAGAATATGGCTGCGATTGCGGTTCAAAGTAGGTTACTTGGTCGTTAATTCTCACCATTTCTAAGCCCGCGCCATTAAGTAAACTTAAATGCTCAAGCTCTGTTTCACCTTGCTTTGCATGCACCCAACGGTAAGGTTCCATGGCTTTACCCTTTACCACCACAAAAGAGGCGTCAAAATTACGGGTATGCACTGCATTCGCCATGTTTAGTAATAAATCTTTGGCGGGATTTGTGTCGTTAGCAAAAACATTAAAGCTTAATACTAACGACAGAACAAAAGTGATTACTTTCATTTAATTAGTTTTTTTCCTCTTGCGCTTTGTCACTATTTTGCGCTGTTTGCAAAGAGTGTGCAACACGTGCTTGACGTTGATGCTCTAAAACTAACGCGCCAATGCGTTGTTGCTGTAATTCGCGTAAACCTTGCTCAGCGTTTTCAAGAGCAGGTTCTGAAGAATAACTCACCGGCGACGCCATACCTGTTAATGGGGTAGTTTGTAAAAGCGGAATTTCGCTTTCTTGCTCGCCCGCACCTTGCGGCAAGGTATTTACGCCAACAATGGCAAACATAGCTACGCTTGCAGCAATAGCAAGTTGTGCAACCGGCTTACGCCAATTAAACGCCACTACTTTGTTGTCTTGCTGCGCTTCACTGCGCTCGGTATCTGGAGCTTTGTTTGCTGTCGATTGGGTGAAATCGGCATACACAGGCTCACTTTCAAGTGCTAAGGCGATGTTATCGCTTATATCGATGTGTATGTCGTTGTTATTTTTTTGAGCACGCATCGCATCACCAATTAGCGCATATCGACCAAACGTAGCAACATCCTGATCAGAAATTTTACCCTCTGCAAGGTGTTGTTCGCCGTCAAGTAATGCTGATAACGTTTCGCTATCCAACTTGTTAACGTGTGCTTTTGTCATACTAAGACTCGCCTATTAATGGGTTTAATTTATTATCTATTGCTTCTCGGGCTCTAAAAATACGCGAACGTACTGTCCCAACAGGGCAATCCATTACCACGGCTATTTCTTCATAGCTCATCCCTTCGATTTCTCTTAGGGTAATCGCGGTTTTAAGGTCTTCAGGCAAACTATCAATCGTATTAAAAATAACAGCGCGTACTTCGTCGCTTAACAGTAAGTTTTCAGGCGATGCGTTTGAACGCATCGAATCCGCACCGTCATAAAACTCGGCATCTTCAGCGTCTATATCGTTTGCTGGCGGTTTACGGCCCTGAGCTACTAAATAATTTTTAGCACAATTAACGGCAATACGGTATAACCACGTATAAAAGGCACTATCACCTCTAAAGTTTGGAAGTGCACGGTAGGCCTTAATAAATGCCTCTTGTGCTACATCTGCAATATCGCCTTGGTTAGACACATAACGTGAAATTAACCCTGCAATTTTGTTCTGATACTTCTTTACTAATAGGTTGAAGGCGTTTTTATCTCCTTGCTGGACCCTTTTTACAAGCGCTAAATCTAATTCCTGCTCGCTCATTCGAGCCGGTACTCCTCTGTTTGATTCTTGCTGGTTATTCATAGTGTCGCCATTGTTCACAAATACTCTGACCTCTTTATGAATAAAAAGTTCTGCTTAATATTATTTTTTTATAAAATAGTCGTAAATAACGGCGCTAAGCCATTAAAATCACTACGTAGTAATATGACAAATATGATACAACTACATTATTAAAAACAAATATTGCTCTAATTTGAGCATTGTAACCGCAAAGTACCTCTGACATGAACCAAAATAAACATTATATTGCTGATGTCGCTATTATCGGTAGCGGCGCGGCGGGCTTATCTCTTGCATTGTCTTTAGCTAACTATTGTAATGTTACTGTGATCAGTAAAGGTGCCCTCACCGAAGGCTCTACACTGTATGCACAAGGCGGGATTGCCGCAGTATTTGATAAAAAAAACGACAGCATAGAATCACATGTTGAAGATACCCTTGATGCCGGCGGTGGTTTATGTGACCGAGAAGCTGTGCATTATACTGCAAGTAATGCGCATCAGTGTTTACAATGGCTCATTGAGCAAGGCGTTCCTTTTGATATGGAGTTTGATAGCAAAGGAAAAGAGCGCTTTCATTTAACCCGCGAAGGCGGACACAGCCATCGCCGTATTTTACATGCAGCCGATGCCACTGGTAAGGCCGTACAAACCACGTTAATTAGCCAAGTTAAAGCGCATAAAAACATTACCCTGCTCGAGCAATACAACGCCATCGATTTGATTAGTGATAAAAGCTTAGGTAAGCCGGGTTCGCATATTCATGGCATGTACGTGTGGAATAAAAAAGCAAAAAAAGTAGAAACTATTTCAGCTAAATTTGTAGCGCTCGCAACAGGGGGGGCAAGCAAGGTGTATTTGTACACTTCAAACCCTGATGTATCTAGCGGTGACGGTATTGCCATGGCGTGGCGTGCAGGCTGTAGGGTAGCCAATATGGAATTTAACCAGTTTCACCCCACTAGCCTTTATCATCCAGAGCTACAAAACTTCTTAATTACCGAAGCTATGCGCGGTGAAGGAGCGTATTTAAAGCGCCCCGACGGCACTCGCTTTATGAAAGACTTTGACGATAGAGAAGAGCTGGCACCGCGCGACATAGTAGCCCGTGCTATCGACTTTGAAATGAAGCGTTTAGGTGCAAATTGTGTATACCTAGATATTAGCCACAAAGATAAAGACTTTATTATTGAGCACTTCCCTACTATTTACGCAAAGTGTTTAAGTGTAGGGCTTGATATAACCAAAGAAGCCATCCCGGTTGTTCCTGCCGCGCATTATACGTGTGGCGGTGTAATGAGCGACTTTAACGGTAAAACCGATTTAGATAACCTATATGCTGTAGGCGAAGTAGCCTACACGGGTTTGCACGGCGCTAACCGTATGGCGAGCAATTCATTATTAGAGTGCATTGTATTTGCTCACGCTGCCGCAAAAGATATTTTAAGTAAACTTGAGCATGCGCCAGCACCACTTGCGCTGCCAAGCTGGGATGAAAGCCGAGTCAGTAATTCTGATGAAGAAATTGTTATTACCCATAACTGGCACGAACTTCGGTTATTTATGTGGGATTATGTAGGCATTGTGCGCTCAACTAAACGCCTAGAACGAGCACTGCACCGTGTTGAGTTATTACAACAAGAAATACATGATTATTACGCAAACTTTAGAGTAAGTAATAACTTATTGGAGCTTCGTAATTTAGTGCAAGTAGCCGAGCTGATAATTAGAAGTGCAATGCAGCGTAAAGAAAGCCGTGGCCTTCACTATACGATTGACTACCCTGAGCAAAATGAAAACCCAACACCCACTATTTTGATTCCACTTCGCCATTAATGGCAATCAATGCTGCGCGCTTTAAACGTGCGTAGCTTTGCTTATTTACGCCATTAGCTGAAATAATAAGCCATTGGCGTTTATTAAAACCTTTAATGTGTAACCAAACAGTAGTATTTAATATTTTTGTTTTAGGGGTTATTTGCCCCTGAACCTTTAAATTTTCGTTTTCAAAGCGTATTTGCTTAGGCTCTAAAATAATAACGCCACTTTCAGGGTGAATAGCCACTATTTTTTGCCATACCCAGTAAAACGCAATTGTATTTACAGTTATACAAACGACAATGCTAAAAAAAGAGCTTAAATAAAGCCCTAATACCACACTTAATAAGCAGAAAAACAGCACCACAGGCCGCTGTTCTGCTTTGTTATTTACTACCGTAAACCTATACACGAACTCGGTCTAAAATTAGCGATACCATGGTGTTAAGCTCAGCATCTTTACACTCTTCATGGCCCATAAACCATGCAAATAAATCAGGGTCTTCTTGGGTTAGCAAACGCTGAAATACAGCCTGTTGCTGTGCATTTAACGAATCATACGCCTGCTCTACAAATGGCATAAACAAAACATCTAACTCTAACATGCCGCGGCGACAAGCCCAGCGTATACGTGCTTTACTATGAATTTCAGTCATTTTAAACCTCATACTTAATTGTCCCGAGTTTAACAAATACCCGCCTAATTAGCAGCTATTAATCTGTGTTCAAATAATAAAAAACTGCCCGCCTTCGTTGCTGTACCCTAGGTTATAACTGCGTTATTATGTCTACTCATTTGTATTGCACAGAAGGTTTTTATGTCGAGCGTTTATGCATGTCCGTTATCTCACCAACTTATTAGCCTAACCGGTGCGGATAAATTGTCTTATCTTCACGGACAAATCACTCAAGATCTCAATAAACTATCTAACAGCAATTATTTATGGGCTGGTCACTGCAGCGCCAAAGGCAAGTTGTGGGGTGTGTTTAAATTATTTTCTCACCAAGATAGCTACTACTTAGCAGGTTCACAGCCTGAGGTAGAGAAGTCGCTCAGTGAGCTAAAAAAATACGCTGTGTTTGCCAAAGTCGATATTGATGTTTCTACGAACAGATTAATCGGGTTGATCAGTGACGATTTAACCCCAGTACTAGAAAAACTTGATATTCGTTTTTCTGATGACCAAACGGCCTGTGACTTCCCAAGTGGTAAAGCCCTTAAGTTAGCGCCAAATCGCGTTTTACTAATGGTTGATAGCCAATTTAGTATGCCAGATGATGTGTCTACATTAGATAACTGCGCGCTATGGCAAGAAGCCGCTATAAAAGCGGGCGAGCCACAATTAAATAGTGACGCCATTGGCGAATACGTACCACAAATGGTAAACCTTCAAGCGATTAACGGCATTAGTTTTAAAAAAGGCTGTTACACCGGCCAAGAAACGGTTGCCCGTATGAAGTACCTAGGTAAAAACAAACGCGCTATGTATATTGTTACAGGTAAAAGCGATGGCCTACTTGAAGAGCCTGAGCTTGAAACCCAAGTGGGCGAAAACTGGCGCCGCGCTGGTAAACTAATTGCCCAAAGCTATAACGAAAATAGCCAAACCTTATTTGGCCTTGTTGTGCTGCCAAACGATACACCAAGTACACACGTACTTCGTGCAAAGCACACCCCTCAGGTAGAGCTAAGCATTCTGCCTCTACCTTACTCTCTTGAAGATGAATAAATAGGAATGACTATGATCGTTGCACCAAACACAGTAGTAAAAATGCATTATTCAGTACTGGATAACGATGGCAATACCATTGATAACTCTTTTGATGGCGAGCCACTGGTTTTTATTATTGGCACAGGCTACTTAATCCCAGGGCTTGAAAATGCACTCCAAGGCAAGCAAGCCGGTGATACATTAAATGTAAAAGTAGAACCTGAAGAAGGCTACGGCGAACGTCACGATAACCTAATGCAAGCGGTGCCTAAGTCGATGTTTGATGGCATGGAGATTGAAGTGGGTATGCAATTTAGAGCGTCAACTGATGATGGTGATCAATCTGTGATGATTATCGAGATTCAAGATGAAGACGTTATAGTTGATGGCAACCACCCGCTTTCGGGTATTACCCTTAATTTTGATGTAGAAATTTTAGAGGTGCGCGAAGCAACCGAAGAAGAGCTTGCGCACGGCCACGTGCACGGTGAAGGCGGTTGTGGTCACGATCACTAATCATACCGCCGTTTATAAAAAAAGCGCCTAAGGCGCTTTTTTTATAACATATTGTTGTAGGTCGCGGTTTTTATTGGCGCCGGTTCCTCTAAAGGGGTTTCACTGGGTGTTATTTTACCCTCAAGCGCACGTAATAAGCCTTGCTGATCGTTTGTTCCCACTCGGTACTTAGTACCGTCTTTTAAGGTTAACTGTAGCGCACTAAACCCGGATACAGAATACACCCACCCATCATGCGTAATACGAATACCAATACCGTGGCGGTAAGAGTTTTGCACCGCTTTAGCCTCTACTATGTCAGCTAGTGCTAATCGTTGCCCCGCAACGCCAGGGCCAAAAGCCCAACTAATTGTTTGCTCGTCAACTTTTACAGTTAAACCATGAAACAAAAAACCGACTAAAACCAATACACCGGCAAATACCATTAATGGCACATCGGCGCCCATTAAGTTCCAGGCTAAGGCTACAAAGCCGCCTATCCATGCTAAAACAAAAAATATAAACACCGCATATTGTTTATGCTGATACATAACGCTCTCTTTATTATTAAAAACTGTACACCAACGTGGCGCTTAATTCTGAGTCGTATTTAAGGTTATCGTCTTCAGGTTTTGAATTATAACGATACATGTAGGCAAACTTTAACGATACCGCACCTATGACTTGGCTAATCAAAGCGGTTTCTGACTTCAAACGCGAATTTAGCCCCGACAAAGACTGCTCAATACTCACATCTTGATTAAAGCGCGTGCGCTTTGATACCAAACGCTCCCACTGCATTGCAATACGTACTAAATAACCAGTTTTGTTTTCATCTTCTTCGCTTACCTCTGATTCATCATCAGCGACAGAGCGATATAAGCCTGGGCCAATATCAATATCTACTTTATTTTTTACACCTTGGTAAACTCTGGCACCATAGCCGGTAGCCACCGTACTTTTGTAGTCTAGGCCACTAAATTTATCTTCTTCGTAGTCACCGTAAATAAAAAATGAAGAGTTTTTAACGCCCACTTTGTAGTTACCCTGTGCAGAGACAAAAATACGGTCTGCCGTTACATCGGTTTGCCCTGTATCTTCGTTTTGATCTCGTTTATACAAGGTGTCTAATTTAAATTGGTTACGCCAATTTTCGAAGTCTTGGTATAAATTCCCTCTAAACTTAAAGCTGGTAGAGTTAGTATTACCCTTACTTAAAATCAAGCCAAATTCCGTATCGCCATAGAGCATTTCGCCTTTATGTAGCTCGTGAATTTCTTCATCAGAGAGTTGTCCATATTCATGAAAGTCTTCAAATGGATCAACAGCCCAACAGCGGCTGCTCATTATTAAAAACACGAATAGTAAATACTTATGCACGGTAAACTCTCTTGCACATACAAACAAAACGGCTTACTCAGCGTGCTCTGTTTCTTTCCACAAAATATGACAAAACGGCGCGTCTTTATCACGGCTAATTAAAATTTTTGCAAATAACACATCTTCGTTTTCAAACTCTAACCCCACTAGCACTTGCACAAATAACTCCGGCTCTATTTCAAGTGCTACAAAGTCTTGCCATTGCTCATCAGGCTCGCCCTCTTCAATAAACCCAAGTTCTTCTCGGTATTCGTTAAAGTCTTCAACATCTTGTTCGCTAAGATTATTTGGCGCCAGCTCTAAAAAAATATCGTACGCTTGATGGGTAACTTCTTCTTCGCTATATAAACGTGGGCCTGACATGGGTAAAACCTCAATGCATTTTAAGTGCGCACATAATATCAAAACTCATCTGTGTTTTGAGAAAAAACAGCTAAAAATAATGACTTTTTTGTTACCAGCTCATGCGCAGTTAAGCTTAAATAAGATTCAAAGTGCTTTGACTAAAAAAGTTAAAAATAATTCAATTTATTTTTTATTATAAAACAAACCGTTACTTTACTTAGTAAGGCGTACATCATAAGCTCAAACACATAATAATAGGAGAGCGCAATGATAAAACTAGAAATACAACAAGGCATTGCTAACGTTATTTTAAGCCGCGCAGAAAAACAAAATGCACTTAGCTTTGATATGTTCATGCAATTAAACAGCACTATTAAACGTATAAAAAAAGATAATAGTGTTCGCGCCGTAGTAATAAAAGGTGATGGTGAGCATTTTTGCTCAGGGCTTGATGTGGCTGCAGTGATGGCCTCACCATTAAACATTGTTAGGCTGTTGCTAAAATGGCTACCTGGCAATCAAAACCTAGCGCAAAAAGTGGTACTGGGCTGGCAATCGTTAAGCGTACCTGTGATTGCGCAAATAAACGGAAATTGTTTAGGGGGTGGGCTACAAATAGCGTTGGGCGCCGACTACAGAATTGTTGATACCCACGCAAAACTGGCCATTATGGAAGCGCGTTGGGGGTTATGCCCCGATATGGGCGCTAATGTAGTGCTTGCTGGTTTATTAAAGCGCGACCAAGCACTGTGGCTGGCAAGCCACGCCAATCCTATTAGTGCACACACGGCCTACGAGCTGGGGTTAGTCACAGAGCTTACAGACAATACCGAACAGGCCACGCAGCGCATGTTAAATATATTACGTGAACGCTCCCCCGATACACTGGCAGCGATAAAGCGCGTTACTCAAAAAAGCTACACAACAAACCAACGACAAATTTTAGCTAAAGAAACGTTTAGCCAAATTCGCTTGTTACTCAATCCTAATACTAAAAAAGCAATTGCCAAAGCAAAAGGGAAAACAGATATAAGCTATGCAAATTCAAAGCGCTGGTAAGACTAAATTAGCATTTAATAATAGTGCGTATTTGCTAACGTTAATTTCTTTCTATATTAATGAGCCATTATCATGAAGTACTTGCTTAGCAGTGCAATTATTTTACTGTGCTTAGGGTGTGCTAAATTAATAATGCACTTAATTGGTGGCAGCTTCCCTGCACCGCTCCTTGGCATGGTTATTTTACTGAGTTTATTACTGTTAGGTGTAGTGAAAGAGCACCATATTAAACCCTCGGCCTCTCCTATTTTAAATATTATGCCAATATTTTTTATACCCGCGGGGGTAGGATTTATCGAGCACATTGCACTTATTAAGCTGCATTGGCCCTATTTGGTTTTGGTTATTTTGCTCGTCCCTGCCAGTACGCTTTTACTGGTAAGCAGCGTTGTTGGCTATGTTAAAGGTAAAAATAACAATGACTGAGCTGCACCTTACGCTATGGTACTTAACAACTCCCGCTATTATGTTGCTGTTTTTATTATTAAGAGCGTTTAATAAACACTGGCAGCACAGCATAGTAAAGTCGCTCACCAACCCGGTGTTTTTAAGTATTGCGATTATTGCCTTAGTGCTTGTTAATTTAAAATTACCTTATGCTGATTTTTCTAGGCATAGCCAACTACTTAGTTGGCTATTAGAGCCTGCTATAGTGGCACTGGCCTTACCTTTGTATCAGCAGTTTATACATGTAAGAAAAAATCTACTGTTAATAGTAAGCACCTGTAGCTTAGGTATTATTAACGCCACTGTGGTGGCTTTTATTTTAAGTATTTTATTTGATGTACCCGCCAATTTAAGCGCCTCCGTAGCTGCATTAAGTGTAACTACGCCTATTTCATTAATAGTTACTGAGTCTTTAGGGGGGATTAGCTCTCTTGCCGCAGCATTAGTTATATTTATTGGCTTACTAGGTGCACTCTTTGGGTTAATGCTCATTAAGTGGGTAGGTGTTAATAACCACCAAGCTCAAGGAATAGCAATGGGAACTGCGTGCCATGCTATAGGCACCGCAGCAGCACTGGACGAGCACCCAAAAATAGGCGCGTTTTCCTCGGTTGCTATGGCTTTAAGCGCATTATTAACCGCCATAATAGTCCCCGTGCTATATCCTTTTTTAGTCAACACTTTGCTATAGTTAGCAAAAAATAATTACGCAATATAAAGAGCCCACTATGATCAGTTCTGAAATAGAACAATTTGAAAAATACTACACCATGCTCACTGAGTATTTAGTTACCTACAGCATGCAAATTGTGGGTGCCGTTTTTATTCTTATACTAGGTTTGTGGGTGGCTAAAAAACTCTCAAATTTAGTCGCTAAATTGATGGCTCGTCACAACATCGATATCACGCTTACCAGCTTTGTCAGTAACGTGGTAAAAGTATTGCTTATTGTGATGGTTGTAGTGATAGCGCTTGGCAAAATAGGCATTAGTGTTACCCCCTTTGTAGCGGCTATAGGTGCAGCCTCTCTAGGTGCGGGTTTAGCCTTACAAGGAATGCTTTCAAACTATGGCGCTGGCCTTGCTATTATTGCCACGCGCCCTTTTGTGGTAGGCGATACCATTGAAGTAAAAGGGGTCAGCGGCCAAGTAAAAACAATTGAGCTGGGTTACACCATTTTAATTGATGAAGAAAAAGTAGAAATCACTATTCCTAACAAGCACATAGTGGGTGAAATTATTCACAACTCGTTTAGTTACTCGTTAGTTAAAGGAGAAATAGACATAGCCTATACTGCCTGCGCTGATACCGCTGTTAGCCTTATTGAAGAAGTGTTAAAGGCTCATGATCAGGTGGCTCAAAACCCTATTTCTCAAGTAGGCATAGAGCGCTTTGCCGATAGCGGCGTAACCATTAGTTATCGCTATTGGGTGCCTACAACCAAAATAATAGAAACCAAGCTTGCTATTAACGCAGGCGTTTATAAAGCCATTAATAGCGCTGAGATAGAAATACCCTTTCCGCAGCGGGTGGTTACTATTAAAGAACGCGACCTTTCTTAATAAAAAACAAAGCCGCTTAATGCGGCTTTGTTGTTTTATAGCTTAAAGCAGTAATAAACTGCCTAACCCTAAAAAGGTCACAAACCCAACTATATCGGTAACCGTGGTTAATATTACCGAGCCAGAAAGCGCAGGGTCTATTTTCATTTTGTCTAAAATAGACGGTATAACAACCCCAGCTAACGACGCAGCCACTAAGTTAAGCAATATAGCAACGGTAATTGTAATGCTTAGCATTATGTCGCTAAACCAAACAAAGGTGAGCGCGCCAATCACTAATGCCCACACTAAGCCGTTCACCGCACCCACCCGTAGCTCCTTTTTTAAAAGTGCATTGCGGTTAGAGTCGGTTACCTGGCCAAGCGCTAAACCGCGCACTATTACCGTTAAAGTTTGACTCCCGGCGATTCCGCCCATAGAGGCCACCACAGGCATAAGTACCGCCAATGCCACAACTTGCTCTATTGTTGCGCCAAATAAGCCAATAAACCAAGATGCTAAAAACGCAGTGGCTAAATTTATACCCAGCCAAATTCCCCGGTTTTTAGCACTTTTTCTTACACTGGCAAACAGGTCTTCGTCTTCGCGTAAACCACCAGCTTTGGCCGCAGCTTCGTCGGCAATTTCTTGGCGTAGTTCGTATGCCGAGCTAATGGTTAAACGCCCGACTAATTTGTTATCGGTATTAACCACCGGCATGGCCATTTTTTCACTGTGAATAACCACTTCTGCCGCTTCGTATAAATCATCATCTGCATGTAATGATGAAAAATCATAGTTTGCCAGCGCCAATAGGTTATCGCCTTCATCGGCTTTTATTAAATCATTTACTGCAAGTTCACCTATTAGGCTGCCTTGGCGGCTAACTAAATACACAACTTCGCTGTATTGTGGCAAACCTTTATGCAGTAATTTTTTAACGCCTGCAATTGTTGCTTTTTCAGTTATTTTTAGAAAGTCGAAACCAACCCAGTGACCTAATTGCTCAGGCGGATACTGCTGAGCAAGATCATATTGTTTCGTTTGTACTTCATCGAGTTGCTTTTTAGCATAATCAACAAAGCGTTCAGGAATAACCTCTTCAAGCTCAAGTAATTCTTCAACATTCACTTCATCTAATAGCGCGTATGCCTCGCTATCATCTAAGGTTTGTAGTAACCATAAGCAGCTGTCATCGCTCAGGGTGACAAATATTTCATGCTGCGTGTCTTTATCTAATAGCTGCCAAATTTCTAGACGCTGTTCTTTTGGGATGGCCTCAAAAAGTAGCGATAGGTGTTCAGTAGATAAATTAAGCTGTGCATCGGCTAAAAGCTGGCTTTTTTGCGTGTGTGTTTCGCATTGTAATAAATCGTTTATTAGCTGCGGTAGTTGGTCGACTGGATACTCAATCATCTTGAAACCTTAAATTTAAAAATGCACATTGCTTATAGTTTACTTGAACAATAAAAAATTGCAGAAAAAACCTAAACTTATTAAGACGCTTTAAGCTTTGATGGTTGAAACTGCGCTCATTACTTTTGCGCATTGTAGGGGCAAAAACACCAGCGATACTACTGTTTATTTTAAAAATTAAAAAAGAAATTATTGGCCTTATTTTTAGCCAAAAAAAAAGCCCATAACGCTAAGCTGTTATGGGCAAAGTCACACAATGAAAAAGGGGAATTAAAATCTATCGGTTAAGTTACGTATTAGGTCAGAGTCCACAAACTGCGTGACCATTGCAGCACCCCATGCATATGCACGTTGTATTGGGTAGCCTTTAAATATCCAGCGTTTACGAACATGGTTAAAACGCTGCAAATACTGCTGCTTAGCACGCGGCAAAGGTGTACTACTTAGCTTATCCCACGCTTTATATACGCCCGACATGTCAGAGCCGCGCATAAAACGTTGCAACCAACGCGAAAAGCGCGAAAAGCTAATGGTTGACTGAAAATCAATGATATAAGGCTTGCCATCGCTACCACATAATATATTGCCCATATTACGTAAATCTAAATGCACAATGCCTAGGCGGTGCATTTTTGCAACTTGGCGTTCAAGCTCAATAAAAAATTCAACAGGCAACGTCTCACCCTGGTGTATTAAGCTTCTAAGCGGCGTGCCTTCTATGTAGTCATACGCCACCGCTATCGGCGATAAACGGCTAAACCGATTAGCAACTGCATCAAGCTGTGCTAAGCGGCTCAACCCTTTAAATTCTTGATTTACAGAAAGCTTGGCAAAGGTTTTACGAATAAACCACGGGCTTTGGCTAAAGTCTTTTACTATTAAGTCAAACGTATCATCTTTGTACCTGTATACAATTGCGTTCGCAAAACGCCCTTTATGAACAACACTTAAATACTGTTGCATAAATACATGTTCAGGAAACTGCTGCTGTAATTGTGATAACAACTTATTTTCAATCATAACAAACCTAACAAGATGATGACTTTAATTGCCTAGGCAACCATATTAGCAAAGTTGGATTTGCCGCACAATTAGATCTAGTACTTAGCAGGCTAAGTTTTTATTGAAACAGTATCGCTAAATTGTTGATAATCTTTTTTAGAGATTTATGAAGGTGTATCTAGGTTGTTTATTGCTCGGTTTAGTAAGTCCATAACGCTGTGTTTTTCATTTTCAGAAAAACCGCTAAGTGCTTTTTCGTACACTTGATTTACTAAGGGCATTATTTGCGGATAAAGCGCTTTACCTTTATCACTTAAACTTAAAAGTGTAGAGCGCTTATCAAACTCACATTGTGTTTTTTCAATTAAGTCTTTTTCTTCTAAACGCTTTAACAAACGGCTCATCGCGCCTTTATCGTACACCATATGATCGCTCAGTCCGGCTAATGTGTTTACTGAGCCACGCGCTAATAGCACCACCACAATATATTGCGCAGAGGTTAAGTCCATACAATCGAGTTGGGCATCAATGTGTGTGGCAATTTTTGAACGTAAAAACGATATCAACCGGCCTAGGTCTTGCTCTGCTACGAGCGTTTCGGGGTCGGCGTTTTGTATTGAAGGCATACTTTGTTGCATATAAGGGTTACTCTGTTTATTCAAAATGCGTGTAATAGACTACACATAATTAATAAAATTCCCTAGGGTTAGCGTACTTTCAAAAATAAAAATTTGTTCTAGCTAGGGTCTGACATGTTTGGCGTTAATAAGCCTATGCCTTTGCAGCAACCTTAAAATATAAGCACAGCTTTACCAAGTAAAGGTACCTTGCTAAAAATTCAACCTCAAAAAGTAAACAGGCCCTAAACCATTTTGCATTTAAAATAAAAAGCCGCAATATAAGTTGCGGCTAGTAGTGGTTTATGTAATGCCGTTTTAAACCTTAAACTGCCCTATTAATTGTCCTAAGTTTTCACCGCGCCCTGCTAAATGCTGGCTAACCTCAGTGGTGGCTTTACTTGCTTGGGTTAGTTCATTAACAATTTCTTGAATGGCAAACACATTACGGTTTATCTCTTCTGTCACTGAGCTTTGCTCTGTTGCAGCGGTTGCAATTTGCGTACTCATGTCGTTAATGGTGGTAACCGACGTAGTCACAGCACCTAAACTTTGCGATATATCGCGCGATGACTCAACTGAGCGATTACAACTTGCTTGGCTCGCCTGCATGGCATCTACCGCGGCGCCCACTAAGTTATGTAATTCACTTAGCATTTCACTAATTTCATGGGTACTAAGTTGCGTACGACTCGCTAAGCTCCTTACTTCATCAGCCACCACGGCAAAACCCCGACCCTGCTCGCCGGCACGTGCTGCTTCTATGGCGGCGTTAAGTGCAAGCAAATTAGTTTGCTCGGCAATGCCACCTATTACACTAAGTACACTGTCTATTTTTTTAGATTGCTCACTTAAAGAGTTTACCTGATCAGCAGCTAGGTTAATTTCGCCCATAAGGTTGGAAACTTCACTTAGTGAAATATCTACGCACTCTTGCGCTTTTGCCACTTCTAGCGTTGCCGAATGAGTAGACTCAGCAACTTGCGTGGTATTTTTAGCCACTTCGTGAGAGGTGGCCGACATTTCGGTAATCGCTGTGGCAACTAAATCCGTTTCGTGGTTATGATTAAGCAGTTTATTTTCAAACAGTTTTGTTTGCGAATTGATATCGCTTGAGGCATTTTTTACATCATTAGTAACATCAGCCACATTACTTATAATGCTTTGCAGCTTGCTAACAAATACATTAAACGATTCGCCCAACTGCCCTATTTCATCGTGCGTATGTATAGCTAGGCGTTTTGTTAAGTCGCCTTCACCTTTAGCAATATCATCTAAGCTTTGGCCCATTATTTGGATAGGTTTAACCATAGCGTTAGACGCTAAAAGTGCGCCCACTACGCTAACCACAACCCAAAATAAGGCAATTAATAACAAGGTGGTTATTTTTTCGCGAGTATGCGATTGCATAGTTTGTTTATAATTTGCAAGCTCTGTTTGTATATCATCCATATAGGCACCCGTACCAATCATCCAATCGGTACCTGGTATCATTACGGCATACCCTATTTTCTCTACTAACCCGTTGGTATTTGGCTTTTGAAAATGGTAATTAAATGCCCCGCCACCTCTACGTGCTTGCTCTAATAATCCAACAATTATTTTTTTACCATTTGGGTCTGTCATCCCTATTTTATTTTGCCCTTCAATAGCACTTCCTAATAAGGCATGGAACACACTAACGCCGCGTGTGTCGTAAATAAAAAAGTAACCGTCGTCACCAAAAGTAAGCTCCCTAAGAACATTTTTAACACTTTGTGTTGATCCGTTATCTAACTGATGGCGTACCAACTTGCTTGCTATTTCCACTTCGGTGGCAAGTAGCGTGTGTTTGTCTTTAATGAGTTTAGATTTAATTGTTTCAAAATTTTGTTGCTGGTTTTGTGATTCTAAATAGTACGAGCTGGCCATTAAGCTAATTAATAACAAGCTCAACGGTAAAATAGCCAGTAGTAAAAGTTTATTTCTCAAGCTTAAGTTACTCATTAACTCTCCGGTGTAAATGCGTAAAGCATTAAATTTAGTAACTTTAATAAATACTTATAGAACAGGTTTAATAAGGTTAAACCCACTATATGGATATAATATTAACGCCCACATATAGTTTTGATAGAAGTGAAGTGTTACCAAGTTAATGGCATTATAAGATATATTATAATTTTTATATAAATCTTTGAACATACAAATGGCGCTACATTAGTCTAATGCTAACTATTTTTATCTATAAAATCAGATTTAATAACCTAGGGTTTTATCAAAACAATTTGAAGAGCTTGAGTACGAAACTTTTATGCTGCAGTAGCATAACGGTTTTCGTATAAAATTAGCCTGATATTCCACGCTTTTTATAATAGGATCTATGAATGAGAAAGTCGTTTGAATTCACGGTCAAATCAAACAAAATTAAAATAATTAATTATTGGTTTGGTGGCATTAAGTTATATGTAAATGGTGACTTGCGCGAGTGTAATAAAACGCTTTTTGCCTTTGGCAACAAAGCTTTGTTATCTGCAAACCTTGAGGATATTGGCACACTAGAAATAAAACCATTATCAGGACTGATTTCTGTAGAAATTGATGCATACCTTGTTAAAGCCGATGATATACATCATGTTTATAGCTCACATAAGCGCCTCAGCCTTAAACAAAAAAGGCTAGCGCAGTAAGTATATAAAATGCTGCTAAAACAAAGAGTATAAAAAGCCAAGGAAACTCCCCTTACTTAGCTTAGCTAATCATTAGCATAGTTAGACATAACTAGTTTGGCTTTATACTAAATGATGATGCAGCTGCAATTACTTACTCACCCAGCGCGCTTTAAAACCACGCGTATCAACATGTATAAATGCACCGCGATGCGATTTTGGCCCGTAAACACCTAAACCGCCAAGTAAGCCTTTAAATGATTCTCGCTTAGCGAGCGACTCCACTATACCAGCCATAGCTTGTGCATCGCCAATAGAGTGCTTGCCGTCGTTGTTTATATCATCCATACGGTAGTCGCCATCGTTATCTATAAATATATCGGCAGCGTCGCCAAACACATGGCGGCTAAGCTTTACGTTACCAATGGCTTTGTTGTAATAAGGGGTGCGGTAACCGCTCATTACCACCATATTTTTAACCGGTATGTTTTCTAAAATCAGCTCTTTGCGTATTTTTTCAAGTTTAAGTAACAACTTATTTTGTAAAAATAAGTATTTAGGGTGCTTACTTCGTTGCTTACTCACAAATTCTTTAAGAGAAAAATGCGGTGATATTTTTATATTTTCGTTCTCTGGGGTCACCTTTACAAAACCATCGGGCACTATGTAATGCTTACTATCTTTAATTTGTGAGGGCGTTGGGTAATGGCCAATGTGGTAATATTTAAGCTTTCCACCTTGTACTTCATCTGCAGGTACTTTAACAAACACATTAATTGTCATACGTTGCTTTTTGTCGGGGGATTCAATAATTACCCGTGTTAAGCCAGGCTTTTTAGGCGCCTGCCACTGCCAGCGGTTTGTATCCGTTAAGGTGGCGTTGCTATGGTTATTAATAAATGAATAGGATCGTTTTGATTGTGCGTAAAGCACTTCAAATTCAACTGCCTCATTAGGCATCACAAATACAGAAAACACCGAATACGGCATTACTATGTCGTTAATTTTTAGGCTAAACTCTGCATCTTCAAAATTTGCTTTATTTTGAATATCAACGCTTGGGTGTGCTTTTTTCACGGGCTCGGCGGCATAACTACCTACGCTTACGCAAAGCGCTAATATGCAGCCTAAAATACGTGGTATAAACGGCATAAATCCTCTCATAGTCTATTTTATCAATGCAGCAATGACTGACTGATCTTCGTTTTTAAGTAATGCTTTTGCGTCATGTTGATAAATATCGTCTCTAAAATTAACGAGCAAGTCTTCATCAACCCACGCCGTCCAATACACCAAATGAATAGGTAAGGGCTCATTTAAATAAAAGGTTTGAGTGGTATCAGTATCTCTGGCTTTATCCACTTGCTTAAGGGTGCGCTCTTCACCTTGGTGCTTAATTATTTCACGCGCCAATGAAAATGGCTCTTCAACCCTTATACAGCCATGTGATAACGCACGCTGCGCTTGGTTAAAACGCTGCTTTGCTGGAGTATCGTGAACATAAATGGCTTCAGGATTTGGAAACAGATATTTCACTTCGCCAAGTGGGTTTTCATCCCCTGCACGCTTAACTAAAAAATGATCAAACTGATAGGGCTTAATAGCCTGCCAATCAATATTACTGGGGTTAACTGTTTTAGAATCTAGGTAGCTGCTTTTTCTAACTTCGATATTATTTTTAGCAAGGTACTGAGGATCTTTTGCCACCTTTGGTGCTATTTCTTTGGTTGCAATAGAGGTTGGTATGCGCCACTCAGGGTTTACTACAAATTTTTCGATTTCGTCACTAAAGGCAGGTGTTTCCCAACTCGGCTTACCCACAATAACGTTATTTTGTAGTTTTACTTCACCTGCTTTTACATAGCGCAATGTGTACTCAGGTATGTTTACATACACATACTGCGAATCACTTGAGCCTGCGAAGTTAGTTATGCGGTAAAAGTTAAGCTTTAATTTAGCCAATTTTTTCTTAGCGGGTACATTAAGCTTAGCTAAGGTGCGCTTTCCTACTCGCCCATCAACCTTTAAACCGTGGCGACGCTGAAACTGTTGCACAGCCTGCTCTATGGTTTTATCAAATGTGCACATTGCGGTGTCACATACATTGCTGGTTAAGTCACGCTCTTGATACAAACGCAGCGCCAACTGACTCACCGCTTTACTAGTGCTGCCAAGTTCAAGCAACTCATTAGTGTATAAAGGGGTAAACCCGCCACTGTTAACTATTTCTGTGTACCAGTTAATTGCTTTTTCGGTGCGCGCTATTAACTGTGCTGCATTTTGATCAAAATAATAATCGCCATTTTGCAATTGTTGTTGCGAGTTGTAAGTGGTCAATGAAGAGTTGGCAAGTGCCACACTTTCAAGATCTGCACTGCCTAGCGCTTGCCCTGTTAGCATGGCGCTAACGCAGCCTGCGAGCGTAGCGTGTAACGTAATGTGCTTTACCTTTGTAGACAATGCCTTTGAAAATAACCCCTTCACTTTGTACCTCCTCGCTAAATATCATTGATAAATGCTTTTGTACTTACTGCTTAACAGTAATTTGAAGGTGCAATGCAGGTGCCAAAATAAAATAAAAACACAACACTTTGAAATTTAATAACTTTTTAAACTTTCACATGCTGATTAAAAAACACTTCAACTACGCAATTATGTAATTTGGTTGCTGTAGTGTGTAAAGTTGCTATAGCAATTAGTCTTTTAAAAAGGCTAAAAAGCCACGTTCATAACGACTCAAGTATTTTGTTTTTCGCGGTAAAGAAAGCGACTCTCGCCACGCTGTTTGGGTTTGTTCATCCTCTTTACACAAGGCAATTAAATCCGGGTGAACATACGATTTACGTGCAATAGCGGGCGTGTTACCTAGCTGCTCAGACACGCTCTCGAGCATACTTTTTAAACTAAGTGCGCCTTTTGCTTTTACAAGTTGCTTAAAGGCAATAACACTGGCTCGCCAGGTTCTAAAGTGCTTAGCGCTAAAGTCCTCACCCATTATTTGTTGAATATACTGGTTAATTTCACTAGAGGTTACGTTTGTGCGCTCTCCATCGCTTATATATTGAAACAAATGCTGACCGGGTAAATCTTGTAGGTCTTTAATTACATGGCTAAGCACTCTGTCGGTTATGTTTACCTCGCGCTCTTTGCCCGATTTAGCCCGATACCGTAGCTGTATATTTTTACCCGTAAGCTTAGCATGGCGATTGCGCAGGGTTGTGGCGCCAAAACTTTTGTTTTGCTTTACATTTCGCTCGTTACCTACCCGCAATGCACCTAAGTCCATAAGCCTAACTACCGCAGCTAATGTGCGCTCTACGCTGAGCTCATCCCCTTGTAAATCGTTTTCTAAACGGGCACGCAGTAATGGCAGCTTATTGCCAAACACCCCACAGGCTTGGTATTTTTTCGCCTCTTGTTGAGCTCTAAAATCTTCATGGTAGCGGTATTGCTTACGACCTTTACTATCTACCCCGGTTGCTAAAATATGGCCATTTTCTTCAGGGCAAAACCAAGCATTTTTGTAGGCGGGCGGAAACGCTAACGCATTTAAACGATCAATCACTTTTTGATCGGTGATTTGCTTTCCTATTGGGTCAAAGTACAGCCACGTTTTGTTTTTACGCTTACGGGTTATACCGGGTAAATTATCATCGACGTAGATTAGTTTCATTTATGCTCCTAGCAACTTAAACCACCATCAATAAATGTATCACTGTAAAATAACCTTAAACTGAACAACGTTATTGATATATAATCAAAAATTGAACAATAATATAAAAATCCGTTTAGTTAATTACCTGCTTAAGTATATAAACTGCACCTATTGGTATCGTTTAGCTATGCTCGTTTTGGCCAAAATATACACGGATAATAATACCAACTCGCTTAATTAATTAGTCTATTTGAGCCCGGAAAAACATAGCTAACACTAGGTTTGGTCCCGCAAATGATTAAGTATTATTGCAAAACTGGTAACCCCCCTTAAATAATGTGCTGTTTACAAGGAGCATACAATGGCATTTGATTATGGTTCTATTGATCTTGGGTTAAAAAATCCCTTTAAGTTGGAAGGTAAAGTAACCGCGCTAAGAGGTATTATTGAGTCGGTAGCAGGCGTAAGTTTACTTGTTATAGCTGCAAGCTCGGTGAAAGAAAGTACCACCGCAGGCTGGATTTTAATGCTATTTGGCATGTTTATTTTAGCGCTGGGTATTCGCTCTTTATCGTCAGGTATTTATGCCACCTTAAAATACTTTGTAGGTAGAAACCACCCTACATCGCTTGCGTATAATTTTAGTAAGTCTGAGAGCTCTACCGCGCAAGAAGAAAAAAAAGAAGTAGCCTATAACGCCCAATCACTCGAAGAAATGCTGGTTGGTCGTAAAAACAGTACCTTTAAAGAGCCTAACGGATTTTTATCTCGTTTGTTACACAGCTTAATTCCCAAACTATTATTTTTACCTTACCCAATTCGAAATGTAGCGCAGCGATTATTTGGCTCATGGGTGAGCACGCTTGTTGCTTTAGTTGCTTATGGGCTTGTAGCGTTTGTTTCGCTGTCGGGCTTTACTGGGGAAGCTGGCGAATTGGCCTTTCCGGTTTACAGTGCTATTTTAATGTTTTATGTGCTTTTTTCTTGGCGCTCAAGTAGCAAACCTATCTCTCGCAATGCTGAAAGAAACATTGAAGCACTGGGAGGCGGTACATTAGCTAAAATTATTTCGTTGTCGTTTATTTTGCCTATTGTTATTGGCCTTTCTATGTCGTGGCTAATGCAAGAGCAACATATCAGCAAACAAGAAATAGACGCGTGGATGGCACAACTGCCAAACTTGCATGCTGGCATATACCTCATTGCCATTATTATATTAGCAACGTTAAGCTGCGCATTAGTATTTACAATGATCAAAGCACGCTTAAACGCAGTGACCCCTACCGCCGAAGTGTCAGAATTACGTGAAAACTGGCAAGAGTCTGTTCACCCTGATGAAGTATTTATAAACCTTGATAATCTTGTCATGGCAAATAGACGCTACAAAGAAGTGCCTAATAGAGTTTACCGCGAGCTAGACCCAAAATTGCAAGAGCAAATAGAGGGTAAAGGCGGTTTTAAAGGCGAAATGATTCAAGAGGTTCAGCCTAAACTACATGCTATGGAGCTAGGTAAAAACTTTACCCTAGCCAGATTAATTGCGCTAATCAGTGCTAATTTACTTTATATTGTGGCGTTAGCATTAACGGTGTTGTTAGCCTATTCATTAATAGATATTTATTACTACATAGATAGCGCTAATATTAATAATTTACAGCAAGCGTTTAATAATCAAAACGTTATACAGTTTAGTAGCTTACTAATGAGCAGTGTTCATATTTTAATAATAGCAGTGATTATTAAAGCCTTTGCTCGTTTACTGGCTAACTGTGCTCATTTATTTTTTGCCGAAATGCAGTTTGAATCATTACTTGTGTACTTTAAGTGCGAAGGTACATTTACCGAATCTAAAATTTCAACGGGTACAGGTATTCACGACAGCACTCGCTCAGAAAACACCTTAGTGCGCAGCAGTATCACGCCATGGGTCATTGTCTCTCGTGTTATTACGAGCACGTTTGCTGCCACCGGTATGAAAAACCTTGAGCATCCTCGCCATATAATGGAAATGCACAAAGATGAAGGTCAATTACAAGCCATTAAAAATGACGTAATTGCCTTTCTAAAAGACCGCGAATCGATTGCCTCCATTACCAGTGAGCGCGATTTAGGCAATGCATCGCAAATACATCAATTAAACCAACAAACCCGTGCAATACCTACTCAGCAAGCAATAACAAAAGAGGATGAAGAGGCCGCTGGTTACCTAAGGCAAGAAGAGAACTTAACACCAGAGCCTAAAGCTTAATAATCGCTTTGCTATATTTGTAAAAACTAAACTGCGCCGCGGTTTGTAATCTAGGCAACTAGGTTACAAACTGTGCGCGCACTAAATACTTACCGCTAAACCTTTTTTAAATACCAGCTTGTTAAAATTTATGGTGTTTATCTGCCTTATTATTAACGTATTTTTAATTGTCCTTCACTTTATTGAATCATTTATACCTATTTGACCGATTAATTCTAAATTTACGCATAAACCCCTTGCTTTATGCGTTAAAAACCAAATAATGAAGCAATTATAAACTGGGTAAGAATGAGGAAAATGAGCTATATACTAACCACCCAATGTGCCGACGATGTAGGCCTAATTGCCAAAATTACAGGGCTTTGCCACGCGCACAATTTAAATATTACACGTAATAACGAATTTGTAGATAAAGACGCCAAGCGCTTTTTTATGCGCACTGAACTAACCGGCGAGCCACAAAGTGACTTTTTATCGCAATTACGCGCTTTATTACCTGAGGGTGCACAACTTGCTCTACATGATGATACAAAAACTAAAGTGGTACTGCTTGCAACAAAAGAAGCACATTGCTTAGGGTCTGTATTACTTAAACAGTTTGAGCAAGCGTTAAATATTGAAGTATTAGCTGTGATTGCCAACTACCCAGATTTAGAGCCATTAGCAAAAGGCTTTGATGTGCCTTTTCATGTTGTTTCGCACGTAGGCCTAAGTCGCGCCGAGCATGATGAAAAAGTAGGTGATTTAATTGCCTCTTATAACCCTGACATTATTGGCTTAGCAAAATACATGCGCATACTAAGCCCTGAATTTGTGGGTCGCTTTGAGAACAAAATTATTAATATTCACCACTCGTTTTTACCGGCATTTATTGGCGCTAAACCGTATCATCAAGCATTTGAGCGCGGCGTAAAAGTTATTGGTGCTACGGCTCACTTTGTAAATAATGAGCTAGATGAAGGCCCTATTATTTTACAAGACGTCACCAGCGTAACGCACGCTAACACCGCTGAAATGATGGCTAAAATGGGTAAAGACGTAGAAAAAACCGTGTTTAGTAAAGCCTTACAACTAGCTTCTGAACACAAACTATTTATTAACGGTAATAAAACCGTGGTATTTAGCTAATACCATTCCGCATAATTAAGTGATCTATTTTGAGGATGGATAAACGTGTTGATAGCAAGGCAAAAAATTCGCTATTTAGTTGCTCTAAATGAGAATTTTTTTACGCAGATAGCGACACGTTTAGCCCCTGAAAATGATTAAGTATTATTGCGGATTGGTATAAGACCCCTTTTTACATACTATAAAGCCAGCAACAGGGCTCTCCCCTTATGCTGGCTTTTTTATGCCTAACAGCTTAATTAGAGTCAGATATTAGCTGTAGCTGTGTTTTATCCGACACCGTAATTAATTGTAAATTGGCATCCACCATTAAGGTGTATAATAAATAGGTGACTCAGGTCCTACTGGCAAGCCTAAAGCAAACACCCATACGTAAAATAAAATGACCCAACCGATAAAAAACACAATACTGTATGGCAGCATGGTGGCCACTAACGTTCCTATACCCATGTCTTTTTTATATTTAACTGCCACCGCTAAAATTAAGCCAAAATAGCTCATCATTGGGGTGATTAAGTTAGTCACAGAGTCACCAATACGATACGCCGCTTGAATGGTTTCTGGCGCGTAACCAATAAGCATAAGCATAGGCACAAAAATAGGGGCTGTAATCGCCCACTGCGCCGATGACGAGCCTAAACTCAAGTTAACCATTGCACACATTAATATAAACAATACAAACACTTCTGGGCCAGTAAGGTTTAACACTTGTAATAGTGCTGCACCATTAATTGCCAAAATAGTGCCTAAATTAGTCCATTTAAAAAAGGCCACAAACTGGGCTGCAAAAAATACTAATACTATATATAAACCCATTGAGCTCATGCTTTTGCTCATTGCGTTAATAATGTCTTTATCGTTTTTCATGCTGCCAACAACACGCCCGTAAACAAAGCCTGGCACACTAAAAGTTACAAATATAATTGCGACTATTCCTTTTAAAAAAGGCGAGCCTGCCACTTGGCCTGTTTCTGGGTGGCGTAAAATACCATCGGCAGGAATAATCGTCCAAGCAAATAACGACAGCACCACTAATAGAGCAACACCCGCCCATTTTAGACCGGTTTTTTCTAACGCGGTAAGTGTATCAATATTATTTTGTGACAAGTCGATACTGGCTTCATCGGGGTTATATTTACCTAAACGCGGCTCTACTATTTTTTCTGTTACGAGTGTACCCAGTGCGGCAATAAGTAATACTGATATCATCATGAAATACCAGTTAGCCTCGGCGCCAACCTCGTACGTTGGGTCAATCATTTGCGCTGCAGGCGTAGTTATACCTGCTAATAATGGGTCTATTGTGCCAAGTAGTAAATTAGCGCTATAGCCGCCAGAAACACCGGCAAAAGCAGCCGCTAAGCCAGCTAAAGGGTGGCGCCCCAAACTATGAAATATCATGGCTGCAAGCGGAATTAACACCACATAGCCAAGCTCAGAAGCTGTGTTAGACATTATGGCCGCAAACACCACCATAAAGGTAACTAAACGCTTTGACGCGCCCATAACCATGCCTCGCATAGCAGCAGAGAGTAGCCCTGAATGCTCTGCAACACTTACCCCAAGTAGTGCCACTAAAACAGTGCCTAAAGGCGCAAAACCGGTAAAGTTAGTAACCAAGCCAGTCATAATACGCTGTAGCCCCTCAGCACTGAGTAAACTAACAACTTCAATTACTCCATCAGGCGCACGCCCTGCTGCCCCAATCGGTCTTGGGTCAATTGCGCTTAGCCCAAACCAATCGGCAATACCACTTATTAGCACAATTGAAACTGCAAATATCGCAAATAAAGTAATGGGATGAGGAAGCATATTTCCTAAGAACTCAACGGTTGCTAAAAAGCGATTAAATAAGCCATTATTGTCTTTAGGTTGATTATTAGGTGAGTGTGTGGAGTCTGTCATACTTGGCTCTATAAATTACAAAATTGCGCTAACCTAGCATTGTTTGCAAAAGAGATCATGTATAAAAGGTAAATGACGTGTAGGTTTTAAGTTTAAAAAGCGCTGCTTGAGTGTATTGGCTTTTGTGGATTGAAGTTTATTCAGTCTTGCCATATCACCCAGAGCAGCGAATATCTGGTATTTGTAAGCGCTTATCACCTATAAACAGGCAATAAGCTCATTAGCTAGGCACGGCTTTGCCTAAACGATAAACAGATTTTCGCGCTTTTAATATTTTAAGCTTGCTCTATTGGTTCTAGTTGTAGTTTAGCTGCAATAAGAACGGCTTGAGTACGGTTATAAACGCCAAGTTTTCTAAAAATTGCAGTAATGTGTGCTTTGACTGTTGCCTCAGAAATATGTAGTTCGTAGGCTATTTGTTTGTTTAGTAACCCTTCATGAAGGTATTGCAATACACGATATTGCTGCGGCGTTAACGATGCAACCTGCGCGGCAATTTCTCTGTCTTCTCCTTCTATTTCGGCTACTTTATTTTTTAACTCTTTTGGAAGCCATGTATCGCCTTCTAGTATTTGGTTTATAGCATTAGCAATATCATCTGAAGATGATGACTTAGGAATAAAGCCTATTGCGCCATAACCCATTACCTTAGACACTATGTTTATGTCTTCACTTCCTGAGACAACCGCTATGGGTAAGCTTGGGTAGTCTTCGCGAATACGGATCAGGCCATATAAATCGCCATTACCTGGCATATGTAAATCTAGCAGTAATATATCAAGATCTTCTTGTTCGCTAAGTACTTGCAGTGTGCTGTCAAAATCTGATGATTCAAATACCTCTAAATCGTCAAACTTAGCACTTAATGCTCCTTTTAGTGCCTCGCGAAATAACGGATGATCATCCGCTATTAAAAACTGACTCATGGTTCGCTCCTAATAAATTCGGCTGCCAATAAGGTATAAAGTACTTACTGACAGCCGATATACTACGTTTAGAATCAACTTGTAATCAAGTTTTTAACGCGCATTTAACGATTTAATCGGTTTTCTATGAGCTCATCTACCACGGTTGGGTCTGCAAGTGTTGATGTATCCCCTAGCTGTTGGTGTTCATTTGCGGCTATTTTACGTAAAATTCGACGCATAATCTTACCTGAACGCGTTTTTGGTAAGCCTGGCGACCATTGAATCATATCAGGGGAAGCTATTGGGCTTAGCTCTTTACGTACCCAATTACGGACTTGAGTTGTCAGCTCATCACTTACAGTAACGCCTTCATTGGGCGTAATGTAAACATAAATACCTTGGCCTTTAATATCATGCGGATAACCTACTACGGCGGCCTCTGCTACAGCTTCGTGAGCAACCAGCGCGCTTTCTATTTCAGCGGTACCTAAGCGATGCCCTGATACATTAAGCACGTCATCAACACGCCCTGTGATCCAGTAATAGCCATCTTCATCACGACGACAGCCGTCACCTGTAAAGTAAACACCGGGGTAAGCACTAAAATAGGTTTGTTCAAAACGTTCGTGGTCGCCATAAACAGTACGCGCTTGTGAAGGCCAGCTATCTAATATCACTAAATTACCGTCAACGGCACCTTCTAGTGTATTACCCTCTGCATCAAATAGAGCCGGCGCAATACCAAAAAACGGATGCGTTGCTGAACCTGGCTTAGTTTGGGTGGCACCAGGCAGTGGGGTGATCATAATGCCGCCCGTTTCGGTTTGCCACCACGTATCTACGATTGGGCAATTAGCATTACCAATATTTTCGTAATACCACGTCCATGCTTCAGGGTTGATGGGTTCACCCACCGAGCCTAAAATGCGTAAACTTTGACGATTAGATGACGCGGTTGGCTCATCGCCTTTAGCCATTAACGCTCGAATAGCGGTTGGTGCAGTGTATAAAATGGTTACGCCGTGCTTATCAATCACCTCACCCATGCGCCCTGCGGTTGGGTAAGTAGGCACGCCTTCAAATACCACTTGCGTACAGCCATTAACCAATGGGCCATAAGCAATATAGCTGTGGCCGGTGATCCAACCTACATCGGCGCTACACCAATATACGTCGTCCTCTTGTAAATCAAATACGTATTCGTGGGTCATTGATGAGTAAACTAAGTAACCCCCTGTAGTATGCACAACCCCTTTTGGTTGGCCAGTAGAGCCCGAAGTATATAAAATAAAGAGTGGATCTTCTGCATTCATTGGCTCCGGTTCGCACTGCGCCGGATGGTCGGCTACAAGCTCATGCCACCAAATATCGTGCTCGTTCCAATCAACTTCGCCACCGGTTAGCTGATGTACAATAACGTGTTCAATGCTTGTCACCGACTCTTGTGCTACGGCTTCATCAACATTCGCTTTTAAAGGAACACAATTACCAGCTCGGCGGCCTTCATCGGATGTGATCACCACTTTAGCGCCAGAGTCTTTAATTCGATCTGCAATGGCAGAGGGAGAAAAACCACCAAATACAACCGAGTGAATAGCACCTATACGTGCACAGGCCTGCATGGCGTAAATGGCTTGCGGCGTCATCGGCATATAAATAGCAACTCGGTCACCTTTTTGTACGCCCAGTTTTTTTAAACCATTGGCAAAGCGCGCCACTTCATCATGTAATTGTTGGTAGGTAATGTTTTCACTTTGGTTTGGGTTGTCTCCTTCCCAAATAAGCGCAACTTTATCGGCTTTGGTTTTTAAATGGCGGTCAATACAGTTATAAGAGGCATTTAAAACGCCATCTTCGTACCATTTTATATCGATATGGCCTTTATCAAATGAGGTGTTTTTTACTTTAGTATACGGAGTAAACCAATCTAAGCGCTGGCCATGTTCACGCCAAAACCCTTGTGGGTCATCAATCGACTGTTTGTAGAGTGTATTATATTTTTCGTTATTAACTAACGTCGTTTTTTCAATATGTGCAGGAACAGGATAGATACTTTGTGACATCTCAGTCTCCATTTTTATAACTTGCCATGATTAAAGGATTACTCAGCAGTACTTTATTAAGTATTAGACCTTAGTTGTACAACCCTTCTAATTAACATTTTGTGGTTTATAATCTCGCCGCTCATGACTTTTTTACATAGAAATACAATATGTTAAATATAAGTAAGTGGCCATTAAATTACTCTTAAACCTTCGTCTTATAGACCAATAGGTAGTTGAGTAAATTTTGCACATATTTAAAAGTGGTTTTCGGACATTAAAATAATGATGCAGCCATGCAAGTTAAACACTTATTTAACGAACTCGTAGCGTGATGCAAGATAAATAAATTTTTATTCGTAAGTAATACCTGTAGCAAGTAATACATTTGAACGTTTAAAAAGCAACAAACAACAAGTAGCCTTTAAAGGACACCACAATGAAATTTACCCCATTAAAAACTCTTGCAGCGAGTGCTGTATTATGTGCTTTAACAAGCACGGCTTATGCGGCAACTGCAGCTAAAGTAGGTAACACCGAATTTACTTACGGCGGATACATTAAGCTAGATACAATGTGGAGTGATTACTCTGCAGGCGCTCCTGATGGCTCAAATGTAGGGCGTGATTTTTACGTACCAAGCACACTGCCAGTAGGCGATGACGATGATTCGGATGCCGTATTTGATATGCATGCACGTGAGTCACGTTTTAACTTTGGTACGTCAACGTTAATGGATAACGGTAAAACAGTTAAAACTAAAATAGAGTTAGACTTTTTAGCATCGGCACCTGGCGGTAACGAGCGCGTATCAAACTCATATGCACCACGTATTCGCCATGCATTTGTAACTTACGATGGCTGGTTATTTGGTCAAACATGGTCAAACTTTCAAAACGTGGGTGCACTTGCAGAAACACTTGATTTTGTAGGCCCTGCTGAAGGCACTGTTTTTGTTCGCCAAACGCAAATTAAGTACACAACCGGTGCTTGGTCGTTCTCACTAGAAAACCCAGAAAGCACAATTACCACTCAAGGTGGCGCACGTGTAGAAACAGATGATGCGTCACTTCCTGATTTTACTGCGCGCTACACACACAATGCCGATTGGGGTAACTTTGTAGTTGCAGCACTTGCTCGCCAACTTACTTATAAAGTAGGCGATGTTGACGCTGATGAAACCTCGTTTGGTATTAGCGCTTCGGGCCGTGTAAATTTTGGCGAAGACTACCTTAAATTTATGCTTACTCAAGGTAAAGGCCTTGGCCGTTACGTGGGCTTAAATGTTGCCCATGGTGCTGTGCTTAATGGCGATGAGCTTGATGCAATAGACTCAACATCTGGTTTTGTTGCTTATCAACATAAATGGACAAGCCAGTGGCGCTCAACCTTCTTATATTCTTTCTTTAGTGCTGACAACAACACCGATCTATTAACAATATCAGGCGACCCTGTTGAATCAAGCCAAAGCTTTAGTGCAAACATTTTATACTCACCGGTTAAGCGTTTAACATTTGGTGCAGAGTTTAAACATGCCGAGCGCGAAACAGAAAGTGGTATTGACGGTGATTTAGAGCGCTTACAATTTTCTGTAAAATACAATTTTTAATTAAACATAGTGTTCACAATAAAGCGGTTTAGGCCGCTTTTTTTTAGCTATACAACTTGAACTCTGCTTAAAAGGTTTAATAGTACTGTGGTAGTAATGGTATTTAAGAATGCTTTTTTGTCTGAGATTTTCAGTAAATTAAACACGGTTAGCGCTTAAACAAGCTTAAATAGCAGCATTTGGAAGAGCTCAGATAAAAGTTTGTACAGAAATAACACTCTCTTTGCGATTAAGGAATATTACCTTAGCGCTAAACTAAGCGGCTATTTAGTTGCTAAAATCCACTAAATCCCCACAATTTCGGATAACTACTAATTATTTTGCACAAACAACAAACATGTTATTGAAAATCACTCTCATTTAGATTATGTTATGCACTTCTTTTTTGAACCTATTGGAAAAACACATGTCGTCCCAACAAATTTTGCGTTTATCTAAGCTAAGCCTTATTACTTCACTTGTTTTATCTGGTCATGCATTTGCACAAGAAACTACAACAAATACAGATGACTCATTAGAAAAAATAGCAGTGTATGGCCAGCATCATAAAAACTACATCACAGAAGATGCGCAATCTGCTACAAAATTAGGCCTAACAATCAAAGAAACCCCACAAAGTATTTCTGTTGTTTCTCGCGCTTTAATGGATGATTTTTCACTAGATGATATTAACTCAGTGCTAGAGAGCACCCCCGGTGTAACTGTAGAACAAATAGAAACTGACCGTACTTATTTTAAAGCCCGTGGCTTTGAAATAACAAACTTTCAGGTTGATGGTTTAGGCATCCCACAAAGCTCAGGCTCTATTCAGGGCACTTTAGATACGTCTATTTACGACCGTGTAGAAATTGTACGTGGTGCAAACGGCCTTATGACTGGCGCAGGTAACCCATCTGCAACCGTAAATATGGTATTAAAAAAACCAACTTACATAACTCAAGCGCATGCATCTGCATCGTATGGTTCATGGAACAACAAGCGTTTAGAAGTAGATGTTTCAACGCCAATTAACGACGACCAAGCTGTGCGCGCCGTATTTACCAAGCAAAAAGCGGAGTCATACCTAGATCGTTACGAAACAGATAAAACAATTGCTTATCTTGCTTACGAAGGCAAGCTAACCGACGACACGACATTAAGCATCAACTATGTTAACCAACAAAAAGATGCCGATAGCCCACTTTGGGGCGCACTCCCTCTTTATTACACCGATGGCACAGCAACAAACTACGACGCCTCTACAAGTACGGCATCTGATTGGTCTTACTGGGACAACAGCGCAGAGCAAGTATATGTAACACTTGAGCAAAACCTATCGGCTACGTGGGTTGCAACAGCGCGTTACGCACACATAGAAAACGAGCAAGACTCAGAACTATTTTACGTATATGGCACACCAGATAGCGAAACTGGCCTTGGTTTAACAGGTTACGCAAGCCGTTACGACTACGAAGATAAGCACGATTTATTTGATTTATACGCCAGCGGTAAATTTGATTTATTTGGCCAAGAACACGACCTGTCATTTGGTGTTAGTCAAGCAAAAATGGATTACAACGAGCAGTCGCTTTACGATTACACCACGGGCAACGGCTTCCCAGCAATGCCTTCGCTTGATACGTGGGATGGCGTAGTACCTGAAGCAACCCTTGCTGATGGCTTAAATGGCAGTGACATAGAAAACAAACAGCAATCAGCTTATATGTCTACTCGCATTAAATTAAGCGCTCCGCTAAGTGTGTTAGCAGGTGTACGTTACACTGATTGGGAAACATCGGGCACTGCTTATGGTGTTGAACAAACACGTAACGACAGCGAAGTTATCCCGTATGTGGGGGCTGTGTATGACTTTAATGAATCGCTTTCAGCCTACGCAAGTTACACAGAGACCTTTGTGCCACAAAAAGAGCTTGATATTAATGCTGAGCAATTGGCGCCAATTACAGGTAAAAGTAGCGAAATTGGTTTAAAAGCACAGCTTTTAGACGATCAAGTATTTGTAACCTTTGCTTACTTTGATGCAAAACAAGAAAACCTAGCTGTTGCATTACCTGATTCATTACCAAGCGATACTCGTTATTATGGTGCTGATGGAATCACCAGCGACGGTTTTGAAATTGAATTAAGTGGTAAAGTGACCGAAGATTTAAGTGCAAGCATCAGCTTTAGTAATTTAAGTATTGATGGTGATGATTTAGTTGAAGATTACACGCCAGAGAATCAGCTAAAACTGGCTGCAACTTACCAAGTACCATTTGTTGAAGGCTTAACATTTGGTGCAAATTATCGTTGGCAAGACTCGGTTAGCCGCGTACAAGTTGAAGATGCAACCGGCGCTGCACTTATAACCACGAACCAAGATGCTTACGGTATTCTTGATTTAATGGCTAACTACAAAATTACAGAAAACGTTGGGGTTACTTTTAACGTCAATAACACCACAGATGAAAAATACCTACACAGCCTATACTGGGCTCAAGGTTATTACGGTGCGCCGCGTAACTACGCGCTATCTGTAAACTGGCAGCTATAAGTCGCTTTTTTAAAGTACGGCTTTTAAAATTAAACGGCACTTTTTAGTGCCGTTTTTGTTTTAAGCCCCTTTAAGTTAAAACGCATATCCCCCCTCCTTGCGCTATCTACCTTATGCAAAGTAATTGCAATAGCATGCTTTTATTACGCGCCTCAATTAAAAAGCGAACTTGTTAGCCAGCCTCACTGAAAATATGGCTAAGTGCTATTTAAACTGCATCTATTAAAGCCTGTAAGGTTATAGTTTTAGCGTGCTTTAAACACAAAAAGGCGCTAACCATTGCTGATTAGCGCCTTTTAAAGCTCGGGTCAAATCAAGCTTAGAGAACGTTTACACTTAAAGGTCAGACTCAGCGCCTAATACGTCTTCGCCATCTTCTGGCTCAACCGTTGCTTTTAATAGCAACATATCACGTAACTTACCTTCAATTTCATCTGCAATTTCTACGTTTTCTTTCAAAAACTTAATAGAGTTTGATTTACCTTGGCCTACTTTATTGCCGTTGTAGCTGTACCAAGCACCTGCTTTTTCAACAATTTTGTGCTTAACACCTAAATCAATTAACTCACCTTGTTTAGAAATACCTTCACCATACATAATGATGAATTCAGCTTGTTTAAACGGTGGTGCAACTTTGTTTTTAACTACTTTAACGCGGGTTTCGTTACCGACTACCTCATCGCCTTCTTTAACAGAGCCAATACGACGAATATCAATACGCACTGATGCGTAAAACTTAAGTGCATTACCACCTGTTGTTGTTTCAGGGTTACCAAACATTACACCAATTTTCATACGAATTTGGTTAATGAAAATACATAGCGTATTTGAGCGTTTAATATTACCTGTAAGTTTACGTAGTGCTTGCGACATTAAACGTGCTTGTAAGCCCATATGCGAGTCGCCCATGTCACCTTCAATTTCAGCTTTTGGTGTAAGCGCTGCAACAGAATCGACAATAACAACATCTACAGCACTTGAACGTACTAACATGTCACAAATTTCTAGTGCTTGCTCACCGGTATCTGGCTGAGAAACTAACAGCTCATCAATGTTAACACCTAGCTTTTGTGCGTATACCGGATCAAGAGCATGCTCAGCATCAACAAAGGCACATGTTTTGCCTTCTTTTTGAGCCTGCGCGATAACTTGCAAAGTAAGCGTTGTTTTACCTGAAGACTCTGGGCCATACACTTCAACAATACGCCCCATAGGCAAACCGCCTATGCCTAAAGCAATATCAATCCCAAGTGAACCTGTAGATACAGCATCAATATTTAGGGCTTTGTTATCGCCCAGTTTCATAATTGATCCTTTACCAAATTGACGCTCAATTTGTGATAGTGCAGCGTCCAGCGCTTTTTGTTTATTATCGTTCATTCTGTTCTCCAAATCCGGCTAATGCGAACAAGTATACTGTATGAAATCACAGTATCAAGTGAAATTTATAATTTTATCTTCTCGATAGTACTTTTCAATGCAAATTCAATAGCTTGCATTCTAACTTGTGCTCTATCGCCGTTAAATATTTGCTTAAACGTAAATTGTTCATTGGCAATTTGTATGCAAAACCACACAAAGCCAACTGGTTTGTCGGACGTAGCACCACCTGGCCCTGCAATGCCCGAAATTGCCACTGCAACATCAGCTTTGGCAACGCTTGCGGCACCAAAAGCCATCTCTTTTACTGTTTGCTCACTCACCGCACCAAATTGCTCTAGCGTAGTATTGGCCACATTAAGCAGTTCATGCTTAGCTTCATTACTATAAGTAACAAATGCGCGGCCCAAATAACCTGAACTACCTGGCGTATCTGTAAGCGCATAACTCACTCCGCCACCAGTACATGATTCAGCGGTAGTGATCCATAAGCGTTTATCCGTTAAAATAACGCCCAATTGCGCAGCAAGTGTTTTAATCTCTTGATGTAATTCCATATTCAGCCTTTGGGTAAATACATGTCGTTTGATCTTTATGCACCGCACACTATAAAACAACAAACCCCTATGATGCAGCAGTATCTAAAAATAAAATCAGAGCATCGCGATATTTTATTGTTTTATCGTATGGGGGATTTTTATGAACTCTTTTTTGACGACGCTAAACGCGCGGCCCAACTACTCGATATTTCGCAAACGCATCGCGGTAAAGCCGGCGGCGATCCTATCCCTATGGCGGGTGTCCCTTATCATGCAGTAGAAAACTATTTAGCTCGTTTAGTGCAAATGGGCGAATCGGTTGCTATATGTGAGCAAGTTGGCGATCCTGCAACCAGTAAAGGGCCAGTAGAGCGCAAAGTCGTACGTATCGTTACACCGGGTACTATTTCAGATGAAGCGCTATTGCAAGAACGCCAAGATAACTTACTCACTAGCGTATGGCAAAATAAAAAAGGGCTATACGGTATTGCCTACCTTGATATAAATTCAGGGCGTTTCAACGTAGTTGAAGTTAACACCGACGAAGCATTTACTTCAACCTTACAGCGCTTAGCACCTGCGGAGCTTTTATACTGTGAAAGTTTTGAAAACACACATTTAATTGAGCATATAAAAGGGGCACGGCGACGCCCTGAGTGGGAGTTTGACCTAGACACCGCTCAACACTTACTGTGCGAGCAGTTTGGCACCAAAGATTTAGTTGGTTTTGGTGTAGATAAAGCGCATGCTGCTTTGGTCGCTGCGGGCTGTTTAATGCAATACGTAAAAGATACACAACGTATTGCGCTCCCTCACATTCGCGCTATTACGCTTGAGCATAACGAGCACGCAGTTATATTAGATGCGGCAACGCGCAAAAATTTAGAACTAACCGTTAATTTATCGGGCGGCTTTGAAAACACCTTAGCGCAGGTACTTGATAAAACCGCCACGGCCATGGGGTCGCGTTTACTTAAACGCCGCATTCATACACCTGTGCGTAATAAAAATGAGCTTAACTCACGTTTAAATGCCATTAGCGCTATTTTAGATGTGCAATTATATGGCGAGTTACACGATTCATTAAAAGAAATTGGTGATATAGAGCGCGTAATAGCACGACTTGCTTTATGCACTGCACGCCCGCGCGATTTAACCCGACTGCGCAGTGCCCTACAAGCACTCGCACCACTGCACGCATTATTAAACGATGCTAATGATGAGCGTATCGCTAGCATTGTTCGCCATTCTCCAGAGCTGCCTGAACTACAAGCTTTACTTGAGCGTGCTGTTATTGATAACCCACCAGTACTAATTCGCGATGGGGGCGTTATTGCACCAGGCTACAACAGCGAACTCGATGAATGGCGAAACTTGAGTAAAGGCGCTACCGATATACTTGAGCAACTAGAGCTTAGAGAGCGCGAGCGCACCGGGATCAGCACATTAAAAATTGGCTATAACAAGGTACATGGCTTTTTTATCGAGGTAAGTCGTGCAAACTCACACTTAGTACCTGCTGATTATATTCGCCGCCAAACGCTTAAAAATAATGAACGCTACATAATACCTGAATTAAAAGAGCACGAAGACAAAGTGCTTGGCAGCCAATCAAAAGCTCTTGCGCTTGAAAAACAATTATATGAAGAGCTATTTGAGTTTATAGCCCCGCATATTGAACAGCTTCAAATGATGGCTGGCGCATTAGCTGATTTAGATGTATTGAATAACTTAGCAGAGCGAGCGCACACGCTTAATTATGCTAAACCCCAGCTATGCGATGATGACAATATAAGTATTAAACAAGGTCGCCACCCCGTGGTAGAGCAAGTAATGAAAGAACCTTTTATTGCCAACCCTGTGGAGCTAAATAGCCAGCGTAAAATGTTGATTATCACCGGTCCAAACATGGGTGGTAAATCAACCTATATGCGCCAAACAGCACTTATCGTATTGATGGCGCAAATTGGCTGTTATGTCCCTGCTGATAGTGCAAAAATTGGTAATATTGACCGTATATTTACTCGCATTGGTGCAAGCGACGATTTAGCCTCTGGTCGCTCTACTTTCATGGTAGAAATGACCGAAACTGCCACAATTTTAAATAATGCAACTGCGCAATCTTTGGTATTAATGGATGAAATAGGCAGAGGCACCAGTACCTACGATGGCTTGTCACTTGCTTATGCAACGGCTGATCATCTGGCACAAAAAATATCTGCTAAAACATTATTTGCTACGCACTACTTTGAATTAACGGAACTTGCCGAGCAAAAAACTGGGCTGGTGAATGTGCACTTAGATGCCATAGAGCACAACGACACCATTGCATTTATGCATACTGTGCTTGATGGTGCAGCAAGTAAAAGCTTTGGCTTACAGGTCGCAGCGCTTGCCGGCGTGCCTAAAGCCGTGATATCCCAAGCAAAGCAAAAGCTTAAACTGCTCGAAAACCACCAAAGTGTAACAGCGCCTAATGCTGAGCAGCAGGCGTTTTCATTTGCTAATGAGTTACCTGCCCCTGAGCCTTCAGAGGTTGAGGAGCAGCTCAGTGCCATTGACCCTGATAATCTATCGCCGCGTCAAGCACACGAACTTCTTTATAAATTAAAAGCACTACTTTAAATATAGATAACTTGAGCGATGGTTAAGAGGCTGATAGTACTGTAAATAGTATTTCTTGGGGGTCATAAGACATAAAAAAGCTGAAGGTTTTATCCTTCAGCTTTTAAACACATAGACAGTATAAAAGGGAGTTACTGGAACTGGTCAAACAAACTTTCTGTTCTTAACCCTTCTTGTTGTAAAATATCTTTTAAACGACGTAATGCTTCTACCTGAATTTGTCTTACGCGCTCTCGCGTTAAACCAATTTCACGGCCAACATCTTCAAGTGTTGATGGCTCATAGCCAAGTAAACCAAAGCGACGCGCTAATACTTCACGTTGTTTAGGGTTTAACTCACCTAACCAATCGACAATATGTTTGTTGATATCGTTGTTTTGAACTTCGCCCTCAGGGCCTGCGCTTTTTTCATCGGCAATAATGTCTAACAGTGCGCTGTCGTTCTCACCGCCAATTGGCATATCAACTGAGGCAATTTTTTCGTTTAAGCGTAGCATTTTAGTTACGTCTTCTACGGGTCTACCTAAGCTTTCAGCAATTTCTTCAGCAGTTGGCTCATGGTCTAGCTTTTGTGTCAGCTCGCGTGCTGTACGCAAGTAAACATTTAATTCTTTAACTACATGTATTGGCAGGCGAATGGTGCGCGTTTGATTCATAATGGCGCGTTCAATTGTTTGGCGTATCCACCACGTTGCATAAGTCGAAAATCTAAAACCGCGCTCTGGGTCAAACTTTTCAACAGCGCGAATTAAACCTAGGTTACCTTCTTCAATTAAATCTAGAAGTGCTAATCCTCGGTTGTTATAACGGCGGGCAATTTTTACAACTAAACGTAGGTTACTTTCAATCATACGCTTGCGAGATGCTTCACATCCACGTAGCGATTTGCGGGCAAAAAAGACTTCTTCTTCAGCGCTAAGTAGGGGAGAAAAACCAATTTCTCCTAAATAAAGTTGGGTTGCATCAAGGTTTTTAGTTACTTCCTCTTTTGCAAATATCTCTTCTTCGTTATCAACCTCTTCAAGTAATGCTGCAGTTTCTGCTACTGCGGTGTCATCAAATTTTTCGTCGGTGGTGTTTTTGTCAAGTTTTGCTGCGTTAGCCATAAGCCTTCTCCCGAGCAATTATCAATACCTAAAAATTAGGGAAGGTATTTAGCAGGACTGACAGCTTGCCCACGGTAGCGAATTTCAAAACGAAGCGCAGTGACCGAAGATTCTGACTTGCCCATTTCTGCTATTTTTTGTCCTGCCTTAACTTTCTGCTTTTCTCTAACAAGTAGTTTCGAGTTATGTGCATATGCACTTAGGTAATCATCATTATGTTTCAAAATGATTAAATTACCGTACCCTCGAAGCGCATTACCCGCATACACCACCGTTCCTTGTGCTGCGGCTAAAACTGAAGCCCCTGTACGGTTAGCAATCTGTAAACCCTTGTAACCGTTTTCCTTATTAGAAAAGCGTTTAGTCACTTTGCCCTTTGCAGGCCAAAACCACTTTACTTTACTGCTCGACGAAGGTTTAGCATTACTAACTATTTTATTGGCTTGTTTTTGAACATACTCTCGTTGTTTCGGCTGTTCAAGATTTTTCTTTAATTTTTTGTTAGTTTTTTGTTTTATTTTAGTGCGGCTATTTTTTTTATTCTTAACTGTATTAGCTATAGCCATTGTATTACCGGGCTTTACTAATAAAATAATCTGTCCAGGATAAATTATATAAGGTGATGGAATTGAGTTGTTTTTTGCAAGTGTTCTAAAATCTTTGCCTGCACTAAAGGCAATGGAATATAAAGTATCACCCTTTTGTACTGTGTATTTATTGCCATTAATGTTAATGCCTTTTTGGAAATCATTAACACTAGTATTGAGGCTGCTAACAGGAGCAGGATTATGGCGAGATGAACACCCCGAAAGCAAAACAACAATAAATACAATTACATATAATGCGTACTGACTTTTCAAGGTGTTTTGCTCCGAAATTTAAAAAGTACTACTTTTGTTTTTTAGCGTAATAAAAAGTAAGCAACCGCTATTAATATAACTAAACCCCAGCCAAGTACTTCAACATATTGACGTAATTTTTGCTCCATTTTAACCCCACCCCACTTCATTAAAGCAGAAACTAAAAAGAAACGCGCACCACGGCCAACGGCAGACGCTATTAAAAATGGTAAAAATGCCATTTGTAATACCCCTGCACCAATAGTAAATACCTTATAAGGGATAGGTGAAAAGCCCGCTAAAAATACCACCCACACGCCATACTCTTTAAACCATGTAAGCGCTGTTTCAAACTTTTCTTGCCAGTGCATCTGCTCAATAAAGGGCTGTACAACAGGCTCAAATAACCAGTAACCTAAAAAGTAACCTACAATCCCCCCAAGTACTGAAGCAACTGTTGCAAAGCTTGCAAAGCGCCACGCTTTACTTGGCTGAGCAAGCGACATAGGGGCAAGCATTACATCTGGTGGTACCGGAAAAAAAACGGACTCAGCAAAGCTCATGGCTGCTAAATAGCGCTCAGCAAAGCGGTGTTTTGCCCACACTAGGGCCATATCGTATAACTTAGTAAACAATTTCAACGTGAATTCCTATTCAATATCACCAGGGACGAGAGGGACAAACCGAACTGGTGCAATAACATGCTCTGTGAAGCTATCGCCTTGGCGAATAACCATGGTTAATTTTTGTTCTTGCTCTCCAATGGGGGCGAGGAGTACACCGCCATCAGCTAGTTGTGCAAGTAAGTCTTGAGGTACTTTTGATGCGGCCGCGGTAACTATAATACCATTAAACGGGGCCTGCGATTGCCAGCCTTGCCAGCCATCTGCGTGTTTCATGGTTACATTGTATAAATCAAGTTGATGTAAACGGCGTTTAGCCTGCCATTGCAGTGCTTTTATACGCTCGACCGAATACACCTTATTAAAACACTTGGCTAACACTGCGGTTTGATAACCAGAGCCTGTGCCAATTTCTAACACTTTGTCGCGTACGCCAGCCAAATGAAGCAGCTCGGTCATACGCGCCACAATATAAGGCTGCGAAATAGTTTGCCCTTGCCCTATCGGCAACGCCGTGTTTTCGTACGCCTTATGTTTTAGTACATCATCAATAAAGGCATGACGTGGTATATCAGCAATGGCTTTTAATACCTGTTTGTCTTCTACCCCTTCTTGCTCTAATAGCTTAGAAAGCGCAATAGCACTGCGCGAGTAATTAGCCAGCACGGTTTATCTCCATTTCAGCTAACCACTGCCCAACCGCTTCAATACTTTCTTTTGCTGTCATATCAACGCTTAACGGTGTAACTGAAGCATAGCCATTATTAACAGCGTAAAAATCAGTGCCCTCACCGGCATCGCTTTCAATACCAAGCGAGCCATACCAAAAAATATCACGCCCCCATGGGTCAGTTTGTTTGGTCATGGTTTCGGCTTTATGTCGGGCACCTAAACGCGTAACTTGCACCCCTTTTAGCTCACTTAGAGGAATATCGGGTACATTTACGTTGATAATTTGATCTTTAGGCAGTGGGTGCGATGCTAGCCCTTTAATTATATTAACGGTCACAGCTGCTGCGGTTTCAAAGTGCTCACCATGGTGTGAGCAAAGCGACACGGCAATAGCAGGCAAGCCTAAATGGCGCCCTTCGGTCGCCGCTGCCACAGTGCCTGAATACAATGTATCGTCGCCCAAATTAGCGCCGTGGTTAATACCTGCTACGACTAAATCAGGCGTTTCATCTACTAACTGATTAACCCCTAAATGAACACAATCAGTAGGCGTGCCATTAACCGATATAAAGCCGTTTTCAAGCGTGGTAGAGCGCAGTGGATTTATTAACGTTAACGAGTTACTGGCACCACTACAGTTACGATCAGGGGCTACAAGGGTTACATCGGCAATTTGCGTAAGAGCCTGGTATAGAACAGCAATCCCTTTAGCATTTACACCGTCGTCGTTACTTAGCAGTATCTTCATTTTGACTGTCCTTTTCTTTTCGCTCATTAGGGCTTGCATCGGTGTAATCCACCAGCTCACGTAAAAGTGCGGTAGCAAAACACCCTTTAGGCAATCCAAAGCTTAATTTTAAAGTCGTTTCGTCTAGTGTTTCTATGGTTAAATCTTGCGGAATGAGGCGCAGCATACGGCGCTCATTTTTAAGGCCTAATTCGCCTAAGCCCTCACACCATGCTTGGTATGGTTTTAGCCATAATTTTTCTTGTTCAGTTAAGCCCTTTTCGCTTTTACCAACCATAGGAGCCGACATCATAATATCGCCAGAGACTAAACGTGCTATGTTTTCATCGCTTATTGCATCTTCAAAAAATGCGTTACTACCGCTTAGCATAAATACTTCACGGTGCATGGTTTTAGCTAACCCATGCTCTTTAACACGTAAGCTCACTATTTGATTAAATACATGTGAACGGGCAGCGGAGATAATAATACCGCGTAGTTTTTTATCGCGAATGCGCTCGCCGGCAAACATTTTTTCGGCCATAACTAAATTATGCCCATCGCGGCCAAAGCGCTGCTCGCCAAAGTAGTTAGGCACACCCGCACGTACGGCATTAATGCGGCATAAAATATCAAGTGGCTGGGTTACATTACGAAGCGTAATAGTGAATCGGTTTCCTTTGTGGCAACCAGTGCGTAATTTACGCTCGTGGCGCTGTTGCGAAACCACAAAAATGCTGTCGCTATTGAGTTCACTAAAATCAATATGCTTTTTAATGGGTACTTTTACACTAAACCATTGGCTACACACGCCGTGGCGGTCTTTCATGCCAGCATAGCTTACTTCGCGCGGTGACACTCCAGCCTTTTGTGCAATTAACTTGGCCACATATTGCGTGTTTTCACCTTTTTTAACGACCTGTAAGCATACATGCTCACCACCGCCGGTAAATTCTATGCCGAGGTCTTCATCAACCATAAAATCTTCAGCAACGGTTTTAAAGTCTGCTTTTGAAAGCGGTGCACCGTATAGGTAATTTAAATCGCTCATGCGCTTGCTGTACTCTCAGGCGCTTTGCTCATAATAACCACCGCATGGCTAGAAATACCTTCTTTACGCCCTTCAAAGCCGAGCTTTTCGGTGGTGGTCGCTTTAACATTTATTTGTGAAAGCTCGCAATTTAAATCGCTGGCTAAATTAGAGCGCATAGCTTGGATGTGTGGCAACATTTTAGGAGCCTGCGCCACAATAGTGACATCGCCATTGCCCAGTACATAACCTTGCTCTTTGGCAAGGCCTACAACATGGCGAAGTAAAATACGGCTATCTATATTTTCATACTCGCTCGCCGTATCCGGAAAATGCTTACCAATATCGCCCATTGCCAACGCGCCTAAAATAGCATCGCATAATGCATGAATAGCAACATCGCCATCTGAGTGTGCTAAAAAGCCCTGCGGGTAATCTATTTTTTCGCCGCAAATTGTTATTGGGCCTTCGCCACCAAATTTGTGTACGTCAAAACCATGGCCAATTCGAATCATAATGCTTGCTCGTTTTGTTGTTTGTTTAATAAAAACCCCGCTAGGTCTAAATCCTCCGGCGTGGTTATTTTAATATTGTCGCTGCGCCCTGCAATTAGCTTAACGGGTTTATTTGCCCACTCAATGGCACTGGCTTCATCGGTAATAGTTACGCCTTCACAAAGCGCACGTTGCAACGCACTTTTAAGCTCGTCATATTTAAAAAGTTGCGGCGTAAGCGCTTGCCATAAATCATCACGAGGCACGGTTTGCTCGCTATGCGTGTTACCACGCTTTATGGTGTCTTTTACTTTGCTTGCTAAAATACCGCCTTCGTCGTCGGCTATACAATGCGCTATTAAGGTTTCAATATCGTTAATAGTGACTAAGGGGCGGGCTGCGTCGTGTACCAGCACCCATTCAGGAGGGTTATTTTCTAAAAATAATAGGCTATTAAGCACTGAGTCTGCTCGCTCTTGCCCGCCGTTCGCGCGTAAAATTCGCGAGTCTATATGCGCAAGCGAGTCAAAATAAGGGTCAGTTTGACTAACGGCTACAACTATTTGGCTTAAGCTTTGTAATTGCGAAAGCTTACAGAGCGTATGCTCTAAAATAGTTTTTCCTGCCAATTTAATATACTGCTTAGGTGCACTGTGCTGCATTCTGCTGCCTACGCCGGCAGCGGGTACAATGGCAGCTATTGAATTATTATTTTTCATGTTGTTTGCCCGGTAAAACACGTATAAATGTTTCATCCGGTTTAATCATTCCTAATTCGTTACGAGCGCGCTCTTCTATGCCTTCTTGGCCAAGCTTTAAATCTTCTATGTCGGCGGTAAGTACTTTATTGCGCTTAATTAGTTTTTCATTAGTTTGTTGATGAGAAGCCACGGCTGCTTTTAAACGCGTATAGTCTTGCACCCCGTTATGACCAAACCAAAGTCGGTATTGTATAAACAGTGCTAAGCACAACAGGCCAAGCTGAAAAAACCGCATTTAACACTCCCTATTTGTTTTTCGTTATTAAATAAAATTAGGCTCGTGGGCGTTTTATATTACGCCAATTAATATTACCCGCTAATAGCATTTCTCTAAGTGAAAGCAACCTAGGTGCGCAGCGTTTTGAAAATTGCCACTGATGCCCGCAACACGCCGCTGTTAAACTCATTTTACTGGGTTTTACCAACTGCGCATTTGCTTGCTCTAGGCCCTTGCCAAAAAAATCGAACCAGCCTAGTTCATTACAGTGCAGTTTATTGTCGCTTACTTGATCTATGCTGTCTATTCTTAGCCTCACTTGGTCATGGCTATTTATTAACACCGGCACTATTAGCCCCACTTGGGCATATTTTTTATAAAAAAGTTCATTTGCCTGAGCGTTAACCTCTGGCGGTGTTGGCTTTTGTTTTTCAAGCCAAGAGCCATTTTGTGAGTCGAGCGCAAACGGCGAACTCCCATTGGCAACCAAAGTGGCCGCCCGTTCTATATAATACGGTAAGCTTTTTAATTGGCGGCGTAGTTTATCGGCATTAGGCTCAGCAACTAAGCGCTGTACCTCTCGCTGATAAAACGCATTGCACAATTGTGCATACAGCACTTTTTGCGCATCACTTTGCCATATTTCTTGCTGCTGAGCTGCAAGTGGCTGACTCTTCGCTACCAATAGTTATACTCAAAAAACAATTAGGTAGCTGTTTTATAGCACAATAGCCGCTATTTTTTAAGCGTACTAGGCAATTTAAGCGCTTGGCTTTTCACCTAATTTAGCAATGCCGCTTTCTAAAAATTGCACCACGGTATTACGCTTTTTACCAATTAATAAACTGCCATCAGCTAAAAACATAAAGTTTTGCCAATTACGTTTAAATACATCAAAGGTGGTTTCTATAACGTTATCGCGTGCCATACAAAAATAAACAGTGGTATTAGCCTGCCAATCTAAATGATCCAAAATAGCTTGCGGTAAGCTTTCGTCGCCATTTTCCCACGCATCTTCCCAATTTACTTCATCGCTAAAGCTTTCTTCTTTACCGCACCAATCAGTTTTATCAAAAAAATCGGGGTGGTCGAACTCGCGGCTCACCATAGTGCTCCAAAGCACCGCAGCACGTTCGCTGCTCATTGGCTTAATACGCGCAGCGTCTTCTTCAGATACAGGGAGGTCTTTATGACGAAAAACCCAGGCTTTTTTGTGATCATCGAGCGAAATATAATTCATAGTGTTGGTGTATTCTTTGGCATAATAAAAAGCAGACGCAATTATACAAGAGATCAAAACATGACTACAGCAATAAAACCGCTTTCCCTCACACCAGGCATATATCAACACTACAAAGGCCCACAATACAAAGTATTTTACGTAGCAACACACAGTGAAACCGACGAGCAACTAGTTATATATCAAGCCCTGTATGGCGAGTACGGCATGTGGGCACGTCCACTAAGTATGTTTTTAGAAACCGTTGAAAAAGATGGACACACTATTCCACGCTTTGCCTACCTTGGAGCTGCAGATTAACTATGGCATTATAATCACATACAACACTGATCAGACCAGGCAAGGGGAACCCGTGCAATTTAATTCTACCGACAACTACATCGCTAGCAGCTCGCTTAAACAGGCTGTAAATGCCGCTATTATGCTTGAAAAACCCTTATTAATTAAAGGTGAGCCAGGTACAGGTAAAACCATGCTGGCTGAAGAGCTTGCTAAAAGCTTAGATACCGAGCTTATTCAGTGGCACATTAAATCAACCACTAAAGCACAACAGGGCTTGTACGAATACGACGCGGTATCGCGCCTACGCGACAGCCAATTAGGCGATGAGCGCGTACATAACATTGGCAACTACATTGTTAAAGGTAAGCTATGGCAAGCGTTTAACTACGCTGAACTTAACGGCAAACGCCCAGTGCTTTTAATCGACGAAATAGACAAAGCCGACATCGAGTTCCCAAACGACTTACTGCTCGAACTTGATAAAATGGAGTTTCATGTTTACGAAACTAACGAGCGCATTGTAGCGAAAGAACGCCCTATTGTGATCATCACTTCCAATAATGAAAAAGAACTACCAGATGCCTTTTTACGCCGCTGCTTTTTTCACTATATTGATTTTCCAAGCAGCGAAGAAATGCAGCAAATCGTTGATGTGCACTACCCTAACGTTAAACAAGATTTAGTTCGCCAAGCACTCGAAGTATTTTTTAACTTACGTGAAGCCAACGGTCTTAAAAAGAAACCTTCCACCAGCGAATTACTGGATTGGTTAAAGCTTTTAATGGCCGAAGATATAGACGCTAAAACACTGCACGATAAAGCCCAAAAAGGCGGCTTAATGCCGATGTTTGGCGCACTGCTTAAAAATGAGCAAGACATAAGCCTCATCGAAAAACTCGCGTTTATGAGCCGTCGCTAACATGCTAGTACAGTTTTTTTTCACGCTGCGCAAATACCGCTTACCGGTAAGCCTGCGCGAGCTACTCGATTTAATAAACGCCTTAAAAAAAGGCGTTATATTTGCCGATGTAGATGGCTTTTACCATTTAGCCCGCACCCTAATGGTAAAAGACGAAACCCATTTTGACCGGTTCGACAAAGCGTTCAGCGACTACTTTAGCGGTTTTGCCGACCTTGATTTGCTCGAAAGTTTAAAACAACAGCACAACTTACCTAAAGACTGGTTGCGCAAAGAGTTTGAAAAACACCTAAGCGATGAAGAAAAAGCCCAGCTAAAAGCCATGGGTGGGCTCGACGAGCTAATGAAAACCCTAAAAGAGCGTTTAGAAGAACAGCAAAAACGCCACGCAGGCGGCAATAAATGGGTAGGCACCGGCGGTACATCACCTTTTGGTGCATACGGCTATAACCCAGAAGGCGTGCGTATAGGGCAAGAGGGTAACCGTAATCGCCAAGCGGTAAAAGTGTGGGATAAACGCGAATACCGCAATTTAGACTCTGATCGCGAAATAGGCTCACGTACTATTAAACTCGCCCTTAAAAAATTACGTAAATTTGCCCGCACTGGCGCAAGTGACACCCTTGATTTAAACGAGACCATTCGCGCTACTGCCAAACAAGGCGGCATGCTGGATGTAAAAATGGCGCCCGAGCGCCACAATGCCGTTAAAGTATTAATGCTGTTTGATATTGGCGGCTCAATGGATGACTACATTCATACTTGCGAAGAGCTATTTAGCGCAGCCTACAGCGAGTTTAAACATTTAGAGTTTTACTACTTTCATAACTGTTTGTACGAACACGTGTGGCAAGATAACGCACGCCGCCATTCAAACATCATCGATACCATGACGCTGATTAATAAATTTACCAGCGACTACAAAGTAATTTTTGTGGGCGATGCTACTATGGGCCCATACGAAATAGCGTACCCCGGTGGCTCAGTAGAGCACTACAATGAAGAGCCCGGCAGTGCATGGTTGCAACGTATAACAAACCACTTTGATAAAGTCGCCTGGCTCAACCCACAACCGGTTGAACACTGGCCGTACTATCAATCAATTGATTTTATAAAGCAGCTGATGGATAACAGAATGTACCCGCTGAGTTTAGATGGAATAAGTAGAGCGATAAAAGAGCTGAGTTAATTCACCAATTTGAACCAGACTCTCCGTAGCTTGCTGGATACTTAATGAGTTACTTTTTAACTTTCAATTATATATATACATTTAGCAAGGTTAAATAATATATTCTCGAATGTAAAATGGGTATTTTGCTAGGCCTAAACTTAATAAAGACTAGGGCAATGCTTTAACTATACTAATAATAAAGTGGTTTAACATGATAGAACCTACTATTTGCGATCTTAAATTTCGAAAGCTCTATAAAGATTTATTAAAGAAGAACTCACTAAATGACTTTGAAAAGACATCTTCGGTAATTAAGTCAATTTACTCTCATGCTAAAGTAGAAAAAATTACAGTAGGACGGTTTTTAGCTATTAAAGGATATAAAATTACTATAGGAAAAAGAACTGCTTTTTTTCCAGTTAGTAAGTCAAGAGATATTAAAAATAATAAACTTAATGGATTATCATTTCTTAGAAATGAATTTTATGAAATTGGTATTGTTCTGCCAACTTTAATCTCTAATGGTGATCAAGAAATGCTTTTAAAGACATTATCTGAAAACCAAGATAAAAATATAAATGAAAAAATAATTACCGATTTTTTCAAAGTTACTTTAGGGTTACCTGAGCTTTTAACGAGCACATACTCAACCAACAAACATATTTCGAAGTACATTAAAATATTAGAGGAGTCGCTTAAAGCTTACCACTTAGGATTATTTAAAGTTGCAGTGATTTCATTATTACCATGTATAGAAGGTGTAATTAGGGATCTTGGTGTAAAGGCTTCATCTGTTTCTTCCAAAGAGTTGATGGGCAATCTCATCAAGCTCCAACGATACTATATTAAGTACTATATTTTTAATTCTTATAATTATATCCCTCAAGATTTCCTAGATATAAAGTTGCATGACACTTATGATGAATGCATCCAAGTAATTGAATCTTTAAGGTGGTTTTTAGAAAAGTCTTTATACCAACATACAAATACATTTAATGAATCTCATAGCCTAAATAGGCATTCAATATTGCACGCCCTGAAACCTGAAAGTAATTACGGTACAGAAAGTAATTTTTTTAGATTGATTAATATATTAAATTCATTATATTTTTGCTCAGTTTTTAGCGGTGAGAATGGAAGCTTATTTCATCCCTCCCACACTGCACAATCAGAAAAGTTGGAATCAAAATATTTACTCTATTCAAGTTTTAAACATTTAATATGATGTGGTCGCGTCTCTTTCTATGATTCGTAATAAATCAAACTTGTCTAAGTATCTCATTTACTTGAATGAGCTCCATAATGCCTATAACTCAGCTATATGATTCAATGTCTCAGGGTGACGCTGCACAAGCTTTAGCAATGTTATCGCTTGCCCATTCGGTGCACTACGCCCTTGCTCCCAGTTTTCGAGTGTTCTTGCTGATGTATGTAGAATGTTTGCAAATACACCGCGCGACATATTAAATGTTTCTCGAATATTTACTATTTCATCGGGTGAGATAGCAAGATCGTTAATATCATTTACCGCATGAGTACGTAACGTAAGCTTTCCTTGTGAATGCGCTTTAGCATCATCAAGTGCTGTCGTTAATTCTGAAAATAAATCACGTTTGCTCATTGCGCCATACCTCTAAGAATTCTTTTAATTGCTTTTTCTGATCTGCTGTTAAATCGGTTACTTCGTTTTTACTGTAAATAGTGAGTAGATAAAAACGTCTTTTGTCGTCCAAGTAATAATATATAACTCTTGAACCGCCACGCTTACCTTTTCCTTTGCTCGCAACTCGAACTTTACGTAAGCCGCCTGTTCCTTGAATCACATCGCCTTGTTTTGGGTTAACCGTGAGGTCTGCTTGAAATAAACGATATTCGTCATCACTCAAGTACAGCTCTCGGTACTTTTCAAATATGCTTGATTCAACAAATAGGCTTTTCATACATAGAAGTATACGCAGATAGCGTATAAATTCAATTAAAGATTTTAAATGGGCGGCAGCTGGTAGCTTTTGCGTTAGCTAAAGCACTTTACTCATAAACAAGCTGTACGGATCTAGCTGATAATCACCGAACGGCTCGCACTCTTTAAAACCAAATTGAGTGTAAAGCTTTTGCGCAGGTAAAAATGCTTTTGCTGTTCCAGTTTCTAGGCTTAACTTTTTATACCCTCGCAGTGTTGCTTGCTCAATAATATGGGTGAGTAACTTAGCGGCTATGCCTTGGCGTAAGTAGTTGCTTGAGGTGCGCATTGATTTAATTTCGCCATGCGTTGTATTTAGCACTTTTAATGCGCCAACACCCGCTAAATTATTATCAATCCATAAGCTATAAAAAGTTATATCGGGCTTTGTGAGTTTAGTTACATCCAGCGCATGTACGCTTTCAACAGGTGAGTGTTTTAGCATATCGTTATGATGCGCTTGTAGTAACTTTATAATGTGTGGGTTTGAAAGCTCGCCTGTTCTAATATCCATTTACACCCCATTTAATCTTTGAATTTAATGCTTTAGGGCTTTAATTAAAGCCCTAAAATAAACAGCTATTTTTAGGCTGCTAGCTTCCACACCACAAACGCAACAGCAAAACCAACCAAGTACACTAAGCCTAACCACGTTAAGCTGCGCAATAGTACGCTGTGTTTAATGGCCGGCTCTGAGCGCACTAAACTAAAGTTAAGCCATGCAAAAACGGGGGTAGTGACAAAAGCAAGTGTCATAGCAAAGGTAAGCATTGGGCCAAGGGCCGATTTAAAAAATAAAATAACGGCCATACCGGCAAAGGCCTGCAGTACTAACCAAATATTTAAACTGTGTTTAGATTGCTTAAAACCAAGTAGTTTATGTGACTCGTTAAGTGTACGTGCATAGCCATCAAGCACTGTGAGTGTAGTGCCAAACATACATAAAAAAGCAATGGCTGATACAAGCGGCCTCGCCCACTCGCCAATAGTCAGTGCATACATATCAATAAGCTGTTTAGCAAAGGCAACACCGCCAAGCTCAATACTGTTGCTTTGCCCGTATTGCACCAGCACACCTAAGCTAAAAAATACCAATGCTAAACAGGCTGTTAGCCAATAGCCTACGTTAAAATCGGATAAGCCTTGGCTTTTAGTAACCGTTTGCTGAGTTTGTTTTTCTTTAAGCCAAAGCGAACTAAGGGCTGAAATTTCAATGGGTGCCGGCATCCAGCCCATTAACGCGACCATAAAGCTCAGCATAGCCAACTCGTAAGGTGATGGGCCAATATAGTCAGCTGGTGCCATTGGGCCGTTACTAAACGCGATAACCAGCGCAATAACAGTAGCTAACGTTAATAGCCCCATTATGCCTTTAGCAACGCTATCGAGCGCTTTAAAGTGCCCAAGTAATAAAATGGCTAAACACACGGCCAATAATATCCAACACAGTAGCGTGACTTCTATCACTATTGGCAGCGCATAATGCAGCAAGCTTGCAGTCAGTAATAACACCCCTGCGGTATTAACTATGGCGGCCAGTATATTTAAGCCAATAAAACTATAAAAATAGACAGGACCTTTATTTTTATAGCCTTCTACTAAACTGTTTTTGGTTGCTAAGGTGTATTCCATACCAAAGCGAAAAAACGGGTACTTTAATACGTTAACAACGAGAATTAGCCAAAACAGTTGCCAGCCAAATAGCGCGCCAGCTTGAGTAGATGCAACTAAGTGAGAGCCGCCAATTGCTGCGGTTGCCATTAAGACACCAGGGCCTAGTGCGCCCAATCGAGATTTCCAAGAGGTGTGTGTTTGCTGCATTAATTTCTCAAATTATGTGTGTTATTCGCTCTGGTTATTAATTTTCATAATTAATAACACCGAGGGCTGCATAACTTACCTAAATTAAAGGCAATAAAAAAGAGCCGTAAGGCTCTTTTTTATAGTACTTTGGGACTAAATCTTATTTTAGTTCCATCTCTTGGATGATTTCGTGCGCTATTTCTGGCGTTGTGCTTACAGGCTTTTCGTGTAAATTTGCTTTTATTTGCCCTTTTCGATGTTTTAGTGCTGCATCGAGTTTTTTAGCTGCGCTTGCAATCGCCGGGTACATAACTTCGTTTTCCCCTTTTACCGATATACGCGCACCTTCGTAATTTGTGCTAATTTCTGCTTGGATTTTGTGATGCTCTTTAGACAATATAATGTCGAGTGCGATAAGTGATGGAAAGTGGCTCTCGACTTTTGAAAACTTTTCGTTGATATGCTCTCTAATAGAGTTAGTAACGTCTACATGGTGACCAGAAAGATTAATTTTCATAGGGTATCCTTTTATTTGTTACCTCATAAATAGTATTGGGGGCTATTTAGATTAACACAAGGAAAAAGCACTGATTTTTGAAATTAATTTATTACTTAAACTGTTTTAAATTATAAGTTGTGCAAAGTTTATGCAAAGCCCATGAGGTATGGGCTTTCAGACGTCTAGCCTTTAGCGTTTAGTCTGTGTACGAACAGCAATAGTCAGCAAAATCACTCACTTTTACTTTAAAGCTAACATTGGCATCAACGTTAAATGATTCGCCCGCGGTAAATGTTTTCCACTGCGTTTCACCAGGTAATAAAATGTCCCACTGGCCGCCTAACAGCTCCATTAATTCTTTTTTACTGGTATCAAATACAAATTCGCCTGGTTGCATAAAACCTAGCGTTTTGGTTGTGCCATCGTTAAATACCACGGTACGGCTTGATACTTTACCGTCAAAATACACGTTCGCTTTTTTAATTACGCTTACATTTTCAAACTGAGACATCCTCACTCCTGTTGTATTATTTTATTTAATCGGCCACCACCTTGCCTGATAGGTCATAGCCTTGCAAGAAAAGCGCTGTGAAAATTACTCATCTGAAATTAAAACTCAAAAGGCTTTAAACTAAGAAAGTACTACGTATTACAAGCAGTGTGATGCAGTATCTTAAGGCTACTACACCGCTTTATAACTCAGTCAGCAAACAAAAAAGCCCGCCCTATTTTACACAGTGCGGGCTTTTAAATATTAAAGCTAACGATTAAAACAACTCGTTTGCTTTATTTACAATGTTCTCTACTGTAAAGCCAAAGTACTCAAACAGCTCGCCAGCAGGTGCCGACTCACCAAAGGTAGTCATACCTACTACTGCACCGTTTAGGCCAACGTACTTGTACCAGTAATCAGCAATACCAGCTTCTACTGCTACGCGGCGTGTAACAGCTGCCGGTAGTACGCTTTCTTTGTACTGTGCGCTTTGCTCTTCAAATACATCAGTACATGGCATAGATACAACACGTACCTTTTTACCTTGGCTGCGTAGCTCTGTTGCAGAGTCTTGTGCTAGTTGCACCTCAGAACCTGTTGCAATAATAATTAGCTCCGGTTCGCCGTCACAGCTAAGGATGTAACCACCCTTTTTAACATCTGCTAATTGCTGAGCGTCACGCGCTTGTTGCTCAAGACCTTGGCGAGTAAAGATAAGTGATGTAGGACCATCTTTACGCTCAATAGCTTGTTGCCATGCAATTGCCGACTCAACTTGGTCACACGGGCGCCAGTTGTATAAGTTTGGCGTTAGACGCATGCTAGCAATTTGCTCTACCGGTTGGTGAGTTGGACCGTCTTCACCTAGGCCGATTGAATCGTGCGTGTATACAAAAATGCTTGGTTGCTTCATTAGCGCAGCCATACGTACCGCATTTTTTGCGTATTCAACAAACATTAAGAACGTTGCCCCGTAAGGAATAAAGCCTTTATGAAGGGCAATACCATTCATAATTGCCGACATACCAAACTCACGTACACCGTAGTAAACGTAGTTACCGCTTGCATCGTCTGCAGTTAGCCCTTTAGAGCCATCCCAAATTGTTAAGTTTGATCCAGCTAAATCGGCTGAGCCACCCATGAATTCTGGTAATAACGGGCCAAATGCATTTAATGCATTTTGCGACGCTTTACGAGATGCAGGGTTTGCAGGGTTTGCTTGTAGTTGCTCTATGTACGCTTGAGATTTTTCAGCCCAATCGCCTGGAAGTTCGTTATTAATACGGCGCTTATATTCAGCTGCAAGCTCTGGGAATGCCTTTGCGTATGCTGCAAATTTTTCGTCCCAGCTAGATTCAAGCTGTTGACCTTTTTCTTTGCTATCCCACTGTGCGTAAATATCATCAGGGATTTCAAATGCACCGCCAGACCAGCCTAAAAATTCGCGAGACGCTGTAATTTCGTCATCACCTAATGGCGCGCCGTGACAATCGTGGCTACCAGATTTGTTAGGTGAACCGTAACCAATCACTGTTTTACAACAAATTAGTGATGGTTTGTCGGTAACACTTTGAGCCTCTGCTATTGCAGCACTAACAGCATCGCTGTCGTGACCATCAACGTCACTTATTACATGCCAGCCGTACGCTTTAAATCGTGCTGGTGTATCGTCGCTAAACCAACCTTCAACTTCACCATCGATTGAAATACCGTTGTCATCCCAAAAAGCCACTAACTTGCCAAGGCCTAATGTGCCAGCAAGTGAACATGCTTCATGAGAAATACCTTCCATTAAACAACCGTCACCCATAAATGCATATGTGTAGTGATCAACAATGTCGTGGCCTTCACGGTTAAATTGTGCAGCAAGCGCTTTTTCAGCAATCGCCATACCTACCGCATTTGTGATCCCCTGACCTAGTGGGCCCGTAGTAGTTTCAATTCCTGGTGCATAACCGTACTCAGGGTGGCCTGGCGTTTTAGAATGCATTTGACGGAAGTTTTTAATTTCATCAAGTGGTAAGTCGTAACCAGTTAGGTGCAATAGAGAATAGATAAGCATTGAACCGTGGCCGTTTGAAAGAATAAATCTGTCACGGTCAGCCCACTCTGGATTAGTTGGATTATGCTTTAGATAATCGCGCCATAATACTTCTGCGATGTCGGCCATGCCCATTGGGGCTCCAGGGTGGCCAGATTTGGCCTTTTGTACTGCGTCCATTGACAAGACGCGAATAGCATTTGCAAGTTCTTTGCGAGATGGCATGAATTCTCCTACCTTTATGTGTATTTGCGCGGGTACTTATGTGTTCGTTAATACCCTTAAGTAACTTAAGAGCTGTTATAGCAACCATTCTTACTTAATGTGGGTGCACTGTGCAATTAAAAACCCCATAAAAATGGGCTATTATGAATATTTTTTAAGACCAAAAAGTTATTACTCATTTTATTTAGACGTCTAGGCGTAAAAACACTATGCAAGGAGTTTTGTTTTAGATAAAATACGCCCCTTAATTTTTTAGCGCTAATACCGACGTTTGTGAAGCGCAATATTTGTGAGCAGAAATACAATGGCAAAACATTTATTTACTTCTGAATCTGTTTCTGAAGGTCATCCGGATAAAATCGCCGATCAAATCTCTGATGCGGTACTTGATGCTATCCTAGAGCAAGACTCTCATGCCCGTGTTGCGTGCGAAACTTACGTAAAAACCGGTATGGTTATGGTTGGTGGTGAAATTACCACTAGCGCATGGGTTGATATTGAAGAAATTACACGTAAAACAGTACGTGAAATTGGCTACACGCATTCAGACATGGGTTTCGATGCAGACTCGTGTGCAATTTTAAACACTATTGGTAAGCAGTCTCCTGATATTAACCAAGGTGTTGACCGTACTAGCCCAGAAGAACAAGGTGCTGGCGACCAAGGCCTTATGTTTGGTTATGCATGTAACGAAACAGAAGTACTAATGCCTGCGCCAATTACTTACTCACACCGTTTAGTACAGCGCCAAGCGCAAGTACGTAAAAGCGGCGAGCTTAACTGGTTACGCCCAGATGCAAAATCTCAAGTAACTTTTGCATACGAAAACGGCAAGCCAGTAGGTATTGATGCAGTTGTACTTTCTACTCAGCACGCTGAAGAAATTTCGCAAAATGACTTAGTTGAAGCCGTGATGGAAACCATCATTAAGCCGGTACTTCCTGCCGAGCTTATTACTAGCGCGACTAAATTTTTCATTAACCCAACGGGTCGTTTTGTAATTGGTGGACCTATGGGCGACTGTGGTTTAACGGGTCGTAAAATCATCGTAGATACATACGGTGGTATGGCACGTCACGGTGGCGGTGCTTTCTCAGGTAAAGATCCATCAAAAGTTGACCGCTCAGCTGCATACGCTGCACGTTACGTAGCTAAAAACGTAGTGGCTGCAGGCCTTGCTGATAAGTGTGAGCTACAAGTATCTTACGCAATTGGTGTAGCAGAGCCTACCTCTATCAGCGTTGAAACTTTTGGTACAAGCAAGCTTGAAGAAGGTCGTTTAATTGAGCTTATTCGTGAGCACTTTGACCTACGCCCTTACGGCTTAATTCAAATGCTTGATTTAGAGCGCCCTATCTACCAACCAACAGCGGCATACGGTCACTTTGGTCGTGACGAATTCCCATGGGAACGTACAGATAAAGCAGACGCACTTCGCGCAGCGGCTGGCCTATAAGCCAAAATGCATTAAATAATAAACGGCCCTTTTAAGGGCCGTTTTTATATCTAAAGCAAAGGCTAATTATGCGCTTTATATCAATTGCATTAATTTAGTTGTTTATCATAGCACCCAAAAAATAGTGCAATAACAAAGTGAATTTACGGCGTACAGTTATTTTATATAAATAATTTTAACGCAGTCAGTGCGCTATTTAATACGCTAAACTAATCGTGTTTTGAATTAAATTGGTATTAGCTAGCCCTCGAATTTCGCACGGTTTTAGGTATATACTCTTTGTATAATAAAAGCTTAAGGGATAAGTAAATGGCCAATAATTTTCGCGTTATGTTTGTAGGACTCGCCGAGGGCACTGAGGCTAAAACGGCCTGCGTAAATTTAGCAAGTAAGCTAAAAACGTCTGAAGATAAAGTAACTCAGTTTTTTAATGGCAAAGCACTCTTTGCACCTAGCAATAAAGACAAAGCCCTAAAGCAGGCCAAATTACTAGCAAGCCTAGGCATTAAAAGTAAGTTACAAGCCACAGGTGAGCTACCCACTCAAAGTCCTAGCGCAGCTAGTCAGCGCGATGAACGGATTTTTGATGCCCTTGATTACATAACAAGCAGCCTGATCCGCCTAGAAGAAAAGCTAGAAGAGCTAGAACAAAGGCTTCCAACCAATGAGCTAAAAAGCCCTACAGATGAAAACGATGAGTGGCAAGAAGATGATCTTATGCTTGACGAGCAGCTCGATGAACCCGTTAAAACGCGTAGCAATACTTTGTTATATTCACTGATTGCCACTGCCGTTTTACTACTTATTGTGCTTGCTGTTTACTTAGCTTTTCCTGATTTAGTGTCTATTTAATCAAAGGTGCGTAATTACAATGAGCAATAAACGTACACACATACGCCAATCTATTCGCCAATTACGCAATAATCTATCAAAAAAACAGCAAGAAAAAGCCGCGGCACAGTTAAAGTTGAATTTTACTCAACAGCTAAATAGCGATAAAACAGCCTCAAAAAAACATATAGCCATTTACTTTAGTAACGATGGAGAATTAGATACATCATTGTTAATTAATGAGTTATGGCAACAAGGCCATACCCTTTACTTACCCGTTATACACCCATTTAATGGGGCTGCTTTGCTGTTTCAACGCTATGAAAAAAACTCACCCATGAGGGCAAATCGCTATGGTATCTTGGAGCCTAAGCTGAACTGCTCTCAAATATGCCCATTAACTGATTTAGATTACTTACTGATGCCACTTGTAGCATTTGATAATCAAGGTAACAGATTAGGAATGGGGGGTGGATTTTACGATAAAACACTGGCGCAATTACACGCTTACAATTGGCAAAAACCGCAACTTATAGGCTTAGCACATAGCTGCCAAAAAGTAGATGCACTGCCAATTGAATCGTGGGATGTTCCACTTAAAACCATTATTACTCCCGATAAAATTTATCACTGGTAATAAACACCCACTACACATTTGAAATATGAGCATAACAATGACGCAAGACGAATTAAAAAAAGCAGCTGCGTGGGCTGCACTCGAGTTTGTAAAAGAAAACACCATTGTTGGTGTGGGGACAGGCTCTACCGTAAATCATTTTATTGATGCCCTAGGCACAGTAAAAGACACCATAACGGGTGCGGTATCTAGCTCTGAGGCTTCAACAGCGCGTTTACACGCATTAGGTATTGAAGTGTTTGAGCTAAACGATGTAGATGCTCTTGATGTATACGTAGACGGCGCAGATGAAATTAATGCCCAAAACGAAATGATCAAAGGCGGCGGCGCAGCACTTACCCGCGAAAAAATAGTTGCAGCCGTTGCAAAACAATTTGTTTGTATTGTTGATGACACAAAATTAGTAGATACATTGGGTGATTTTCCGCTTCCGGTAGAAGTTATACCCATGGCACGCAGCTACGTAGCGCGTGAATTATTAAAACTTGGTGGCGACCCTGTGTACCGCCAAGGCGTAGTAACCGATAACGGTAACGTTATTTTAGATGTACACAATTTAAGTATTAGTAATGCCAAACAACTTGAAACACAAATTAATTCAATTGTTGGCGTAGTTACCAACGGCCTATTTGCGATGCGCGGCGCTGATAAAGTGATTATCGGCACTAAAAATGGGCCACAAATTAAATAGGATGAGGTTATGAGTAAGGTATCGTTAGCAAAAGACAAAATTAAAATTCTCTTGCTTGAAGGTGTTCACCAAAGCGCTGTAGAAACGCTTAAACGTAATGGTTACAGCAACATCGACTACGTAAAAACATCGCTACCTGAGGACGAACTTAAAGAGCGTATTAAAGATGTGCACTTTGTAGGGCTTCGTTCTCGTACTCATATTAACCAAGCAGTTTTAGACTCAGCTGAAAAGCTAGTAGCCATTGGTTGTTTTTGTATTGGTACTAACCAAGTTGACTTAAACTCAGCTCGCGAGCGCGGTATTGCGGTATTTAATGCACCGTTTTCAAACACTCGTTCAGTGGCTGAACTTGTACTTGGCGAAATACTATTACTATTACGTGGTATTCCAAAGCGTAATGCAGCAGCGCACCGTGGCGGCTGGTTAAAAACAGCAACCGGCTCGTTTGAAGCGCGCGGTAAAACGCTCGGGATTATTGGTTACGGCCACATAGGTACACAGCTTGGTATTATGGCTGAAAACATAGGTATGAACGTAGAGTATTACGACATTGAAGATAAGCTCTCTTTAGGTAATGCAACACAAATTCATAACCTAACACAGCTTTTACAGCGCGCTGATATTATTAGTTTACACGTACCAGAAACACCGCAAACTAAAAACCTAATTGGCACAGCAGAACTTGCCGTAATGAAGCAAGGATCAATACTAATTAACGCTTCACGCGGTACTGTAGTGGATATTGATGCACTTGCCGAAGCACTTAGCGAGAAAAAGCTAAGCGGCGCAGCTATTGATGTATTCCCTGTTGAGCCAAAATCTAACGAAGAAGAATTTGTATCGCCACTGCGTGAATTCGACAACGTTATTTTAACGCCGCACATTGGTGGCTCAACCCAAGAAGCGCAAGAAAACATTGGCATTGAAGTAGCCGGTAAATTAGCTAAATACTCAGATAATGGCTCAACTATTACAGCGGTTAACTTCCCTGAGGTTTCGCTACCAGAGCTTGCTAACCGTAGCCGCTTATTGCACGTACACCACAACCGCCCTGGCGTACTTACGCAGATTAACCAAGCGTTTGCCCAGCACGGTATTAACATTGCCGCTCAATACTTACAAACTGATGAATCAATTGGTTATGTAGTTATTGACGTAGATACCGATCAGTCAGAAGTTGCACTTAAAGAGCTAAGCGCAGTAGAAGGTACAATTAGAGCGCGTATTCTTCACTAAAAGATGAAGTGTAAAAAATAATTAAATAAACACCGTGTTTAAAATAAATACGGTGTTTTTTATTTTAAAGCTAACTTAACTTTAGGCTCTCATTTCAACGCATTTACCTAGGTGCCCATTATAAACCTTGAGTAGCGCCTTGCTTAAACAGTTTCAAGTTTTCATAACCACTTATACTTTCACAGCTGATGCTATCCTCGCATTTATCTCCTTTAATACGACTCGATACGGCGGTTCGCATACTAGGCATATTTTTTATATTAGTGATAAAATTACCCATTGTTTGCTTTTCTCTAACAACGGTTATACGCTCAATATCTTTTTTTTCAGGCTCTCTTGGTAAATCAATGCCTAAAGAGGCAAGCTTTAGTTTTGCCCTTGGGTCTTTTATAGCCGCCTTTTTATAATGCTTAATTGCTTTTTCTTTATTGGATTGACCTAAAATTGCTGATTCATACACTTTAGCTAGTAAAAAATTTGCCCTCACATAGCCCTTATTTGCTGCCAGTTCTAGCTTTTCTTTTGCTTCTAAAGCATCATCTTTTGTCGGGTTATTAGTTAGCATATATGCTGCAATATAATAATTTGCTTTTGGTAACTTTTTAGCGGCGTGTCGTAAGTTTGTAAAGCCAAGGCTTTTATTAACTTCACCACCTTGGCCTTCAATCATCATTATGCCAAGTTTAAACTGGCTATTAGGCAGCCCCCAACGAGCGGCTTCATAAAAGTACCTTCTTGCTTTTTTTAAATCTTGCTCTACACCATAACCATTATAATAAAAAGTGCCCAACATCTCTTGAGCAAGTGGGATCTGTTGACGTGAGTATCGCTTTAGTTTTTTAAACTCTTCCTTACATTTTTCCGAAGAGCATGACTCCACCTTGATAATGTGCTCAAAATTAGTTTTTGCTGATAAGGTAGCCGGAAGCGATAAGATTATTACTTGGGTAAGAATTAAAAATAAGCGCATAATTAGGTCCATTTCCGTATGTATAATTAATACACTAGCCAAACAGAGACTAAAAAACAAGCAGTTCAACCAATGAAAAAGCACTTAAAACAGATTATTATATTGCACAAAAAAGCGTGAGATATACCCACGCTCTAACAACTTCATTGTTTGCAGCCAACCATGTAGGTAACTACAAAGCTAAAACGACTTTACTCGCCTTTAACTTCTAAATTAACAAATTTAACTAGCTCTTCTGGCTGGCCAGCTAACATCATTATTTGCTGGTTTACTTCCATCATGGTTTTACTTTCAGGCAATTTTGCCGATATGCTTAATGAGTTTAAACCTTTGGCAAAATCAGTCAGCGCCTGTGCAATTTCTTCAGTTACGGGAGCTTGCTGTAACTGTTGCTGTAGCGTCATTTGCATTTGCTCAAGCGTCATACCTTGTTTTTCAAGCTCGCTCACAAATAGCTCTTTTAATCTGCCTTGGTTATTAAGTACTAAATTAATATTACGTGGCTCAAGCTTGCTCATAGCTTGCATAACTAAGGTTTGCTGTTGTAACTCTTGCTCGTACGTAAGTGGCGTATCACCTGCTTCTTGCTGCGCTTTGCTTATAGCAAGGGATGCGTCCATTAATGCTTTAGAGTTAGCAAGTCCTACATCCATATTAAAACTAGCAATATCTTTTGCATCAAGCTTTAAAACTACGTCGCTGTCGCCAGATTGTTCATCGTAATCGAGCGATGAGCTTAAGTCGTAACTTGCAGAGGCAAGCATTTCGTTTGTATCAGCAGGTAGTTTTGCTACAAAGTCTTTATCGAACTGAAAGCTTTTTACTGTAAACGATGTATGTGGCGATATTTTATCGGTTTCGTAACCGGTTACTTCAATACTTTGAATATGCGCTACGTTATCACCTTCGGGGCTAATTACTTCCATGTTAGTAATTTCAACACTTTGAGAAATAACACTTGCCGATAAACCCGCGTATTTAAATGTTGCACCGGTTTGATCGCTCACTAAAGCAAGCTGCTTGTCTACTTCGGTACGTACTTCTTGAGTTGCTACATAGTTTGCGTAGCTAACACCGCCTACGCCAGCTGCAACAATGGCTATGGCTATTACGAGTTTTTTCATGCTATTTCCTTATTCTGATCTGTATATAAATTGTGTTTGCTCAAGAGTAACATTGCACAGCAGCCGCTGTAAGCGTTAATTAATTAAACTCAGTAACTCGTGCACGGTTTTTACTGGCGTAATTTTAGCCCCTAGTCCTTCCATCGATTTATGGTAATTACGAAACGGAATAAATATTTCAGTAAACCCATGCTGAGCCGCTTCTTTAACCCGTGGTACACCGCTGTCGATTGGGCGAACATCGCCGTTTAAACTAAGCTCACCCATAATGCAGGTTGTACGCGGTACAACAAACTCGTTTAAGCTGCTTAAAAGCGCGGTTACTAACGCTAAATCAATACAGGTTTCGGTTTCATCGATTCGTAAGCCGCCCACAATATTAAAAAACGTATCGTGAAATATTTTAGTTTTGGTGTGTTTGCGTAAAATACCAGTGAGCATTTTTATTCGGTTCATGTTTAAACCCACGCACACACGCTGCGGAAATTCGGCTTCGGTTTCGGTGGTTAAACATTGAATTTCGAGCAATAAGTTACGGTTACCTTTTCGGATACACGTAATAGTAGAGCCTGGTGATTCAGTACTTGATCCCGATAAAAAAATCTCGCTGGGGTTATCAACACTTAGCATGCCGCGTTCGCACATTTTAAAAATGCCTACGGTATCAATATCACCAAAACGGTTTTTGTTAGCTCTAAGCGTACGTACCTGTCCATCATTCGTGTCAATGTGCAATAAGGCATCCACTATATGCACTAATGTTTGCGGCCCTGCAATTTCGTTGTTTTTATTTACATGGGCAATAATAAACATAGTGACATCGTTTTGCTTACAATACTGAGTAAGCGCTTGCGCGGCACTTTTTACTTGCGAAGGCGAACCAGGGCTGCCATTTGCAGTGTCGGTTACAACAGCTTGAATAGAGTCGATAACAGCAAACTTAATTTTATTTTTATCAAGCTCTTCAATAATGGTTTCTACGCTAGTTTCAGAAAGTAAATAAAGCTCATCGGCGTTATAGTTAAGCTTTAAGCGGTTTACACGGTTTTTAAACTGCGACAACGACTCCTCAGCAGTACAGTAAAGTGATGGCATACGCTGCGACATTCTGGCTACTAAATCAGATAACAGCGTTGTTTTACCTGCCCCTGGGTCGCCCGATATAATATTAACCGAGCCCGTGGTTACGCCGCCGCTTAGTACACGGTCAAGCTCGCCTATTTCTGTAAGCTGCTTTTCGGCCTCGGTGGTGGCTACATCATCAATTTTTTTAGAGCCGCCACCAATGCCACCTGCATAACCACCAACGGTTGCTCGCGCAGCGGCTTTTTTACTTTGCCCTGCAGAGGGTTTAAATTCTGCCAACGTGTTCCACGCACCACAGCGACACTGACCTTGCCAACGTTGGTAGTTCATACCACACTCTGTACAAACAAATTCTACTTTTGCCGCCTTAGCCATTTATAACCTTACCTACTATTCTTTAATTTAAAATGCATACATTTAGTTGTTTATTTTATCATGGGGAGAACGACATAGCAGCGCTACATTGCTAAAGCCAATCAAGGATCTATATTAGAAACAAACACATGTAATTTTCTCTTTTACTTTAAGTTAGGGCATACTTATTGCTTTTAAATACTTTAAAGTAACTTGCCAACAAATTGGCATTTAACACATAATAACAAGAGTTAAACTGTACTTACACGAAAAATCGTACCTATATTAATAACATAGCACGATGTTACGTTTATTGAATTTTTCAAATAAATGGACTTTACAGTATACCTACTTTTCAATTAGACGGTGACGATTTATAAATGGCTGAAGACATACTGCTCAAACACGAAGACCTCGTAAATGAGCTAAAAACCTATTTAGGTAACGCAAAGTTCGACCTAATTTTCAAATCTAAAACGGCAGGTTTAACAAAGCCTGAGCAGTTTTTAATGAAAATGGAAATGTCGCGCCTATCTCAGCCAGTTGCCCGTTTTGTTGACCTGCGAGGCTTAGTAACAGGCCAAGTTCGCCCGTATGAGCACAATGGTAAACAACACTTTATGGATGACACCGCCATAGAAGTATTTGAGGCAGCCTTAAAACAACACGGCGGCTATACTTTAGCGGTATACGAAGCGGTAATGAACACCGAAAACAACCATCGCGTACTACAAAAACAAGCACAAGAGCAAAGTGATACACAAGTTGAAAACGACACTCTGACTACCAGCGTAATAAAATTTGCCTCTTATGAAAGCCGCTCTGAGGAGCGAATGAACTACTCGATTAAAGTTAAAATTGAGTACAACGATAAGAAAAACATTGCCGCGAGTACCTCAGATATCTCTTTGAGTGGTTGTAAAATTAAGCTTCCTACCCGCCAAATTATAAAAAAAGGGCAGCTAATTGCCATGCGGCTAGTAGGGCTTGAGCAAGATTTTGAGCTAGGCCTTAAAAATGGCATTCAATATGAAGTAGTTGCAGTTGAAAACATATCTCGTGAATATAACCACATTCGTTTAAAGCGTACTTTTATAGAAAAAAATGAAGCATTCGATAATTTTTTAGATAGCTTTATAAACGGTAATAAACGCCGCTATAAAGTGAACTTAGATAACACCCTAGATGCTTTGGTTTCAAAGGGTTATGAGCAATATTATATTCCGCGCGTTACCTCTTTATACGTATTTTTAAGTAAAAAAGGCGAACAAATTGTTCCTAGTTTAAGCCTAACCACTGAAAATAATATTTTTATTCAGCGCTATTTTACTGATGAACGAAAAGTGCCCTGCCTATATAGCATTTTAAATAATCAACGTATTAGCCAAATGCTTACCCAAGTAAACGCAGTAAAAGAAGATTACTTATATACGTTTACTCATGTTTCTGCAGGAAAAATCTATTACTACTCAGCCACGCGTACAGAGCTTAATAACAACCCTAAATTAAGAAACCTATTTTTAGGGTTTGGTAGCCAAAAAGACAGCTGGCAATGCTTTAAATTACAAGTTATGCCAAGCCACCCAGATGATTCGTTTATTCCATTATCGTTGCCTAATTCGGCGAGTAAAAACATAGAAAAGCTAAATAAGCCACCTTCTCCAAGAGTGGCAGGCCTTATAAAAGATGTAAAATATATTGCGGTTTTAACCACCATTGGCAACAGTGAAGAACAAGCGCATTATAAGAAGCAGCCCTACGATAAGGCGTTAGTTAACCAGCTTAAACATTTTGGCCACGCTAAGCATAATAAGCCTCCTTATTTAGATATTGTGCCACTAGAGTATGTAAATTTACGCTCTCACAAACGATACTTATATAAAACACCTGCCGTGCTTACGTTTGAGGATAAGCAGTATCAGGCTCATACTCGGGATTTTTCGGTTATGGGTTTGCAATTAGAGTCAGCATCGCCGGTTAGCTTTAAAAAAGGTGATATTGTTTTACTGTCTTTCCCCGATTTACAAAAAATAACTAAAAAGCATAATTTAAGTGAGCTTAAATACGAAGTGATGGCAATTAGTAAGTCGTTAACGACCATTAATTTAAAAGCCAACAGAGTTGCTGACTTACCACATGCAGGGGTTAACTTTTTTACCCAATTAATTCAAAGTAATAAAGATAAATTAAAAGTGTCTGAAGAAGCGCCTAAAATAGAAGGCCTTTCTACCGCACTGAGAAATATGGTGACCAAAAGTGTGTGCCAATTCCCGCTTTATTTACATAAAGAAGCAAGCCACTTTATTCCAGGTGCCATAGGTTTTGGTTTATATGCCAGCCCAATTCACGTGATTTTACAAAATTTTGGCTTATTAAATAATAAAACTGACCTAAGCCATATTTTAACGCAGCAACAAATTATTGATGTGATCACCCCAAGCATTAAAGATCGTAGCCGACAAGACCCGCCTTTGCCGTTTACACTCGCAATTAATTTTGACCCTAAACAAGATAACATTGAAAAAGCTGTGACGAGCCAATGCGTACTAGGGGAAAGCTATTCAAGCTTTAGTGAGCAAATTAGCGCAGGCGTTAAGTCTGAGCTGGTATTTGTTATGCGCTTGTACTTATCGCGAACGGGTCGCCCAGATACAGATTACCTATCAAACGAACTTAAATATGTAAGCCAATATGCAATGCACAAAGCAAAAGACATAGAAGAAGCGCTGTGGGCAGTATCTGGGGTGGGTGATATTGTAGATATAACCGACGAAGCGCTTAGCCATTTAGAGTTAGATCAAAAGCAGGTCGCTCAAATGGGCCGCAGAAAGCTGTTATGGTTAAACCGCTTGCGCTAAGCGGCTTAATACCAATCGACTTAAAAGTTTATAGCGTGCTAAATAAAACGTTAGCGGCGTTATAAATTTCTCATGTAGAACAACTACATGTCGAAATTTATGCCTTGTTATCACGCTATTTATCTATCGCTATAAATGTCTAACAACCTAACCCGATTGGTATAACTTATTTTGGTAGTTATTCTCAGGTTACTTATTTAAGGGAATAGCCAGCATATACAGCAATTGCAGTAACGAGCCCTGACATATAGCCGCTTGAGCTTGCTCCACCACTTTTGGTTTACCATGTACGGCAACGCCTAATCCTGCTTTTTCCATCATGAGCAAATCATTTGCACCATCGCCAATGGCTACCGTTTGCGTATTTGCTAAGCCCAGCTTTTGCTGCAGTGTTTCTAAAACAACCGCTTTTTGCTGCGCATCAACAATGGCACCAGAGACTTTTCCTGTGAGTTTATCGTTTGCAAATTCAAGCACATTAGCATGTACTTCATCTAAATTAATCAGCTGCTGCACACGCTCGGCAAAGGGTACAAACCCGCCTGATGCTATAGCAAGATACCAATTATGCTGCTTTAATATTTGGCATAACGCTTTAATACCTGGCATTAATGGTAAGGTGTTTTTTAAATCTTCAATTAAGCTTTGCTCTATGCCGGCTAACTTTGCTACCCGCTGATTTAAACTTTCGCTAAAATCTAGTTTGCCCGCCATTGCAAGCGCGGTCACAGAAGCCACATCGTCATATACATCTGCTAAACGTGCAATTTCATCAATGCACTCTATGGTGATGGCGGTAGAGTCCATATCCATAACCAGCAGCCCTGGCTCATATAGGTTAGGTGGCGTTGTAACTTGCACTAGCTGAAAGTCAAGCGTGTTTGCAAACTCTCTTAGCGCAAGCGGGTTAATTTTTTGCTCTGCCTCTGGGCTATAAAAACACAGAGCTGGGGCTAACCCTAAGTCGGGCTGATATTGACATACAGCGGTTACTTTAAGCGCGTGCGTTTTTAAAAAGTCGATAATACTCGTTACATGCTTTAGTTCAAAATCGCCCGCAAACGCAATACTAAATAACCCAACGGTTTTATCTGGTATTGTTTGAGCAGGAGTAAAACTCCCTTCTTTGTAATCAAACCATGTGTTTAGCGTTAAAGAATGTAATGCTTGCTCAGCAGCTGGCTGTGCCATGTTCATTTGCGACATGGGTTCTCCGTGTTTGTTATTTATTTTTCTAATTTGGCGTATCAATTAGGGTATTCATAACGCTAAATTCGCCATCGGGGTAGATTTAAGGTTATAGTTAGCGTAGTTGTAACATCAAATCAAAATGCTGTCAGTAGCATATACGGTGACTATGAAAAATAACCATATAAAAAGCCCTTTGTCTGCATCACAAAGAAAGCGAATCGTTCGCTTGTTATTGGCTGCGGGCTGTTTTGTATTACTGAGTTTTGTAGGTGTTAACAGTAGCTTTGAAAGCCACCAACTACTTTATAATAGTGCCGATAATACAGCCAAAAGCTTAACCTCATTTATGGCTCTTAATGCTAAAGAGCCTCTGCTTGCTAAAAATAAGCCACAGCTTAGAGCTTTGTGTAATGATATAAGCAAAGACGAGTTTGTACTTTCAGCCACAATTTACGATCAGCAAGGCGTACTTATAGCCAGCAGCGATCACTGGCAATCGCACCACATATTTGGCCAATTGCCAGAGTCTACCCCAGGGATTAGTAAATTAAAAACCCCATTTGTTGAGCCCGTTGTAAGCGACATAGATAAGCCTTTAGGCTTTGTATCTATTACTTATTTAACCCGCGCGGCAATATCTGACAGCCATAATCACTTTCATGATTTAGGCAGGCAAGTTTTATTAATGCTAGTAATAGCCTGTATTTTTACATGGCAGCTAGGGCGAGGCCTAAAACGTTGGCAGGTAAATCGCTATATGCAAAAAACCTCAGAGCAAGAATCGTAAAGCTGCTGAGCAAGTCCGGCTTTATTGCTATTTGGCTTTAAGCTACATAAAACTTCAAATACAGTAGGAATATGCGCAGGGGTGTTAATTTCTCCCTGATGGCCACTTAATGGCATTGAGGGCGCGTCCGTCTCAAGCACTAAATGCTGCGGTTCTATTTGAGCAATTACATCACGGGTTTTTGCTGCTCGTTCATAGGTAATAACGCCACCTACACCTAATTTAAAGCCCTGTTTAATATAATACTGTGCTTGTTGCATGGAGCCTGAGTATGCATGTATCACGCCGCCATATTTTGGCTTGCAGCGCTTAAACGCATGCGCAATTAAATCATGGCTTTGTCTGTGATGCACAATAAGCGGCAGCTTGAGCTCATTAGCAAGGGTAATGTGTTGTTCAAATAGGTTGGTTTGTTTTTCAAGGTCATCAATACTTCTATCAAGCCCGCACTCCCCTATTGCCACCAACTGCTTTTTATTGGTTTTTGCAAAATCGAATAACTGCGCTAAGTGAGCATCTTTATGCTCATCTAAAAAGTAAGGATGAAGCCCTGCGGCAATATGTACTTGTGGGTATTTAGCTTTAAATTCAATTAGCTGCTGAGATTGCGCCAAGCTAATACCTGGCACAATAAAGCGCTCAACACCTTTAGCCATACACTCTTTTATTAGTGATCCGCGGTTTGCGTCAAACTCAGTAAAATCGAGGTGGCAGTGGGAGTCTATAAACTTCACAGCGTAAACCGGTTAAGGGTTTAAACGTGTTATTTGCCAGCTATTATCGGTTTGGCGCTGATATATAAAGCGGTCGTGTAAACGATGTGCGCCACCTTGCCAAAACTCAATTTTAGAAGGGACTACGCAGTAACCGCCCCAAAAATCAGGCAATGGAATTTCACCATTAGCAAATTTACTCTTCATATTAGCAAAGGTTTCCATAAGTACTTTGCGCGATGAGACCGGCCTGCTTTGCGCTGAGGCCCATGCTGCTAATTGGCTTTCTTTAGGGCGCGATAAAAAATATTTAGCGACTGCAGCCGTCGGTAATGGTTTTGCCTCGCCGTATACAATCACTTGGCGCTCCATATGGTGCCACGGAAAGTGCAGCGATATTTTGTTATTGCCTTTTAGCTCTTGCGCTTTACGTGAGCCGGTATTAGTAAAAAATACAAACCCGTTATCATCTAAATGTTTTAACAATACAATACGCTGTGAAGGTTGCCCGGTTTCATCAACCGTTGCCACAACCATGGCCGTTGGGTCTGGGATATTACTGCCCACAGCATGCTCAAGCCACGTTTCAAATTGTTTGAATGGATCATCTTGCAAGTTATCTTCGCTTAGCGCGTCTTGCAGGTATTCACGGCGGATGTCTTCGAGTTTCATAAACAAATCCTTCTCTGTTTATTAAAGCGTATGTGGGTAAGTTAAGGCCAGGCAATCAATAGTAATCAGTAATAAGAACAATTTTATATTTTGGGTTAGTGCTTGGTTAATGTTGGGTTTCGTTTCACTCAACCCAACCTACGGTGCTATCAGCTACAAAATGATTAACTTACAAAAGTTCGTCAAGTAAAGCCTAAAATCATCTGCAAGTGTAGGAGTGCTAGCACAAGGCAGTAAAACTATTTATGCCAAGGAGCATACGGTTTGTATGTGACTTAGGCTAAATAATTTTACCAACGCAGCTAAAGCGAACTACACGAAGCAGAAGGTTCACCTAAGTAGTTTAGCCTAAGACAAGGCATTCACCCCTACTTATCCCTATGAGCATACGGTTTGTATGTGATTAGGGTAAGTTGGGGTGGATAACGCAGTATTAGGTTAAAATACGACGGTAATTACATTTGCTCCATGACTTCAATGCCAAGCAAATCCAATCCTGTTTTTAGCGTATCTGCCACTAAATTACATAACACTAAACGGCTGTCACGTACGTTTGGCTCTACGCCTTCTTTTAGTACTGGACAGGCTTCGTAGAATGTCATGTATAGGCTAGCTAGCTCGTATAAGTAGCTACATAGTACGTGCGGAGTAGCCTCAGAGATCATTAAATCAAGGACTTCTTCAAGCTGTAACAGTTTAAGCGCGAGTGCTTTTTCTTGCGGCTCGGCTATGACTACATCTGCATTTAGCGTAGCGGCATCGACACCTGATTTACGGAAAATACTGCGCACACGGGTATAAGCATATTGTAAGTAAGGTGCTGTTGCGCCTTCAAAGCTTAACATGGTGTCCCAGTTGAATATGTAATCGCTGGTACGATGCTTAGAAAGATCAGCGTATTTAACAGCGCCAATACCTACTTTACGCGCAATTTCGCTGCGATCATGATCTGATAAATCAGATTCACGCTCAGCAAGTTTTGTTGCTGCACGGCTAATTGACTCTTCAAGTAAATCAGCAAGTTTTACTGTACCACCTGTACGGGTTTTAAATGGTTTACCATCGGCGCCCATCATGGTGCCAAACGGGCAAAACTCATAGCTTGTTTCATCGCGTAAAAGGCCTGCTTTACGTGCGGTAAGCTCCACTTGATTAAAGTGAAGGCTTTGGCGTGCATCAACAAATATTAAAATACGCTCAGCGCCTAAGGTATTTGAGCGGTAGTTACACGCGGCTAAATCGGTGGTTGCATATAAAAAGCCGCCGCCAGATTTTTGCACGATAAACGCCGATGGCTCACCATCTTTATTAGCAAGTTCATCTAAAAACACTACTTGTGCGCCTTGCGACTCTACCGCTATGTTTTTATCTTTTAATAGGCTAATAATATCGTTAAGCTCACTGTTGTAAGCACTTTCAGCCATAATATCGTCTTGGGTAAGCGTTACGTTTAGACGTTTGTAAACTTCCTCAGAGTGCTTAACAGAGGTCGCTATAAATAGCTTCCATAACTTTTCACAGTGCGCGTCGCCGCCTTGTAGTTTAACTACATAGTCACGGGCTTTATCGGCAAAGCCTTCTTCATCGTCAAAACGTTTTTTAGCATCGCGGTAAAACGTTTCTAAATCAGCAAGCGCTACCGACTCTAAGTCTACGCCTTGGCTAATTTGATCTTCTAAATGCGCAATTAGCATACCAAACTGTGTGCCCCAATCGCCCATGTGGTTTTGACGAATGACTTTGTCGCCTCTAAATTCAAGCGCACGTACAATGGCATCACCAATAATGGTTGAACGCAAATGGCCTACGTGCATTTCTTTTGCAAGGTTAGGTGATGAGTAATCTACCACGACAGTTTGCGGATTTGCGTGCTCGTTTACAGCCAGTTTTGCATCGTTGTTTGCTGCTTTTACACTGTTGGCTAAAAACTCAGGCTTTAAATGAATATTAATAAAACCTGGGCCGGCAATTTCTGTTTTTTCAGCGATGTCGGTTACATCTAGGTTATCAATAATTTTTTGCGCAAGCTCACGTGGGTTGCTTTTCATTTTTTTAGCGGCGCCCATTGCACCATTAATTTGGTAATCACCAAACTGTGGGCGTGTGCTTTGTGTAACAGCTGGGTTTGTGTCTTCTGGTAAGCCTGCTGCGGTCATGGCGGCAATGGCTTTTTCTACTAAAATAGTACGAATGTTCATTATATTATTTACCTTTGTAAGCCCGCCATAGCAGGCTTTCAGTTAACTTTAGTCAGTCAATTCTAGTTTTCGCGCGTATGGTTAAAGGTTACCTCTGGGTAACGCTCTACCGATAAGTTAAGGTTTACACGGCTCGGTGCTATGTAAGTTAAGTTATCGCCACCATCGAGTGCTAAGTTGCTTTCGCACTTACGTTTAAACTCTTCAAACTTTTTAACATCGTCGCTGCTTACCCAACGTGCCGTATTTACATTTACGCCTTCGTAAATTGCATCTACGTTGTACTCAGCTTTTAAGCGCGCTACAACCACATCAAACTGTAGTACACCCACCGCGCCTACAATTAAATCGTTGTTAGTAAGCGGTCTAAATACCTGTACAGCACCTTCTTCAGAAAGTTGTACTAAGCCTTTTAATAATTGCTTTTGTTTGAGTGGATCGCGTAAACGAATACGACGAAACAGCTCAGGGGCAAAGTTAGGAATACCGCTAAATTTAAGCTTTTCGCCTTGCGTAAAGGTATCACCAATTTGAATGGTACCGTGGTTATGCAAACCAATAATATCGCCCGCATATGCATCTGCTGCGCGCTCACGATCGCCCGCCATAAAGGTTACCGCATCAGAAATACTAATTTGCTTACCAAGGCGTACGTGGTTCATTTTCATGCCTTGGCTGTATTTACCCGACACAATACGCATAAAGGCAATGCGGTCACGGTGTTTAGGGTCCATGTTGGCCTGAATTTTAAACACAAAACCGGTAAAGTTTTCTTCTGTTGCGATTACTTGGCGGTCATCTGTTTCGCGCGGTAATGGCGTTGGTGCCCATTGCGTTAAACCATCAAGTACATGGTCTACACCAAAGTTACCAAGGGCTGTACCAAAGTACACCGGTGAAAGCTCACCCGCTAAAAACAATTCAAGATCAAACTCATTTGAGGCACCAATTACCAGCTCTAGCTCTTCACGTAATTGCTCAGCGAGTTCTTCACCAATGGCAGTATCAAGCTCTGGGTTATCTAGGCCTTTTACAGTGCGAACTTCTTGAATAGTATGGCCTTGGCCTGTTTTGTATAAAACCGCTTCGTCGTTATGAATGTGATAAACACCTTTAAACTCTTTACCACAACCAATTGGCCAAGTAATAGGCGCACAGGCAATATTTAGCTCTGTTTCTACTTCATCGAGTAGTTCCATTGGGTCACGAATATCACGGTCACACTTATTCATAAAGGTTACAATAGGCGTGGTACGTAGGCGCGTAACTTCCATTAGCTTACGGGTACGTTCTTCTACACCTTTTGCGGCATCAATAACCATTAAACACGAATCTACCGCGGTCAATGTACGGTAAGTATCTTCTGAGAAGTCTTCGTGTCCAGGGGTATCAAGTAAATTAACCAGCGCATTGTTATACGGAAACTGCATTACAGAGGTAGTAACCGATATACCACGCTCTTTTTCCATTTCCATCCAGTCAGACTTTGCATGCTGATTAGAGCCACGACCTTTTACAGTACCGGCTTTTTGAATCGCTTGTCCGAACAAAAGTACTTTTTCGGTGATGGTGGTTTTACCAGCATCCGGGTGCGATATGATTGCAAAAGTCCTTCGCTTGCTAATTTCGTTGATAATATTCTGGTCTGCCATTAATAAGTTCTTTTAGTTTGATGCCAAGTTACATGCATAACATTGAGTGTATGCAAGGCAACCCGTTAAGTTGATCGTTATTAACTGGGCTTTGAGCAATTTAGTGTGAATAAATTGACAACAATTAACGCCATATAGCTAATTTTTTAATAGTGGCAATTGTAACAGGAGTCGGTATAAAAGTGTGCTATCTAACTCAAAAATATCTTGGCTTTATATGCAAAAGGAAGGAGTAACTAATTTTAAGGGCCAGCAACATGGTTACTGGCCTTGTAATTAACACAATGTGCTACTGCGTTATTGAAATACTGGGTACCACCGACATACCTACTCGTAACTGCTTAAGCGCCGGCTGGTTTGCATCTAAGCTAATTTTAACCGGTAAACGCTGCACAATTTTGGTGAAGTTTCCCGTGGCGTTATGTGCACCAATGGCTGAGTAGCTCACGCCACTGGCAGGGCTTAGGCTATCAACATAGCCGCGTAAAATTTGCCCTGGTAGTGCATCTACTTTTATTTCAACTTCTTGGCCTACTTTTACATTAGCTAGCTGAGTTTCACGGTAGTTTGCACTAACAAACACTTTATCGAGCGGTACAACAACCAATAGCGGGCTGCCTGGGTTTACATACGCCCCTACACGCACCGATTTTTGGCCAACTATGCCATCAATAGGCGCTGTAATTTGGGTGTACGATAACTTAAGTTCGGCATCTACTACACGTGCTTTAGCTTGTACAAGCGCAGCTTTGGCTTTTTCAATATCGGCACGTAAAATTTTAATCTGCTGCTTTGCTGCCGCAAGGCCTGCTTGGTTTTTATGCAAGTTTGCTTTTTGAATAGCCAGCTTTGCTTGTGCTTCTTCTCGTGCTTGCACAGTGCCTGAGCCATCGGTTGCTAAGTTGGTATAACGCTTTAAATTTAACTGCGCTAATTTAAGTGATGCAGTGTCGGCCTCTACCGCAGCTTGCGCTTGTTGTACCAGCGAATCTTGATAAGTTAACTTAGCTTGCAAGCTAGCTACACTAGCTTTAGCACTATTAGCTTGGGCTTTAGCGGAATCTAGAGCCACTACAAAATCGCGATTATCTATGGTGGCAATTAAATCGCCTTTTTGTACTCGCTGGTTATCTTTAATGAGTACTTGATCTACCGTGCCAGATACCTGAGGTGCCACAAAGGTAAAGTCGGCTTGCACGTAGGCATCGTCAGTTGTTTGAGTTGCACTTTGCGACTCCGGTTTATTAAGATAAATAATACTGCCTGCAACAACGGCAAGTATAGTTGCTGCAACGGTTAATTTAACTACTTTTGGTAAGGCCATAATATATTACTCAACGATTAAAATTTAAGATTTATTAAGATTCGGGGCTGGTACAAAGTTCATACATAGCGCCAGCGGAATTAATACAAGTGCTAACACACCAAGCACCAAGTAGGCATCACCTACCGACATCACTAACGATTGCTGGGCAATAACGCCGCCTAATTGCTCATTAGGTATGGTGTTTGCCAATGAGTTACCGACCAGTGAGGCGCGATCTAATAGCATTTCGTTATGAAAATGACTGCGCACCGTTAATAGCTGCCCCACAACAGCCCCGCCAATAAGCGAGCCAAACACACGTAATGTGTTTATGGTTCCCGAAAAAAACGGCCCTTCGCTTGGGTCTAGTACACTGGTCATTAAAAATAAAATAGAGACCACTGCCATGGGCTGGCCAAATGCTTGCAACAGCTGCGCTGTGATAAATTGATCGCGATGCCATAAAGGCGTAATTTGTGCGCCGCTAAAACAGGCCAGCGCAATTAAAAATAATCCAATTGACATCACAATGCGGGCGTCTACCCATTTTTTGTATAAAAGCAGTGCCACTACCGAGCCAAGTACAAGTTGTGGTAGCGCAATTAATAACCCTACTGGCGCTAGCTGTAATGCTCTATAGCTATGTAAATTGGCTAAATGGGTTGAGGGCAACATTGAGCCCGACATCAACACCACTAACAACATGGTAAGTAGTACAGAGCCAATACCTAAATTGCGTCGGCCTAATAATTGCGGTCTCATAAATGGCGCTTTGTGATGCCACTCGGTTAATACGTAGCAGCCAAATAAAATTAGCCCACCAAAAAAACACACACTAATAAGCGATGAATTAAACCAATCTAAACGCACACCTTGATCAAGCGCGATGGCAATTAACGTCAAAGACGATACGCCGCATACTAGGCCTAACCAGTTTCCTTCTTTAAAGCGCGCATATTTAACACCCTCTTTTGGGAGCCCCCACGCAGTTAGTGAACCTGCAATAATACAAAGCGGAATAACTTGCCAGTAAATCCAGCGCCAGTCCGATAAAACATCAGCCCACTGCCCGCTTAGCCAAATAGCTAAATTTGGGGCGAATGTAGCGGTCATCGCGTAAAGCGCTAAACCGTGTAAACGTATGTTAGGGGGTAAAAATTTAAGTGCAGCCATCATTAATATAGGAATGAGCGCGCCACTACTTACCCCTTGCACAAAACGCAGCGCAATTAATAAGTTTAAATCATGAATAAAAGACAAAATAGCCGCAATAACGCCACATATAGTCACCATAGAAATATGAAAGCGTCTAACCGATAACGTAATGGCAAACCACGAAGCAAAAGGCATAGCGATTAGCTCCCCAACGGTATAGGCGCTTGAAAGCCAAGAGGCATCATCTAAACTTGCCCCTATTACGCCCCTCACATCTGCTAATCCAAGTGCCCCTACTCGGTTATTTAAACCCGCCATCATAGCGGCAATAAAAATGCATAATAGCCCAGCCAGTGCTTGTTTTGATGGCCCTGCGGGCTTAGCAACAGGTGCCGCATTTTGTACAGGCACATTAATCGTGACTGCATTCATTACTCGCCCTCCGCCTTGGCTGACATTGGCGCAAGCGCACTTTCAGATAGCGCGTCTGGGTTCCAGCCACCACCGAGAGATTTATACAAATTTACAACCGCAATCGAGGCATTGGTTGCACTGTTATTTAACTTAGTTTGGCTTGCTAATAAATTACGCTGCGCCGTTAAAACGCTAAGGTAGTCGGCTGCCCCTTGCTGGTAGGCTCTTTCAACGGTTTGTAAAGCCTGCTTATTAAAGTCGTGAGCAATTTCAACTTTGTGATGGTGATTTTGCTGCGCAGCCCAGCCATCTACTGCGTTATCAACTTCGTGCCACGCTTTTAGTACAGTTTGACGATACGTTAATGCCGCGTTTTTCTCGCGCTCTTTAGTCAGCTTAAGCTGTGATTTTAAGCGCCCCCCCTGAAAAATAGGCAAATAAACATTTGGTCCCACTGAAAAAACACGTGAATCCCAGGTTGATAAATCACTTTGCGCATACCCCTCAACCCCTAATGAGCCCGTTAAAGTAATGCGTGGGTAAAAATTCGCTTCGGCCGTGCCAATAGCGGCAACAGCACTGTGTAAGTGTGCTTGCGCTTGTAAAATATCTGGGCGGCGTTTCACAAACTCTGATGGAATAGCCGAAGGGATTTCGCTTGGCATAACAGGCGCAGCAATACGCTCGGCTAACAAAGTATTTAAGGCACGTGGCTTTTCACCTACTAGCAACGCAAGCGCGTTCATTAACACATTACGGCGCTGCGTTTGCTCTGGTAGCGCAGCATTAATTGTTGCCAGCTCTGCTTTTGCACTAATTGTTTCAAAACGTGTACTTACACCGTTTTTTTCGCGGCTTTGTGCAAGCTTTAACACACGCTCTGCAATGGTTTTGTTTTCGTGTGTTATGTTGAGCTGCGTTTGTGCACTGCGCAGTAACAAATACGTTTTAGCCACCTCGCCAGCTAAGCTAACACGGGCGGCTTCACGCGCATACAAAGAGGCCTGCAGCATAGCGACGGCCCCTTCTTCAACACGTTTATTACGGCCCCATAAATCAAGTTCCCAGCTGGCATCAAAAACAAGCTGCCAAAAGTTATCAGGGTCTGAGGGCGCACCGAGTGCAACAAACTTACCATTTTCGCTCAGCCCTTCGCGCTTGTAGTCAAACCCAGCAGATACACTGGGTAAGCGGTCTGCCGATGCAATACCCAATGCTGCGCGGCTTTGGGCAATTCGGCTTGATGCTAGCTGTAAGTCAAGATTACCTAACTGTGCTTTGCGCTCTAGCTCCGTTAAAATAGGATCGTTTAAAATTGTCCACCAATTCCACGCCAATTCAGCATTACCGCCTTGTAGCTGAGTAAATTCGGGTGTTGGCTTTATAGCATCGTTGTTTATATTTGTATTAGGCTCTTCAAAGTTAGGACCCACTACACAACCCGACAAAGCCGCAGCTAATGTAAGCGCAATAGCTGAATGCCGCGAATAATTAAAAAGTCTTTTATTAAGACACTGATTAGCCATTTTTAAATCCTAAATTAATAACACAATTATTTATGTACTGTACCGCTCGGTTTGATCGATAAGCAAAAAAAAAGCTAAGCACGCTAATTGCTGCCTAGTCACACCTTAAATACATTTAAACAGGGTAATACCGATAGTTAACAGCTGCTAAAAACACCCTTAACTCAAAGCTTAAATTGAACTGTACCGCTCGGTTTGATACGCTAGGCGTAATTTAACATTATGTCAAGGTGAAATGTAATGACAAAAACGCTTATTAATGCCCAAAACACTCTGCCTCCAAGTGAATTAGAGCTTGGTGCAAAAGCACGAACGGTATTACACGCTGCACGTAAAATATTTTTAATTCATGGTTTTAATGGTGCAACCACCGACATGATCCAACGTGAGGCAGGCGTATCAAAATCGACGGTTTACGCTCACTTTGCAAATAAAGAAATTTTATTTTTAGCGGTCATTAAAAGTGAATGCGAAATATTTACAGCATCAATCGATAATATAACGTTTAAGCCAGGCAACTTAACAGAAAACTTACGCCGCCTTGGGCATGCTTATTTACAAATCGCTCTATCAGAGACTGCCATGGCTCTATACCGAATTGTTGTTGCTGAAGCCACCCGCTTACCCGCCCTAGGTCATATGTTTTATAACTCTGGCCCGCGGGTGGTAAAAGACAAGGTCTCTAATTATTTAAAAGCGGCAGTGGAATCTAAAGAGCTTGATTTTGAAGAATTAAACATTGAAGAAGCCACTAACCTATTTGTTGCCTTAATGCGCAGTGAGCTACATTTAATGTACTTAACTCACCCCGATCAGCCTGTGCTTAAAAAAGATATAGACCGCTGGGTAGAAGTAGCAATAAACTTTTTAGTGCGCTCTTACGGTACGGCTCACACTCAAAAGAACTAATTTTTAAATTTGTAATACTTTAAATAAATAGCATTTTAAAGCCACGCATTAATTTTAAGCGTGGCTAAATTACCCTTAATGCCAATGCCCTAACAACGCATATTTTAATGCATTGTGCTAAACACTAATAAATATAAAATAGCGCTACGGGTTAGCCCCTTGCGCTCAATTTATGACAGGCATTGATACTGCACTGTTAGCTATATAATTAAAAAACCAAGCAGCGCAGCCGCTAACTTATTTAAAATAAAGCTAAATATAGCGCCTTAAAATATAATCTCGCTTTCGGTGCTCACTAGCCTTATTTAAACCAATTATATACACACTTTTTTTACGCTAAATTAACCCAAATCAGCTTACGCTTCTTGTGTAATAAAGTCGTAACGCATATCATTGCTAGATTGCACGGAGGATAAGTAGTTTGGTCATGAAAACCAGTAAGTTAAGTATTCGATTATTATGGTATATAACCCCGCTTGTTATATTACCCTTGTTGTTTTTAGGTGGTTTTACATTAACTAACGTAACCAACTCAACACAAAAGCAGGCTGATCTTATAATGAGTCGCTTTGTTGAGCAGCAACAGCAAAAGGTTTTCAACTACATAGACTCGTTTCATTCAACAGCAAAACTACTGTCTACCTCGCCTGTTTTAAACGATTTTTTATCAAACGACATTCATGCTGATGGCAGCTATACACGCCGCTTAGGGGCACTAATGGATGTTTTTGCCAGTTATAGCGAAGCCTACCCAGATATAATTAGTATTAACTTAGTCTCGGCCAGTGGTAAAAGTGACGCGTATTATTCTAATAATTTAACAACCGCACCGCAGTCATACCCATTTTTTAAGCAAGTACTGCAAAGTAATTTGCGCCAACAACAATTTATGGTGCAAAACAACGACGGCACCACCAACTTATTTTTTGTACAGCGCGTACAAAGTGTTGATTACTATTTAAAACGCCCACAACAACTTGGCTTTATAGTATTACAAGTTGAACCCTCTATATTAAACACCAGTATTTTAGAGGCACCTTATAACAACACCCTTAATTTACTGCTAACCAACGACGGGCAAATTTTATTTAGCTCAGACTACAGCTTACGCGGGCAATATATTACCGAGCACGAGCTTGAACAGGTTCACGATTTAGCCGATGTAGGCACCCTTTCGACTATTGAACTTTCGAGCATAGATAAAATAGAAAGAATGATATTTGCTGTACAAATGAGCGGCGGTTATTACTTTGTATCAACCATTCCAAAAGGCGTGCTTTATCAGTCGGGTAAGGCAATTAGCTTAATCACAGGCTTAATTGTGATAATTTCGGTGATCACCCTGCCTATTCTTATTTTTGTGGTTGTGCGCAATTTACTGCTAAACCCAATTGAGCTTTTAGGGGCCGCCAGCCACCGTGTAGGTGATGGTGATTTATCGGTAAATTTACCTGCTCATACAAATGATGAAGTTGGGGTGTTGTTTAACGATTTTAATCACATGATCAACCAAATAAGACACTACCAAGAACAGCTAGAAGAATATAAACACCACCTAGAAGACAAAGTAGAAAGCCGTACTAAAGCGCTCGAAGCGATGAACAGCCAGCTTGAACTTGCCATAGCTCAAGCAGAGCAAGCTAACCAGCTTAAAAGCCGTTTTTTAGCAAATATGAGTCACGAGATTCGCACCCCACTTACGGCCATTATGGGCTTTACCGAGCAGTTATTAATTAACGATAAAGTGGTTAACGACAAACAGCATTTAAATACCATTTTACGAAACTCTAAACACTTATTAGAGCTAATAAACAACATACTCGATTTATCTAAAATAGAAGCAGAAAAGCTCGCTGTAGAGCAAGCCCCCCTTAATGTAGTACAGCTGGTTCACGATATAGAATCAATTATTGAACCGCTAGCGCACGACAAACAACTGGCGTTTAGCATTCATTACGAGCTGCCATTACCGCGCACTATTTATAGTGATATGACGCGTTTAAAACAAATTTTGATAAACATAGCCAGCAATGCCGTAAAATTTACCGAGCAAGGCAATGTGTCAATTTGTGTGCATTATTTGCAAAGTAAGCAGCAGCTTGAATTTGTGGTTAAAGACACCGGTATTGGTATGTCTGAGCACCAAATAGAGCGTATATTTAAACCTTTTGAACAAGCCGATGCCACCACCACGCGCCGCTTTGGAGGCACAGGATTAGGTTTATGTATTTCTAAAAACTTAGCGCAGTTATTGGGTGGCGATGTTACTTTAAAAAGCGAAATTGGCATAGGCAGTCGCTTTGCTATTACCGTTGATTGCCATATTAACGAGCCGAAACAGCCACTAGAGCTTTTAACTGAGCAAGCACAGCTTATTCCAGAAAAAGACCCTTTCTTGTCGTTTGCCACTTCTAGTTTTGATGCCAACATATTAGTTGCCGAAGATAACCCCGATAACCAGTTACTTATAAAACTGCTATTACAAACCTGGGGCCTAGAGCCAGATATGGCTAACAATGGTGCACAAGCAGTAGAAATGGCGTTAGTAAACGACTACCAGCTAATTATTATGGATATGCAAATGCCTGTAATGGGCGGCCTTGAGGCTACTAAAATGCTACGTCATGCAGCCTACGATGGGCCCATTATCGCGCTTACCGCCAATGTAATGAACCATGATATAGACACATACATTGAGGCCGGTTGCGATAAAGCACTGGCAAAACCCATTGATAAAGACGCGCTTGAAAACGTGCTAGTTAGTTACTTAAATCTTGAAAAAGATAATCAGAACAAGTGGGATAGTTTACTAAAAAGTGAAAAGTTTCAGCAAATTAACGATAACTATGTGGCTAATCTGCCAAGTTACTTGCAAAAGGTAAACAGCTTAAAAGCCAGTAACGATGCAGAGGCACTTCGAAGTGTAGCTCATAGCTTAAAAGGCAGTGCTGGTTGCTTTAATTTTGACGATATTTACCACAGTGCAGCGCTGCTAGAAGAAAACCTGCTTAGTAATGACCAAGCCCAGCGCCCCACATTAATTGTAAATCTAATTAATGCTATTGAGCAAACCATAGCTAGAAGTAAAGAAACCGCCTAAAAGTGCGTGTTTTACTTTAAACGTTTATTTAGCGCTTAATTTAACCCTTTAACTAAACGCTAAGTTAAGCGCCATACCCATTAGTATGGCGTCTTCATAGCCATTTTTAGAGGGCTCATCGCTTGGGTAATAGTTTTTACGTACCGACATTTGCGTAAAGCCAGCATGTTCGTAAAGCTTTATTGCACGCGCGTTTGATTCGCGTACTTCTAAAAAAAGGTTTTCAGCATTTTGCTGCTCGCCATATTCAATAAACTGGCTAAGTAACTGCCTTGCAATGCCTTTACCTTGCTCACTGGGCGTTACACATATATCCATAAGGGTAAAGTCAGGCCCTGCCTTTTCACCTATATAAAAACCTACTAGGGTGTTTTCATCAAACGCCGCTAAATTAAAGTAACGGCCGCCCATGCAAGAGCTCATTGTTTTAAGAGACCAAGGATGAGATTGGCAGGCAGTTTCAATAGCCATTAATTGTGCTATTGCGCTTTCGTTTACAGGTTTAAAGTTTATCAAGGTGTGTGCTCATTAAAGCCCATAAAGCGCGCTTATCAGAAGCACTGAGCTGTGAGGTTGGTAGTGTAAGCTTATCGTCGGCTAACTGTATGTCTGCCCCTTTTAAAACATGATTAATTGTTAAAGAAGGTGCACTAAAACGTATATCACTTAATAACTGCTTGCTCAGCGCTAACGGCTCAGCTGGAGTGCTTTGTGAAACGGCTAAAGTAGTCTCAGTATTTTTAGGACGATAATGCTGATTTAGTTCAAGGTTTTCTATACCAAAAATAGCTGCGTAACGTGGATGCATAACAACTCAGTAGATTAAACACTAGAACAATATATGAAGTAATAAAAACGATGTAAAGAAGAAATGGCAGGGGCGGAGAGATTCGAACTCCCAACCGTCGGTTTTGGAGACCGCTGTTCTACCAATTGGAACTACGCCCCTGCAATGTCGACGAATTATAGAGACCTTTTAGAAAAGGTAAAGTAAAAAATTAACTTTTTAGTTTAACTGCTTTTAAATTATACAAAACGCTGAATTAGCAAGCTAAATAGCGCTGTAAAGCCACTTTAGCTTTAGCAGCACTCACCTTTAAAAAAATAAATGCTGCTCAGCTTAGCGTAATTAAAACTGCAGTATGTGCTTTAAAACCGTACGAGCTTAATAACCGCGGTACTGTTTTTACCTACGCTTAGCCCAAACGCTATGCTGTAAATTCCTTCTTAAGTGTTAAATACTTTAGCTAGCATGGTGTATTTACACTTGCTGCTAGTTATTTTTATAGCGATTTAGCTTGGTGGAGTTGCTGTATACATAAACAAGTCAATAACATTGGCAGCATTTATAATACAATTTAGCGTCTAGGGGATCCGCGCCTTACCACCTAATTGCATATTTCATCATGTATCTTACTTACGCGGGTCATTCACAATGCAAATATGGAGGAGCTTTACTATTAGCAGTTGCTGGTAGTTCACGCCGTGTTATATGAAGTTTAAATCAAAAAAATACAGTATCGATTCAACCGATTACCAAGTAGGACAAGATAACGTTAGCAAATGGGGCATGGATATTCATACTAATGTATTTTCTGTTTCTATTGGCCTATCTCTACTTTTTATAATTACTCTACTTGCCCTCTCGCCTAACGAAGCTAAAGAGGCGATTAACTCAATAAAAAATGCCGCACTAACTAATTTTGACTACGTATTTATGTGGGGCGCCAATATATTGCTGCTGTTTGCAGTGGGTATTGCCGCTTCACCGTTGGGTAAAATTCGCCTTGGCGGCGATAAAGCAACTACAGATTATTCAACCTTATCGTGGGTATCTATGCTCTTTGCTGCAGGCATGGGTATAGGCCTTATTTTTTGAGGTGTGGCAGAGCCCACCGCCTTTTACACCGACTGGTTTGGCACGCCTCTCAATGCAGAGGCCTTTACCGAGCAAGGGCGAGAAATGGCTTTAGGGGCTACTGTATTCCATTGGGGTCTGCACGCGTGGGCAATTTACGGTATGACCGCTTTATGCCTAGCCTATTTTGTTTATAACAAAGGCTTACCGCTTTCTATGCGCTCTATATTTTATCCGCTTTTAGGAGATAGAGTATGGGGCAAGTTAGGTGATGTTATCGATGTAATGGCGGTATTAGTTACCCTTTTTGGTCTTGCTACGTCGTTAGGCTTAGGCGGGGCACAAGCTGCCAGTGGTATTAGCCACGTACTCGGCTTTAAAAGCTCTTTGTTATTACAACAAGGCATTATTTTATTAATTATGAGCTTGGCTATCCTCTCTATTGTGCGCGGTATGGATGGTGGCGTTAAACTCCTAAGTAATATAAATATGGGCATAGCCTTTGTGTTTCTGGGGTTAGTGTTTATTTTAAACTTTACCACGGTACTTGATTCTGCATACACAGCCGTAATAGGTTATGTTAAAAATATCATTCCTCTAAGCTCAAGCACAGGCCGAGAAGATACGCAGTGGCTACATGGCTGGACTGTGTCTTATTGGGCGTGGTGGGTTGCATACGCACCTTGCTTTGGTATGTTTGTAGCGCGTATTTCAAAAGGGCGTACCATACGCGAATTTTTAGTGTATGTATTACTCATTCCTACTCTTGTAACTACTGCTTGGATGTCGGTTTTTGGTGGTGTTGCGATTGATCAAATTATAAATGAAGTTGGGGTACTTGGCGCAAACCAAGGTATTACAGATGTAACGCTTAGCTTGTTTTATATGCTAGATGCTTATGCGTTTGGTACGCTGCTTTCTCTTTTAGCTGTGGCGTTAATAATTATCTTTTTTGTTACCACCCTCGACTCCGGCTCTATTGTAATAGATAGCCTTACATCAGGCGGAAAACTAGAAGTACCTATAAAGCAAAAGCTAGTATGGGCCGTTATTGCCAGTATTATTGCTATGTTAATGCTGTGGATTGGTGGCACCGATTCAATTCAAGCATTGCAATACATTATTATTATTGCCGCCCTGCCCTTTACTATTATTTTAATTCTAGGCTGTATTAGTCTAGTTAAAGGGCTACTTACAGAAACAGAGCAACCTACGCCCGTTCCTGCAAAATAAACCCACTTAGCCCACTTCACTTAATTAGTTTAGTGGGCAAGAACTAACGGTTTTTATTATTTAAATAACAAAACTATGTTTGCTATCTAAAAGGCATTAACCATTAGTAAAAACGGGTGTTATTCCCACTCGAATATCAACAGGCACAAAATACATCGAAATAACAGCTATTTAGAAATACCACCTTTCCCGATACCATCATCTATACCATGCGCAGAATTTTTTGATTTTTTTGCGTCTCGTCGGCGTTTGAGTTCTGCTTTGGCCCAAGCTGAGGATTCTTGCATATCACGACGAAGCTCTTGTATCTATTCAACACTAAGCCGTCGCGGACCCGAGGTAATTCTATCCATCTTGTACCTCCAACTTGTCGCAATACATTTTAAAACGCATCAAAACATGAGTTACCAGCAAGAAACCTTGGTGATATTTTTAGATTGTTTTTCATACACATATTGAAAGCCATCAATACTGCCCAAAGATTATACAACGAGGAATAACCTCGTTAAATAAAAGGATCAAATTATGGGTTTAAAACCAGGACCAAAACCAATAGCCAAGTCGACTGGTAAACCAGATCAACGTCGACGTGACAACAAAAAAACTCCAGGAAACACTCCGGGACTAAAGCCGAGTAAGTCCTCGAACAAGTAGCGTTCCCCTGTTTAGTGCCGAGTCAGAGTATGTGGTACTGACTTTTGTTCTAAACAGCTCTTTTTCTAAACCCATATGCCAAAAAAAAATTTAAAACCGATACTCACAACATTCATTCAAGCCAGATTTGGACTTAGTTTATATAATCCATTACTAGGTCTGTAGTAGCTATTCAACAAGCCCTATTTTATTAATAGGGCTTGTTTCTAATTGCTAGGTTACTGAATACGTTTTAGATCGCCACGCGTTACGGTCAATATCCAAATCGCTGAATTCATCCGGGTCGAATTGGGGATGTTCTATCCCATCTTTAAGTTTGTTTCGGTAATCTTTCAACAGACGCATTACCGTAGGGAACAGCATTATCAGAACGAGTAAGTTCACAATAGCTAGTATACCCATCATTGGATCTGAAAAGAAAAATACTGACGTTGCTGTTGGAGCTACAGCCCCAATGAATACGATAGCAATAACTGAAATTCGTAGGATGTGTAACGCCAGCTTGCTTTTCGATATAAAGGTCAGTGCATTTTCTCCCAAGTAGTAATTGTAGATAATGGAACTGAAAGAGAATAAAAAAATCGTACCCGTTAGAAAGTACTGAGCCCACCCTCCTAGATGAGACACCAATGATTGTTGTGTAAGGACAGCACCATCAGCAACTGTCTCACCCGGTACATATACATTACCAAGTAAAATCACGAAAGCTGTGCAACTGCATACAACGATAGTATCAATGAATACAGACAGAGATTGAGTTATTCCCTGGCTAATCGGGTGCGTTACATCCGCTGTTGCAGCAACATTTGGTGCAGAACCTAGGCCTGCTTCATTGGAGAATAAGCCTCGTCGGAGACCGTTTGCAACTGCTGCCCCCATCCCACCACTTACTACTTCTTCAATACCAAAAGCGTTTTTAACGATTGTTAATATGACCGCCGGAAGATCGGAAATATTCATGATAATTATGAGCAAAGAAATACCTATATATGCAATCGCCATTATGGGGACGATGACGTCTGTCGTTTTAGCGATACGATGGATGCCACCGTATATAATAAAGCTAACGATAACTGCAAGAAATGCTCCGGTATAGATACGATCGATACCTAGACTATCTACAACTACTCCTGCAACTGTATTACCTTGAAATGCGCTGAAGCCGATTGCAAAAGATGCTATTAAGCATATAGAATAAACATAAGCTAGCCATTTGTAATCTTTTCCAAGGCCATGAATAATCGTCCTTGCAGGACCGCCACGGAAAACATCACCGTCTACTCGCTTATAGAGCTGAGCGAGTGAGCACTCTACCAAGCTCGTCGCCATTCCGATAAGCGCAACAGCCCACATCCAAAATACCGCGCCTGGTCCACCTAATGTGATAGCAACGGCAACACCTGCAATGTTTCCGCCACCTACACGACCGCCTATCGACAATAAAAGAGCTTCTCGACCAGAGATCGCATTCTGATCCGAAGTTTGGTTTTTAGTCAGCAACACTCGGAACATGCGTTTGAAGAATCTAAACTGAACGAAGTCAGTTGCGATTGTGAAGAAGAGACCGAATATTAAAAGGAATGGAATAAGTGACCAACCCCATGTGAGATCTCCGATTAATCCAAAAAAGGATTCTAGTATTAGCATTAGTATTCCTTGATATATTAATAATTTTATCTACTCATGCTCTCGTTCTAAATAATATGTAGTTTGAATTTTATTATATTTTTTATTGATTTAATTTGTTCTTAAATTCCTCCTCTTTGATTGAGAGTGCTTTTCTGTTTTATTAGCCTAAAATTAAAAAGTGAAGCAACGCTCTCACTAATATTCCTAATAATATCCCTGGTATTGCATATTTAAATAGTCGTACAAAACGATAGCTTAAACCTAAGAATATACCTACACCTGGTAAGTCGAATGTATTAACCAGAAATCCGGCGGAGGTATTTATCTGCGTAGCGGACATATTGCCTTGTTGAATCAAATCAGTCGCGACACCTAAATAAGCAGTCCCTCCACCTAGGTATTTTGCCAGAGTGGGCATAACAAACATGGAAGATATATTGACGGCGTTCAACAGAGGCAATAATGTTTGCTCTAGAGCAGTAACGGCTCCTGCGGCTTTGAGAATGCCGACAATAGTAATTGACAACGTTAGCATTGGAATAGCACCTACAGCTAATCGAATTGCGTCAATGCCAGCATCATTAATCACCTTTATTAAACCACTATGGGACGAACTGTCATTTGACGCTTGGTCTGAAGAATGATTGTCTTTATCTGATAAATTCCGCCCTGAGAAATACCAAGTCAATGAAGATGCACATAATCCACCGATGATAGAAATGACAATTGCTGCTGTCCAGTTGAGGCCTAAAGGGATCATTGGATAGAGAATATTACCTTGCGCCATTGCTAATAGCATCGCCAAGGTTGCGGCTAAGTGTCGGTCTGATACACCTCGACTTTGCATAATAGACAACGTAGCAAGTGGAGCCGCGAAACTGATAAAGTTCATCTGAAGTAAGGCGAAGGTGCTCATTCCCGTTAAGCCAAATGGCTTAAAAATTGGAGTCAGCTTCTTAACAATGATATCCATTATCCCCTTTGTTTCCAGCACTTTCATGATACACAGCATGACTATCATGACAGGGAGAAGCGTATAAAGCGCGATATCAACAGAGAACCGACCTGAAGACAAAATAATTTCAATGAATGACATGCTGATTCCTGAAAGATACCTTTAGCGTTAAAAGTAGAGGTCTTTTAAAGTAGTGTTTATTTAATTGAAAAGATGGCATCTACCTGAAGAATCATGTTAAAAGGCAGTGAATTAGCTCCCATGACAGAGCGGGTGTGATAGCCCCTCTCGCCTAAAACTTCAACTAGTAAGTCAGAGCAACCGTTCACAACTTTGGCATGGTCAACGAAGCTATCGCTGGCATTGACCATACCAAATAATTTAACGACCGAATCAATACGTGATAAATCACCTAATACATCTTTTGCAACGGCCAGTATTTGTAACCCCACATTGCGCCCAGCCAAATAACCTTCCTGTACGGTAAGATCGTTACCCAAAGTTCCTGTTATAAATTGCCCATCTTCACTTCTTGGTCCTTGCCCAGATAAATAAAGCATATTTCCAACTAAACCAGCAGGTTGATATTGACCTGCTGGTTTAGGAGCTGAGGGTAAAATAATATTAAGTGATTCAAGTGCTTTCTCTGGTGATATTGGCATACCAATCTTCTCAATCATTAGTGAATGTTATTTGATCAGCTAAGCAACCGTGCGCTGCCTGACACTTTGATCCCAGAACCAATTTGAGGTGAGATCTCAGCGGTTAAGCATGAAGACATACCCATATCTTCCCCTTGATAAACCACGATAGATCCTTGATGTGGCCAAGTGATATCTCTGAGATATCCAGAAAGTGCTGCTGCCGCCGCTCCAGTTGCAGGGTCTTCAAATACTCCTCCTACAGGAAACGGATTTCGTGAGTGGAATACTTGATTCTGCTCAGCGTAAATCAGGTTAAATGTCACCAGCTTTTCTCGAAGAGATAAATGACGACCATCTTCTTGGTTATACTGCATCGCTTGCAATGTTTGTCTGTCTTTTAAGGCAAGGATCAAGTGATCTCCACCGCCATGAGCTATCGCAGGCGGAATTCGTAGATCAAGGTTCGCCTCGCTGAGGCCAAATAAAGCGAGGGCTTCAGCGAGTAATTCCTTACTAATTGGGCGGCTATGAGTAGATGGAGAGATAAATGAAGCCCCCCAGTCCTGCTCAGAGAAGTAGCCTTCAACGCTGATTTGCGCGTGATTGAGTGTTAAGTGAAAGGTTCCAGACCCAAAATCTCGCGCAAGAGCGGAGCCGAGTGCAATGGTTGCATGACCGCAAAAGTCTACCTCTACTTCTGGTGAAAAATATCGAACTCGCCAACCTGTATCGTTAGGAGCTGCAAATACTGTTTCTGAATAACCAATATCTGCTGCCAATGTTTGCATCGTTTTGGTGTCAGGCATCAATTCACATAGAACAACGCCAGCGGGATTTCCCCCTTCTGAACCGTTTGAGAATGCAGCAATACGCTGAATATTCATAATATTTTTCTCCGAAAGTAAGGAATTACAAAGATATGCCAATATATCAACAGGTAAGCGGTTCAAAGGAAGCCACTAAGTCTATTTCAACCAAAGCATCTTCAAGAGCCAGTTGTGAGATAACGGTAGAACGAGTTGGCAAATGGTCACCAAATGTGCGGGCAAATGCGGCATCAAATTTCTGAAAATTACTTCGCTCGGTAATCCATACACCGGCTTTTACGACATTTTCTGGCCCCAAATTATATTCAGCCAGGACCTTAAACTGATGAGCAAGAATTAAAGCTGTCTGCTCTTCAACATCACCTTGGATTTTGCCGTTGCTATCGAACGCAAGCTGGCCGGATAAGAACAGAAATGAGCCTGATTTTATTGCTGGGGAAAGGTGTGGCATATTGAGATCTCCTTTGATTATCTGCTGGAGGTGATTGTGTCAACATGCACGGTGGGAGGCAATATCTTAAATTTGCACAATACTCATGCATTATTTGCATGAATCAGACGTAAAAGTAGCACTAACTATTATTTCCATGGTGCTGCCTGAAATAGCTGTGAAATCCATTCACCAAATGCGCCTGTGCGAGCTGATATATAGTGACGCGACGCTCGAACCAGATAAATTCCTCCATCACTATCAAAATGCCATTGCGGCATTAATTGCACTAAGGACCCTGAATGTATGTCTTGAGCAACAAGCCACTCTCCAGCACCAAGTATTCCAATGCCAGCCTTTGCCGCCTCTAGCATGGCGATACTATCGTTAGTGACTAAGGTTCCGTTGGTACGAACCATGGCTAGTTGTTGTCCATCGGACAGGCGCCATATCGGGTAGGAGTGAAGACTGGGGTTACCGATACAGTTGTGTTCAAGTAGTTGGTCTGGCTCTAGAGGCGTTCCATGCTGTTGCAAATAATTAGGGGACGCAACGAGAATTCGTTTATGGCTGATCAGCTTACGTGCAACGAGACGACTGTCGGTCAGATGCCCAATTCGAATAGCAGCATCAAAGCCACCTTCAATAAGATCGACATAATTATCGCTATAGCTAATATCTAGCTCTAGATTGGGATACTTCACCATGAATTCCGGAATTTTCGGTGCTAACCACAAACGTCCCATAGTGGCTGGAAAAGCCAGTTTTAGTCTTCCACTTAGATTATTCGCGTTTTCAGTCGCTTCTTCCTGCGCTTCCTCTATAAGGTCAGTCGCTACCCTATATTTATCAGCGAGACGTTTGCCTGTATCTGTTAGTTGAACTTGGCGTGTCGTGCGTTCAACCAAACGAACCCCCAGACGGGTCTCCAATGACGCTATACGTTTAGAAATAATGGTAGGATGTCGTCCAATTGCTTTTCCGGCGGCGGCAAAAGTTCCGTTAGCAGCAATGGCTAGCAGTGCCGCTATTTCATCAATATGTTGGCTGTTTATTTTCATTATAAATAGGGGCCTGCAGTCTAGTAAACACCTGCGAAGTTGTACGGAATCTGCTAGTGTTTTAACAATACACGAGGTAACGTCCTGATTTTTCCCTGTATAGGTTAGCGATTCAGGAATTAAATATGTCGAATAATTCTGGAATAGTATTAATCCATTGAGTTTTAAGGTAACAACGCTTTTTTTAGTTCGTCAATATCCTCTTCAATTGCTGTTTTCAACCCTCGTTTTTCTAGCCATTGCCTACCCCATATACTTAGATCCAAAACAAGCTTATTTAGTTCCCTCCCCTCTTCACTCAGTGAATACTCAACCTTAGGCGGAACGACAGCATAAACCTTGCGTAGAACTAGTCCATCTTCTTCCAGCTCGCGTAGCTGCTTCGTAAGTAATCGTTGATTAATACTAGGCATAAAACGTTGTAGTTCACTAAAGCGGAGGGTTCCATCTTTGAAGAGATGATAAAGGATTACTCCTTTCCATTTTCCTCCCATGATATGAAGAGCTGCTTCCATGGAGCACCCTGGGGCTGAATCGTAGTTACGTAATTTCTTCATGTTCACCTCTAAGTTACCTTTAGGTAAGTATATGTATTTTTTGCTGTATTTAATAATTTTGTTTATATGTTAGTTTAGTTAGCCTTAATAGCAAGTCACTTTCTGGAGAAATAATGTCAACCTTACTTTTTGAACCAATTACCATCAATGGTATTGAGTTTCGCAACCGTATTGCGATGTCCCCCATGTGCATGCACTCGGCGTCAGATAACGGGCATATTAATGATTTTCATGTAGTCCATTACGGAGCTCGAGCCCTTGGAGGAGCAGGTCTCATCATGCTGGAGACAGCCTCAGTATTACCTAATGGACCCATTGGACCTGGTGACATCGGCATATGGGATGATAGTCATATTGAAGGTCTAGCACGGGTGACTAGCGCTATTCATCGCTTCGGTTCCAAAGCGGGTGCACAAATTGGTCATGCTGGGCGTCAACTGGGTATTGACTTACCTTCAATTGCACCTTCTGCGATTCCTTTTACTTCTGATTCTCGCGTGCCACAAGCTATGACTGTCGATCAAATTAAAGAGGTCGTTGAAGCATTTCGCCAAGGTGCGCGCCGTGCTCGTGAAGCCGGTTTCGATGTAATTGAAATTCACTGTGCACACGGATATTTATTGAATCAGTTTTTGTCACCATTGGCGAATAAACGTGCGGATGAGTATGGTGGGAATCAGGAAAACCGTTATCGTATTGTGCGCGAAGTTATTGATGTAGTACGCAGCGAGTGGGACGGCCCACTGTTCCTTCGTATCTCTTCTACGGATTATGCTGAAGGCGGTAATCGGCCAGAGGACTTCCTCGTTTACGGTAAGTGGATGAAGGAGCAAGGTATTGATCTTATTGATTGTTCAACTGGCGGTATTGCTATGGTTGACGTAAACACTTATCCGAACTATCAGGTTCCTGCGGCTGAACTTCTTCGTCGAGAGTTGGACATCAAAACAGGTGCTGTTGGGCTTATCGAAACTGGTCGTCAGGCGGAAGAAATTTTACAGAATGGTCGTGCAGATTTTGTTTTTGTAGGCCGAGATATGCTCAAAGACCCTTTCTGGGCTCGCACCGCAGCTGATGATCTAAAAGTGGCTATTTCAGTGCCACCACAATACACTCGTTACGGCTCTGGCTGGCAGCGTTCACAACCAAGATTACCTGCCGCGCCATTAGATATAACAGTGGAGTGCACGAACACCTGATGTTCAGGGTTCGATATATTCCGGTTTTTTACCTTCAAATTGAAATACAGGATCTATCCTGTTATCCCCCTGATAGGGCATATCAAGGGGATAACCTCGTTGAAAAATCAGATTAATAAATCAGATTGATCTAATATAGCAAATACAGTCAGTTAAGTTGACTTGGATAAACCAGTTGCAATGATTTTTATCTCGATGGCTGCTGAATCTAAGACAATAAGTTCAAATGTCGTTAAACCACAATCAAATCATCAGAATCTAGACAGTTCTTTAAACAATTCGATACCTGTAGTGATTCATCACTTGCTAAACTAGTAAAATACTTGGCAAGGCTTTGTCCAGATATAAATTGCGTTTTCTATGACACATAACATATCGGTCGGAGATATATAGAAATGCGGGCCGGTGCACCATCACCGGCCCGTGTGCTTTCTAACTACTTGCGTCGGCCAAACGGCCAAACGGCCAACGTCTCATTTTGTCGATTTTATCGACCGATCTCGTCATGTCCTTGTAAACACGCCCGGCTAACCTGTTTTGGAATACCTCCACTTTGTCAGCAATGGCTTTCATCTTCGGGCCGTGTCCGGTGTTGTACAGCCACTGCCCAAAAAAATAGAAGACCAGCATCACAATGAACATCACTGCGAAGAAACCAATTACCTCCGCAAGGGTAGCGTCCAAAGGTGATGGTTTCTTGCCTGCCATTGATTGAGTAGTTGTAGCGAAAGGAGATAGACCCCGCTTTGGTGACAGCAACATAGAGGCCATCACGGTCATTGACTTTGTAAAGTTTATCTTTGGGTTTGAGATTGCGTAGTTTGGTATCAGTCAGCATGTTTCGACCTATTATTATTGTTTAATACCATGCTGAAACACCCTTAAAAAACCAGAGGTTAATCTTTATAAAACAAATAGATATAAAAATTTAATACCATGCCCCATCAAAAACACTCAGCATGGTATCGGGCGTAATCCATGGCATTACTGATGAATCATACCCATCAAAATACCACGGTCAAACCGTGCTTGGCGTTGCCAGACATTGCCAAAATTGACTAAGCCAAAAACAAAAAAAGTCCGCAATTACGCGGACTTAAGGTTGATTTCGTGCCTGTTAATGCCAGACCTTTCTTAAAGGAGGATTATTCCCACTCAATAGTAGCCGGTGGTTTACCAGAAATATCGTAAACAACACGTGAGATACCGTCAATTTCGTTAATGATACGGTTAGAAACCACACCTAAAAACTCATACGGTAAATGTGACCAACGCGCCGTCATAAAGTCGATAGTTTCAACACAACGTAGTGAAACAACCCAATCATATTTACGTGCATCGCCCATAACCCCTACCGACTTAACAGGTAAGAATACAGTAAACGCTTGGCTTACTTTATGATAAAGCTCAGCTTTGTGTAGCTCTTCAATAAAGATAGCATCAGCACGGCGTAGTAAATCACAGTACTCTTTTTTAATTTCGCCAAGTACACGTACACCTAAACCTGGCCCTGGGAATGGGTGGCGGTAAAGCATGTCGTACGGTAAACCAAGCTCTAAACCAATTTTACGTACTTCGTCTTTAAATAATTCACGTAATGGCTCAACTAAGCCCATTTTCATGTCATCTGGTAAGCCGCCCACGTTGTGGTGAGATTTAATTACGTGTGCTTTACCTGTCGCTGAAGCGGCTGATTCTATTACGTCTGGGTAAATAGTCCCTTGACCTAACCACTTCGCATTTTTAAGCTTTTTAGCTTGCTCATCAAATACATTAATAAACGTATGGCCAATGGCTTTACGTTTTTCTTCTGGATCTGATTTGCCCGCAAGGTCAGCTAAAAATTGCTCCTCAGCGTCTACTTTAACAATGTTTAAGCCAAATTTATTGCCAAACATGTCCATAACTTGCTGACCTTCGTTTAAGCGAAGTAAGCCATTATCAACAAATACACATGTTAGGTTTTCGCCAATTGCACGGTGAATCAGCATTGCTACAACAGATGAATCAACACCTCCTGATAAGCCTAAAATAACTTCATCATCGCCAACGGTTTCTTTAATGCGCTCAATAGCATCATCAATAATTTTGGCAGGTGTCCATAGCTTTTCACATCCACAAATATCAATTGCAAAACGCTCTAATAAACGTTGTCCTTGATGAGTGTGCGTTACTTCTGGGTGAAATTGTACACCGTAAAAACGTTTTTCTTCGTTAGACATAGCAGCATGCGGACACGTTGGTGTTTTAGCTGTGGTGCTAAAGCTTGCCGGCACTTCCATTACTTTGTCGCCGTGGCTCATCCACACGTCTAAAACGCCGTTGCCGCCATCGGTAATATGATCTTCAATTGCATCGAATAATGCACAGTTACCCACTTTTTCTACTTGTGCATAACCAAACTCTTTTTTATCTGAGCTGTGTACACTGCCGCCAAGTTGAGCTGCCATGGTTTGCATGCCGTAACAAATACCCAGCACTGGCACGCCAGCGTTAAACACGTATTCAGGTGCACGCGGGCTGTTCTCTAGTGTGGTTGACTCAGGGCCACCAGATAAAATAATACCTTGTGGATTAAATTCGCGAATTTGCTCTTTGGTCACATCCCATGCCCACAGCTCACAGTAAACGCCAATTTCGCGGATACGACGCGCGATTAATTGAGTGTATTGCGAACCAAAATCTAAAATTAGAATTCGTGAATCGTGAATATCTTTGCTCATGAAGGATCTCGTAAAGTAGATGCTAGATTCCACTAATTTGCTTAGTGGCTATAAAAGAGGGCTGGTAATTCCAGCCCCGTAATTTAAACGTGTTGTTTAACCTAAGCGGTAGTTAGGCGCTTCTTTGGTAATTTGCACATCGTGAACGTGCGACTCACCCATACCTGCAGATGTAACACGTACAAACTGCGGTTTAGTATTTAGCTCTTCAATGGTGGCACAACCCGTTAATCCCATTGCGCTACGAAGGCCACCCACTTGCTGATGAATAATCGTTGCAATTGGGCCTTTATAAGCGACGCGACCTTCAATACCTTCAGGTACTAATTTGTCAGCTTGGTTAGATTTTTGGAAGTAACGATCCGACGAACCTTCTTTTTGATCCATCGCACCTAATGAGCCCATACCACGGTAAGATTTGTAGTAACGGCCTTGGTAAAGTTCAACTTCGCCTGGCGCTTCTTCTGTACCAGCAAGCATTGAGCCCACCATTACACACGATGCACCCGCAACCAATGCTTTAACAATATCGCCAGAAAAACGAATACCGCCATCAGCAATTACTGGAATGTCACGCCCTTGTAAGCCATCTACCGCATCAGAAATAGCCGTAATTTGTGGCACACCACAACCTGTAACAATACGCGTAGTACAAATTGAACCTGGGCCAATACCTACTTTAACCGCATCCACACCTGCATCAGCAAGGGCAATTGCGCCTTCGGCTGTAGCAACGTTACCGGCAATAATTTGTAAATCTGGGTAAGTTTCACGAGTTTGAGAAACACGGTCAATAACACCTTGTGAGTGGCCGTGTGAAGTATCGATAAGTAAAACATCAACACCCGCCTCTACTAATGCAGCAATTCGCTCATCAGTACCTGCGCCAACACCAACTGCAGCACCTACACGTAAACGACCTAGCTCGTCTTTACATGCATGTGGTTTGTCTTGCGCTTTTTGGTAATCTTTTACGGTGATCATGCCTTTTAGTTTAAACGCATCATCAACCACTAAGATTTTTTCAATACGGTGTTCGTGCATTAAACCTAAAATTTCTTCGCGCGATGCGCCTTCTTGAACCGTTACCAGTTTGTCTTTTTTAGTCATAACGCTAGAAACTGGCTGTTCAAGCTTCGTTTCAAAACGCATGTCACGACCAGTAACAATACCTAGTAGGTTATTTTCGCTATCAGTAACCGGGAATCCCGAGAACCCTTTTTCTTGCGAAAGAAGCGTCGCATCTGCAATGGTTAAATCGGCAGACACAGTAACAGGGAATGACACAATACCTGCTTCGTAGGTTTTAACTTTACGTACGTTTCTCGCTTGTTCTTCAATGGTCATGTTTTTATGGATAAAACCAAGACCACCTTCCTGCGCGAGGGCAATAGCTAAACGAGCTTCTGTAACAGTATCCATAGATGCTGAAATAAGCGGCAAGTTAAGTTTGATACCACGCGTTAAGCGAGTTGAAATATTTGCCGTGTGTGGCAAAACAGTAGAATGACCAGGTACTAAAAGTACGTCATCAAAGGTAAGAGCTTCTTTAGCGATTCTAAGCATTTTGGCAACTTCTCACATGTGGATCTAAGATAAGGAATTGCGGCCAAATTTTAACAGCGTTGTGGGCATTCGTAAATAATATTTCGCAAATATTTATGATAAACTTGCCTTATAACTTGCCTCATAATAGTTTTAGGTTGTTTTTTATGTTTTCGAAGCCTTCGCAAACGGTTTACACCGTATCGCGCCTTAACAGAGAGATTCGTACAGTTCTTGAGCAGGGCTTTGCATCGCTAATTTTAACAGGCGAAATTTCTAACTTTATTACCCCTGCTTCTGGGCACTGGTACTTTTCGTTAAAAGATGAAAAAGCACAAATTAAAGCGGCTATGTGGCGCGGCAATAACCGCTCTCAAAGTTACCGCCCTGAAAACGGCACACAAGTAACAGTAAGAGCCCGTGTTTCACTTTACGAACCACGCGGTGATTATCAGCTTATTGTTGAGCATATGGAACCTGCCGGTGAAGGCCAGCTTAAGCAAGAGTTTGATGCATTAAAAATGCGCCTAGCCGCTGAGGGCTTGTTTAGTTCGGCCTATAAAAAACCACTGCCGCAAAATATAAACCGTGTAGGTGTAATAACCTCAGCAACGGGCGCTGCTATAAAAGATATATTAACCGTACTTAAACGCCGCGCACCGCAATTAGAAGTCATTATTTACCCAGCCATGGTGCAAGGCAAAGAAGCCCATGTGCACTTAATTAACCAAATACAGTTAGCCAATGCACGCAATGAGGTCGACGTACTTATTGTAGGGCGAGGCGGTGGCTCGTTAGAAGATTTATGGTGCTTTAACCATGAGCAGCTTGCGCGTGCTATTTATCAAAGTGAATTACCCATAGTCAGTGCGGTAGGCCACGAAATAGACACAACCATAAGCGACTACGTTGCCGATGTACGCGCAGCAACGCCCTCAGCAGCCGCTGAGCTTGTCAGCCCCAACACGCAAGAGCTACATGGCAAGGTTATTGAGCTCATTAACCGGTTAAATAATGCCTTTAAACACGATATGGCCGATAAGCGTGCACTAGCAACAGAGTTACAGCATCGGCTTAACTTGTGTCATCCGCGCAATCAACTTAATCAAAAAACGCAGCGATTAGATGAGCTAACTATTGCCTTACAACAGGGCATGCGCAATCGCCTTTACCAACAAGAGCGCACGCTTAATAATTTAACCCCGCGTTTAATGCGTCAATCGCCTGATAAAAAGTTATCGCAGGCCAGCCATCAGCTTATGCAGATACAAACTCGGCTTGAGCAAGCAATGCAGCACAAGTTGCAACACGCGCAAAATAGTTTAGCGCTGCAAGCGAGTAGGCTCGACTCGGTAAGTCCACTTAATGTTTTAGCGCGCGGTTACAGCATAACCAAAACCCAACAAGGCAAAGTGATTAAATCGGTAGATCACATTAAAACGGGTGACGTGCTAATTACAGAGCTGGCCGATGGCGCTATAAAATCAACGGTGTTGTAAAGCTCTTTCAGTTAAAGCTCTGTGGCCATTAGTAAGGTTAGTTCGGTGTCGCTTGACGTTGAGGTTGTTCTTTTAAATTGCAACCAAAACTCTTGCTTCATTAACTTATCGTTTAGCTCTCGCCATTGGGTATGATCAAACGAGTCGTTATCAGTAGGTGCAGCAAGTTCAAATTTACATACTGTGGTTTTACACGCTGCACTAACAATCTCTGGGATAGAGCTTAGATCAGAGGTAAGTAAAAAATCTTGTAAAGCTATTTCTGTTTGATAAGCCCACTCTTCATTACGTATTTGCTCATCAAATTGCGCTTGCAAAACGGCTTGTGCATCAGAGGGGTCACGCAGCTGCTGCGCCGCGTTTTTCATCAAGGCTTTTTGCGCTGCTAATTGCTGTTTAAGTTGCGATACTTGCTCTTCTAAAGGAAGCTCATCTAGCGGTTGTGGTTCTGGTTTAGGGGGATTATCTTTTTGCTCTATATGAGCGCTTTGTTCAGGGGCAGCGGGTACAACACGCTTTGCTGTTGCTTCACTGCTTTTAACTGGCTGAACAAAAGGTGCCTGCTGCTTTGTATCAGCATGTTGTAACTTTGCGGGGTTTGCGTCACTTGAAGATAAATTAAAGTAGCTCCACGTTAAACCTACACCCGCAATAAATCCTATCCCTAGTGTTAATAAGCTATTTTTGTTCATTTTAATTCCTTTTAAAATTATTTTTATTTATACAGGCTGCTATTACAGCATGGCGCTGGTGTGTGATTCGTTTTCAGGCTCTGGAGTGGTTAAAAAGTTTTGGTTCATACTTTGCGCCGGACACGGACAATCCGGTCTGCCAATAATTTTAGCCGGTACGCCTACAGCGGTGGTATGTGGCGGTACCGCAGTTAAAACGACTGAACCTGCGCCAATACGTGCGCCCTCGCCTACTTCAATATTACCCAGCACTTTAGCGCCTGCACCAATAAGCACACCGGCTCTAATTTTAGGATGACGGTCGCCCTGCTCGTTACCCGTACCACCAAGCGTGACCGATTGCAGTATTGATACGTTATCTTCAATTACCGCCGTTTCACCAATAACAATACCGGTGGCGTGGTCAAACATTATCCCTTTACCAACCTGACACGCAGGGTGAATATCAACCCCAAACACTTCTGAGGTTCGGCTTTGAATAAAACGAGCAAGCTCTTTACGGTTTTGCTGCCACAAGCAGTTAGCTAAACGATGCGCTTGAATAGCATGAAACCCTTTTAAGTTTAAAATAACCGTAAGGTAGGTTTCGGCTGCCGGGTCTCTGTCTTTAACGGCTTTAATATCTTCGGCCACATAAGTAAGCATACGGTCGCACTTTACAAACGCTTGGTCGAATAACTCACGTATTGTAAAAGCCGATACAACAGCATCTGCCAACTTATTAGCAACAATAAAGCTTAACGCCGAACCTAAACACTCATGATTTAAAATGCATGAATACACATGACTTGCTAAAAGGGGTTCGCGAGTTACAACTTCATTAGCTTCACTACGAAGCTGTTGCCAAATTTCATGACGCATAATACTACACTGCCTTAAATTGATATAAAAAGAGCCTTTTCCTAAGTTTAACGGATTTAAAGCCTAAGGTGTTAACGCCTTAGTTATTTGTTCTGGTTATTAGGTATAACTAAGAGTAAAAAAATTATATGAGTGCTAAATCACTCACACACAAAGCATCTTTTCCTTTATCTTTTGCTTTATAAAGTAAATCGTCTGCTTCTTTGATTAAATACGCACAGGTAAAGTCACTACTGGGTGTAATAGTAGTGAGGCCTACACTCACTGTAAGGGTTCTGCTTGGTAATGAATGTTTATTTTCAATGTTTAACTGTTTTAATTTTTCTAAAATATCGTTCAATACTAACAAGGCCTGATCTGAGTTTGTATTTCCATACACTAAAACAAATTCTTCACCACCAAAACGGGCACATAAATCACCTGGGCGTTTAGTAAATTCATTGAGTACTTTAGCCAACCTTTTTAAGCATGTATCGCCTTGTTGGTGGCCGTAAGTATCATTGAGTAATTTAAAATCATCTATATCAATAATAGCCAACGAAAGCGGCATACCTAAACGCTGACAACGATTCCACTCTTGCTCTAAAAAGGTATCAAAAAAGCCTCGGTTAGCAATATCAGTTAAGCCATCAATAGCGGCAAGTTTTTGTACTTGCTCTTCAGCAAGTTTACGCTCGGTAATATTTTGATGACTAATAGCGTAATACGCTTTATCGGTATGGCTAAACGGCACTACTCGCATCATAAACCAACGCTTTTCATCTTCACTATGGCATGGATATTCTAAATAGAAGTCGTCATTAGCCCCCGAAATAACTGATTTAATGCCGTTAAATGCCTTTAAACCAAAGCTATCTCCTTTTTTAGCAGCTTTTTCACACTCTGCTAAGTAATTTTGCTGCTCCCACATATCACAGCAGGCACAATCGTTTTGCTCACCAAAGTTTTGCCAGCTTCGGTTTATATAAACTATGTCGCCTTTAGAATTAATAACCACTACTTGGTCGGGCGTGGTATCTAGTACCAACTTAAAAAACGCTTTATCGTCAATCACGAGCTTTCCATTTTAGCTTTGTTGTTAATCATTATAATCAATAACAATTTTTTAACACAATATTATTACTTTACTTCACGCTAGTTGCATAATTTATTAATGTGAAGTAATACTCCGTATGACAGCTAAGTAGTCTATAAAAAATATAAAAATTTTACTTTTACATTAAAAATCAGATACTAAAGCAGCATGACAGGTTACTGTCATATGCCAAACTAGCTACTGGCATACTACTGACGGCGTAAAAAATAAAAACAAACGCTAAATTAGCATCATCAACTCAACAAGGATAACGATGATGAAAAACGATATATTGAATACAAAAAAGCTTGGTTATAAATTTTACTTTCAAGATGGCGACAATCAAATAGCCTGTTTTGGAATCTACTTTACGGGTAAAGAAGAAGTGTTTGTAAACGATGACCTATTCAGTAAAAAACAAAATATCTACTGTGCAAGCACACACTCTTTTGCTTTTGAGGGCTCACAGTACCAAGTAAAATTTGACATGCTTAATATACTTACAGGGCGTCTGGAGTGCACTCTTTATAAAAATAGCAGTGTGATAGCCAAACAAGTTCAAAGTAGTCTTTCAGACGATCCTAAAAAAGCAGCATTTTTTCTTGCTGGCTGTACATTGGGTGGGGCGGTGTTTGGCTATACAACGGCAACAATTGTTGAACTATTTGTAGGGAAGCTTTAACGTGCAATTAAATCCTACAACAGTTAAATCGCTTAGAAGTAAGTTAGATTGGACGCAGCAACAGCTCGCAGATGCCTGCGATGTAAGTTTGCGGACCATTCAACGGGTAGAAAAAGAAGGCGCCGCTTCTAAATAAACCACTATGGCGCTTTGCGCGGTACTTGAAGTACGCCAAGGCGAGCTCATTAAACTTGATGAGCCTATAAATAATGACGTTAAAAGTACGCCAACTAAAAGCTTTTTAGCGGGAGTGGTTATTAGCTCCTTAATAAGCTTTGCTCTAGGCGCAGGCTCAGTGCTTTTAGCGACTAACTAATATTACGCTTTAATAGCATTAATTAAATAAAAATGCCCCAGGCTATAAGCACTGGGGCATTTTTTATATGTTAGAAAAAGAGATTAATTACTGAAACACTTTTTCAACAGCCATTACTTCAATGTTGTTAGCTGGAATAGCTAATTTATAATCGGCAATGACTTTATCCTCAGCAACAAGCGCTGCTGGTTTTTCTGTGTTGTAAACCATTGGCGATGTTTGCTCTGACACTAAACGTTTTTTCATGTCTTCGCCGTCACCGGTAATAAACACGTACTGTACGTTATCTGTTTGCAAATTATCTTTAATCACGCGATTAACATCAGCAAGCGTTAGCTTTTCAAGTTTACTTGTCACGTATTTTACAAACGACTCTGTGTTATAAAATTCACTATCAAGTGCATAACCTAATTGGCGGTTTTGACTTGCGACAAGCTGCGGTACGTAGTTAATTAAAAAGTTACGTGTTGCTTCAAAGTCTTTTTCGGTTAAGCCATTTTTAATAAGCTTATCCAGCTCAAACAGCGCGGTACGTGTTGCAAAGTGTGCATCGTTATTAGAGCGCAGCGGGCGTAACCAAATTTGGAATATTTGCTCAGAGCGTCCTAAGTTTGCATCAGGCTTAGTTTGAAACATGCCACGTGGGAAGTACTCAATGTAGGCGTAATCGCCGTAGTTCATACCACGTGTTTGACGAATTCGCTCATACAAGTATGAGTTAGAACTACGGTGCTCACCAAAGTACGAACGCACCAGCCAAAGGGCTGTCCAATCTTCACTACTACGAATAGTATCAATTGGGAAACCAAACGATACCGCAGTAGATTGCGCCGACTTTTCTACAATCGCGGCATGGTGACCTTCAAGCTCTGGCGCATCAGGAATACTTAAACGGCTTTGCTCGCCTTTAGGTAAGGTTGCTAAGTCGCTCATGATTTCTGCTTTAAGCGCTTTTGGCACAGCGCCAATTAAACCCAGTGTTAGTTTAGATTGGGTAAGCTCTGTGTTGTAAAATGCTTTTACATCATCAAGCGTTAGTGCTTCTAAATCCGAAATATCCCCGTAATTGTAGCTTTCGTATGGGTGATCTTTGTAAAGTGCGCTGTAAAGCACTTCTTTACCTAGCTCTTCATCGTTAGAGGCTTTTAAGCCCGACTTAATACCGTCGATCATTTCTTTTTTAAGGCGTTTAAAGTCATCGTCTCTAAAGCCTGGGTTAAGTAACTGATCGCTTACAAGCGCATACCATGTGGCAGCGTTATCTTTATGAATGCGCCCTTGGAATGACAGCATTTCTTTATCTATTTGATAACCAAAGCTGCCAGCAAGCGGATAAAGCGCTTTTTGTATGTCTTTGTAACTCGTACTTTGCGAGCCACCTTGAGCAAGCATAGCGGCGGTGAGCGCAGCAACCCCTTTTTTACCTTGCGGGTCTGCAGCAGCCCCTGTATTGAATAAAAAGTTTACATCAATCAGCGGCGAGCTATTCGTTTTATCAAGCACTTTAAATACGGGTGCCTCTGGCGCTTTATCACGCTTAGCTACTAATGCGTTTAAGCTTGTTTCTTGTTCAAACCCTGGCGCTTTATCAAGTGCCGACATAGTTACGGTAGTACGCGCGTCATCTACAAAATATTTATTAGCCACAGCTTTAATGTCTTGTGCTGTGATGTTGTCGGCCGATTTATAAAGCTGGTTAATAACCTCTGGGTCGCGCTCAAAATGCATATAACTTGCAAGGGTTGATGCAATCGCTTGTGATGAATCTAAGCCGTTAATAAAGCTGTATTTAAGGTTAGACTTTAAATCACTTAGTTTTTGCTCATCAACAAGTTCGGTACGTGCTTTTGCGTAAGTGCGGTTAATAGCATCGCGTGCTTTTGCTAAATCATCTTCGTTTTCTACTTTTACAAACACATGCAGTAAGCCAGGATCTTTTGTCTCTGGATTGTAGGTAAACATTTGACTCGCTATTTGTTTATCAACAACTAGCTCTTGGTATAAATCGGAGTTATTAGAAAAATAAAGCTGTGAGATTAAATCAAGTGCGGCTCTGTCCTTTTTAGCAGGCTCCCATGCAGCACCTTTGTAAGATACAAGCAACCAATGACCAGGCAAACCTTCGTTTTTCTCATGTACATATTTAGGTGCTTGCTGCGCAGGCTCAGCTTTAATATCGGCAACGTAATCGCCTTTTTCCCAGCCACCCCAATGTTTTTTAACCATAGCCATTGTAGCTTGTGGGTCAACATCGCCCACAATCACTAGCGATACATATTCAGGCTTATAAAACTTATCAAAAAATTCTTTACCGTAAGCCATTTGATCTGGCATGGCTTCTATATCTTCAAAAAAGCCCATGGTGGTATGTTTATAAGTGTGCGTATCAAACGCTTCTTCGCGTACTGCGCTCAATAACTTACGAATTGGGCTGGCGTTATTTTTTAAATATTCCCCTTTAACCGTTAGCGCTTCGGTTCTAAATTGCTCTTCGGTGTAGGTTAAGTTTTGAAAAATATCGGCTTCAATTTCAAGTACTTTATCAAGGTGCTGCTTTGAAAAGTTTAAATGGTAGTTTGTGTAATCGTTAGTGGTGTAAGCACGGTTATCGACCCCTGCACTTTTAAATATGGCAGTGTATTCCTCTTGCGGAAATTTTTTAGAGCCTTTAAACATCATGTGCTCAAAAAAGTGAGCAAAACCGGTTTTACCTGCTTTTACTTCATTACGCGAGCCAACCGAGACCGGAATTTGCAGCGAGACGACATCGGGGTAATCAGTTTTAACAACCATTACGCGTAAGCCGTTATCAAGCTCTTCGATTAAGTACTCTTGCGAAAATACACGTTCGTCAGCTTTTGTTGTTTGCTGTTGTTGTGCCGCTTGGGTGTTTTCGCTTTGCTGTGTTGCGCAGCCTGTTAGTGCCAGCGATACCGCTAAGCTTGTTGCTAGTAATTTAAATTTCATTGTTGTCCCTTTTTAAATTGAGCAAATTTGTTATTAGGTTTAATACTAACTCGCTTAGATTATGCCCCAAAGCCACTAAATATAAGAGCTCATCGGCTATTTATAATGTAAACAACTGTGTCAATTCCCTATTTTAAAAACATTTAAGTATGAAAAAAGCTCAAGTTGATTGAAAAACTTTCACTAAATAAATCTATCTAGACGTCTAAATGGCTGCTATATTAAATTACATACATTGGACTAAGCTGGAATGAGGATTATGGCTTTATCACTACAAGAAAAAATAGAAGACACCAATCAAGGTGTTTATCTTATTGGTACTACTCCACCTAAAATTGGTACTGATAAAACGCAACTAAAAATCATTGCAGAAAAACTACTTGCTCGCTTACACGAAATTGAATACGACGGCGTGATAATTTACGACATTCAAGATGAAAGTAGCCGTACAGATAAAGCACGCCCATTTCCGTTTAAACAAACTGTAGACCCACGTGAATACAGTCACTTACTACGTAATTTATCTGCTCCAGATGTCATCACTTACAAAAGTGTGGCACAACGTGGTGTAGAGGAGTTTAAAGGCTGGTTGGATGAAACTAAAAACGACTACGATTTAAAAAATGTCGTTTTAGTGGGTAGCCCCTCATCGGTAGGTGATATAAAACTAAGCTTGCCCGATGCCTATAAAACATTGGCAGAGCAAAGTGATGACTTCTTTTTAGGGGGCGTTACCATTGCTGAGCGACATTCAAGTAAGCGAAATGAACACGAGCGCCTTATAGAAAAAACAGCACAAGGTTGTCAGTTTTTTATATCGCAAGCGGTTTACGACGCGCAAGCAACTATAGAGCTAATAACAAGTTACGCGCGTACCTGTAAAGCACAGGGTATTACACCAAAACGGATTATTTTAACGTTTACGCCGTGCGGTGGCGATAAAACCTTAGAGTTTATGCAATGGTTGGGTATCTCAGTGCCAGAGGCCACTAAATGGCGCATGCTTGATGCAGACAATACCTTAAGTGAATCTGTACGTATTTGCCGAGAAAATCTCGACCTAATACTCAAAAGTTGTGCGCACCTAGATGTGCCACTGGGCTTAAATATTGAAAGCTTAACAAACCGTAAAGAAGAAATTGACGCATCAATAAACTTATACCGTTTATTAAAAGCTATTATGGAATTAAACCTAGCCGAAAAACAAATCGCTTAAAGCCTAATTATCCCCGTTTATAGCAAGCCTAATGGCTTGCTTTTTTGTTGCTATGTTTAAGTGTATTACTTTTATTATTATGCTTTTTTAACCAATTTGTACGCTTGTTTATTTTTATACATTTGGTGATCGGCCAAATTTAATAACGTATCAAAAGGTTGCTTTTGTTTATTAGTAAAACTTTCGCCTATGCTGAGTGTCAGCGCGCATACGTTGTTTTCTAATAGTGCGTTTGTATACTCAATTTTTATTTTATCAATAATATGGCTAAGCTTACTTCTATCACTAATTTGCATTACTGCTACAAATTCATCGCCGCCTAAACGACCTACTATATCAGCCTCTCTTAAATGTGTTTTTAAGGTATTTGCTAAGAGGATTAACGCTTGATCGCCTATTTCATGGCCATAAGTGTCGTTTAGTTTTTTAAAGTCGTTTATATCAATAAACAAGCAACACACATCAAAACCTAAACGCAGCGCTAAATTAAGTTTGTGTTGGGCAAGTAAGCTAAGTGCACGGCGATTATAAATATTGGTAAGCGGGTCGAGCATGGCTATTTCGCGCATTTGCTCAAAGCTATAAATAAGCGCTAAATCGTCTTCAATTAAATCACGAAGCTGCTCTATTAGCTCAAAATATTCATCGGTGTAACTGGTTTTTTTTGAATCTTTTAAACATAAGGTGCCAAATACTTCACCTTCAGGCCAGTGAATTGGCAAGCCTAGGTAGGATTCAACGCCATCTTCAATAACCTCGGGCATGGTATTCCACTGCGTATCGCTGCGGGTATCGCTAACATACAAAGTGTTGTTGTTTTCGGCTACATATTTACAAAATAAGGGAGTTTCGGGAGGGAGTATAGGGTTGGTTTCAAAGTGTGAGCCACCTTCATTAGCTCTAATAACTACACGATAACCTTTACTAGTAGCCTGAACTATATAACCAGAGGGGGCCGAAAAAAGCCCCGTAATAAGATCAATGGTTTTTTGCCATTTATGTAACGATATTTGGCCATCGACACCAGAAAACGCCCACTGATCTGTTTCAAACATAACTATACCTCAGCTATTTAGTGGCCTTAGTATAGCCAAATAAATATGTTTAAGGCTACTTTCTGCGGCGTTTACTTGGTGCTCTTTGCCCGGTAATGCGCTTTTTATCGCGATCTTTACGCGCTTTGTTGGTGTTTTTACGGTTATCTTTAGGGGGCTTGTTTAAATCAGGCTCGTAACCTTCTAGCCATTGTGGTGCTAAACGGGTGTCCAGTAGCACTTCAATTTCTTCCAATAACCATTGCTCGTCAATACTTACCAGCGACATGGCAAGGCCTTGCTCGCCAGCGCGCCCCGTACGGCCAATTCGGTGTACGTAATCTTCTGCTATGTAAGGTAGCTCAAAGTTTATTACGTATTTAAGCGCTGGAATATCTAAACCGCGGGCAGCTACATCGGTGGCAACTAAAACCCGCGTTGTGCCTTCTTTAAAGTTTTGTAATGCACGGTCGCGTGCACCTTGAGATTTATCGCCATGGATAGACTCAGTTTTTAAGCCGTCTTTACACATTTCTTTGGCAAGTTTATCGGCCATTTGTTTGGTACGTGTAAATATAAGTACTTGGCGCCAGTTTTTCATGCCAATCATGTGCGATACAAGCTCACGCTTTCGCTCTTCATCAACTGCGTAAATAACTTGCTCTACTTCAACGGCGGCTGAGTTACGTTTATCAACTTCAATCAGCTCGGGGTTTTTAAGTAGTTTTTTACTCAGCTCAAACACGCTGTCATCGAATGTGGCTGAGAACAATAAGGTTTGGCGATCGCCCGGAATGTGGCGCAAAATACGTTTTATTTCATCAATAAAGCCCATATCCAGCATACGGTCGGCTTCATCAAATACTAACGAATCAACACTTGAAAGCACCACACTGCCTTTAACAATATGATCAAGTAAACGCCCAGGCGTTGCGACTATCACTTGCGCCGTTTTAAGCGCTTTAATTTGCGGGCCAATACTTGCACCGCCATACGCTAAAGCGCCTTGAATATTTGTGCCTTGGGCGTATTTTTCAAAGCTTGCAAACACTTGCTGAGCAAGCTCACGCGTGGGCGTTAAAATAACCACTCGAGCTATGCCTGGCTCATCTTTTTTTGGTGTATTTAAAAGCTTATGTAGTAGTGGTAATACAAAGGCGGCTGTTTTACCTGTGCCTGTTTGCGCGCTGCCCATTACATCGCTGCCCGCTAATATGTGCGGAATAGTTTTAACCTGAATTGCGGTAGGCGTGGTGTAATTATTTTGCTCAATTGCGGTTAGTAATAACGAATCGAGTTTAAGAGATGAGAACGATGTGGCAGACATAGGCTTAGCTTTAAAATAACAAAGAGCGCTATTGTACGCATATTACGGTACTGCGTAAATTAACCAGCTCAGAAAAGTATTCAGCTTAGTTGTGTTCCCTACACCAATAAAAAAGGCGCTAAATAACAATGTATTTAGCGCCCTTTTTATACCAATCCGCTTAATTAAGTGGTCTATTTTGAGGACAGATAAACGTGTTGATAGCTAGGCAAAAAATTCGCTATTTAGTTGTTCTAAATGAGAATTTTTTAACGCAGATAGTAACACTTTTAGCCCCTAAAAATGATTAAGTATTATTGCGGATAGGTATTATAATTTAATAACGTTTTAAACCGGTTTTAAGGTGGCTTTTCGCTCATTATAAAACGCGATTAAGTCATCGACCGTTGCTTGGCAGTATTCACGAATACCCGACACCACCATGTGCTTTTCACCAAAACCCACTTTTTCGCCGTTTTCTAGTAAATTAAAGCGCAAGGTAATTTTGCCGCGCTTACCCGTGTACTCAAAACTTGGCTCAGCAAACTCAAGCGTTGGCGCTTGAATATTGATGTTATCAAGGTTAATGATCATCGACTCGTAAATAACCATAGGGCGCGCTGGGTTAATCATTACATTTTGCTTACCCATTAGCGGAATAATTACGTGCGGAAATGCAGCACCAGAAAACTCAACATAGTTTTTTATTAAGCTGTTTGTAAGTGTTGGGCATTTGCTGGTTTTACCTTCGCGTTTTACCTTTAAAATTACTTTGTCGCCGTTGGTTACATCAAACTCGTCATCCCCTTCTGGGAAATTAAGTTTGGTGTTTTCATCAACCATACCGGCAAAGGTAAATTCCATTCGCTCACTTATACCGTAGCGGTCTAACACTAAAGAAAAAAGTAAGTCTCCTGGCGCGCAAAACTTTTTGGCATCTTTGTCATGAAGTGGGTTGTAATCATCGGCAACGCACTTTGCGAAACGACACCCTTGCTCACGAGAGATAGAAACATAATCAGCATGCTGCTGAAAGTAAGGACTTAACATAGATTGTTCACTGCTTAAACTGCTTATAACCTGCCCATACTACCAGAAAAAATTTAAAGAGAGGTCGAATCACTTACAAATTCATACAATTAACTTAAGAGTAAATGTTGCGCACACCTGTTTTAGTTAGTAATTTAGGTACCAAACTAAATAAGGGACTAATTATTATGTTACGTGTTTTTGCAGTAATAAGCGTACTCACTACTTTGGCTGGATGTTCTAGCGTGACTTTTCATACCGATATAGATAACGATGTTTTATCTGAGGAAATTGGTACGTACGTTAAAAAACGAGATTTACAACAGTTTTATAGCGACCAAGAAGCACACGAAAGTGGCGCCACACTTTTAGGCCGAATTGAAGGCGAAAGCTGCAATGGCGACGGTAGAGGCGACAATAATATAAGCTACAATCGCTTAAAATCAAATGCTATAGATTTACTTAAAGCAGATGCAATGCGCAGAGGCGGTAACGCCTTTACTATAAATTCTTGTAGCGAAATCTCTGTATCGTATTGTGACCTGTCTGTTTTATGCAGCGGACAGGCCTACGACTATTAATAAATTATATATTAAGCGAGAAGCTAAGTAGTACGCGCTTTCCCGACTCAATTTTAGATACGCTATGCTCGTATTTGTCGGGTCTAAATAAATACACCCGGTTAAACCAATTAATAATGCATTTTGAGCATTTAAAAACCCCACCAGCTTTAGGTTTTACTAGTACAAAATTAAGTTTGTAGTAGCGCCCTTGCTGTACTGGATCTATATGGTTCATCACACTGTGATGTGTAGGGTAAGTAACTAGGTTTATTGAAAAGGCATTACTGCTAAATAAAGCTTTGTTTTTTACAGGTGCAATCATGCTGCCTCCTTTTAATTTACATGCAGCATTGTAGCATTTGCTAAAGTGCCACGGCTTGCGCTAAACAATATCAAAACGCGATGACATATAGCCAAACGGCCTGAAACAAAAAAGCCGAGCTTAATTAATAAGCTCGGCTTTTTATAAAGTATGACTAAAGATTATGCACTTGGGTATGTGCGGTACGCACGCTCAATATTTTTAGCCTGCTTTTTAGAAATGCCTAAATGAGCAAGCGCTACACGTAAACGCGCACGTGATAAGTCTGAGCCCAAAATTTCCATTGCATCAAGCACAGAGGTAGATGATGTTTTACCTGTGATTGCTACAAATATTGGCTCTAAAAAGTCTTTAATTTTAAGCTCGTGGAATGTAGCAACTTCTTTTGCAATAGCAAAAATAGCTGGCTTATCAAAACTACGTAAACCTTCAAGCTGCCATACAAAAAACTGTAGCGCTTGGCGTATTACATTTTCGTCAGCTTTGCCCGCCGTTAACAGTGCTGGGTCGTAAGTTGGAATGCCGCCTACAAAATGCCCTGCTAAATCAACCATGTCCGAAAGCGTATTAATGCGCGTTTTAGCTTCTGGTAATACTTTAGCTAGCATTTCGCCATTAAACTTCCAATCAACAAAGCGCTGCACAAGCTCTTCGTCTGTTAGGTTTTCGCGGATCCACATGCCGTTTAACCAGCTAAGCTTATCAACATCAAATACTGGGCCACCAAGTGATACACGCTTCATGTCGAAGTGTTCAATCATCTCGTTAAGAGTGAATTTTTCACGCTCATCTGGCATTGACCAACCCATACGGCCTAAGTAGTTAAGCACGGCCTCTGGTAGGTAACCCATTTCTTTATAGTAATTAATAGAAGTTGGGTTTTTACGCTTAGAAAGCTTTGATTTATCAGGGTTACGCAGTAGTGGTAAATGCCCTAGTACGGGTGCTTCCCAACCTAAATCTTCGTAAAGTTTTAATAGTTTAGGTGCTGAGTTAATCCACTCTTCGCCACGGAAAATATGGCTTATTTGCATGTGGTGGTCATCCACTACGTTTGCTAAAAAGTACGTAGGGAAACCATCGGCTTTTAATAGCACTTGCATGTCTACGTTTTCCCACGGGATCTCAATTTCGTCGCGTAGGTAGTCGTTAAATTTAAAAGTGCCTTCGCTTGGTATTTTCATACGAATAACGTAAGGCTTGCCTGCGGCTAGGTTTGCTTTAATTTCATCTTCGGTGTGGTTTAAGCCACGGCCGTCGTATTTAGGGCGCAGACCTTCTGCCATTTGCTCTTCACGCATTTGGTCAAGCTCTTCGCTGGTTGCAAAACAGTAAAATGCTTTACCTTGCTCAACTAATTGGTGTGCGTATTTTTTGTATAAATCGCTGCGCTCTGATTGACGGTAAGGGCCAAATTCACCACCTACGTCAGGGCCATGATCCCACTCAAGACCTAACCAACGTAAGCTATCCATAATCGCTTGTTCTGACTCTGGCGTGCTACGAACTTGGTCTGTATCTTCAATACGAAGCACAAACTCGCCGCCTTGTTGTTTAGCAAAACAGTAGTTAAATAAAGCAATATAAGCGGTGCCAAGATGCGGGTCACCTGTTGGAGATGGGGCAACACGAGTACGGATTGTCATGATAATGTCTCTTTTAATAAGTGAGATAAAAATTAAGGGGGTCGTTTAAGCCGCTACTTTGTTTAAGTAAGCAATAATATCGTTAGATTCGTATAGCCACTCTACTTGGCCATTTTTTTCTATACGAAGGCATGGCACTTTAATTTTGCCGCCTTGCTCTAACAGCTCTTGACGAAATTGTTGATTATTTTTTGCATCACGCGTTTCTATTTTTAAGCCTTCGCGCTTAATTGCACGGCGTACTTTTACGCAAAACGGGCATGCTTTAAATTGATAAAGTTTAAATTGTGAGGTTTGCTGATCAAGCTGCGCTTGCACATCGCTTGCACGCTTTTTACTGCGAGGAGTAAATACAAAATTAAAGAATAAAATTATACAACCTAAAAACCAACGAACGAATTTCATGTTTTGTGCCTGCCTACAACAATTTAAGGAGCCAGATTTTAGCACAAATTTACAATCAAAAAAGCTCAATACTATTATCGGTGGTCACTTCTTCATTTACCTCAAGCTCGCTATAAGCAGTCACTTTATTACGGCCGCTATTTTTAGAATGATACAGCGCCATATCGGCTTGGTTTACGATACTAGATACAGTATCAATACTTGCCAGCTCTAAAAAGCCAATACTTATTGTAAGCTGCCCAACTTGCGGAAAAGGATACTCAGCAATATTTGAGCGTAAACGGTTAAGTGCTATATGTGCTTGTGCCTCGGTTTTGGTTTGAAATAACACTGCAAACTCTTCGCCACCATACCTAAATACGTAGTCTTCTAGCCTAAAGTTATTTTTTAACAACCGCGCCACAAGTAAAATAACTTCATCGCCTATTACATGGCCGTAGCTGTCGTTTACGCGTTTAAAGTGATCGATATCTGCAATGGCTAAATACCATCGTCGCTTTTCGTTGGTATCATCACGGGGTAATAAAAAGCCTTTGCCTGAGACAATTTCGATCACTTTTTTATCAAAGGTTTGTCTATTTAAAAGCTCGGTTAAAGGGTCTAACCGCGATTTATGTAATAGCCCTAGCTGGTTGGCATAAATATTTAAAATATGCACGGCGAGCATTGTGGTGGTTTGCGCTAACTCTTTTGTGGTTTCTATTAGTAATATGCCAATTACTTTACCAAAGTAATACACTGGCACATACGTAGTTACTACACCTAAGGCACGGCTTACTCTTATTTTGTTTTGGGTTACTTTATTAAGCAGCGCTAAGGCTTCGTTAGACTCTAATACTTCAAGGCGGGTGTGGGTGTTTATTAGCGTAGGCGGTAATTGCGCACTAAAGTGCTTATTAATATAAATAGCAAAATTTTCAACTTCGAGTAGGTCGCCAATAATCTGCGCTAATGATGCATCTAAATCACTTTCTTCTTCTTGCTGAGTTAGACTGATTATCCATTCGTGCCCGCAATTGTTTGCCTTCATTAGTTTGCCTAAACTGTTTTAACTTCAATCAGTTTAGACAAAACCATCAACTTTGCTAATTAATTAACCAATACTTTTGAATTAGGTCGCATTGAGCTATGTGGATTAAAGTTTGTTTTAGCTAAGCGCTATTAAATCGTAGCGCGAGCTTAGTAACTTAGTGAGCTCAATAACTACTGCGCTGTTATTTAATAACTTAAATACAGCAGAGCCTCAAACAGCCTATGCTTTGCATTTATGCTTTGTATTTATGTTTTTGTACAACCAGTTATACTAAACACAACATAGGTCCTGCCTTGCTTAAATACCGAATATACGGCCGCAATACTAATAACCAATACGCGCTATTTAAAATAGCTAAAACAAAACTAAGTCGTCTCTGTGTAGCACCACAGCGCCACTATCAAAGTCGAGTAGTTCGCCTATTTGCTCTGAATGAGCACCTTTAATTTTATTTACTTCAACCTGGTTAAAACGTGTTAACCCTCGTGCAATAACTTGGTTGTTGGCGTCTATTAAATCTATTAAGTCGCCACGCTCAAAACGGCCAAACGCATTGGTTATGCCTTTTGCCAGCAGGCTTGCCCCTTTGTTTTGTAGCGCCGAAATAGCCCCTTTATCAATCATAATTTGGCCGGTACTTTTAGGCCCTGCCATTAGCCATTTTTTACGGCCATCTTTTGGCGCAGTAAGTTTTAAAAACCGCGTACCGGGTAATTGCTCACTCATGCATTTTAAAATAACGTTGTTGCCAGCGCCTTTTGCAATAATAACCTCTACCCCTGCGCGCCTTGCTACGTCGGCGGCTTGTAGTTTTGTGGCCATACCGCCGGTGCCTAAACTTGTACCGCTACCACCAGCCAGTTGGCGTAACTCATCGTTTATATGAGTGACTTCGTCAATCAGTTTTGCGTCGGTATTTGTGCGCGGATCGCTGGTAAATAAACCTTCTTGATCAGTAAGCAGTAATAGCTTGTTGGCATTAGCTAAAATAGCCACCAGCGCCGATAAATTATCGTTATCGCCTACTTTTATTTCAGCGGTTGCTACCGCGTCGTTTTCATTAATAATAGGCACAACATCGTGGCTTAATAACGCATTTAAGGTATCGCGCGCATTTAAATAGCGTTCACGGTCATCTACGTCTGCACGGGTAAGCAGCATTTGCCCTACGTTTATGCCATACAAGGCAAATAAGCTTTGCCAAATATGTATAAGCTGACCTTGCCCTACGGCTGCCAACATTTGTTTATCTATTAGGCCGCGGCCACAGGGTTTAATAAGTTGTTCGCGACCCGCAGCAACCGCGCCACTTGATACTAATATAACTTGGTGGCCTTGCTTTTTAAGTTCGCTACATTGGCGAACCAGCTCAACCATATGGGCTTTATCTAACTTATCGGTGCCGCCGGTTAGTACACTTGTACCAAGCTTAACAACAATTACCTGTTCCCTACGCATTATTATTTACTATTAAAATGAAAGATAAATAAACTTATACCAGCTCGGTATTTTTGAACAAGTTAAAATTATTCATGCTAGGATCGGCGTTAATTTAATTTGATAAAATTTCATTTATGCCAGCCAGTTTATGCCTAATTATTGCCACCTTTTTATGGGGTAGCTCCTTTATTGCACTTAAATATGCTATTGCCGTTTACGACCCTGCACTAGTTATATTTTTACGCATGCTAACCACCTTAGTTTTATCGCTTTGTTTATGGCGTTATGTAATTAGGTTTGAGTATTTAAAAGGCGATTGGAAGTACTTATTAGGTATGTCGCTCGCAGAGCCATGCTTGTACTTTTTATTTGAAGGCCACGCAATGGAATACACCTCGGCCTCTCAGGCGGGGGTTATTGTTTCGTGTTTGCCTATTATTGTGGCATTGATGGCGTTTTTTATGCTTAAAGAGTATATAAGTAAAGCCATTGTGATTGGGTTTACCCTGTGTATTGGCGGCAGTATTTTACTTACGTTGCTTTCACCAAATACCGATCAGGCCCCTAATCCATTATTGGGTAACTTTTTAGAGCTTATGGCCATGGTATGCGCGGCGTTTTACACCATTAGCATTAAGCACTTGGCCAATCGCTACTCGCCGTTAACGCTAATTGCTTTACAAGGCATAAGCGGCAGTGTGTTTTTTGCACCGTTTTTATTTTTTATCGACTTACCAAGCGAAAACCAGCATGACCTAACCGCCCTTATGAGCATTTTGTATTTAGGCTCGTTTGTCACCTTAGGTGGCTATGGTATGTATAACTATGCAATTGGCAAAGTGTCGGTATTAACGGCTGCAGCTTATTCAAATTTAATCCCTATTTTTACGCTTATTTTATCGGCCATTATTTTGGGTGAAGTACTCGATTTTTGGCAATGGGTGAGTATATTTGTTGTTTTTGCAGGGGTGATGATAAGCCAACGACATCAAGAGCTGGTAGTAGATATACCGCTTAATGACGCTGGCGATGACCCTATCAACTCAGCCGATACAAGCCATCTTAAATCAGTACCTGATGCCAGCGAGTCAAAAGGGTAACAGGTTAATAAATAAAGGCCTGGGGTTTGTAAAAACGCCTGCTGGGATTGATGAATAACCTCAATCCCCTTCACTTTATAATGCTGTATTACGCCGCTTTGCAGCTGCAGCGTAAACGTTTCACCCACTTTGGTGTGTTTTAAAAATGCAAAGTGGGTATCGTTGTGACCCGCTATTAACGCACCGCCATGTTTATCTCCAAGCTTTGCCCCTGGCAAAAAGTGGCTTGGTGCAAATGCTAAATTACGACCACTTGCCCCAGCTAAAACGCTAAGCACTTTATTATGCACAGGCCAGTTAAGCTGCGCGGTTACAAAGCTGTCGGCGTAAAACCACGGTTTAACGCGAGCGTGTGGCGTAATAAGCGCCTCTTGCCAGGCCTGCTCTATTAATACTTGGGCAAGCCATGCCTTGGCTTGCATATAAGCACCATGAGAAAACAGCCCCAGCCCGGCGATTAATAAGCCCGCACTTAGCCACTTATTCATTTAAGCCCTCGGTTTATTTTAAACGCGCCATAGCCAAGTAATAAAATACAGCCCAGCAATATGTACAGTCGGCTTTGCCCATCGGTTTGTGGTAAACGCATAGCCAGTCCTTGTGGCGCTGCGTTCTTAGCCAGTGCCGTTTGCTTTGCAGGCTCGTTAATTTGAGTATGCTCAATAGCTATAAAAGCAGTAAACGGGCTCAGTAGTTGATGTGTGAGCGCAAGCCCTTGCACCTCATTTTTAACTGACTGACGGTCATTATACAAAAGCAACGATTTAATTTTTTGGCGCGCCCACAGCTTATCAATCCCTTTTGCGTTAGCGCTATTTTGTGCGCTTAGTTTTATATTTAAAGGGCCTTGAGCGGTTTGCCCACTAAGCGTAATTTGATTTGTATCATTTAGTTTTATAGCCACCATTATTGGCTCGCCAAAATATAAATCGGGCAAGGGAGATGGCCAAAAATCTAAACTGTGATTGCTTTCATCGCGCAGTGCTAAATTAGTGATCGCAGGATGAGCAAGCTTATCAAATAACTGCTGCATTTTAGGCTGTACCTCATTTGTGCTGCCAATAAACGTAAATGACCCTTTACCTATATCAGCTGCGCGACGCATAAAAAAGCTATTGGGGGCACTGCCAATGCCTACAGTAAATAAACGGCTATCACCCAATTTACGCTGAATATTTTTAAATAAGGCATCTTCGTTACTTACACTGCCATCCGTTAAAAACACCACTTGGCGTACAAAGTCTTCAAAACTGCTGCCATCAAGTACCGCATCAAGTGCACCTTGTATTTCGGTACCACCGTCGGCCTCTAGGCTATAAATAAAGCGCTCAGCGCGGCGTAAGTTAAAGTCACTAGCAATAAGGGGTTTATCGCTCATGGGGGTAACCACGTTATCAAAGCCAATAATGTTAAAACTGTCGTCGCTATCAAGCAAAGACAGCGCATAAAACAGGGCCTTTTTAGCTTGCTCCATAGATTGCCCGTGCATAGAGCCTGAGGTATCTACAACAAACACCATTTCGCGAGGTAGGCGCTGCGTTTGTGTAAAGTGATCTGCTGGCGGCATTAGCATAGCAAGCCCGTACCGGTCGCCGTTTTCAAACTGCTGGGTAAAAAATGCTGCTTGTGCGCTTTCTTTTTGCAGCGGTTTAAACTCAAGTACAAGGTCGCGATTAGCCCCCGTTTGCTCATTTAAAGCAACCGTATATTGCCCAAAGGCCGGGGTTTTTACTTCAACACGATGAAATTTAGACGTTATATCTACAAGCTCTAAGCCTACATCTATATCAATATTTAAACTAAATTGGCTGCTTGGCGCTTCGCTGTGCTGCGTTTTGCTATACACAGGGCTTAACCACCCCTGAGGAGCATGGGTTAGGCTAGTTTGCTCAGCTTCAATATTTGCGCTTATTGTGTGATAGCGCGGCGTAATGGTACTTGGGAAGCGAATAGCAAATGTGCCATTGCTGTAATCAATGATCTCTTGGTATTCAAGCTCTATCACAATTTGCTCGCCAGGGCCTATATTTGCCACGTTAGTAATAAACATATTAGCGCGCTGCTGGCGTACAAGTGCGGCTTGCTTGCCAGCATTTTTAGCTGCCTGATACTTTTTTTCGGCCTCTACTTTTTTATCTATTTGGCCTTTTATGACTCGCTCACCTATGCGCATCGTCATCGCATGCACGGCGCTTTCATCAGGTAGCGGAAACACATAACGCGCATTTACCGCAAACGGATTATCGTTTTGATAAGTTTGCTTAACAACCACGTGATTTATCAGCCCGGTTAGGGTCATGCTAGCATCGCTTTTTAATATAATTGCCGGCGCGACAGATGCGCCGCTGCTGTCAAAAAGTTCAAGCTTGGGCGACTGTGCACGGCTATTAAAACTAACCAGAAGCACAGCCACTAAGAAAATAAAAATGCTTACTTTAGTAAGCATTTTGGTTGGGTTACTCAACATAAAATCACTCCATCGAACGCTTAACTTTACTCAAATAAAAGTGGCTTTAGTTACTTGCCGTTTGGCCATTTACTGGGTTTATTGAGCGAGTGCTAAGTGTTACGCGTCTATCAAAAAAGTTATCTTCTACGGTATTGCTGCGCGCTAATGTTTGTTGCTCGCCAAAAGCGTGCGCACTTAAACGTGTATGGTTAATACCGTGCTTTATAAGGTAACTTTGCACTGCGTTTACACGTTTTTTAGACAATAAAAGATTCGCTTGCTCATCACCGCGCTGATCGGCAAAGCCACTTAAATCTAATGCTAGTTGCGGCTGATTTTTTAACAGCACCACAAGCTGGTCTAACTGCGTAGCAAAGTGCGGGGCAATAGCACTTGAGCCGGTTTTAAATTGTACTGTCATGGCAAGTAAGTTATTTATTTGCGATTGTGTTAACTGCTCATTTTGATTAGTTAGTACATCTAACTGCTGCTCTAGCCTATTGTTTTGATTAAGTACCTGTTGGTAGTCACTGGTTTTTTGCTGCATCACTGTTATTGCTCTCTGCTGCTGGGCAATTTTGTCATCAGCTACTTTTGAATCACCAATTAAGCCCCCGGCAAATGCGCCAATAAAAGCACCAATTGGCCCACCAACGACACCACCAATAATGGCGCCAGTACCTAAGCCGATGGCAGTTTCTTTATGTGCTTCTTTAGAAGGGGTGTTAGCGGCTGCGGCAAATGCAGGTGTACACACTGTGGCTACTAGCGTTAATGCGATTAATGTCTTCTTCATAATGTAATCCTTAAACTTGTTTTAATTTGTGATGTTTTGTTTTGATGGTTGTATTAAAACAGCTGCAAGTGGCAACAAAGGGGAGCAAAAATGGCAAACCGCTGAGCAATTGTGGCAAAAAAATGGCAATTGCCTTTTTGAGCGTACATAACTGAAAAACTTCGATATAGTGCGTTTTAAAATAAATAAGGGTGAGTAGAATGAAAAAAATAGCCATCATTGAAGATGAAACCGCCATCCGCGAAAACTATATTGAAATGCTTAGCGCCCAAGGTTACCAGGTAAGTGGTTTTGCTAACCGTGTCAGCGCAGAGATTGCATTTAAAGACGCCCTACCCGATTTAGCCATTGTTGATATTGGTTTAGGCCACGAAATAGACGGCGGTTTTTTACTTTGCCAAACCTTGCGTACGCTTTCTAAAACACTGCCTATTATTTTTTTAACCGCCCGCGATAGCGAAATAGATACCGTGTGTGGCCTGCGTATGGGCGCCGATGACTACCTAACAAAAGATATTAGCTTAGCCCACTTGGCTGCCAGAATAGGCGCGCTATTTAGACGCATGGAAGCGCTTGAGCAACCCGCCGATGCCAATGCATTAATTACACGCGGCCAGTTAACGCTCGACACCCAGCGCATGCAAGTATTTTGGCAGCAGCAATTGGTTGATTTAACCGTGACCGAATTTTGGATGTTGCACTCACTTGCGCAGCGCCCAGGCCATGTAAAAAGCCGTAACGATTTAATGAGCGATGCAAAAATTTACGTAGACGACAGCACTATCACTTCGCATGTAAAACGCATTCGTAAAAAGTTTATCGCCCTTGATAACAACTTTGACTGCATAGATACGGTGTACGGCATGGGCTACAGGTGGGAACAACGCTAATGTTACGATTTGGCCTGCGCAGTAAATTTATATTACTGTCGTGTTTTTTGTTTTTACTGCCTTGGCTTGGCTACGAGTACGTGTGGGAAATGGAAAAGTTTTTACGCCAAGGCCAAGAAAAAACCCTCGTAGGCACCACACGGGCGCTCGCCACCGCCCTGCATGAGCGCCCAGCACTTTTTGATGAGCAAACCAATTTTTTAGACCAGGTAGTAAAAGGGCGCGACTTATATGCGTACAATCTTAAAAACGCCATTCAACTCGATGGCAAACTGAGCGACTGGCAAAGCTATCAACCACTCTTTTGGCATTACGATAAACGCTATTTACAAAAAGCAGACAAGGAACATAAAGCTGAGGATTTATCGTTTGATCATATGGTTGGAAAATTTGATAACTATTTATATGCCGTGTTTAAAGTAACTGACGATCACCTTGTATATCGTGCTAAAAATAGTTTAAGCATTACTAATAACGACCATTTAATAATTGGCCTAAAAAGCCCAGCCGGAGATTTTAATACGTACATTATTGCCCCACGCCAAGATGGCTGGGTAAATGCGTTTGATGCTAATACCAAAACACCGTTTACAAAAATTCAGGGCTATTTTATACGCACTGAATCGGGATATAACGTAGAGCTGCGCTTTCCTATAAATATGCTTGGTAACAAGCTAGGCTTTGCCGTGATCGATATTGACACAAAAAAAGCGCCGCTCGATTTTAAAACAATGTCGACCTCTAATTTAAATAACCCAAGCGATTTAGGCTCGGTATTGGTGCCCTCACCAGAAATTAACCGAATTTTAAAAGGTATGGGTCACAGTGGTAGCCGTATTTGGGTGGTTGATAATCATCATCGCGTATTAGCGCAGTCGGGCACAATTCAAAATGCCGATGGCGTATGGGCCGACGGTCTTAAAAACCAGCCGCCTAAAAATGCCTGGCAACGCTTTGAGCAAACGTATTTGCACCCGCTTTATTATAAAATTTTAACTCGCCCAGAGAACGAATTTTTAGATACCCTGCACGATGTTGCCTCAATGCAGGGCACGCATTTAGCTAAGGCACTGAAGGGGCAACCAGCGTCGTCTTGGCGGTTAACGCCCGACAGTAAAGCCGTTATTTTATCGGCGGCTTACCCTATTTGGATAGAAGATAAAGTGATTGGCGCAGTAATCGCCGAGGAAACCACTAACGGTGTTCGCACCCTGCGTAATAAATCGCTGGAAAAGCTTTTTAACGTTATTTTAGCGGTGATGCTAATTGGTACCGTTACGTTGTTCTTTTTTGCCTCGCGTATTTCGAGCCGTATTAGGCGACTGCGCGACACCGCAGAGCAAGCTATTGATGCCCAAGGGCGCATTACCGGCAGTATTAATTACAGCGACTCAAACGATGAAATAGGCGACCTTTCACGAAGTTTTGCCAATATTGTTGGCCGCTTAGGCGGGTACACTAATTATTTAGAAAATATGTCATCGCGGTTATCTCATGAGCTACGTACACCGGTGGCTGTGGTTCGCTCTTCTTTAGAAAACCTACAAAGCTTGGAGCAAAATGAGCTTAGCCAAAAATACCTAGAGCGAGCGAGTGAAGGGGTTGAGCGCTTAGGTAAAATAATAACCACCATGAGCGAAGCCACGCGCCTTGAACAAAGCATTCAAAGCAACGAGAGCGAGCCGTTTGATTTACAAAAAGTAATTAATGGCTGTATGCAAGGCTACCAGCTCACTTACCCTGAGCAGTTATTTGAGCTTGATGTATGCCAAAGCCCTTTACCTATGCAAGGTGCTCCCGAATTTATAGCTCAGCTACTTGATAAGCTTATTAATAATGCGCTGGAATTTAGTGAAGCAAATACAGCTATTAATGTAGGTCTTAAGCAGAGCGAAAATAAAGCAATATTAGCAGTGAGTAATACAGGCCCTGCCCTGCCTGAAGGGCTAACTGAGCATATTTTTGATTCTATGGTGTCGGTGCGTAGCCAGCAAATGCAGCAGCAACCGCACTTAGGTTTAGGGCTTTATATTGTAAGGCTGGTGTGTGATTACCACAAAGGCAGTGTCACTGCGCAAAACAACGAGCGCGGTAATGGCGTGGTGTTTAAAGTAACCCTGCCTTTACAAAGCTAAGCTGTGCATAAAGTGGCGCCCTACTGAGTCGCCCTTATTTTTTGCACATCGATTACAATTTACTACAACTTAAAATGTAACTATTCACTTTTAATTCAGTCAAACGGCCATACCCTGAACGCTAATTAAGGAGAATAGATCATGAACAACCCACTTGAGCGTGAAGAGATCGAATTTATTTTTGATCTATACAGGCCCCAAGAGCAAGCACCTAGCTTGCCTTCAGAGCCTGCCACCTCTACATATAAAAACTTACGACAGCCAGAACAAGTTAAAAACGAAGGCGTGTCAGAATACCTCAGCTAGGGTATTGCCTATTGCGTTGCTTGCTCGTTTTGTAAAAATGCTTTGATGCAGTTTATTTCTGCCAGTTTTACCTCTTCGCCTATTTCTGGGCCTTTTTTGCCATTTTTAAGTGCAGTTTGTACTACCTGCTTTTTATCCATTTTTTGTAATTCATTAAAAATTGCACGCAGTTTAGCCCCTTGCGGATAGGGCTTATTTACGAGTGTTTCTCCGCGCCCTTGCGCATCACATTGGCATGCTTGGGTAAACGCAATAAATCGCTCTGGGTGCACTAAAGCATTTAAATTAGTGACGATTAATTTATGAATCGTTTGTGGCCTTAATTGCTCAAGCGTATGGCATAAGGTGTGATTATCGCTGGTGAGTACGCCAATATCGCGAAAACGATTAGGCACTTTTAAACGCTCACAAAACTTTTCGACTACGGCTACCCCTTCGCGTTCGTGGCCGCGCAAATTACCGCGTTTTTTAAAGCTCGGGGCCTTACCAAAATCATGGGTTAATGCCGCAAACCGTGTTTCTAAATTAAAATTTAAATCGGCAGCGCGCCTAAGTACCAACATAGTATGAACAAACACATCGCCTTCAGGATGGTGGTTTGCAGGTTGCGGCACCCCTTGCATACTCTCTATTTCAGGGAAAATACCTAAGCCATGTAATGCTTGAAAATACAGTTCAGGGTGTTTTTCACCCAGCGCTTTTTCGGTTTCGAGCCATACGCGCTCGGGCACTAAATGATTAAGCTCACCTTTGTTTTTAAGCTCGCGCATTAATGCATAAGTACTTGGGTGAATACGCCATTCGCTTCCGTAGCGTGCTAAAAAACGCGCTATGCGTAATACCCTTACCGGGTCTTCTACAAAGGCTTCTGTGGTGTGGCGCAGTATTTTATTGTGTAAATCGCTTTGGCCATTGAAAGGGTCAATAACGGTGCCGCTTTCATCAAGTGCCATTGAGTTTATGGTTAAATCGCGCCGTGCTAAATCTTCTTCAAGGGTGACATTAGGGCTGGCATCTACCACAAAGCCGGTATAGCCTTTACCGCTTTTTCGCTCGGTGCGACCCAAGGCGTATTCTTCTTTTGTTTTTGGGTGTAAATAAACCGGAAAATCACTTCCTATAGGCACAAAACCAAGCGACTCCATAGTTTGGGGTGTTTCGCCTATAACAACATAGTCGTTATCTTTTGATGCTATATTAAGTAGCTGGTCGCGTACCGCGCCACCAACAAGGTAAACTTGCTTAAGGTTGTGTTTCACTGTTTATCCTAATCACACTGGGTGGTTATTTGATGTCGATCATACCATTAAAATCACCATAGTTTGCCAAGCTTAAATAAGCTCATTACAATAGCGCTTTATTTTAAGCCATAGCCTTATACTCAATGAAAAATCATTCATCAAAAAAAGAACTTATGCTACTGCCTATATTACTTGTGGTTATTGTAATGTGCGTGGCGGGTCACTTTTTACTACAGGCTAACTTTCAAGATAGCAACATGGTTGAATACATGTTGGCAGCGCTGCCCTTTGCGATGTTTGGCCTAGTTATTGTGGCATTTAAAATGGCAGCTAAAAGCGAAGCCAATGAGCAAAGCGAGCAAGACTCTTAATTTTACTGTTAAAGAATATAATACCCAAACCAATCTGGTTTTATTGGTTGAGCATGCCCACTTGGCGTAAGCTTAATATTTAGTTGGCTGTCGAGCAGGTCTACAGCAAAGCAGTCATCTACATCATGTAAATCATCTTTATGAATATGGCTAAGGCCTGCAAGCAAATCGCTTTTAGCGCGCTCCTTGGCCTCTGCAGCACTACTGGCAACATACAATGCAAAGTCGTGTTGCTCAGCCATAGAGTCACTTCTGTAAGCGCCTAAATTAACAAAATACAGCTGCTTATTTTGCTCAACGTAGGTATCAACAACTTCTACTTTATAACCGTCGATATGGTTAATTGCCATGTAGCTGTCCATATGCACATTGTTTTTATCGCCCACCCATTGGCTTTTTAGCTTTGAGTAGGTTTGCTCAATGCTTTGCCCTACGACAAAGCGAATATCGTGCATTTCTATGTGGCAGCCTTGAATTCGCCCGCCCAGATACACCATAAATAACTGCATTTAATAACCTTACTCTTAAATTACACTAAATTATCGACATCAATATTGTGTTTTTTTATTAACTTATAAAAATCCGAACGATTACGTTTGGCAAGCTTTGCGCCTTCGGCTACGTTACCGCCGGCCATTTTGAGGGTGTTTATTACATAATCGCGCTCAAACTCTTTTTTGGCATCATTTAGAGAAAGCGGCTCTGCACTGGCTTGGTTTGAGTTAAGTGCGTTTAACACTAAGTGCGCAGAAATTACCTCGCTGGCGCTCAATGCGACCACTTGCTCTACAACATTTTGTAACTGGCGAATATTCCCAGGCCAGTCGTAACGTACCAGCGCATGCATGGCATCGTTTGCAAAGCGCTTTTCTTTTTGGTTCATACGTTTAGCAATACTTGCGCTAAAGTGCTGAGCGAGCAGACTTATGTCTTCTCGGCGCTCACACAGCGGCGGTAATTTTAAATTAACAACATTTAGGCGGTAGTATAAATCTTCCCTAAATTGTTGATTGCTAATCGCATCGGGTAAATTTTTGTGAGTGGCCGATACAATACGCACATCAATAGGAATTTCTTCTTGAAAGCCCACCGGGCGTATGGTTTTTTCTTGTAGTACACGCAGTAACTTAACTTGTAAATTAAGCGGCATATCGCCAATTTCATCTAAAAATAAGGTGCCGCCTTGAGCTTGCTGAAATAAACCTTGGTGATCTTTCACCGCCCCTGTAAATGCGCCTTTTTTATGGCCAAATAATTCTGACTCTAAAAGCTCCCCAGGCACTGCGCCACAGTTAATGGCCACAAATGGCCCTTCGCTTACATGGCTGTGTTGATGAATCGCCTGAGCCAGCAGCTCCTTACCGGTGCCGCTGGCGCCAGAAATAAGCACATTTACTTGGGTTGGCCCCAGTAACTTTACTTGCTCAAGGAGGTGCAACATAGCGCCACTGCGCGTTACTATATTGCTTTTTTGGGGCGATTCTTCTGCGTTTACGCCATGTATTTCAATAGCTTTGGCTAGGCTTTCAAACAGCTCGTCTTTATCTACCGGTTTTGTGATAAACGCAAAAATACCTTGTTTTGTCGCCTCCACCGCATCGGGTATAGAGCCATGCGCTGTCATCATTATAACCGGCAGTGCTGGGTAGCGGCTTTGTAATTGGCGATGTAAGGCCATGCCGTCCATTTCGTCCATACGCAGGTCTGTTATAACTGCATCAAACACTTGGTTTTTAAGAATTTGTAATGCAAGTATGCCGCTTTCACAGGTTGTTACTTCATACCCTTTAGACTCGATTCTTAGCGCGAGTAATTTAAGTAAACTTGCATCGTCATCAACGAGTAATACTTTTGCACCTTGTGGTGTGTGTGTTGCCATAATTACTGCTCCTTAGTGTCTTCGCGTAGTAACAGCTGCTGCTCTATGGTGGCTAAAGACGATAACGTTTGCTGCATTTTGTCATTTAACGCCTGCTGCTCTTTTAGGGCATTTATTTGCCGAGTAACATGCTGCTTTTGAAGCCATAAATATTGTTTTATTGGCTCAGGCCAAAAGTAGGCTAAATCGAGTTTTTGTAATCGTGTCATTACCTCCTCTGGTGCACTTGAGGTGTTAACACACATGAATTTAAAAAAACGTTTTAGCTCTTTTTCACCTAAATAAGTATGTAGGCTTGGCTTTACTTTAAAACCGCCACATTGATTAGCATGCCATGCAACAACACGTTCTGCGCTGGGGTAAACGGGGTCACTTTTAGGGCGCTTTTTAGGATTTGGCACCGCATTTTTTGCAGGCTCAACCTCCTGCGACACTGCTGCTGTTTGTGTGTTATTTGTTTCACACCCAGCTAAAACAACCGCACTACTGAGCACACATAAAATAGCTATTAAACGCGTACGCATGCTATTAAACTCCTTGATTAATTAAAGGTATTTTTATTGTAAATAAGCAGCCTTGGGGCTGGTTATGCTCAACACTAAGCTGGCCTTGTAACTGCTCAACCGACTCTTTTACTATGGTTAAACCTAAGCCACTGCCTTGCAGCGTAACATCTTTATTATGCTTGCCTTGGTAAAATGCGCTGAATATCTGGGTTTTTTCTTGCTCTTTAATACCACAGCCTTCGTCGCGCACTTGCATTATTAATAGCTTTTGCTCAAGAGCTAAGGTTACATCAACACTTTGCCCTGTATTTGAAAATTTTAACGCATTAGAAATGAGCTGAATGAGGGTCATTTCTATCAGCTCTGCGGGTAATGCAAGTGGCTGTTTTGTTATGCTGTTGTGCCAATTTAAGCGTTGCTGCTTAGCCGTTAAGCGGTGCTCAAAATGGCTGTTTATTTTATTTATTAAATTATCAAATTCGACTTCGCTTACGCTGTCTTTACTGGTTCTGATAGCGTTATAACTAAGTAGACTGTCAATCATAGTGCGCAAACGCACCATAGATTGGCTAATAAGCTCAAGCACAGCTTGCTGCTCTTTTGTAATGGGGCCGACTATTTCATCGCTAAGTAAATCGGTGCCCTCGACCATTGAAGCCAACGGCGTTTTAAGCTCGTGGGTTACATGGCGTAAAAAGGTATCTTTTTGTTGCTCAAGCATATGTAGCTGCTCTTGCACCCACTGTAGTTTTTCGCCTAATTCCACCAGCTCACTTGAGCCTTGCACTGCAATTTTTTGCTGCCAGTGGCCTTGTCCTAGTTTATCTATTACCGACGTAAGCCCTTTTAAGCGCTTACTTATGCGCCATAAAAAGCCTCCACCCACTAGTAAAGTAAGCGGAATAAGTGCCACTAACCAGTTAATAAACGAGCTTTGTAAAGTACTTAATTCGCTTTGGTTGTTTTGTATTTGTGCTGCATTCGTATCGCGCAACCACACAGTAAGCTCAGCCACTAAATCGCTAATAGGCACAAACAATGCAGCATCTTGTTGGTTATTTTCAATTAAAGCTTGATGAGTACTACGCAATGTTGTTGCTAAGCGACGCCACTGCATAGTGTATTGCTGTGTGGCACTGGCTTGGCTGAGCGTGTCGATTGTTTGTAAGGAGGATTGCCATTTTTCGTTTATTAACGTGTCGAGCGACTCGCTTTTTAACACCCAGTTTTGTCGCGTTGCCCGCTCTAGGCTATTAAGCTCTTGCTTTAAAAAATTAAACGACTTAGTAACTTGGTAATTATTACTAACGATAAGCTGGGTAACAGCGAGCTGTTTGTTTAACGCATTTAAAAAAACAATAACCACTAAACTAAGCGGCAGTAACGACAGCAACATACTAATTATAAACTGACCTATTAAGTTAGGCCGCCAATTAAGCATTGCACGATACTTTTTAGCCAACGTTACAGGCATTATCATTTCCTTTTATTATTTTAAGCGCCCTATTTTAGTTACTTACCTTATACTCTCGCTGAATCAACTTCTATATTTAACCCAATATATCCACCTGTTGCCATTTAGCAACACACTAAGCTATTGATAACTCTATTAACTACTAATAGTACGTACCGCCTGTTGCAAAAATAACACACATTTAAGTAAAAAATTCCGACCAGCGCCCCTTAAACAATATAAACCATTGATTTTAAACACTTATTTAAATTGGCACCATTTTTGTAATAGTGAGTGCAACTTTAATCAATAAGGAAATTAAATGAACAACCGCTTTTTAGTAATTTTACCCATGCTGGCTTTTGGGTTTATGGGCACAGATGCAATAGCTATGGACGTTCAAGCTACATTTAATGAGCTAGATAAAGACAGTAACGGCACGCTTAGCGAATCAGAAGCGGGTGAAGATGCCGTACTACACGAAAACTTTTCACAAATAGACACTAACCAAGATGGCCAGTTGTCGCTAAGTGAATTCAAAAAGTTTATTCAGTAAATTCATTTAATTAGGGAACATGATTATGAAACAACTTATCGCAGCATTTGCATTAATGTTTTTAGCCATTAGCGCCACGGCTTTAGCCTCTTCTGTCAACATTCGCTTTGCTCATTTAGACAAAGATATGGATGGAGCAGTATCGCTTGCAGAAGCCAAACAAGATAAAGAAGTAATGAGGCAATTTGCCGATTTAGACGAAAACCAAGACAAGAAAATTTCTAAAGAAGAGTTTCAAAATTTTAAACCTTAATTTTGATTAAGCGCTTTAATAACAAACTCAATAGTAACGATGTTTAAATCTTTTTCTGTGGCTAGAAATTTTAAGCCGTTAGCGCTAAAACGAGCTGCTTAAAATAGATTTATTATCCACAGCTGAAGTTAATTAAGTTTTACTTAAGCTTTTACCTAGTAAGGTAGGTTTCAAAAGCATTTGCCATAATCCCTGAGGGAATGTGTAAACGGATTTAATGTTGGGAAGTTAAATTATGGCAAGTGCTTTTTTTTATTAATCTACAAACACTGTATGTTGGAAGGAAAACCATGAAGTGTGTTTTTTTTAGTGTTATCGCTATTACTATGATCAGCTTTAATGCTGTAGCGTTAGATGTTAAACAACGTTTTGATCACCTTGATGTCAATAAAAGCGGCTTCTTAACAGAAGACGAATTAGAGCCACAGCCTCAGCTACTCAGCACCTTTACTCGCTGGGATAAAAACCAAGACAAACAAATCTCGCTTCTTGAGTTTAAAGACTATTTAACCAATAACCTTTACTGAGTATAAGTATGAAGACCGTAAGCTATTTAGCGCTTGTTGCGCTGGGCCTTTTTAGCGATGTAAGCCTTGGCCAAAGTACAGAAGTTGCCGATAAATTTGAAAAGTTTGACCGTAACCACGATGGCTTTTTAACCCGTTCAGAAACCGCCATTGACCCCGCTCTTTGGTCGCGTTTTTCAAGCTATGATAAAGATAAAGACGGCAGACTTACCCTTTCGGAATATGGCATATACGCCAGTAAGTAACTCTTTTTTATAAGCGTAAGCGCTAAATTTTTAACAGCCCTTACGCTTTTAAGCTATCTACCTCAACATATTGGTATTCTAAAAGTGAGTTTGCTAGTGTTATTTTACTAACAATAAAAAATAACCAACTTATGCAACTCAAAAAACTATTTAACCCACTACTGCTTGCCGGCTTATTTGTAAGCAGCACTGCGATTGCGCAAACGCAGGTCATTTACAACGCTAATGGTTACACTCCCTTATACCAAGGTGGTATTCAAACGTTTTCTACTTTAGTGATTAAAAACGGTAAAGTTGTTAAAACTGGAGATGATACGCTTAAAAACACTTTTCCTGATGCCACACTTATTGATGCCAAAGGTAATACGTTACTGCCAGGGTTGATTGACGCTCACGGGCATGTAATTGGCCTTGGCGATAACTTATCGCAACTTGATGTCCGCGGCGCTAAATCGGTCGCTGAAATAACCACAAAGCTAGAACAATTTGCGAAAAATAAACAAGGCTGGATACTAGGGCGAGGCTGGAACCAAGAGCTGTGGAGCGACACGCGCTTTCCTACCGCCAAAGACTTAGACAAAGTAGTCAATGACCGCCCAGTGGTACTTTCGCGCGTTGACAGCCATGCAATTTGGGTTAACAGCAAAGCCTTAGAGCTGGCCGGTATTACCGCAGCCACTCAAGCCCCTGACGGCGGCGAAATTATTAAAGATGAATTTGGTAATCCAACCGGTATTTTTGTTGATAAGGCCGAGTCGTTAATTACCCAGCATATGAGCGCCCCTTCAAAACAAGCTATAAGCGACTCGTTAGATGCCGCAGGCGCGCACTTATTAAGCTTAGGCATTACCTCTACTCACGATGCCGGTATTGATAAAACCACCTGGGAAGTTTACAAAGAGCGCAGCGAGCAAGGTAATTTGCCACTAAGAATAGTCGCCATGCTAAGTGCTGCTAGCCCCGATTTAAAGCACATGCTTAAGGCAGGGCGCTATCAAGATGCAGCATCGTTTATGTCTATCCGTAGTGTAAAAGTATATGCCGATGGCGCATTAGGCTCGCGCGGGGCTGCGCTAATTGATGACTACGCAGATAGAAAAAACCACCACGGCCTAATGCTAGAAACCCAAGCTAAGCTTGAAGAATTATTTACTTTAAGCTTTAAAAATGGCTTTAGCGCCAACACCCATGCAATTGGTGATAAGGCAAATAAAGTGGTACTTGATGCGTATCAAAACGTGTTTAAGCAAACGGGCGGTATGTTACTGCGTAACCGTATTGAACACGCGCAAATAGTCACCCCTGATGACATTCCACGTTTTAAAGCTCTTAAAATCATTCCATCTATGCAGCCTGTGCATGCCACCTCAGATATGCATATGGCTCAGCAGCGCTTAACCGATAACCAATTACAAGGCGCATATGCATGGCAAACATTTTTAAAGCAAGGCTCTGTGATTGCAGCAGGCTCTGACTACCCAGTAGAGCTGGCGAACCCTTTTGATGGCTTGTATTCAGCCATTACCCGTATGGATCATAATATGCTGCCTGAGAACGGCTGGCGCACAAGCGAAGTGCTAAGCCGCGAACAAGCCCTAAGAGCGTTTACACTCGGCGGCGCGTATGCAGCGCACCAAGAGTTTAAAATAGCCAGCTTAGAAAACGGAAAATGGGCAGATTTTATTTTAATAGACAAAGACTACTTTAAAGCCCCTGTCGATGAGATTTATAAAACACAGGTTTTACAGACTTGGGTAGCTGGAGAATTACGCTTTAAAAAAGAATAGCTTATAAAGCATACAAACTTAAAAATAAACAAAGTAATTATGGATATTTACTAAAGTAATTAAAAAGTGTGTCGATAAGTGAGGGAATTTAAAAAATCTCTTATGTTTCAGGAAGAAAACATGTTTTCAAAAAAACTATCTCTTACTTTATCGGCTCTTTTTACTTTATCACTTAGTGCATGCTCTACTCACCCAGTTTATAACGGCCACGCTTCGCATAATAATATTGGCCATCACAATAGCCATAATCGTTACACAGACGTTCATCAGCCACGCGTAAATAACTGGCAGTTCCCAGAAAATAACTACCGCCCTATTAACAGCAGTAAATTATTAAGTAACTATACAGAACAATTAGCAATGAAGCTGATTGAAAATATGAACTACATCAACAGTGGAACGCCTGTTGCAATTACTTCGTTTGTGAACTTAGATGACAATTTACAAACCACAAATATATTTGGTAATCACTTGGCTGAAAGCTTTATTACTGAAATGCAGGAGTTTGGCTTATCGGTAGTTGATTACAAACACACAGGCGCTGTGCATGTAACCCCGTTAGGTGATTTCTCGTTTAGTCGTAATGGTAAAGAAATTAAAGGTTACCCACATATTGAATACACTTTATCAGGCACTCTAACTTACACGAATCGTGGTGTAATAGTTAACGCTCGTATTATTGGGGCAAAGTCTAAAGTAGTGGTCTCATCGGCTAAAGGATTTATCCCAAGCTTTGTTGTTGAGTCACTTTATCCAACTCGTAGAACTGATGGCATTGTTTTAGACGCGGTGCTTTAAAACAAAAAAGGGTTAACTTAAATGTTAACCCTTTTTTTGAATTTTTAGCTTCACGCTTCTTTGACTTTGGGCTGTCGGTAGAGCTTTATAATATGGTACATATTTACCAGCGCTAATAATCCATTAGTAAACGCAACAGGCACTGCACCAATAGCCACACCGTAAATAGTAAATACAATACAACCAAACATATTATACCAACGCAGTTTTACTACATCGGTCATTGTTAACGATGCAACCAAGAAAGCTGATGCAATATAACCTAAATATTCCCAACTCAATTGTTCTCTCCTACCCTTTAGGTTAGCATTACGCTAATGCTAACGTGTGGCACTTGTCAGTGTTACAACGTTAAATACCAATGCGCAATAATACTCAATCATTTTGTGGGGCTAAACGTGTCGCTACCTGCGTTAAAAAATGCTCATTTACGACTGCATGGATGCAGAAGGTAGAGCAATGCAGGAGCAATTGCCGAGAACGACTAAATAGCTATTTTTTGCCTAGCTATCAACAGGTTTTCCTAGCCTTAAAATTGATCACTTAATTAGGCTGATTGGTATAAAATAAAAAAACTAACTTGCTTAAAAAACCTTAAAAAGTATATTGGTTGTAGCCAATAGCTTCCTAAATCATTACACGGGAAATGAAGGTATTACGTACTTAGCAAGGCTAAATACAGTAGCAAGTTAGCGTAAATTCTTAGAGCCTTAATAATATCGTCATTAAGGTGTAATAAATAGGACAATTGTCCGAAGAGCATATTGATGTTTCAATACCATTTTTCTAGTTACCTTGTTGAACAATTACTCACTTTTGCAGGGAGTAGCTATCAACAATCAAAAAAAGAAGTGCTGATCCACCAAGATCAACCACTTAGTAAACTTGTGCTGGTGCGCAGCGGTACTATTTCATTTAGTTATGATGTAGGTAACGGACGCCGCCTATTATTAGGCCAATTAGATTGCAACAACACCCTAATTGGTGAAATAGAAGCACTAAACAATAACCCATGTATTTATACGGTCACCTGTTTTAGCGATGTAACCTATAATTTAATAGAGCTTCGCCACTGGCGAGCATTACTACTCGAAAAGCCAGAGCTGAGCTTATATACCGCGCAAACTATTGCGGCTAAGTTTCAAGAAAACCAAAAAATTAATTTAGATAAGTTACTGCTGCCTTTAAGCTACAACATAGCTAAAGACTGCTTACTACGCGCCGAGAACAATAACCCAACGCTACTGCGCGCATACCCAACCGTTAACGCCGAAGCAGAGCGCTTTGCAACCACTGAGCGAGCTTATCGCCGCGTAGTTACCGAACTTGTTGAAAAAGGCTTAGTGCAGCGCAGCTCCCATGGGCTAAAAGCGGTCGATACGCAAAGTTTAAGTGATTATGTAGACAGTTTTGCGCAGCTATAAAAAAATCAGACACAAAAAAAGGCCGTAATGGCCTTTTTTAGTTTTTGTGGTATTTATTAGCACTGCGCTATAGCAATAATTTATTTAAAACGAGTACACAAACACGCCCCCGCGCAAATAAACCCCTACTTAACGCTTTGGCAATTACTTATCTAATAAAATATCTTGGATATTTACTAAATCAGATTTACCTTCAATTATTTCATCTGGCGTTAAACCCGATAACTCATGCGGGAACACTAACCACTCTTCTGACTCATGAATAAAGTAATCTGGCACCATCTCTACTTTTGAGTTTTTAGGCTTATAGTACGGACATGCCACGCGAATATCGCGTGGTAAGTTTAAGCGCATAAGCTCAGAAAGCTTTTCTTTTAGTGCAAATATACTGCGGCCAGAATCAAACACATCATCAACAATAAGCAGTGAGTCACCTGCATTAGCGTTTTCTACAATGTAGTGTAGGCCGTGTACTTTTATTTCTTTAGATTGCTTGCCAATACCGTAATAAGACGACGTACGCACCGCAATGTGATCAGTTTCAATGCCTTTGTAATCGTAGTATTCTTGCACAGCAATACCAATAGGTGCACCACCTCGCCAAATACCAATTATAAAGTCTGGACGAAAGCCATCTTTATAAACTTGTGCCGCTACGCGGAATGAATCTTCAAGTAGCTGTTGAGCTGTGATGTAGCACTTATCTGACATAGTTTAGAACCCCAGTGGTGAGTATAACATTTGAGTGTAGGCACTTTAGCCAATAATTAAACACCCAAACAGGTATTGGCGAAGGATTTTACCGTAAATAAAAATAAATTGCTTGCCTGCAAATAGCAAAATAGGCACCAATTGGTGCCTATTTTATGTATTAAACGCCTAGTTACTTACTATTAAGCTTTTTCTAACAATGTACGTGCCACTGTGCGCATACCTTGCGTAGTTGCACCTGCAGCCCATTGGCTAGTGCTACCCATATTAAATGCTGCAGCTAAATCAATGTGTATCCAACCTTTACCATCATTTGGTACAAAGCGAGATAAAAAGCCTGCTGCATTTGATGCGCCGCCGTAACCGCCACCTTTTTGAGCGCGGCTATTTGCCGTATCAGCATATGGAGATGGGCAGTTTTGCTGGTGCCATTTTTCAAGCGGAAGAGGCCATGCAGCTTCCATTTCTTGCGATGCAAAGTCTTCTACTTCGCGAACCAGCTCTTTATCAAGGGCAAATAATGCGTTGTACTCTTGCCCTACAGCCACTAGTGCAGCACCTGTTAGTGTTGCCGCATCGATAATTAGCTCTGCGCCAGTTTCGCCTGCAGCCATTAGGCCATCAGCAAGCACTAAACGCCCTTCAGCATCGGTGTTTACAATTTCAACGGTTGTGCCATTTTTGTAGGTTAAAATATCACCTAGTTTGTACGCATGGCCCGAAATTAAGTTCTCTGCACAGCATAAAAATAGCTTAATGCGTTTTTCTATACCGCGGTTAATAGCCAGTGCTAAACCCGCTGTTACCGTTGCCGCGCCACCCATGTCGCACTTCATTCCTAGCATACCTTCGCTAGATTTAATTGAGTAACCACCAGAGTCAAACGTAATACCTTTACCTACAAGCGCAGCGCTTACCGGTGCGTTTTCATCACCTGTTGGGTTGTAATCAAGCTCAAGTAAAACAGGTGGGCGCTCAGAGCCACGCCCCACAGCATGAATACCAATCCACTGTTGCTCTAATAACGCATCGCCTTTAATAATTTGGTAGCTTACGTGTTCAGGCGCTAACGATTGAATAAATTCGGCGGCTTTTTCAGCAAGGCTTTCAGGGTAAATGTCATCGGCTGTACCGTTTACCATTTCTCGTGCCCACGTAGCTGAGGCTTTTAAATGCGCAAGCTCGTTTAGATCTGATTGTGCGTTATCAACAAATTCAACACCATGTAATGATTTAGGTGTTACAAAACCTTGGTAAAAAGCCCATTGGCTTTCTGTGCACCATGTATCGCCCGCAAGCTCAACCTGTTTAACACCTTGGCTTGCAATTGTTCGCGCCGCTTTTTGAACATTTTTTAATGTTTCTTGCTCAGATAAATGAACCGTTGCGCCTTGCTCGTTAAAAGACAACGCCGCGTTTTCGCCCCAATGGCTTGGTGCTGCTTGCTCGCTTAGTTGAACAACAAATTTTTCACTCATGTTAGAATACCCTTACACTTAAATGTGCCACCGAGTTTACTATAGTGAGTACAAGTTCCCAACAGCTTGAGATAAATAACATAAACCAACGCATCTGCAGCGTTTAGCATTGGAGTTTAAATGAAATACACCCCAGCTTTACAGCCCGCCACGTTATTAAAACGCTATAAACGCTTTTTAGCCGACCTCCAACTTAACGATGGAACTGAATTTACCGCCCACTGCGCCAACACCGGTAAAATGACAGGTTGCGCAGAGCCTGGCTTTAGCGCTTATTATTCAACCAGCGATAACAGTAAACGAAAATACCCTCAGTCGTTAGAGCTCACTCAAAACTCCCTCTCGCAGTTAATATGTGTTAATACCGCCGTGGCAAATAAAGTGGTCGAAGAGGCTATCAACAACCAGGTGATTACAGAGCTTAACGGCTATGAGCAGCTTCAAAGTGAAGTAAAATACGGCAGCGAAAACAGCCGTATCGACTTTTTACTCACCAGTGACAATAAACCCACTTGCTATGTAGAGGTAAAGTCAGTCACCTTGTTAAGCGAAACCGCACCACAAAATGGGCAAGGCTACTTTCCGGATGCGCAAACCGTGCGTGGGCAAAAACACATTCGCGAATTAATAGAAATGATCGAACAAGGCCACCGCGCAGTATTACTGTTCGCTGTTTTGCACCAAGGTATTAATACGGTGAGTGCAGCAAGCCACATAGATAAAAAATACAGCGACTTATTAAACCACGCGATTAAAAAAGGCGTGGAGGTATACGCTTATAAGGCATCTATTTCACCAAATGAAGTAACGCTTAGTGAGAAAGTGGCCTTTAAATAAAAAATTTAACTTGCTTTTAAACTTTATGCCCATATAACTAGGCAAGTTTAAATACCGAAATAACGATTAATAAAGCATCAAAATTAAAATATGAGCCTTTTTAGTCAACACACTGGTTGAAGCTAATTCGATTAATTAAAAAATAAATTTGCCTAGGGTATAAGATTCTGCTATTTATACCGCCGGCTAATGCTGAGGCATTAAATTAAGGATTTAGGAGAGAGTTATGCCAGACCAACAAAGACATGGTTTATTGGCTCAAGCCGGTTTAGAACCATACCAAGAAAAGCCGGGCGAAGAGTATATGAATGAAGCACAACGTGCTCATTTTAAAGCGATTTTAGAAGCGTGGCGTAACGACTTACGTAATGAAGTTGACCGCACGAAATCGCATATGCAAGACGAAGCTGCCAACTTTCCTGATCCAGTTGACCGCGCTGCGCAAGAAGAAGAGTTCTCTTTAGAACTTCGTACTCGCGACCGCGAACGTAAACTGATCAAAAAAATTGAAAAAACAATTATCTTAATTAAAGAAGATGATTTTGGCTTTTGTGAGTCATGCGGAATCGAAATTGGTATTCGTCGTTTAGAGGCTCGTCCAACTGCAGATTTATGCGTAGACTGTAAAACCCTTGCAGAAATTAAAGAAAAACAAGCTGGGCGCGGTTAATTAAAATTAGTTAACTATGTCTCCTACAGCCGTTACCACGCCAAAGCGTGACTATCGCGGTCGATTTGCACCGTCTCCTTCTGGGCCACTTCACTTTGGCTCACTTGTGGCGGCTGTGGGCAGCTACCTTGATGCTAAAGTAAATCAGGGTAAATGGTTAGTGCGCATTGAAGATATAGACACCACCCGCGTGGTTAAAAATGCCGACACCCATATTCTAAATACCTTACAAGCCTACGGCCTTTACTGGGACGAATCCGTTGTTTATCAAACTCAGCGCCTACCTCTTTATCAAGAGGTAACAAACAAGCTGATCCACCAACAATGTGTATATGGTTGTCGCTGTTCTCGCAAACAAATAAAAGCCATGGGTGGCATTTACCAAGGTCACTGCAAAACGCTTAACTTATCAACAGAGCAAGGCGCACTTCGTCTTAGCCAGCAGCACCCAACATGCCATTTTAACGATTTGATTCAAGGCGATATTACTGTAAATAGTGCATTAGCCCATGAAGATTACATAATAAAGCGCAGTGACGGATTATTTGCCTACCAGCTAGTGGTGGTTATTGATGACATTGAGCAAGGTATTAATCGTGTGGTACGTGGCGCCGATTTAATCGAGCCTACAGCAAGGCAAATCAGTTTATTTAAACAGCTTAATGCGCCCATCCCCCAATACGCACATTTACCCCTTGTGGTGGCCGAGCCTGGTTTTAAACTCTCTAAACAAAATTATGCGCCCGCTATTAGCACAGACAATCCAAAACCTGCGCTTATTGATGCGTTTGAATTTTTAAACTTACCTGTACATAGCCAATTGAATGATTTGTCTGTAGAGCAATTAATTACGTGGGCTATTGACGAATTTAGCTTAACAGCGGTGCCAAACATACCCGAAATTCAAATTTCGCAAGGTCAGCATCCAAACAGCACTAAATTTACGCATTTAAGCAAATAAAAAACTTAAAAACGGCTTAATTTCAGTCCATCAACTTAATTTTTATACCGCGCTGGTATATGATAACCGCCTAAATAGAGGCTATTTACAATAAATACAAAGCACCGCACTATAATACCTAATTTATGTGCTTTTTGATTGCGATGACCAGCCAATCATCATTTCTGTAGGAGACAGATTATTATTTCCAAGCTTTTTCAATTTTGCAGGCAAATAATCGGCCCAAATGCCGATGTGCAAAGCACTCAAACAAGTGACGAACCGGTTGTTGTAACACGCGGCGAACATGGTATTTCACGTAAACAATTTAGCCCAAATGCAATCAAAGTACTTTACCGTTTAAAAGACGGTGGTTACGACGCTTACCTTGTAGGTGGTTGTATTCGCGATATATTGTTAGGTCAACAACCAAAAGACTTTGACGTTGTTACCAATGCCACCCCAGAGCAAGTTAAAAAACTATTTAGAAATTGCCGCCTAATTGGTCGTCGTTTTCGATTAGCACATATTGTTTTTGGTCGCGAAATTATAGAAGTAGCCACCATGCGCGGGCACCACGAAGCGCAAGAAGACAAAAACCAAATTAGCCAATCAAGCGAGCACGGGCAGTTACTGCGCGATAACGTGTTTGGTAGCATTGAAGAAGACGCCGAGCGCCGTGATTTTTCTATCAACGCGCTGTATTACTCTATTAACGATTTTTGTATATACGATTACGCCAATGGCTTAGCGGCCATACAAGCAAAACAAATTGAGTTAATTGGCGACCCAGAAACACGCTACCGCGAAGACCCTGTACGTATGCTACGTGCGGTACGCTTTGCAACCAAGCTTGATATGAGCATAGCGCCAAAAAGCGAAAAGCCAATTACTGCGCTTGCCAGCCTACTTGATAACATACCGCCAGCGCGTTTATTTGAAGAAGTTCTAAAGCTGTTTTTAAACGGTAAAGCCGAAGCTAACTATTTAATGCTACGCCAATACGGCTTATTTAAGTCGTTATTTCCGGTGCTTGATAAAATTTTAGATAAAAACCCTGACGGCTTAGAAGCGGCGTTTATTCAGCAAATGTTTCAAAACACCGATAAACGCATTAATGCAGATAAAAAAGTAACGCCTGCGTTTATATTTGCTGCTTTAATGTGGTTTCCGCTGCTTGAGCGCACAACTAAAATTAAACAACAAGAACAGCTGTCTTACTTTGATGCCTTTGCTCAAGCCATGAATAAAGTACTGAGCGAAAATGCCCAGCATATAGCAGTACCTAAACGCTTTACCTTAGGCGCACGCGACATTTGGCATATACAGCAACGCTTAGATAAACGTGCCGGCCAACGCGCTTACAGACTTACCCAGCAGCCACGATTTAAAGCCGCTTATGACTTTTTATTATTACGAGTGGATGCCGGTGAGCACCAACATAGTGAGCTTGCCCAGTGGTGGACACAATACTTGAGCCTAGATATTAATGGCCAAAAAGAAATGGTAAAAAACCTAGGCCACCAAGGTGGACCAAAACCACGTAAACGTCCGCGCCGCCGCACCACTAAAAAGCCAGCTGAGTAATTGCATGCAGTGTGTATATTTGGGTTTAGGTGCCAACCTAAACTCACCCAAAGAGCAGCTTGATAACGCCGTTTGTGCGCTTAAAAAGCTGCCTCATTGTGAATTTATAAGTGTATCGCATTACTATGCAAGCAAACCAATGGGCCCACAAGATCAACCCGACTATGTAAATGCCGTAGCGTGTATTAAAACCGCGCTTGAACCTGAGCAATTACTTGATTTAACTCAAGCCATAGAGCTTGAACATGGGCGGGTAAGAAAAGCCGAACGTTGGGGGCCGCGTACGCTCGATATAGACACCTTACTGTTTGGTGAGCAAGTGATTAATACTCAGCGCTTAACTGTGCCACATTATGGCCTGTGCGAACGTGAGTTTGTAGTTTACCCTTTACTTGAGCTTGCCCCAGAACTGATTTTACCAAGCGGCATTGCATTAAAAACCATTGCGCAAGACTTACCGCTCAACGACTTACAACAATTACCTCTGTAATTAACCAAGGCTTATGCCTGCGAGGATATTATGTCTAAAATAACCGTTTCTACTTTAAATAAAATGAAAGCAGAAAATAACAAAATCACCGCATTAACCGCTTACGATGCCAGTTTTGCGAAGTTATTTCATGATAACGGTGTGGACGTTATTTTAGTTGGCGATTCTTTGGGCATGGTGCTGCAAGGTGGCGACGATACCCTAGGCGTAACCAATCAAGATATAGCCTATCATACCCGCTGTGTTCGCGGTGGCAGCCGTGAGCTTTTTGTAATAGCCGATATGCCCTTTATGAGCTATTCAAATGTTAGCGACACCTGTAAAAATGCAGCAGAGTTAATGCGTGCAGGCGCTAATATGGTAAAACTTGAAGGCGGTGAATGGCTTTACGACAGCATTAAAAGTTTAACGCAGCAAGGGATTCCTGTTTGTGGCCATTTAGGATTAACGCCGCAATCAGTACACGTATTTGGTGGCTTTAAAATTCAAGGCCGCGAAGACGACAAAGCGCAAAAAATGATTGATGATGCAAAAGCCCTAGAAGCCGCAGGTGCCCAATTATTAGTGCTTGAGTGTATCCCAAGTGTTCTCGCTAAACGCATTACCGATGCCGTCACCATTCCTACCATAGGTATTGGCGCAGGTAATGTAACGGATGGCCAAATACTGGTAATGCACGACTTAGTCGGTATTTCGGCAGGATACATTCCTAAATTTTCTAAAAACTTTTTACTGGAAACTGGCAACATGCCAGATGCAGTTAAAAAATATTGTACAGACGTTAAAAGTGGCGCGTTTCCAAGCGCCGAACATGAGTTTAAATAATGCAGTCAATTACTGAAATTAAATCATTACGTAGTCAAATTAAAGCTTGGCGCCAAGCAGGTTTAAGCGTGGCTTTAGTGCCAACCATGGGCAACTTGCACCGCGGCCACTTTTCATTGGTTGAAAAGGCAAAAACAATGGCCGATAAGGTGGTTGTGAGTATTTTTGTCAACCCAATGCAGTTTGGTGCCAACGAAGATTTAGATAGCTACCCACGTACATTAAACGAAGACAAACAAGGCTTAGCCGACTTAAATACCGATATTGTGTTTACCCCAAGCGTAGACACCATTTACCCAAATGGGCTTGGTGAGCAAAGCTTTGTAGATGTACCAGGCGTATCTATGGGGTATTGTGGCGGCACGCGCCCAGGACACTTTAGAGGCGTAGCCACGGTAGTGACTAAGTTATTTAATTTAGTACAACCAGATTATGCATGCTTTGGCGAAAAAGACTTTCAGCAGCTGCAAGTGATTAAAACCATGGTACGCGATTTATCAATTCCGGTTGAAATTGTTGGTGTACCGACCATGCGTGAAGTTTCAGGCTTAGCTATGAGCTCGCGAAATGGCTATTTATCTGCAGAGCAAAAAGCCACGGCTACCGCATTATTTAAAACACTAAACAGTTGCGCTGAGCAGCTCAAAGCAGGCAATACCGATTATAAAGCACTTGAGCAAAGCGCACAGCTTAGTTTAGAGCAAGCCGGCTTAAAGCCTGATTATTTTGAGATAGCTCAACGAGATACATTAAAAGCTGCTACACTTGATGATACACAACTTGTTATTTTAGCTGCCGCCTTTTTAGGCAATGTTAGATTAATCGACAACTTACAAGTTGAGATTTAACAAAAGCGCAGTTCAACGTTAAGGATAAGCATGCAAACATTTATTAAAACGAGTGTCCTCGCCCTTTCATTTTCATTGTTAGCAGCTTGCCAAAATCAAGTGAAAAACCCTGAGTTAAACCAATGTGCACAACAAAACTATCAGTGCGAAAATAGTTGCGATCAGCAATCAATTGACAAAGGTTTAAAACAGCAAGTGTGCTCTGCCAAATGTGTAGAGAGCTATAATCAGTGTAAAGCACAAGCGCAAAAGCTGACTGATCTGTAATCGCTTTTTAGTAAGTTAGTCTGTTTTACGTTTTAAAATTTTACACACAAAAAAACCGCTCATTGAGCGGTTTTTTTATTGGTTGGGTTTAAATTATAAACCTAACTTTTTAAGCTCTGCTTCTACTAACTTAGCAGATAGTGGTACGTAACCATCTTTTTCAACGATTTTTTGACCGTCTTTAGAAAGTACCATTTTTAAGAACTCAGCTTCAATTGGTGAAAGCGGCTTATTAGGGTGCTTGTTCACGTACACGTATAAGAAACGAGAAAGTGGGTATTTACCTTTAGCAACATTATCAAGCGTTGCATCTACGTAGTTAGTGCCTTTTTTAGATAAAGGAACCGTACGTACACCCGACGTTTTGTAACCAATACCTGAGTAACCAATCGCGTTTAATGAAGATGAGATTGACTGTACAACAGATGCTGAACCTGGTTGCTCATTTACGTTGTTACGGAAGTCACCTTTACACAGCGCTTTCTTTTTAAAGTAACCGTAAGTACCTGATACAGAGTTACGTCCGTATAATTGAATGTCTTTTGCAGCCCAGTCGCCCGTTAGGCCAACATCGCTCCAGCGGTTAACTTGCTCAGACGCACCACATTTACGAGTAGATGAAAAAATAGCATCTACTTGGTCAATACGTAAGCCTTCAATTGGGTTATCTTTGTGTACAAATACCGCTAGTGCATCAATCGCTACACGTACTTCTGTAGGCTTGTAACCGTAGCGTTTTTCGAACGCTTCGATTTCTTTTGATTTCATTTTACGGCTCATAGGACCCATGTTAGAGGTGCCTTCAGTAAGCGCTGGTGGAGCAGTAGACGAACCTGCCGCTTGAATTTGAATATTTACATTTGGGTAAATACGTTTGTACTCTTCAGCCCAAAAAGTCATCATATTAGCTAAAGTATCAGAGCCTACAGATGAAAAGTTACCTGAAACGCCGTTAATTTTTTGATATTCAGGAATTGCGTCGTCAAGAGCAACAGCCTGTGCAGATACTAATGTTGTAACAGCCACACCCATTGCGGCAACTAAGTTTTTAAATTTCATGCGGGGTTCTCCGATTTGTTCGTCCCATTTCCTAACTGCCGTCTACTGTAAAGTGAGTAGATGACAGTTACATTACTCTTAAATGACACTTTTATGACTTTGCTTTTTATTGCCTTTAACTTGCTAAGTTAACAAGCTTATCCTTTGAAAAGTCGAAAGAAAAACACGAGCCTTTGCCAAGCTCACTGCTTATATTTAATTTACTATCGTGACGTGTAAGCACATGTTTAGTAATTGCTAAGCCTAAACCTGAGCCACCGGTTGTGCGACTCCTTGCTTTATCTACGCGGTAAAAGCGCTCAGTTAAACGATTTATATGCTCTGGTGCAATACCATCGCCATTATCATTTACACTAAAGTGCGCAAGCCCCTCTTTACGCTGCCAGGTAACAACAATTTTTCCGCCCGCTTTAGTGTAATGTATAGCGTTAAACACTAAATTAGAAAACGCACTGCGTAGCTCATCTTCAGAGCCTTTAATATCAAGCTCATTATCTATATCAAAAATAAGCTCATGGCCTTTATCTTGGTTTATAGACTGCGCTTCGGTTTTAATGTAGTTGAGCATTTGCGGCACATTAATGGCTTTGTCGTTGTCTTGCCTGCGCGCCCCTTCAATACGCGAAAGAGATAAAAGCTGATTAACTAAGCTGTCCATACGCTTACATTGCTCAAGCATGGTATTTTGCGCTTTATTCCACATTGCAGGCGGTGGCATCATATCGCCATCCATCATCTCAAGGTAGCCAGTAACAACCGTAAGCGGCGTACGCAGCTCATGCGACACATTGGCTACAAAGTCTTTGCGCATTTGCTCTAGCTGCTTTAGGCGTGTTACATCACGTACCACCACCATAAGCTGCGTGTTGGCATACGGCATTACCCTAAATTCAAGCACTTGGTCAACAATATGCCCGTTATCAAGCTCTAATGGCTCTTCAAATTCACCGCGCAGCATGTACTTGGCAAATTTAGGTTCGCGTATTAGGTTATCTAGTCGCTGGCCATGATCGGTCGGCCATTGTAGCCCCAATACTTTAAGTGCAAGTTGGTTACACCAAACAATGCTTAAATCACTTTGCAACACCACTACGGCATCGGGTACGGCTTCAGCTCCATCGCGAAAGCGACGAATTAAATCGGCCAGTTCATTGCGTTTTTTACGATTACGATGCTGTAAATGATAAATGCCTTCAAATACTTGTTCCCACGCACCCTCGCCCTCTGGTGGGTTAAAGCTACGTTGATTTAAAAGCCAATCGCTTAAGCGATAAAGTTGATGATAATGCCAGACTAAAAGAGAAGAAGTGCCTAAAAATAAAAGCAAAAAAGGTGCACCAATAAGCACACCAACTAATAACAGGGGTAAAAAATAGATAAACAGACGTTTTACTAACGCCTGTTTATTAATAACTCGATACATACACTCACTTTACCTTTGAGTAGTAATTTATGCGTACTCACACCCTAGCTGCGGTACCTTATAATTTACTAGAAAAACGATAACCTGCACCACGTACTGTTTGTACTAAGCGATCATGCCCAAGCGGTGCAATCGCTTTGCGTAAACGACGTATATGCACATCAACTGTACGGTCTTCTACGTACACATTAGTTCCCCAAACATGGTCAAGCAGTTGCTCACGGCTATAAACACGCTCTGGGTGAGTCATAAAAAAATGTAATAATCTAAATTCGGTTGGGCCCATATCAAGCTCGCTTCCCTCAGAGGTAACGCGGTGCGATATTGGGTCTAAACGCAAGCCATGTACTTCTATGGCTTCTTCTAATGAGGTAGGCGATACACGGCGAATAACCGCTTTAATGCGAGCCATTAACTCTTTAGGAGAAAAAGGTTTAGTGACGTAGTCATCTGCCCCTACTTCTAGGCCGCGTACTTTGTCTTCTTCTTCGCCGCGGGCTGTAAGCATAATGATTGGAATTTGGCGTGTGTATTCACTTTGCTTAAATTGCTTAGCAATTTGAATACCGCTACCGCCTGGTAACATCCAATCGAGTAAAACCATATCTGGGTATGGTTCAACCATAGCTGCAATTGCAGAATCGTAATCTTCTGCTTCAATTGCTTGAAATCCATTTTGCTCTAAAACAAAAACTAACATCTCTCTGATAGGAGCTTCATCATCTACGACTAGTACTTTACGTGACATTCCAAATTATCTCTTACGCTATCGAATTAGTTTTCATTATTATGACTAAGTATGACATTTTTATGAAAGTGTAACGTGTAAATTAAAATCCTGGTAAAAAAAACACAAAATAGTGACAAAAAACCTCATTAACGTCATATTTTTAAAACTATTTTGCAAATTACAGTTAATCAAAACATATTTACAAAAAGATGACAGTTTTATTTCTGAGTAGATATTCATGGCGGGATCATTACTTTACTAACACAGTAAAAAAACCAGGTACGAAACTGAGTTTGCACTGGAAGATGTGATTACGTGGTTAAAAATAGATCTGTTTTTTACTAAGCAGCCTATAAAAAGATCAGATTTTTACTAAGCCGATCGGGTTTGGGATCACGGTTATACTTAGTCAAACAACTTAGCACCTGATCTATTGTACAAATAAAAAACGATCTGATTAATTGAGCGCCTAACGTGGCGTAAATTTATGCGCTAGTTGGTAAATAAATGATCCAAATGCGGGGCGGTTAGTAAATCAGTGATCCCATTTTATTAAGTTGGTACAACAGTGATCCCAGTGCTTTGCGGTATAAAAAAACCAGCTGGATTACGCCAGCTGGTTTTTATAAAGGTATTTTTTAATCAAAGATCATTATTTAATTTGTGGGTCTAATTCACCACTTAAATACTTAAGGTGCATGTCATCAAGTGAAATTGGCTTAATTTTACCTGCTTGACCAGCCGTACCAAACGCGTTGTAACGCGCAACACAAATCTCTGTCATTGCTTTAGTTGCTTCTGCTAGGTATTTACGCGGATCGAAGTTAGATGGGTTAAGCGCCATATGACGGCGAATAGCACCGGTAGAGGCCAGGCGTAAATCGGTATCAATATTTACTTTACGTACACCGTATTTGATCCCTTCTACAATTTGCTCAACAGGTACACCGTACGTTTCAGGAATTTCGCCACCGTATTGATTTATGATCTCTAACCATTCTTGTGGTACAGACGACGATCCGTGCATAACTAAGTGCGTGTTCGGGATACGTGCGTGAATTTCTTTAATACGATCAATCGCTAAAATGTCATCTGTGGGTGGGCGCGTAAATTTATACGCACCGTGCGATGTTCCACAAGCAATTGCCAAGGCATCAACATGGGTTTTATTTACAAAATCAGCGGCTTCTTCTGGGTCGGTAAGCATTTGATCGGTAGTTAGTTTACCTTCTGCGCCTACACCATCTTCTTCGCCCGCTTCACCGGTTTCAAGTGAGCCAAGTACACCTAGCTCGCCCTCTACCGATACACCACATGCATGTGCCATAGCCACGGTTTCGCGTGTTACTTCTACATTATATTCGTAGCTTGATGGGGTTTTTCCGTCAGTCATTAATGAGCCATCCATCATAACTGATGAAAAGCCAAGTTGAATTGAGCGTTGGCAAACACCGGGTGAGGTACCGTGATCTTGGTGCATTACTACTGGAATGTGCGGCCATTCTTCAACGGCTGCTAAAATCATGTGGCGGATAAATGGAGCACCAGCATAAGCACGTGCGCCTGCTGATCCTTGAACAATTACTGGGCTGTTTGTTTTATCAGCCGCTTCCATTATTGCGCGCATTTGCTCTTGGTTATTCACGTTAAAGGCTGGAACGCCGTAACCGTGTTCAGCTGCATGATCTAAAAGTTGTCGCATACTGATTAAAGCCATTGGGTATTCTCCAATTTATCGACAGCAGTCTCCTGCCATCTAGTTTGAACGGATATGTTAGTTTGACGCAATCACTGCGCCACAAAATAAAGCAATTTACACTGCTCAGTTTTGTCTTAATTAACTATTAAATAAGGGTGAGAGGTATTTAATAATTAATCGTTGGTGAGGGTTGCCCCTCACCTAATGCGGCTAAAAATTTATTATTTAGCGCGCGACTCTAGCATTTCTACTGCTGGAAGTTTTTTGCCTTCTAAAAACTCTAAGAACGCACCACCACCGGTAGAAATGTAAGATACTTTATCGGCAATGCCGTATTTATCAATTGCCGCTAAAGTGTCACCACCGCCTGCAATCGAAAACGCATTAGAGTTAGCAATTGCCTGAGCAATAGCACGTGTACCATTACCAAACTGATCAAACTCAAATACGCCAACTGGACCATTCCATACAACAGTACCGGCGTTTGCAATAATTTTTGCAAGCTGGCTGGCTGTATCAGGGCCAATATCAAAAATCATGTCATCGCTTGTTACTTCGCTTACATCTTTAAGCGTAGCGACTGCAGAGTCTGAAAATTCATTACCTACTACAACATCAGTCGGTACCGGAATTTCACCATCGTTTGCTTTAGCTGCTGCACATAAACGATTTGCTTCATCCATTAAATCAGCTTCATAAAGTGATTTACCAACCGGATGACCCGCAGCAGCAATAAAGGTATTAGCAATACCGCCACCTGTTACAAGCTGATCTACAATCGTTGAAAGCGAGTCTAAAACAGTTAATTTAGTTGATACTTTAGAACCACCTACAATGGCCACCAATGGGCGAGCTGGATTATCTAGTGCTTTACCAAGTGCTTCAAGTTCTGCTGATAATAACGGGCCTGCACAGGCAACATCTGCAAATAAGCCAACACCATGAGTAGACGCTTGTGCGCGGTGAGCGGTGCCAAATGCATCCATTACATACACATCACACAGGGCAGCAAGTTGTTTTGATAAGGCTTCGTCGTTTTTCTTCTCGCCTTTATTAAATCGTACGTTTTCAAATACAACTACTTCGTTATCGGCAACTTCAACGCCGTTTAAGTAGTCTTTTTCAAGGCGTACATTTTGCTCAAGTGCATCGTTTAGGTAATCGGCTACAGGGGCAAGTGAAAATTCGTCATCGTACTCGCCTTCTGTTGGGCGGCCAAGGTGCGACATAACCATTACTTTAGCGCCTTTTTCAAGAGCTAGCTTAATAGTAGGCAGTGCAGCACGAATACGTGCATCTGAGGTCACTTTACCTGCTTTAACTGGTACATTTAAATCTTCACGAATTAATACGCGCTTGCCGTTTAAATCTAAATCTGCCATTTTTATGACCGACATAACATCTCCTTAGTTAACGATACTTGAACCTGAAAAATAAATTTTAAAATTATTATAAAATGCTTACTTAGCCATCATTGCACGTGCTGTATCTAGCATGCGATTGGCAAAACCCCATTCGTTATCACACCAAACAAGTAACTTTATCAGGCGTTTGTGACTAACACGTGTCTGCGTGCCATCAATAATACAAGAATGTGGGTCGTGATTAAAATCAACCGATACCAATGGCTCTTCGGTGTAACTTAAAATACCTTCTAAGCGGTCTTTTGCTTGGGCTTTAAGTGCCGTATTTACCGCCTTTAAATCTACATCGGCATTTACTGTAACACTTAAATCCATTGCCGTTACGTTAATTGTCGGCACGCGAACCGCAATGGCTTCAAAGCGCCCTTCAAATTTGGGTAAAATGCGGTCTATTCCTCGTGCTAATTTTGTATCAACCGGAATAATAGACTGACTCGCAGCGCGGGTACGACGTAAATCATGATGGTACGCATCAATCACTTGCTGATCGTTCATCGACGCGTGAATAGTGGTAATAGCACCCGATTCAATGCCAAACGCATCATCTAGCACTTTAATAACAGGCACCACACAGTTTGTAGTACATGAGCCGTTAGATACTATAGTGTGCTCGCGTTTGAGCTCATCGTCGTTAATGCCATACACAATGGTGGCATCTACATCGTTATCAGCTGGGTGCGAAAACAACACCTTTTTAGCACCCGCAGTAATGTGTAATTGTGCATGCTCGCGCGAGTGATAAACACCGGTACATTCAAGTACTACATCTACATCAAGGGTTTGCCAAGGTAATTCTACTGGGTTTTCTTCACAAAATAGTGCAATGGTATCGCCTGCAACGCTAATGGTGTCTTCACCAAGTTTTACAGGAAAAGAAAAACGACCGTGGGACGTGTCGTATTTTAATAAATGAGCAATAGCTTCAGGGTCAGCAAGTTCGTTAATCGCAACAATTTTTATCTCGTCGCTCAAACCTGACTCGTACAACGCGCGGACAATATTTCGACCAATACGACCAAAACCATTAATTGCAAGTTTGATTGCCATGAAATATAAAATCCACTCTCTTTACGTGCAGACAAAGGCATCGATGCCCTTTAGATGGCTGTATTGTAATCGACCTTGAACATTATTATAAGAGGGAGCGATTAGAAACTTTAAATTAACCCAAAAGTAGCTAATTTACTTGGCTACTTTTAGGCATAAAGCGAGCTTGCTTGAGTGCTTACTGTAGTGCTTACTGTAGTGCTTTTAAAGCATTAATTATATCTTGCGGCTCTGAGCGGGTGCGGTAATCAACATCAACATAGCGCCACGTCACTTTACCTTGGCTATCTAAAACAAACGTGGCAGGAATAGGTAAAATACTGCCATTGCCGTTATTAAGCGACTCTAAATCAAGGCCGCGGTCTTCACGCATATGCTCTAATAAAAATGCAGGTACTTGCCACGCAACGCCATAGCTTGCTGCTACATCTGCATTTTGGTCACTCAGCACAACAAAATCCATATTACGTATGTCGTTTTCGCTCATTGAGCCATCGGGCGCTTGCGGGCTAATAGCCACCAGCTGTGCGCCTAATGCGTGAATTTCAGGTAGGCGTGACTGCAATGCTTTTAGCTGTAAATTACAATAAGGGCACCAACTACCACGATAAAAAGTTATAACCACAGGCCCTTTTGCAAGTAGCTCATCTAATAAAACTTGCTCAGCGTGCTGGTTAGGCAGTTCAAAGCGTGGGGCATTTTGATCTAAATTAAGTGCATCTGCCCCTTCTTGAAACGCTTTTGCCTGAGCAATGGTTTCATCAACGCCTTTCATAAAATCAGGGTTACCTTTTCGCCCTGCAGCTACTTTTGCCTCGGTTTGTGCTTTTAACGTGTTGCTTTCATCGCTCATAATACTGCTACCTTCAAATTAATCAAAAACATAAAACTAGCTTACAGTACGAACATGTATTTGAAATGAAATTATTAATTTAATCAGTTATCTCTAAATCAAACACCACGTTTATGGATGATTTAAAGCTTATTGTTGCCTGTAAATCGTTACTACGTATTTGAGGAAAAGAGTTATTATCATGCTGCGCCCTGTGCATCTTGGTTATGGCTGTACTAAAACCACTGTCATAGTTGTTTTTAGTTGAGCGAATAGTGCGTACTTCACCTACTTTTGCATTGAATGAATCAGCAAGTAAATCCGCTTTTATTTTTGCATCTTCAATTGCTAACTGTGTGGCTTGCGCTTGTAATTGCTCAGATTTTGAAGATAAAAACGCAATATTTTGAATGGCATTTACTTCTTGGTTCAATAAAAAATCGGTTAAATCGCTCACACGCTCAATACTGTTTAGCGTTACTTCAAACGTTCTTATCGCTGCGTATTCGCTAAGGGCCTGATGCCCTGTTTCAATATAATCCATTCCTGTTTTTTCAATTTTAACGTTTGAGGCAACTACGTCATCGGCGCTTATTTCAAATTGATTGAGCCCATCTATTAATAACTTCACTTTATTCTCAAGCGCGTTATTGGCGGCATTCGGCTCATTTTTAACACTATTCACCTTAAATAGTATTTTAGCCATGTCAGGCTCAACTAATACCTCAGCAGTGCCTTGCACTGAGATATGACGATTGGCAGGTAAGCTCGAATTAGCAAAAGCGATCACAGGGAATAAGGTTAGAAGAATAGTGGTAATGAGTTTCACGTCGTTCCTTAAAGTAATTAGTTAAATAATGATTACGTAACCGTACCTATAATCATACAGTTGAAAATAAAAGTAAACTGCCCTTTATTGTAAGCAAGAGTTTACCTCGCGCGGCATAAAGCCGCGCCTACAGCCAACCTAGGTTAACTCACCCACTTTTAGCTCTTTACCACGGTTTATTTGGTAGCACTGGGCTAGTAGTAATTCTGCAGTGGCCTGTGCGTCTGTAAGTGCGTTATGGCAATGATAGCTTGGTAACTCATAACGTTTGCGACACGCACTTAGGGTTAAATCATCTTGTTTTATTTCTGCGCCTTGGCAAATAAGGCGCTTTTTTTCTATGTGGAGGGTGTCGAGTATTAGCTTTGGTTGCGCACTTATATTAGCGTTTTTAAGGGCTGCTTTTAAAAACCTCCAATCCAGTATGGCGTTATGAAAAACTAAAATATGGTCACTAAAATCACGGCTTAGCTGCGTTAATATAGTGTGCAGGCTTTGTCCTTTAGCCACAGTGTCGTCAATAATGCCGTGAAAAACAGGGCTTTGCTCTAGGCTTTTTACATCCTTGTTTATTAAATGCTGAGACTCACTCATTTTTATACATTGGTTATCTATTTTTACCCAGGCTACTGAGACAATTTCATGCTGGTTTACATCAAGCCCAGTAAGCTCTAAATCAATCACTAAATAGCGTTGCGTTAACGCGTTTTGACTTAATAAATTTCGCCTTTTTATATACTTACTGAGCCATTTTTTTACCACAGCGCTTACCTCTTGTTACAAACTGCCACGGGCAAATTTAAACGCCGCGGCTTGCTGCGCTTGTTTTACTAAATAAAAAGCCTCTTTAAGCTGATGGCGCTCTAATGAACTTAATTTATCGGGGTTTATGCAGTTACTTGGCAAACCTTCTTCGTTTATTTGCGTACTAAAACGTAACTGAGTTAAAAATCGCCAGCAATCTTTTAAATTATAAATATCGTCTTTATTTAGCAGTGAATGCTTAAGTAAAGCATCTAAACGCTCTTGGGTATTGGCGCGTTTTATTCCGGCTTTTAACGCATATAAACGCACTATGTCGTTAATGATCACCACACCGCGCTTTTTTAAATCTATGTATTTATGGTTATTATCATTTTTTTGCGTTTTAAGTTTATTAAACAAGCCAATAGGCACTGAACTGGCTCTTATGTCGGTTGCCATAGCAGCATAAAACAACTCATCGCGCGATATTCTGTTTAACTGCTCGCAAAAGCCGCTATATAGAGCATTGGAGCCTTCAATAAAGCGCAAATCAAAAAATATTTTACAGTTAAGCATGGCACTTGGGGTTGGGCTTTTTATCCATTTAAAAAAGCGCTCGCACCACTGGCTTACACTCATTCTGCATTCATCGCTGCTGGCCATAATATTACCCGGGCAACGCCTAATGCCGCACTCTACTAACTGCTCACATACAAACTCCCCCATGTGTTTAAAGTAAGCTTGGTGTTGCTCGCTTAAGTCATCTGGGAGTAATAAGCCGTTGTCTTGATCTGAATGTAGGGTTTGCTCTTCGCGTGCTTGCGAGCCAAAACATATGAAGCAAAAGCTGGTGGGGGCTGCGCCATTTTCTTCTTGAAATAAATGAATAAGACGCGAGGTGAGTGCATCGGTTAAGCCGCTGAGCAACTTACCAATTAGCGATATGTCTTCTATGTTGTACGAAAAACTTCGCAGTAACTCAGGGATTTCTCCCGCATAACGTTTTAAATCGGCAATGCTGTGGGCTTTATAAATGCGGCCAATAAGCTGCACAGGGTCGCTTTTTTGCTGGCGCAGTAAATCGGTACTGGTAAGCATACCCAAAGGCTTATGGTTTTCATCAAGTACAGGTAAATGATGAATATTGTATTTAAGCATTAAATGCAAAGCAGAAAACACCCGATTGTTTTCAAATATAAATTTAGGCTTTGCACTCATTATGCTGCTAACCGCATCTTGTGGGTCGACTTCATCGGCCAGTACACGGTTACGTAAGTCGCGGTCGGTCACTACGCCCACTAAAATGGCGTGTTCGGTGATCATAATTGACGATACACCGTGTTTTTTCATTTTTTTAGCGGTTTGCCTAATACTGGCATCGGGGGCTAAGGTTATGGCGGTGCGGGTCATCAGCTCAGATATTCTGCGCTCAGACCAGCTATCGTTTTTACTTTTATAATGTGATGAAAGTAAACGATTGGCGTGCGCGCGTACAAAATATTGCTCAAACGGTTTGTATTGATGACGTAAAAAATCAAAATGCGTTTGCGCAAGCATATACACTATGCCCTCTTTTTGTACCTGTAGCCTATTTTGAATCGCCTCTCCTGTTAATAAAGAAGGGTAGCCAAAGTAATCCCCCTGCGCTAAACGCTTCACTACATCGCCTTTTGCATCCACTAGGTCGTATAAGCCAGAGCGAATTAAAAAAAGCTTTGGGGTTTGCGTTTGCAGCCACTGCGCTTGGTTTTCTCGGGTTAAATAAACACTATCAATATGGCTTACAAAATACTCACACGCACTGTCGTGTAGCATGCTAAATGGCGCCTGCATACACACAAACTGGGCAACTTCCTGCTGCTCTACACTCATTGCTGTACTCTTAAAAAGTATACACAAAACCTAATGTACTCATTATTTGAACAAATAAAAAGCCCGACTAAAGTCGGGCTTTTGGTGCTTTATTTTTAAGTAGGCTTAGCGCATTAATGTGCGTGTGCTTCACCTGACCCTTTAGGATTACGAATACCTTCCACCATTTGTTGTATTTCAAGCGGTGTCGATTTTGTTAATTTAAGTACGGTTGCAGCAACCACAAAGTTAATGATCATCCCCACTAAGCCAATTCCTTCGGGCGAAATACCTAAGAACCAATTTTCTGGGCTATTAAGCTCAGGGCTTACAAATTTAAAGAAGATAATATACGCAGCGGTAAAGCCTATACCGGTCACCATGCCAGCAATTGCACCTTCTTTATTCATTGTTTTAGAGAATATCCCCATAATAATTGCTGGGAAGAAACTCGCCGCCGCTAAACCAAAGGCAAAGGCGACCACCGATGCAACAAACCCAGGCGGGTTAATCCCAAAGTAAGCCGATATAACAATGGCAATCATCGCAGCTAAGCGAGCAGCTAGTAGCTCTTGTTTATCGCTTATGTCGGGTTTAAGGGTTCGTTTAAGTAAATCGTGCGACACTGAGGTTGAAATAACCAGCAATAACCCCGCTGTGGTTGAAAGCGCAGCAGCAATACCACCGGCCGCAACTAATGCGATTACCCATGCTGGTAAATCAGCAATTTCAGGGTTAGCCAGTACCATAATATCGCGGTCTACTTTTACTTCGTTTGCGCTTGTTGGGTCTTCTACCTTGCCGGCGGTGTAAAACATTTTGCCGTCGCCGTTTTTATCATTAAAGGTAATTAAGCCCGTACGCTCCCAGTTTTTGATCCACGCTGGTGCTTGTGCGTATTCTGTACCGCTACCATCTTTACCGTTAATGGTGTCAATCATGTTTACACGTGCAAACGAGGCAACCGCCGGTGCAGTAGTGTAAACAATGGCAATAAATACAAGTGTCCATGCTGCTGAAATACGGGTATCTTTAACGCGAGGTACAGTGAAAAAGCGAACAATTACATGCGGTAAACCAGCAGTACCCACCATTAATGCGCCGGTAATAGCAAATACGTCAATCATGCTTTTAGAGCCTTCGGTATATTGTGCAAAGCCCAACTCTGCGCTTAACCCGTCTAGCTTATCAAGTACATACATGCCTGAGCCATCACTTAATGTGGCACCAAAGCCGGTTTGTGGGAAGAAGTGGCCTGTCATCATCATTGAAATAAAGATAGCGGGCACAAGATAGGCAAACACAAGCACACAGTACTGCGCTACTTGCGTGTAGGTAATGCCTTTCATGCCGCCAAGTACCGCATAAAAGAATACAATCACCATTCCAATGTAAACACCGGTTTCAATTTCTACTTCTAAAAAGCGCGAAAATACCACGCCTACTCCACGCATTTGTCCAGCAATATAAGTAAAACAAATAAAGATGGCACACAAAATAGCAACAACACGTGCTGTTTGTGAGTAGTAACGGTCGCCTATAAAGTCAGGTACAGTGAATTTGCCAAATTTACGTAAGTAAGGCGCTAAACACATAGCGAGTAATACATAGCCGCCAGTCCACCCCATTAAGTAAACACCGCCATCGTAACCTGCAAACGAAATAATACCCGCCATTGAAATAAACGACGCTGCGCTCATCCAATCGGCTGCGGTTGCCATACCATTGGCAAGCGGAGGTACGCCGCCCCCTGCCACGTAAAACTCATTTGTAGAGCCTGCACGCGCCCAAATTGCAATGCCGATATAAAGCGCAAAACTTAAACCAACAATTATAAATGTGAGTGTTTGAACATCCATTACCTAGCTCCTATTCGTCTACGCCGTATTTTTTATCTAACGTGTTCATTTTGAAAACGTAAACAAAAATCAAAGCTACAAAGGTGTAAATAGCGCCCTGTTGTGAAAACCAGAAGCCAAGTTTAAACCCAAAAAAACGTACTTCATTCAGTACATCTACCAGTAATATGCCAAAGCCAAATGAGACCACAAACCACACTGCTAGTAACTTAAACAGTAGTGAAATGTTTTCTGCCCAATAAGCTTTTGCTTGCTCTTCATCTTTAAAAGCCATTTTTATTTTCCCCTTTAAGCATTGCATAATTGCAATGAGTGGTTTTTTTATAGTCGGTTATTAATTTAGCAACGCGGCGTGAAGAGTGAAGTGAGACCATAGTCGTAACAGCCTGTTAACGTTTACGTAAACTGCAAATGCAATTGTATTTAAAAATACAATTACACATAATTTTCAGTAGGTTAGCTTTTACCTAAGTGCGTTAACGGCAAAATTTAAGTGGCTTTGTGTAAAAATGCGACATTAGTCTAATAAATCATCAACAATATAAATAATCATTTAAAATCAACACAATAAAAACAACGTTAATATTTTGCATAAAATTGTGCACGCACACTTAAAGTTATCTCTGGTATTGTGTGTGGGTATAAATAATAAGGTTTAATAACAACATGACTGCTGTACTGATTTTTGTAGCATTAGGCTATATTGGGGTGCTGTTTTGGCTTGCTAATTGGGGCGATAAAACAACACCACTTGCTAAACGGATTAGCCATCATCCTTTTGTGTATTCGTTATCGTTAGGGATTTATTGTACCTCGTGGACGTACTATGGTTCGGTTGGTACCGCCGCCACCAGTAGTTGGAGCTATTTACCCATTTTATTGGGCCCTTCATTGTTGTTCTTTTTTGGCCAAGGCTTTTTACGCAAACTGGTATTAGTAAGTAAAAAGCAAAACATTACCACCATTGCCGATTTTATTTCTGCCCGCTACGGTAAACGTCAAACCAGTGCAATACTGGTCACTGTTATTGCCCTACTTGCTACCATTCCCTATATTGCGCTGCAGTTAAAAGCACTCAGTACCAGCTTTTTGCTTTTGCAAAACAGCAATCAAATATCTGGCGAAATGCTTACCCTCACCGCCACGTTAATTATGGCGCTGTTTGCAATATTTTTTGGTACCCGTAAGGTAGATGTTACCGAATACCGCTCTGGACTTATGCTAGCAGTTGCCTTTGAGTCAATGATAAAGCTTATTGCGCTTATTGCCGTCGCTGGCTTAGCCTTGTACACCTTATTTAATTTACCCACCCTTAGCGGCGACAAAGTCACAGAGTCGATTTGGCAACACTGGGGCAACTTTAACTTTTTTAGTTTTAACTTTATTGGCCAGTCACTTATGGCTGCCGCGGCCATAATTTGTTTACCACGGCAATTTCATGTCACCGTGGTAGATAACCAAGACAAACGCCATTTATTTACTGCTCGCTGGGCTTTTCCGCTGTATTTATTACTCACCGCCGCGATGATAATTCCTATTGCTACTGCCGCAATTCACCCAAGTATTGGTAGCAGTTTTTCACCCGACAGCTTTGTATTAGCGCTACCGCTTATTCACGACCAAGCTTTTTTAAGTACCTTTGTATTTATTGGCGGGCTTTCTGCAGCCACCGCCATGATAGTGGTGGCCACACTTACGCTTAGCACCATGATCTCTAACGATGTAGTGCTGCCGCTTATGCTACGCCGTAAATTTAAGCGCAACTTAATTACCAGCAGTTATAAATCGCAAATTTTATTAGTCAGGCGCTTTACCATAGCCGGCATACTTATATTGGCTTATTTTTATCAGCAATGGTTTGGCCATGGTAGTGCGCTGGCCAGTATGGGGCTGGTGGCATTTTCGTTAGTAACGCAGCTGCTCCCGGCTATTGTGGGCGGGCTTTACTGGCGAAAAGGCCATGCTTATGGTGTATATGCGGGGCTATTAGCGGGTTTTATTTGTTGGGTATTATTTTTAATGATGCCAATTTTAGATGCCGGCAGTGCCCTTGATAGCGAGCTTCAGCAAACCCTTATTACACGCGGCACTCTGATAGCCTTATTTGCTAACATTGGTTGTTATATTAGTTTTTCGTTAGGGGCAGAAGAGCGCTTGATAGATAAAATTCAGGCCGCTGCATTTGTTAACCCTAAAGATCAGGCTATTTTATCGCGCCGCTTAAACAAAAATGTTAAAGCCACGGTTTACGACTTTAAAATACTGCTGCAAACCTTTTTAGGTATTCAGCGCAGCCAACAAGTACTGGCGCACTTTTCACTTTCGCACCAGCTAAGTGACAATAATGCCCACCCCGAGCCCGAATTTATAGCCTACTGCGAGCGTGCGTTAACTGGGGTATTAGGGGCGTCTTCGGCGCAGGCGCTAATACGTACGGTTTCATCGGGTAAACGTATGGCCTTTGAAGAGGTGGTTAACTTTTTTGACGAAACCACACAAGCATTGCAGTTTAACCAAAACTTGCTGTATACCTCGCTCGAAAACTTAAGCCATGGTATTTCGGTGGTCGATAAAGATTTAAAACTGGTGGCATGGAATAAGCGCTACAGCCAAATGTTTGGCTACCCCGACGGCTTTTTAGAAGTGGGGCAACCCATAGAAGATATAATAAGGTACAACGCAGTCCGCGGTGAATGTGGCCCAGGCGAAATAGAGCGCCAAGTAGAAAAACGCGTTCAGCATTTAAAAAATGGTAGCTCGCATCACTTTATTCGCCACCGCCGTAATGGCCAAGTGTACGAAATGATAGGTAACCCCCTACCCGATGGCGGCTTTGTAACGAGTTTTTCAGACATTACAAACCATATAAGTACGCAAAATGCGCTTGAAGAAATTAACATGGATCTTGAAAACCGCATTGAGGCGCGAACTCAAGAAGTGCAAACCATTAATAAAGACTTACAAGCCCAAATAGATAGCCGAGTAAAAACAGAGCAAGCACTTACTTTAGCCAAGCGCGAAGCAGAGCAAGCCAACGACAGTAAAACGCGATTTTTAGCACTGGCTAGCCACGATATTTTACAGCCCCTTAACGCGGCGCGTTTATACCTTGCAGCCATTGATGAAAAGCAGCTTGATACAACTAACCAAAATAGCTTTAATAAGCTTGGCCACAGTTTAGACTCAACCGTGCATTTAATGTCGGCCTTACTAGAAATTGCCAAGTTAGAGCAAGGCGCAATGACCCCAACCCCTCGGCACTTTTGTATAAACGATATACTTATGCCACTGCAAAGCGAGTACGCTATTTTATCAAGCGATAAAGGCTTAAAACTAACCGTGCGTTCAAACGCACAAATTGTGCATAGCGACATTACCTACTTGCGCCGAATTATACAAAACTTAGTGTCTAATGCGGTTAAATACACTGAAACAGGGCGAGTATTAATAGCGTGCAGAAACCGTAAACATAATTTACGTATAGAAGTATGGGACACCGGCCCAGGTATTAGCCAAATAGAACAAGCTAAAATATTTAACGACTTTTACCGTATAGAAGCCGGTGATAACAAAGGCGTTGGTTTAGGGCTTGGCGTTGTAAAACGTATGGCCGATTTACTTAGCTTAGAGCTTGATGTGCACTCAGAGCCCGGTAAAGGGAGTCGCTTTAGTATTGAAGTACCCTATGGGGATGCGCAATTTGTACAACAAAAAGCAACGGCCAGCAGTTTAGTAGAAAACCGCGACGCGATTAACATAGTCGCGGTAGACGATGACCCCGAAAACCTAGCGGCAATGGCCAGTTTACTTAAAAAGTGGCAAGCCAATTACACCTTGTTTGACGATGTAAATAAAGTACTCGCGCACGCTAAACAGCACACAGCGCCCGATGTAATTTTAATGGATTACCAATTAGGTAATGATTGCGATGGTATTTCGCTTATAAAAACACTGCGTGATACATGGCAAAGCGAAGTGCCCGCCATACTTATAACTGCCGTACGCGACACCGAGCTTAAACAAGAAACCAAAGCGGCTAATATTCATTATTTAAGTAAGCCTATTAAGCCAGGTAAGCTTAAAGCTTTACTTAATCACAGCACGTAATAGCCAATTGGCAGCAAAAAATAAGCCCAGTATTAGCTGGGCGCTTATTTATGTGCTTAACAAAGCGTTGGAACCCTAAATTATTAGGCTGGTTTGGCTTGGCTGCGTAGTTTTTGAAATAACCAACTTAGCCCCACTAACGACAAGCCTAAGCCAATAAACGACAGCGCTTTTAAAAGCCCCGTTAAATTAGCCATGTCCACTAAGAATACTTTTAAAATAACGGCTGCCAATAATCCTAACCCTATCTTTTGGATTAATAGCTGATTTTTTAAATGCCCTAGCACCACAGTAATAGCCCCTAACACAAGCCAAATAACCGAGTAGCTATAAAGCTCTGCGTTGCTTGCACCTGTTGATAAGTAAATATAAGGGCCTTGCCAGTATTGGCGTATAAAGCCATTAATTGCCAACACACTCAATACACCCGCTACTGTGAGTATAAATGACGCAGCTTTTGTATACAGCGGTTTAATTAACGTATAAAGCCAAAACACGAGACCCGCAGGCACTAACCAAAGCAAAAATAGCCAATTAAATACAAAATATTCGCCAATATAAATAGACCTTAAAAATGGATTAGCGTTTAGTAAGGTGCTCAGTGCAGTAACACCCGCAGCACCTGCTAATGCTATGCCTGCCACTTGGTATAATTTAGCTAAGCTACCGGCAATACGAGCACGGTGTAAATATACACAACCCAGCGCAAGCCAATTACAGGTGAGTAAAGCTTGTTCGTAAAAGCTCAAAGAATCAAACTGCGGATAGTGCCCTACCAGTTGATAGCTGGTTTCGGTGGTAATAAATAACGCCAAGCAATGCAGCGCTGCGCCTTCAAGCCAAACTTTTAACTGCGATGCGTTAAAGCATTTGGCTGCAGTGTAAAATAACACCACACACAAAGGATAAACTACTAAGCTCCAGTGCACACCCAATACACTAAGCGCCTCGTAACTTGGGGTCCACGGTGACAGTGTAAGGCGAAGTAGTAATGCAGCCACCAGCGCTTTAATTGGCCAATGTGGCATAGGCACCCGATAGCGGTTTATTAACACGCTAATAAGTAAAACTTGAATAGCCAGTGCAATGGTTAGCCCGCTGTCATTTAATAACATAGTGATAGCAAGCGTGATGTTGGCATTTGCCCCCACCCAATATGTAAAGCGCTGAAAAAGCGTTGCGCCACCTATTGCGCACCTAATTAAAATGGCGCTACTTGTAAGTAGTATCACTGCCCACAATGGATAGGCTGCGGCCAACGCATGGTTTGGGATTATAGCGTATAAGGTGGCAATCATTATAAATACGCTAAACGAGGCAGTAATATGAAAAGCCAATCGTTTAGGCTGCCACTTTATACCAAAATAAAGCCCATATACGCTGAGCGCTAACCCTAAAAAGATAGCGCCACCATATTGGTGCCTAAATATAAATAGCGAGTCAGAATAATCAGCATAATAAGAAGGCGTGCTTAATAGCCAGAGTACAGCTATTAACATCGCCACCCCTTGCCATAAATCCCAGCGGCTATTTTTAAGCACTAAAAACAGCAATGTTAATATGCTTAACGCATTTATTATTTGCCACTGTAAGTAGTTATTACTATCAAAAAGCATAGCCAGTAACAAAGGTACAATACAGGCAAGCATTAAAGGGTTACTAGGGAGTGCGTTTATTAGGCGCTTTAAACTATGTGGGCGAGTTTCAACCACCGCAAGTTTTAACCCCAAGCGTGGCACGGCAATTAAACCAATAACACTTAATAGCCCATACGTGCCCATAAGCCAAATGGTGCTGCTGTTAGCTAAAGTAAAGCCAACAACATACCAGCTAAAATGCCCCGCCCAAAGTAAATACCACAGCCATGCACGCTGTACTTTATACGCGACCAGCGCAGCAGATAAGCTCACAAACCCAATGTACATATAAAGCGCAAATAAATTATTGCTGCCGGTATTAATCAGCACGGGGACACAATAAGCACCAATAATACCTAGTACGGCTAATACTGGGCCAAGCATTATTGCCATAGCGCTCGCACTGATGGCAATAACCCCAAGGACAACAAAGGCTGTTAAAGGGCTGATCATGTTATAGCTGCTATACGCTAATAAGGTCAGTGCAAAGCACGTAATAAAACCCCCACTGGCAAGCGCTGCAGGTATATAGTTATTAAACCCTTCAAATACACTATTTTTGTAATGCATATAAGCTGCGGCTGCAATTAAGCCACCACCAAATAAACCGCCTAGGGTTAATCGCATTGCAGGAGAGAGCAACCCGGCTTCTAAACTGTACTTTGCTAAAAATATACCGCCTAGCGCCAATGCGATTGCGCCTATCCAGGTCATCCAGTTTTGTTCAAAGTCGCTACGCAGTTTTTCAAAAAAAGAAGTGAAAAGTGTGGGTTTGAGATTTTTACTGCCTTGCTTATGTTTACTGGCAGAAGCATTACCGGGAGGCTTTATTGCTGAAGCTGGCGTTTTTACCTGGTCACGAGGCTGATTGGATTGATTAGGACTAACTTGATTAAAAGTCGCTTCATTGCTATTTGCTTGGGCCGTGTATGCATGTTCAGCTGTGGAGCAATCGGTGCTTTTATTTGCGTTTTCAGCGTGGCTTTGTGCGTTGTTAGCTATTTCTAAACTAAGTACTTTTGCTTTTAATTGGGTAATTTCTTGCTTTAAATTACTAAGTTGTGCAATTGCTACAATACCGCAAATAGCACCGGCCATTATTGCAAATGCAAATAAACCCACTATTCCTAAAAACTCATCCATGGCACGCTCTTTTTATTTATTATGTTATGAGTGTACCTAAAATTTTTAAAAGTTATAGCAATCTGCTTATATATGGGTTTATTTAATGTAAACAAAATCACGCTACAGCTAGGCAAAAAAAAGCCCCAAACAATAAAGCTTAGGGCTTTTACTTTCTAGAACGTGTTACATGTTACTTATTCTACGCTGTCTGTAATTGTGCGCGTTACACTCATTTTAAAGCCTGAACTGGTTGTCTCATCGTGCTCTAAAATTAAGATATAGTTACCTTCTTCGGTAAAATCTATATCGCTTTGTTGAATTAACACTATTTGTTGGCCGTTATCTTCGTATACGGCATACACAGTGTAAGCTTCATCATCTACATCAATTTCTTCTTGATCGTATCTATCTAAGCCATCAATTACATTGGTGGCATCATCAACGGTTTCACCATTTAAGGTAAAGTACACGTCAACTTCGCTTACTGCTTGCCCTGCGTAGCTTTCAATTAGGTTAACAACCGAAATAGTATGGCTGTAGCTGCTAGGTGTTAGGTTTTCCTCAACACTCATCATGCGTAAACCATTATCGACATCGTTGTAAAAAACGCCTACCGCACTTTGCTCGCGCTCTAGGGTCATTAAAAAGTTATCGGCAAGCTTAGTGCCCTCTTCGTCGTACATTGCAACGCTGTAACTATTTGGCGAAAGCTCAATGTAATCGGTGTAGGTATCGCTTGCTACCGTATTGGTATCGTTAACTGTGGTGCCACGGGTCGTGCTAAAGCTAACTGGCGAGTAATCGTCAACGGTATTTATAAAGCGCAATTGGCCTAACGCTGATTGGTGCTTTAGTGCTGTAACATAGTTATTGTCAGTCACAATATCGAGCGTGATACCATTTTCTTCTGTTGCATAACTTGGGCGGATCATGGCTACGTAGCTTTCTTCATCGTAAAAATAAACCGACTCCGACTCATACACTACATCAGTGCTACCTGCCTCAGTGATATAAATTGTGTAGTAACCCTCATCAAGGGTTTGTAAATCTAGTTCACTTAAATACTGTGTTGATGTAAATAGTTCAGCACTTTCAAATACGCCATCATCGGTTGCTAGGTAAATATCGTAGCTAGTGTCTTCACTGGTGATATTGTAAAAACCTAAGTTAAACTCATCTGTATCACTTGAAATGGGCACGCTTAGCTCTGTGAACGTAGGTTCGTCAAAGTTACCGCTCATTACAATTAGTTCGGTTTTGTCACCTTTGATTGATACTTCTTGTTCGCTAATTGTAATGTAGCTGTCGTTTGCATATAAGTATTCAAAGCTTAAATCGTAAGTGCCGGTGCTGTAATTATGACGCGTGGTTACATCAGCAAAATCAGTGCCTGAGCGCTCAGTTTCGTCTACAAATAAACGCGTATATGGGCTGTTATAAGAGCCATTATATAATTGTACGTAGCCTGTATCACTTGAGCCGTCGCTGCCGCCACAACCAACTAGAATAGACATTAAACTTAGAGGTAAAGCAGCTTTCAACAGAGAGTTGGTCATTAAAGTTTCCTTATTATTAAAATCACTATTATGACTTCTTTGCTGCATTTTAATTTCATAGTTTACAAAGTATTACCCTCGCTGACAGTTCTTTACGAAAACGTTTAAAAGTGTATTAAATGTGCAAATAATAAGGACGTATTTTTACAAAAAAAGATTTACGCGGCTATTTCAAATCGGTCTCGGCCATTATTTTTAGCAAGATACAACGCCATGTCTGCGCGTTTCATTACTTTATCAAGGGGCTCGTTGGGGGTTTGCAGCGCCATGCCAATACTTACACTAAGGTGCTTAGCCTGCTTAACATTAACACTGTGGGCAATGCTGATTAACTGCTGACAAAATTCAGCCGCTTGGCTTATATTGCTGGTAGGTAAATAGCCACCAAATTCCTCACCACCGAGGCGCGCAAATTTAGCGTTATTAACAAATACATGATTGTATTTAGTGGCTAGCTGCTGGAGCACTAAGTCACCTTCATCGTGTCCAAACTCATCATTAATTGCCTTAAAATGATCAATATCAACAATTAAAATCACATAAGGCGTGGCGGAGGCGGTTTTAACATGCCGATAAAAATAACGCCTATTATGTACTTGTGTTAAGTCATCAGTAATTAGTTCGCGCGCTAAACGGTTATGAATACTTTGCACAAAGCGCATGGTTTTAAATAAGCCATAGGCGGTAAAAAGCATTCCCATGGTTCTGCATAAGTCTTCAAAATAAACACTCATCCAATAAGGCTGCACAACTAATTCATCTATTACATCGGCCGTTGTACCCATACTCCATAACAATAAACCCAATGTAGAAAACAAATACGCTTGTTTTGAAAGCTCAGAGCACTGCACTATCCAAAATAAAAATATAAGCACAATAAGGTTGCAAAAGTCGGTAGTAAAACCGTACACGTTATTTTGCACATCTAAAGGGGGGAAAGTATTTAAAGCATAAAGTGAGAAAACAATAATGTAGAGCAGTAACGCTATACTTACCGCCTTGTTTATCCAACTCATTTTATAAAAGTTAGACAGCCTAACGGTAAGTTTTACAGTTTCAATCATAGGGTGGCGCTTTTTAGTGCGTTATTAACAAACTATAGCACACCAGAAAAAACCGTTATAAAAGGTTACCTTACCCTATACTTGCTGGGTTATTTCACCACCTTGTATACAAAAGCTTGAGCAATGCAGGCTCAAATACAACGCAAAGCTAAAAACCCACATTTGCATTATGTGCCCACACAGTTTTAGTCTCGCTGAGCAGCTTACTTACCTATACCAACCAAGTATAAAACTATATTAAGGTGCTAAGGCCCCATAAAGCTAATATTAAAATAGTAATAGCAATCATCGCTTTAGTTTTGTGTTTACTGATTATTTGCTCGGCTTTATTACCTGCGTAATATACAACAACAGCTAAACTAAAATAGCGAATTGAACGAGCAATACCAGAGGCTAATAAAAACAAACCAATAGAGTATTTCGTAGCCCCAGCGGCAAGCATCGCAATTTGAAAAGGAATGGGCACAATTCCCAGCGTCATTACAAACCAAAAACCTTGGCTTTGCATTTTCTGCTTAACATTTTCAAATTGCTCTTGGCTTGAAAACATTTCAATAACCCAGTCACCTATAGCGTCAAATAGGTAATAACCCAGCGCATAACCAAATAAAGCACCAATCACGCACCCAACTGTAGCCATAAGCGCTATTAACCAAAGCTTTTCACGACGTGCTTGCATAAGAGGCACAAGCACTGCTTCAAGCGGAATAGGGACTATCGTAGATTCTAAAAACGACGCTACGGTAATGCCTGTTAGCATATGTTTAGAATCTATAAAGTGCCGTGTTTTTTCTTTTAGTTTTTTTTGAATAGCCATGTAAATCCTTTTTTTGCTTGTGATGATAAGCCGTTGCTCAATGGGTTAATTCTTACATATTTACGTTAATACACGCTGAAAACAGTTAAAGATTTAACAGCCACATAACTGTTAACAAATTAGAAATATTTATAAGAATATTTTATTATGTGCCAATGCAGTTAAATACCTACCAAAGCAGTTAAAATTTATGCAAAGTGCACGTTTTATTCCCTTTAGAAAACAAGATATTGTTGATATGTGCAGCGCTGAGCTCACAAACAACTCAGAGCAAACATCGTTTAAACAATTTTGCGATTTATTAGCAAGCCTTATCCATTACGATTACCATTCAACACTTGAGTCGCTTAAAAATAACTACGCGCCCTTTGATCCTAATAGCGATACGCGATCTTTAGCGCCAGTATCAGCTGCTCAAAAAGCGCAGTGCCAACGCGAATTTGCTAAAGATTTTGCTAAGGTACTTGATGCAGCTAACTTTGAAGTGATCACCCATCAAGACCTACAAGATGCACTCAACGAAGAGTCACTATTTAAAGTACGCCTTGAGGTAGAGTTTGACGACTTTGAAGAAGTGGTTTTTTATCGTCGTGGCGAATCACAGCTCACTGAAACCATAACTAGTTTTTGGGGCCTTCGTAAAAAGCACCTGCACTTTACCAATTACGACCGCGTTGCGGTGTTTATTCGCTTTAAAGATAAAGCCTACTTTGAGGCTAAAAATAAAATGCCTTTAGGGTTTGAGCCAAGCTCTACCATAGTTAAGCTGTTTCAAAATGTACCCAAAGCCGACCTTGAAATGCTATTTCCGAATAGCGAAGTACGCATGCGCCCTGTTGATAAAGTGATTATTGGCTCATCGGCTTTAGTAGGCGGTGCAGTAGTATTAATCACTAAGCTTGGCGCATCTATTTTATTGTTATTTGCTTTGTTTGCTTTTTGGGGTGGCTTTAGAAGTGAGGCCGTAGAAATGACCCAACAACACTTTATTACCTTTGCTATTGGGATGGGGGTTTTTGGCAGCTTTATTTTTAAAGAGTGGAGTAAATTTAAAAACCGTAAAATTAAATTTATGAAAGCGCTAAGCGATAACCTTTACTTTAAAAACCTTGATAACAACGCAGGTGTTTTTCATACCCTTATTGACGCCGCCGAAGAAGAAGACATAAAAGAAGCCCTGCTTGCCTATACGTTTTTACTAAAATCAGAAAGTGGCTTAAGCGCACAAATGCTTGATGAGCAAATAGAGGCGTGGTTTAAAACAAAGTATAAATGCGAACTCGACTTTGAAATTAGCGACGCGCTTGAAAAACTCACTCGTATGCGTTTAGTAACCTGCACTAACGATGTGTATAGCGCAATAAATTTAGATCATGCCAAAACCATTTTGGATGAGCGCTGGGATAACCTGTTTCAATATAATTAACCTGCAATGTTTACCTAACAACAAAAAAGCAGCTGTAATTACAGCTGCTTTTTACGTTACTTAACAAGATGCAATTAGCTAAGCAGCTTGATGCCTAGTAAACTTTGCATGCACTAACTTATAAAGCGCAGGCAGTATTAATAGCGTAAGTAGAGTTGATGAAATAATTCCACCAACCACAACCGTTGCCAGCGGCCTTTGTAGCTCAGCGCCGGTGCCTGTATTTAGCGCCATAGGAATAAACCCTAAACTCGCCACTAAAGCCGTCATAAGTACTGGTCGCAAGCGCGAAAGCGCACCGGTTTGTATTGCATCTATCAAACTAAGCCCATCGGCTCTTAATTGTTTAATAAACGACAACATAACCACGCCATTTAATACCGCTACACCACTTAGCGCGATAAACCCCACACCTGCAGATATTGATAACGGCATATCACGTAAAAGCAACGCAAGCACACCACCACTAAGCGCAAGTGGCACGCCGCTAAATATAATTAACGAATCACGAAGTGAATTAAACGCGCTATAAAGTAGGCCAAATATAAGCAATAAAGTAACAGGCACAACTAACGACAACCGTTTACTTGCTGATTCTAGTTGTTCAAACGTGCCGCCGTATTCAATCCAATAACCACTAGGTAAATTAAGCTGCGAATTTAAAGCGGCTTGCGCGTCGCTTACAAAGCTTGCTAAATCGCGCCCTTCTACATTTGCAGTTACGACAACATTACGCTTACCGCTTTCGCGGTTGATTTGATTAGGTCCTTTATTAATACTAATATTTGCAACTTCGCCCAGCGGTACAAATGCAAGGTCGGGATTAGCACTTTTTGGCACAGCTACAGGCAAACGCGCAAGCTGTGTTATATCCCTCGACCAACGCTCATCTAAACGCACTAATAACGAAAAACGTTTGTCGCCTTCATAAATTAGCCCAGTTTGCACACCACCTATAGCAACACTTACACTTTGCTGTATATCGGTTACTGTTAAACCTAGCAGCGCCATGTGGTCGCGAAGCGGCGTAACCGAAAGCGTAGGCAGGCCTTCCATTTGCTCAAGGCGTACATCGGTTGCACCAGTAATGCTTTGTACCAAGGCTGTGGCTTTCTCTCCGAACTGTTTTAATGTTGATAAATCATCGCCATAAATACGCACAGCCACATCGGCGCGCACGCCAGCAATTAGCTCGTTAAAGCGCATTTCTATTGGTTGGGTAAACTCATAGTTATTACCGGGTACTTCATTAACTAAATGACGAATTTGCTTAACCAGTTCTTCTTTAGGTAAAGCAGGATTTGGCCATTGATCGCGAGGTTTTAACATTAAAAAGGTGTCGGCAACGTTAGGTGGCATAGGATCGTTTGCAACATCGGGAGTACCTATTTTTGAAAATACTTTTGCCACCTCCGGCTTAGCTAAAATGGCTTGCTCTAGCTCTTTTTGCATTTTTACCGATTGCTCAATACCGGTGCCGGTAATGCGCAGCGCATGCATAGCTATATCACCCTCATCAAGCTGCGGTAAAAATTCAGCCCCCATATTTTTAACTTTAAAGCCAAGCGCAATTACAAGCACACCCGCAATACTAACCATCATCCACGGTAATTTAAGCGATAAGCCAAGTAGCGGTTTATAGCCTTTTTTAATTCCGCGCATCACGGAATTTTCGCTTTCACTCACCTTAGCGCGTACAAATACCGCAATAGCGGCAGGTACAAAGGTAACCGCAAAAATAAGTGCACCCACTAATGCAGCAACAACAGTAAATGCCATTGGCTGAAACATTTTCCCTTCAACCCCGCTTAGTGCAAACAGCGGTAAATACACCAGCATAATAATTAAAATGCCAAATACTGCTGGACTGAACACTTCTTTAGTGGCGGCGGTTACCACATTTAAACGCTCGTTTAGTGTAAGTAGCCTGCCATGTTTATGCTGCGCAAGGCCAAGTTGCCTTAAACAGTTTTCAACCACAATTACTGCGCCATCAACAATTAAACCAAAATCGATTGCGCCTAAGCTCATTAAGTTACCCGACACTCTATTACCTACCATACCGGTAATGGCAAATAACATACTAAGCGGAATAACCATGGCCGTAATCAATGCGCCAGTTACGTTACCCAGTAGTAGCAGTAAAATAACAACCACCAGCACCGCGCCTTCAAACAGGTTCGTTTTTACAGTGTCTATGGTTTTATCAACAAGGGTTGTACGGTCATAAACCGCCTCAACCACAACACCTTCAGGCAAGCTTAGCTGTACATCTTTGAGTTTATCTGCCATGGCTTTTGCCACTACGCGGCTGTTTTCACCAATGAGCATCATGGCGGTGCCAAGCACGGTTTCTTTACCGTTATAAGTAGCAGCGCCTGTTCTGAGCTCTTTGCCTAAACGCACGTTGGCCACATCTTTAATCCTTACAGGTGCATCATCGCGCTTAGCAACCACGGTATTGGCTATATCATCAATGGTTTTTAATTGCCCTGGTGAGCGCACTAAATATTGCCCGTCAAAACGCTCTATAAACCCTGCACCTTGGTTACTATTATTTAATTTAAGTGCCGTAATTACATCACTTAGTGTGAGCTTATAAGCCAATAGCTTTTCGGACATGGGCGCTACTTGATATTGGCGCTCATAACCCCCTTGGCTGTTTATTTCGGTTACGCCTTTTACTTTTAATAGCTGCGGGCGAATAACCCAATCTTGCAGGGTGCGTAAATCTTCTGCGTTAAATGGCGTACCATCGTCTTTTAATGCACCGTTATTTGCATGCACAGAGTAAGTAAAAATCTCCCCTAGCCCGCTGGCAATTGGCCCTAAGTTTGGTTCAATACTGGCTGGTAAATCTGATCTAATACTTTGAATGCGCTCTGATATTTGCTGGCGCGCCCAGTAAATATCGGTGCCTTCATTAAAAATAACGGTAACTTGCGAAAGCCCATAACGCGAAATTGAGCGGGTATAATCAAGCTTAGGAATACCCGCCATTGCAGTTTCAATCAAATATGTAATGCGCTGCTCGGCTTCAAGCGGAGTAAAGCCCGGCGCTTTGGTATTTATTTGCACTTGTACATTAGTTATATCGGGTACAGCATCAACGGCTAAATTTTGTGTGTTGTATACGCCAAACCCAGCAAATAAGAGTGTGAGCGCAAGCACCATCATGCGGCGCTTTACCGCAAACGAAACTATCCAGTTAATCATGTTGCCTCCTAGTGAGAGTGACTTGCGCCGCTTTTTAAAATATCGGCTTTAATTACATAACTATTCTCAGTTACGTACTCACTGTTTGGCGAAAGTCCTTCAAGCACTTCTACCCACTGGCTGTTTTTAGCACCGAGTTTTACTGGGCGTACTTCAAACACATTGCCACTTTTAATAAACACGCTAGGTTTGCCATTAAATTCCTGAACAGCAATCGCTTTAACGCGTACAGCCGCATCTACTTTTGCAGTACTAATGTCGCTATTAACATGCATACCAGGTCGCCAATGGCCATCAGGGTTTTTAAGCTCGATTCGCGCACGCGCAATATGCCCGCCACTCATCATTGGGGCTATGTAAAACACCTCACCTTGGGCATTTAAATGATGATGTAAGTCATACACTGTAGCGCTTTGCCCTATGGCGAGCTTTTCAATGTTATCGGGAAAGGCCGACAGCTCAACCCATACGGTTTCAAGGTTTACTATTTGCATTAAAGCGCTACTGGCAAGCTCGCCGCGCTTTAAATATTGCTCGGTAATAACACCTGTAATTGGGCTTTTTATGGTGTAATTTTGTAGGGTTTCACGGTTGGTTATGCTGGCAAGCTTATCGCCTTTTTTAACGTTTTGACCAATGCTTACAAAAATATCGTTAACTAAGCCAGTATAAGGCGCCATTACTTCAACGGTGCTCTGCGCAGTGGACGCTATAACACCAAATAAAGTATCGGTTAGCTCAACGCTACCTGCTTTTGCAATGTCAGTTTTAATACCAGCGCGTTCAATTGCTTTCTCGCTTAGCGTTGTACGCCCTTCTTCTTGCTCATAATGATAATTTATTTCAGCGCCTTTATAGCGAGCCATTACATCAAGCTTAAAAGAATGCGGCTCGTTTACGCTCACGGTACTTACTAAGTAGTCATCTTCAGCTTTAAAGCGAATAAGCTGTGGCGCTTCACTTAAACGCTGCACGTTTATGGTTACGTCCAACTGCTTTATATCAACGGCTTTATTGTTATTAAACCCATATATTCGCAGCTCGGTATTACCGGCAAACTGGGTTAATTTAAGCTCTAAATCAAGGGCGTTATTGGTTAGTAAAAAGCCGCCATGCGGGCCCTTTTCTTGGTGTTCATCTTCATGGCCTTCTTCGTGATTGTCATCAGATGCCATAGCCATGCTACTTAAAAATGGGAGTGTAAGTAATTGCGTAATTAATAATGCGATAAGAGTTTTATTCATGATTGATGAGTCTCAATTAAAGGTTGGCCAGTTAAACGCTCAAGGGTAAGGAGCACTTGGTATAGCTCGCTATGCGTTATGATAAGTGCGCGTTTAGCATCAAATAAAGCTTGCTGTGCATCGAGTAATTGCAATACCGATATTCGCCCTTGTTGATAGCTTTTTAAGCTTTGTTTTATAAGCGTTTGCGCTTGTGGAATAACCTGCCGTGTTAAAAGCTGTGCTTGCGCCGCTTTGCCTTGGTAATACGCATAGAGCGTGCGTATTTGCTTACGTAACTGTATACGTAATTGCCCTTGTTGCTCATTAAGTAGCGTAAGTTGATGCTGCGCCGCCTCAATATTACCGCCATTAGCATTACTTAATTGCAGCGGCATTGAAAACGAAAACACTAACGAGCTGGCATCAGTTTGCTGGTTATATCGCACACCACCACCAAGGGTTAAATCACTTTGACCCGTTGATTTTTGCAGTGCTAAGTTGGCAGTTTGTTGCATGTATTGCTGCTGTAGTAGTGCAAATTCTGGTGCTGCATTTACCATATCAAGTAACGCTGCCTCACTTTTAATAGCAGCTATTTTTGATAAATCTCCCGCATAGTAATCACTCACTTGCTCCTCTTGCCAAAGCTCATTGAGTGCTAAGCGAGAGCGCTCAAATTCACTTTGTAGCGTGGCCGTATTTAAATCTACTTGGCTTAATGCATAACGCATGCGGGTTACATCAGCACTTGAGACCGCACCGGCTTTAGCGCGTTTTTCAATTGCGTTGAGTGCCTGCTTAACAGTGTTTTTACGCTCACTGTTTAGTGCAATTAACGCCTGAAATTTTAATACTTGGTAATAACGCTCAGCGGTGGTTGCTAAAAGTGCTAACCGAGTATTTTTATACTCAATTGTTTGCGCTTTTATATTTGCAGTAGCGTAATTAATACGATTTTGGCGTTTATCGCCAAGCTCAATTAACTGGCTTAAAGCCAGCGTGTACTGCGCCCCCGAAAACGCATGAGAGCCATGAGTTCCTAAAAAGTTTTCAGCTTCAAAGCTCAGCTCAGGGTTAGGTGAAAGCGCGGCTTGGCTTTTAAGCGCGGTTAATATTTTTTGATGGTACGGGTAGCGTTTAAGCTGTAAGTTTTGCTGCTCCGTATTTTTAAGCGCCTGCTTTAGCGTTAATACGTTTTGAGGCTCGCTTTTTGCCAAAGCGCTCAGTGTTGGTAGTGCACACAGTAGCGCCACCAGCATAAGTGGTTTTTTGTTCATATAGCATATCCGTTTTAACAAACAGAGTTGGCTTAATCACTATGCCTATTTTAAAAACAAGCGCGATTAAGCAACCTAAATATGTACATAATTAGCCTTGTAGCGCACAGGCGCAGGCAGTTATATACAAAGTGTTTAAAATTTAAAAACTAGCTATAAAAATTGGGTGGCGGAACATCTGGTGGGTAATTTAAACCATTGTAACAAGCATTGTTTGTGGCTTGGCTTTGTTCAGGGCTTATTGAATGATTTATCGTACTGTAGTAACCACAGTGGCAATGCTGATGGGCATGAATTTCGGTAGGTGGTTGCGCGTCTTCATCGTTTGTATCGGCCACAGACTGAATGTGCGAAGCATGATCGACTTCTTCTTGTAAATGATACGGGGCAGCATCACAGCTAATAAAGCTGTGTACAAGCACAAGAAGTATCACGACTAAAAAGTAGTTTGAGCGCATCCATTACCTAAAACTATAAAATGCAATTTAAGAAACCGCACAATACCTTAAATTTATTCAAATGTAGAGAGCCGCCCACGTTATTTTCTAAATTCACTTGGTGACACGCCCACTGATTTTTTAAACCGTTTTGAAAAATTAAATATATTAGGGTACCCCACGTAAGCGGCAATATGGGCAACCGGCCAGCGGGTATTTAGTAGCAAGTTTTTAGCCCGTTTAATACGTAAGTAAATCAGCTGCTGTATTGGGCTTTTACCAAATTGCGCTTGGCATAACCTATGTAAATGCGGTGCTGAGTAATGTACTTGTTCGCACATAGCCTCTATTGTCCAATCAAACTGCAGGCGCTCTTCTACTTCTAAAAACAAGCTGGTTAATCTATTTTGCCCGCCTATTTGCGGCTCGCTTTGAAGCGTAGTGTTTAAATAGTGGTTTAAAATAGGCATTACGCCTTCGCGCAAAGTAGCGTTTGCCTCGCTGTATAAAAGCTCCATCGCTAAATGTAATGGCGCTAACTGCTGATTAGTTAATACTTTAGCCTGCGCTAAATTTAAATGTTGCCAGCGCTTGGTATTTGCAAGGTTTAGCCAAATCACATCCCATTTTTCGCTCGCTATTTCTACCTCAAAACTTTGCCTTGCAGGCAATATCGCTAAGCTATTTTCGGCAAGTATAAATTGGTTATTAATGGTTTTTAGCGTGCCCTGCCCAGCTAAGGTATAAAAAAGAGTGTGTTCAAGTGGGTTAGTACGTGCAACACAATAATCACCCAATAAATTTGAGCAACCTGCCAGCTCTATTTCAAGGTTTGGCATTTGCGAAAGCGTGTTTAAATCAATAAACCGCTCTGTACACTCTGGGCCAATATCGAGTACATCTACAATGGTGTTGCGCATAATTTAAAATAATAGTTTTGGATAAATAAAAGAGAGCTTTAAGCATAACCGCAACGCATTATTTTAGCTATATTTAAGCCACTATAATTGCCACACATGCAATAGGACACGAATGAACTCACTACAGCACATAATTAACCGCCGCGATTGGGAAAACCCAATTTCGGTGCAAGTTAATCAAGTAAAAGCGCACAGCCCACTTAATGGTTTTAAAAGCGTTGACCATGCCCGTACCAACACACAATCACAAAAACAAAGTTTAAACGGCCAGTGGGATTTTAAATTATTTGATAAGCCCGAAGCGGTTGATGAGTCATTACTAAGTGAGGCACTCGCCAGCGACTGGCAAAGTATTCCAGTGCCTTCTAATTGGCAACTACACGGCTTTGATAAACCTATTTATTGTAATGTTAAATATCCCTTTTCCGTAAACCCGCCATTTGTACCAAGCGATAACCCAACAGGTTGCTACCGCACTGAGTTTACTATTACGGCGGAGCAATTAGCTCAGCGTAACCATATTATTTTTGAAGGCGTTAACTCGGCTTTTCATCTTTGGTGTAACGGTCAATGGGTGGGCTACTCGCAAGATAGCCGCTTACCAAGCGAATTTGATTTAAGCGAGCTGTTAGTTGCAGGTACTAATCGCATTGCGGTTATGGTTATTCGCTGGAGCGATGGCAGTTACCTAGAAGATCAAGACATGTGGTGGCTAAGCGGTATATTCCGTGATGTTAATTTACTTACTAAACCGCAACACCAAATACGTGATGTATTTATAACCCCAGATTTAGACGCCTGCTACCGCGATGCAACGCTACATATAAAAACCGCAATTGATGCGCCAAATAACTACCAAGTAGCAGTACAGGTTTTTGATGGTGAACTGGCACTGTGTGAGCCACAAATACAAAGCACTAACAATAAACGCGTTGATGAAAAAGGCGGCTGGAGCAATGTCGTATTTCAAACAATTGATATACAAAGCCCTAAAAAATGGACCGCCGAAACCCCGGCCTTATACCGCTGTGTTGTAAGCCTGTTAGATGAGCAAGGCAATACAGTAGATGTAGAAGCCTATAACATTGGCTTTAGAAAAGTAGAAATGCTTAACGGGCAGCTTTGCTTAAACGGCAAGCCGCTGCTTATTCGCGGTGTTAATCGCCACGAGCATCACCCAGAAAACGGCCACACGGTGAGTACCGCCAACATGATTGAAGATATTAAGCTGATGAAGCAAAATAACTTTAATGCTGTACGTACCGCTCACTACCCTAACCACCCTCGTTTTTACGAGCTGTGTGACGAGCTAGGTTTATACGTAGTAGATGAAGCCAATATAGAAACTCACGGTATGTTTCCTATGGGTAGGCTTGCCAGCGATCCGCAGTGGGCTGGCGCATTTATGTCGCGCTATACGCAAATGGTTGAGCGCGATAAAAACCATCCCTCTATTATTATTTGGTCATTGGGAAATGAGTGCGGGCACGGTGCCAACCACGATGCGATGTACGGCTGGTCTAAAAGCTTTGACCCATCGCGCCCAGTGCAATACGAAGGTGGCGGCGCAAATACCACCACAACCGATATTATTTGCCCTATGTACGCCCGTGTAGATACCCATGTTGCCGACGACGCCGTACCTAAATACTCTATTAAAAAGTGGTTAAGCCTACCGGGTGAAACGCGCCCACTTATTTTATGTGAATACGCCCATGCAATGGGTAACAGCCTAGGTAGCTTTGACGATTACTGGCAAGCATTTAGAGAATACCCGCGTTTGCAAGGTGGCTTTATTTGGGATTGGGTAGACCAAGGTTTATCTAAAACAGATAAAAACGGCAAGCATTACTGGGCTTACGGTGGCGACTTTGGTGATGAACTAAACGACCGCCAATTTTGTATAAACGGCTTATTATTTCCAGACCGTACAGCGCACCCAAGCCTGTTTGAAGCTAAATACAGCCAGCAACATTTACAATTTACGTTGCGAGAGCAAACTCAAAACCAATACACCGTTGATGTATTTAGCGATTATGTATTTAGAGCAACCGATAACGAAAAACTGGTTTGGCAGTTAATAGAAAATGGCCAATGTGTAGAGCAAGGCGAGCAAATTATTAATATTGCTCCGCAAAGTACGCAAACGCTAACGATTAATACAAAAACGGTGTTTAAAGCAGGTGCGCAATACCACCTTAATTTAGATGTTGCGCTGATTAACGACTCAAGCTTTGCAAGTGCCGAGCATGTATTAAACACCGAGCAATTTAAGCTTATAAATAGCCAAAGTTTAAGCGCTGATGCATTTTCGCCTGCTTTAGCAAACGCCTCAACGCACGGCGCACTAAATATTAGCGAAACCAACACACAGCTAAATATTGAAGGCGATACCTTTAAACTTGTGTTTAATAGCCAATCAGGCCTTATTGAGCAATGGTTACACAATCAAACCCAAGTTATTAAAAGCCCATTGGTTGATAATTTTTACCGCGCCCCGCTTGATAACGACATAGGCGTAAGCGAAGTAGACAACCTAGACCCTAACGCATGGGAAGCACGCTGGTTGAGAGCAGATATTGGGCAGTGGCAGCGTACATGTCGCTCGTTTGAAGTAGTGCAATCAACCTTAGATATACGTATTACCTGTGTATTTAGTTATGAATTTAATGGCGCAGTACAAGCAAAAACAACTTGGCTTTATACACTTAATAATACCGGTGAAATTAACTTAAATATTGATGTACAATTAAACGATACTCTCGCGCCCATGCCACGCATAGGGGTAAGCACAACGCTTAATAAACCAAGCGATACACAAGTAAATTGGCTTGGTTTAGGCCCATTTGAAAACTACCCAGATCGTAAAGCTGCTGCGCGCTTAGGGTATTACAGTGCACAATATAATGAGCTACATACACCGTATATATTCCCAACCGATAATGGCGTACGTAGTGATTGCCAATTACTAAGCATTAATAATTTAACCGTGACTGGTACGTTTTTATTTGCCGCCAGCGAGTACTCACAAAGCATGTTAACGCAAGCAAAGCACACCAATGAGCTAGTCGCTGATGATTGCTTACATGTACATATTGACCATCAACATATGGGGGTTGGCGGCGATGACTCGTGGAGCCCAAGTACCCATAAAGAGTATTTACTAGAGCAAAAGCAATACAACTACTCTTTAAAATTTAGTGCTAAATAAAACAGCGCTTAATCCATACAAAAATAGCGGCTAATTTAGCCGCTATTTTTTTAACACCGAATTGTTATTTATTACTACTGAGGCAGCGATTTGTTCGCTAACTTTTTAGCAATTACGTTATCAACCGATAAGCTACCTGCCCCTTGTATAGCCAGTGCAGCCGTTGCAACTAACAAAGTAAGTGCGAACTCATAGCCGTTGTTTGCTACAAATAAACCATGACTTATGTGCACGCTAAATATCGCAATCAGCATAGTAAACGCCGTAACTACAGCTGCTGGGCGCGTTAATAAACCAATGGCTAAGGCAATACCGCCAAAAAATTCAGCGCTGCCTGCCATCATTGCAAGCCAGTAGCCAGGCTCAAGGCCAATGCTTGCCATCCACTGTCCTGTGCCTTCAAGGCCGTAGCCACCAAACCAAGCAAATAATTTTTGTGCGCCGTGCGCTGCTAAAATTAAACCAACGGGTACACGTAAAATAAGTGCTGCCATGCCTGCGTTAGAGCTTAATAATGAGTGTAAGTATTTCATAGTGGGATCCTGTTTTATTGTTAATAAGGCTAGTAACCAATGAGTACAGTTTACTATCATCATTTAAAACAATTAATACGAACATTATTGTCAAATTATCAACATGGTGTTTTTAATTGTTTAACTAAGTTGCGCCTATTTTGTACTTAGCGGGCATAAACACCTCAGGAGCTAGTTTAATAGCGCACTTTTAAGCGTTATTAAACAGTAAACTAATAGCTAAACAGTCCGGCTCTGCTAGTATAAAAAAAGTAGTAAAAATTGGATCCGCTTATGAGCTATAAAAGTAATAGATTGACGTTTTTCCCACCTAAAAATAAGGGGGCGCTCTTTTTTGTTTTCATTACTTTGCTCGCGTTATTTATTACTTTTGATTCTCATGCTGCCGATACATGTAAAATAAAGCACTTAAACTCACCCACGCCTGCCTCTGTGCTAAAGGTAAATACTCCTTCTGAACTCACTGCTCAACGCGGTGTTAATCAATACCAAATAAGTTGCTCTGTTAAAAACGGTGGCGTACTAAGCTTTTTACGCCCGGGGTTAGATAGCTTTACTTGGCAGCAAAACAACACTGTAAAAGCGCCCTTAAAAGCAGGGCAAGTAGCCTACTTAATGGACTCGGGGGCTTTTACAGCCACAATAACATTAGAATCAAAGCTTAATTACACACCGCGGTTTAAATGGCAGCCAACCCACACTTATTTTAAAAAAGCACAGCAACATTCGCTGATTATGGGCTCATTTTATGGGTTGTGCATTACACTTATTTTTTATGTATTAATAATGGGACATAGACTTAACGAAAGTGTATTTAAGCTCTACAGCATTTACATTTTTTGTATTGGCAGCTTTATTTTACTCCAAGAAGGGCAACTGTATTTATTTGTAACGCAGCATGTATCTGGCGTTATTTTTAACTTATACCTACTTAGCATTGGCTTAACCGTACTAAGTGCCACGTGGTTTATGCTTGCGTTACTCGAGACTAATAAACGCTGGCCTAAATTAACTAAGCTGCTCAAAACATTGGCCTGTACTGTAATGCTATGCGCGGTACTTAAAATGCTCGTTACCGACCTGTTATTTTGGACAATAGCAGGGCATATAATGGCTTATTCTTCGCTGTTTATTGTGGCTGTTATTTTTACTTTAGCAGCCATGCAAGCCCTCAAAGGTGTACGCGAGGCAACACTCGTATTTGTAGCGCTTAGCTTTGTATTAGTAAGTATGATTTTTAGGGTGCTGCTTATTAACCAAAGCCCGTTTATGCAGCGTTATGGGTTTGTGTTAGCGTTTGCGGTTGAATCATTTTTATTAGCTGTTGCGGTTTCAAGGCGTATAAGCCGAATGCGAATTGCACAAAAGCGCGCCGAAACCGAAGCAGACTACGACCCCCTTTGTGGTATTTTAAACCGCAGGGGCTGGGCTAAAAAATCATCCGCGCTTATCAATATGCACGCCAAAAAAGGCGGCGTATTATGTTTGATGTATATAGATTTAGACGACTTTAAACAAATAAACGACAGCTACGGCCATGCTGTAGGCGATGACGCTTTATGCAACGTTGCCCGTTGCTTAAAAAGCAGTGTTCGCAGCAGCGATGCTGTAGGGCGCTTAGGCGGTGATGAATTTGTCGTACTTGCACATTTTTATACTAATGCGCAGGTAAATCCTAAAACTCATCATTTAAAAACCGCCTTAAATAGGCTCACAATAAATCACAACAACGACCCTATAGCCATTAAAGCAAGTATGGGTACTACCGTATTTAGTGAACCGCCCCACTCTATTGATGAAATTTTAAAAGCGGGCGACACCGCCATGTACCACGAAAAAATACAACGAAAGGTTAAACCGCTCACGTTAGTAGATGGCTAAATTTAAGCAATACTGCTTATTGCTATTAAACCGTAGCCGGCTTGGCAAATTGTTTACGGTTTACATAGTGGCTCATAATAATGGTAAATAAAGTTGAGCACACTGCAGCCGCTGCATATACCTGCCAAATCACAAATTCAAACTTAAGCGCGAGTGCAATCACAGCAAAAAACACACAGCCCCCTAACGAGCCAATAATGCCGCCGTTAAGCACCTTATACGCCGAGTATTTTTTATCACTTGCATGCGCAATACTGCCCATAACCGCCAAAATTACCGGAAAAGTAGAAAGTAACCCGCTCCACATTGCCCCTATTTTTGCCGATATAAACGTAACTAACATAATAAAGCAGCTGACCAATAACATTTTTAGCGGCAGCTCCCACGCAGCGGTAAAAGGTTTGGCATCGGGCGCAAATTTTAACTTACTCGATGCCAGTGCAAGCACCAATAAAGTACTGAGCGAGAGCACCGATGCAAAGGCAATATTCACCGGCAATAACAAGGTAAATGCACTAAAAGCGCACCATAGTGTTAATGCAGCAAACAACGCTTTAACTACCCCATATTTTGCAAGCATGGCAGCATAACAAAAACAAAATAAGCCTATACCGCTCATGCCATACAACGACGCCACAGCCGAGTTACTCGCAAATAACTTACCTTGCTCAAGCGCAATAAAATACGAAATAGGGCCCGATGTAATAGGCAAGCCCGGAATAATACCGCTCACAAAACTGCCAAAGCGTTTTTGAGCAAAGTGAATAAATAATAAAAGTAATGGCGCAATGGTGAGTTTTAACAGCAACATAAATAACTATAAAGTATGAGAGTTGCGCGTTAGTCTACGTTTAAAATTCCGTACTGTAGAGTGAATAAATATCACTCATACGGTGTAATTATTTTCATCTATAGGTACAAAATAGGCCACTACAAAAGTGGCCTATTCTTTAATAAATATTGCTTACGCTTTTTTAAATAAAACCTCAGGGTTTACCATGGTTTTCATTTCAAGCACGTTGCCGTTTGGATCTTCAATAAAAAAGGTTTCTTGTTCAAACTCATCACCAACAAAACGGCGATACGGTTTATCTAGGTATTCAAGCCCCGCATCTTCTATACGTTTTTTTAAACCGTTACATTCATCTTCAGATAAATGAATACCAAAATGCGGTACCGCCACTGCGCCCATATCTACATCGTGGCGAACAGTGGGTAAGCGCTCTTCGCTTTGGTGTAATGTGAGCTCATTACCCCAAAAATCTATGTCTACCCAGCGCCCTTCTTCGCTGTTCCCTGTTTTACAGCCAAGCACATCACAGTAAAACGTTTTCGCTACTTTTAAATCGCCAGCGGGTATAGCCAAGTGCAAACAGTTAGACATAAATTACCTTTAATCTTTTAAATTTATATATTAATAACCTCTATTATACATAAAATATAATTTATGAAACATTAACAGCCGCAAATAAGCATAGTTAATACCAAGCCAGCTTAAAAAGTAGCCTTAATAACATTTAACGCTACCACCCACATTTTATTTATTAGAGATAGTTAGAAAGCGTAAAAGGATTAGTTTAAAATGCGCCACTATGATTAAATTCTTATTTTTAAAGTTTATAGCCTTCTTTTTAGGCTTTGTAGCCTGCTTTGCCATGCACACAACTTTTGCATTGCCATTAGTTATTTCGGCGGCACTTACAGGGCTAATTGGCTCGTTTATTCCTTTTCCTGCTCGGTTTAAAAACCATCCCTATGCGGCTATTTACGCAGGTAGTTTTGCCGGCATGTGCTCTACACACTTAATTACAAGTTATTGGGAAATAGCCATAATTTCTGTTATTGGCGCCAGTTTATATGTGCTTACCATAAATATGTTTACCGGATTTGGCGGTAAGCTTGGCAGTGTTGCCTTTGCAAGCGTAGCTTTATTTATGTTGGCCAAAGGAATGGTTTTATGAATTTAGAATACCCGTTTATAGCCTTATTAGGAGCGTTTTTAACGTTTTACTTAGCCAAACATAATCGTTTTGACGGCATACGTGCATCGGCCTCGCTTTCTATTATTGCTTATTTACTATTAAGTGCTTTAAACCTAAACCCCGACTTATACTCAGTCGTGTTTTTTGGCGGCACATTTATAGGCATGAGCGCCCCACACCGATTTGGTATTTATACCGTGGCCAGCTCATCTATTTTATTTTCGTTTTTATTTGAATACCTGGTACCAAAGCTTGATGGTTATGGCGGTGCGTTAGGTGTGAGTGCGTTTTTATCTATTTGTATTTGCCACATGTTTATTTTACTCGGAGCGCCAAGAAGTAAAAAGCCACTTGGCTAAATCACTCGTTTTTAACCTTAACGCTACTGGTTGGGTAGCCAAATAGCACTTTGCATTTAGCTTTTAACCCTTTCGCCGTATAGGTACTTTTTAATAAATGAGCCCACTGATGAAACGTTATTATTAGTGGGTTATTGCTATTTAGCTGCCCTACTATGCCGTATTTACAGGGCTGGTTTTTGTCTTCTTCTACAAATGTGCCAAATAATTTATCCCAAATAATAAGCACACCGGCAAAGTTTTTATCAAGGTAGCGTTTATTAATTGCATGATGAACCCTGTGGTGCGATGGCGTATTAAATACGCTTTCAAACCAGCCTAACTTAGCCACTATTTGCGTGTGCACAAAAAATTGATACGCCAAATTAAGTGCCACTACACTAAATACGGTTAAAGGGTCAAACCCTAGCAGTATCATAGGCAGCCAAAATACCCACATGCCGGCTACTGGGTACATTATGCTTTGCCTAAACGCAGTGGTAAAATTCATTTTAGTGGAGCTGTGGTGCACCACATGCGCAGCCCACAACCAATGAATATGATGCGACGCACGATGAAACCAATAGTACAAAAAATCTTGCAGTAAAAATGCAAAAGCAACGCTTAATACACTTAGCTTTATATCAAATAAACGGTACTCGTAAAGCATGTAAAAAAATGGCATAAGTAGCAGCAGTGCCATTGCATCTGCGCCTTGGTGCAACAAGGCTAAAACGGTGTTTGCTAGGCTGTCTTTTATATTGTAATAGCGCTTAAATTTTATAAATTCAAAGCATACAAACACTAAAAAAACAGGGCTTAGGGCAAGTAAAATAATTTCTGAGTTCATACTTTGCCCGCCATAAAGTAATGCTGCAGTTTATTTAATGCCTGGGTTATATCTTTACTAATTAGGTGTTTTAGCAAAGCATTTGGCAGCCACCACGGCGCTTTGCAGCGTATACAATAATTAAGCTCGGTAGTGATACTTTTAGCGCCTGTATTAGCAACTAAATAAATATCACCTTGATGGTTTGCCACAGGCTTATTACCTACTATTTGGTAGCAAATGTGGCTGGGGTTAGCCATTATTATACGCTCATTAAACGTGGCATTTGCCATTTTCACTTGCCTAATAGCGCCTTTCCCGCCTTTTAGCTCACCGCTATTTGCTGTTTTTATTAGCTCAAACTTGGCATTAAAAAAGCGATCTAACTGCTGATGATCCAACAAGGTGGTTATTATTTGCAAAGGATCTGCATTAAGCGTTTGTTTTATTGATATAAAGATCATTGTTTACAGCGAAGATAATTACTCATGTAACTAGCATATAAAAATTGAACATGGCAAGCTTGCTCATACACGACCATTTTTTAGCTTTAGACGACAAATGCATACACTGGCTGATCATTACTTTTCGAGCATTTTAGATTACTTGCAAACCCAAGGTATTGATTCTAATACGGCTCTTAAGGCAATCGGGTTTACTGAATTTAGTCGCCAGCATAGTCAGCAATTAGCACCCCGTATTAGTTTACAAAGTTACAATGCGCTGCTTGTGTATGGTCAAAAAGCGCTAAACGATCCGCTGTTTGGTTTTACTTTAGGTATGCACATTCGCCCCGCAGATTACGGTATATTAGGCTATTTAATAGAATCGAGCGATACCCTAAGTAGCGCTATAAAGGCACTGTTAAATTACGACAGCTTAGTGGCAGATATTGGTAAAGCGCAGTTTTTACAAACTGCAGACACCGCTACGGTGCGCTGGCATGCTCATCCTCATTGTAATGAACAAGTAGTATTACGAAACATGACTGCGTGGGTAAGCGTTATTCGCCAATTGATAAACGCATCACTTTGCCCAAGCAGTATCAGCTTTATACATAATTGGCCTAAAAGGCACACACAACAGTTAGAGGCGTGGTTTAAATGCCCCGTTATAAGCGGCGCAGCGCATAACCAAATAAACTTTCCGAGCAGTTATTTAAACCTTGCCTTTAAAACCGATAACGCCATTGTAAATGCTACATTTAAGCAGCTTTCACAACAGCAGCTATCGCGTTTTAAAAGTCAGCAGTGCTTAACAGAAAAAGTTAAACAGCTACTTATTGCAAAAACAACATTACAAAATTGCCAGCTTATTGCAGTTGCAAGCGCACTAAACGTAACACCGCGCACGCTACAGCGACATTTAAAAAAACAACATGTAACCTTTGCGCAATTGCTTGAACAAGAAAGAAAAAGCCGCTCCCACACGTTAATTGGTACGCTCCCACTTAGCGAACTAGCTAACCTGTTAGGCTTTAAAGATCAGAGCTCGTTTAATCGTGCTTTTTTACGATGGCACCATTGCACACCCACACAATTTTTAAAACGTAAATGAACCGCAGTGTTATTCACATTAAATAAACATTTATGGTATACCTTTTAATCAACACTCTTTAAACTAGAGCGCATAATAATTAAAAATATAGGTTATATTTGTGCGTGTAGTATTAAGTATTTGTGTGTTTATGCTTTATAGCGCCATGTGCAACGCACAGACCATTACCTTTGTAGCAGAAGATCTCCCGCCTTATCATTTTATAAATGAAAATAACGAACCCGCCGGCGCATTAGTTGACTTAGCCAAAGCCACCATTAAACACACAAAGCTATCCGCCAAGTTTGAAATAATTCCTATGGCGCGTATTTTTACAATGCTTAAAAACAACCCAAATGCAATTGCGTTGTCTCTTTTAAAAACCCCCATTAGAGCAAGGCAATACACCTGGCTAGGTGAGTCATACTTTGCCGATGCTTATTTAGTTAGCTTAAAAAACCGTACTGATGAAGTTACCCACCTTAATCACGCAAAATTTTACCAAGTGGCCACAATACGTGGCTATTCAAGTGCCACCTATTTAAAAAACGCCGGTTTTACCGAAGACAAAAACCTAGTTCTAGTAAGCTACTATCAGCAACTGTGGCAAATGCTTTATAAAAAACGCATCGACTTTGTACTAACCAACACACTTACGTTAAATAACGAGCTAAAGCACTCTGGCCTAAATCCCAATTTAATAACTAAGCGAATTCATTTAACCGACTACCCTTCAAAATTATATTTTAGTGCCAACAAAACCCTAGATAAACACACCGCAAGCGCTATTAGCCATGCACTTAACACGCTAAAAGAAAACGGCGAATATCAGGCTATTTTAACCAAGTGGCAACTACCGCTTCCGGCTACTGCCAACAAGTTGTAATAAACAGGGTCTATAATTTTAGCAACGCAAACACTGCTAGTTGGCTATGCGAACAATTAAAACACCTCAGGGTATAAAACTCAGTTACCAAGACGAAGGCGATAAAAAAGCCCCCGCAATCATACTTATTATGGGTTTAGGCGCACAAATGACCGTGTGGCCGGACTCGCTTTACTACACCTTAGTAAAAAAAGGCTTTAGGGTTATACGCTTTGATAACCGCGACACTGGCCTTTCTACTCATTTAGAGCACCACCCTAGCCCGAGTTTATTTAAATCGTGGTTAAGTAAACGCCTGCCCATACGCACGCAAACGCCCTATTTACTTGATGATATGGCAAACGATGTATTGGCGCTTATGGCGGCGCTTAAAATAAAAAAAGCGCATTTTGTAGGTGCTTCTATGGGCGGTATGATTGCTCAGCTAATTGCAGCTCAACATAAAAAAAAGGTGCTAAGTTTAACAACTATTATGTCAAGCTCTAGCCTGCCAAGGCTGAGTGCCAAAAGCATTGGCGTATTTATAAAGCTTGCCAAATTAAAGCCCAAAACATACAGCCGTGATGAGGCAATAAACTACAACATTAAACTTAACCAACTTATTGGCAGCCCCGCTTACCCTCAATCAGAAGACGCACTTCGCCATCATGCAACGCAAATTGTAGAGCGCGCGCATAATCCAAGTGGCTACAAACGCCAACTTATTGCTATGGCTGCGAGTAAAGACAGGCAACATTTAATTCGTAAAATTAAAACGCCTACTTTAGTAATTCACGGCAGCGACGATGTGGTAATACCCGTAAGTGCAGGCAAAAAAACGGCAAGCCTTATAAAAAAAGCCAAACTAAGAGTAGTCCCTGGGATGGGCCATAACTTTGCGCCAGAACTTATGCCTCTTATGACAAAGTGGATAGTTAAGCATGTAAAAAAAGCGCAGCGCAAACACCTAAATAAAAAACGTAAAAAACAACAGCAACAAAAAACCACTTTGGTATAACCAAAAAGGCACTATAAAAACTACGAAAACAAAAAATTGGTAATGTTGATATTTTAAATTGGTATGCTAGATTAAAGTTAAGCGAAGTTAATATCGCTCATTTTTAATATCATCACACAGAGACAACAATGAAAAATCTAACATCTACCTTTAAACTCACAGCACTGGCTGCTGTTACCCCTTTGCTATTTATGGGCTGTGCCAGCACAAGTACACCTGTTGATAGTAATGTCGCAGTACCTGCGTCAAAATTTGATTTATCGCAATGGAAAATAAACGTACCTGTAGATCTCAATAACGATGGAAAAATAGATACCGTAGACGTAGAAGAGATCCAAACCTACGCGCACCCTGATTTTTTCTACCTTGATGATCAAGGTTATATGGTCTTTACCTCGCCAAATAAAGCGCTTACCAGCGCCAATTCAACCAATACCCGCAGTGAACTAAGACAAATGATCCGCGGCACTAATACCAAAATAAAAACTAAAAATTCAAAGAATAATTTTGCCCTAGCTGTTCACCCGCTATCGGAGCGCTTTGGCTCGGTAGGCGGAAAAATGGAAGCCACCCTAAAGGTGGATCATGTTGCGCTTCGCGCTAACGATCCTAATAAAAAAGCCGCTTATTCTGTGGTGGTAGGGCAAATTCACGCAGGTAAAGATCAAGCCTTAATAGATACAAAACTGGGTTTTGGCTGGGGTAACGAGCCGCTTAAAATTTATTAAAAAAATGGCCTGGCCATAAAACCGGATCTGTTTTTTGGAATTACGAACGTAACTTACCAAAAAAAGATCCTAACCGAACCGACATTACATACCCTGTGTGGGGTAATACCTGGGAAAACTCGGACGATCCCGGTGCGACAGGCATAGCGCTTGGCGAAGACTTTAGTTACACAGTAAACGTGCATAAAAACATGATGTACTTAACCTTTAGCGCCCAAGGCAAAAAAGACGTTAACTACGCAATTAACTTAGGCAATAACGTAGATGCCTATGGCAAGGTAGATGTAAAAAGATCACCCTAATGGCTATGCTGCCGATTGGCATTACTTTAAAGCGGGTGCTTATAACCAATGTAGCACCAAAAGCGCTAAAGGCATTTGGTACCCAGGCTGTTTAGGCACGGGCGATTGGGCCACCGACAAGCAAAATGGTGATTACGCCCAAGTGAGCTTTAAAAAATTAGTATTAAGCCCATCAACTAAACCGTAAGCGTTGTTGTAGTTAAGTAGTTTTTAAGTGATGTAAACAGTGGCGATGGTAAATTATTAATGTCGCACCAGCGCCACTGCATACATTTATTTGGCTCGTTTAGCACAGGCTCGCCGCCCTCGTAACCGGCTTTTACATATAAAGTAATGTAGTGTTTATTCTCAGCACTAAAAATATCGTTAGTAAAATCAAGCTTAGTAATTTTACTCACATTTAGCCCTGTTTCCTCAAATACCTCGCGTATTGCGCACTGCTCAACACTTTCACCAAATTCTAAATGTCCACCAGGCGTTGCCCATGTATTTGCACCATGCGACCCTATTCGCTCACCTAATAAAATAGTGTTTTGGCGCATTATAATAACCGCAACCCCTACTCTTACTACGTTACTCATATTGCGTTTTCTCTTATTTTAATTGCTCGCCATGCTGAGCCACACGCTTTGTATTGTCAATTTTGTATTTTAAAACCCAAAGTGTTGTTTAACTTTTAGCCGACCATAGTCGAATACCTATCGGTTAAAAAAAAGCCTACCTTTTGTAAGGTCTCTCACACACATTTAGTATTAGGAGCCCATTATGTTAGGCCCATATAAACAACAATACGAAAGCTTTAAACAAAACCCAGCACAATTTTGGCTTGAACAAGCAAAGCGCCTACCTTGGTATAAAAATCCTGAACACGCCTACACACAAGACACTGACGGCCTTTACCATTGGTTTGATGATGGCCAACTAAACACCAGCTTTTTAGCGCTCGACCAACACGTTATTGCCGGTTTTGGCGAGCAAACCGCGCTTATTTACGACTCCCCCGTTACCAACACGCAGCAGAAGTATAGCTACTACCAGCTACAGCAAGAGGTAGCTAAATTTGCCGGTGTAATGCAATCGTTAGGCGTTAGTAAAGGCGACCGCGTTGTTATTTATATGCCCATGATCCCCCAAGCTGTAATAGGCATGCTGGCCTGCGCCCGATTAGGCGCTATACACTCTGTGGTATTTGGTGGCTTTGCAGCGCATGAACTCGCCGTACGTATAGACGATGCTAAACCTAAACTCATACTGAGCGCTTCGTGCGGTGTAGAGGTAGATAGCGTAATAGAATATAAACCGCTGATTGATCACGCCATAGATCTTGCCAATCATAAAATAGATCACTGCGTTATTTACCAGCGCGAACAAGTAGCTGCCACGCTTATCCCCTCAAGAGATATTAACTGGGATGAGGCAATGCAAACAGCCACTGCAGTAGAGCCAGTACCTGTAAGTGGGCGTGATCCTCTTTATATTTTATATACCTCAGGCACCACAGGCACGCCTAAAGGCGTAGTGCGTGAAAACGGCGGCCATGGTGTTGCTATGCACTACAGCATGGAAACCGTTTACGGCATGCAGCCCGGCGAGGTGTTTTGGGCTGCCTCAGATATAGGCTGGGTCGTTGGGCACTCCTATATAGTGTATGCCCCGCTAATTTATCGCTGTACAACAGTGTTGTTTGAAGGCAAACCAGTTCGCACACCTGATGCCAGTGCATTTTGGCGAGTAGTAGAGCAGTACCAAGTAAATGCATTATTTACAGCGCCCACTGCGTTTAGAGCCATCAAAAAAGAAGACCCAAATGCAGAGGGCTTTAAGCAGTACAACACCAATAGTTTAAAACGACTATTTTTAGCTGGCGAGCGGCTCGACCCGCCAACGTACAACTGGCTAAAAGAAAAAACCAACCTGCCAATACTCGACCACTGGTGGCAAACAGAAACCGGCTGGGCCATTGCCTGTAACCCCGTAGGCATAGAAGAATTAGTGACAAAACCAGGCAGCTCTACCGTGCCAACCCCTGGGTTTGATGTGCAAATATTGAATATGCAAGGCGAGCAATGCGCACCAAACGAGCAAGGCGTGGTGGCTATAAAATTGCCGCTGCCGCCAGGTTGCTTACCCACCATTTGGAAAAACACAGCGCGCTTTAAAACCGGTTATTTAACTCAGTACCCGGGGTATTATCTTTCCGGCGATGGTGGTTACATAGATGACGATGGTTACCTATTTATAATGGGCCGCACAGACGATGTTATAAACGTAGCAGGCCATAGGCTTTCAACCGGCGAAATGGAAGAAATAGTCGCATCCCACCCAGCCGTTGCAGAGTGCGCGGTGTTTGGGGTTACCGATACACTAAAAGGCCAATTACCGATGGCCATGATCGTACTTAAAAACGACTTTACCGGCTCCCCTACCGATGTAGAGCAAGAGCTTGTGCAAACAGTACGCAACCAAATAGGCGCTATAGCGTGCCTTAAAACGATAGTAAGCGTAGAGCGATTACCAAAAACTCGTTCAGGTAAAATACTACGCAAAAATTTACGTCAACTGGTCGATGGCGACGAACTACAAATACCTTCAACCATAGACGACGCCGGTATTTTTGAAGAAATAAACCAGCAGCTCACCCTGCGTTAAACCCAACCTAACAAAGCCATTTTATATTTAAAATAAAATGGCTTTTACTTTGACTGAAATTTTATACTCATTAGCACTTTCTTACTTAATGCTAGGGTCTGTTGATCTTTTAAGGTTAAATTTGCAGCTGTCTGTTTGGTATTTAGGCAAGGCAGAGCCTATATAGTGTGGTTGTTCCCCACAAATAGGCGATAACGTAGCATTAATGCCAAACAGGCGCTGCCCAAAGGGTTCTTCCTAGGGGCTATTTACTCTTTGTTGCCTACATGGATGTAGGTAAAGGGCGTGAGCAGGACGCGGAAGCTTTGCTCGGCTTTTACTTATTCTTACAGGGATGTAAGTCATTAGAATAACGCAGGAGCAGTTATCGAGCCCACTAGGTTACAAACCTCGCGCCGCGATTAAATAGCCCCTAGTTTGAACAAATTTTAATCCGCAAAGGTCAACAGACCCTTAGAACATTAAACAGGATTGTGCATGCTTCGCTTATTACAAACACTACTTGCCACCAGCCTACTATTTACAGGTTTTATGGCGCAAAGTTACGAAATTGAAGATTTAGGCGATGGCCTCCACCGCTTTATTGACGACAGACACCGCTCGGTATTTTTAATCACTCCACAAGGTGCAATAGTTACCGACCCACTTAATAAAAAAGCTGCCACGTGGTTAAAGGAGCAAATTAAAACCCGCTTTAACGTACCCGTTAAATACGTTGTATATAGCCATAATCACAGCGACCATATTTACGGCGCAGAGGTATTTAAAAGCCCGTACACAACCTTTGTTGCGCACAAACTTACCGCGCAAGATATTAAAAACACGAAAATAAAAACGGTTATGCCTAATCTTACCTTTGATGACGAACTAATACTTAGCCTTGGCGGCTCAACCTTAAAACTTAACTACCACGGCCCTAACGATGGCCGAGGCTCAGTAAGTATGCTGTTCGAAAAGCAAAAAACATTATTTGTAGTCGATTGGATAGTTATTGGCAGAATGCCATGGCAAAAACTATGGAGCTACGATATTCAAGGTATGATTAATTCAACCCAAGCGGTTTTAAATTACGACTTTAATACCTTTGTGGGCGGCCATGCCGATATGGGTAATAAAACCGATGTTGCACGTTATTTAAGTTATATAGAGCAACTGTACAACCAAGTAACCGCAGGCGCACTTGCAGGGCAAAGCCTAGAGCAAATAAAACAAAACGTTAAGCTCGATGAATTTTCAGATTTAAAGCAATATAAAGCATGGCTGCCACTTAATATTGAGGGCGTATACGAGCGCCTTATGGAAGAGTCGGGCATGGGCTGGCGCAGCGATTTATAAATTGTATGCGTGTGCATTTGTAGCTTGAATGCAAGTGCATACGTATTCACATTGAATTAACAATGCAAGCTTGTGATAGTGCACTTTTTGTATGCTAAGGTGCCACCATGAAATTAGTAGCTTTACTGTTTAGCTTATCAATATTTGTAGTGCATACCAGCTATGCAAACACGCCCACCGTGCAAGTAAGCAAGGGCCAAATTGAAGTGATCGACAATATAGAATCACAGTTTGTAAAAAACCGTTTTTTAAATGTATGGCTACCGCCAGGTTACAACAAAAACACCACCTACGATGTACTTTACATGCACGATGGCCGCATGCTGTTTGATGCCAAGAGCACATGGAACAAGCAAGAATGGCGCGTAGATGAAGTAGCCGGCTCATTAATAGAGCAAGGCAAAGTACGCCCATTTATTGTGGTAGGTATTCCAAACGCCGTAGAAAACCGCCACAGCGAATACTACCCACAACAACCGTTTGAGGCCTTGAGCAAACAAAAGCAAAACGCCCTATACCAGTTAGAAAAATACCCAGGCCACAAATTATTTGCCTCTAAGGTGTACTCAGACAACTACTCACGCTTTTTAGTTAAAGAAGTTATTCCTTACATAGAGTCTAACTACAACGTAAACAAAGGCGCGCAGCACCGCTATATTGGTGGCTCTAGCATGGGTGGGCTTATATCGTGGTATACACTACTTAATTACCCTAACGAATTTGCCGGCGCTATTTGTATGTCGACCCACTGGCCGGGTATTTTTAGCCACGACGACGAGGTATTTGCCGAGTTTAAAAATTACATTGCCAACAGCATCGCCAAGCTAAGTAACCAAAAAGTGTATTTTGATTATGGCGACAGCACTTTAGATGCCATGTACCCTAAGCTACAAGCGCAAATTGATGATTTATTTATGGCGCAACAATACCCAGCAAAGCTATGGCAAAGCCAGTATTTCCCGGGGGAAGATCACACCGAAAACGCATGGGCAAAGCGCCTACACATTCCCCTTGAGTTTATGTTTAGAAAAACCAAGCAAGCTGCGGCCGAATAATCATTTATACCAATCTGCTTAATTAAGTGATCTATTTTGGATGATGGAAAAACGTGTTGATAGCTAGGCAAAAAATTCGCTATTTAGTTGTTCTCGGCAATTGCTCCTGCATTGCTCTACCTTCTGCATCTATACAGTCGTAAATGAGAATTTTTTAACTCTGATAGCGACACGTTTTAGCCCCTCAAAATGATTAAGTATTATTGCGGATTGGTATTATATGTAATGCGCCCTAATAGTAATCATAAAAATGCTGCTTAACGTTCATTGCGTTAAGCTGTAGTGGTGTGATTACCAAGGGATTATGTCGGTCTAATTACCGAGCGACTTTGACGTAAATAGCATACCAGCCAGTTATTTAACGGGCTACAGTTTGTGCGGTTTCTTGTAACACTTGCGATCTTTCAACTCT